>Ga0074195_1000020_pt1 | contig 461666 bp, 439 predicted proteins | sample EPASupsiteHSE623_FD_64525 | JGI IMG/M metagenome (GOLD analysis project Ga0074195, IMG submission 64525) | Bioremediated contaminated groundwater from EPA Superfund site, New Mexico - Sample HSE6-23 | ecosystem: Environmental > Aquatic > Deep subsurface > Groundwater > Contaminated ... | reverse complement strand
GACATCGAGTTCAAAGTTTCCCACTTCACTCTTCATTGTTTTAGAACTGGTACCATTTTTACGGTTCTTGACTAAATCTTGAGTGAGATGCGATTCGATCTCTGCTTGCAGTGCTGCTTCTGTCAGTTGCTTGATTAGTGGAGCTAATGCTCCATCTTTTCCGCCAAGGGCTTTACCCTCACGTATTTGTTGTAATATCGCCTCTGTGTCTATCTGAAATTCCATCTTTCAATCCTTGTGTATGTGTAATACTACCAGATTGACACAGATTTTCTAACGCTCCCCCAAATAATTATAATGGATTTTTTAAGGTGCTCTGTTGAGTCTGCATCTATCACTAAGTAAGAGTTTTGAATATCTTTAATTTGATGAAAACTCTTACTTTCTCTACACCTACTACTTCAAAAATAACTATCTGTAGTATATTCAAGAGAATTCATGGTAAAATAAAATCATTATAACGTACTTGTTAATTTTTGCGATTTTAATCGAGAAAAGTTTATAATGTACTTTTTAATGTACCTTATTTTAAAAATATTAATTTAAATACTAAAAAATAGTTATGTTAGAGACCAGCATCCGAGCCACTTTTTCTTTTTCCTCCCAACAAAGTTTCATAAATCTTTTAATATTAAAATAGTTAGAGTTTCGATAGTCTCTCAAGCGTAAAGAGGCGTATTTCAATACCTCTATAACGAGCCGCTTTCTTCTTTTTCGTATTATTTAGCTGCGTCATCGCGATTTGCGCCACTTTTGTTCTTTACATGTCAACGCTTAGACCTTGCGTTTGATACCTTGGTCGTGAGACACCAATGTGTATATGCTTGGTTTAGAGACGACATGTGAGAAAAGCTCTTGCAAATTTTTTATTACCACAACCATGAAAAAGGAATTTTGTCTCGAAATGCGTCAAAGTAGTATGAAGGGGTGAGTCCCGTATAGTTTTTGAAGGTTTTGATAAAATGCGTCTGATCGAAATAATCGCATTCGTAGGCGATATCGATAAATTTGAGATGCTTTTCGCCTCGAAGAACCGCACTATTGATCTGTCTGAGCGATTTGATAAAACGTGCGTTACGTTGTATCTGTTTGAACGATTCGCCGAAAACTTCGAGGTATTGTTTTTGGAGCCAACGTTCAGAGTAACCGCACTCTCGGGATAATGCTTTGAGAGAGGCGTATTCTACTTGGTGGTTCAAATAAGGCTTAAGCTCTTTTTTCGACGAAGCTTTTTGGGCTAATCGCTTGAAAAAGTAGCCCTCAAAGACTTCGATCATTCCCTCCGTCGAGTCCATCGCTTCTAATTCTTCAAAAAGCCATGTTCCCTCTTCTTCTCCCCATACGTCTTGAATCGTAAGATCGTCGTTGCGAATTTCAAAAGGCGATAGATCGAATACTTCGTATAGAACATGCGGATAGAGCGTGACTTTAAAATTTTTGATTGAGCGCTTGGGTGATGAACTTTTTTTTTGAAAAAAATCCATCCACGTACCGATACCGCTTTTAACATACGTGCCTTTTTCGATGTTTAATAGTACGTCGTTTTGGTCGACGACCTCATTGACGCTTCCGTAAAAATCAAACACGAACTGCGTCATAAACGAGGGAAAAAAACGGGTAATGTACTGCTCTTTTGTATCGCAAATTTCGCTGATAATCGAAACGTAGGAGTGAATATAAGGTAAAAGTGCCGGATGTGCCGGAAATGTTTTGACGTACTTACCTTGGGGCGGAACCCCCGAATCTAAAAACATTGCATGATTCCTTCGCAACTTTAAACGAGGCATTATACGTATTTGTTCGTTTTTTTACTATAAAACCGATAGAACAAAGCCCTAAAATACCTCGATTTAAATTGCTATGGAGTGACGATAATGAAAAAAAAATTAATGTGCGTACTATCCGTTTTGGTCGTGAGCGCGTATGCCGGAAACGATGAGTCCTCGGTGCAAATGGGCGTGGGTATCTCTTCTGGAACGAGCCCTTATAAAGGCATTTCGAGCGTAACGCTTCCTTTGCCCGATATTGAACTGAGCTACAAAAGTGCTTTTATAGAAGGCATCAATGCAGGGTATAATGTTTACGATAGCGAAAACCTGCAACTCAGCGTGATGGCGCTTCCCGTACTTTTGGGATACCAAAGCAAAGACAGCGATGCGCTCAGAGGTATGGACAATCGTCACATGTCGATAGAGGGTGCTCTTCGCATGAAATATACGTTTGAAAAAAGCTTTTTTACCACGACTCTCGCGCGCGACGTCGGCGACGTATCAAACGGTTATAGCTTCAACGTCGCGTATAATTACACGCTTTTTGAAACGTTTAACCAAGGTTTGTCTTTGTATGCGGGGGCTGAATATTTAAGCGATAAAAAGAGCACGTATTATTACGGCGTGAAAGCCAAAGAGGCGACACCTTCGCGAGCGCGCTACGATGCCGAGGGAGCGCTCAATCCTTTCATCGGCTTGGGCGAGGTGTTTGCGTTGAGTAAAACGTGGTCTATCGTTGCCAATGTCGAATACAAACGACTGGATAGCACGATTTATAAAAGCCCTATCGTCGATGATCGTTATACGCTTGCGGGCTATTTGGCGATCATGTATCGGTTTTGACGATACGATTTTTAACGGCGATTTACCGTTTGTTTAAAAAGGATTCACGTCTTGTTTAAGCTAAACGATTATACTTTCAAAGTCAAGACACAAACCTCCTTTTTGTGATTACCTACTTGTTTTAACCTAAACGTTCGGATTGCCCGATCCGAGCGTTTCTTCTATTTTTTTTCATTCAACCGTCGGAAGTCGCATGATAAAAAGTGCACCTTTGGGATAGTTTCGAACGCTAATCGTACCGTGAAAACGTTTTTCAATAATCTCTTTGACCAAGAACAAACCAATGCCCGAATTATCGGCTTTGGCACAGACGTGCGGAAGAAAAATCCTCTCAATCGGATGAATACGAATCCCTCCGGCGTTATCGATGATGACGATACGGCATCGGCGGCACCGTTGTTTGACGACGATACGAATCAGCGGATGCGGTACGCGAACGATCTCAAATTGATCTTTCGCGTTTTGCAGGATATTTAAAATCGCTTGCATAAATTCATTGGCGTTTCCTAACAGTATCGCGTCGCTTTGGATACGCAGTTGTATCTCGATACCGAGATTTTTAAAGGAAAAGGCGAGCATATTGAGCAGAATTTCCATTTGCTTGGAGACGCAAAACGTTTGATCGCTGCTTTTAGCTTTCAACAAAAATCGGTAAAAAGTATCGATTGTTTCGGAAAGGTGTTGGAGTATTTCGAAACTCGTGTCGATCGAGTCGAGAAGCGGTTGTTTTCGCACCGTATTTTGCAAAAGAAGCGAAGCTTTGACGTGTGTTAAAACGGCACCTAAAGCATTGAGCGGTTGCCTCCATTGGTGGGTGACGTTGCCGATCGTACGACCGATCGAGATAAATTTTGCATTAGTGAGTTGTTCTTGCTCTTTTTCACGGATACGCATCAAAGCACTATGGTACTGCCTTTGCGTCTGTTTGCTTTTTAAAACCAATATCCAAATAAAAAAAATCATTTCCCAAAAACTGCCGACGATAATACCCGTTTTTGCCAACGGGAAAAGCGGTATAAACCCCATTTGCGTTAACCAATACACAAGCATACCTGCGTGAAAACCGAAAAGTCCGATCGTGTATAAAACGGCAAATCGAATACGCTTTAAAACGGCGAAAAAAGCGATCAAAAGGGTATAAAGCGGCAAGATGAACGCACTCATCGCGAAAATCGCAAAGAGCATACGGTGTGCGGAGAAAAACAGAAATAAAAGCGCAATGGCACAACAAAACAGATAGGTCGATTTTAACCAGAACAAAGAAAAACGTCGTAAATCCAGTACGTGAATCGTAAAGAGCAGCATGGAAACGTACACTCCGGTGATACTGAGCGTTTTGAACCACTGATCTAAATTCTCCGACGAGTGCAAGGCATAAACGATAAAGTTATTCACGGACAAGACAAAGAAACACACGCTCATCAGGTAGAGCGCATAATAGCCGTAAGCTTTCATCTTAAACTCGTAAAAAAGCATCAAATTGACGAAAAAGACCAAAATGACTCCGCCTAAAAAAAAGATAATCGGCAAGACGTTTTGATACGTTTGATAGTCCAATTCGGCTTGCGTTCCGACGTAAAGCGCAAGGATTAAAGGGCGGTGGGAGTTGATTTTAAAGAGATACGTCAGCGTTTTTTCCGAGCTAAAAAGCATAAAACGGGTAGAGGGATGGCGTACTTCGCGTTGTTCGATAGGGACACTGTTGCCGTTGATCGACGTATGCACGAGTTGATCGTCGTCGTAGATGAAACTTTCGACGCGGTTCAGTTGGTCGTAAAGAAATTCCAGATAAAAACGCTGTGAAGGGTTGGGCGGGAGGGTAAATGCGACCCAGTACGTCGCAGCGTCGGCACCGAAACTAATCGCTTCGTTCGGTAAAGCTCGATACGTACCGTAGCGAAGGAGCATCAGCGCGTCTTCGTGCGATAAAGCGGCGGTGTCGCGTAAAAAAGAGACGTTTTCAAGACGCGGGCGGGTCGGTTGCGGAGTTTCAATACCGTATAAGAAAGGTGTCAGGAAGCAAAAAAGAAAGACCCAAGATTTCATAAAAACGGTCGCTTTGAGTGTGAAGTTTTCGGCAGGGAAACGCCCGTCACCCCATATCGCCGAAATACCGTGCGTCGTTGATGTTGATGCGATATCCAAGGCCTCTTTGTGAAAAAATAAGCGTATCTCCGAGCTTTTTTCGAATGCGCAAAACCAAGTTCTTTACGGCCGATTCACACGGGATATCACGGTTCCATAACGAGAGTTCAATGTCCTGTTTGGAGAGAATACGGTGGTGATTGTCGATTAAGAGCTCGACCAGTTCTAACTCTTTGGTGCTCAAACGATAAATCGCATTATTATAATAAAATTCTTTGGTGTCGCGGTTGAAAAAAAGATGCTCGTTGAGCGTGATCAGGTTGGGCGTGTTGTGCATGCGTTTGATTGCTTGCGAAAGCGTCTTCACAAGCGACGAAAATTCGACCGGCTTGATTAAATAGCCGTCTACGGCAAGATTGGCGGCTTTTAAAATGAGGTGTTTGTCGTCGTATCCGGTTAAAATCACGATCGGCGTCGCATAATCGATACGGCGAATCTGCGTAATTAATTTCATACCGTCTTGACGAGGCATCTGAATATCCGTCAAGACGATGTCGGGACGGGAATCTTCGTACATGTTAAATCCCTCTTCGCCGTTTTGCGCGCAATAAACGTTGCGAAAAAGCATTTGTAGCGTGCTTGCGATATGCGTGCTTACGATAAGATCATCTTCGACGAATAAAATCGATTTATGTTTCATCATGAGAAGATTGCTTTGCACGGTAAGTCCTTGAGTCCAAATTCGGATAACCATTATAGGTGGATGCTCTTAAATTCTAGCATACGAAAGTCATATTAAAGTCATAACTCGAAGAAAAATCAATGACGCTTTTGGGACGAAAGTACATGTATGATTTTTCCAGTGCTTTTCAAAGGATAGCGTTTTCACATGTAAGCCTCAAAACACGTTTTAGCGTCGCAAATGCATGAAAAAACGACCGTTCAAAACTCTCATCGAAGGACTTCTATGCTTCAGACAATTCGTGCTAAATTGATTTTTTTGTTCTTGGTTTTTTTAGTGGCTATCGTGAGTTTAGGGTATTTGCTTTCGCACAATACCGACGGAGCCAAAGTTGCGGCGGATAAGATCAAACGCGCCGGAGAGATGCAGATGCTTAGTTCCCAACTTGCGGTGCATACGAGGGGTTATCAAATTTTTTACGAAGAGCGAATGCTCGATAATTACACCAAAACGTACCGAGCGGTTTTACAACAAGCCGAAGCTTTGCTTCCTTTATTGAAAAGCGAAGAGACGCAAAAAATGCTTCAAGACGCGTATCAAACGCTTGAGGCGTACCACAAAGTCAACCTTGCGCGTTTTGCACTGGTCGGACAGTATAAAGACGCAATTAAAACGGCGGAATTTCGTGCTTCGGCGGACGGAAAGAAGTTGGAACAAATCAATCAAGACGCCAATACGTATTATTATAAAACTTTGGAGTCGGTCAAAACCTTGGTAGAACAAATCGAAAAACGTTCGTTTGACGAGTTGGACCAATCCAAAACAACGGGACTTTCTTTCGCGTTTGCGGTTTTTATCGTTGCGTCTTTCATTTTTTTCGTGATTAACCGAGCGATTCGTCGCGCCATCGAAAAAGCGATCGAGGGGTGTCGTTATATCGAAGAGCATAAAGATTTGCATTACGTGATCGATACGGGAAATAAAGATGAAATTTCGCACATCACCTCCGTGCTCAACCACCTTTTGAAGCAATTGGCAAAAGCGTTGGACGACGCCAAAAAGACGGCGGTCGAAAATGCGGCGGTCTCCGAAGAGCTTTCGAGTACGTCGATGCAAATAGGCGTTCGAAGCGAAGAGACCGCTAAAGACGTCGAAGAGACGACGCAAGCGACCAAAGCCGTCGCGGAAATTTTGCTTAAAAGCGAAGAGAGCTCCAATCATTCGGGATTGCTGATTACCAAAGTCGCTACCGAATTGCAAAGCTCGGCACAAGAAGTTTTAACCGTTTCGACCGATTTGCAAGAGGTCGTAGTTACGCAAATGGACTTATCGACGCGCTTGGAACAGTTGGATCGCGACGTTGAACAAGTCAAGCAAATTTTATCGGTCATCGCGGATATTGCCGAACAGACGAATCTGTTAGCACTGAATGCCGCGATCGAAGCCGCGCGTGCGGGAGACCACGGACGCGGGTTTGCGGTGGTTGCCGACGAGGTTCGAAAATTAGCCGAGCGAACGCAAAAAAGCTTGATAGAAAGCAACGCCACGGTAGCGATTATCGTTCAGTCGGTCAACACGACGGCGGAGATGATGAAAACGGGCGCGACGCAGATCAAAGCTTTGGGCGAGAAGGCGCAAAGTGCGCAAACGATGATGCTTCAAACGGTCAACAATATGGACGAAGCAAAAGTGATGGCGCATCAGACGGTAGAAGATACCAAAACGGGACGCATCAAAACGTCCGAAGTGATCGCGCGTATCCAAAACATTAGTCAACTCTCCAACACCAACGCCCGTAGCGTCGAAGAGGTTGCTTCCGCCGCCGAACATTTGGCGAAGTTGTCCGAGGGGCTCAGCGTGACGCTTTCAGAGTTTAAAACGGCGTGAGCGTGAGGCTATGACGACGCCGTATACGACGGAAAAAGCACGGCAAACAGCGTCGCTTGAAGAGACGGCGGAAGAGATCGTCGCTTCTTGCGATACGATGCCCGAGCTTTTTTGTGAGGGTGTTTTTGTGTGCGACGAAGCGTACCGCGTGCTGGCACTCAGCCGGTCGCTTCAAGATACTTTAGCCTCTTTTGACAAGACGCGTCCGTACCCAAGCGTTCTTACATTTTTTGCAGACGATCGCTTGGTCTTTCAAAAAGATCGTCCGCAATACTCGACCTTACTGGATTTACGGGGCGAATGCGTTCCCGTCGTCGTTTATCAAAGACACTTGCATCCAAGCGGGTCTACTTTAATGCTTTTGGTGTTGCAAAAAAAGACGCAGACGCGTTTTCCTTTGAAGCGTTATTTTTTAGCGCAGTTTCCTAACCGTTTTTTATTTTTACATGCGATGCTTCAAGAAGCCATGCGCTATAACGCGTTGCATCAAAGCTTAAGTGCGTTATGTCTACTCGATATCGACCATTTTAAAACGATCAACCACGTACACGGGTATGCAATCGGCGATGAAGTGTTGTCGTTGATAACGAAACGCTTGGCGTCGCTGGTGAAATTTTCGGAGTTGGAACATCTAAACGGCGACGAGTTTGCCATCGTTTTGCACTCGCAATTCGGTACTTTTGACGATACGGTAGCTCAAATGCGTCGGTACGCCGCCTCATTTCTCAAAGTGCTTGCCGAACCTTTGGACGTGCAAGGGCATACGTTTCTCTTAACGTCTAGCATCGGTATCGTCGTTTTCGACCAAGACGAATACTCGGTCGATCGCATCATCCAATATGCCGATAACGCGTTATACGAAGCAAAAAAAGCGGGACGCAATACGATCGCGTTTTTCGATCCCTCGATTCAACGCAAATTGGAAGAAAAGGTCGATTTATTGGCGCAATTGCGCGATGCGATTGCTTTGGGTCATATGCGTTTGGTGTACCAAAAACAGTGGACGAGCGACGCAAAAGACGCACCTATGCGCGTGATAGGCGCGGAGGCTTTGGTGCGTTGGTACAAAGAGGGCGAAGGCGAGGTTGCGCCCGATCGTTTTATCGCGCTCTCCGAGGAGAGCGGATTGATCGTACCGCTTGGAAAATGGATCTTAAGCGAAGCGTTTCGCGAGCTAAAACGTTGGGAAGAAGACCCTTTAAAACGCCGTTGGCAACTTTCGATCAATATCAGCGTCAAACAATTCGAGCAAGAAGATTTTATTTCCACCGTCCAAGCGTTGCTCTTGAGCGTGCAATGCGACCCGACCAAAGTGCGTTTTGAGTTGACCGAGAGCCTTTTGATTCAGGATTTGAAAAGCTCGTTGCGTAAAATTCATACGCTAAGCAAACTCGGTATTTCATTCTCGATCGACGATTTCGGAACGGGGTACTCTTCCTTAGCCTATTTGAAACGTTTGCCGATTCATGAGCTTAAAATCGATAAAACCTTTATTCGCGATTTGACGTTTGATTCTGCCGACGTTATTTTGGTGCGGACGATTTTGGGTATCGCTCGACAATTTCACCTCGACGTCGTTGCCGAGGGCGTGGAAACGTACGAGCAATATGCCCTCTTATGCGACATGGGGTGTCGTTTTTTTCAAGGCTATTTTTTGAGTCGCCCCGTTCCTTCGGCGGCACTTTGAGACTGCTTAATTTTTACGATCTTTTTTGGGCGCAAGCGTGCTATACTTTTCCATTTTCATCAAGGAACAAAAGATGCGCGTTGGAATTATCGGAGCGGGCGGCGTGGGCGTCGAATTGGTTAATTACCTCTTAACGTTAGGCAGCACGAGCGAGATCGTCTTGGTCAATCGCAACCAAGAAAAAGCACAAGGCGAAGTGGCGGATTTTTCGTTCGTCGAGTCGTTTACCTACGCCCGCAATACGCATTTGCACAGCGGCGATTACGTCGATTGCGCGCATTGCGACGTTATCGTCGTTACGGCGGGTATTACGCTCAAAGAGGGACAAAGCAGGGACGAGCTTTTGGGTGAAAACGCCGCGCTGATTCAAAAAATCATTCGCGAACTTTACATGTATGCGCCGCAAGCGATCGTCATTATGGTCACGAATCCCGTCGACGTCTTAACGCACATCGCTTATAAAGAAGGATTGTATCCTAAAGAGCGGTTGATCAGTGCGGGAACGTTGGTCGATACGGCACGTTTTATGAAAATCGTGAGCAAAAAAGTAGGCATCGATCCTAAAAATATCAACGGCTACATTTTAGGCGAACACGGCAAAGAAAGCACGCTTCCGTGGAGTATTTGCAATATTTGCGGGCTAGACGTCGATACGTTTTGCGAACTCAACGGTTTAGCCTTGCTCGATCGCGCGCAGATTTACCAAGACGTGATTAACGCGGGATTTGAAGTTTTCAAGCATAAAGGCAACACCAACCACAGTACCGCCGCAAGCGTGTTTCGCATTATTCGCGCGATTGCCAACGATGAACATTCGGTGCTTCCTTTGGGGGTGTATTTACAAGGAGAGTACGGTTTGACCGACGTCGTGCTAAACGTGCCGGTCGTCGTGACGCGAAAGGGTGCGACGAAAATATTAAACTACAAGCTCCTCCCCGAAGAGCTTGAAGCCTTACATGTCAGCGCAAAAAATATGCAAGCGTTGGCCCGCACGGTTTTATAGGCCGATGGTTTTAAGTTCGTTTTCGCTCATCGAGGTCTTGGAGCCTTTGGCATCGTAGACAAAGCCTTTGATTGCGACGCTGTGTTCAAACGTTACTTCGTAAGACAGCTTACCGTTTTCGTCAAAAATCTTAGCGACGCCCTCGGCTTTATTGGCGTGAAAAGGCGTTTGGCTTTGGATTTTTCCCGACTCGTAGTACAACGTGGCGATTCCCTCGGCTTGGTCGTTTTGAAACGGTGTTTCGCTTTGGAGGCGTCCGGAGGTAAAATAGCTCTTTTTAACGCCTTCGATTACGTCGTTTTTAAAAGGTGCTTCGCCTTGTAATTCGCCGCTTTCGTAATACGTTTTTCCCATTCCTTCGCGTTTACCGTCTTTAAAGGGCGTCTCACCGCGGAGTTTTCCCGAAGCGTAGTAAAATTTTCCGACGCCGTTGGCAAGGTTGTGGGTTTTAACCTCGATTAAAAGGCCGTCGTGTCGCTCTTCCAAATCGCCGTATTCGTAACTTTTATCGGCGGCAAAGAGCGTTAAAAAGGCAAAAAGCAGTATAAACATAGATCTCATCGTGTATCCTTGACGTGTTTTGAAGAGCGTATCGTAGCATATAACATTAAAGTTCTTGCAAAAACGCAAAAACTTTTGACACGCCTTTAGAGCTAAGCTCCAAAGACTGCGTTAACACTGAGTTCTCTTCGGCAGAGTGCCCACGCACCTTCGGTGCTTTATCTATTAAAGGTAAGGTTTCCATTGCCATTCTCGGATTTCGGGCATATCTTGACCGTACGTTTGGATGTACTCTTTATGACATGTCAGTTTTGCGTGCATCGACGCTTTGATTGTTTCGGCGTAAGGGTGCATTTTATCGACGCGTTCCATGACGTCCATGACCAAATGAAATCGATCCATATCATTTAAAACGACCATATCAAAAGGCGTCGTGGTCGTTCCCTCTTCTTTGTAGCCTCTGACATGTAAGTGGTCGTGAAACGCTCTTTTGTACGTTAGGCGGTGAATCAACCACGGATAGCCGTGATACGCGAAGATGCACGGTACGTCTTTGGGGAAAAGCGCATCGAACGCCTCGTCGCTAAAACCGTGAGGATGCTCTTTTTGCAGGCACATCAAATCGACGATATTGACCACGCGCACGATCAATTCCGGCACAAGCGTGCGTAAAAGCTTCACGGCGGCAAGCGTCTCTAAGGTAGGAACGTCTCCGCAACACGCCATCACGACGTCGGGCGTTTGGTTGGCGTCGTTGCTAGCCCATGCCCAAACGTCCATTCCTTTTTCGCAATGAAGCACCGCTTCTTCGATGCCAAGCCATTGCAATTCGGGTTGTTTTCCGGCGACGATGACGTTGATGGCATCGTAACTGCTTAAGCAACGCGAGGCGACATGTAAGAGCGTGTTGGCGTCGGGCGGAAAGTAGACGTTGATAATATACGTTTTTTTATTGACGACGACGTCGATAAATCCGGGGTCTTGGTGCGAAAAGCCGTTGTGGTCTTGTCGCCAGACGTGTGATGTCAAAAGGTAGTTCAGCGATGCGACGGGTTTGCGCCACGCAATTTCGCGGCTCGTGACTTTCAGCCATTTGGCGTGTTGGTTGAACATCGAGTCGATAATGTGAATAAACGCTTCGTAGCATGAGAAAAAACCGTGCCTTCCCGTGAGCAAATAGCCCTCAAGCCACCCTTGACATGTATGTTCGGAGAGTATCTCCATTACCCGTCCGTGCGGTGCTAAATGATCGTCGGTGTCGAGGCGTTCCGCCATCCATGCGCGTTCGGTAACTTCAAAGAGGGCACTGAGACGGTTCGATGCCGTCTCATCGGGGCCGAAAACGCGAAACGTGTCAGGGTTGCCTTGCATAACGTCGCGTAAAAAGTTGCCCAAAACGCGTGTGGATTCGGCGGTCGTCGTACCGTGCGCGTCGATGGAAACGCCGTAATCTTTAAAAGGAGGCAGGGCTAAAGGTTTTAAAAGCATGCCGCCGTTGGCGTGTGGATTGGCTCCCATACGTCGCTTGGCTTTGGGGGCTAAGGCGGCAAGTTTTGCTACGAGCGTGCCGTTTTCGTCGAAAAGCTCTTCGGGGCGATAGCTTTTGAGCCAGCGATCCAGAAGAGCGATATGTTCGGGATTGTGATCGAGATTGGCAAGCGGGACTTGATGCGAACGCCACGACCCTTCGGTTGGAAGTCCGTCCACTTCTTTGGGACCGCTCCAGCCTTTGGGCGTTTTGAGCACGATTATAGGCCACATAGGACGCGCCGTTTTGCCTTCGTTTCGTGCTTCATACTGAATCGTTTTAATTTTCAGCGTAACGGTTTCGAGGATGTGCGCCATTTTTTGATGCATGCTCATAGGCTCGTCGCCTTCGACAAAAAAAGGCTCGTAGCCGTAACCGATAAAAAGTTTTTCAAGCTCATCGTGCGAGATGCGTGCCAAAACGGTCGGATTGGCGATTTTGTAGCCGTTGAGATGCAAGATCGGAAGTACCGCACCGTCGCGTTTTGGGTTTAAAAATTTGTTCGAGTGCCATGCGGTCGCCAACGCTCCGGTCTCCGCTTCACCGTCTCCGACCACGCAACATGCGATCAGATCGGGATTGTCGAAAACCGCCCCGTACGCATGCGAAAGCGCATAGCCCAATTCGCCTCCTTCGTGAATGGAACCGGGCGTTTCAGGTGCGGCGTGGCTAGGAATGCCTCCGGGAAACGAGAACTGTTTAAAAAGCTTTTGAAGCCCTGTTTCATCACGGGTAATGTCGGGATAAAATTCGCTATACGTGCCTTCCAAATAAGTATTGGCGACTACGGCGGGACCTCCGTGTCCAGGTCCCGCGATAAACAAAGCGTTGAGGTCGTATTTGAGGATGAGTCGGTTCATATGCGCGTAAATAAAATTGAGTCCCGGCGTCGTGCCCCAATGCCCTAAAAGGCGCGGTTTGATATGCTTTAAAGCTAAAGGCTCTTTTAAAAGCGGGTTGTCCAAAAGGTAAATTTGTCCGACGGAAAGATAGTTTGCCGCGCGCCAATAAGCGTCGAGGGCTTCTAATTCGGATAAGGAAAGCACGGGGTCGTTCATCGTATCTCCTTTGTGTTCACTCGTCTGTATGCTACTTCGATTCGGCTTAAAAGAAAAAGAGCGTGAGACTTTAAAGCTATGCTACAATGCTTTTTTTGATTTTGAACGGAAAGGGTCGGTATGGGAATTAGCAGGAAAAATCTTGAGGCATTGGTAGACGACGTGGTTTTACCTTTTGAAAAATTTATTATCGAAGATCCGAGGCTTGCGGAGTATCTTTTAGACCCCGAAGTGGCAAAAGTTCACAACCTTGCCGTGTCGAAGCTGACCGTTTATATCTACGCTAATCTCAAAAGAGCGCGGGCTTACATCCAAGAGGGTGCGCTCAGGCATAAAGCGAAGTTTATTCCGATTGAAAATCTTAGAGAGTTTTATTCGCTCTATTTTACATTGTGCAAAGAGTGGAACCAAAAGCATTTCGAAAACGAAGACCGCTTCGGAAAAAATATAGAGATCATCGAACAGTTCGTTTACGAATCGTTCGCCAAAGAAAACGAGAGCAAAGAGGAGTTTTTCATCTACGATTCGGAAGTGCTCTCTTCGGATATGCAAAAGATGCACTACGAAGACGCGGTGAAAATAAGCGCCGTTGATTTTTGTGCCGAGGGTAGCATCGACGAGTTGGATATTGAAGATATCTTGGAAAGTTGCGACGAGCTTGCCCAAAGCGTACAAGACGAAACGATTGCGCATGATGAGGCGTATTTCTTACATGTCAACGAACGATTTCAATCCTATGCCGCCGTTTTGGAAAAAAATATGGAATTTCGCGACTTGGGATTCACCCTCTCGAAACTTTCTGCGTTATTGTCGGCACATATGCCTTTGTTGGCGACGCACGGCGATCAAAAGAAAATTATGGTGATATTAAACGCGATCGTCGAGGATTTAATCGCGTGGACGGACGCGGTGTTGAAAGAAAAAACCGCCGTGGATATTCACTATCTAGACGCATCGCTTTTTTCGAGCATTATTCAATTTGAGATGCTGCTCACGCCTTCGAACGATGAAGAAGAATTGGAGTTTTTTTAATGTTTTACGCCATAACGCACCTACCTTCCCCAAAATTGCAAAACTGTGAACTCACGTTTTTACAAAGCGAACCCATCGATATGCCAAAAGCGACCGCCCAACATGCGGCGTATTGCGCGATGTTGGAGCGATGCGGTGCAACCGTCGTCGTTTTGGACGAAAATCAAGATTGTCCCGACAGCGTCTTTGTGGAAGACCCCGTTATCGTCTTTGACGAGATCGCCGTTTTGACCTCCATGGGCGTGGCGTCGCGAAGAAAAGAGAGCGAAGCGATGGCAAGAGTTTTTGCGAAGTATCGCACGGTTAAACGCATCGAACTTCCCGCCAAAATCGAAGGCGGCGACGTGCTTAAAGTCGGCAAGAAGATCTTCGTAGGACTTTCACCTCGCACGAACAAGGAAGGTATCCAAGCATTAGAAGCCATCATCAAGCCTTTCGGCTACAGCGTCATTTCCGTCAACGTCACGGGGTGTTTGCACCTCAAAACCGGATGCACCGCGCTCGATGAAAAAACCGTACTGATCAACGCCGCGTGGGTGGACGCTAATGCCTTTGAAGGTTTTACGCAAATCGCCGTTCCAAAAGACGAGCCTTTCGGCGCAAACGTCCTTAAAATGGGCGACATTCTTTGCATGAACGAAGCCTTCCCCAAAAGCATAGCCCTTGTAAAATCGCTCGACTACAACGTCGACTCATGCAACATCACTGAATTTGTCAAAGCCGAAGCTGGGCTTACATGTATGAGCGTACCGTTTAACGGTTGAGGTGGTTGAAAAGGATTTTGGTTTCTTACATGTAGGGGTTTGGGGTTGAAGTTCTAAATCTTTAGTGATACATTGAATAAATTTCCTACTACCGCGACACAACCTGTCAGACACACTCGATACACTTCTTCCATAACATTTGGAAGAAGGTCGAGCCTTGATGATTTCAATCATTATAGGAAGTATTTTTATCCTGATTACTGGATATATTCTGAAAAAATTCAAAAAAGACATATCGACGATTGAATCAGAAATAAATTCTTCCTCTAAAGATAATGAAAACGATGCTTCATTAAGTTACGAGGCAATCAAACAAGCTTTAGATAACAAACAAAACATAGACAAGTAAAGTACAAAAATCTAACGATAAGGAGCATCTGATGCTAATGAAAAAAATTGTAGTTTTATCTATTGTAGGGTTTAACTGTTTAGCTGCTACGCCTTGGGAAACAGGCTGGGCGATGGGAGGAACATCCACGTATGCAATTAACGATAAAGAGAACAATCAGTTATTAATAGAGTGCAATGAGCAAAATGGAGCATTGTATTTAAGAGATACAAAGAGAAATGAAATCAAACTTACTCCTGCGGTGACGATTAGTGTCAATAATGATAAAATGACCATACCAACCAGTATAGATTCCACATGCAACGAGCGAGATAAAATGGCATGGGGTAATTTTATCTATTCACTCTCCAAAGCAAAAACGATTACGATTAATAATAAAAAATTTGAACCAAACAACTCCGAGAAGCTATCGGATATAGCGCAAACATGTACCGCTTATGATGAAACGCAGAACAATGTGCCCCAAAATGCACCGCAACAAGCAACTCAACCGTTACTGAAAGTCAGCGTGCAATATCAAAAAACTAAAAACCTTAGTAACTTTCCTGTTATTGTTCCCATTATTCATCTGGTTGGACTGAGTGAAAAACCTTTTAACATTCAAGGGCTTGTCGTCAATAAAGGCAATTGCAAAATCACAGCATATGGATTAGATAAGCTTAAAACACCAATGGTATACGGCGAAGAAAGAACTATTCCGTTGGTCGTATCCTCTACATGTAGCACTTTATTAGACGTGGTTGTTCAAACGAATTTTGGAAATTTTTCATATACCTTTAAATAATGTTTGCAAATGACACAACCTGTCATGTTGTTTCATTACACTTTGAGTATGACTTTCGATAAAAGGAGCAAAAATGTTACCATTTGTTTTAGGAGGGGTTGCCTTAGCCGCAACAGGGTTTGGAATAAAAAAATATTTTGATAATGAAGAGAATCGTGAAAAGCTTGAAGATACAACATTTCGTATAGCTGATTGGTTAGTTAATTCTGATATGAAAGACGTTGAAACTTTTTACACGTTTTGGAGGGATCCGTATCTAAAGTTTCTCTTAGAAAAAAAGCAGATGATGGTAGCCTTGAAAGATGCTTTTGATTTACTTCAAGAGATTCGTCATAATGAATGGCTCTCTCCTTTGGAGCCGCTCACTTGTTTTAATTATAATGATTCTTGTCATTTTGAATCTCTCGATCCTAGCGTCAAAGCCGAAGCAAGAATGTTTTTTACCATTGCTTTGAATGCAAGCGAGCAACATAAGCATCTTTTAGAAGAGTTGGATGTAGTCGTATTACATACTAACGATTATACAGAGTATACCGACCAGCAAAAAGTAAAAGTTTACCAATTAACTATGCTGACTGTGATGCTTCTGCCAGCACTATGTTTATTCTCAAACTTCAACAATGACACACTGAATCGTACGACGATTCGTATGTTTGAAAGGTTGAAGATGTTTTCAGAAGAGGTGGCAAAATCAAGCCCTGAAGCATAATATAATTGGTTATAATAACATGTATATTTAACTATCAGTAACCTTTTTTCAATGGTTCTATAATCAAATATCATAAACAGCAAGCTATACAAAATACTAAAAATAAAGTATATTGCATGAAAAACGAACACGACAAAATAGCCACTAGATTAGCATTGATTCTGCAAAAACTAGTGGCAAAAGAGAAATTTACAATAGAAGAACTCTGTGAAGAGTTTAACGTCAATAAACGAACGATTCAGCGAGATTTGAATGATCGGTTGGCATTTTTGCCAATAAAAAAGGAAAATGGATATTATTTTGCCGAATCGTTTGCTTTTGGTGCTTTAAACTTTAAAGATATACAAGCTTTTGCGACATTGTGCGGCATCAAATCGCTCTATCCTGCTTTAACGAATGAGTTTATTGTAGATCTCTTGAATATTAAAACCAACCAAGCCTATTTGATTAAATCATTTGATCATGAAAATCTTACCCGTAAGCACGAATCTTTTGAAAATATTTCTGCATGGATACTCAAACATCAACAAATAGAATGTTCTTATAAAGAAAAACGAAGAGTTTTAAATCCTTATAAGCTAGTCAATATAAATGGTATATGGTACTTGGCTGCCGATGAAAATGGTACTTTTAAAACATTTACTTTTTCAAAAATTACTGACCTGAAATTTTTAAATTCAAAATTTTCCGAAAACTTGGAGTTTGTAGAACTCCTTAAAAAAAATGAAATAAATTGGTTTTCCAGTAATACTTTTGAAGTGACATTGCAAATCAACGCAAGCGTTTCCGAATATTTTTTTCGAAGAGCCCTTCTCCCTAACCACAAAGTTATAGAACAAAATGATGATTATCTTATTCTTTCTACAAAGGTATCTTACGAAGAAGAGCTTTTTAGTATCGTCAAATACTGGATACCGCATATCAAAATTTTAACTCCCATAGAGTTGCAAACAAAATTTGAAGGAGCTTTACAAGATTATTTAGCTGGTATCAAGTAGTAGCAAAAGGAGCGATGATCTGGCTACACTAAATGATACACACAGAGATGATAGAACTTCTGCAAATCAAAAAAAGGCTGTGTAATGACTCAATTGACCAATATAAAATTAGATAAAGTTATTCAAAATTTTTTAGAACGAAATTATTACGAAACATATAATGTTGAAAAATTAGATATTGAAGCGAATAATGAAATAGATTTTATCAAAATCAATCATATTTCATATGACAGAAATAAAGATGAAACAGATATTAATCTCATAGATTTTCAACAAATTTTAAGTGCCATTTCTTCAAAAACAAAACGTTTTGTTTATGTTATAGAAAGTTCCGAAGATGGTGTGAATTTATATTTGGGAACACTAAAAGATTCGAGAGATTTTTTAGATGATACTTTCAATGGTATCTATTCAGGCTCTCATACAGAAAAACAGGATAGACCCAAATTTACTGCTAACAACTTTTCAAAAGCAATGTTAGGCGTCCCATCTTTAAAAAAAGATTCGGATAAAAGCTACAAGCAATCACTGGAAAAAATACTTTTCCCCATGCAAAATAAAAACTTTCGTATAGTAATAGTTGCTGAAAGTTATGATAATACAACTATTAAAGAGATTATTTCAAATTACCAAAATCTTGGCAGTGAGCTCCATCAACTAGTTAAACAAAGTAAAAATATGCAAAAGAGTGATTCTGCATCAGAGGGAATAACTTTAACTACAGGTTCAAGTGAGAGTAACACTGAGGGAAGTGGTGAAAGCTACTCAAGTACAAAAGGATTCAGCGATAAGAGTACAAAACATCAAATCTTAAGCATAATACCAATAATTAAAACTTTTTTTACAAGAACAGATAATGAAAGTCAAACCAATAGTAAATCCACAAATTATTCAAGAACAAATTCAACAAATGAAAGTATGAGTACAAGTACAAATACTACAAAAACAAATACTTTGGGCATAACCTTTGAGGAAATCAATAAATCAGCTGAGTATTGTGAAAAAATGATAGACAAATATATAGAAAGATTTCAAAAAGGTTTAAATCATGGGATGTGGAATACATCACTATATATTCAATCAGACGATGAGACAACGCTTGCAGAGTTAGAACATACTTTGACAAGTGTCTATAGTGGGGATGAAACTTATTTTGAAGCAATACGATTTAGCGACAATTTAGATAAAAATGAAAATTTTAACATTGAACAACTTCCAATGGTGTATTTTGATAGCACACTAACGCATCCTATTCATAACTCTTTTGCAGGTTTTTCATCAGCTATCAACACAGAAGAGTTATCTATTCTTTCCGCATTACCAAATAGTGATATAGATGGAATTAGTGTATCAAAGATTTCCTGTTTTGGATTAACACAAGCAAAAAATATAGACAAATATAATTCTATAAAAATTGGAAATGTACTAAATAAGAAAAAACCCACAAATCAAAGATTTAAACTCTCTTTGGATGGTTTAAATTCACATCTTTTTGTATCGGGAATTACCGGCGGTGGAAAATCAAATACGATAAAAGGTATTTTAGAAAAGTTACAAGATAAAAACAATTTAGAGAATAAAATACCGTTTTTAGTCATAGAACCTGCCAAATCAGAATACAAACACTTGTTACAAAAGATTCCAAATTTGCAAATTTTCAGACCAGGAGCAAAGGATGATATATTTAGATTTAACCCATTTGTGTTTGAGCACAGTAGAAAAAACCACAGCGTAACTTTAACAAAACATGTAGATATGCTAAAGACTACATTTAGTTCAGCTTTCCCAATGTATGGACCGATGCCGTATATTTTAGAAGAGGCAATTCATAATGTGTATAAAAATAAAGGATGGAATTTTGAAACAGAAGACCACCCTTATTATACAGATTCTAGTGAAGCTGACTATGATAGGAAAAGTTTACTTTTCCCAAATATGGAAGACCTAAAAGAAGAAGTTGAAAGAGTTGTGGACAATGCTGGGTATTATCAAGATTTACAAAACAACATTAAAGCTGCTCTAAAAACGAGAATCAACAATCTTACATTAGGAGTTAAAAGAAAGATTTTTAATTCAAGACATACTTTTGATTCCAAAATTTTATTTGAAACTCCTACTGTTATTGAGCTATCCAATATCGTAGATGATGAGGAAAAAGCTTTTTTAATGGGGCTAATTCTTAATAAACTTTATGCGTATAAAGAAGAAAAAGGAAGCAATAATAAATTAAATCATATCACGGTTATAGAAGAAGCTCATAGATTATTGCCCAATATATCTTTAGATAAAAGCGGTGAAGAAGCCAGTTCAAGAGCCAAAGCTATTGAAACTTTTACAAATATTTTGGCAGAGATTAGGGCTTATGGCGAGGGTATTATTATAGTGGATCAAATAGCTTCAAAACTACATAGAGATGTTATAAAAAATACAAATATCAAAATAATTCATAGAACCATGGACTATGAAGATAGAGATATAGTTGGAAAAGCAATAAATCTTACAGATGACCAAATTCTTGATATTGCTGAACTAAAAGCAGGCGAAGCAATAGTGCATAACAGAGATATTCATCAAGCGTTTATGGTAAAAGTAGATGAGTTTACAGAAGAAAAAATATCGAATGATGAAATTTCTAAATTTTATACTAAATTTACAGCAAAACATGATGATTATAAATATGAACAACTGTTTGAAAGATGGTTTTATTTAGAGAATCATGAAAAACCAGATATGAGCAAATTTGATTTTGATAGTTTAAAAGTTAAATTTATAGAATTTATCAACTCTATTTTCTTTGATTCAAAAAATATCTTAGAGAATTGGAAAAAGTTTAAAAATAACATAGGAGATTTTAAAAATGAAAAATCTTATATCTATGTAGTAACTGAACTCTGGAATAAACTCAACTATTTTTCAAATATGCAGTTTTATAAAAATATAGATTGTTATATGGATGCAAATAAAAGTTTTATTACTTTGCTACTGTCAATAGTTGAGAATAAAAACAATATCCTTGATGAAAGAATAGAAAACTTTAAAAACTCTTTTTTACATGTAAATCTTAAAAAAGTTTACCCATCGATGAGATATTATGAAGATGAAGATATAGACTTTACCTTGTTGCTTTTAGAAAATATTACATCAAATGAAGAAATTTATGAATATATCAATGGAATAATGAAAGAAGATATACTACTAAATGATAAGCTTGATAAGATTTTGCAAAAAATCTTTAAAACTACAAATCCACAATTAAGACACTCTGTTGGAGCTATAAGAAGTGGCAGAAAAGAGATAGATTTCTCAATAATTGTAAAAGAGGGGTTTTAAATGTATCAAGCTATGATAAGTGAAATTGCAAAAAACAAATTAGAAGATTTTAAACCATCATTTGATGAAATCAATAAAAAGATGTCACCAAATGAGTTGTTGCAAAGTTCTGAAACTTTAGGTATTAGTGGTGATAAATTAGAGGTAGAACAAATAAAACAAGAAATCAATGGGTTGAAAAGTGGATTTTTACCAAAAGAAGGTGGTGAGTGGTGTGGTAAAGCAGGTGATTCAACTTGGTTACCAAGCGAGGAAGAAATACCTAAAAGACCTCCTAGCAATGAAAAAACATGGAGTGAGATATTGAAAAAGTATGAGGTCGATGGAATTGAGTTTAAAGATGGAGAACCTGATTTTACTCCATTTTCAGAAGGAACTGTAGAAATTGAAGACTTTACAGATGATAGAAATGCCAATTTTACGCAAGCAGATGAAAAGTTAGCTGAGCAGTGGACAACAGAAGGAAAAGATGGTAAAGAATGGACAGCTCAAGATATTAAAGAATATAGAAAAGAGAATCAACTTTCATGGCATGAGAGAAGTGATATGAAAACACTAGAGTTGACACCTCAAGAAGTCCACGGTAATGTGCCTCATTCAGGTGGAATATCTGCTTTAAAAAATAGTCAAAATTAAACAACTGAGGGAGTATAACAATGGAAAAAATCAAAGATATAGTTTTTGGGGAAATGATATATAAATATTCATGGACAAAAAAAGATAGTTTTATATTCTTGGGAAAAACATATACTGTAAATATAACTGCACAAGCCTATAAAGGTGACAAAATCTTAGAATCTCAACAAGAAAATTTTAAAAAATTCAAAGATTTTTTAAATGAACATAGTAATAATATAGAACAGAAACTCAAGGAATATCTAAAAAATATGTTGAAAGTCGAAGGTTCATTAACTGATTTACTTGAACCTAAAACTATTATATTTGAAAGAGACAACTCTTGGGGTATTTTGTTTGAAACAGAATATGATATAGAAAATGGGATTGCATTATTTATAAAAAATAATGCAATAAAAGTTGGTACGCAAGATGAATTTATTTAAGGAAATTAAATGCCAAACAATTTAACAAAATCAGAATTAAGAAATAAAATTGAAAACTTAGAAAAATATTTTTCTAAATATAAAAAACAAAATATTGTAAAAAAGCTTGAAGAAATTAAAGAGAAACTCAATAATCAAGAGTACAAAATAGCTGTAGTTGCCAATATGAGTGCAGGAAAATCTACTTTTATCAACGCTTTGTTTGGAAAAGAAGTATTACCTTCATTTAATCATGCTACAACAGACAGTGCAACATATATTTATTCTAAGCCCAACATAGAAAAAAGGGCTGAAATATTTTTTTCTGATGGTAAAAAAAGTATCACAGTAGCTCAAGATTTAGAAAAAGAGATCAAACAATATGCTCAAAAAGATGAAGACTGTAAAGAGGATAAATATAAAAATGTTGAAAAAATAGAACTGTATTATCCTTTTGAAAATCTTCAAACATCTTCAAGTGAAGATTTTAGTATTACTTTTATAGATACACCAGGACCAAACAGTACAGGTGATTATGGGCAAAAGCATAAAGACCAAACACGAAGTGTTTTAAATAGTGTCGATATGGCACTATTTACTTTTGACTATGGGCAACTTGATGCAAACCTAAAAAGCGATGAGCAGGGTTTATGGAATACCATAAAAACAAGATATGAAAAAGATAAGAATTTTGAAGTATATTTTTTAATCAATAAAATTGATATGGCAATGGAAGATAATTTTAAAGATGTAAAAAATGTTGATGATGCAAAAAAGAATTGGGGTATTTATGAGCAAAAAGCTATAGAGAAGTTAAAAAAAGCTGCCAACTATTATGGAGTTACTGAACCTAAAATATATACAGTTGCTTCAAAATTTGCACTTTTGGACAGAGATGATATTTCGTGGGATAGCCCACTTGAAAGTTTCCAAAAGAAATTTAAACAAATCTTTACTGATATTTGGGAAGATAAGTATATAAAATATCTTGGTATTGCCAAAATTGAAGATGATATAAATGATTATGTTAACACAGAAGTTAAAAATAAGATATTAAAAATTGCATTTGATAATATTGGAACTCTTAAAAATGAAGAACTTATCAGTTTAACAGGTAGAATCCAAACTTTAAGTAAACCAAAAGAAGAAGCCACTAAAAATGTAAGTCAAGCTTTACTATTTTTAGAGGGTGATGCAAAAAAACTTGAAAAAGAGATGTTCAATAAATTTCAAAAATCAAGTGATAAGGCCATTGAAGAAATAAATGATTTAATAGATTCAGCGATTCAAAATGAACTTTATTTAAAAATTGATGAAATGGCAAAAATAGCCATTGCTTATGCTGAAGCTATTGCAGGAGGAGAAAATCCTAATAATGCAAAAAAAGTTTCAAAAAAGAGTTATAAAAAAATTAATTTAGACAAGGCAGTATCGTTAGAATTAAAAGATAGTATTGATATGAATCAAGTATTATCGGAAATGCAAAATTATGCAAAATCACTTTTTGATGATTATAAGAATAACTATTTAGATGTCAAGAGTGATTTGAAAAATAGTTTCGCAGAGTATGAACGAGATATCTCTAAAGTATTTAGGCACGTAAAAGATAACTTAAATTCGCAGTTAAAAGATGCTTTGGATATAGATATACAAACTATTGAAATGCAAACTGTTGATATAGACTCAACTTTAAACTTTGATGTCATTATTCCATATAGCGTGCTGGACTATCAATATCAAAGGGCTGAATATATAACTGTAAGTGATTCTACTTGGTATAAACCATGGACTTGGGGAGACACAAGGAGCGTTAAAACACAAGATGAAAAACATACTTTAATTATAAATCCACAAGATTTAAAAAAATCTATAGAAAAAAGTATGACAGACTCTGTAGATAAATTTAGTGAAAGAGAGAAAGAGAATTATAAAACAGCTATCGTTGAATTAAGAAGAAAAAACTCTGATATTTTTCAAGATTTTAGAATAAGTAAGCAAAAAGAGATAGATGAACTTCATAATGCAATCAAAAATAGTGAAAAAGAGTCGGTAGTTGTAGAAAAACAACTAGAAGATTTTAATACTATGACAAAGGAGTAAAAATGTCACCAGAAACAGCAGGAGCAGGAATATCGCTGGGAACAGTGGCTTTGGTTGGGGGCGTTATAGTAGTAGCAGGAATCGCTTATTTCATCTATAAAAATAATGAAACTAAAAGTACGCCGTCAAGTAAGCCTTTGAAAAAATTACTTGACGATGAGGACAAATATAATACTTATAAAACTATTATAAATGAAGCTGTACAAAAAAAAGATTGGCAAACTTTAGAAGACTTTCTTGACTCACGAGCAAAAAAATATCCAGATTTAATAGCTATGATAACTGAAGCCTTGAAAGAGAAAAAATGATAAAAACAAAACAACAGTATAAAATAGCTGTTGTTGCAAATATGAGTGCGGGTAAATCTACTTTTATCAATGCCTTGTTTGGGAATAGTATTTTACCTGCATATTCACACGCTACGACAGATTGTCCTATTTATATCTATTCGGATGATAATCCCGATAATGATATGGCAATAGTGGAGTTTACAGATGGTAAAGAAATTGTTGAATTGCCAAAAAAAGTAGTACAAAAAGAGATAAAATATTATGCTCAAAAAGATAGTGATACATTAGATAATAAATATAAAAATGTAAAAAAAATAGATTTATATTGGGATTTTCATGTACTACAAAATAGCAAAAAAGATGATGTTGATTTTGTAGTGATTGATACCCCTGGACCAAATAATACAGATGAATATGCCTTTAAGCATAGTAGCGTTACTAAAAACATTATTTTAAATGAAGCCGATATGGTTTTGTATTTGTTTGATTATGAACAAATAGATGCCAACTTGGAATCATCAGGAAATAACCTTTGGGGATTGATTCAGCAAAGAAAAGAAAAAGAGCCAAATTTTGAGGTACTTTTTATTATCAATAAAATAGATCAAGCTTTTGAAGATAATAAAAAAATAGAAGAAGTTAAAAACGCATCTTCAAAAGAAGAGTATTATGCAAACATAAAAAAATATTGGTTTTATCATGAAAAAAAAGCCATCGAAAAAATCAAAGCCAGTGCAATAAAATATGGCTTTAAATCACCGAAGATTTTTACCGTTTCTTCTAAATTTATAGAATATTATAGAAATAGACAAAATCTAAATTTTGACCATCAAGACGATATTGATGGGTTTATGAAATTTTTTGAAAATAGCTTTGGAAATGAATGGGATAATACGTTTTGTCATTATTTAGGGCATGAAGCTATTGAATCACATATTCAAGAGATGTTAAACAAAAAGAAAAAATTATTGAGTCTATTAGGCATTTTATATAACCTCAAAGTGGCTCCCTTACCTTAAAAAAATATCAAGAAACAAAATGTAGAAATTGAGGGATGTCCCGTCGTATAGGCATGGTCCACTTTTTCTAACACTCCCATCTTATTACAAAACAATCCTATAACTCACATTTCGCCCAGCAGTCCCCTCAATCTGCCCTATGCAGCCAAACTCTAATAACTCTGCTATATCTCTTGATGCTGTAGTCGAAGCGGTATCTGCAATACTCATGTACTTTTTCTTACTCAAATGCCCTTTGAAATTTTCTATCCCTATATCTAAAATGAAGTTCAGTACTTTGATTTGTCTTGCATTCAGCGGTTTATCTCTATGTTTATCCCAAAACTGTGTTTTAAAGACAATGTGACCTAATTTGCTTTTAGCGTCTAATAGCGCTTGGTTGAGGGTATTTAAAAACCACTCACACCATAGTGTAATATCCAAAGCATTGCCATCTTTTTGAATATATCCTGTTGTATTTTCAAGGGCTGTATAGTATGCCTTTCTATTATCATTAATCGTACTTGACATAGAGTAAAGTCTTGAGATTTTGGAGTTTTCAATATTGGAAAGAACTAGATCGGTGATCGCTCGTGTGATTCTTCCATTGCCATCGTCAAAGGGATGGATAATAACAAACCAAAGATGAGCAATACACGCTTTAATCAATGTAGGTTTCTCGCTATTAAACCACTCTAGGAAACGTTGCATCTCTTGCTCTAGTTTATCACGAGGCGGTGCTTCATAATAGACAATTTCTTTGCCAATTGTTCCACCTACAATTTGCATGGTTTCCTCACCTCTAAAAGAAGCCGTGTTGATTTTCCTTAAGCCACTGTATCCTTTTGGGAAAAGTGCGTTATGCCAGCCAAAGAGTCTCTCTAGTGTTAAGGCTTTATCATAGTTGGTATTGGCATCAATGAGGATTGAAACTAAGTTATCTGTTGAATCAACAATTTTTTTATCATCAATCTCTCTCAATCCAAATTTCTTAGCAATAGAGGCTTTAACGCTAGCTCTATTTAAAATTTCTCCTTCAATAGCCGCCGTGCTGATTGTTTCGTTGAGCAGGGCATCGCATTGTCGTTGAAGAATGGTATCTTGGCTGAGTGTTTGCGAAAGTGCTAGTAGATAGCCTTGCTCCATAGCAATTGTTTGAAGTAAATGTTCTAGCTTTTCAAATTGATAGGTAAAATGTGGATAGTTTTCATATTGCCAGATCCATCGTTTCATGGGTGTATTCCAAAGTGGTTTGATTAGAAGGTATAATCATACCATAAATGGTGTGCTTTTAGTGCGATTATCCGTTTTGCGTCCAGTCGAATTCCAACTGGCGTGCCGTTTTTTCGGCTAAATCGTTATCGACAAGGCGACGCACCAAATGCAAGCTCATATCGATGCCCGCCGAGATACCCGCAGACGTGACGATATGCCCTTCATCGACCCATCGGACATTTTCGACGACGTTCGTGTTGGGGAACATCGCTTTTAAATCGTCGATGTCTTCCCAATGCGTGGTCGCTTTTTTTCCTTCAAGCAATCCCGCTCGTGCCAATAAAAAAGCACCCGTGCAAATGGAAGCACTGAGTTTCGTCGTCGGTACGACGGTTTGAATCCACTCGCACAACGCTTGGCTTTTGAGTTCTTCGTCCACGACACCGCCGGGAATCAAGAGCGCATCGAGTTTCGGATGGTTCTCGATCGTAAAATCGGGAGCAATAACCAATCCCGCGCGTGCGCGAATCGCCGCTTTCGTACGTGCGATCGTGACGACTTCAAAAGGAGCGTTTGTGCCTTTTGCATGCTTTAAAAACACGCGCGTCGCCGTCGTAAAAACCTCAAACGGTCCGGCAAAATCGAGCACTTCAACCTGATCGAAGATATAAATACCTATACGTAACATACCGGTTTTCTCCTTTTATCGTTACTTTCAAGACATTTTAACATCATTGTGTAAGAAAAGAGACGCTCTTCTCTTTTCTTACATGTAAAGATTACAAAGTAATTTTCGTACCTAAAACCTCTAAAAATTTGGCAATCCATTGCGGATGGGCGGGCCACGCGGGTGCTGTGACGAGATTGCCGTCGACTGCGGCTTCGGTTACTTCGATAGACGCGTACGTGCCTCCCGCTTTGGTAACTTCAGGAGCGCATGCGGGATACGCCGAGCAACTTTTTCCGCCCAAAACGTCGGCGGCGGCTAAGAGTTGCGCACCGTGGCAGATCGCGGCGATGGGTTTATGGGCGGTTGCGAAGTGACGTACGCACTCTAAGACTTTTGGATCGAGCCTTAAGTATTCGGGTGCTCTGCCTCCGGGAATGACCAACGCGTCAAAATCGGCGGCATGGATCGCATCAAACGTACCGTTGAGCGTAAAGTTGTGACCGGGTTTTTCGCTGTAGGTTTGGTCTCCCTCAAAATCATGCACGGCGGTACGTACGAATTCGCCCGCTTTTTTGTTAGGGCAAACGGCGGTAACGTGATGACCTACGGCCGCAAGCGCTTGGAAAGGCACCATAATCTCGTAGTCCTCCACGAAATCTCCGACGATAAACAAAATCTTCTTTGCCATGATGTCTCCTTTAAAGTGGTGATGATTAGATTATAACCGATTTTTATCAATGAAAAGATTTTATTTGACGTTTAATCAAAAATAATCTCATACGTATGTTCGGGGATCTGCCGTAGATAAAAAATCATCTTGGCGGGTTTGCTAGGGCATGAAACGCTCGTACTCTCTTTCATAAACGGGAACGAGGCAGTCGTTAGAACATCGCCATGAGCGTTTACAAGGCGAAAATCGTGCAAACCGCATTTGTTGCGACTGTCGCTTTCACATTCGACGGTAACGCTTTGGCGGGCATCGTCATAAGCGACTTTGAGGTTGATCGTATAACTGACCGGGTGTGCGAACAGAGCTGTCGTACACGCCAATACAAAAAAGAATCGTTTCACGGCATTACTCCTAAACAAAAATCGACATCGCTTTTTTGCACTTCGTAGGCATAGAGGCTTTGCACATTTCGAAGTGCGTAAGCGATGTAAAGCGTTGCGTCGATCGTACAGAGCGTGGAAGGCTTGCTTAAGGCGTTTTGCGTTACGAAAGCGACGATAATGCGCTTTTTTTCCACCGTCACGTTAACGTCGCTAGGTTTGACGAGGAGTTCGTTTTCACCGCTTTGCAAAACGATATTGTAACGATTGGCTTCCAAAGGATAAAAGTGTGCCTTCAAAAATCGCGAAGCTTCTTCGTGATCTAAAACACCGTTCTTGTCGCTATCAAACTCAAAAAGTAACAGTTTTGAGTTTAAAGCGTCGAAAGTCCAACGATACAGGATGTGCGTTTTTTCAATCGTTACGTCGGTGTCGATAAAAAAATGCGGATGCGCCCATAAGCTTACATGTAAGCCTATCCAGAAGAGCAACGGTTTCATAGCACCAGTGCGATTCCAAGGCACAAAAGCAGTCCGACGCCCGCATAACTCAGCACTTGAAATAGGGTTTCGTAACGATTGCGCGCCACGGTTTGTTTGAAACGCGTCGAAGCGATTGCCGCCAAAGACATCGTAATGCCCATTCCAAGGCTCATACTCATCGCACTTGCGATACCTAAGGTGTAGTAACCCAGTATCATCGCCAATAAAACGATACTCATCACGCCGGGACAGGGTACGATACCTACGGAAAAAGCAATTTTTAAAAGTGAAGAGGGTTGTGTGTCGGGACACTCTTCCCGATGTATTTTACGTATTTCAAACCATAAGAGACACGCAATGACGATAATTAAAGTACCGGAGAGTTTGTACATGTACGTGTTAATCAGCGTGAAATGGCGCATGATCGTCTGTTCAAAGAAAAGATAGAGCACCAGCGTCACGCTCAGTGCCGAAAGCGTATGCACGAGGGAGGTGAGAAAAGCTGCTTTGAGCGCGTCGCGCATTTTAGAACCGTGCACTAAAAAATAACTTGCGATAACCATTTTCCCGTGACCCGGTCCTAACGCATGAACCAAGCCGTACACAAAAGCACTGAGCACGATCGTCGCATAAATATCGAGGCTCGGTTGTGCTTCAAGCGTTTCAAAGGCTTGTACGATGCTATCGTTGATCGTTTTTTGCCATGCAACAATGATCCCTAAAAATTCATGATACGGCATTGTTTAGTGTTCTATTTTTTCAAGGTGCGTCATTTGTTTGGATTTTACTTCCCGATGCACGTTGGTTACGGGTGTGACATGTGCGTCTCGACCGTAGCGAAAACTTTGCTCTTCGACAATGATTTTGTAAGCTTTATCGAGCGTTAGCGCACGAGGGAGAGAGGGTAAAAGTAGGTACGATATATCGTTTTGCAGGCGTTTGATCGCCTCTTTTTTGAGCTTCCAAAATGCGTCTAGGCGCACGTCTTGGTTTTCGAGCTTGGCAAGCAACTCTTTTTGAACGTTCGCTTCGTCTTTTTCCCATCCTTGAACGAAAAACTTCTCCATAATCTCACGATTGTCTCTAAATTCGTCGCCGGCGTTGTTGTTTTTGAGGTAGCGGACGTACTCGCTTTCGCCGTTAGGTAGCATTCGATCGCGAATATTTTTAAACCCTTTTTGGCTCCAATGGTACCACCCGTTTTGATACGTTCCTTTTTCGAATTTTCGTTGAAACACAAAGGTACTATCGGCAATCGCTCCGATATTGCTATGGCATCCCATGCAAAAAAGCGTCTCTTCATAACTTTGCGGGCGTAGTTCGCCTCGAGCATCTTCGATGAAACCTTGATAGTACCAACCGAGTTTATTGTTCAGACCCGTTTCGATGTTCCCGACGTATTTGTCAACGTTATCGGGGGAGCTTTCTTTCTCTTTAACCTCTTCCATTCCGGCGTTTGAGAGCTGAAAATAAGGATACCAAAAGAGTTTTTTAGCGTAGCGAAGCTCTTTCATGCGGGGAGCTAAGACGATTTCGCCTTTGGGATTGACGTCGATATAGCGAACGGAGTGGAGAAATTCCGTGTTTTTCGGGTAAAGCCCCGGCGCGATGAGGTAGTCGTTGGACTCCAATAGGGCTTTGGCTTTTCCGACGTAACTCATGCTGAAGTTTGAGAGTTTCATCGCGGTAGCGTCGTACGCCGGTTGTTCCCAACGAAAGACGATTTCACGTGCGGTATCGAGAATGCCGTTTTGGTTCAAATCAACACCGTAACGTCTTTCGTCTACGGGGTCGATCGCAAGGCTTTTTTGTTTGATTAACGCTTCGACGATCAAAAGATTGAGCGTGTAAACTTCTTTATTAAACCTTCCGTTTTCGTCTTGCCTAAAAGGCGAATCGAGGCGAATCATCACGTCGTCGGTACTACCGTTTGTCGGCCAAAACGTTCCTAAAAAAGGGTAATAGGCAAAAGCCCTCCAACCCGTGTACGCACCGCTTGGATCTTTATCGAAACCTTCGTGATCGAACGTAAAATAACAATCGGGAATATACCCGTCCCAAACGCCGTTATCGTCGGCGTCCCAAGCCGAAGGGAGATGCGTGAGCTTTTCTTGCAAAATGATTTGACCGTTTCTTCGGTAGTTGTCTTCCCTGACGTAGCGCAAGATTTCCGCATCGGTGATGTTACGCACCGCCTCGCTTCGGTCTAAAAAGAGATTGGTCCACGGGTTTTTCAGTGCGGAAGAGGGAAAGTCGTAAGCCAGTTGCAAATCGTCGTCGTAAAGCGTGTAATTGGGAATTTTATTTTTAATATGGCAGCTAAAACAGGGGTTGTGCAGAATGTTTTTAGTGTGTTCGTCCTCGGTTTTAGTGTAACACTGGCTCGTAATATACGCCGTTTCGTTGATAAGGTGCGTGTTTTTTAGATCGACCTCGTCGGCAGTCAGTAGAAGTGCGCAAAAAGTGCTTAAAAAAAGAGATGGTTTTAGCATCGTGTCGCTCTTGTGTTGGGATGGCTTCATTATAAAGTGCAAGGGTTTCGATTTGATTACGTCTTTGGGGCTGTAAAATGTCACACGTTTGTAATAGAGCCGTAATGAATTGATTTTAAGATTACGCAGTAGACTTTATTACGATTGAAAGGAAAGAACTATGGCTTACACCGTTTTAAAAAGCGTTACCGGTGCGGCGTTGCTCGGCTTGGTTTTCACGGCCTGTAGCACGACTCAACCCTCTGTCTCGTCGCAATCCTTGAACGATGTTGCGTTCAAATCCGTCGACGCACCGATTAGCGATGCGCAAAAAAGGCAAATCCTAACCTCCGAAGAGGTGACGATTAACGGCAAAAGTTATAAAATCGGTTGGCATACGATCGCTCGAACGGGTCAAGTTTTACCGAGTTTAGACGGCAAAACGACCGAGATTTTCGGTCAAATCAAAAATGAAGCGGGCGTGCCGATCAATCACAAAGACGGAAGTCCTTTCGTCTGTAAAACGAGTAAAGACGGCTCCGGTCCCGATCATACGACGTTACATGAACGAAACGGGCAATTGTATGCGATTACCCAATTTGAATGCGGACCGGGTGCAATGTACATTTCCCGACTCGAAAAAACGGCTGATGGCGGCTTAAAAGCCGTTGCGACCAGCCCGATTTCCCAAGCGGATTATTACGGCGGTTGGGTTCACTGTGCGGGTATGAAAACGCCGTGGGGAAGCCATCTCGGTAGCGAAGAGTATGAACCTAACGCGAGAGCTTTAGCCAAAGACGAATACTACTTTAACTTCACGCTCTACTTTAAAGAAGGCGAAAAAGCACTCAATCCTTACTATTGGGGTTGGATGCCTGAAGTGACCATCACCAGCGACAAAGGCGACACGAAATACGTCAAGCACTATGCGATGGGACGCTTTGCGCATGAGCTAGGCTACGTCATGCCCGATGAAAAAACCGTCTATTTGACCGATGACGGCGTGAACGGCGCACTGTTTATGTTTATTGCCGATCAACCCAAAGATCTTAGTGCCGGAACACTTTATTCGGCAAAGTTGGAACAAAAAAGCGATCGTAACGGAGGTGCTTTTAACCTCACGTGGATCAATCTCGGACATGCAAGCGACGCTCAAATCAGAAGTTACGTCGATAAAAAGCTCTCCATCGACGCCATGTTTGAAGTCGCCAAAGACATGAACGGCAAATGTCCGGCGGATTTTCGTTCCGTCAATACTTCATGGGGTTTTGAATGTTTGAAACTCAAAGAGGGTATGGAGATAGCCGCTTCACGCCTCGAAGCGCGACGTTATGCGGCATACCTCGGTGCGACGACGGAGTTCAATAAAAAAGAGGGCATTACGTTCAATCCAAAAACTAATCAGCTCTATATCGCGATTAGCCGCGTGCTTTACGGAATGGAAGACTACAAAAAAAGCGGTGAAGCGAGCGATAAGTACGACCAAGGCGGCGGTAATCACATCAAACTTCCGCGTAACGACTGCGGCGGGGTTTACCGTTTAGATATCGTCTCCGGACAAAAAGACGCAAACGGTGTGTCGCTTGCGAGTGCGATGGTCGCGACAACGTTCGTCGGCGAAGTAATGGGCGAAATGAAGACGTATCCTAAAGGGAGCGATTACGAGGGCAACAAATGCTCCGTCGATGCGATTGCCGAGCCGGACAATCTAACGTTTATCAAAAACTCCAACCTTCTTATTATCGGAGAAGATACGAATCTACGCCAAATCGATTACATGTGGGCGTATAACGTTGAGACGAAGAAGTTGACGCGTATTTTCACGACCCCTTACGGTTCTGAAACGACCTCTCCGTTTTGGTATCCTAACATCGGCGGTAACGCCTATTTGACCGCGGTCGTGCAACATCCTTACGGCGAGAGCGATAAAGACAAAAAAAGCTCGCCGCAAGACATTGAGTCGTGGGTCGGCGTCGTAGGGCCGTTCCCCGCATTTGAGTAAGATCGAAGCTTCGGGGAGAGCCTCCCCGAAGCTTCGAAAAGGTATGTTTTTTGCTTGCTTCTACCGAAGAACAAGGAGCACATCATGGACAGCCGACTTTTTGAGATTGACCCGTACGCGGGTGCGAGTTACGCGCTTTACACTTCCGTCAAAGGCGAAGATGCGAGCTTTGAAGACTTTTTATTGCACTACGATTCGACGGGTGCGAACAAAGGCGATAACGCGTGGCTAAGCCGTCTTGTGGTCGAAAAAACGACGCAGGCTTTCAGTGCTCCCGAAGTTTGGGAAGCGATGCGTGCATTGGGCATAAGCGGACTTGATTTTGGCACCTCTACGACCTATTTCGATTCACAAGTGTATGCGGCAAAAATGCAACTGATGGAAGCGTTTAGCAAGCGTGACGATTATGCTCAAATGAAACCGCTTTTACAACAACTGCTCTCTTAGCGACAAACGTAAGCGATCATATCCGATTCGATCGTTCTAAGCGGAGGCGCGATCCAAGGAGAAGGATTGTCGGTATTGATGTCGCGTACGGATTTGACACTTTTCCCGAGCAAACGAATCACTTTTCCCGCGCAATTGATCTCGACGATACCGTAGTCAAACGAGCTTGCGCCCACGCGTTTATAAATCACTTGAAAATTAGTAGCTTTCTTGCTTTCTTCAAGTACGTAATATTTATAAATATCTTGATACGCCGTTCTGGGCACTTCGACTTCTTTCGTTCTAGGCGCGGCATAGGCGTTAAAGAGGAAGAAAACCGTTATCATTAGACATAAACGTTTCATAGTTTTTCCTTGATGTTTTTAGCAATGATTCTAGCAAAACCTTTCGTAAAATACGATAGCAAAACGACACGCTTTAAATTTCTCTCTTTTTCGGTACAATTATAAGTGAATCTCAAAAAATGCCATAAGGTCATGTGATGAATAGGGACGTATCGATCGCAACGGTGTTGCAAGACAAAGTCAAACTTCTCAGTCGCGAGCTTCACGTTGTGCAGCAGAGCCTTATTGAGCAATTTTACATCGACCCTTTGACGCGTCTTCCCAATTTGTACCAATTGCGACACGATCTTGAAGAGGCGACGCGCTTTACGCTAATCATTGCAAATATCGATAATTTCAAACTTTTAAACGATTTTTACGGTTTTGTCGTGGGCGATTTTATTTTAGAGTCGTTTGCAAAAACGCTGAAAAGCGAGCTAGGCGATACGCGCGTTTACCGCATCGCCGGAGACGAATTTGCGATCTTGCTTCCGGAAAAAATGAATTTTTACACGCTTAAAGCCTACGTTAGCCAATTGTGCAAAAAACTGACGCACATCAAGTATGCATACGCACAAACGGAAATTTACGTCGATTCGACTTTATCTTCCAGTGCAAGCGAGAGCAACGACGATATTTTTTCCAAAGTCAGCATGGCACAAAAGTTTGCCAAAAAAAAACAACTCAAATACTGGATTTTCGAAGACTCGATGCCGTTTGCGCAAGAGTACGAAAATAACCTCAAATACGCGACCAAAGTGCGCAAAGCCATCGTCGACTGCTCAGGTATCGTTCCTTATTTTCAGCCGATTATCGATAACGAAACGGGCATCGTGGTTAAGTTCGAGTCGCTTTCGCGTATGATCGACGAAGAGGGCATTATTCACACGCCGCACAACTTCATCCCCGTTGCCAAAATGATCAAAGTTTACGACAAAATTACGACGACGATCATCGAAAAAACCTTTGAGATTTTCGAGCACAATAGTTATGACTTTAGCATTAACCTTTCTTTTGAAGACATCGTCAATCAAGACATTTACGATTTTATTATCCAAAAACTTCACGATTCTCATATGGGAGAGCGTTTGACCTTCGAGCTTTTAGAATCGGAAAGAGTGAACGATTATAATAAAGTCGTCCATTTTTTCAACGAAATCAAACGCTACGGTGCTAAAGTCGCTATCGATGATTTTGGAAGCGGCTTTTCCAACTTTTCGTACATCATCAAACTCAATCCCGATTTTATCAAGATCGACGGAAGCCTCATCAAAGACATCGACAAAGACAAAAATGCCCAAATCGTCGTTGAAACCATCGTCGCATTCTCCAAAAAAATGGGCATCAAAACGGTCGCGGAGTTTGTGCACTCTAGCACGGTTCTCTCCACCGTCAAACAGCTGGGCATCGACTATTCGCAAGGCTATTTCATCGATATGCCGTCCCCTCAAATCAATCCGTAAAATCGTGACATGTAAGCCCTAAGCGACCTCGCTATCCCACACAATACTCACGCCGTATTCGGGATCGGGGATGACGTATTTAAAATACTCTCCCGTGCCTTTTCGCCCATGCAACCGCACCGCGATCTGCCCCTCTTTTAACAGTTGTTTCATCTCATACTCGCTCAAACTGCGTTTGTTCCAGCGCAAAAAGGTGTTCGAGTAGACCCGAAACCGACACGTTGCCTCGCTGCTAAACACATAATCATCGTTGATGTCCCGCTCTTTTTTCGCATGCTCACACGCATAAAGGTTGACCTTTTGACCTTGAATCGTTAGCTTTTGCGAGATGACATTACCACCGCAATACGGGCATTTGCCAAGAACCATGACGCACCTCGGTTTTGATTTATAAGGGTATGGTAGCAAAGTGGGAGTCGAGGGGTTGAAAATATTTCAGAATGAAAGATAATGCACAAAAAACTCTTTTTTTGATACAATAGAAGCACTAAAAAGAGGAAGTGGCTTATGACCAAAGAGTTGATTTTAGACTATCTCAAAACGCACAAACCTTTCTTACAAGAGCAGTTTAATGTCAAAAAAATAGGGCTTTTTGGAAGTTACGCCAAAGAGCAGCAAACCCCACAAAGCGACATCGACATCATCGTCGATATGCCCTCAAGTTTTGACAACTACTATGCGCTTAAAGAACTTCTCGAAAAAGAGTTGGGAGCGAAAGTCGATTTGGGGCTTGAAAAGTCCATACGCAATCTCATCAAAGAGAAAATTGCCCGCGAAGTGCTCTATGTCTAACCGCGATATAAGCCTTTACATCGTCGATATTTTCATTGCTATCGACAAAATTTCCCGCTTTACATGTAAGATTCAAAACGGAGCTGAACTGCTCTCTCATGAAATGGCATGGGATGCGTGCATTAGAGAGCTTGAGATCATCGGCGAAGCCACCAAAATGCTCTTAAATAGAGGACTTCTTAAAAGTGAATACCGTCGCATCGTCGACTTTCGTAACCAAATCAATCATGGCTATTTCGGTATTGATGAAGAGATCGTTTGGGAAGTAATCGCGCATAAATTACCTGAATACAAGGCAGAGTTGATTTCTCTAGTCACAACAGAAAAGATTATGCTTGAAGATGCCATAGCGCACGCTAAAGTAGAGAATGTGAAGAACGAGCAGGTTTTGAGATTTTTAACGAATTTTGAAGTTTAGGATACAAAATAGAACTTGCAGAGATCAAGAAAAAATTGGCAGAGCCTTTAAGCACAACATTTTGAATAGCCTTTTTATCTGTCCGTATTTCTTACATGTAAGCAACTAAGCTTACATGTAATCTACAAAAATCTCTCCACAAACGCATCCAAATCTTCATCGCTCATAGCTCCACTCACACGTTCAACCTCTTTGCCGTCTTTAAAAACGATTAAGGTCGGGATAGAGCGGATTTTAAAGCGAGAGGCTAAAAACTGCTCGGCTTCGGTGTCGACTTTGGCGAACAAAATGCGAAGCGGATAGGCGCGGGCGGCTTGTTGGAACGTGGGGGCGAAGGCTTTGCACGGTCCGCACCACGGCGCCCAAAAGTCGACGATGACGGGTACGTCGGTACTTTCCAAAATCGCATCGATCGTATCGCTTGAGAGGGCGATGGGATGAGGGTCGAGCAAACTCTCTTTGCATTTGCCGCAATTGGCTTTTTTATAGACTTCGAGTTTGGGAACGTTGTTGGTTGCCAAGCAGTTGGGACAGATGACTTTCATCGTTTATCCTTTCGTAGCGTACTCTTTGAGTGCTTGAAGTATTTGGGGTTCTATCGACCATTCTTTACCGTCCACGGACATAGTGGATTCGCGCTTGATGCCGTCCACCGAGCCTTTGGAAACGATAAATGCAAGGTAATTTTCGACCTCTTCAAAGCTGGGTAAAACGTTTACATGTAAGACTTTTTCAAGCTCGGCGATAAAGCCGTATCCGCCCCAGTTGGAGACCGAAGCGATCATCGGGTAGTCGCAAGCAATGACGCAATAGTCGTAAAAAAATTCTTTGTTTTTGAGCACTTCGGCGAAGCTTCCCATACCGATTTCGTTACCGCCGTCGCCGATACCGAAACTCGGAGCGGTTTTCGAGCCCAGTTTGAAGAGTTCGTCTACGGGTGCGGTAAACTCCTTGATATCGACGCCGCGCGCGTTGAGGTACTGACCCTCTTTGTTTTGTCCGCAACGTTCGATCGCAAAATGGCATACGGGTTTGTAGGTGTTGAGCAAGAGTTCGTATTGCTCTTTAAACAGTCCCTCAAGAGGAATGTAGAGCGTTTTAAATTCGAAAAAGTAGTCTTCGCAAAAGTGGTCGGTAATGATGACGGGCGTGAAACCCAACGTCTGAAACGTCTTTGCGAGAAAATAAGCACCTATGGGCCCGTCCGTTTCGGCGAAGCCCGCAACGTAAAATCCCGTGTAAATAAAAACGACCCCTTTATCGAGTTTCACAAAAGCTTCAACGGCTTTTTGCGTGTGTGCTTGGGGAAATTGCGCTTGAATCTTATCCATATGGCGAGTGGAGTGTTGAAGCGTAATCGCCTCAATCGAAGAAAATGCGTTCATAAAAACCTTTTTATTTTCAAAATCTTGTCGTGAAAAATTGTACCTAAAAATTGGGTACAATGCGATTAATCAATAGCGTTCTTGCAGAACTTTAGGGCAAAACGTCAAAGCCTCCGTTAACACCGAGTCGTCCTTGGCGCGATGCCCATGTACCTTGAGTGCTTTTTCTTCGTGAAAAACGAGTTTGACGAGCAGTTTGATGCAAGATTTTGATGCAAAGCCTTTGACGCATTGAGCGTTTGAGGGCAAATTTGTCTGGAAAAAGGAAAGCGATGACTCCTAAAGAATTACGTGCCAAAATCGCAAAAGGCGAATTTTCAAGACCTACGGCGGGCGAATGTCCGGGATACATTCAGATGAATATGGTGGCGTTACCGAGGCAGTACGCCAAAGGCTTTGAAGCGTTTGCCAAGGCAAACTCAAAAGCGATTCCCGTTTTGGAGATCGTCAAAGAAGGGCATCATACCAAGATTTTAGCCGACCGTGCCGATCTTTTAACCGAGATTCCCAAGTACAATATTTTACGTGAGGGCGTTTTGGTCGAAACGGTAAGAGACATTACGCCTTATTATACGCCCGATCTGGTTTTTTTCCTGATCGGATGCAGCTTTTCGTTCGAGACGGCACTCATCGAAAACGGTATGCCGCTTCGTCACGTCGACATGCAAAAAAACGTTGCTATGTACAACACCAACGTTCGGCTGACGCCGGTTGAGGGGTTTGAGGGAGAAATGGTCGTGAGCATGCGCCCGATCAAGCGTGAAAAGGTCGCCGACGCGTATGAAGTGACGGGGCACTTTCCGCAAATGCACGGTGCGCCCATTCACTCGGGATCACCGGAAGTCATCGGCATCGGCGATATTACCCGTCCCGATTACGGCGATCCTATCGAGATTAAAGAGGGTGAAGTTCCACTTTTTTGGCCTTGCGGCGTGACGCCCCAAAACGTGATTACGAAGATGAAACTGCCGTTTGCGATTACGCACGCGCCGGGTCATATGTTCGTGACCGACCGCAAAGACAGCGAATACTACGAATAATTAAGGCACAAACGCTTCTTCGATCGCTTGAAAGCGATAACGTTTCAGCAGATCGGGAAGCATGTGTTCTAACAAGTCGATTCCCAAAGGTTCGTTTTTATTGCCGTGAATCAAGATCAAACTTCCGTTTTCGGGGCGTTGGTTTTTCGCGATCCACGCATCGGCGGAGAGCGGAATCAAAAAGTAGTGCTCACGCAATGCCCGCATCAAGCGTTCATCGGCAATGAGACCGGGAAAACGGAAAAAAATCGAAGGCGTTACCCCTTTTTCGATCAAGCGTTGTTCGACATTTAAAATCTCGGCTTGAACGTCGGTACCTTGATGCAACATAAAGTTTTTTCGATCCGGTAAAGTTCGATCGTAAAAATGCGTATGCGTGTGATTGACCCACGTGATGCTAAGATCTGGGTCGTTTCGCAGTGCCTCAAACTCTGCTTCGTGATGCTCCAACCACGCCGAACTGATCGCTACGGCGATCGGTGTTTTGCCGTTTTGCCGCGTTAGCGTACGAAGAAACTCGCTTTCATAGCCTTTTTTGGACGAAGGGCATAAATCCATCGTCAAAAACAGCGTCGCGTCGAGCCTCTTCGACGCATGATCGATACCGCCTTTTTGCCAAAGTGCCGTGGCGGTGTTCAGGGTTTGGGCAAAAGGCGTTTGGGCTAAAGCGCGAGGAGCAATCGGCTCTAGCATGCTTTCGTCCAAGCTCATAAGCCGTGTTTGAAGGGTTTGGGTATTGAGCGTGAGGTAACGTATGCGATCGTTTTGCTCGAAACGACGAATAACCAAAAAAAGGGTTTTGTCTTTCCAAAATTGCCGCGCATCAAGCGTGTAGTTCTCCAGCGCGAAGAGATGAAGTCCCGCGCACAGTACAAGAAAAATCGTTTTGAGCATGTTCGAATCCTTTCAAAAGAATTTTAGCTATTTTTTGAAAAAAAATGATTATAATTTCGTACCTGTATGACACGGCGGTGTTTGAGCTTTCAGACCAAATTGGAAACTTAAGCGATAAGTTCAATGTTTGACGAGAATAGAGTATGACGGCTAACGAAGCAGTTTTAGAAATGCGTTACAGCGGAATTCCCGAAGAAGATATTGAGGCGATTCTTGATGCATGCAAGAAAAAGGGGATTACCCCGCAAAATATAGACCAAGAACTTGAAAAGCGAGGCTTGGATAAAGTCTTCGAATTTGAGTACGATGCAAGCGAAAGTTGGTATGACCAAAATTCTGCCGCTTCCCATAAAGCACCTGCGAAACAAGGGCTTGAAAAGGACAAAAAATAGATGGCAAAGCAGATACGACAGTTGGTTGAAGAGTATTACGACGTGCTCTGGAACGAGAAAAAACTCGATCAAGCGCACCGCTTTTTCGACCCTTCGTTTAATTTTAGAGGTTCTTTAGGGATGCGTGTGGATAGCATCAACGGTTTTTGCGATTATGCGAAAATGCTTTTTAGCGCATTTCCCAATTTGTACCATGTCATCGAAGACATCGTCGTTGAGGGCGATAAAGCCGCGGTGAGGCTCGTGTATACGGGAACGCACTCGGGTAAACTTTTCGGGTTTGAACCCACGGGCAATCGTATTCGTTATTCGGGCGCGTGCTTTTTTAAATTTGAAAACGAAAAGATCGTCGACGCATGGGTTTTGGGCGACTTAAACGCACTCTACGGACAAATTAACATCGCTAATTCGAACGCAAACGACGCGTAGCGTCTTGATGCGCTTTGAGCGAGTGAAGCACGAGCGTGATTAAAATAATCACGCCTCCGATCAACGTATTGGGATGCGGTTTTTCGTCGATGAAACACCACACCCAAACGGGGGCTAATACCGGCTCGATAATCGTTAAAAGTGCTACTTCCACAGAAGGAAGCACTTTCGTTCCCGTGCCGATAAACGCGCGGGATAAAGGTGTTAGCACGCCTCCCATAAAGACGATAATGCTTAACGAATAAGTATCGGGCAGAACGATGGGCGCGCTTAAGAGTGCTAAAAGCGACGCCATGAACGTGCCTGTCCCAAAACACGCCAAGCGGTTTACTTCTTTGTCCCTCTCCAAGATAAACAGCATCGAAATAAACGCAAAAACGCATCCGAAAGCGTAAAGATTTCCCTCCATATTGCCTAATCCCAAGTCGTTAAACAGAATAATAAACAGACCGACAAAGACAAAAAAGATCGCGATAAACGTACGAAGCGGCGTTTTGGTGCGAAACAAGAGAAACGAAAAGAGCGCACTGATCAACGGACCGGTACTCAAAATAAAAACCGCACTTGCGACGCTGGTATGTTTGATGGCGAGGATAAACAAAAAATTGCTGAGCGCGATGCAAAACGCGCACGCCAAAATCGAAACGACATGTCGGCGATACAGAGCAAAAATCGCCGTTTTGTACTGAAAAAGTAAAACGGTATTGAGGCTTAGGAACATACAAAGCCCGAAATAAAACGTGAAATTTTGCGCGCTCACGTGCGTCATTTTGATCAGCGGCGATTCAAAGCTCATCAAAAACATACCCAAAGAGGTAATCCAAAATGCTTTCGTATACGACATCGTGTTACCGGGAAGTTTTGCGAAAATCGAGGTAGAGCTTTTCAAGTTTAGCTCTTGCCCACGGCGTTTTACGGAAAAATTTAAGGCTTGAAGCAATGCTTGGATTGTCGTGAAAACAGTTGACGCGCATCATCTCATCCAGTTTTTCCCAGCCGTAGTGCGATTGGAGCTCTTTAAGCATCGCTTCTAGGGTGATGCCGTGTAAAGGGTTGTTCGGGTGTTGATTCATGGGTTCCTCAAAGAATGACATGTAAGGTTTTGAGGCTTACATGTCAAGATATCAATTAGCGTCGTTCGACGAAAAGTCCGCCGCAACTTTGCATCGTCGGCATAATTTCGATGCGGTTGACGTTGACGTGCGGCGGCAAGTGCGCCAAGGTAAAGATCGTATCGGCGATGTCTTCCTTATCGAGTGCTTTCGTGCCTTCGTAGACTTTTTTGGCTTTGGTTGTGTCGCCCTTGAAACGCACGTCGGAAAATTCCGTTTCGGAAAATCCCGGCTCGATATTGGTAACGCGCACGTTGGTGCCGCGAAGATCGGTTCGTAAGTTGAGTGAAAATTGTTTCACGAACGCTTTGGTCGCTCCGTAAACGTTTCCGCCTTCATACGGCCAGTTTCCGGCGATGGAGCCGAGATTGAAGATGTAACCGCTTTTGCGCTCGACCATAATCGGCAAAACGGCACGTGTCACGTAAAGTAACCCTTTGATATTCGTATCGACCATCGTCTCCCAATCTTCGATATCGACTTCGTTCGCGTGCCCGAGTCCTAAGGCAAGTCCGGCGTTATTGACGAGAATATCAATGTTTTTATACGCTTCAGGCAAGGAAGCGATGGCGTCGAAAACCGCTTGTTTATCGCGGACGTCAAAGCAAATCGGTAAAATGTCGCATGTGGGAAATTTGGCTTTGAAAGCATCTAACCGTTCACGCCTGCGCCCCGTAATAATCACTTTATAACCCGAAACGGCAAATTTTTCGGCGGTTGCTTCGCCGAATCCCGAAGTTGCTCCCGTAATTAAAACGACTTTTGACATGTACGTCCTTTCTCAAAAAAGATAAGCGTATTATAATCTTTCAAGCCATAATGATACCTTTGGTAACTCTTTAAAAAAACCGTTCGTCGGTTCGTTTATTCTAAATATAGCCTTAAAATAGCCGTTTTGGACGTTAAAATTCAACCAAATCATACGTAATGTATAAAATTTCATCATCCAAAATTGACGCAATATTCCAAAAATATATTAAGATTTTCGTGTCGGTTGAAAGGTACTACTTTTAGTATTCCAAAATTTTACTAAAGGACGCACGTGGCAAAACAGAAGCTCGGACGAGACGTCATTCAAAGCGTGATCGAAAAGCATCAAACCAAAAAACGCGAAATTGCGCAACTGACGATTAAGATCGATGCCAATTTGGACAATGCTTTGGGAAAACTTGCCAATGCGCTCAACATCTCCAAAAATCGCCTGATCGAAGATATTCTAACCGAAAGCGGCATCGTGCAAGAGGTCGAGGAGAATTATTATGAGTAACTTTCCAAGCCAAGAGCGCGTCGTTCAAGCCGTCTTAGAGGGTATTACGCAAGCGGAGAAAAATTTTTTATTTTGGACGAATAACCGTTTGAGCCTCTCCAGCGGTCCTCAAAAAATCCTCTGTATTCACGTCGCACAAGCACTCGGCTTAATCGAAAACGCCCCCGAAGTCTTTATCGATGCGAGCGTTTCGGATATTTTACGCTGTTCGCTTCCCAATCGTAAAGCATTTAAAACGTTTATGGAAAAAAACGCGCTTTCTCAAGGGGCGTTTAGCATTACGCTCGATGAACGTTTCGTTCACCACAACCACAACGATTCGATTTCACGCGTGATTATGACGCTTAAAAACGGTGTGTGTAACGCAAAAGCCGAGTATACTTTCGAAATCGAGCGTTTGTGCAAGATGCTTCAGCGCAAAAGTAAAAACGAATCGCTGCTTGATTACGGTATTTTTGCGTTTTATGCGGATATTTCGACGCAAGCGCGTAAAAAACTTGCCAAGCGTATCCCCGAAATCGTGCACAGTTTCGATGAAGTCGTCAACCGTTTTCCTTCGCTTTCGTCAAATTTTTACGCCACGCCGATTACGCAGGTGGAAGAACTCGGAGAGTGGGCGGCGGGATGTTACGTTATTTTTCCAAAGTAGAAACGAGTTTTGAACGCTTACATGTAAGCTTTTAAAAGTCGTTTCAAAATTTTTAAAAGGAGAAGGGATGAAGAAAATGTTACCAAAAATTGCCGCTTCGCTAGCGGTTTGTTCTATTTTAGCCGGTGCGAGCGTTGCCGCAGACGTCATTAAAATCGGGGTTCAAGCACCGATTACGGGATCGTACGCCAGCGAGGGACAAAGTATCGATAACGGCGTTAAATTGATCGTTGAGCAATACAATGCCAAAGGCGGCATTCTCGGTAAAAAAATCGAAGTCGTAACATGTGACGATCAAGGTACGGCGCAACAAGCGGCGATTTGTGCTAAAAAATTGGTCAACGAAGGCGTGAAAGCGGTCATCGGTTCTTACACTTCGGGAGCGACTGAAGCGGCGCAGACGACCTATTTTAGAGCCGGCGTTCTTCAAACCAGCGACGGTACGAGCGACTCGTTGATCGCGCATAAGTATTGGACGTTTTTTAGAAACTCCTTCCCCAACAGTGCGGAAGCCGATTTTACGGCAAAATATTTCGTCGACGGTAAACAGTACAAAAAAATCGTCGTCCTCTCCGATTATTCAAGCTATTCTACCGACTTAGGCGATGCGACGATTAAAGCGTTAAAAGCGAAAAACGCCAACATCGTTTATGAAGGAAAAATCAAATCCGGCACGCAAAATTTCACCGCCACGCTGACCAAAATCAAAGCGATGGAACCGGACGTTATCTACTTTAGCGGTTACTATACCGACGGCGGATTGCTAAGGGCGCAACAACAACAACTCGGTATTAAAGCCGATTTCGTCGGCGGCGACTCGAACGACAACCCCGATTTTATGAAACTAGCCGGAGAAAGTGCAAAAGGAACGTTTATGATTAACGTGCCGACTCCGGACATCTTACCTTACGACATCGCTAAAACGTTTTTAGTCGATTATAAAGCCAAGTATAACGCGATGCCCGCTTCGATTTGGTCTTTGATGAACGTGGACGGCTTGCGCGCGATTTTACATGCGATGGAACAAACCAAATCCGAAGATACCAAAGTGGTTGCCGAAGCGATGCATAAACTCAAAGATTTCCCCGGCATCACGGGTCCTGTGACGTTTAGAGAAGACGGCGAGCGTATCGGCGGCGGTTATATGACCTATGAAGTTCAAGCGGACAAAAGCTATAAAATCGTTTACCAATAAAAAGGTAACATGTAAAAACAGGCTTGTCGCGTCACGCTTTTCAAGCACGCCGATGCAAGGTTTTTTCGATTAAACCTTGCATTTTCGGCACTTTTATACTGTGAAAAGGATAGAGTAACGTCCATGGATATTTTTCTTCAACAAATGGTCAACGGTTTAACGATCGGAAGCTTATACGCTTTAGTCGCTTTAGGATATACGATGGTGTACGGGGTGATGCGTCTCATCAACTTCGCTCACGGAGACCTCGTCGCCTTTTCGGCTTTTGTCGGTTTGAGTGTTTACGGTTCGCTCTTTTCGGAAGGAACGACGTCGCTTTTAGCGGTGGCGTCGGTATTTCTTTTAAGTGCGTTGGTCGTCGCGTTCGTGGGCGTTTTACTCGAACGCTTGGCGTATCGGCCTTTGCGAACGGCTCCGAGGCTAAGTGCCGTTGTTTCGGCTCTCGGCGCGGGTTTAGTGATCCAAAATTCCGTGATGTTAATTTGGGGGCCCAATATGAAGATTTTCCCGACCGACTTTTTTCCCTCGACGCTTTGGAGCGTAGGCGGAATCGTCATTACATTTACGCAAGTGATGATTTTGAGCCTCTCCTCGGTTTTAATGGTCGGACTGTACTTCTTTATCAATCAAACCAAAATCGGAACGGCGATTCGCGCGGTTGCTATCGATCAGGATGCGGCTAAATTGATGGGAATTAACGTCAATCGTATCGTTATGATTATTTTCATCATCGGCTCGGCACTCGGTGCGGTTGCAGGTCTTTTTATCGGAGCGTATTACCGCGGCATTACCTTCGATATGGGATGGATGTACGGACTCAATGCGTTTGTCGCCGCCATTATGGGCGGTATCGGCAATATTCCCGGAGCTATGCTCGGAGGTCTTTTGTTAGGACTTTTCAATGCCATGATTACCGGTTACATCTCGACGCAGTGGGCAGAGACGTTTACCTTTGTTTTGTTGATCGTTATTTTGGTTTTTAGACCGACCGGAATTCTCGGCGAAAAAGTAGCGGAGAAAGTATGATGAATAAAACCGGTTTAATCGCTTTTTTACTTTTAGGGTTCGCGGGTTTGTATCCGCTCTTTGTCGATTCGGCGTGGTTAGCCGTCGGAACGACCTTTTTGGTGTTTGCCTGCGTCGCGTTTTCGCAAGATATTATCTTAGGACGGGCGGGCGTTTTTCACATGGGACACGCCATGTTTTTTGGGTTGGGTGCGTATACGACCGCGATTTTGAACGTGCAGTTCGGATGGGCGATTTTAGCGACGTGGATTCCCTCGGTTGTGATTCCGATGGCATGCGCGTTTGCCTTGGTTGCGCCGATTATTCATCTGAGAGGCGATTATCTTTTGGTCGCCACGATCGGATTTAACATCATTTTTATTCAAATATTGGAAAACGACGTTTTCGGGTTGACCGGAGGTCCAAACGGACTGTTCGGAATCGACGTGGTGCGCGTTTTCGGTTACGACTTTTCAAGTCAAATTCACATGTACTATATGGCGTTTATTTTGCTCGGTATCACACTGTTTATTATGCGGAGTCTGGATCGCAGTAAGTTCGGACGCGCGATGTTTTACATTCACAAAGACGATATTGCGGCGCAAAGTATGGGAATCAGCTTGCGCTATTATAAATTGTACGCATTTATTTTGGGTGCGGGCATTGCGGGGGCTGCCGGGAGTATGTTTTCCGTGCAGTATTCCGCGGTTAGCCCCGAAGCCTTTAACGTGACGCAGTCGATTATGTTCTTTACGATCGTATTGGTCGGAGGCTCGGCATCTTTGCCCGGCGTTTTAATCGGAACGTTTGTGATGTTTGTTTTGCCCGAGGTGTTCAGGGAATTTGAAACGGCACGCTATTTGGTGTTCGGCGTCGCGATGATTTTAACGATGATTTTAAGACCTCGAGGTATTTGGCCGGTGAAATTCGGCAATATTCCAAGCTTCCTTAAAAAGGAGGCGAAATGAGCGAGTATCTTTTAGAAATTCAAAACGTCAGCAAACTTTTTTCCGGTCTCGTGGCAATCGACAACCTTTCGATGAAAGTCAAAAAAGGGCAGATTTACGGCATTATCGGACCTAACGGTGCGGGAAAAACGACGTTGTTTAACTGTATTACGGGCATTTATACGCCCGAAATAGGACAGATTTTATGGAAAGGCAAAGACATTAAGGGCATCAGTCCGTATAAAATTGCGGGGCTGGGCATCTTACGTACGTTTCAGACGATTCGGCTCTTTTCCGAAATGAGCGTTGCGGAGAATATTATGTCCGGACGCCACATCAAATCCAAACAACGCTGGTACAACGGCATCATTCCTACACCCGCGTATTTTAAAGACGAAAAATACCAATGGACGAAAGTGGGCGAGTTGATGGAGTTTTTCAATCTATCGCTCTATGCGACCACGCCCGCGGGCGATTTGTCGTACGGCATTCAACGACGTATCGAGATGGCGCGCGCTTTGGCGGCTGAACCTGAACTTCTAATTTTGGACGAACCCGCCGCCGGACTCAACGAAAACGAGACGATCGAGTTGACCGAAATGATACGTAAAATTCAGGCAATGGGCGTGACGATCATGATGATCGAGCACGATATGGAGATGGTGATGAGCCTTAGCGAGTACATCACGGTGATCAACTTCGGTGCGAAAATCAGCGAAGGCGTCCCCTCTTTTGTACAAGCCGATCCGAAAGTCGTCGAAGCGTACATCGGAAGCGACGAGGAGGACGAAGATGCGTGATATGCTTCTTGAAGTGAAAGACTTACATGTCAATTACGGTGCGATTGCCGCGATTAAAGGTATCGATCTTCACGTCGCGCGAGGCGAAGTCGTAACGATTTTAGGCGCAAACGGTGCCGGAAAAACGACCACGCTCCGAACGATCAGCGGCTTGCTTAAAGCCGCTTCGGGAAGCATCGTTTTTGAAGGAAGAGAATTGAGTAAACTCCAAGCGCACGAAATCGTTGCGTTGGGTATGAGCCATTCTCCCGAGGGCAGACGCGTTTTTAGCACGCTCAGCGTCGAAGAAAATTTGATGATGGGTGCTTATACGTTGAAAAAGTACGATCAAGCGACTTTAAATTGGATTTACGAGATTTTGCCGCGTTTGAAAGAGCGACGCAAACAGCTTGCCGGAACGCTAAGCGGCGGCGAGCAACAGATGCTTGCCATCGGTCGGGCGATCATGAGCAAGCCCAAACTTTTAATCTTGGACGAACCGAGTTTAGGGTTGGCTCCCGTTTTGGTCAAAGTGATTTTCAAGGCGATTAAAGCGATTGCTAAAAGCGGCGTGACGGTCTTGCTCGTCGAGCAAAATGCCAAAGCCGCGCTTAAACTTGCCGATCGAGGGTATGTTTTGGAATTAGGAAAGATTACGCATACGGGAAGCAGTGAAGAGCTGCTCAATTCCGAAGTCATTCAAGAAGCGTATTTGGGTAAGAAGAAGTAAGGTGTCGTGACCGTCTGCTTTTGGCAGGCGGTTTTTTTTGGCCGATTTTCCTATGGTAAAAAAAGTAGTACAAATAGGAATACTAAAAATAGATTTGATATAAAAAGTTTTAGAAACATTGACATTAATTATAAACCGCTAAAGGAGCGAACATGCAACCAGATACCGAAGTGATTCAACGGGCTATTGCCTTGGCCGAGATATGGCAAAACCGAGCAAGCGAGCTTGTCAGTGATTTTGATCGTAATTTTGCTATCAAGATGAACACGATGCTCAGCCATCCCAAAGACAAAGTTTTTTTAATCGAACTGATGGATCAGAGCTTTCGCAGCGCGAATCCCGCACGCGTAGCCAATCAGATCGAATACCTGTTCGACAAATACGGTATGGCGTCGTTTTTTACGACGAGCGAGCGATTTTTAGTCTTTTTATTTTTACATGCGGGTATTTATCTGCCGCAAATTTCCGTACCGCTTTTTGTGAAAAACGTTCGCGAAGATACCAAAACGGTCGTCTTAAAAGGCGAGGACGAGGCGTTGAACGCACACCTTGAAAAACGACGCGCCGAGGGAACGCGCGTGAATATCAACCTGATCGGCGAAATTGTTTTAGGCGAAGACGAAGCACAAGAGCGCATTGAAAAATACCTTAAAGTGCTTGAAAATCCCAACGTCGATTATATTTCCATCAAAATCTCGACGATTTTTTCGCAAATCAACGCGCTTTCGTTCGAAGATACGATCGATGAACTGGTGAAACGTTTGAGTCTCATTTATGCGCAAGCGAAAAAATACAGCTTCACTAATGCCAAAGGCGAAAAAGAAAATAAATTTATCAACCTCGATATGGAAGAGTATCGCGATTTGGCGTTAACGTTCTATGCGTTTACCAAAACGCTCGAACAGCCTGAATTTCAAGATTTTTACGCGGGTATCGTTCTTCAGGCGTATTTACCCGATTCGCATTTGTGGCAACAAAAATTGGTCGAATGGGCACGTAAGCGGGTTCAAGCGGGCGGAAAACCCGTAAAGATGCGTTTGGTGAAGGGCGCGAATATGGAAATGGAAGAGACCGAGGCGGCACTTCGCCATTGGGAGATGGTCACGCATACGAAAAAAATCGACACCGACAGTAACTACAAAATCATGGCGGAGTTTGCTTTACGTCCCGAAAATGCGCCGTTTGTCAATATCGGAATTGCTTCGCACAACCTCTTTGAGCATGCGTACGGATACGAATTGGCGAAACAATACGGTACCGGCGAATACTTTACGATGGAGATGTTGGAGGGTATGAGCGAGTCGGCACGTTTGGCGATTAAGCAAATCAGTCAAGAGATTATTTTGTACGCGCCGACGGCAAAAAAAGAGCAGTTTACCAACGCCATCGGCTATTTGGTGCGCCGTTTGGATGAAAATACGGGCACGGAAAACTTTATTCGTTACTCGTTCGGATTGAAAGTCGGCACTCCCGAATGGGAAGCGCAAAAAGAGCGTTTTATCGCTTCGTTTGAAAATGCCAAACAGGTGTTCATCGGTTCAAAACGTCGCCAAAATCGTTTGGAAGAGCAATGGAACGATTTTAAAGGCGGTAGTTTTTACACCGGAACGTTTCACGGAGAGAGCGATACGGACTTTATCCTAAGCCCCAACAAAGAGTGGGCAAAACAGATTCGAACGCGTTGGATGAAACAAGCAGCCCAGACGCTCGAGACGACGCCTGTCATCGTCGGCGGCGAAGCGTTGTGCGATCGTCCTCTCAACGACGTTATCGATAAATCGCAACTCAAAGAGGGCGTAATTTGCGGAAGATACGCTACGGCAACGCCCGAAGATTTAAAACGCGCGGTTGAGGTTGCCGCGCAAGATGCGGACGGTTGGCGAACGCTTAGCCATGCGGCTCGCCATGAGATTTTATGCAAAGTTGCCAATAACGTACGTGCCAGACGCGGCGATTTGATCGGTGTCGCGGCGGCGGAAGTGGGTAAAGTGTTTAGCGAAACCGACGTTGAAGTCAGCGAAGCAATCGACTTTTTAGAGTTTTACCCTCACGCGGTACGTTTTTTTGAATCGTACGAAAACCTTTCCCTTCGCGGAAAAGGCGTAGGCGTTATCACGCCTCCGTGGAACTTTCCAATCGCCATTCCCACGGGCGGTATCGTTGCGGCTTTGGCGGCGGGCAATTGCGTTATCGTTAAACCCGCCAGCGCGGCGACCTTGTGCGCGTATGCGTTGTGCCGATGTTTTTGGGATGCGGGAATCAGCCAGAATACGCTTCAATTCGTTCCGTGCTCGGGCGCATTGGCGGGTGAGCACCTCGTCAAAAACGCAAAAGTCGATTTCGTGATTTTAACGGGCGGTGAAGAGACGGCGTATGCCATGCTTAAAGACAGACCGAATCTTTTCTTAAGCGCGGAAACGGGAGGGAAAGACGCGACGATCGTTACGGCGATGGCGGATCGCGATCAGGCGATTAAAAACGTGATTCATTCGGCGTTTTCCAACAGCGGGCAAAAGTGTTCCGCAACTTCGCTTTTGGTTTTAGAAGAAGAAGTCTACCATGATCCGCATTTTAAAAAAGGGTTAATCGACGCCGCAAAAAGCTTACATGTAGGTTCCGTTTGGGATTTTAAAAATCGTTTAGGAACGCTTGCCAACCAACCAAGCGGCGCACTCAAACGCGCATTGGAGAGTTTGGAAGCCGGCGAGAGCTGGGCTTTGGCACCCGAATACGCCGAGGGTAATCCTTACATGTTAAAACCCGCAATTAAATGGGGCGTCAAAGAGGGCAGTTTTTGCCATATGAACGAACTTTTCGGACCGGTACTTTCCGTGATGTGTGCCAAAGACCTTAAACACGCAGTCGACATCGTCAACGCGACGGGATACGGTTTGACTTCGGGGATCGAGTCCTTGGATGAAAGGGAAGTGGCGTATTGGAAAGCGCATCTGAAAGCGGGCAATCTTTACGTCAATCGCGGAACGACGGGTGCAATCGTACTTCGCCAACCTTTCGGCGGTATGGGAAAATCCGCAGTAGGTGCGGGACGCAAAGCGGGTGCGTATAACTACGTAACGCTTTTTATGGACGTCGAAGAGGTCGGTACGCCGAAGATCAAAGGTTCCCTCAAACACGCATGGAGCGATTTGATCGGCGAATGGGCTCGCCAAGCCGAACACGGAACGCACGGTGCTTTCAAAGAGGCGTTTGAAAAACTCTCTTTCGCTACGGCAAGTTATCTTGAAAATTACGAAGAGATTTTTTCCAAAGAGGTCGATTTTGCCAAGGTACGAGGCGAAGACAATATCTTTAACTATTTACCCTTACGTAAAGTCGCCCTACGCGTCTGCCAAGAAGATAGCTTATTCGACGTTTTAAGTCGTATCGTAGCGGCGAAAATCGCTCAAGTACCTTTACATGTCAGTATCGCTTCGGAGGCGGAAAACAGTGTGGTTTCATTTATGTATGAAACTAAAGAGCGTTGGCTTAGTGCGCACGATACGCTCATACGCGAAAACGAAGCCGAGTTTGCGCAATGCTTCGCTTCGGTACAAAAGATTTTCTACGCCGATGCGGCACGTATTTCGCCGTTCGTATTTGAAGAAGCGGCAAAAAGTGCCACGTTTATCGTTCGGGAAAAACCGTTGATGGAAGGACGCTTGGAGTTGTTGCATTATTTTATGGAACAAAGCATTTCTCACAGTTATCACCGTTACGGAAATCTCGGTGCACGCGGCATTAAAGCGTGAAAATACCTTAGGGGCGAAACCGCCCCTTTGCGTGACATGTAGCGACAAAAAGCGTCGGTATGCAAGAATCTTTTGAACCGTGTTATTTCAGAAACGGCGAAAGGTTTGAAACGAGGTATGCCGATTTGCTACATGTACGTATCGTCACGGCGTTTGATCGTTGGCATTTCAATAAAATTTTAGGATAGGTTTGTAAAATGATGTGACTAAGATGTGACGAAATGATGAAAATCGTCGGTGCATTATTTTCCCAAAGGCTATTATACAACTATGTCCATGCTATCTCAAGACCAACGCCACCTTCTGTTTGATACGATTCTTCAAAAAATCCCCGATTTTCCGTTTATGAAATGTTACGCGTCCAAAGCCTCTCCCAAATGTGCGCTTCCCGTTGTGCTAGATCATCTGGGTGAAGCGATTTTCTTAACGTATCAAGAGAGCCCTCATTTTTTATACGTGAACGAAACGGCGGCAAAAATGTTAGGGTATTCGCGGGATGAGTTGACAAACGGCATGAGCCTTTTCGACATCGATCCGAGTTGGACGCCCGATATAGCCCAAAAGTTTTCTCTAAAAATGGAAGCGGAAAAAACGATTCGTTTTACGACGCGCCATAAAACGAAAAACGGACATACGATCCCGATAGACATGAGTATCAGCCGTTTTGATTTTGAAGGCAAGTCGTATCATTTAGCGGTCTGTCGAGAAATTGCCGATCAAAAAAGCTTTGTAGAACAGATGCTCGGTAAAGAGACCTGTTTTAAGTTTAAAGACGTCGTCGATAACTCTCCGAACAATATCGCATGGTACGATTCACAGTGCAGGGTTGTTTATTTGAACTACCAAATCCAAAAATATTTTGACGTTCCGATCGAAACTTTAATCGGAAAAGAGGTAAGCGTAGATACTTTCGGAGAAACGTACGCCGAGTATATCGAAAAGCTACACTCCGTTATTCGAACGGGCAAAGGGATGGAATACGACCAAACGTTTCGATTTAAAGACGAAGAGCATGTCCATCACATACAGATGGTTCCCGAGCTCGATAAATTAGGAAACGTCGTCGGTATCATCGCAATAGGGCGCGATGTAAGCATGCAAAAAAAGGCAGAAAAAAAGGTTGAATTTTTAGCCTATCACGACCACCTAACGGAATTACCCAATCGAGTACGCGCAAAATTGGAAGTGGATCAATTCCTTTTGCATAAACCTAAAACGGAACATAGCCACCAAATGGCTGTTTTATTTATCGACGTGGACGACTTTCAAACCGTCAACGACTCTTTTGGGCATGCCATCGGAGATATGCTCTTAAAAAGCGTGGCGCAAAGGCTTCAGGACAATCTTCGGGATAACGATATTTTAGCAAGGCATAGCGGAGACGAGTTTTTAATCATTTTAAACAATATCCGTTCTAACGAAGATATTACGTCGGTATGCGAACGCATCGTGGAAAGTTTTCAAACCCCTTTAAGCGTTGATACGCATCACCTTACGTCTTCCGTTTCGATCGGCGTTGCGGTTTATCCGATCGAAGGAGACGACTTTGACGCATTGGTACGAAAAGCCGACATCGCGATGCACAAAGCCAAAGAACTCGGTAAAAATATGTTTTATTTTTTCGATGCTTCCATGAACGAAGAGACGATAGAATATTTTCGAATCTTACACGATATGAAAAACGCGATCACCAATCGAGAGTTTATTTTGCATTACCAGCCGCAAATCGACATTCAAAGTCAAACGATTACGGGTGCCGAGGCTCTCCTTCGATGGATTCACCCGACGCAAGGTCTGATTGCGCCCTCTAAGTTTATACCGATTGCCGAAAACAGCGGTTTAATTATTAAAATCGGCGAATGGGTAATCAATGAGGCGTGCAAACAAGCGGTGCTTTGGCATCGACAGGGGATTCAAATCGTCGTTGCGGTTAATATTTCGACCGTACAGTTTAAACGAGGAAATTTAGAAGAAATTGTCAAAAAAGCACTTGCAAGCTCGGGACTTTCGCCTGAGTTCTTTGAAATAGAACTAACAGAATCCGCAATGATGTACGATACGGAAAAAATACGAACGACGATCCAAAATCTCAAAGCGATCGGGGTTAAACTTTCCATCGACGATTTTGGAACGGGATATTCGTCTTTGTCGTATCTGAAAAAATTTGCCGTAGATAAATTGAAAATCGACCAATCGTTTATTAAAAATTTATTGCACGATCAAGAAGACGCTGCCATCGTCAAGGCCGTTATCCAAATGGCAAAGAGCCTGAATCTCAAAACGATCGCCGAAGGCGTCGAAGAGGGCGAGACGTTGATAGCGTTAGGCGGACACGGATGCGATGAGGTTCAAGGATTTCATTTCGCCAAACCGATGCCGCAAGACGAGTTTCGGATGTTTGCCGAATCTTTTTAAAGAAGAGAAGGTATTCTCGGATTGTTTGACATGTCGTCTATCCAAGAATCAAGAGCGGCATTGCTCTTTGATTCTTAGGCTATTCGATCGGATTATTTGAGTTTTTCGATAATTGCTTGGTTGAGATCAAGCTTTTCTTTATTTTTCGCGACGCCGTCGGCATTTTTTGCAATATTCTCTTTATTGCGGTTAATCTCTTCGCGGTTCAGCTCGATGAGACGAGTCAGTTCATTGACGCGTTGTTCGTATTTGTTAATAAGATAGTAGATCGTATAAACCAATACGCCGATGACGATCCATTGTAAAATATCCATAGCGTCTCCTTACCTAAATGATAGATTTGCGGCTAATTGTACCTTTTTTATTCTAAATCAATCAATAATCTCGTAAACATATTCGTGTTTTAGTTTTTTACGGTGTATTTCGACGATACGAAGATGTTCAAAAGCAATCGTTTGCAGTGCCGCATCATCGACGGGTTGTTCGCAAGCAATCTGTCTTAAGACTTTACCGCGGTATGCTTTGGCAAAATGGCTGACAACCTTTCCTCCTTTGAGAAACTTCATCGTGATATAAGGTTTTTGCGGCATGTAAAACTTTTCGTAAAATCCGGCGCGTAAATCTAAGAGCGTCTCGTTCGCAATCCAATCATCAATGGCCTGTGAAAAAAAAGCATGATAAAACGTTTCGGGTTTAAAGCCCTCAAGCGATGCGCCTTGATGAACTCGGTAGTTGGGAATTTCGTCTTGCGCCAAAATCGGTCCGAAAAGATTGGAAAAAATCATTACGTTTTGATCGAGAAACGTTTGAGACGAAGGATTCAAAGAAGCATAATCCAAATAATCGTAAGCGACGCCGCTATAACGTTCGATCGCTTTACATGTCGGAGCTTCGAATAAAGGCGTTTGCGTCCACTCTTTGCAAAGCGAAATATCTTTGAGTCCGAAAAGCGAGCGAAGGCTTGCGTCGTTTGCGGTTTGGAGAAGCACTTGATAGTGCTCTAAAACTTCCAGACGTCGCTTATAAAGATCGGGAAAGATAAAACTATCGGGATTCAAAGGGGGTGTTTTGCGAAAAAGCGTTTTCGTTTCGCTCGGTGAAAAAAGAATTTTCATGCGATAAATCTCCTCGGATAAAGATACCGATTATTTTAGCGTAGAATAGTATTGACTTTGCTTGTCAATTAAGATATACTTTCACCTCACAATCACGGGTGCTGGTGTAGCTCAGTCGGTAGAGCAACTGCCTTGTAAGCAGTAGGTCGGCGGTTCGACTCCGTTCACCAGCTCCACTTTTTTGTGAAAGACAGTGTTTGACCAGAAATAAAATGGTATAGATACGGTGAGATACTCAAGTGGCCAACGAGGGCAGACTGTAAATCTGCTGACTATGTCTTCGAAGGTTCGAATCCTTCTCTCACCACCATTTGCGGGAGTAGCTCAGTCGGCTAGAGCATTAGCCTTCCAAGCTGGGGGTCGCGGGTTCGAGTCCCGTCTCCCGCTCCAACGATTTTGTAACATAAACTGGGAGCTGTTGAATTTCTTCTGCATTAATGCACTACAGAACAAGTTCAGTAGGCTTACCTTTCTTACGTTTTATGAAATCAGATTGTTACAGTTTTTAGATATCATGTCGGTTCCCTTTTATGTCGTCGGCTCATATGGCTCAGGGGTAGAGCACTTCCTTGGTAAGGAAGAGGTCGAGGGTTCAAGTCCCTCTATGAGCTCCATTTACTATAAAGTTTTAAAAACTTTGCAAATTGAACATGCATTAAAAACAAAAACTCATTACGGAGGAAAAAATGGCAAAAGAAAAGTTCTCTAGAACCAAGCCACACGTTAACATCGGAACTATCGGTCACGTTGACCATGGTAAAACTACGCTCACGGCAGCAATTTCAGCAGTTCTTGCAACCAAAGGTCTTGCTGATTTTAAAGATTATGATGGTATTGATAACGCTCCTGAAGAGAGAGAGCGCGGTATTACTATCGCAACCTCACACATTGAATACGAAACAGAAAATCGCCACTACGCTCACGTAGACTGCCCAGGCCACGCCGACTATGTTAAAAACATGATCACCGGTGCCGCTCAAATGGACGGCGCGATCCTCGTTGTTTCTGCAGCAGACGGTCCAATGCCTCAAACCAGAGAGCACATCCTTCTTTCTCGCCAAGTCGGTGTTCCATACATTGTTGTATTTATGAACAAAGCCGATATGGTTGACGACGAAGAATTGCTTGAGCTCGTTGAAATGGAAATTAGAGAACTTCTTAGCTCATACGACTTCCCAGGCGACGATACGCCAATCGTAGCAGGTTCTGCGCTTAAAGCTCTTGAAGAAGCTAAAGCGGGTAAAGTTGATGCGTGGGGTCAAAAAATCCTTGATTTGATGGCTGCCGTTGATGCTTATATCCCAACTCCAGAGCGTGAAATCGATAAAGATTTCTTGATGCCTATCGAAGACGTATTCTCAATTTCAGGTCGCGGTACCGTTGTTACGGGTAAAATCGAAAGAGGCGCCGTAAAAATCGGTGAGACTATCGAAATCGTCGGTATCAAAGATACAAAAACAACAACCGTAACCGGTGTTGAAATGTTCCGTAAAGAGATGGAACGCGGTGAAGCAGGCGATAACTGCGGTATCTTATTACGCGGTATCAAAAAAGAAGAAGTTGAGCGCGGTATGGTTCTTTGTAAACCAAAATCAATCACTCCGCACACTGATTTTGAAGCGGAAGTATACGTACTAAGCAAAGAAGAGGGCGGTAGACATACTCCATTCTTCAACAACTATAGACCACAATTCTATGTACGTACGACAGACGTAACAGGTTCTATCACATTACCTGAAGGTACTGAGATGGTTATGCCTGGCGATAACGTAAAAATCAAAGTTGCTTTGATTGCACCGATCGCTCTTGAAGAAGGTACTCGTTTTGCAATCCGTGAGGGTGGTAGAACCGTCGGTGCCGGTGTTGTTGCAAAAATTATCAAGTAAGTAAGTTTCACATGTAAGGGGAAACCCTTACATGTCAATTCGTTAAGGAAAGTCCAATGACCGTTAAAATCGGATTAAAATGTTCAGAGTGTGGCGACATTAACTACACGACGACAAAAAACAGCAAGACAAATACCGAGAAAGTAGAACTCAGTAAATATTGTCCACGTTTGAAAAAACACACCGTTCACAAAGAAGTGAAATTAAAAAGTTAAGTCGAATTTTTTGACTTAACTTTATATGTAGGGTAGTAGCTCCAACGGTAGAGCGTCGGTCTCCAAAACCGCAGGTTGGGGGTTCGAGTCCCTCCTACCCTGCCACTAGTCGAGGTAATGCAATGGAAAAATTAAGAGCTTATTATCAATATTCTAAAGCTGAGTTGTCAAAGGTTATCTTCCCGATTAAAGAGCAGATTCGAAATGCCTTTATTTCTGTCTTTGTCGTCGTAACCGTTATATCACTTTTTTTAGCATTGATTGACGCTGTTATGTCTTTTTCTTTGTCCTCTTTAATTTAAGGAGAGAAAATGGCACATCGATGGTATGCAATTCAAACGTATGCGGGAAGTGAGCAAGCAGTTAAAAAAGGAATTATCACTCTTGTTAATGATCATGGTATTGCCGATAAGTTAGAGCAAATTCTTGTTCCGACAGAAGATGTCATTGAAGTTAAGAATGGTAAAAAGAAGATTAGTGAGCGAAGTTTGTATCCGGGTTATGCGTTTGCAAAACTCGATTTAGATACGGCACTTTGGCATTTAATCCAATCGTTGCCGAAAGTCGGACGATTTATCGGAGAGGCTAAAAAGCCTACGCCTTTAAGTGAAAAAGACATCGCATTGATTTTGGAAAAAGCCGAGAAAAAAGGTGCGCCTAAACCGAAAATTTTCTTTGAGACGGGCGAGAGCGTTAGGATCACGGAAGGTCCTTTTGCGAACTTTACCGGCTCAGTCGAAGAATACGATATGGTTCACGGCAAACTCACACTCAATGTTTCAATTTTTGGTCGAAGTACACCCGTTGAGATTCTTTATTCTCAAGTTGAAAAAATAGTTTAAGCGTAAAGGAAAAGAAATGGCAAAAAAAGTCATTGGCGAAATTAAATTACAAATTGAAGCCGCTAAAGCAAATCCATCACCACCGGTCGGTCCGGCTCTTGGTCAAAGAGGCGTGAATATTATGGAATTTTGTAAAGCGTTCAATGAAAGAACGAAAGATTTAGCTGGATTTAGAATCCCTGTCGTGATTACGGTTTATGCAGATAAAAGTTTTACCTTTATCACGAAACAACCGCCTGCTACAGATCTTATTAAAAAAGCGGCCGGTATTAAAAGCGGTTCAAGTAACCCGCTTAAAAATAAAGTCGCTACTTTGACAAAAGCGCAAGTTCTTGAGATCGTCGAGAAAAAAATTGCCGATCTTAATACGAAAGATCGCGAGCAAGCGGCTAAAATTATTGCCGGATCTGCTAGAAGTATCGGTATTAACGTCGTCGATTAAAAATACCCCTCTACCGCTAGGGATATAATAAGCGGAAGCAAAATTATGCGGAGATAAGTATGGCAAAAAGAGTAAATAAACGTTTTCAAGAATTATTGAAAAAAGTAGATAAAGAGAAAAAATATTCCGTCGACGAAGCATTGGCAAACATTAAAAACCTTGCTTCCGCAAAATTCGACGAAACCATCGAAATCGCACTTAAACTAAACGTCGATCCAAGACACGCCGACCAAATGGTTCGCGGTTCGGTTGTTTTACCTGCGGGTACGGGTAAAACCGTTCGCGTTGCGGTTATCGCAAAAGACGAAAAAGCCGATGAAGCAAAAGCGGCAGGTGCGGATATCGTAGGAAGCGATGATTTGATCGAAGAGATCCAAGCAGGTCGTATTAATTTCGACGTTTTGATTGCTACGCCTAATATGATGGGTTTGGTCGGTAAAGTAGGCCGAATTCTTGGACCAAAAGGTATTATGCCGAATCCAAAAACCGGTACCGTTACGATGGATGTTGCCAAAGCCGTTGAAAACAATAAAGGCGGTCAAGTCAATTTCCGTGTCGACAAACAAGGAAATATTCACGCAGGTATCGGCAAAATCAGTTTTAGCGATGCGCAAATTCGTGAAAACTTCGAAGCGTTCGTAAAAGCAATTAACAAACATAAACCGGCTGCCGCAAAAGGTAAGTATATTAAGAGCGCGGCTCTTTCTCTCACCATGAGCCCGTCAATGAATCTTGAAAACCAAGAGTTAATCGATCTTCGATAACTCTTCCCTTAAATATCGTACGTTAATCTTTGATTGGAGATAGTAGAGGTCGTTAGACTTAATGCGGAGTACCTCCGCCTCTACTTGAAATCGCCAGTTGGAAAGGAGAAAAATTGACAAGAACAGAGAAAGCGGAATTTATCAGTACGCTAGCTTCAGAGTTTAAAGCTTCCGACGGTTTAATTGTGTGTGACTACAAAGGTCTTAATACGAAATCCCTTGAAGCATTACGAAACAACTCAAGACCGGAATCCGTAAAAGTAAAAGTTATCAAAAATACTTTGGCATCGATTGCTATGAAAGATGCGGGCTTAGATGGTTTGGAACTCAAAGACTCCAACATTTTTGTTTGGGGCGAAGATCAACTAGCCGTCACTAAGGTTGTCGCAAACTTTGCCAAAGCGAATCCGAATTTTGTCGTGAAATTCGGTTATGCAGGCGGCGAAGTCGTTGATGCTGCTAAAGTTGAAGCACTTTCTAAAATGCCGTCTCGCAACGAGCTTATTGGAATGCTTCTATCAACTTGGATGGCACCGATTACCAACTTTACGATCGGCCTTGATGCACTTCGTGCTAAAAAACAAGAGTCAGAATAAAAAGTTTGTAAGGTATAAGCCTTACATGTAGGATGCAAGAGCGAGACTCTTGTAGAATCGTTTATAACTATAAAATCATCAGGAGATTTGAAATGGCAATTTCAAAAGAAGACGTATTAGAGTATATTTCAGGTCTTAGCGTACTTGAATTAAGCCAATTGGTTAAAGATTTCGAAGAGAAATTCGGTGTATCTGCCGCTCCGGTTATGGTAGCGGGCGCTGGTGCTGCGGTTGCGGCTGAAGCGGTTGAAGAAAAAACTGAGTTTGACGTTATCCTTAAAGACGGTGGCGAGAAAAAAATCAACGCTATTAAAGTCGTAAGAGAAATTACGGGTCTTGGTCTTAAAGAGGCAAAAGACGCAGTTGAGGGCGCACCTACAACGATTAAAGAAGGCGTATCTAAACAACTTGCAGAAGAAATTAAAAAGAAACTTGAAGAAGCCGGCGCTGTCGCTGAAATCAAGTAATCTGATTTTCGAGAGAAACTTCGGTTTCTCTCATTAACTTTCCTAGGATATTTTTAGTCGTTATACATTCTATCCAGCGATAGATGAACCTACTGCCCTTTTCAAACAACTACACGAGGTAGACTCATGTTAAATAGCTTAAAATCAGGAAATCGCTTACGAGTCGATTTTTCTAAAGTTCCGAAAAAAATTGATGTACCCAACCTATTACAACTTCAGCAAAAGAGTTATGAACAATTTTTAAATGTCGAAAACCTTCAAGATGAAAGCGGTGTAGAGAAGGTTTTTAAATCCATTTTCCCCATCCACGATCCCCAAAATAGACTTACTTTAGAATACGCAGGATCAGAAATCGGCAAACCAAGATACACGGTTAGAGAGTGTATGGAGCGAGGACTGACGTATTCGGTTAGCATCAAAATGAACATTCGCCTTATCCTGTGGGATAAAGATGAAAAAACCGGTGAAAAAACCGGCGTGAAAGATATTAAAGAACAAGCCATTTTTATTCGTGAAATTCCTTTAATGACGGATCGAACCTCGTTTATCATTAACGGCGTCGAAAGAGTCGTCGTCAACCAACTTCACAGAAGCCCCGGTGTTATCTTTAAAGAAGAAGAGAGTCCGACGGTTGCCAATAAACTGATCTACAATGCACAAATCATCCCTGATCGTGGTTCATGGTTGTACTTTGAATACGATGCCAAAGATACTTTGTTCGTCAGAATCAATAAACGTAGAAAAGTACCGATTACGATCCTTTTTAGGGCATTAGGATACAGCAAACAAGATATTTTAAAACTTTTCTACCCCGTATTAAATATTTTAATTCGCGATAACAAATTTTTGATCGAATTTTCGGCAGATAACTTTTTGGGTCGCGTCGATTTTGACCTGAAAGATGAAAACGGCACGCTTCTTTTAGCGGCCGGTAAACGTTTGGCACGAAAAAAAGCGGAAAAATTGATTGAAGACGGTGTCAAATATATTGAATATCCCGTCGAAATTTTAGTCAATCGTTTCCTCTCTTCCCCAATTATCGATCAAGAAAGCGGCGAGATTTTATACGATACGTTGACGCAGCTCGATGAGGGTAAATTGACCAAAATTATCGAACAAAAATGTACGACGATTGAAATTGCGAACGATCTTGCCAGCGGCGTGGACGATGCGATTATTAACTCGTTTATCGCCGATAACGAAACGTTAAAACTTTTACGTCAAACCGAAAGCATCGAAGACGAAAACGATCTTGCGGCAATTCGTATTTACAAAGTAATGCGCCCCGGCGAGCCGGTAACGAAAGAAGCGGCAAAACTTTTCGTAAAGGATTTGTTCTTCAATTCCGAGCGTTACGATTTAACGAAAGTCGGTCGTATGAAAATGAATCACAAACTAGGACTCACCGTCCCCGAGTATGTGACGATTATGACGAGCGAAGATATTATTAAAACCGCAAAATATTTAATTAAAGTCAAAAACGGACAAGGTCATATCGACGACCGCGACCACTTGGGTAACAGAAGAATCAGAGCCATCGGCGAGCTTTTGGCGAATGAACTTCATTCCGGTTTGATTAAAATGCAAAAAGCGATTCGCGACAAGTTTACGGCACTTAGCGGAAGCGTCGAAGAGTTAATGCCGCATGATTTGATTAACTCTAAAATGATTACGTCTGCGATTGCGGAATTCTTTGCCAGCGGTCAGTTATCGCAGTTTATGGACCAAACAAATCCACTCAGCGAAATTACGCATAAGCGTCGTTTATCGGCACTCGGAGAGGGCGGTTTGGTGAAGGAACGTGCGGGCTTTGAAGTGCGCGACGTTCACCCGACGCATTACGGTCGTATCTGTCCGGTTGAAACGCCGGAAGGTCAAAACATCGGTTTGATCAACACCCTTTCAATGTATGCGAAAGTCAATGATTTGGGTTTTGTGGAAGCACCGTACCGCAAGGTTGAAAACGCACGTATTACGGACGAGATTATTTACATTACGGCGACCCAAGAAGAGGGGCTTGTTATTGCACCTGCCAGTACGAAAATCAATGAAAACAACGAAATCGTTGAAGATTTGATCGAGGTTAGGGTCGACGGCGAAACCGTCTTGATCGAGAAAGAAAAGGTTGACTTGATCGACCTTTCTTCGATGATGATCGCCGGTGTTGCGGCTTCATTGATTCCGTTCTTGGAACATGACGACGCGAACCGTGCGTTGATGGGTTCAAACATGCAACGCCAAGCCGTTCCTTTAGTCAAATCGGATGCCCCGATCGTCGGTACGGGTGTTGAAAAAATCGCGGCACGCGACTCGTGGGAAGCGATTAAAGCTAAACGTGCCGGTATCGTTGAAAAAGTCGATAATAAAAACGTTTACATTTTAGGCGAAGACGAGGGGGGTGCATTTATCGATCATTACGCACTTCAAAAAAATCTTCGTACCAACCAAAATACGACGTTTACGCAAAAAGTGATCGTTAAAAAAGGCGATTTTATCGAAAAAGGCGGCGTGATAGCTGATGGTCCAAGTATGGATCAAGGTGAGCTTGCTATCGGTAAAAATGCGATGGTTGCCTTTATGCCGTGGAACGGTTATAACTACGAAGATGCGATCGTTATTTCCGAGCGTATGATTCGCGAAGACGCGTTTACGAGCGTTCATATTTATGAAAAAGAGATTGAAGCACGTGAACTTAAAGACGGCGTGGAAGAGATTACCAAAGATATTCCCAACGTCAAAGAAGAAGAGTTAGCACACCTTGACGATAGCGGTATCGTTAAAATCGGTACGTACGTAACTCCGGGTATGATTTTGGTCGGTAAAGTTTCACCCAAAGGCGAAGTAAAGCCCACTCCCGAAGAGCGACTTTTACGTGCCATTTTCGGTGAAAAAGCGGGACATGTTGTGAATAAATCGCTTTACGCGACGCCTTCATTGGAAGGTATCGTCGTCGACGTGAAAATTTTTACGAAAAAAGGCTACGACAAAGATCCGCGTGCGGTTCAAGCGTATGAAGAAGAAAAAGAAATTTTAGATCGCGAACACCACGATAAGCTTTTAATGTTGGATCGTGAAGAGATGCTTCGTATCAATGCGTTGCTTTTGAAAAACCCGTTGCACGAAGATCAAGAAATCAACAAGCACGCCTATAAAAAAGGCGATATGATTAAAGCTGAAGACCTTCACAACGTCAATCGTTTTTCGATTAACTCGATCGTTAAAGCGTTTTCGGACGAGGTTCAAGATGCTTATAAAGATTTGAAAGCTTATTTTCAAAACGAGAAGAAAAAGCTCAAAGAAGAGCACGACGAGAAACTTAACATTATCGAAAAAGACGACATTTTACCAAGCGGTGTCGTGAAGCTTGTTAAAGTCTATGTCGCTACGAAACGTAAGCTTAAAGTCGGCGATAAAATGGCGGGACGTCACGGTAACAAAGGTATCGTTTCTAACATCGTACGCGAAGTCGATATGCCGTACCTTAAAAACGGCGAAATCGTGGATATCGTTTTGAACCCTCTGGGTGTTCCAAGCCGTATGAATATCGGACAAATTTTGGAAGTGCATTTAGGTTTAGCGGGTAAGCGACTCGGTACTCAAATTGAAGAGATGTTTAAAGAGAAACAAGAGGGCTGGATTAAAGCACTTCGCGAAAAAATGATCGACATCGCCAATGTCGCTAAGTTGATGAATGCGGCTGGTTTTATTGAAACCTTGAGCGACGAAAAATTGATCGACTATGCTCGCGATTGGAGCAAGGGCGTTAAATTTGCAACGCCTATTTTTGAGGGTGTTAATGTTGAAGAGTTTGCCAAACTTTTTGAAATGGCAAAAATCGATACGGACGGGAAGACCGACCTTTATGACGGTATGACGGGTCAAAAAATGCATGAAAGAGTTAACGTGGGTTACATGTACATGTTAAAACTCCACCACTTAGTTGACGAAAAAGTGCATGCACGAAGTACAGGACCGTACTCCTTGGTTACGCAACAACCGGTGGGCGGAAAGGCACTCTTCGGCGGTCAAAGATTCGGAGAGATGGAGGTATGGGCACTTGAAGCTTACGGTGCTGCACATACCCTACGAGAGATGTTAACGGTCAAATCAGATGACGTCGAAGGACGTATTTTGGCGTATAAATCACTCACAAGAGGCGAAAATGTCCCTCAAACGGGAATTCCTGAAACATTCTATGTTTTAACGAATGAGTTGAAGTCTTTGGCTTTAGATGTTGAGATTTATGACGAGGTGGAAGAAGATGAAACGATTAGAACCAATTGAGATTCACGAAGAGAGTCGTCCGAGGGATTTTAAAGCATTTCAATTACGACTTGCAAGTCCCGAGAAGATTCGCTCATGGAGTTACGGTGAGGTTAAAAAACCCGAGACGATCAACTATCGTACCTTAAAACCGGAGCGTGACGGTCTTTTTTGTGCCAAAATCTTTGGACCCGTCAGAGATTACGAATGTCTGTGCGGAAAATACAAAAAGATGCGTTACAAAGGCATTAAATGTGAAAAATGCGGTGTTGAAGTCACGAGTACGAAAGTACGACGTTCCCGTATGGGTCACATTGAGCTTGTAACGCCCGTAGCACATATTTGGTACGTTAACTCGCTTCCAAGCCGTGTTGGAACGCTACTTGGCGTTAAAATGAAAGATCTAGAGCGCGTACTGTACTATGAAGCATACATCGTCGAACAATCCGGCGATGCGTTTTACGATGCCGAAAACAAAAATAAAGTAGCGGCATACGATGTTTTAAACGAAGAACAATACCAAGCTTTACAGCAAAAATTCGGCGATAGCGGTTTTGTCGCAAAAATGGGCGGTGAAGTTATTCGTGATATGCTGGCAAATCTTGATTTAGTCGAACTTTTGGGACAACTCAAAGATGAAATCAATCAAACCAGTTCCGAAGCGAAGAAAAAAACCATCGTTAAACGTCTAAAAGTCGTTGAAGCATTTTTAAATAGCGGCAACAGACCGGAATGGATGATGATTACGATGTTACCCGTTCTTCCGCCTGATCTTAGACCGCTTGTAGCGCTTGACGGCGGAAAATTTGCGGTCAGCGACGTAAACGACTTATATCGTCGCGTGATTAACCGAAATGCTCGTTTGAAACGTTTGATGGAACTTGATGCACCTGAAATTATTATTCGTAACGAAAAACGTATGCTTCAAGAAGCGGTAGATGCGTTATTTGATAACGGTCGTCGTGCGAACGCGGTTAAAGGTGCAAACAAACGTCCGCTCAAATCACTTTCCGAGATCATCAAAGGTAAACAAGGACGTTTTCGTCAAAACCTACTCGGTAAAAGGGTTGACTTCTCGGGTCGTTCGGTTATCGTTGTTGGACCAAATTTAAAAATGGATCAATGCGGTCTTCCAAAACAGATGGCTCTTGAATTGTTTAAACCCCATTTGTTAGCGCGCCTTGAAGAAAAAGGGTATGCGACAACGGTGAAACAAGCGAAAAAAATGATCGATATGAAAACCAACGAAGTATGGGAGTGTCTTGCGGAAGTGGTTAAAGGTCATCCGATTATGCTGAACCGTGCACCAACTCTTCATAAGCTCTCGATTCAGGCGTTTCACCCTGTTCTGATCGACGGTAAAGCGATTCGTTTGCACCCGCTTGTTTGTTCTGCGTTCAACGCGGACTTCGACGGTGACCAGATGGCGGTTCACGTTCCGCTTTCTCAAGAGGCGATTGCGGAGTGTAAGATTTTAATGCTCAGTTCCATGAATATCTTGCTTCCGGCTTCGGGTAAAGCGGTTACGGTTCCAACACAAGATATGGTCTTGGGCCTTTACTATCTAACGTTAGAAAAACCGCATGCTATGGGCAGTAACAAAATTTTTGCGAACATTAATGAAGTTCATATTGCAATCGATGCGGGATTTTTGGATATTCACGCCAAAATTAAAACGCGTATTAATGAACGTGTTTTATTTACGACCGCCGGTCGTTTAATCTTAAAATCGATTCTACCGGATTTTGTTCCCGAAGAGCTATGGAATCGTGTTTTGAAAAAGAAAAATATCGGCGGATTGGTCGATTATATCTTTAAAGAGGGCGGTATCGGTATTACGGCAAGCTTTTTGGATAACTTGAAAAACCTCGGTTTTAAATACGCGACGCAAGCGGGTATTTCGGTATCCATCGACGATATTCGCGTTCCTGAGGCAAAAATCAAGAAGATTAAAGAGGCGAAAAAACGCGTTCGTGAAATCCAAAAGCAGTTCAGTTCGGGTTTATTGACCGAGCAAGAGCGTTACAATAAAATTATCGATATTTGGACGGATACGAACAACGAAGTGGCGTCGGAGATGATGAAGCTCACCGAAAGCGACAAAGGCGGTTTTAACTCGATTTACATGATGGCAGATTCAGGTGCGCGTGGTTCTGCGGCACAGATTCGCCAGTTGGCCGGTATGAGGGGTTTGATGGCAAAACCGGACGGTTCGATTATCGAAACGCCGATTATTTCAAACTTCCGCGAAGGTCTAAACGTATTAGAGTACTTTATTTCAACGCACGGTGCGCGTAAAGGTCTTGCCGATACCGCGCTTAAAACGGCGAATGCAGGTTACTTGACCCGAAAATTGATCGACGTTGCGCAAAACGTTAAAGTCACTATGGACGATTGCGGTACGCACGAAGGTGTCGAGATTACCGATATTAGCGAAAGCGGCGAGTTGGTCGAATCGCTTTACGAAAGAGCATTGGGTCGTGTTTTAGCCGAAGACGTGATCGATACGATTACCAACGAGGTTCTTTTTACCGAAGGAACGATTATCGATGAGAAAAAAGCGCAAGCCCTAAAAGAGGCCAGCATTAAATCGGTCGTCATTCGTACGCCGATTACATGTAAAGCTAAAAAAGGCGTATGTGCTAAATGTTACGGTACAAACTTGGCGGAGGGTACGTTGGTTCGTCCGGGCGAAGCGGTAGGTATTATCTCCGCACAGTCCATCGGTGAGCCCGGTACGCAGTTGACGCTAAGAACGTTTCACATCGGCGGTACGGCATCGACCGAATCGCAAGATCGCCAAGTTATTGCACAAAAAGAGGGTTTTATCCGTTATTACAACGTGAAAACCTATACGACGAAAGAGAATAAAAATATCGTTGCTAACCGTAGAAATGCGGCGGTTTTATTGGTTGAGCCGAAAATCAAAGCTTTGTTTAAAGGACGCATCGAAATTGATACCGCGCACGAAGAGACGGTTATTTCTATCATCGGTGCTAACGACGCCAATGCGCGCTACACGCTTCGTAAAAGCGACTTTGCTAAACCGAACGAGCTTGCCGGCGTGAGCGGGAAAATTGAAGGTAAGTTTTTTATTCCGTATAACAGCGGCGATATCGTTGAAGAAAACGAAAGTATCGTTGAAGTCATTCGCGAAGGTTGGAACGTACCGAGCCGTATTCCGTATGCGAGTGAATTGAAAGTCAAAAACGGCGAGCCGATTATTCAAAAAATTCACGCCGATGCTAAGGGAATCGTGAAATACTATAAGCTTAGAGGCGATTATTTAGAGCGTATTCATGAAATCGTCAAAGGGCATATCGTTAAAGAAAAAGGTATTTTTGCCGTTGTTGCGGATAAAGACGATCGAGAAGCGGTTCGCCACTATATTCCGCGCGATACGATTATCGATATAGCAGACAATAGCGTCGTTGAAGCAAAAACGTTGATCGGGTATCCGTCTACGAGCGAACAAATTACGATTGCCGAATGGGATCCGTATTCAACGCCGATTATTGCCGAAGATGCGGGTACGATTACGTTTGAAGATATCGAACCGGGCATTAGCGCGACCGAACAATTCGACGATATGACGGGTCAAAGCAGACTTGTGATCAACGAATACTTACCGAGCGGTATGAAGCCGACGATTATTATCGTCAATAAAAACGGCGAAGTGATCAAGTATCAATTAGAGCCTAAAACGGCAATTTTCGTTCAAAACGGCACAAGCGTAGGTCTTGCCGACTTAATCGGTCGAACGCCGAAAGCGATCGCCAAGTCGAAAGATATTACCGGAGGTCTTCCGCGTATTAGTGAACTTTTTGAAGCGCGCCGTCCCAAAAATGCAACGGTCATTGCAGAAATCGACGGAACGATTCGCTTCGGCAAACCGCTTCGTTCGAAAGAGCGTATTATTATCGAAGCTAAAGACGGAACGAGCGTTGAGTATTTGGTCGATAAAAATACCCAAATCCACGTACAAGCGGGTGAGTTTGTACATGCAGGCGAGCGTTTGACCGACGGCGTTATTTCAAGCCACGATATTTTACGTATTATGGGCGAAAAAGCGTTACATTACTATTTGATTAGCGAGATTCAACAAGTCTATCGCGGTCAAGGCGTTGCGATTAACGATAAACACATTGAAATTATCGTTTCGCAAATGTTGCGACAAGTCCGTATCGTCGATAGCGGCAATACGAAGTTTATTATCGGCGATTTAGTGAGTCGAAGACGTTTTAGAGAAGAAAACGAAGCCGTTATGAAAATGGGCGGAGAACCGGCGATTGCCGAACCGACACTCTTAGGCGTTACGCGTGCGGCCATCGGTAGTGATAGCGTTATTTCTGCCGCATCGTTCCAAGAAACGACGAAAGTTCTTACCGAAGCGAGTATCGCGGGCAAAATGGATCTTTTGGAAGACTTGAAAGAAAACGTTATTTTAGGTCGTATGATTCCGGTCGGTACCGGCTTATACCAAAACAAAAAATTCAATATCGAATTGAATCCAAGTAGAGGTTAAGTTAAGGGTTTTCCTTAACTTAACCTTTTTTTAAGCTATTTTTAAATAAAATTAGCACCTATTTTTTACAAAACAAAGGAATTAATGTGCCAACCATTAACCAACTCGTCAGAAATGAGAGAAAAAAGGTAATTAAGAAGTCGAAATCTCCGGCAATGGCGAAATGTCCTCAACGAAGAGGCGTTTGCACCAGAGTATATACGACGACTCCTAAAAAACCAAACTCAGCTTTAAGAAAAGTTGCCAAAGTCAAATTGACCAGCGGTTTTGAAGTCATTAGCTACATCGGTGGCGAGGGACACAACCTTCAAGAACACTCCATCGTATTGGTACGCGGCGGTAGGGTAAAAGACTTACCGGGTGTTAAATACCATATCGTACGTGGTGCGCTTGATACCTCAGGTGTTGCAAAAAGAACGGTGTCTAGAAGTAAATACGGTACAAAAAGACCAAAAGCTAAATAAATTTAACCACAGGTGATGTCCTTTTGTTTTGACATCATTTGAGTAAAATTTTTAAAAATTTGAAGGAAATAATATGAGAAGAAGAAAAGCTCCCGTAAGAGAAGTATTACCCGATCCAATCTACAACAATAAAGTCATTACGAAGTTCATCAATGCTTTAATGTACGACGGTAAAAAAAGCGTCGCAACCCAAGTATTTTACGGTGCATTAGAATTAGCCGAAAAACGAAGCGGAAGCCTAAAAGGTATTGAAATTTTTAACGCGGCTATGGATAATGTTAAACCCGTTATGGAAGTAAAAAGCAGACGCGTCGGCGGTGCAACGTACCAAGTTCCGGTAGAAGTAAGACCTGCACGTCAACAAGCATTGGCTCTTAGATGGTTGGTTTCATATGCTCGAAAGAGAAGTGAAAGAACCATGATCGAGAGGTTGGCAAATGAACTTTTAGATGCGGCTAACAGTAGAGGCGCAACCTTTAAGAAAAAAGAAGACACTTATAAAATGGCAGAAGCAAACAAAGCGTTTGCTCACTATCGCTGGTAGAATGACGATGAGCGTGTCCAAACAAATGCGACACGCTTTCTCATTTCTCAATTTTTACTCCTATTACATTTAAGGAAACGACAATGGCAAGAAATACCCCTATAAGCATGGTTCGTAATATCGGTATTGCTGCGCATATTGATGCGGGTAAGACCACGACAACCGAAAGAATTCTATTTTACACCGGCATCTCCCATAAAATCGGCGAGGTACACGACGGTGCGGCAACCATGGACTGGATGGAACAAGAGAAGGAAAGAGGTATTACCATTACTTCTGCTGCAACCACATGTTTTTGGAAAGATCATCAAATTAACATTATCGACACTCCGGGCCACGTCGACTTTACGATCGAAGTTGAACGTTCTATGCGTGTTTTGGACGGTGCCGTTGCGGTATTTTGTGCGGTAGGCGGTGTTCAACCCCAATCAGAGACCGTATGGAGACAAGCGAACCGTTACCAAGTTCCAAGAATGGTTTATGTAAACAAAATGGACCGTATCGGTGCGAACTTTTACAACGTCGAAGCACAAATTAAAAATCGTTTGAAAGCCAATCCGGTGCCGATTCAAATTCCTATCGGCGCAGAAGATACTTTTAAAGGCGTTGTTGATCTTGTCGAGATGAAAGCTTTGATTTGGGATGACGATGCGGCGATGGGTTCAAACTACCAAGTCGTTGATATTCCTGCGGAGTTGATGGATAAAGCAAAAGAATACCGTGAAAAAATGGTAGAAGCAGTTTCTGAAACCAGCGACGAGTTAATGGAAAAATACCTCGGCGGCGAAGAGTTAAGCAAAGAAGAGATTAAAGCGGGTATCAAAGCGGGATGTCTTGCGATGACATTTATCCCTATGATCTGTGGAACATCGTTTAAAAACAAAGGTGTTCAACCGATGCTAGACGCGGTTGTTGATTACATGCCGGCTCCTACGGAAGTTCACGCAATCAAAGGCGAGTACGAAGACGGACGTGAGTGTGTCGTTGATTCAACCGATGAGGGTGAATTTGCAGCACTTGCGTTTAAAATTATGACCGATCCGTTCGTTGGACAGTTAACTTTCGTTCGCGTTTACCGCGGTACGCTTGAGAGCGGAAGTTATGCGTACAATACGACCAAAGATAAAAAAGAGAGAATCGGACGTCTTTTAAAAATGCACGCGAACAAACGTGAAGAGATTAAAGTCCTTCACGCCGGTGAAATCGGCGCGGTTGTCGGTCTTAAAGACACACTCACCGGTGATACGCTTGCGAGTGAAAAAGATCCAGTTATCTTAGAGCGAATGGTATTCCCAGACCCCGTTATCTCTGTTGCGGTTGAGCCAAAAACCAAAGCAGATCAAGAGAAAATGGGTATTGCGCTTCAAAAATTGGCACAAGAAGATCCAAGCTTTAGAGTTGAGACTGACGAAGAGAGCGGTCAAACGATCATCTCCGGTATGGGTGAGCTTCACTTAGAGATTCTTGTTGATCGTATGTTACGTGAGTTTAAAGTAAGTGCCGAAGTCGGACAACCGCAAGTTGCTTACCGTGAAACGATTCGTCAAGCGGTTAACCAAGAGTACAAATACGCAAAACAATCCGGCGGTCGCGGTCAATACGGTCACGTTTACCTCAAAATCGAGCCTCAAGAAGCAGGTGCCGGTTATGAGTTTGTTAACGATATCAAGGGCGGTTCCGTACCGAAAGAGTATATTCCTGCGGTTGACAAAGGTATTAAAGAAGCACTTCAAAGCGGTGTTCTTGCGGGTTATAAAGTGGAAGACGTTAAAGTTACATTGTATGACGGAAGCTACCACGAAGTCGACTCATCAGAGATGGCGTTTAAATTGGCCGCTTCCATGGGCTTTAAAGAGGGTGCGCGAAAAGCAAAACCGGTTATTCTTGAGCCAATCATGAAAGTGGAAGTTGAAACACCGGAAGACTTTATGGGTGATGTTATCGGCGATCTTAATAGACGTCGCGGACAAATCAACTCCATGGACGATAGAAGCGGTAACAAAATCGTTAACGCATTCTGCCCATTGGCTGAGATGTTCGGTTACTCAACTGATCTTCGCTCTCAAACTCAAGGTCGTGCGTCTTACTCGATGGAATTTGATCACTACGACGAAGTTCCTAGAAACGTTGCGGACGAAATTATCAAAAAACGAAACGGTTAATCTTTTTACATGTAAAGAGTCTTCGGGCTCTTTACACCCCTTTTTTCTGCGAACTGTGCTTCAATGAGCCAAATGCGTTTTTTCTCAAACAACACTTTTTTTGATAACAGCTTATAACTGGCTATAATCATACGTTTTGGATTTCAACCTCTTTATAAAGGTCACATGTGATAGAGATAAAAAACTTAAACAAATATTTTAACGATCAAAAAGTTTTAGACGACATCAGTGTACATGTCAATACCGGCGAAATTTTTGCCATTGTCGGGCACAGTGGAGCAGGAAAATCCACACTGCTTCGTTGCATCAACGGACTTGAAAGCTACAGTGAGGGAAGTTTAAGCGTTTTGGGCAAAGAGGTCAAAGAGCTGAACGAAAGTGAACTGAGTGCTTTACGCAGTCACATCGGTATGATCTTTCAAAACTTTTCACTGCTCAATCAAAAAAACGTCTACGATAACATTGCCCTTCCAATGAAAGTATGGGGATACGGTAAAGAAGCCATTCAAAAAAGGGTTGATGAACTCTTAACCCTCATCGGGCTTGAACATAAAAAATTTGCTTACCCTAAAGAGCTTAGCGGCGGCCAAAAACAGCGTGTGGCGATTGCAAGGGCTTTAACGCTCAATCCCAAAATTCTTCTTAGCGATGAAGCGACATCGGCTTTGGATCCCAATACCACCAAATCCATTTTGGAACTTTTACAAGAGATCAATGCCAAATTAGGCGTTACGATCATTATCGTAACACACGAAATGGATGTGGTTAAAAAAGTTGCTTCGCGTGCGTTGTTGCTGGAAAATGGGAAAGTCATCGGCCTGGGGCGCATCGAAGAGCTTTTTTTAAAACCCGACGAAAAGATGATGACGTTTTTAGGCGAAGATGAAGAGCTTCCAAGCGAAGGTGCTAACATTCGACTCTTCTTTCCGAGTCAGGTTTCGTATCAGCCCATCGTGACGCAGATGGCAAGGGAACTTGATCTTAATTTTAATATCGTTTGGGGCAAGCTTGAAAAGTTGAACAACCATGTCGTAGGCTCACTCGTGATTAACGTCGATAAAAAAACCGCAAGCGATGTGACGCACTATTTGCAAACAAAAACTGAAGTGATTTGGGAGATTCTCTAAATGGAAGCACTGATAACTTTTTTTGAAAAATCTTTAGGTATGAAAAGCGTTCTTATCGATGCACTTCTCGAGACGTTGACGATGAGTTTGGTTTCGACTTTTTTGGCGACATTGATCGGCTTTGTGCTTGCGATTGTGCTGATCACCACCGATAAAAACGGCATCGCTCCCAATGCTTACGTCTATAAAATTTTAGACGTTACGATTAACATGTTGCGCTCTTTTCCGTTTATCATCCTCATCATCGTGCTTTTTCCCGTGACCAAGTTTTTGGTGGGAAAACACACGGGAACCTTTGCGATGATCGTTCCTTTGACGATCGGAACGGCACCGTTTATTGCGCGTATGATCGAGGGGGCTTTTAAAGAGGTTGATTCCAGCGTCGTGGAAGCGGCAAAATCGTTTGGAACGCGTAAGTTTCAAATCATCTTTCGCGTGCTTTTGCCCGAAGCGTTTCCGAGTATCATTTCTGCTATCACACTCTCGCTCATTATCATCGTCGGCTTTTCAGCGATGGCAGGCACGGTCGGTGGCGGCGGTCTTGGGGCGGTTGCGATGAATTACGGTTATTACCGTTTTGATGGTATTTACATCTTTTGGACCGTCTTTATCTTGATCGTTTTGGTGCAAATTTTTCAGAGTATCGGGGATTTTCTCTATAAAATCATCAAACATTAAAAGAGCAATTCAGTCCTTTTTAATACGAATGACGTTACGATTTCAGAATTGTTTAGTAAATAAAGTGATTTACTAAACAATTAGTTATTTAAAGGAGCACACACATGTTTAAGGGTTTAGGGGTTATTTTAGTCAGCGCAGCTTTAGCATTCGTCGGATGCAGTGGGGATAAAAAAGCTGAGAATAAAGTGGCGGCAAAAGAAGATAAAAGCGCAAAAACCATCATCGTGGGAGCAACACCCGTTCCTCACTCTGAAATCTTAGAAGTGGTCAAACCGCTTTTAGCCAAAGAGGGATATACGCTTGAAATTAAGGTCTTTAACGACTATGTGATTCCCAACAAAGTCACAGACAGCGGCGAGATCGATGCAAACTTCTTTCAACATACGCCGTATTTGAACGAGTTTAACAAAAGTCAAGGCACGAAATTGGTCAGCGTGGGCAATATTCACATCGAACCGATCGGTGTTTATTCTAAAAAAATCAAAGCACTCTCAGAGCTTCAAGAGGGTGATAGCGTAGCGATTCCTAACGATCCAAGCAACGCAGGACGAGCACTCGATGTTTTAGCCAATGCGGGGTTGATCAAACTCAAAGATGCTGATCATAAAACCAAACTGGACATCGTTGAAAATCCAAAAAATCTTAAATTTACGGAACTTGAAGCGGCACAATTGCCACGTGTGATTGAAGATTTCACCATTGCAGTTATCAACACTAACTACGCGCTTCCAGCAGGACTCAATCCAAGTACGGACGCTTTAGCGTTAGAGTCTGCCAACTCTCCTTACGCGAACATCCTTGTGGTAAAAGCGGGCAACGAGAACAGCGACAAAACCAAAGCGTTACTCAAAGCACTTCAATCGGATGAAGTGAAAAAGTTTATCGTTGAAAAATACAAAGGCGCTATCGTTCCTGCATTTTAATCCTTCGTCTCAAAGTGTCATGACATCGGCACTTTGAGGCTTCTTCTTTCAGATTTCCTAAGTATCTTTTTGCTATAATCCCGCCACATCAAACTTCATTTTTGTCCCCATAGCTCAGCAGGATAGAGCATCAAATTCCTAATTTGAAGGCCGTGCGTTCGAATCGCGCTGGGGACACCACCTTTTGATTCTTGATCTCTTCAAACGACTCGTTAAAACCCTTTCGAGCCAAACTAGAACACGGACACATCGCCAAACACAACAAGGAAACGGGCATGAACACTTTACATGTAAACGAAAATTTTTTAACCAAACATCGAAAAAGCCTTAGTATTGTCGTGGCGTTGTTGGCGGTGTATATTGTGTGGGGAAGTACCTATTTGGGGATTAAAATTGCCATTGAAACCTTTCCGCCGTTTTTGATGGCGGGCATTCGTTTTGTGATCGCAGGAGTGCTGTTGTATGGGTTTGTTGCGTACAAAGAAAAAAAGCGTCCACGACTGATCGAGTGGAGAGATACCACGATCATCGGCACGCTACTGCTTTTGGGTGGGAATGGGCTTGTGGTAATGGCTGAAAAAACGATTCCTTCTTCGATTGCCGCGATTGTGATCGCAACGGTGCCATTGTGGATGATTGCGATCGCTTGGTGCTTAAAGATTCAAACCAGACCTAATAGAAGCACGTTAATTGGAACGTTCATCGGCTTTATCGGAGTGGTTATGTTGATGTTACCCTCAGAGCAAGCCAATCTTCACTTTGATACGCTTGGACTCGTGTTGACGCTTTTAGCGGCGATTTTGTGGTCATTAGGCTCGATCTATTCTCAAAAAGCGATCTTACCGACATCCGTGATGCTCTCGACCGCCATGCAGATGATCTCAGGCGGGCTTGTGCTTATCATCGTGGCTACGCTCTTTGGTGAATGGCAGCAGTTTCATGCCGAAACACTCTCTTTGCGCTCGTTATGGGCTTTTGCGTATTTGGTTTTTATCGGCTCATTGGTGGGCTACAGCGCCTATGTCTGGCTCTTAAAAAACGTCTCGCCTTATCTTGCCTCCACGTATGCTTTCGTCAATCCGATGGTTGCCTTGTTTTTGGGCTACTTCTTTGCAGATGAAGTGCTCTCTTTACGCTCACTTCTTGCAACAACGCTGATTATCGGTGCGGTTATTCTCATCACCTTGGCAAAAGCCAAACGAAAACCCCATAAGCATTGACAACGGTTTTAGTTTATTTTTAGCGATTTTTGTTTCACGATGGGAGTATACTTTCACTATCCAATCTTTTAAGGAGACAAACATGGCATGCAAAAAACCTGCGGCTAAATCAGTCAGTGAAGAGACAAAAGTTGAGAAACCGGCTTCTTCTAAAACATGCGGTACGAAAAAACCGTGCGCTAAAAAATAGTTTTTAGCCTTTTTCGCGATACGAAGGTTTGAAAAAAACGCTTCGCATCGCCTTTTAACGTATTACCGATCGGTAATAAAAACGTCTAAATTTCCTCTTTTTAACCAATGGTTACAGCTTCGTTACAGTTTGATTACCAAACGGTCATAATCTGAAAAAACGCTTAAAAATACGGTTGTGATGCCATTTTGCTTTTGCTAAACTCATCGTGCCTTTTCATAAAATCAGCAGGAGAAAATAGATGAAATTAGCTAAACTTAGCTTGGCGGCAATCGTAGTTGCAGGACTTACGTCCGGCTCATTTGCGGCGGATACCTTAGCCGACGCTTTTAAAAACGGTAAAGTGAGCGGAGAACTTCGCGCGTACTACTTCGATAGAGATACGGGCGATGCCAATACGGGTACGGCTAAAAAAGGAAATGCTTCCATTTTCAATACGGGCGTCGTTCTTGGTTACGTGAGCGATTCTTTGTACGGATTTAAATTCGGAGCGACGATGCAATCCAACTTTGCTCCGTTTGCCGACAAGGACGCTAAAAACTTATTTAAAGGTGACGAATACGGTTCAGGTGCCGTTCTTTCCGAAGCTTATTTACAATACACGATCGGTCAAACAACCGCAAAAATCGGTCGCCAATTTATCTCTACGCCGTTGGTTGCCGGAAGCGGTTCTCGTATGATCAAACAATCGTTTGAAGGTGCTACGATCGTCAATACCGATCTTCCGCAAACCACTTTAGTTGCCGGATACGTCGACAAATACCAAAACCGTACCTTAACGCAAACCAGCTCATCTGAGACGGGCGTGCCTGAATTTGCGCAAGTCGGACAAAAAGGTGATGGTGCGTACACTTTATTGGCGATCAACAAATCGATCCCCGGTTTAACGGTTACGGGACAATGGGCGGAAGTTACGGATGAAGAAGATGTTTATTATGCCGAACTTGCGTATGCCGGAAAAGCAGGCGATTTTGCGTACGGCTTTTCAGGACAGTATGACGTGATCAACTTTGACAACGCTATGAGCAGGGAAGATTCCGGATTTTACGGTTTAAAAGCCAGCATCGGCTTTAGCGGCCTTAATACCTATGTTGCGTATACGAAAGTCGATAAAGACGGTAATGCCGACACGATCGCAACCAGCGGTAACGCGGGCGTGGGAAGCGGATCGGATATTATCTATACGGCTAACGTGATCGGTAGCGGTAATTACAGCGCGGATGCCAAAGCGTATGCAATCGATACGAATTACGCCATCAATGCACAAGCTAAAATCGGTGCACGCTACGTTAGCGTCGATCTTCCTCAAGCAGCGGGTGCTAAAAGTAAAGATTATAACACTTTAGATTTTTACGCCAGTTATGCTTTCGAGGGTGCACTCAAAGGCTTCGTGTTAGAAGCGCAGTATGAAGATCTTAGTGCCGACAGTGGTGCTAAAGATACCAACGAATTTCGATTTAAAGCCGCGTATAAATTTTAATCCGACGGTTTGAGAAGAGGCGGTTTCAAACCGCCCCTTTGTCTTGCGTACGCCTCTTTTTGACAATGATACTTTCAAGACGTGATTAATCCTGACATGTAAAGCTTTTAGTAGCGATGAAAAGATAGCATACGCTAAAGGAGCACACATGTCAAGCTACCATGATCAAACGGCCCACACGTACCGCTCGGTGCGAATGAAGTCGCATCGTATCGACTGGGACAATCCGCCCAAACCGTTTAAAACTTACCCTGAAAGCTTTCCTCGCATTGCGCTTGATGCGAAAGTGTCTTCGCATCGCTTTTTGATGCTTATCGGCGGCATTACGGCGCAAAAAAGCTATCCGGGCGTTACGTATGCTTTGCGTACCAATCCGAGTGCCGGAGCTTTGTATCCGACGGAAACGTATGTGCAAATTCGTACGGTCGAGGGATTGGAAGACGGAATTTACCATCTGTGCACTTTGGAAAACGCGTTGGTACGTTTAGGCGATTTAAACGAGAACGAAGGCGTCGAGACCTTTTTACATGTGAAAAAAATCAAAGGCTTCGTCTTCTTGTTTTCGGCACTGTACTATCGCTCGTCATGGAAGTATCAAACGCGTGCGTTTCGCTACTGCTTACTCGATACGGGGCATATGATAGGCACGTTGGAAGCTTCGTGTTTGCTTTTCAAGCGCGATTATCGCGTCTGTTATCGCTTGGATCGAAGCCGTTTGAACACGCTTTTTGCTTTTGAAAACGAAGAGTTTTTTCTCTCGAGCGTGATTGTCGGAGAAGAGGACGAAGTATTGAGTCCTCAGATAGCGGCGTTGCGCCTGATGCGGGTGGAGGGAACGGGACGGTTTGAAGCCGATCTTCGTATCGAAGAGGCGTACCGGATGACATGTACGCTTCAAGCGAAAGAAGAACAACGTGCTATGCCCGCGTTTGCATTCGATCGCGAACGTTGGAAAGAAGCCATTTGGAAGCGTCGCTCCATTCGCGATTTTACGCAAAAACCTCTTTCCAAAGAGCAATTTTTCGAAACGATACGTTTTGTAACAGAGCCGATTCCCAGCGACTGTGACGTGAGGGTTGATCTTTATGCGGTTATTAACCGCGTGAACGGCATGGAGCAGGGTATTTGGCGGGAAGGAAAATACGTGCAAAAAGGCGATTTTTCAAAGTATGCGGGCTATTTGTGCTTGGAGCAAGCCCTCGGCGAAGAGAGCGGCGTGACGTTTTTTATCGTAGGAGGAGATGCGCAAAACTACCAAGCAATGATGCAAAAAGCGGGTATCATCGGACATCGGTTGTACCTGATCGCTACGTATTTAGGGTTCGGGTGCAGCGGTATCGGTGCTTATTACGACGACGAAGTCAAGGCTTTTTTACAATGCGAAGGTATGATTCTCTATGCATTGAGTATAGGATATTAGAGCTGACATGTAAGGTTTTTTGCGATAGATTTTCGCTCTTTTGAACGCTTCTCAACACTCATTAATTCCTCATTTTTTTTTCGTTAAGCTTCATCTATAAAAGTAAAAATTACATTCTAAACGTAACTTTTACTTAAGATTCATACGTTTTCGTATGGCTCAAATCGTTCAATTCAAGGAGCAGACAATGACAAAGAAGATGGACAGAAGATCGTTTTTAAAAGCAAGCGGTGCGGCGGCAGGCGCGATGGTTGCTACGGTGAACGCCGAAGCGATTCCCTTAGTCGGCGATTCGATTTTGCAAGACGGCGTTGATGGTGTGAGTGCTTCACACTTTGGTGCGGTAACGACCAAAGTGCGCAACGGTCGCTTTGAAAGTGTGGAAGCGTTTGCGGAAGATCGTTATCCGACGAGCTTAATTCAAGGACTTCCGGCACGTACCTATGCACAAGATCGTATCTTATATCCGTGCGTTCGCGAAGGGTATTTGAAAAACGGTTACAAAAGCGATAAAAGCAAACGCGGTTCAGACAAATATGTCCGTGTTTCATGGGAAAAAGCCTTTGATTTGATCGCCGATGAGCTCAAACGCGTCTATAAAAATTATGGACCGGATGCGGTGTACGGCGGAAGTTACGGTTGGTTTTGCGTCGGAAGTCTCAATAACCCTCAAGCGCTTTTAGGCAGAATGCTCGGTGTTGCCGGCGGTTACACGTCTCGTACCTTGACCTACTCGACCCATGCGATTCGTGCGATTACCCCTTACGTTACGGGCGGCGACGAGTCGAGCAATCAACAAACCGCGTATCCCAATCTCATTGCCAACTCCGAATGTATCGTCTTTTGGAGCAGCGATCCGATCAATACTAATCAAATCGCGTGGGGTGTGCCCGATCATCAATCCTACGACTATATGAAACAACTCAAAGCCGAAGCGAAAAAGCGTGGGATTAAGTTCTACTGCATCGATCCGGTTTATAACAACACCGCGGTCTATTTTGGAGCAGAACACATTCAAGTGCGCCCAACGACCGACGTTGCGATGATGCTCGGTATGGCGCACTATCTGTACAGCGAGAACCTTTATGCCAAAGAGTTTGTGGAAAAATACACCAGCGGTTTTGCGGAATTTAAAGCATACCTCTTGGGCGATGGCGAGGATAAAACCCCTAAAACACCCGAATGGGCGGCTAAAATTTGCGGTGTGGAAGCAAGCGTGATTAAAATGCTAGCCAAAGAGTTTGTTTCCAAACGTACGATGCTGATGGGCGGTTGGGGATTCCAAAGAGCGCACCATGGGGAGCAACCGCACTGGATGTTGATCACGCTTGCAAGTATGATCGGCCAAATCGGACTTCCCGGCGGAGGGTTCGGATGTGCATATCACTACTCAGACGGCGGTGTTCCGGCTCCTGCGGCGGCGACGGGCAATCCTTTAAGCGATGTCAAAATGGGCAACGGTAGCCAAGGAACGGCTGCTGGTGCGGATGCGCCTGCGGCCTCTCCCGGACTTACAGGCATTAGCGTGAATTCTAAAGTGGACGGTCCTTGGAAACAACGTAAAATTCCCGTGATTCCCGTTTCACGCATTGTGGAATGTCTAGAAAATCCAGGTCGTGAGATCTTGTTTGACGGTAAAAAACTGACCTATCCCGATTTGAAAATGGCGTATTGGGCGGGCGGCAATCCGTTCCATCACCACCAAGACCGTAACCGTATGATCAAAGCGTGGCAAAAATTTGAGACTTTTGTCGTCAATGAGTGTTTCTGGACGGCAACGGCGCGTATGGCAGACATCGTGCTTCCCGCAACCACGGAGCAAGAGCGTAACGACATCACCAAATCACACACCAACAGCTACATTTTTGCCATGAAAAAAGCGGTTGAACCCGCGGGCGAAGCGATGGACGATTTTGATATTTTCGTGAACATTCTCAGACGTTTTAGTGCCGCTGAGGTGTTGGCGTTTACCGAGGGTAAAAGTAAGATGGAGTGGATCAAATCCTTCTACGAAGAGTCCTTCAACAAAGCGAAAAAATCGGGTGTTGCGATGCCTTTATTTGATGAATTTTGGGAAAAAGGATTTGTGAAGTTTGAGACACCCGAAGCGGCTAAAAATTTCATCAAGTATAAAACCTTTAGAGACAATCCCGTAACGCATCGTTTGGGAACCCCTTCGGGTAAAATCGAAATTTTCTCGAAAAAAATTGCGGGATTTGGCTATAAAGAGTGCAAAGGACACCCGACGTGGTTTGAGCCGATGGAGTGGCTTGGCAGTTCCGTGGCAAAAGAGTTCCCGCTCAATCTGGTCTCTCCACACCCCAAATACCGCCTTCACTCACAGCTCAACAACACGTGGTTGCGCGATCTTGAAGAGGTTCAAGGTAGAGAGCCTATCTGGATGCACCCTAAAGATGCCGCTAAACGAGGTATTCAAAACGGTGACGTCGTGCGCATTTTCAACAAACGCGGTCAAGTGCTTGGAGGTGCGGTGGTAACCGAAGCGGTCATGGAAGGCGTTGTTAGAATGCAAGAGGGTGGTTGGTATGATCCTAAAGAGCCCGGCAAAATCGGCTCTTTATGCGTACACGGCGACGTCAATGTGTTGATCGCCGATATTCCGACCTCCGAACTTGCCCAAGGTAATCAAGCCACGGCACTTGTGGAGATTGAGAAATTCAAAGGGGAGTTACCTGCCATCGGTATCTTTAAAGCCCCGAGCATTAAAGGAGCGTAGAGAATGTTCGTCAAAACGATAACGTTAACCCTATGCCTTGCCTCGTTCCTTTTCGGGGCGGGCGGGTCGTTTATGAGCAAAAATAGCCCTCTGTTTTCCGATGCCAGTGCCAAAGAAGCGATAGGCGAATTGATCGTCTCGGCGGAAGTCAAAGAGCTTTCCAAAAGCGGTGAGTATACCGAAGTCGAATTTATCGGTTATCAGCCTAAAGACAGCGCCGTCGTGTATGAAAAAGCGGGAGTGCTGATTGTGGGCTTAGAGGTCGCCAATGCCGGTGCACTCAAAGTTATCGGCGAAAAAACGGACGAGTACGGTACGGTTTGGCTCAACGTCTCGATGAAAGGTTTTGTCGCTAGCAGTGCTTTGGGTAAAGACAAAGGGAGCATCTTGAAAGCGGGAAAAGAGCTTTTCGGCGCCAAATGCGGTACATGTCACGCTTTGCATGCCGAAAGCGAGTTTGATGCTAACGTGTGGCCGAGTATTTTGGATGCGATGGGCGAACAAGCCGCGCTTTCCAAAGATGAAAAATATTCGATTATGAAGTACCTGCAAAACTATAAGTAACACGCATTTCCTTCGCTTTTAGGGGCGGAGGAGGCTCATAGCATCCAAAGATAAACTTGGCTAAAATTGTTACATGTAAGCTCATTTCAAAGGATTGTCGATGGAACTTTGGTTGGAAAAACTCAAATCTTTGAAGCTTTTGTATGCCGAAGACGAAGAGGGAATTCGAAAACCCATGGCCAATACGTTGGCGTATTACCTCAAAGAGGTTCTTGAGGCGCGTGATGGCGAAGAAGCCCTCGACATCTACTACGAGCAACGTCCCGACATTATTTTAACCGATCTTCGAATGCCCCGAAAAGACGGGCTCGATATGGTTAAAGAGATACGTAAAAACGATAAAAAAACCCCCATTTTAATGATTACCGCGCATACCGACAAAGAGTACCTGCTCAGCGCGATCGAGCTTAAGATCGAAAAATACCTGATTAAACCCATCGCGCTCAACGAACTTTTAAGCGGTTTGAGGCTTTGCGTCAGCGAGATCGAATCGGGACGTTCGTTGTTTCTCGAATGCAAAAACTGTAAATTCGATTTTAAAAACAGACGGATTTTACACGAGGGAGGCAAAGAGACCGAGTTGACGCACAAGGAGTCCGATTTTTTGGAGCTTTTATTGCGTAAAAAAGGGATGATCGTCAGTTACGAAGAGATCGAACTCAACGTCTGGAAAGAGGAGTTTATGAGCATCGCCGCCCTTCGGACGTTGGTTAAGTCTTTGCGAAAAAAACTTCCGAACAGTTCGATTAAAAACCATTCGCAAACGGGGTACAGCTTTGAGGTATAAGCTTGTTTGCTTACTTCTTTTAAGCCTTCATTGCGGCATTTTTGGGGCGCAAGAGGAACCTTACGTTGAAGATACGAGTGAGCGACACGCCTTACATGTAAGAGATCCGCGTTCGCATATCAAGGTCTTTTTACCTTCGATGCCGTATAACTATGTTTCGCGTTTGGTTAACGAAGGCTTAGTGCGCTTGGCGGAAAACGATCAAGGGTGGGAGTACGCTTTAGCGACCAAGAGTACCAAACTCTCGCCGCTTTTGTATGAATTCGAACTGCGCAGGGGCGTTCGTTTTCAAGACGGTACGCCCTTTAACGCCGACTCGGTCATGCACAATTTTCACTACTTTCTGAAACAGCCGTTTAACTACACCAACATTCACCGTTCCCTTAAAAGCGTCGAAAAAATTTCCGACTATACGATTCGTTTGCATCTGTCTCAACCCTACGGTATGCTTTACCGTGATCTTGCGCGTATTTATATCTATTCCGAATCGTATTTGAGGACGTTCGGTTGGAAAGGTGCAGAAACGGGTGCGAACATCAAAGCATCGGGGCCTTACGGTTTAGGACCGTATATTTTAACCGAGGGAATGATTACGGGGCGCAAACAAACGCCCAAAGCGATTCTCAAAGCCAATCCTTATTATTGGGAAAAACAGTATCCTTGCATCGAAACCATTACGTTTTACACGGAACTCTCAACCGCCGAAGCGTTGCGTTTAGCTTTATACGAAGACGGCGGGCTTGATTTTATGCAAATTCCTTTCAATAAAAAGATCGAAACCATGCTCTCTCCCTATGCCAAGTTGGTTTCCATGCCCTCAACGCATAATTTTACGATCTATTTTAATTTAGCTAAAACCGCTTCGCCCGTAGCGCGTAAAGAGGTACGTCAAGCACTCAATTGCGCGCTCAACCAACAAAGTTTACTCGACTTTACCTATAAAAAAGAGGGCAGGCTCAACCCCGCCGCGTTCAAAGACGGAACGTGCCCCTTGGACGCGGCAATGATAGAGCGTACGCTCAAAGGGTTGGAGCTAAACGTCGCCACGCAAGACTCGTTGCTTTTTTTATGGAAAGGCATCGAATATCAGCTTTCAACGTACGGCGTGAAGCTTCGTTACCGTGTTACGACGAGTGAAAAAGAGATTTACGATTTGGCGCAAAAAAATCATCGCGATACGCAAGAGTGGGATATTTTGATTCAAAATACCCAAGATTGGTACGGCAGACATCCGTGGCCGGTGTTTATTCGCTATCAAGAGAACAATCCGTGGAGTTTCGTACGACACGACGCTTTGATGAAAAGTTCTATCGAAACGTTTTTCGGACTGGAACAAGACGATGCGTTGTTCCACACGTTAGTCCAAAAGATTCAAGATCGCGCGCGAGGAGGCGTATATGTTGTTTGTCCCGATTCCCAATGCCGTTTTTGCTATGAACAAAGAACTGGTATTTGAGCCGCTCGGCATCGGAATGCAGCCGTTTTGGAAAGCGAAAATTACCGATCGGCATTGGTCGGTAAGAGGCGATAAAGCGTATCCGGAAGAACTTCAAAAACCTGTCATTCCCAAGCGGTTCCCATGAAAAAAATCCCTATCAAATACAAACTTTTACTGCTCTTTAGTTTCTCGTTTATCGGTATGCTGATTTTGGCGGAACGAGCGTTTAGCCTCTCGAAAGAGAATATCCGTAATGCGACGACGATTTTCGAGAATTCTCAAAGCACGCAGCATTTGCAGGAAAACTACATCGAGCCGACCAACGCTTTGCGCGAAATGAGCCTCTCGTTGGTGATGTCGCCCAATGAGGATTACCGAAAAAATATCGAGGCGGACATTATCGACCGGCGTGCGCGTTTGGAAGAGAATTTCGCGAAGTTGGATCCCCAAACCTACAGCGCATGGAAAGCGTATTCAAAACAGCGTTCAAAAGACGTGCGGTTATCTGGAAGCGCGTTTTGAAGAGGCGGCATTTGTACATGTCACTTCCATCGAGCGGGAAAACTATACGGCGCTTTTAAATCGCCTTAAGTCCCTTCAGCACGATGCGATTATGCAAACCAAACACAATTTTTCGGATATTCAAACCGGTGCGCGTGCGCTGAAGTACGAATTGATCGTTTTGGTGCTTCTGCTTTCGGCATTGGTGTTCGTCGCGGGCTATTTACTCTCCAGCCATATCGTCTCTTCGATCTTAAAATTGCAAGAGGGACTCAAAGAGTTTTTCGGTTATTTGCAAACCAAAACGACGCAACCTAAACCCATCGAGCTTCACAGTCGCGATGAACTTGAAGATATGGCGAAACTGCTCAATCAAAGCATCTCCAAAGCTTCGGCAACGATTATCCAAGATACGCTCTTTATCGAAGACGCGATTAGCGTGGTCAACGATCTTAAGCTCGGCAAACTCTCTTCGCGCCTTCATTCGACGGCACAAGCGCAAGAGTTGCGTCTGCTTAAAGACGTGATCAACGCGATGATCGACAATTTAGAGTCGAAAATTAACGAAGAGATTCTCAAACGTACGGAGCAGGAGAAACTTCTGATTCAACAAAGCAAACTTGCGAGTATGGGCGAAATGATCGGCAATATCGCACATCAATGGCGACAACCTTTAGGCGAGCTCAGCGCGCTTTTGATCAATCTTCAAGTCAAACACGAGTTTCACGATTTGGATGAGGGGTATTTGCTTGAGAGCATTCAGCGGTGTATGAAAATCAATGCGTTTATGTCGGGCACGATCAGCGATTTTCAAAATTTCTTTAAACCTTCGAAGGAAAAAGAGGTGTTTGAAATCTCCGAAGCGTGCGAACGCGCCATCGCTATCTTGCAAGCATCTTTACGTTATCACGGGATCGAGTTTTCGTTCGATATTTCCGAAAAGATGGAGGTGCTCGGCTACCCCAACGAATTTGCGCAAGCGCTTTTAAATATTCTCTCCAACGCCAAAGACGTCTTAAGCGAGCGAGAGATCAGCAATCCGTTTATTCGTCTTTACCTCAAAAAAGGGTATAAGTATATTTTGATCGTCATCGAAGATAACGGCGGCGGCATCGCTAAGGAGCATATGGAGCGTATTTTTGAGCCTTACTTCACCACCAAGTACGCAAAACAGGGAACGGGCATCGGACTTTATATGACCAAGATGATCATCGAAAATAATATGGGCGGCATTATTACGGTCAAAAACACCGAATCGGGAGCTCTGTTCACGATCAAATTACCCAGCGTTCCCGAAGCGGAATCAATGCCTTACATGTAAGAAAATTGCTTACATGTAAGGATTTTTAGAGGCGTGCGTTTTTCTCTTCAATCATTGTATCCAGCGTCGTAAAGAGCGTTTTACTCTCTTTCTCGACCTCTTTAAAAAAGTCGATGATTTGCTTTTTCTCATCTAACAAATTCGATTGCGTCGAACGAATCAGGCCGCTAATGGCAAGAACGTGTTGATGGAAGCTTTGATGCGGTGCGTAAAGGGCTTTAAAGCTTGGCGTATCTCCGAAAATCTTCTCACCGTCTTTATGGTACCATTCGCCCAAACTGCACGTCTCGTGGGTTTGAAACGAAGCGTTTGCGTCATTGACGTAAACGGCACTGTAGGCGTTGGCTTTGAAAATCGCATGGTTCATTTTCGCAAGCGTGACGAAGATCGTTTGTTGAATCGTATTGATATTAGTCGACGTCGTATTGGAGTGTTCGATCAGACTGTTAAACGTGAGACTGAGTTGATCGAGCGTTTTAGTGGAAGCGTCGGCATTTTCTTTCATCGATTCGGCGTTGCTCTCGAGTCCCGCCGTTTCTTGTTGGAGCATTTTAATCGAAACGGAAATTTCCGCGGTTGCCTTTTGCGTCGTTTCGGCCAATTTTCGTACTTCATCGGCGACAACCGCAAACCCTCGTCCGTGTTCGCCCGCACGCGCGGCTTCGATGGCGGCATTGAGGGCTAAAAGATTGGTTTTATCGGCGATGTCGTTAATCATATCGACGACGTTGCTGATGTCGCGTGTGCGTTGCGCTAAAATACCGATACTTTGCTCGTTTTGGTTGACAAATTCGATCAAAGCGGTAATTTTTTCGATCGTGTCGCGTAAGTTTTGGTAGCTTCCTTTGGTCTCGTCGGCGTAGATTTCACCGTCTTTGGCGATCTCTTTGAGGCGTTCGACGATGGTCGTTAGGTTGGATTGGACGGTTGAGAAGTCGTTGGAACCGCTGCTGATTTGCGCTAGTTCCGCATTCAGCGTATTGCGAGCGATAAATTCATGGGTTTGCTGCATCGCGTGAACGGCTTGGTTGATCATTTGTGCTTGATCTTTAAATTCGCCGTGCATGCCCTTTTGAAGGATTTTACGGCTGAAATCCTCTTTAGAAGCCGCTAAAATCGTCGCTTTGATCTCTTTCGTTACCAATTCGAAGTTATCCAAAAGCGTGTTCATATTGGAACAGAGTTGCTTAAGCTCTCCGCCGTCGTCGACGTTGACGATACGCCCGTGAAGTTCTCCGTGCGCACTGTCGTGAATAATGCCGGCTAAAGAGTGAATCGTATTGCGGACTTTATGGATATTGACGAACATAAACCAACCTAGCGCGAAATTGCTGAGGTTTAGGATTTGAATCCAATGAAAACCGTTAAAATAGACTTCCAAACAAAACGCTATAAAAAAAATAGCCAACGAAATAACGTTGGCATTCTGGACACGCGCCAGTGAAGACGATCTATTCGTAGGAGAGGATAAATTCTGCATAAGAAACCTTTAATTTCGCAAGAGTATTGTCAAGAAGCGCCAAAGAGCTTTGCATACCGCCGCTTTTTTCCGCTTCGAGCATTTGACGATAAAGCGGTTCGATCACGCTAAGGCCTTTTGGACTGGGACATCGCCTGACGGAGTGGTAGCCGATAATTTTGGCACTTTTCGTATCGACGATCGGCGTAATATAGGCGTGAACCCAATAAAACTGCCCCGATTTGGTACGGTTTTTGACGTACGCAAAGATTTCGTCGCCGGCTTGGACTTTATCCCATAGAAGTTTAAAAACGGCACGAGGCATATCGGGATGGCGTAAAATATTGTGGGGTGCGCCGATCATCTCTTTTTCAGTGTAGCCGCACATTTCGATACAAAGATCGTTAACGTAAGTGATTTTACCTTTAAGGTCGGTCTTAGAAACGACAAACTGATCTTCGCCGAAGAAGAGCTCGTTCCCCTTTTGCGTAATAGCCACGGAATATCTCCTTATAGTAACTTCGTTGTCTTTATCCTAAAGTGCTTAGTATAACAAAAAAATAGTATATTTTAGTCGAATGTGTGACATTTTATACGTTTTGCACGATTGACGATGCAATATCCAATCCGTACGAGAACATGCCGTTCAAATCGTTTGCAAAAGCCCGCGTCAAGTCTTGGAGACGCCTTGAAAATAAAATGCTCAAGACGACGTTAACGACGGTTTTACGAGAAGCTTATTTATCGGTTTGAAACGTGAAAACCGCCCCTAAACTTCGATCGCTTTTGTTTAAAATGACGTTGGCTTGCCAAATCATATTCCCGACCGTGCATGTGGGTAATATACCGCTGCCTTCGTACACGCCCTTAGCCGTCGGTTTTAAGACGAACGTATGAAATCCCATGTTCATATTGGTGGCGAAAATTTTCAGTTCGATCGAAGAGAGCTCATGCGGCGTCGTGACCTTAAAATGAAGCGGTTGCATGAGCGGAATGGACTTGGGATCGATCTCAAACGAAAGCGGCGTGTCGTCTTTGAGGCTCAATTCACAGCGTTTGTGATGCAAATCGCACGGAAGCGAAAGCGTTGCAAACTGCGTATCGCCGACCCACCAACGGTATAGATCGCTTGAATCGATTAAGAAGTACGCCGCAATTAAAACAACGACGATACATTCGACTAAAAAATATTTAACGATTTTTGAACTATTCATGAAAAGCCTTTTTTTGACGTGTTAATATAACACGACTTTGTTAAAATTGAGTAAATGCGAAGTGACAGCTACTTTAAAGTTTGGTGTCGATAGAATGGAGAAATAAGCTCATTATGAGGGTTCAGACGTCCATGGTGTCACTTAGCGTAGACGGAAAACGGATTGAAGTCCGCGAAAACACGTTACTCATCGAAGCGTTACTTTCTCAGGGGATTTCTATTCCCCATTTTTGTTATCATCCCGCATTAGGAAAAGACGGTAATTGCCGTATGTGTATGGTCGAGATCGAAGGGCAAAAGCGTCCGCAAATCGCCTGCGATACTTTGGTGAAAGAGGGAATGGTCGTCCGCACGAAAGGCGAAAAGATCGATCGCGTTAAACGTTCGATTTTGGAGATGGAGCTCATCAACCATCCGATCGACTGCCCGATTTGCGACCAAGCCGGAGAGTGCTCTTTGCAAAATTACTACATGGACGTCGGACTCTACGAGAGCCGTCTTAGCACCCCTAAGGTGCGTGGGAAAAAGCATGTCGATTTGGGTTCGAACGTCGTACTCGACCAAGAGCGATGCGTGTTGTGTACGAGGTGCGTACGCTTTACCGAGAAGATTACGAAAACGCATGAATTGGGCGTTCTTTCTCGCGGCGATACGTCGGTCATCGACACGTTTCCGGGTGAAAAACTGAACAATCCTTATGCGATGAACGTGGTCGATTTGTGTCCGGTGGGAGCACTTACCAGCAAAGACTTTCGTTTTGCCAAACGCGTGTGGTTTTTGCAAAGCGAAAAAGCGATCTGCAACGGTTGCGCAAGAGGGTGTTCGATTTTCGTCGATCACCATAAAGAAAAGTACCGAAGCGAAAAAATTTACCGCTATCGACCGCGTTTTAACGATGCAATCAACGGTTATTTCATCTGCGATGCGGGAAGGTTGAGTTATGCCCGCGAAAACGCGCTTTTCGATGCACAGGCGATGATTCGGGGAAAAGTCAGCGAATACGACTACGCCGAGGGAAAATGGCTTCGTTTGTTGAAACGCTATTTAGGTAAAACCCTCTTTGTCCTCTCCTCTTCGCTTTGTTTGGAAGAGCTCGTACGCCTTCAAAAACTCGCCAAGCTTTACGATATTGAACTAAGCGCGTATGAGCCCGACCGTTTCGATGACCGTTTCGGGGACACGTTTTTAAAATGTGCGGATCGCTCTGCCAACGCACGGGTCTTGCCTTTGTTGGGGATCGACGACACGAAAGAGGGATTCCAAAACGCTTTACAAGATGCCGAACTGATCGTCTTAATCGGCCGTCACGACGTAGCACTGACGTTTGATGCGCCTTGCCGTAAGAGCGTGGTCGTCTTGGACGCGGGAGGCATGACATGTGAAGCCGTAGAGCTGATGTTGCCCGTCGCGTCGCACACGCAAAAAGAGGGAACGTACGTCAACGTCGACGGCTATGTGCAGTACAGCGCGTGCATGATCGCAAACGACAAAGGGCGTAAAACGCTTTTGGAACTTTTAGGCACGGTGCTAGGAGACGGCATTGTGCGTGCGCAAGAGGTTTGGGAAGAAGAGATCGTCCGTTTGGAGCCGTTTAAAAACCTTTCGTTTGCACTGCTCCCCTCGACGCCGAGGATTGCCTTATGAGCGGACTTGCGATCGGTATCGTCGTTTTGAACGTGGTATTGGCTTTGCTCTTTTCGCTCGGAGCCGCACCGATTTTGGTTTGGATCGAGCGTCGGGTCGCCGGACTGATTCAAGACCGTTTGGGCCCTAATCGTTGCCATATCGCGGGAATTCGTTTGGGTGGCTTGGTGCAGTCGTTGGCGGATATGCTCAAGCTTTTTTTTAAAGAAGATTTTAGAGCCAACGCGATTCGCGAAAAATTCCTCTTCTCTTTAGCCCCTGTGATCGTCTTCGTTTCGGCGTTTTTGAGCTTTATGGTTATGCCTTTTGCGGACGATGTGTACGTTGAGGGTGAGCGTTTTATCATGCAAGGCTTACCGATCGATACGGGCGTTTTGTGGTTTTTGGCGTTGGCGGGTCTGAGCGTGTACGGCATTATGATCGGCGGATGGGCAAGCCGTAACAAATACGCGCTTTTAGGCGCGATGCGCTCGGGTGCTCAGGTCATCAGCTACGAAGCGGCGATGGGACTCTCGTTGATTTCGGTACTTTTGTGTTATCCCTCGGTGCAGCTAGGCGATATCGTCCGTGCGCAAGGCGAGCTTTTGGGCGGCATTTTGCCCGCTTGGGGCATTTTCCTCCAACCTTTGGCGGCATTAATCTTTATCGTGACCGCTTTTGCCGAAGCCAACCGAACGCCTTTTGACTTAGCTGAGGGCGAAAGCGAAATCGTCGGCGGGTTTCATACCGAGTACGGTGCGATGCGTTTTGGACTCTTTTTCGTCGGCGAATACGTTGCGATGAGCGCGTCGAGCGCGTTGATCGTTACGCTTTTTTTCGGCGGATTTCAACTGCCCTATCTTAACACCCAAACCTTACATGTCACGATGCCTCTCATCTTAGGCGCGTTGGGAATCGTCGTACCTTTGGGAAGTTTTTATTGTATTCGTTGGATGCGTAAACATAACCGCTGGGCACTGCCAAACGACCGTCGAAACCGCGAAAGCGCATGGCTTAGCAACATTATTATCGGATTGAACGGCATTTTGGCGGCGGGTATCGGTTACGGTTTGATCGTTGGTTTGTCTTCTTTTTCGACGCACATGTTAACGGCACTGTTGCAAGTTGTGACGTTTGCGCTTAAACTGTTGGCGATGAATTTCGTTTTCGTATGGGTGCGTTGGACGTTGCCGCGTTTTCGTTACGATCAACTGCAAATGTTAGGGTGGAAAGTGCTGATGCCCTTAGCCCTTGCCAATATTATCGTGACCGCGAGCGTCATCGTGTTGAAGGGGGCGTAAATGGGTGTTAAAATCGTTCCGCGTCACGGAAAAACGCTACGGGAAAAACTTTACCTTCCCGCCATTTTCGGCGGTATGAAAACGACCTTGCGCCATTTTACCGCCAATTTAGGCGATACGCCGCAGATTAAAACCTTTAGTTATCCCGAAGAACAGCCCCAAGATATCGGTGAGCGTTACCGAGGCGTGCATCGTTTAACCAAGCGTGAAGACGGTAGCGTGCGGTGCGTTGCTTGCTTTATGTGTGCGAGCGCGTGTCCGGCAGAGTGTATTTTTATCGAAGCGCAAGAGCGCGAAGACGGCGTGGACGAAAAGATGCCCAAACGCTTTGATATCGATCTTTTAGAGTGCGTCTTTTGCGGAGCGTGCGTCGAAGCGTGCCCGTGCGATGCAATTCGCATGGACAGCGGTATTTTCAGTTTTATCGGGAAAAAACGCGAAGATTTTATCCAGACGAAAGAGCAGCTCTTAGCTCGTGAAGCCAAGGAAAACGCATGAACGACTTTTTGTTTATATTCCTCTCTTTTTTTGCCCTGCTCGGCGCTTTCGGAATGATCGTATTACATCAGCCCGTCCACAGTGCATTGAGCCTGATCGTGACGCTTTTGGCACTTGCGGGACTTTTTGCGCTTTTAAACGCTTCGTTTTTGTTTGCGGTGCAAATTATCGTCTATGCCGGAGCGATTTTGACGCTTTTTATTTTTATTATCATGTTTTTAAACGTTAAAGAGTCCAATTTGCCCAAAGAACCCAATAAAACGCTTTACCTCTTTCTCGGCGGTATCGTTTTGATTCCACTCAATCTTCTTGTTTTGCGTGCGTTTTATGCGATGCCGCTTTTAAGAGAGCCTTTGGCGGAAGATTTCGGAGAGATCAAACCTTTGGGTGCGGAGTTGTTTACGAAATGGCTACTGCCTTTTGAGCTGATCTCGTTGTTGCTTTTGGTCGCCCTTATCGGTGCGGTCGTTTTTGCGCGAAAGGATGAGGTATGATCGTCTCGTCGCTTTTTTCGTACGTGCTGGTGGCGATGCTGCTTTTTTCGATCGGACTTTTGGGCGTGATCGCGCGCAAAAATATTTTCGTAATCTACATGTCGATCGAATTGATGTTCAACGCGATCAACCTTCTTTTCGTCGCTTTAGCCCAATACCGCCATTCCTACGACGGGCAAATTTTTGCCGTCTTGATTATTGCGACGGCGGCGGCGGAAGCGGCGGTTTTTTTGGCGTTGATCGTTGTTCTGTTTAGGCGAAAGCAATCTTTAGATGCCGACGCGTTTCGCGCGTTGTCTCAAAAGGAGGCGGCATGAGCGTCGTGTTGGCTTGGATCGTCTTGCTTCCGCTGTGTTCGTTTGTACTGCTAGGAGCGATGTACCTTTTTTCGATCACGCAACGGCGTATCGCGCAACGCTACTTTACCTTCGTCGCACTGTTTTCTCCTGCGGTCGTGTTTGTTCTGGGTTTAGCGGCACTGCGTGAGCTGATACTCCTCGGACACGCACTGCACTATCGAGCCTACGTTTGGTTACATGTAGGGGATTATCGCATCGATATGGGATTTTTAGGCGATAAATTGTCATTGTTTATGGTCTTTTTTATCACGCTCGTGAGCGGCTTGATTCATCTTTACGCAACGTCGTATATGAACAAAGACGAGGGTTACGGCAAATTTTTCGCCTATTTTCATCTTTTTACGGCGTGTATGCTTTTGTTGGTTTTGGCCGATGGCCCTTTGATGCTCTTTATCGGCTGGGAAGGGGTGGGGCTTTGTTCGTACCTCTTGATTGGCTTTTATTATCAAAACAATGCCAACGTCGTTGCCGGCAATAAAGCGTTTATCGTCAATCGCGTCGGCGATTTAGGCTTTTTAATCGGTTTGGCGATGCTCTTTTTTTACGGGCAGTCTCACGATTTTAGCTACGAAACGCTTGCCTTGCATATCGGTGCGGTGCCGTCTGAAATTTTAACGGGAATTGCCGTGGCTCTTTTTGTCGGTGCGATGGGAAAATCGGCGCAAATTCCTTTGTACGTCTGGCTTCCGGATGCTATGGCGGGACCCACACCCGTTTCGGCGTTGATTCATGCCGCAACGATGGTTACCGCAGGCGTTTATATGGTTGCACGGTTTCATTTTCTCTACGATTTGGTGCCGCATGTGGGTATTTTTATCGCGTATATCGGTGCGTTAAGCGCGTTTTTTGCCGCGCTAATCGCCACGAAACAAAGCGATATTAAGAAGATTTTGGCGTATTCGACGATGTCGCAGTTAGGCTACATGTTCGTCTCCGTTGGACTTGGAGCATACGATAGCGCGCTTTTTCACGTCTTTACGCATGCTTTTTTTAAAGCACTTTTGTTTATGGGAGCCGGAGCGGTGATCGTCGCGTTGCATCACGAACAAGACATCTTCAAAATGGGCGAAATGCGCCGCGTCATGCCCGTTACCTACGCAACGATGCTGATAGCGACCTTGGCGATTAGCGGTATTCCTCCGTTTGCGGGATTTTTCAGCAAAGACGAAATTTTGTCGGTTGCGTTTGGAAGCGGTCACTACGAACTGTGGTTGATCGGTACGGTAACGGCGGCACTGAGTTCGTATTATATGTTTCGGCTCTTCTTCGTCGTTTTTGAAGGAACGCACGCGTCGCATTCAAGAGCGCATGACGTCGATTGGGTGATGAAAGCACCCTTAATCGTTTTAGCGGTGGGGGCGACGTTTGCGGGATTTTTAGGATTGCCCGAACTCTTAGGCGGCAAGCATCTCATCGGCGAATGGTTAGCCCCATGGAGGCGCGAGGCATTTCATCTTTCGCACGTTGTCGAGGAAATACTAATCGCACTGAACGTCGTTGCCGCTCTTTTAGGCATAGCAATCGCCTATCGAAAATTTCGTTTTTACGATAGACGCGTCGCATACAAACCCGAAGGAATCGTATACCGCAAATTTTACGTGGACGAGCTCTACGACGTACTGTTCGTGCAGTCGATTCAACGCTTGAGCCGTTTTATCGCCGAGACAATGGACAAAAAGCTTGTCGATCGCGTCGTAATGGGAATGAGTCGAGGATTTGTCGCGGCGGGAACTCGAATCGCTTGGGTTCAAAATGCCTCCGTTCGGTTGTATGCGTTTATTATGATTGCGGGTATCGGCGCGGCTTCGTGTTATTTACTTGCAGTATTGAGGTAGCGTATGGGTATCCTCTCTTGGATTATTTTTTTACCGATGGCGGTTGCGTGCGTGCTTTTGGTTCTTCCCGTGGGCGCAAAAGCAACGCGTAACGGAGCGTTTGGCGTCTCTTTGATTATTTTTGCGTTGGCGTTTTACGTGCATGAACATTTTGTGCCAAGCGCGCAGATGCAGTTTTACGAGCAGTACGATTGGATCAAAAGCTACGGTATCGCGTATCGCGTCGGCGTCGACGGTTTTTCGCTGATCGTTTTGATGCTCATCGCCACGTTGCTTCCGAGTGCGTACCTTTTGTTGTGGCACAACGAACGTTCGAAAAGTTATTGGATCAGTATGCTTTTCATTCAATCGGGCATTAGCGGTACGCTTTTTTCACTCGATCTGTTTTTGTTTTACTTTTTTTGGGAAGCGATGCTGCTCCCCGTTTTTATGATTATCGGGCTTTTCGGCTCGGGCAATCGTGTTTTTTCGACCTTGAAGATCACCGTTTACACGATTATGGGGTCGCTTTTTATGTTTGTAAGTATTTTGTATTTGGGCGTGTCGCACTACTACGAATTCGGGGCATGGAGTTTTGCACTTTCGGATTTGGTGCGGATTTCGAGTTTGACACAGGCTCAAGAGATGTTTTTGTTTGCCGGTTTTATGATCGCCTTTGCGATCAAAATCCCGCTTTTTCCCTTTCATTCGTGGCTCTTGGAAACCTACTCGACTTCGCCTACCGGAGGCGTTTTTTTACTCTCTTCGATCATGGCAAAATTGGGCGTGTATGCTTTGGTGCGCTTTACGATGCCGCTTTTTCCCGATCTTTTTGTCGCCTACGCGCGCTTTTTTATCGGCTTGGGAATTTTCGGTTTGATCTATTTCGGCATTGCGGCGATTGTGCAGGATAACATCAAAAAGATGCTCGCGTACTCTTCGGCGTCGCACTTGGGGCTGATCACTGCGGGTGTTTTTTCGCTCAACATACAAGGCTTAACGGGCAGCGCCTTTCTTATTGTCGCCCATGCGATTGCCACGGGAGGACTCTTTTTATTGGTCGGCGTGATGCAACGCCATTTGGGAATTCGCCCGCTTAGTGCCTTGGGCGGCATTGCCAAACGCGCTCCGTGGTTTAGCGTTTACTTCGCGATCATGCTCTTTTGTACGGTCGGCATTCCCGGAACGAACGGCTTTGTGGCGGAGCTGTTGATCGTTTTGGGTATTTTTCATTACAATCCCTATTTTGGCGTTTTAGCGGCATTAACCGTTTTGGTGGCGGCAAGTTATATGTTTTGGGTTTTTCAAAAAGCGATTTTGGTGCAAAGCGGCAACGACGTTTCGCACATGCGCGACTTGAGCTTTCACGAAATCGTCGGTCTGTTTCCTTTGGCGTTTTTGATCGTCGCGATGGGTGTTTATCCCGATTTTTTCTTGGCAAAAATCACGCCGACCTTGCACTATTACCTCGATACGATCTTACATGTAGGAGCTAATGCATGATCGCGCTTGGATGCATTGCCTTGGGCGCGGTGCTTTTGATGCTTTTGTCGGCGATGCCCAAAGTTCGTATGGAACACTGTTCCGTGTTTGCTTTCGTGACGCTTCTGATCGGTTTGATACTCACGCTCGCTTCGTTCGGAGAGTTGTTCACTTTTTTCCCTTTGCCGAAATTTTTTCACAAAATGCTCATCGTCGATAGTTATTCGGTCTATTTCGATGCGATTATTTTAAGCGGCGCATTGGTAACTTCACTGATCGGCACGCACTATTTTCAGGCAAAGAGACACTTTAAAAAAGAGTTTTTTTCGCTTTTCTTGTTTTCGGTTTTCGGGATGATGCTTTTGGTGCATGCAAGCGAATTGCTCAGTGCCTTTATCGCATTGGAGATCGCGTCGCTAAGCCTCTACGTGATGATCGGCTTTCAAAAAGTCCACGACAAACGCGTGGAAGCGAGTTTTCAATACCTCGTGTTAGGCTCTTTGGCGGGCATCTTCTTTCTTTTAGGCAGTGCGTTTGTGTATGCGGGGCTGGGTACGACGATCTTGGGAGAGATGGGAAACCGCTTGGATACGCTGATGGGTAAAGACGTTTCGCTCGTGATCATCGGGGCAACCTTGATTTTGGCGACGTTTTTGTTCAAAATCTCCGCGTTTCCGTTTCAAAACTGGACGATCGACGTGTATGACGGCTCTTCGCTTCCGGTGAGCGCGTTTATGGCGGCGACCTTTAAAGTGGCGATTTTCGGGTTTATTCTTCGTTTGATGTTGGTGGATTTCGATCCGATCCGCGATACGTGGGATACGCTTTTCATCGTCGTTATTATCGCGACGCTTCTGTACGGCAGTTTTTTGGCGATTATCCAAAAGAGCTTGAAGCGAATGCTGGCGGCTTCGAGCATCGTACATACGGGTTATTTGCTGATCGCTTTCGTCTCGATCGGTTACGCGGGTGAAAGTGCCGCTTCGTCGATCATCTATTACCTCGTCGCCTATTTTCTCTCGGCAATGGGCGCGTTCGGGCTGATTTCGTATATTGCGGCGGACGAACATGTCAGGGTAACGTACGAAGATTTTAGGGGCTTTGCCCATGTGCATCCTTACATGGCGGCGATGCTGAGCGTCTTTATGCTCTCTTTGGCGGGAATACCTAGCACCATCGGTTTTGTGGGTAAATTTTATATTTTTACCGGAGCGATCGAAGCGGGTTATACCTTTCTTGCCGTATGCGGCGTGGTGGCGACGTTTGTATCGGTGTATTATTACTTTAAACTGATCGCGCTCATGTACTTTTACCCCGCGTGCGATTCGGACTGGAAAGACGTACCGAGCCTTAAGGGTATTACGCCCTTAACGATCGGTTTGATCGCCTTAGCGATCATCTGGGGCGGCATCGGCAATACCTTTATCGCTTACTTTCCGGGCGTTGATTTTCTGATCGACACCGCACGACTTTCTTACATGTCGTTGTTTATTAAATAACAACGCATTGCATGTCGACATACTAACGTGAGCGAAGCAGTGCCTCGAACTCATCGGGAAATTTTTTAAGGTAGCTTTGCGCAATAAAAGCGACCGATGGAGCAAACACGCAGATGGTTTTACCGTTCATCGTATCGACCGCATCGAGGATGGTTTGGTAGTCTTCTTTGCTTCCTTCTCCCGCTAAGATTTTGGCTAAGATGCGATCGACCCAGCCCGTACCTTCGCGACACGGCGTGCATTGACCGCACGATTCGTGATGGTAAAACGCAAAAAGGTTTTTCATTGCTTCGGGAATGCTCACGCTCTCGTCCAGTACGATCATACCGCCCGTACCCAAAGCCGAGCCGTGTGCTTTGAGACATTCGTAATCGAGCGTTATAGCTTCGATTTCATCGGCTCTTAGAATTTGCACCGAAGAGCCTCCCGGAATGATCGCTTTGAGATTTTTATCCCCTTTGATGCCGCCGCACAACTCGTAAATGACGCGTTTCATGCTCGTTCCGTAAGGCAGTTCGTATACGCCCGGTTTTTTGACATGTCCGCTGATGCCAAACAGCATCGTTCCGGGGCTTTGTTCCGTACCGTAAGCACGGTACGACGCATAACCTTCGCGAATAATAAAAGGTACGCTGGCGATGGTTTCGACGTTATTGACGACGGTCGGATTGCCGAAAAACCATTCGGGTTCTTTGCCTTTAGGTTTGAGTCTCGGGTGTCCGCGCTTGCCTTCTAACGATTCCAAAAGTGCCGTTTTTTCGCCGCAAATATACGCTCCCGCACCTTTGTGAATCGTGACATGTAAGGAAAAATCGCGACCGAAGACGCTATTTCCCAAAAGTCCCGCCGCATAAGCCTCGTCGATCGCTTGTTGCAGACGGTTCATCCAAAAGACGTATTCGCCGCGAATGTATACGTAGGCATGGTGCGCATTGATGGCGTAACTTGCGCAGATGATGCCTTCGATCAGCAAATGCGGGTCAAACTCCAAAATTTGGCGATCTTTAAACGTCCCCGGTTCGCCTTCGTCGGCATTGACGACCAAGTAAACGGGCTTGGAGCTTTGGGGCGGAATGAGTCGCCATTTCTCTCCCGTTAAGGCACCGCCGCCGCCTTTGCCTCGAAGTCCGCTTCGTTCGATTTCGCAAATCGTTTCATCGGGGCTGATGCAAAAGAGTTTTTCCAAGGAGGCATAACGGCCGTTGGCACGCGCAACTTCGAGGGTATGGGCGTTTGGAATATCGAAATTTTTGCTGACCACTTTAGCGATCATGGCAAAGTCCGTCTAAAATTTCGTCGATTTTTTCAGGGGTTAGGTTCTCAATATACGCATCGTTGAGCCGCATACAAGGTGCCGTACCGCATGAGCCGAGGCATTCGACGAGTGAGAGCGTAAATTGTCGATCGGGCGTCGTTTCGCCTACTTTGATGCCGAGTTTATATTGAAGGTACTCTTGAATGTTTTTTGAGCCGCAGAGCATGCACGAGAGTGTTCGGCAGAGCTGAATATGGTATTTGCCGACGGGTTGGAGTTGAAACATCGTGTAAAACGAAGCGACCGAATAGACTTCCATAGGCGTACGTTCTAATTTTTTGGCGATAAAACGTATCGCGTCTAGGCTAATCCACCCCTCTTGGTACTGAACCATCCACAAGGCGGGTAACATTAACGATTGTTTGTCGGGATAACGCTCTAACAACGCATCAAATTTTTCTTCGTTCTCCCAATTAAACCCAAAACGACTCATCGATCCAACTCTCCTGCAATAATATTCAAACTTCCTAAACTGAGTACCGCATCGGCGATCATACCGCCTTCAATGATGCTCGGGTACGCCGCCATTGCATAAAAACACGGCGGTCTGACTTTGACTTTATACGGTTTGGGGCTTCCGTCGCTGACGATAAAAAAGCCGAGTTCTCCGTTGGCGCCTTCGATGGCGCGGTAAGCTTCGCACGGAGGCACTTTGACGCCCTCGAAAACGAGTTTAAACTGATTCATCAAGCCCTCGATATTGCCGTAAACTTCGTGTTTAGGCGGTAGCGAAATCGAACGATCTGCAACGCACACCGCACCTTTGGGAAGGCGTTTCATCGCTTGTTCGATGATGCGTTTGCTTTGTCTGATCTCCTCAAAACGTACCATAATGCGATCGTACACGTCGCCCACGCTGCCCAATGCCATATCAAAATCGAAACTTTCGTAGTGGTAATAAGGCGCATTGACGCGAAGGTCGTACGCCACGCCGCAGGCTCTGAGGTTGGGGCCGCTGAGGCTTCGGTTGATCGCCTCTTCTTGGGAAATAATCCCCACGTTTTGCGTTCGATCGTGAAAAATGCGGTTATGTTCTATCAATGTGAGCGTATCGCCGACTCCCGTATCGATGGCTTTCAAACAGACATGTAAGTCGTGTTCGAATCCTTCGTAGAGATCGTGGCTCATACCGCCGATGCGCATATAAGAGTTGGTGAGCCTCGCTCCCGTGAGCTTGGAAAGAAGATCGTAAACGTTCTCTCTAGGGTTGTACAAATACCAATAATTCGTCAGCGCGCCCATATCGACCAAGATCGCCGCCAAACAGACCAAGTGGTCGATCATACGCGAAAGCTCGCCGATAATGACGCGGATAAACTGGGCGCGATCGGGCAATTCAATGCCCAAAATACCCTCCACTGCATGCGCGAAAGCGATATTGTTCAAAATTGCCGAACAGTAATTGAGCCTGTCGGTATAAGGAATGATTTGGTTGTAGGTGTGGTTTTCGCACGATTTTTCAAAACCGCGGTGCAAGTAGCCGATTTCGCTGATGGCGCATCGGATCATTTCGGCTTCTAACGCTACGAACGTGCGAATCGTCCCGTGGCTTGCCGGATGTGCGGGTCCTAGATTGAGAAACATCAACGCATCGTGCGATTCGATGCCTTTGCGTTTGAGCCGAGGCGTCATCTCGTCCATCAAATCGTCGCTTTTATGGCAGAGCTGCCCTTGCGTGATGGGATAGTCTTTGCGCAACGGATGACCGATAAACTCTTTATGATTTAAAATGCGTTTCAGGTTGGGATGGTTTTTAAAGTGAATGCCGTATTGATCCCAGATTTCGCGCTCCGCCCAATTGGCACTTTTAAATAAAGAAGCGATGCTATCGACCGCTAAAGTTTCGTCCACGTCGATTTTAAGCGTTATAACGCTGGAAAAAAGCCGATCACGCAAAAGATAGACGATCGCAAAGCGTCGTAACGCCGAAGGCTGATGTAAATAATCGATGGCCGTCATATCGACTAAAAACGTGTAACCGTCGTTTTGATACAGTACATGTAAGGCTTGTAGTATTAAAGAAGCATCGAGTTTGTACGCACCGTACGCGTCGATTGAAACCTCTTTTTCAAAGCGTTCAAAAAAGGCTTTAGGCATCAAGGCGTCCTTTGAAAACGCGTTTGGCGCGATCAAGGAGCAAAGGTTCGTCGGCTTGAATCTTTTGAATTGCCAAAAGTGCGTCTAAAAAAGCTTCGGGGCGCGGCGGACATCCGGCGACGTAGACGTCGACGGGAATAATCGCATCGATGCCTTGAAGGGTAGTGTAATTGTCGTAAAAACCTCCGCTACAAGCACAAGCTCCGGCACTGATGACCCATTTGGGTTCGCACATTTGATCGTAGATTTTTTTTAAAATCGGTGCTTGCTTGTAGCTAATCGTCCCTGCGACGATCAGTAAATCGGCTTGTCGCGGCGAAAAACGCACCACTTCCGCGCCGAAACGCGAGATATCGTATTTGCTACTTGCCACGCTCATAAACTCGATGGCACAACACGCCGTTCCGAAAACATACGGCCACATCGACGATTCTCTTGCCCATGAAAGTGCGCTCTCAAGCGTCGATGTAATGACGCTATCGCCGAAAATCGCCTCGGCTCCTACTGCCATGAGAGTGCCTTGATACGATACACGTACCATAATCCCGCCGCTAAAAGCAGGATAAACGTCAGCATCTCAAAAAGACCGAGAAAACCGAGTTCTCTTAAGTTGAGTGCCCACGGGAACATAAAAATAATTTCGACGTCGAATAAAACGAATAAAATAGCGATCAGGTAAAATTTGGCACTCATGCGCCCCTCGCTCGTACCGATCGGAGAACTGATGCCGCTTTCGTAGAGCATATGTTTGTTTTTCGTTTCGCTTCGAGGACCTAAACGAGCCGAAGCTAAAAAAAGCAGAGGAAGAAAAAGCGTTAAAAAAGCGACGATACACGACGCTAAAAAAAGGTTTTCAGACATTAATCGTATCTCCTCTAAGGTCTGAAATCATCATAACCAAAGAAATGTAAAAGAGACGTAAAAAAAGAAAATCAATTTTATCGCTAAAAAAGAGCGATGCTTAAGAGATTTTTTTATACAATAGCACCCAAAATTGTCAAAAGTTAGAGGATTGCGTATGCGCTATTTGGTTTTTTTGTCTCTTTTCTCTTTAGGTTTGTATGCCGCGATTACGGCAGACGATATTTACTACGTTTACAAAACAAAAGGTATTAAAGCCGTCGAGGAGCTTTTAAAACGAGAGTACGAAGTCAAAGAAGTCAAAGAAGTGAAAGAAATCAAAGAGGTCAAAGAACCTTTTAAAGAAGTAAAAGAGGCGAAAAAAGAAGAGCCTAAAGAGCCGGCGGTTAAATTGGGTCAAAAACGTTTCGTCAAATTCAAAACACCGAGCGAAAAAGAGTCGGTTTCACGCGATCATTGGTTGAAGCAACTTAAGGGAATCGACGTTAGTTACGGCTACTACGAAGACGTCGAGTCGTTGGTCGTATGTGAAAAAGAGAAAAAACGCTGTGACGTTTTCCATGTCGAAGAAGACGGATTGAAACTCGTTCGCGTTCACGACGACGTTATTATGGGCAAAGGCGGCGATAAAGTCAAACGCGGCGATCTTAAGACGCCGGTGGGCGTGTATGAAATCATCAAACGTTTCAAACCGACCAATCAATTTTACGGCCCGTTGGCGTTTTCACTCTCGTATCCCAATCTTTTCGACGTCTTACGCAATAAAACGGGAGACGGTATTTGGATTCACGGTATGCCGATTGACGGTAAAGACAGAGACGATTTGAGCAAAGGGTGCGTGGTTATGGAAAACAACGCTATCTTAACCCTTGATACGGAGATTAACGCGCAAAGTGCGGTCGTCATTATCGGCGAATCGAAAGTACCTAAAATGACGCGCGAACAAGTTGCGACGATTTTAAGCGAAGTTTATAAATGGCAACGGGCTTGGAAAGTCAACGACATTACGACCTATCTCAATCTCTATTCTAACGATTTCAAAAAATCGGACGGCTCTGGAAAAGCTAAATTTTCGGCGATGAAACAACAAATTTTCTCACGCAAAGAGAACAAAACGATTCTGTTTGAAAATATCAGTATTTCGCCGTATCCGACCGTAGACGATCGTAAATTGTTCAAAGTCTCGTTTTACCAAACGTATAAGAGTCCCTCTTTTGCTTCAAAAGGCGATAAAGAGTTGTATATAGAGATGGTCGGCGATAAAATGCAGATATTGGCGGAAAAATAGGAAGTAAAGATGCAAGAATACGAAGAGATTGAAGAAGAATTAGCCAAGCTGATCGCGGCGCGTGAAGCTTTTTTGGCGTATATGGACGCGACGATTCCTAAAGACGAAAAGGGTATCGGGTTTGACTTTTCGAACAATCCTACGTTGGATGCCAAAACGGTTTACGAACATTTTTACAAACTCGATTACCAAGCGCGCAAAATCAGGAGTTTTGTCGTTAAAGCTTTCGAATTGAGGCATTAACGATGGCGTACATTACGATTAACAAAGCGCATTTTTTTCACAATCTCACGCTTTTGAGCGATAAAGCCGGCGGTAAAAAAAAGCTGATGGCGGTTTTAAAAGATAATGCCTACGGACATGACGTTGCCTTAATGGCGCGCTTATGCCAAGAATACGGCATCGTCCGTGCCGCCGTTAAGACGATAGACGAGGCTAAAATCATCGCTCCGATGTTCGACGAAGTTTTGGCTTTAGTCGATCATCCGACGCATAAAAGCTTGCATCCGAGTATTTCGTTTGCAACGCATTCGCTCGAGGCATTGCATGCGCTTCCTCCCGGAGCGGCGATTCATTTGAGCATCGATACGGGCATGCACCGAAACGGCATCAAAGAAGAAATGATCGAAGCGGCACTTGCGTTGATTGCGCAAAAAGGTTTGCTTCTCAAGGGTGTTTTTACCCACTTTCGCAGTGCCGACGAATTGACGAGCGAGTTTTTTTGGCAACGTGCCAATTTCGAACGCGCGAAAGCAAAAATCCGCTCGTTCGCTAACATGTACGCATTTCCGAAGATTCATTTTCACTGTTGTAATTCGGCGGGGCTTTTGCGCTCGAACTCCTTAGGCGACGACGACTTCGCACGTCCGGGGATTGCGATGTACGGCTACAGTCCGGTCGATCCGCGTATCGGTACATACGACTTAAAACCCGTTATGGCGTTATGGGCGGAAAAATTGAGTACGCGCATCCTTAAAAAAGGAGAACGCGTCGGTTACGGCGGTATTTACGAAGCGCAAGAGGACGAAGTGATCTCGACGTACGACATCGGTTACGGGGACGGTTTTTTCCGCTTCGACGGGTTTGAACCCGTGTTGATGGCAGATGGCAAAGCAACCAAAGGACGTATGTCGATGGATAGTTTTTGCGTGGGCGGCGATGCCGCGAAAGTCTGTATGTTTGATGACGCAGAACCGCTTGCGAAACAATTTCATACCATTAGCTACGAAATTACGACCAAACTTTCCGCTTCGTTAAAACGTATCGTGATTTAGCTCGCGAACAACTTGATTTCGATCGCGCCGCTTGCTTCTCGCGTGCTAGCGACGCTCAATGCGCTCTCCGCTCGAAGTTTAAACGTCGATAAAGTATCTTTAGGAGCCAAAGAGGTAATGCCGAAACTGCAACTAATAGTGCCGATATGGGAAAACTTCGTTTGAGCCAATAAGGCTTGAAATTTTTTAGCGACGCCCAATCCCGCTCTAAAATCGACCTCGGGTAACAAAAGTGCAAAACGATCGTCGGTCCATTTTGCAAAGACGTCGATGTCGCGCGTATTTTTTTTCACCAGTTGAATAAATTCTCTTTTAAATCCCGTGATGACCGCGGCGGGAAAGATATTGCTGATGTTTTTAAAGGCATTGATTTCGATGAGAACGAGTGTGAGATTCGTGTGGTAGCGTTTGTGGCGTTTAAACTCTTGTTGCACTTCGTCTTGGAGTTTTAAGTAGGTAAAAACGTCAAGCGTCTTATCGTATTGCGTCGTTTCGCCGGCGTAACTCGTATTCATACTTTGCAAAAGCTCTTTTTTGGCAGAAAGGGAAAGCGCGAAGCTTAGCATTTGAAGAAAACGGCGAATCATCGACATGTTGGCTTCGACGATTTCGGGCGAGAAACTTGCTAACATTAAATTCCCCAAAATTTTCTCATGGCGTTCTTCTTTAATCTCAAAAGCAAAAAGCGTTAAAGGTTTTTTAGCGATCGTAACGCATTCTTTGGAAAATGCGGATCGTTTGGTATAGCTTTGAATTGCGATTTTTTCGATCTCGCTTTGGTACGGGTTGGTGTGTAGCGGATGAATCTCTTTGGAGCGAAAGTGCGCTTTAATAAAGGTATTTTCATTGTAAAGCGTCATGCTCTCTTTGTCGTAGAGAAACAAAAGCGTTGCTTCTAAAGATAAGTTTTTTTCAAGCATTTCCAATGCTTTGACGGTATTGAGTTTGGTGGAAAGCGAGGAGAGTAGGACGTCGGAGAGTTGTTGAAGCTGTGCGATCTCGTCTAAAGACTCGGTGCGTTTTTCGTCTTGAAGAGGAAACGAAAAACGTTTCGAAAAGGAAATCGCCGAAAAAATCAGCGCGAAAATCGCTATTTTAATCCATACGACGCTATGGTTTGAGCGCAATAAGAGTTCGTCCCCCAACGAGGTTTCGTAAAGCACGACGTTGGAAAAAGCGTCCAACACCCAATAAGCAAAAGCACCGACGAGTGCTGCAACGTAGAGGTTAAGGTCACGGCGCATAGGCTTACTCGTGAATTCCGTCAGCAAACAAAATACCGTCGATACCGTGTAAGGCGGCAAACTCAATGTCGTTATCGTCGCTTGAAGCTAACAGTATCTTCGCATCGAAAAGATAGTCGTCGGCAATTTTTTGTGCTTGTAACACCAAGGCTTTACCGACGACGAAATACGAAGCATGAAGCGCATGACCCAACATCAGCTCTTGAATGTTTTTGACGTTCAGGGCAAACGGAACATTTTGCGCGAAGCAATAGCTTGCCAAAGGTGCGTCAAATTCAAAAAGCACGATCGCGTTTGAGGGCGTGCGGGATAAAGCCTCTTGAGCGGCGATGCGGTAAAAAGGCGTATAGGGAATGAGCGAATGTCCTAAAATGATCATGACGTCAACCTTGCACACTCTTTGGAGCAATAAAAAACACCGTCTTTAATGATGGCGTCTTTATGGCTAATAAACGTTGAACACGCATGGCATTCCACCATCGTTTCGCCTTCTAATTTCTTCGCGTCGCGGTTTTTTTGAATCGTTTCTTTTCGAGCATTCTTGAAAAAAAAGATATAAATCAATACGATAACGGCGCAAAATAGCGCGATTTTAAGCAACATCGACATCCTTCATCACAAGATAATAACGTTTTTCTCTTTGGTACACGCGACAGTTCGACAAACCTTTGATCTCTTCTTCGACGAATTCACCTTTGTAAAACAGCAAGGTCGTCGTAGGTCGAATAAAATTACGGCACAATCGAACCAATGTTTTCGTTTGAGTCACGGCGCGCGAACTAATCAGATCGACCTCAAAAGGTGCGACTTTTTCGACGCGATCGGTCGCGATGTCAACGTTTTTAAGATCGAGCGTTGTTTTGACCAGATGTAAAAAAGCACTTTTTTTCGCAATCGGTTCGAAAAGCGTAAAATGCACGTTCGGTAGCGCAAACGCCAAGACCATTCCCGGAAAACCCGCTCCCGTGCCGATATCGATTGCCGTTCGAAACGAAGAGCTTTCCAAAAACTGCAAAGGATAAACGCTATCTTCGATATTTTTCATGACCGCTTCGTGCGTTTTGGCTCCGGAAATATTGTGCGTACGGTTATAGTGCAATAAAAGCGATGCGTACGTTTGGGCATGTGAGTCAAAGTATTCCGGAAGCATTGCGTGCCCTTTGAAAAAAGATATTAAAAGTATATCGTATCTAAAGGGCGATTAAGGAAGGTTTACATGTCAATCGTACGGCAAGCATTTTTCGTACGATCGACATGTCGCCAAACAAACCGTTTAACGGATGCGAAAGCGGCGTAGCTCGATATTGGCGTTTTGTGCTTTTGTCAGTAGGTGTCCGGAAATCTCTTTGACGCGTTCGCCCAAGGCGTTGTTATGTTCGGAGAGCGACGTCATATCGTCGATTTGTTGCATAAACGTTTCCGCCGTTTGCGCGACAAGCGTATGCTCGTTGCTTTGTTGCTCGGAGATTTCGATGGTACGGCTCAACGTTGCGGAGGTGCGCTCGGAGTCGCCGATGAGTTGATTCGTGTCTTGCGACAAGCGAAAAAACGATTGTGAAATTTTTTCCGTTTTGTCGGTCACAAGGTCGATCGTTTGTACGATAACGTTGGTCGTCGTGCTAATATCAAGCAGTGAGGCTTGCGTGCGTTCGGCGAGTTTACGCACTTCATCTGCGACGACGGCAAATCCGCGTCCGTGTTCGCCCGCCCGTGCGGCTTCGATAGCGGCGTTGAGGGCTAAAAGATTGGTTTGATCCGCGATGTCGTCGATAATGCTAAGGACTTCTTTGATTTGCGTCGCTTGTTGCGAAAGCGATTCGACCTGAGAACTTAGAGCGTGTTGTTCTTGTGCGCTTTGGCGCGTGCGATCGACGACGCTGCGCATATTCTTCACAAACGTATTGAGGATCTCTTGCGTTTGTTGGAGGTCTTGACAGGTTTGAAACGAAGTCTGTTTCATCTCCAACTCTTTCGCTTTTAAGCGTTGCATGTCGGATTGGACGGTATGCATAAAGCGGTTTTGTTTTTCGATATTGCAAGAGAGGTCGGCAGAAACGCTGTTTAACGAATGGCTCGCTTCGACGCTTTGGTCGGAAGTCTCTAACGCTTTGGAAATGGAAGCTTTAAAATTTAAAATCAAGGTTTGTACTTGTTTCATCGTATCGGAGATTTCGTTATCGTTTTTCAACGTGAGCGATTCGGTAAGATCGAGGTTGGAAGCGATACTTTCCAATTTTTTTCCCGAAACGGTAATGGCTTGTAAAACGTCTTTAAACGTGGCGTACAGTAGAACGATGATAATCAAGGCGGTTAAGACAAGCACGCTGCCTTCAATCAAAACATGACGATACGTTGAGGCTTCCAAGGCGTTAAGGGTTTGTTCGATTTCTGCGGAGAGATGATCGTCGACGCTTTTGAGCAGGTTGATTTTATCGGTAATCGTGTTAAACCATACGGTTGCGTCCACGCCAAAATGTCCTTCGTTGGCTTTGGTGATCGCACTCGAGCGCATCTTTTCGACCTCTTCCACGACGGGCGATTGCATCGTTTTTCGGTAAAACGCTATCGAAGCAGGCGAAGCCGTGCCTAAAAAAGCATCCAAATACGAAGCTTGTTCGGAAACGAGGGTAATCAGCTTGACGAACATATTCGGCGCGAAGGCATCGGCGGCAAAGGTATTGGACAAAACGGCCCGTTCGATGCCCGTGCGTTCTTTGGCTTTGAGAAAATTGGCGTAGGCATTGAGCTGTTTGATGGTTTCGGGATTATTCGAGAGCATGGATGAGGAGGTAACGATGTCTAAAAGGTGTTTGTTTAAAAGCGTGTAAAAATCGACTTGCTCCGCCGCACTAATCGTAAAGGTATCGACGCGTTTTCGAATGCTCTCCAGATTGGAAAGCATGGTATCGATCGTCTGGATCTGTTCGCTCAAAGAAGCGGGGAAGCGGCTCAAATCGATCGTTTGAAGTGCTTGGCGGTAGCGCGCTCTTTCCTGATCCGTCAATTGACGTTGCGAGGGGAGTTTATCGGCAAATTTCTTCCCCGACGAGCCTAAATATCCCGCACTCGTGCCTCTTTCTTTTTGGCTTTCGTGAACGAGTAAGCTAATGCTCGTCGAAAGAGAGACGATACTTTGAAGGTTTTGAATATTAGAGAGTTTTTCATGCGTCGTCATAGCCATTCTAACGCCCATCAACAAGGCGACGAGACCGACGACGATCGAGACAAAGGCTAGTTGAAGCTTAACGGTGCGGCGCATACTCTATCTCCTCGTATAAAAGTCGTTTTATTTCATAACGTTGATTATACTGATGTCGGAAATCCAAATGCATTGACGTACGTCAAACGAATGCTAAAGGCTCAAAATCGATACGTGGGGCGCACGTGAATGCGTCCCGCATACTCTATCAAAAAAGCTTAAGCAACGGCGATAGAAGAGGTATAGTCGCCGTGGAGATTACAGCGTGCGACGGCGGAAAGCATTTTGACGCTTTTCGTATCGATGCGCGCCGCCAAATAGCCTCGAGACGTTTTAGGCTCTAGTGAAACCGTTGCCGCTTTGTGTCCGTCCGCAAAAAGCGTGATTTCGTAAATCCAATGGTTCTCGACGCTTGGATGTAGAACGCCTTTTTGTCCGATGTTGACTTCCACCAGCGCAAAGCCGTTTTTATCCGCCGCACCGATCGTGATTTCGGGAGAGTGTTTGAGTTCCGCCTCGGTTGGATTTGCCGGATCTTTAATGCTCATCGCTTGTTTATTGACGATTAATTTTTCGTCGTAAGCACTCGCAACCGTCGTCGCCAATGCGGCAAGCGCACCTATTTTTAGAGCATCTCTTCGTTTCATACGCAACTCCTTTTAAGATATAAGTACGAAAAAATTATAGCTAAAAAGTTTCAAAAGTCAATTGATAAAAAAATGTAACTAAGAGACTAAATTCGTAGCTTTAACATTCCTTTAGTAAGAAGCGATAGAATGAACAAGACAATTATTTTACACCAAGGAGTTTACGATGGCGATTACTTTACCTCCGCTTCCTTACGAAGCTCATGCGCTTGCACCTTATATCAGTGCCGATACTCTAGGCTTTCATCACGGAAAACATCATCAGACGTATGTTACGAACGTAAACAACCTTATTTTTGGAAGCGACCTCTCAGACGCGCCGCTTGAAGAGATCATCAAATCTTCGGCGAACAAGCCGGAAAAAGCGGCTATTTTCAACAATGCGGCACAAGTGTGGAATCACACGTTTTACTGGCATTCGATGAAATCAGGCGGCGGCGGTGCGCCAAGCGGTGCGATCGCTGCGAAGATCAACGAAGATTTCGGGAGTTACGAAGCGTTTGTCGAAGCGTTTAAAAGTGCGGGCGCGACGCAATTTGGAAGCGGTTGGGCGTGGCTCGTGCTGGAAAACGGCGTGCTCAAAGTGACGAAAACGTCCAATGCCGATACGCCGATGGTGCATGCGCAAAAAGCTTTATTAACCGTCGACGTGTGGGAACATGCCTACTATTTGGATTATCAAAACAGGCGCGTAGATTATCTCGATATTTTCTTAAAACATCTCGTGAATTGGGAGTTCGCCCAATCCAATTTGCTAGCGTAAGGTCGATTGAAAATCCTTACATGTCATCTTACATGTAAGGATTTTTGTGCGTCGATGTTAGGCTTGCTCGCTTAAACAGTGCGGGCATTTTTTGGCGGCCTGGGGAATGTTCATCGCACACTCGGGGCATGCTTTCGTCGTAGCTTCGGGTGCTTTTTTGGGCGCAATCTTCGTATAACCTTTAATCATCATAAACATGACAAACCCCAAAATAACAAACGAAGTGAGATCGTTGAAAAAAACGCCGAGTTTGATCGCCGGAGCTCCTGCTTTTTCAAGTTCGCTCAAAGAAGCGTAGCTTTTGCCGTCCAGCGCAATAAAGAGCGACGAAAAATCGACGTTACCGAGCAATAATCCGATCGGCGGCATAATCACGTTGCTGACCAGCGATTTGACGATGGTCGCAAACGCCGCTCCGAAAATAAAACCGACCGCCATATCGACGACGTTTCCTTTGACGAGAAAATCGCGAAATTCTTTAAGCATCTTCACTCCTTACATGTAAGTTTTTGACAAAATATTTCGGCGATTCGACGTAACCGCATCGCGCGTAAAAACGGTGTGCGTCTTTGCGTCTTTCGTGGCAATGCACTTCGATGCGATCGCAGCCTTTTGCCCGAGCGACGTCTAAAGCATAGGACTCTAAAGCAGTGCCGATGCGAGCCGAACGCATCGTTTCGTCGACGACAAAGTAGCTAATACGCAAAAACGGACCGAGCAGGGCGATTTGAGGAATGACATGTAAACAAAGCAAAGCGACGACGCGGCCGTCAGTTTCGTACACCGCCAAAGACGCGTCGGGATGTTCTAAAAGCGTTTGAATGCGTGCGGGAAGAAACGAGGACGTGTTCTCATAGCCCAATTGTTCGAGAAGGGTCGCTAAAACGTCGGCATCTTGAACGTTGGCTTCGCGTATCACGGTTTCTCCTAAAAAAGGTGTCCCATTTGCTCTTTTTTCGTTTTTAAATACTTCTCGTTGAAAACGTTCGGCTCTATAATCACGGGCACGCGCTCCGTGATTTCAACCCCTTTGAGGCTTTCGAGCTTTTTGGGATTGTTGGTTAAGAGTCTGATCTTCGAGACGTTAAAACGGTTTAGGATAAATTCGACGATCTCGTAAGTGCGTTCGTCGGCTTTGAAACCGAGCTGATGGTTGGCTTCGATGGTATCAAAACCTTTATCCTGCAAAGCATAGGCGTTGACTTTGTTGAGAAGCCCGATATTACGTCCTTCTTGGCGTAAATAAATGACCATACCGCCTTCTTTCTCAATGAGCTTCAAAGCATATTCGAGTTGGTCGCGGCAGTCGCATTTCAGGCTTCCGATAGTGTCGCCCGTAAGGCATTCGCTATGAATTCGGACTAAAGGAATCGTACCTAAGGGCTCTTTGAAGATCACTAAATGCTCTTTAATACCCTCTTTAAACGATTGAATTTTGAAGCTTCCAAACCGAGAGGGAAGGTTTGCAACTTCGGAAATTTCGATTTTCATATTTTTTAAATCCAGTTATGGTAAAATCATTATTTTTTATAAGCGACGATAATTCTAACGAAGATAAGGCAAAAGAATGTTTAAAAGATTTAGAAGACTCAGAATGAACGCAACGCTTCGCTCCCTTGTGCGCGAAACCACCCTTAGCATGGACGATTTTATCTATCCGTTATTTGCACGAAGTGGCGAGGGGATTAAAAAAGAGATTGGCTCGATGCCAGGTGTGTATCAGATGAGCATTGATGAGATCGTAAAAGAGTGCGGAAGTTTGCACGAACTTGGTATCAACTCTATTATTTTATTTGGTATTCCAGAAGTCAAAGACAGCGTAGGCAGTGACGCGCTCTGTGAGCATGGCATTATCGCAAGCACCATCAAAGCGGTGAAAAAAGCGTATCCGAGCATGTTTGTCGTCACCGATCTTTGTTTTTGCGAATTTACCGACCATGGACATTGTGGCATTTTAGATATGGAGCACGAAAGCGTTGATAACGACGCGACTTTAGAGATTTTAGCCAAACAAGCCCTTGTTCACGCACATGCAGGTGCCGATATGATAGCACCATCAGGCATGATGGACGGGATGATCGAAGCGTTACGTGAAGCGCTCGATAGCGAAGGCTTCATTAACCTTCCGATCATGAGTTATTCGACTAAATTTGCCAGTGCGTACTATGGACCATTCCGTGATGTAGCAGAGTCTGCTCCTAGCTTTGGCGATCGTAAAACCTACCAGATGGACCCTGCCAATCGTCGCGAAGCGATCGCAGAATCCGTGGAAGATGAAGCGCAAGGTGCGGACATTTTGATGGTCAAACCTGCTCTTGCCTACCTTGACATTGTGCGTGATGTCCGAGAAGCAACGTCAACACCGCTTTGTGTTTACAATGTGAGTGGTGAATACGCACTCTTAAAAGCGGCTGCAAAAGCGGGCGTGATCGATTATGAGCGTGTGATGATGGAGACGATGATCGCGTTTAAGCGCGCGGGTGCAGACATTATCATCAGTTACCACGCGAAAGAAGTAGCAGAAGTATTAAGGAGAACAAAATGAGACACTTTCTCACACTAAAAGATTTTTCAAAAAAAGAGATTTTAGAGATCATCGATTTGGCGATCAAGATCAAAAAACAGGCAAAAAAAGGGAAATATAAGCCATACCTTGAAAATCAAACCTTAGGCATGATTTTTGAAAAAAGCAGTACGCGAACACGTGTCAGTTTTGAAGTGGGAATTCATCAGCTCGGAGGCGTAGGCTTGTTTCTCTCCTCTAATGACTTACAACTAGGACGCGGTGAACCGATGAAAGATACGGCGCGTGTCATTAGTCGCATGGTCGACATGGTGATGATACGCACCTTTGCACAAAGCACTTTAGAAGAGTTTGCGGCGTATTCACGCGTTCCCGTTATCAGCGGTTTGAGCGATTCGTACCACCCTGTGCAGTTGATGGCGGATTATCTCACGATGGTCGAATACAAAAAAGATCAAAACCCCATCGTTGCGTATGTAGGAGACGGCAACAACATGACCCATTCATGGCTGATGCTCGCTTCTAAACTGGGTTTTGAACTTCGCATCGCCACACCTAAAGGGTATGAAGTGGATGCTCAAATCTTAGAAGATGCGCTCTCTTTTGCCAAAGAGAGTGGTGCGGTAATTAAGATCGGAAATGACCCCAAAGAGGCGATCACAGGTGCTACGGTCGTGACCACGGACACATGGGTTTCGATGGGACAAGAGGCGGAAAAAGCGAAGCGCATCGCTGATTTTCAAGGCTTTATGGTCGATGATGCGATGATGAGCTTGGCGCAAGAAGATGCGATGTTTTTACACTGCTTGCCGGCGTACCGCGATTATGAAGTGAGCGAGAGTGTCTTTGAAGCGCATGCCGATGAGATTTTTGATGAGGCAGAAAACAGACTTCATGCCCAAAAAGCCGTCATGGTATGGCTGGATAAGCACAGAAATAACTAATGGAATTTAAAAAACGAAAAGAGTTTAAGATGATAGAAAAAATTTCTAAAAATTTAAGCCCAACCAAACAAAAAGAACAGACGGTTTTGGAAATTCTTCCAAGCGAAGAGAGTGAGGCGAAAGTATTGCGCCTGAAAAGCGGTTCGTGGGATAACACGAAAGAGCCGTGGTTGGTTTACGACGAAAACGATAAACTTCATGCACTTTTGTCGATCGAGACGCTCAGTAAAATGATTGAGCATTTTAAAGAAGCCGAACAAGAGGCACTTTTTTTGAAACTTGAGAAGAGTATTTTAAAGCATCTGCCTTTAGATTTTCACGATGTTTTAAGCGTGGCAATGGAAGAGCTCAATCGAAGCAAAAAGAAAAACATCGATTTTGATAGCTTAATCGCGAAGATCAAAAAAGAGCACCCCAACCTCTTTTTGGATTTGAAAGACCTCTACTTGCCGGAAGGTTCGAGTATTATCAGCGCGAGCACGCGCTAAGGACGAGTATGATTGATTTTGAAAAATTTGCCAAGTATTCCAAAGCGGGCCCTAGATACACGAGCTATCCGACCGCTCCGGAGTTTCATGAGAACTTTACATGTAAAAGTTACGAAGACGTTTTAGCACACCAAGATAAGAGCCGTAAACTCTCTTTATATTTTCACCTTCCGTTTTGCCGAAGTGCCTGTTATTTTTGCGGCTGTAACGTCGTGTACACGAGTAAGGAAGACAAAAAAGAGCGTTATATCGACTATTTGGAGCGTGAGCTAGAGTTGCTTTCCAAACACCTCGATACCTCGCGTGAAGTGATTCAGATGCACTTTGGCGGCGGAACGCCGACGTTTTTTAACACAGAACAGTTAGAGCGCATTATCGGCGCGATTAAACGCCATTTCAAAAACTTCGCCAAAGATGCCGAAATCAGCTGTGAGATCGACCCGCGCTTTTTAACCAAAGAGCAGTTGGACGTTTTGACATGTAACGGGTTTAACCGCATTAGTTACGGAGTTCAAGACTTTAACGACGAGGTGCAAAAAGCGATTCACCGCATTCAACCCTACGACGTGACGCAAAATGCCGTAAAAATGGCTAAAGAAGCGGGCATTAAGTCGATCAATATGGACTTGATCTACGGACTTCCCTACCAAACCTTTGAGAGCTTTCAAGAGACGCTTCGTCTTGCCGTGACACTGGATCCGAGTCGTTTGGCGGTGTTTAACTACGCGCACGTGCCGTGGATGAAAAAGTCGATGCGCAAGATCGATGAAACCACGCTGCCGCACCCTAGCGTCAAGCTTGCCATTATGCGCTATACCATCGACTTTTTGGAGTCAAACGGGTATAAAATGATCGGTATGGACCATTTTGCCAAACCCGACGACGAGCTTTTCCTCGCTATCGAAAAAGGCGAATTGCACCGCAATTTCCAAGGCTATACGACCAAAGGCGGGGCGGATTTGATCGGTATCGGACTGACCAGCATCGGAGAGGGGTTGAAACATTACGTGCAAAACTTCAAAGAGATGGACGAATACGAAAAAGCCATCGATGAGGGAAAACTTCCCGTGCATCGCGGACTGGTTCTAAATGATGACGACGTGCTTCGAAAGGCCGTCATTATGGAGATGATGAGCAACTTTAAGCTCAACATCGCTGGCATCGAAGCGCAGTTTGGCATCGACTTTTTTGACTATTTTTCCGATGCGATCGCCGCTCTTGCGCCGTTTGTCGCAGAAGATTTGGTCGTGATCGATCCTAAAGCTAAAAAAATTCTCGTCAATACCACGGGTACGTTGCTCATTCGCAATATCGTGATGCCCTTTGACGCATACCTTAAAAAAATTCCTGAAGAACAACGACGCTTCAGTAAAACGGTGTAAGCATGTTCCCCTATACCCTAACGTCAGATGCCTGCGTCAAATGCGGCAAGTGTATTCCTGTCTGTACGATTCACGAAGTAAACCGTGACGAAGTAACGAGTCCGAGAGGATTTTTAGACCTTTTAGGTGCGTACCAAAAAGGCGAGTTGGAGCTGGATAAAAACGCTAAAAAGATTTTTGAAAGCTGTTTTTTGTGTACCAATTGCGTGAGCGTCTGCCCTAACTCTTTGCCGGTCGACGGGCTCATCGAGCAAGCGCGTAACGATATTCGTAAAAAATTCGGGCTTGCATGGTATAAAAAACTTGCGTTCTTTTTGCTACGCAACCGTAATATTATGGATGTCTTAGCCCGTTTGGGTTACATGTTTCAAACCTGCGGTTTTAAACTGGTGGACAAACAAAGCTCTATGTACATGCGTAACTTTCCGATCATTAAAATGGACAGATTGTTCCCGAGCTTGAAAAAGAAAACGTTTTTAAATTCCCACCCCGACGTGATTTATAACGGCGGCAAAGGCAAAGTGGGCATTTTCATCGGGTGTTTGGCAAACTACATGTACACCGACATCGGTAAGGCGTTGTTGGAAATTCTTAAAGTCTTGGAGATCGACGCGTACCTGATCAAACAGCAAAAATGTTGCGGCGCGCCTCAATACTTCACGGGCGATTTTGAGAGCGTGGATTTTCTGGCTAAATTTAACATCAAGTACATCGAAGGCTTTAAAGATGAACTAGACGCCATCATCATTCCAGAAGCGACCTGTAGCGCGATGATCAAAGCCGACTATGTGCATTTCTTCCACGACCAACCAGAGTGGCAAGCCAGAGCCAAAGCCATCGCTCCGCACATTTTTATGGCAACGGAATACTTGGAAAAGAAAACAAACCTAGCGCAAATCTTGGCAACCAAAGTCAAACAAAGCGATGCCGTTACCTACCATGACCCGTGCCACGCGCGCAAAATGCAAGGTGTGTGGAAAGAGCCGCGAAACTTACTCTCACAAAATTACGTGATGAAAGAGATGAGCGACCCGAACCGTTGTTGTGGTTTCGGCGGCGTGACGATGCAAACAGGAAACTATCGTTTCGCTAAAGCCGCAGGCCTTCCAAAAGCGGCGATGATCAAAGCCACAGGCGCTGAGTACGTGAGTGCTGAGTGTAGCGCGTGTCGAATGCAACTCAGTGACGCCATGCACGGACAAAAGGTCGATGTTGTGTTTAAAAACCCGATAGAATTGATCGCTAAGGCGCTTCGAGAAGGGTAATGATGACCGATCAACTTCTTATCGCCACGGAACATATTGAAAAAAATATCTATACCATTCGTGGCGTTGAAGTGATGATCGATAGTGAGATAGCAAACATCTATAATGTTGAAACTAAGCGTATTAATGAAGCGGTTAAAAGAAATCCTAAAAAATTCCCCAGTGATTTGATGTTTCAACTGACTCAAGAAGAGTTTGACAATTTGCGGTCGCAAATTGCGACCACAAATTTTACTATGACACGAATACTGCCAAAAGTCTTTACGGAGCAAGGCATTTACATGCTAGCAACCGTTCTAAAAAGTGACAAAGCTACCGATGTCACTCTCTCTATCATGCGAACATTTACAAAACTACGACGTTACGCCATGCAGCACCAAAACTTAGCCATTCAGATACAAGAGCTCAAAACTGAACTTAAAGAAGAGTTTATGCAAGAGATGATGAAAACAAAGTCTTGGACAAAGGATAAACTAAATGCCGTTACTGAATCCATTATCATTTTAGAAGAATCCATTGTTGAATTGCAAGATGTTTTTAGCGATTTTAAGTCAGCAAACGAAGTCGAAAAGATCGGGTTTGAGAGGGATAAGTAAGTTCTCTATTTAGCGTTCAAAATTCTGAGTGAATTGTTGCTAAGCCATTTTTACATGTAACCATATATATACTTTCAAAATACTCTTTGAAGGAGTCCTCATGAATGACCATATAGAAAGTTTTTTAAATCATTACATTGATTTATCTATTGCTCCAGAATATGCCGTTTTACTGACAGGGGAATGGGGAAGTGGTAAAACTTTTTTCATTAAAAATTTTTTAGAATCAAAAAAAGGTGATAAAAAAATCATCAATATTAGTCTTTTTGGTTTGACAAAATTAGAAGAGATAAACGAGCAAATTTTTCAACAACTTCATCCAGTTTTATCCCATAAATATATGAGTATAGCAGGTAAATTACTTAAAGGTGCCGTTAAATTAGGCACTTCTATTGATTTGAATGGTGATAAAAAAGATGATGTTTCAATCAATATAAATCAATTCGATTTATATTCTCCCGATGATGACGCAAGAAAACATGAATATATCTTTGTTTTTGATGATTTAGAGCGTACAAAAATTCATATTGCAGAGGTCTTAGGCTATATCAACACATTGGTTGAAAAAGATGGTATCAAAGTAATTGTCTTAGCTGATGAAACAAAAATTAATGAAGAAAAATATAAAAATTTTAAAGAAAAGGTTATCGGTAAAACATTTCAAATAGCGCAGGATTTTGATAGTGCTTTTTACTCTTTTGTTAATTTAGTTTCTGATACAAATGCAGTTTTGGAAACTAACAAAGAGACAATTAAAGATGTTTATATTGCAGGGAATTATTATAATTTACGCCATATCAGGCAATCAATTTTAGATTTTGATTGGTTTTATAAAAATATTGATACAAAATTTCGAGAGCATCCCGAATTGATGCAAAATCTTATAAAAGTGTTTTTTGCATTTTCGATTGAGTTAAAACAAGGGAATATGGATGCAAACAGATTAGAAAAAAAAGGCTATTTTCACTATAAAGACGACATCCAAGAAAAAACACCGATTATGAAATATTATTTGAATTCGTCCAATATTCTATTAGAGTATGAGCAATGGGGTAAACTTTTTTCTTATGGAACATTGCCTCAAGATGAAATAGACAATGCACTACAAAATAGTGAATATTTCATGAAAGAAGTTCAAATAGAATGGGTCCAACTATGGCATTTTAGAAAACTGGAAAATGATGAATTTAAAAAACTTTTAGAGACAATGGTAGAAAAATTTAATCGTTTTGAATACAAAGAACATGAAGTTTTGCAGCATGTCTGTGGGTTACTTTTACAATTTAGTGAGGCAGGTTTATACCTTTATTCAAAAGATGAAGTAGTGGAACAAGTTAAAAAAGCTATTGATATGTCTTTTAGTGAATGGCAGGTAAAACAGAAGTACGATATTGATGCAGAACATTATGGGCTTGGTTATTATAATGAAGAGAGTGAAGAGTTTAAGCAGATTAAAAAATATATGGAAGAAGTTAATCAAAAAGCATGTATGGATGGACTTATCTATGTAGTAGCTGAGCTATTGAAGAGAGTCAAAGAAAAAAATATAAATGGCATCATTGGTATCTTTGAAGAAATGGCATCTCAACCTCTTTTTGTAAAAATGAATGTCAATGAATTCTTTGACGCATTTATCGAGTTAAAATTTGATGCAATGTCTCATTTGCTGTCTAGGATAGAAAGTCGTTATAAATTTGCTGGTAATAGGAGAAACTTAGAAGAAGAGTTGTCTTTTTGGAAAAGGTTTAATGTTCTTTTATCTGAAGAAATTGAAAAGCAAAAAGGTGAGTTAAGTGGATATTTATTAACAATTTTAAAAAGATATACTTTGGAAGAGAAAATTCTTAAAGTATTAGAAAAAGAAGATTAAAGATAAAATTTAACTCTTTACATATAAACCCCTCATTTGACAAAACCCCCTCACCAATGTATAATAAACACCAAATTAAGTATCAAAAAAGGTGTCTATTATGCAACCTATTTTATCCAACTACACAGCAAGTATCACCGAGCTGAAAAAATCACCGACACAAATTCTTGACAATGCGGGTGATGAGGTTGTCGCCATACTCAATCACAATGTAGCAAGTGCTTATCTTGTGCCTTCAAAAACGTATGAAAAACTGATGGCGATGTTGGATGATTATATGCTCTCAAAAGAAGTCACAAACAGGCAAAGCGAAGCATATACACCCATCAAAGTAACGCTTGATGAGTTATGAATTAGAATTTCACCCGCAAGCGCTTAAAGAGTGGAAGAGTTTGGGTGAAACCATCAAAGAGCAGTTCAAAAAGAAACTCAAAGAGAGACTGGAAAATCCAAGAGTACCTAAAGACAAACTGGTTGGGTTTGATGCGGTCTATAAGATCAAACTCAAAATGGCAGGGTACCGACTGGCGTATGAAGTGGTTGAAAAAAGGGTTGTTGTTGTGGTTTTGGTTGTTGGAAAACGTGAGAACAACAAAGTTTACAACGCACTTCATGCACGCTTTGGTCAATAAACCCTTTTTGTTACTACTTTACCGTCGTTTATACCGTAGAAGAGGAGTTTATCTCAGTGTTAGCCTTGATACACCAAGAGCTTTACATGTAAACACAAAAGGTCATTGATTTGCAGTTTTTGAAGACTCAAAAATACCAACCTTCTTTTACTCTCCAAGCTTATATCGATACGTACTGGAGCTTTCAAAACGTTTCGTTCAAAAGTATTTTAATGCCTATTGTGCCGGATGGATGCATGGATATTGTCTGTCAAAATAGGCAATGGATGCTTGTCGGAGCGATGAGTGAGAGTAAGATTATGCCGATTGAAGCGGGCGATGATGCGTTTGGAATTCGTTTTCGTCCTTCCGTTTTACCTCAACTGTTACACATCGAAGCTCATACTTTTATGAATCGTATCGTCCCTTTAGCGGAAGTGTCTCCATCGTTGCACCATCAGCTTGATCGTTACGGGCCGGATGAGGCTCAAAAAGTCATTCTCCTTGACGCGCTTTTTGAATCTTTATGCAAAGCGACGGCATTTCATCAACCGATACTCGACCTCGTTGATCACATCACGTTGCATCAAGGCGTTCGAACGATGCGCGATTTGGAACATTTCACACAGCTTGGAAGTCGCCAAATTGAGCGACTTTTCAGACATTACATCGGGTATACGCCGAAAAAATTTTGCACTATTTTGCGGTTTTTTACGGTGTTTAAAGAGGTGATTAAAAACGATATTTCCAATTTTTCCGCGATGGCGTATGAATTTGGCTATTGTGACCAATCCCACTTCAATAAAGAGTTCAAAAAATTCTCACAGTTTTTTCCCACGCATGAGATTATGTCGGTTTTTTACAATACAAAAGCGTCGTTTCACCCTACAATACGGTAAAAAATTAAGGCACATAGCATGAATGTAAAACTTTTGCTAGCAGGGCTTTTGGCACTGGTAACGACGCTGATTCACGTCATTGCAGGCGGGGCGGATGTCGTTTCGGTATTGCTCGCGACGCCTATGGACGAAGAAGCGAAGCTCGTTTTGTATGCTCTATGGCATATGGTTTCGGTCACGCTAGGGTTTTCGGCATTGATTTTCGTGCGAAGTTCTTTTGTCTGTACGAAAGAGCTGCTTGTAACCGTGAAGTGCATTGCTTTTCTGTGGTGCTCTTTCGGCGGTATCTTTTTAGCCGTGATAGCGATGCAAACATCGAGCGGCTGGTGGTTTAAATTACCGCAGTGGATACTGCTTTTACCGGTTGGATTGCTTGGATTTTGGGGAAGTTCACATTATAATAGTACGCGATAAACTCTTCAAAACAGAGCACCCTGAAGCAACGCAAGGAGAACGATGTTAGAAACGCACGATCTTTGGCTTTTTGTCGTCTCCGGTTTACTGCTCAATATGACGCCCGGAGCCGATACGCTTTATATTTTTTCTCACGCTTCGTCACAAGGCTTTAAAAGCGGTTTGGCGGCAGCTTTGGGAATCTCGACGGGATGTATGGTGCATATCGTGGCGGCAAGCATCGGCTTATCGGCGCTTCTCGTTGCTTCCGCAACGGCGTTTACGGTCGTGAAGGTCATCGGTGCGTTGTACCTTTTGTATTTAGGTTTTAAGATGATCTTTCAAAGTGCCTCTCTCGTTTCGTCGCAACGTGCGCGATTTGTCTCGTTTCAAACGATTTTTTGGCAAGGGTGTTTAACCAACGCGCTCAACCCCAAAGTCGCACTTTTTTTCTTAGCATTTTTACCTCAGTTTGTGGATCAACAAGCGCAATACCACTCCTTAAGCATGCTCTTTTTAGGTGTCGTCTTTAACGTGAACGGAACGTTATGGAATATTTTGATCGCATGGAGTGCAACGCTTACACTCCAAAAACTAACGTCGGATCATTTCGCGATTCGATGGTTTCATAAAACCGTCGGAGTTCTCTTTCTCTTTTTAGGGTTGAAACTATTGCTTGATGAGCATTAAAAACGTTACATGTAAAGCTAAGTGTTTCGGCATAACGCATTTGTAGAAAATTTTTAGTATACTAAGTCCCGAAGTCCCGAAACACTCTTTTCTTGAGAGGGCGTGCCATGAAAGTAATCGTCTCCCTTTTTCTTATAACGGCGTACTTTCTTGGATGGTTGCATGCCGCAACGGTTGAGATAAGCCCACAAGAACAAGCATGGTTGGATAAAACCAAAACCCTTCACGTTCGCATCACGAAAGACCTTCCGCCGTATCAATTTATGCATGAAAACGAATACGTCGGCATCAGCGTCGAGTATATCAAATTTTTTGCTTCCATGTTCAATCTCAAAATTGAATACAAAACCGAGGGCAGTTGGGCCGAAGCGTTGGAGCGCGTGAAAACGCACGAGGGTATCGACGTCATTTTACGGTTGACGCCTAATTCCCAACTCCACCAAACGATGCTTTTTAGCAAAGCCTACTGTGCTTTTCCTTTCTCGCTTTTAACCTCCAAAACCTTTCCTTCCGAAATCTTTTTTAACGGAAGTATGCGTAAGATCGCCGTGGTTCCTAACTACGTGATTAACGAGAAGCTCAAACACGATTTTCCGCATTTTACCTACGTCACTTATGCCAATTCTCTTGAAGCGATGAGGGCGGTCAACGAGCATAGCGTCGACGGTTTTATCGGCGATATTGCGATTATGAGCATGTTTGTTAAAAACTATCGTCTGGATAACGTCAAGATTTCCAACCTCACGCGTTATGCCACCGAAGAGCAGTCCGTTGCGACGGCGAAGGATTGGCCTGAGTTTATCTCGCTTTTTAATAAGATGTTGGAGGTTATGCCGCAAGATTTACATGTAAAGATCAAACGCAAATACCTTCCGCTGGTTCACGAAAAAAATTCGCTTGCAAGCATGCAAAGTATCGAGCTCAATGAACGCGAAAAAATGTATATCGCGACGCATCCAAGCATCAGCGTGACCAACGAGTTGGGATGGTATCCGTACGATTTTAACGAAGAGGGGGAAGCGAAAGGTTTTTCGGTTGATTATTTGAAACTTTTAGGCAAGAAAGTAGGCTTACATTTCAATTTTATCAGCGGTACGTGGCCTGTCGTATTTGAAAAGTTTCAAAACAAAGAGATTCAGATGGCGCAACCGCTCATTCCCTCCGCGGAGCGACGTCACCATTTTCGTTTCAGCGATAAATTTATCACGATGGACTTAGCCCTCATCACCCAAACCAAGCGTCACGATATTAGTACGATGGAGACGCTCAAAGGTAAAACGGTCGGTGCTGGCAAGGGGTGGCCGACGACGCAATACCTCAAAGAAGAGTATCCCGAGCTGAACGTTGTGGAGTATGAAACCGCCAAAGAGATGCTCGAAGCGATCGCATACGGATTGATCGACGCCGGAGTCGACGATGCGTTTACGGCGCATTATATCATCGAAAAAGAGATGCTCACCAACTTACATGTCGCTTTTAAAGTCGTGCTCAAAAGTTTGGAAGATAGCAACCTTTACATCGTGATGCAGCCGGAAGACGAAATCCTACAAGGGATTATCAACAAAGCCTTGCACAGCGTCACGCCCGATGAATTAGACGCGCTGAAATCCAAGTGGTCGAAAAGCATTATGTCCAAAGAGTTGAGATTGGCCTTTTCCTTAGACGAGCAGATATACCTTGCGCAAAAAAACCGTATTCGCATGTGTATCAATCCCGATCAAATGCCTTTGGAGATGAACCAAAACGGGAAGCACGTGGGTATCATTGCCGATTATATCGCCCTTATGCAGACGTTTTTAGGCGTTCCGATCGATTTGATACCGACGCGCACGTGGGCGGAATCGCTTCTTAAAGCCAAAGAGCGTCAGTGCGACATTTTATCGCTTTCCATCGCTACGCCCGAACGCAAGGCGTATCTCAGTTTTACCCATCCGTACATGCAAATACCGCTTGTTTTGGTTTCGGGGGAAGACAAAGTGTTTTATGCGGACATGAACGCGCTTGCGGGCAAAGCCATCGGTATCACCAAAGGGTATGCATACGGCGATATTTTGAGGGTTCGCTACCCGAATCTCCAATTTGTCGATACTCCAAGCGACGAAGAGGGACTCAAGCAAGTGGCGCAAAAGAAGCTTTTCGGGTTTATCGGGACATTGCCGACGATGGCGTATCAGATTCAAAAAGACTATTTCGGTTCCTTAAAAATCATTAGCAAACTGGATGAAAAAATAGACCTTAGCGTCGCCGCTCGAAGCGATGAGCCGCTTTTGCTCTCGTTATTTGAAAAAGCGATCGATTCGATCGATGCGACCCAGAAGCAAACGGTTTTAAACAAATGGATCTCGGTCAACGTCGAGGGGCATATGGACTATACCTATGTTTATATCATTTCGGCGTTCATCGGTTTTATTGTTTTTATCGTACTGATCAGGCAGTATCAACTCCATCAATACAACGTAAAACTGGAAATCCTCTCCAATACCGACAAGCTTACGGGTATTCATAATCGTTTAAAGCTAGATGATATTTTAGAGCAGGAGAAAAAGCTGTTCGATCGGTATCAATCGCCGCTTTCGATTGTTTTATTCGACTTGGATTATTTTAAAAACGTGAACGACAATTACGGGCATAAACGAGGCGATGAGGTACTCAAAAGCATCGCCGCAATCGTGATGAGTGCCAAACGCGAAAGCGATGTATTCGGACGTTGGGGTGGGGAAGAGTTCTTGCTCATTTGCCGCAACACGGACAAAAACGGGGCTAAAACCTTGGCGGAGAAATTGCGCGAAAGCATTGCCGCGTACACGTTCCCCGAAGTGGTTTCGATTACGGCGAGTTTCGGGGTAGCGCAATTTGAAAAATACGACAGTATCGTCAAAGTCTTCGACAAAGCCGACAAAGCCCTTTACGAAGCCAAAGCACAAGGACGAAACCGCGTCGTTGCGTTTGACATGTAAGGTTAACGTTGCCCTACAAGATACCGCTTCCAAAGCCAAACCGCCAACGCCAGCGCAACGCTTCCAAACAGTGCGCCTACGAAGCCGACGTATGCCATAGAGCTGTGTGAAATGACCAGACTGCCCACAAAAGCACCTCCTCCGATGCCGATATTGTAAATGCCCGAGTACATCGACATCGCCACGTCGGTCGCGTCGGGGGAAAGTTCCAAGACGCTGATTTGTAAAATGAGATTGACCAAACAAACCGCAATGCCCCATAGGACACACAAGAGACTCAAACTAAGAGGGTAGAATCCAAGCGGTAAGAGCAGCAAAAGTACGCCGATCAGCATGCTTAAAGCAAAGACGATCAGGCGAAACGGATGGCGTTGTTTGAACTTGGCAAAGATCACGCTTCCTAAAAGTCCGGACGTTCCGAAGATAAAAAGTGCGGTCGTGGCAAACGTCTCTCCCAAGAGCGAGACTTGTTGCACGAAAGGCTCGATGTAGGTGTACGCGGTAAAATGTGCGGTAATCGTGACAATCGTGAGCAGGTAAATGCCCAGCAACGCCGGACGCTTCCATAACAACGGCAGGCTTTTAAGCGATCCGGCGTTGACGCTTGGAAGCAAAGGCAGAAGTTTGACGAGAAAGAAAAGCATGAGAGTCGATAATGCGGCGATACATCCGAACGTAAAACGCCATCCCAACGCTTGCCCGATAATACGCCCGATCGGCAATCCCAACACCACCGCCAAAGCACTTCCCGTTGCTAAGATGCTGAGTGCGCGCGTGGTTTGACCTTTGGGTGCTAAGCGATAGGTCAACGAAGCGGTAATCGACCAAAAAATCGCATGGGCAAACGCGATGCCAACGCGTGAGGCCATCAAGGTCGTATAGCTCCACGCAACGCTTGAGAGCAGATGTGCGCCGATAAAAAATACCAAAAGTATCAACAGAAGTTTTTTGCGTTCGACCGACTGGGTTAAGAGCATTAAGGGCAACGACACGGTCGCGACGATCCACGCGTAAACGCTCATCATCAGCCCCGCTTGCGCTTCGCTCATACGAAAATCGCGGGCGATGTCGGATAAAAGACTGATGGGCGCAAATTCGGTGGTGTTGAAAATAAACGCGCAAATCGTTAAACAAAAAACGGGAAACCACGGGCGAAGCGAGGTATAAAACGGGAGCAATGCAACTTTCATAACGCGAAGTGTAACCAAAACACGTACAAAAGAAGTTGAAAGAAGGTTTGCTATAATAAGCGTTGAATTTCACTCAAAAAGACGTCTCATGAAAAAAGCCGATTTGTGTCCTTGCGGTAGCCAAAAACCCTATGAAGCGTGTTGCGAACGTTACCATAAAGCAATTAACGCGCCGACATGTGAAGCATTAATGCGTTCGCGTTTCAGTGCGTTTGTCTTCGGTTTGGCGGATTATTTGGTGCAAACGACGCATCCGCATTCGCGCGACAAACACCTCAAAGAAGAGATTATCGCTACATGTAAGCGTATCGCATGGATGAACGTAGAGGTTCTAAGCGTATGGCAAGGCGGCGTCAACGACAAAGTCGGCAAAGTTTCGTTTCGCGCAACGTACGTTCATGAGGGTAAAGAGGGTTTACATGTCGAACATTCGCGCTTCAAACGCTACGGCAAAGCGTGGATGTATTTAGACGGAGAGGTCGAATAAATGTACGCGCTTGAGGTCATTCAACAAGAACTTCATGAGGATATTTCACGCTTCGGGCGAGTGAGTTTTGTCAAAAAAGGCGAGGTGTTGATGCGTCCGGAAGAGTGTTTGGAGCACTTTTTCGTTATTTTGGAAGGGCGCGTGAAAGTCTCTCAAATTAACTTTGAAAACGGCAAAGAACAGATTTTGTACTTGCTGAGCAAAGGCGACATGTACGACGTTGTCAGTTTGTTGGACGGCAAGCTTCACGAAAACGTCGCTATGGCATTGGACGAAGTTAAAGTGCTTGTTTTCCCCATCGAACTGTTTCGCGAATGGATCGAAACGAAACCTTCGTTCAACAAACTGTTTCTCCCTTATGTTGCCAAACAGTTGCGCGACGTCGAGAATTTGGCAAGCGAACTCTCCCTCTACGATACGACGACGCGCTTGATGAAGCTGATCGCGCGGAACATCGAAGAGCACGAGGGAAAACAGACGCTCAAACTCATCAACAACCTTTCGCACGAAGAGCTTGCGAGTTTGATCGGCACGGTGCGCAAAGTGCTCAACCGAAACCTTCAATCGCTCAAAAAACAAGGATTGATTGACGTGAAGCGCAAAGAAATTTTCATCAAAGACTCCCAAAACCTGCTCGAACACCTTCCCGAGGAATAAACGTCATACAAACCACGTGCTACCCTCTCAAGAGGCAAGCCATTTAGTGCTACAGCGGCTTAGCGTAGGCTTTTGGGCTTTGCCTAAAAGCCGTGATGAAAAAAGGGTTTTTGTGCTACTTAAGTGGCAGACATCCTTGATAGGATTGGGCTAAACTTCTCTCATCAAAAAACAATACAAGGAGTTAGCCATGTTAGTGACACGATTCAATCCGTTTAGAGAACTTAAAGAGCTTGAGAACAAGTTGTTCGGCTACTATCCTGATCAGTCGGACGAGAACGGTATCTCCGCGTTTAAGCCGAGTGTGAGCACCCGAGAGGGCGAATTTGCGTATCACGTCGAGGTTGATCTTCCCGGCGTTAAAAAAGAAGATATTCACATCGACTTGAAAGAAAATCAGTTGATTATTTCAGGAGAGAGAAGCTTCAAAGAGGAGCGCAAAGAAAAAGACTACTATAAAGTCGAAAGTTCCTACGGTAAATTTCAAAGAAGTTTCGCGCTTCCCGATAACGTCGATGTCGAAAATATTGAGGCAAGTAGCGAAAACGGCGTACTGGAAGTGGTGCTTCCTAAACTCAAGATCGAGAAAGCCGAAGTCAAAAAAATCGAAGTCAAATAAGCTTCTGAATCTTCTTCAAGGCAAGGGTTTTCCTTGCCTTCTTCCCCTTGATTCCTTACTTTTCTCTCTTTTTTGCTACAATCTTCGTGTGGATTTTACCATGAGGATTGGAAGCGGTGAAACGTCTTTTTCAAAAAATTTTATGGCCCTTACTGATCTTTCTGATCGGCGTTTTCGTCTCTGCCGTCGTTGCATGGAAGAGCGAAGAGTGGATCGAGCAAACGGAACAAACCCGTTTTACCAACGCATCAAACCAAGTCATTTTACTGATCGAAAAAGCACTCGATTCGAACGTGCAATTGCTTCAAAGCGCGGTTGCGTTTATGAACGCATCTTCGAACGTAACGCGTCTGGAATGGAAACGTTTTGCCGATCAACACCATGTCGAGCAAAACTTTCCGGGGCTTCACGCTTTAGGTTTCGCGCCGCTTGTCAGAGCACACGATCGTCCCGAACACGAACGCGAATTGTGGAATGAAGGGTTTCCTTATTATACGATTTTTCCGCAAGAAGAAGCCGGCGAAATTGCTTTTCCGATTATGTATTTGGAGCCTTTTACCGAACACAACCAAAAAGGACTCGGATACGACTTGATGAGCGAGAAAGTACGTAAAGAGGCGATTTTTCATGCGATTTCACGTGCGGAAACGACGCTTTCGTCTAAAATCGATCTGGTTCAAGAAAAGACCGACGACCAAAAACCCGGTTTTATTATTTTGCATCCGGTCTATACTCATACGGCACTTCCGTTATCCGATGCACAGCGTTTGGCGCAAACTAAGGGAATTATTTTTGTGGCGGTTAAAGCACAAACGCTCTTTCAAACGCTTTTGGAAGCCAACTATATTATGGTCGATTTTGAAATCTACGACGGCGATACGCCGGTGCTTCAAAAGAGGCTTTACGACTCAAAACCCGCTTTAACGATGCCAAAATTCGAACGTTACATCGTATTGGAATTTTACGGTAAAAATGGACGCTTTATTTTAAATCCGATCAAGTGCTCGATATCGGTTTAGGACGCTACCTTCCCGCGGTTCAGATGAGTTTAGGCGTGCTTTTGTTTGCCCTTTTAAGCGCATGGATTTATGCATTGCAGCACACACGCGAAAAAGCGTACCGTATTGCCGAGGAAAAAACGCATCGACTGTTGGAGTCCGAAGCGGAAATCCGCTCGATTTTTCAAGCAATGAGCGAAGGCGTGATGGTATTTGACGCACAAGGTAATTTGATTGAGTGCAATCTTGCGTCGCAAGAGATGTTTAACCTCTCTTTGGGCGATATGCTCAATGTGTCGCCTTCAACGCTCAATGCCTGTCATGAAGACGGAAGCGCGTTTTTGAAAGAAGAACGCCCCGTTTACAGAGTTTTGGCGACCAAACAAGCGTGTTACAACGTGATGATGGGGCATCGACGGGAAGAGGGCGAAGTGTTATGGTTTTTGATTAACGCGCAACCGATTTTCAAAGCCGATTTTGAAACGATCGAAAAGGTGGTCGTAACCTGTAGCGATATGAGCGAATACCGAAAATCAAGAAGGGAAATCGAACGCTATTTACATATTATCGATACCTGCGTCATGATCTCTAGCACCGATACGCAAGGAGCGATTACCGAGGCAAGCGACGCGTTTTGTAAAATTTCGGGTTATACCAAAGAGGAATTGATAGCTCAAACGCACCGTCTCTTGAGGCATCCGGACGTTCCGCTTTCGTTTTACGAAGCGATGTGGAAAACGCTACAAACGGGTACTTCATGGCACGGAGAGATTAAAAATCGGCGTAAAGACGGCTCGACGTATTGGGTCGATACGATCATTATGCCGCGCTACGACGATGCGGATCGTTTGATCGGCTATATGGCGATTCGTAACGACATTACCGATAAAAAGCGTATCGAGGAGCTTTCGGTAACCGATCAATTGACGGGATTGTACAATCGTTTGAAACTCGATGAACTGTTCGCATTGTATCTGAGCTTGGCAAAACGACACCGCTCGGCGTTTTCGATTGCGCTTTTAGACATCGATAAATTTAAATCAATCAACGATACTTACGGTCATCAAGTCGGCGACATCGTATTGCAAGAGCTCTCTTCGGTATTAAAAAGCCGTATTCGTAAAAAAGACGCGCTCGGACGATGGGGCGGCGAAGAGTTTTTGATTTTGCTACCTCAATGCGATCTTGCGGCGGCGTACGCTTTGGCGGAGAAATTACGCGCTTTGGTCGAGAGCCATGCCTTCAGCCGCATCGGAAGCAAAACGGTCAGTTTCGGCGTGGCGACGTTTCATATCGGCGATGATGAAAAAAGTATGGTCGCGCGAGCGGACGAAGCGTTGTACCGTGCAAAAGCGCACGGGCGCAATCGTGTCGAATGCGAAGTTTATACGCAAGATATCTCGTTCTAAACACTTTCTTAACCAAGAAAAGGTAAACTTTTCTTTTCATTTGACCGACGGTGTCGGCAAACTTTAGCATGCCGTAGGCTACGGTAAAAAGTCTACATGTCAAGATTGATTATAAGGAAAATAATGCCGTTTTGGAATCATATTTACGCTCATTTTGATCCGGTCGCTTTTAAATTAGGTCCGGTCGCCGTACATTGGTACGGATTGATGTACATGTTAGCCCTTTTAGGAGCGCTTTATGCCGCAAAGTTTTTTGTCAAAAAAGACGCGCTCGGTTTTTCGAATCAAATTTTGGAAAGTTATTTTATTTGGATCGAAATCGGGATCGTTTTAGGCGCACGCATCGGGTATATTTTGTTTTACGATCCGCATTTGGACTATTATTTGGCACATCCGTGGCAGATGTTTAATCCTTTTATGGACGGAACGTTCGTCGGTATTCGCGGTATGAGCTATCACGGCGCGATTGTAGGATTTTTACTGGGAACGTGGTTTTTCTACCTCAAATACAAAGTAAATATCTGGCGACTTTTGGACCTTGTCGCTTTAAGCGTACCCGTGGGGTATATTTTCGGGCGTATCGGAAACTTTTTAAATCAAGAGCTGTTCGGCCGCGTAACCGACGTACCGTGGGGCATTTACGTGGACGGTGTTTTGCGTCATCCTTCCCAGTTGTACGAAGCGTTATTGGAAGGATTGGCGGTTTTTCTCTTGCTTTACCTGTACCGTTCGTCTAAAAAATTCGACGGTGAATTGATTGCGCTGTACGGTCTTTTTTACTCTTTGGCGCGCTTTACGGCGGAGTTTTGGCGCGAGCCTGATTTTCAAATCGGCTTTGTGTACGGAGGCTGGATGAGTAAAGGTCAAGCCCTTTCGCTCGTGATGGCGGTTGCGTCGCTTGTCTTATACGGGGTGATTAAAAGGCGGATGAAGAGGGGGTAAAAAATCCCTTTTAAATCCCCTCGGCTATATTATAATTTCGTAAACCGAGTTTTGAATTGACGAAAAAAAGTACAAAGTAGCCGAGGCTGTTGGGCTAAAAGCGTTGAAAACGACGCGATTAAACACATCAGAAGGCGCAAACGATGCGCCTTCTGATGTGTTTATTAAACTTCACAAAAAGGATGAGATGTGAGTGACCTACTTGAAGGTTTTCTAGGTACCAGCGTAGAAGGGAAAAAGAGTAGAGTTCCGGCAAAACTTGATTATATTCAAAGTGCGACCGGCCTCTTCTTAGGTTTGTTTATGTGGGGACATATGTTCTTTGTTTCAACGATTTTAATTAGCAAAGACTTTATGTACACCATAACCAAAATGTTCGAAGGCAGTATGTTCTTAAGCGAGCCGAAACCTTGGATCGTTTCAGGAATCGTATTGTTCGTTTTCGCCGTATTTATCGTTCACGCAATGCTCGGAATGCGAAAATTACCTATTACGTTTCGACAATACCAAGCCTATAAAACCCATATGGGCATGATGAAACACGATGATACGACGATGTGGTTTACGCAAGCATTTACCGGTTTTGCGATGTTTTTTATGGGATCGGCGCACCTTTTGATGATGGCGGCACAATCCGATAAAATCGGACCGTTCGGATCGTCAGAGCGTATGTACGGCGATTTTATGTGGCCGTTTTACCTTCTTCTTCTTTTAGCCGTAGAGTTCCACGGCGGCATCGGTTTGTATCGTCTCTGTGTTAAATGGGGTTGGTTCGAAGGTGCTAACGCAAAAGAGTCTCGCAAGAACCTCAAAAAAGCAAAATGGGCCGTTACGGCGTTCTTCTTGACGTTAGGACTCTTAACATTGGCCGCATACGTCAAATACGGGTACGAATATAGCCACGGTTTGGTCGATAAATATAAACCTACGGCACAAGTTGAAGTAAGATTTGATGAGAAGGTTAGGGCGTAAAAATGAACGTAAAATATTGTGATGCACTGGTCATCGGTGGCGGTTTAGCAGGTTTAAGAGCGGCGATTGCGACGCAATCCAAAGGTTTGAGTACAACGGTTTTAAGTTTATGTCCGGTAAAACGTTCGCACTCTGCGGCGGCACAAGGCGGTATGCAAGCAAGTCTTGGTAACTCAAAAATGAGTCGTGGCGACAACGAAGACGTTCACTTTGCCGATACCGTTAAAGGTAGCGACTGGGGATGCGATCAAGAAGTTGCCCGTATGTTCGTTACCGTTGCGCCTAAAGCGATCCGTGAGCTTGCCGGCTGGGGCGTGCCTTGGACGAGAATCGCTAAAGGTCCAAGAGAAGCGATTATCAACGCGGAGAGAACGACGATCGTTGAAGACGACGAAGTCCACGGTTACATTCACTCTCGCGACTTCGGCGGTACGAAAAAATGGAGAACCTGTTATACGGCGGATGCAACAGGTCATACCATGCTTTTCGGCGTTGCGAATGAAGCTTTAAAACATAACGTCAACATCGAAGATCGCAAAGAAGCGATTGCGTTGATTCATGAAAACAACCGTTGTTACGGTGCGATCGTAAGAGACCTTGTAACAGGCGAGCTTTGGGCTTACGTTGCTAAAGGAACACTCATCGCAACGGGCGGTTACGGAAGACTTTACAAACAAACGACCAATGCGGTTATCTGCGACGGTATCGGCGCGGCGATTGCGCTTGAGACGGGCGTTGCACAGCTCGGTAATATGGAAGCGGTACAATTTCACCCGACTCCGATCGTTCCATCCGGTATTCTTTTAACGGAAGGTTGTCGAGGAGACGGCGGTATTTTACGCGACGTTGACGGTCATCGTTTTATGCCGGACTACGAACCTGAGAAAAAAGAACTCGCCAGTCGTGACGTCGTAAGCCGTCGTATGATGGAACACATTCGTAAAGGCAAAGGCGTTAAATCTCCTTACGGCGAACACTTGTGGCTCGATATTTCGATTTTAGGACGCGCACACATCGAGCGTAACCTAAGAGACGTACAAGAAATTTGCCAAATTTTTAACGGCATCGATCCTGCGGATGAGGGTCCAAAAGGTTGGGCACCGGTTCTTCCGATGCAACACTACTCTATGGGCGGTATCAGAACCAAACCGACCGGCGAGTCTCCGACCCTTAAAGGTCTATTCTCGGCTGGTGAAGCGGCATGCTGGGATATGCACGGATTTAACCGTTTGGGCGGTAACTCCGTCAGCGAAACCGTTGTTGCGGGTATGATCGTGGGTGATTATTTTGCAGATTTTTGTTTGTCCAACGAAGTAGACGTCAACACGGCGACTATCGAAAAAGCATTAAAAAAACAATCCGATTTCATCAACCACTTGTTAACCAACAAAGGTAAATACAACATTTTTGAAATCAAAAACAGAATGCGCGACATTATGTGGGAAAAAGTAGCGATTTTCCGTGACGGTAAAGGTCTTGCCGAAGCCGTAAACGAGCTTGAAGAGCTACTCAAAAAATCACACGACGTTACCGTTAAATCCAAAACAACCTCTGCTAATCCGGAGCTTGAAGAAGCGTATCGCGTACCGATGATGCTCAAACTGGCTCTTTGTGTGGCTATGGGCGCACGTGAGAGAACGGAAAGCCGTGGTGCGCATTACCGAGAAGACTTCTTGAAACGTGATGACGCCAACTGGTTGAAACGTACCCTTACGTCATGGAAAGAGGGCGCGACTCTTCCAACCGTAAGCTATGAAGATTTAGACATTATGAAAATGGAAATCCCGCCGGCGTTCCGCGGATACGGCGCAAAAGGTATGATTATCGAAAACGAACTCAGCCTTAAACGCCAAGAAGAAGTGGATAAAATCCGAGAAGAGATGGAAGCCGCAGGCAAAGATCGACACGAAATTCAAGACGCGTTGATGCCATTTGAACTTCAACCTTACTATAAAGCTAAAAATGAGAGATTTGGAGATGCAAAATGAGTAGAACTATTACCATCAGGGCTATGAAATATAACCCGCAATCAAAACTTTCAAAGGCGCATTTTGCAGAGTACAAGCTGGAAGAAACCGATGGTATGACTTTGTTTATCGCCTTAACAAAGATTCGCGAAACGTTGGATGCCGACTTATCGTTTGACTTCGTATGCCGTGCCGGTATTTGCGGTAGCTGCGGTATGATGGTTAACGGTAAACCGGCGCTTGCATGCCGTACGTTGACGAAAAACTTTCCCGAAGGTGTAATTCAATTAATGCCGATGCCGGCGTTTAAATTGATTAAAGACCTTTCCGTCGATACGGGTAACTGGATGAACGGTATGAGTAAACGCGTCGAGAGTTGGATTCACACCAACCATAAACCCGACATCGCAAAACTCGAAGCACCGATGGATCCGAAACTTGCCGACGAAACGTTCGAATTGGATCGTTGTATCGAATGCGGTATCTGCGTTGCGGCGTGCGGTACGAAATTGATGCGTCCTAACTTTATCGGTGCGGTCGGCATTAACCGAGTCGCCCGTTTTGCGATGGATCCGCACGATGAGCGAACGGATGAAGATTATTACGAGCTTATCGGCGACGATGACGGAATTTTCGGATGTATGAGTTTAGTCGCATGTGAAGACAACTGCCCTAAACACTTACCGCTTCAATCTAAAATTGCGTATATGAGACGAAAACTCGTCGCACTTCGCGATAAATAGTCGACTTCCGAAAAGGACGAAGCACTTGCTTCGTCCTTTGTTTAATCTTTTCCGTTAACTCCGTATTTTGGTTTTTATTATAATAAAAGCTGATATAATCAAAAAAACATTTAAAGATAGATTCGTATGCATGTGATTCACGATTTTTTTCTGCTAATTTGGAACGAACGGTTACAACAACCCGCTGTTTTCGACGAAACGCTTATGGATGCGCTGATGCGGTTTGCCGTGCGCGATCAAGACGCTTTTTGCGATCATCTGACGATTGTTTTGATGCTAACGCCGCAAAACCTCTCAAGTGTCGCATCGCTTGAGCCGACTCAAACCGTTTTTACGACACTTTTTTCAAACCTTCCGACGCAAAAAACATGCATGTATGCCCAAAAACATGCCTTAGAGTGTTTGGTTCGCTTAGGCAATCTTTCGTTGGTCGTTTCAATCGAGGAGAGGCTAGAGCGTTTACGAAAAGAAGGCATTATCTCTTACGACGCTTTGCGTAGTTTAAGCAGCGTTCTTGCCTTAATCGAAGAGAAAAAAGTCGAAACGTTTCCTTTGGAAATCAAAAGTGCGCTCGGCGGAAAAAATTACTATCAAAATGCATTGAATCTTTTGCAAACGGCGATTTCCAACCTGCATAACGTCGTTGAAAACGATACGTTTCGCGAGCGACTAAATCAAACGCACGAGCGTTTGACGAAAGGAGACTTTTCTATCGGCGTAACGGGAGTTATGAATGCCGGTAAATCGACCATGCTCAACGCCTTACTCGGTGAAGAGGTACTCGGAACGTCCGTGGTTCCCGAAACGGCCAATTTAACGCTGATTCGTTATGCGCAAAAGCCTTATGCAATCGTTCATTTCTGGAACAAAAAAGAGTGGCAACGCATCGAAGAGGGTGCAACGAGGCTCAAAAGTCTCGAGGCATTCGTACACGAGTCAAAGACGCATTTCGGTACGCAATTTGAAAGCTTTATTACGCCTCAAGGACTCAGCCAAACTATTCGTACCGATCAATTAGCGCAGTTTACTTCCGCAAAACATTCCGATAAAAAATGCAATCTCGTCAAAAGCGTTGAGCTTTACACCGATTTAAACTTTCTTAAAGAAGGCGTCGTCATCGTCGATACTCCGGGCTTAGACGATCCCGTCGTCCAACGCGAAGAGATAACCGTATCGTACCTTAGCGAATGCGATTTAATGATTCACCTGATGAATGCGGCACAAGCGGCGACGCAAAAAGACGTCGATTTTATCATCGATGCTTTGCTCTACCGCAACGTCGCTCAGCTGTTGGTCGTCATTACGCGCATCGACGCCGTGCGGGAAGACGAGCTAGAAGAGGTCATCGCGTATACCAAAAAAAGTATTGAAGCGCGTTTAAGGGAGCAAAATAAAGCTTCACAATTAGACGACGTGATCGCACGGATCGTTTTTCTTCCGATTGCGGGAAAATTGGCGTTACTTCACAAGCTCGGACGAGGAGACGAGGCGTTAGCCCTCGGATACGATCAGCAAAAAACGGGCATTTTAGCCTTGGAAGCGTATTTGGAAGAGGTCTTGTTCGGAGAAAAAAGCCATAAAGCGCGGCTCATCGTCTCCTCCAACCGCAAAGAACTTGAAAGCATCGTTGAAAGCACTTTGAGCGCCTTTGCGCAAGAGAAGCGTTTGTTAGACGTTTCCAAAGAAGAAGTGGCGGCGGCATACGAAGAACATCAAGCGCAAAAAGGGCGCATTGCTTCATTTTTAGAGCAGATAAAACAAACGTTAAACGAGAGCCGAAACGATATGCAACTCTACTTTACGACGCTTCAAAAGTTTGCGTTGCAAAGACTCGAAACCTTGCAAGGTGTTTTGAAACGCCGTATTTACGACGACGTCAGTTACGAAACGACGAAAAACAAACGTTTGCCCAAAGAAGAGCGTATTGCCTCGATGATTGAAACGGCAATGAAAGACGGAATGGTCGATTTGATTCGGGATTATCGTTACGAATTCGAGAAAAAAACGCACGGTATATTTGAATACATGAACGCCAAATACGGAGAGTTTCAGCACGAAAGCAGTGCCGTCACGCTTGATGCGCGCCGTTTTTGCGAAGAACATTTAAGTGCATTATCGGTTTTTAAAAATAATGCGGCACTGATGCAAGGCATTGAAAGTGCGATGCATCGTTACGCAAAAAGCGATTTAAGCCGGTTTTCGCAAGAGTGCGATCTTGTTTTGGGTGAAGAGTTTGCGCAAATCAAAGAGATGATCGAAGCCAAACTCGTCCCGATGAACGCAGCACTTCTACAAGCCTTCATTGCACACTGTGAAGCTCCCGCACACACCCTTGAGATACGTTTTATTCAAGAGGGCGAACTCTTGGAAAAAGCGATGCACCGCATTCAAGATCAAGGGTTTAGACGTGAAGTTCGTTTGGACGAAATTGGCGAAAAAGAGCGCGTACTGCTATGCGTGCGAGACGAGTTGCGAACGATTATGGAGGCACAATGAGCCGTATATTAGAGACTTTTATCGCGTGTTATCACGAACGTTTTTTAAAGCAAACGCCGACGTTTGACGCGACGCTTTTAGGATTTCTCAAAAAACTTCAGTATGTTCTGCTCGATGAATCGCACTTGCCTTCCGCACAATTGACGTATGCACTCGAACAGTTGCAAATACGCTCCGAAGAGCCGATGAAAGTAGCCATTACCGGACAATTTTCGAGCGGCAAGTCTACGTTCTTAAATGCACTTTTGGCAAAAAATATCTTGCCTACAGGCATTACGCCGGTCACGTCGAAGGTCAATTACATTCGCTACGGCGACGCTTTTAAGATTCGCGTCCACTATAAGGACGGCCGCGACGAATACCACGATATCGCTACGATAGCGCGCTTTACCGATCAAAGGGAAAACGTCGAAGATATTGCGTATTTGGTTTTGTATGCACCGCTCAATATTCTCAAAGATATCGTCTTCGTCGATACGCCGGGGCTCAATTCTCAAGCGGCAAGCGATACGCAAACGACGGAAAAAGTCTTGCGCGAGGTAGACGGTATTATCTGGTTAACCTTGATCGACAATGCGGGAAAAATGAGCGAACTGCATGTGTTGGAAGCATACCTCGGAAAGTACCAAAATAAATCTTTATGCGTTCTCAATCAAAAAGACAAGTTCACCGAAGAGCAAGTCTCTCAAACCGAAGAATACGTTAAAACCGCCTTCAAAGAGTTCTTTAGCGACGTCATTCCCATCTCGGCGCGTCAGGCGTTGGAGTCACGAAGCCACGATAAAAAAGTGATGATGCAAGAACGGCTTGACGCTTTTATGCAAAGCTTACATGTCAAGCTTGAAAAAAGCGGCGATAAACTTGATTTTGCACAAATCGAGCAAGATTTTAAAGCGTATGAAGCCTCGTTGGACGCCATTTTACAAAGCGATCTTGGAGCCAATCTCGAACTTTTAAAAGCGTCCAATATCGATAAAGTCTTAGACTTCATTCGCAACGAAATACAACCCAAAGCGACCCAATCTAAAGAGTTTGCCATCAAAAAAGAGATTGAAGAGATTACGGATAAATTGATCGCGCAACACGAACTTTTTATCGCGATTTACGATCAACTTTTGAATGAAATTTTACGTTTTGAGTCTGAAGCGACGGCCTTATTTACGGATTTGAAGGGTAAGTTTTCGCACGATCTAAAAAGTGCTTTTATGCGCATCGAACAGATTATCGACACCATTGCCGACGCGATTTACAACCAAGTGACGCGCGAAAAAAAAGTGCGCTACGAAGCCCAAAAAGAGGGGTTCTTTTCCAAACGAATCGCTTATGCGCCGTTTGAGTATTTAGCCCCTAAAATCAACTCCGATTTGATCTATAAAAACCTTTTTTACGACGATAACGTCATCGGGAAGATGTTCAAACAGTACGTGCGAAGCTTGGGCGCGATTCAAAACGAAGTCAACGATAAAAACCGCTTGGTTTATCGCTCTTTGGAACACGGCATTTTAAAATGGCAAGCACCTTACGAGATTATCCGAAAAAGCGAAGCATTGCATTCGGATATCGAATTTGCCAATCTTCGCCGTTTTGCTTCCAAAGTCTATGAGACGATTTTAAAGCCTTTTAACGACGAAATTGCGGACTCTTACGCCAAGATCAGTTCGGAATTTAACCATCTTAGCAGTGCCGTGAGCTTTAACTATCAAAACGCTACCGAAGTGTGCGTGGCGTTTTTAGAAAACAAGATCGAAAAATCGCTCAAGCTTTATGAAGAAAATCCGACGAAGTTTTCGTTGTATCAGCCCAAAATCGACGAGATCAAAGAACGGCTTCGCACCGCTTTTCACCTCTACGAACTTGAAAATATGATGAATACGCGCCATACGTTTTTAAGCAAAGATTACGATCGTTTGATTGTGCATTTTCAAGAGATAAAAGACGAGAAAGTAGCCTTTATCGAAGAGAAAAAAACACGGCATTCGAAGTTTATAGAGCAGATTACCGTGTTGGTAAACGAGATAGCGTAACGTCGATTTTTCGTAACATGTCATGAAAAATCGACGTCGAAACGACGGGTAAAAACCTTACATGTAACGTTTTTCTTTGAGCAGTTTGTAGAGTTTTAAAAGCGAAATAAAAAGCGTCGTAATCGCAGGCCCTAAAATCATTCCCCAAAAACCGAATGTCGTCAAACCCGCAAAGATGGCGAAAAAGATTAAAAGCTCGTTAACGGCGGTCGGCGTTTTGACCAATTTGTTATTGATGTATTTGATAAAAAGCGGCTTGACGAACGTATCCGCGATAATCGAGATCACGATAATCGAGTAAAGCGCGATCACGACGGCGGCGGTAACGTTACCGTGCGCCAACTCCAGCGCACATAAGGGCACCCACATCAAAGCTCCCCCGATAATAGGAATCAGCGACGCAAAACCGTAGAAAATTCCAAGCAATAAGCCGTCGTATCCAAAAACCATACCGATGATCGAGAAGAGCGCACCCTGAAAAATGGCACTCAGTAAGATAGAGTAAAAAACGACGCTCATGACGTTGGTCACTTCGACAAAAACGAAATTGACCTCTTTAGCGTCCATCGGCATTACGCTTTTAAAATAGTCGATCAAATCTTTGCCGTTTAAAAGCGCAAAAAAGAAAAAAACGACGATCAGAAGCATGTCTTTTAAAAAGCCGGCACTGTTTTTACCGATAGCTCCCAAATACGAGAGTGCCGTCGTCGAAATTTGAGCGATATTGAGGTTATTGATAAAATCGTCCAAATTAGGTTGTAAAAAAGCTAGCGTGTCGGGTAGCCTATAGTCGAGGTTTCGCAAATAGGTTTGTACTTTTTCGATCATCGAAAGATCGAAGTTGTTAACGATGCCGCCGACGGAAGTGATCGTATAGACGATAGGACCGAACAGCAATACCAAGAGCAAAAGCGTCGACAACAATGCCGAGACGTGTTTGTTGCGAAAGATCGCGTAGAGCTTAAAGTTGATATTGTACGTCGCCATCGCTAACAAAGAAGCGATCGTAATAATCATCAAAAAAGGCTCGTAAAGTTTGATGATCGAGTAAATGACCGCCAGAAAAATAGCCGTTAAAAAAAAGCGATGTTCGTTCATACGTTATCCTCAAATAATCCGTTTTGCATCAAAGGCGGCGTAAGCCTGAAAAGCTCATACGTCTTAGGCGTCGCAACCCGTCCGCGCGCGGTGCGCTCGATGTAGCCGTTAGCCAGCAAATAGGGCTCGATCACGTCCTCGATCGTGCCTTCGTCTTCACTGAGCGCCGCGGCAATCGTGCTCAGTCCTAAAGGGCGACCTTTGGCTTGAATCAGTAACTCCAAATACTTTAAATCGAGTTCGTCAAAGCCCAAGTCGTTCACGCCCAGTTCGTTCAAACCGTACCGTGCACGCTCTTTCGTGATAGAGGTTTCATCGCTCACGTCGGCATAATCGCGAATACGTTTTAAAAGGCGCAATGCGATACGAGGCGTTCCCCTTGAACGGCGCGCCATCTCCAAAGCGGCGTCTTGCAAACAGGGTTTTTCAAGTTTGCCGGAGGCTTTGGTAATAATCTGAGCCAACTCCTCTTTGGTGTAAAACTGCAAACGAAAATGCATTCCGAAACGATCGCGTAAAGGCGAACTGATCATACCCGCTCGCGTGGTCGCCCCGATAAGGGTAAAGCGAGGTAGATCGATTTTGATCGTTTGTGCCGCAGGTCCAGAGCCGATGATAATATCCAGTCGGTAATCTTCCATTGCCGGATACAAAATCTCTTCAATGGCGGGCGAGAGTCTGTGGATTTCGTCGATAAACAAAATGTCGCCCTCTTGAAGGTTGGTCAAAATTGCCGCCAAATCACCGCTCTTTTCGATCATCGGTGCAGCGGTAATTTTAATATTAGCGCGCATTTCGTTGGAAATAATATGCGCCAAAGTGGTTTTACCAAGACCGGGAGGACCGAAAAAAAGAATGTGGTCTAAGCATTCGGAGCGTTTAATGGCGGCTTGAATAAAGACATGGAGATTCTTTTTGATTTTTTCTTGTCCGATGTACTCTTCAAAAGAGGTCGGTCTTAAACTTTTTTCGTATTCGCTCTCAAAAGAGACTTTTTCGATTTCGACGATGCGTTCCATTCTCTCACTTTTGATAGGTGTATTCGGTTTGCGGGAAAGAACGCTCTTGAACCTCTTTGATATAAGCGTCAAGTGCGGTTTGAACCAAGGCGGCACCCTCAAGGTAACGCTTGACGAATTTAGGTTGAAAAGCTTGGAAAAAGCCTAACATGTCACTCCAGACCAAGACTTGCCCATCGGTATATTTCCCTGCGCCGATGCCGATCGTAGGAATAGAAATCGCTTCGGAAATACGTTTGGCGGCTTCTTCGACCACACCTTCAATCACGACGCTAAACGCACCGGCTTTTTCGACGGCTCTGGCGTCTTCGATGAGGGTTACAATATCTTCTTCGGTGCGACCGCGTACTTTGTATCCGCCTTCACTCCGTACGAATTGCGGCATTAAACCGATATGTCCCATCACCGCAACGGAATTTTGCGTCAAGGCTTTGATAATCGGCGCACGGGCTATGCCGCCTTCAATCTTCACGGCATGTGCATCGGTTTCGGCATAAACGCGTGAGGCGTTATAAATCGCCGTTTTTTCGTCGGTATAAGTACCAAAAGGCATATCGCAAACGATAAAAGTCTCTTTTGCCCCCGCACAAACCGCTTTCGTGTGGTACAGCATAACGTCCATGGATGCCGAGAGCGTATCGGGTTTGGCGTTAAAGCTCATATTGAGGCTATCGCCCACAAGAATGATATCGACTTTTTGATCGAAGAGGGAAGCAAAAAGCGCATCATACGCGGTAATGACGGTTAAAGGAGTCGTTCCTTTGTGCTTTTGAATGGATGTAATTGTTTTCATAAAGAGGATTATACCCTAATTTGGGATAAGAAAATTTTAGATTAAAAATGGTACAATGAGTCACTTCGGAGGTATGCACCATGGGTATTCTGGCACAATTGGAAGTCGATTTTGATATGGAAATTGTTGAAGATTTTGTTTCCCATTTTGCGATCATGTGTGAAAACATGGAACCTTTAATTATCGGAATGAGTAAAGCGGATCGCTACAGCGATAATATCGGAGATCTTTTTCGTATTTTCCACAATATGAAATCCGCCGCCGGCTTTTTAAAATTAGATCCGATCATTAAATTAGCGGTTTTAGCCGAAGATATTGCCGAAGAAGCACGCGTGTTAAAAGGACCCGCAAGCGAAGCGTTTATCGATTGGTTGCTTTTGGTAAGCGATCAGTTTGAAAAATACCGCAAAGACGTCGAAGACGACGCGCCTTTTTTTACCGTGTTAAATCCCTTGATTATAAAAGTACCCCATCAGTTGGAGAAAGAGTGAAGCAATTAGTCGCGTACGTAACGGCGGGTTTCCCCGATAAAGCATTTACATTGGATTTGGTATCGTCCTTAAAACAATCGGGCGTTGATAAATTAGAGTTAGGTATTCCTTTTTCCGATCCCGTGGCGGATGGTCCGATCATCGAATCGGCAAACCTTAAAGCCTTACAAAACGGTTTTAAACTTGAAACGCTTTTTGAAATATCTTCCGTCGTTGCGACGGAACTTGAGACGTATTGGATGGGATATTTTAATCCTTTTTACCATAAAGGTTTAGACGCTATCACGCAAAAAGCACTCGATTTGGGCGTTAAAGGTTTTATTATCCCCGATTTGCCGCATGAAGAAGCATTGTGTTACATGCCTTTGATGCAGCAACGCCGCCTTTCAATGGTTAGCTTCGTCGCACCGACCGATACTAAAGAGCGTATCGCACATATCGTCAAGCATGCACAAGGGTTTATTTACCTCGTCGCGTATGCCGGTATTACGGGAGCACATGCCGGCGAAGATTTGAGCAAAACGATTCATGCGATTAAAGAACAGAGTCAAACGCCGGTGTTCGTAGGATTCGGCGTGAATGAAAAGACGGCTAAGGAACGGGCAAAAGGCGTTGAAGGCGTTATCGTAGGAAGTGCGTTTGTCGAAGTCTTATTGGATGAGAGCCTAAGCGGTACTCAAAAAATCGAAAAAATTGCGGAAAAAGCACGCATCATCAAAGAAAAAATTAATGCTTAAGCATTATTGAGGTGCTTTTTTTGTATCGGCAGGCTCGGGTTCTTTGAGCCTTGCCAACAATTGATCAAACGGTTCTTTCGCTAAAATTTCCGCAAACTGCGTACGGTACGTTTGGATAATACTCACACCTAAAATATCGACATCATAAATCATCCATTCTCCGGCATTGGCGGTTTTATAAAATTTGTAAATAATTTCGTACACTTCGCCGTTTTTCATGAGATGGGTCGTTAAGTGAATCCGCGTGTCTTTGATTTTCTCTAAGTTCTTAATCACGATTTTTTCGTCGGTATACAGATCGAGTTTTTCCATGTAGGAATTTTTCAAGCGCATCTCGAACAACTTCGTAAATTCGTGCTGTTTCTCTGAAGATAAGCTTTCCCATTGTTTTGCGCCTATCGATAGTTTTGCCATTAACGTGTAATCGAACACGGAATCGAAAATGGCAAAAATTTTACCCGAACGCTCCGGTTTTGAGAGATGCGTATTGCGTAAAATAGACGTAGCAAGATCGATATTAGAACGCATAAAAGGCGTAATGTCGCTTTCGGGGAGTGCTAGAAGTGAATGCGCACATACGAGCATAACCCAAATGCCGGAAAGTAATTTTTGCAACATGGTTTTATTCGCTTATCAGTTTGTTTCGACGTGATTCGTAAATATCGCGTAAAAACGGATAAAGTTCGATTGCATCTTTTTTGAGACTGTCGTATTCGTTGACATGTAAAGACGTTCGATTGATCATATAAAATGCCGTTACGCCGAGAGATTCGGCGGTATTGTCGACCATATTTGCGTCGCGCGCTTCGATATACGTAAGCGGATTCAACCAATAATCACCCGCAAGCCCGACAAGATCACGGGCATTGGACGGTCCTATAATCGGCAGTACGATGTGAAAGCCGCTACCGACGCCGTAAGCGCCCAAAGTTTGTCCGAAATCCTCATCGTGTGCGTAAATGTGCAACTCTTCTGCGGCAACGTCGCGAAAACCCAAGATACCCATCGTTGAGTTCAAGACGAAACGCTCGGACTCTTCAAAGGCATTGAGCCATTTAAACTGTAAAAGGTTATTGACGAAACGAATCGGGAAAAAAAGGTTTTCAAACGCATTGGAAAGACCTTTACGTGCGCTCTCGGGTACGAGATAAGCGTATCCTTGCGCCGTCGGTCTAAGAAGGTATTCGTAAAAATGATCGTTGACGTCCGTCATAAAACGGTTGTATCCTTCCAACGGATCAAAAAGAGCTTCGCTTGTTTTATCGGCAAATTCGGTTTCAACGTCTTCGCTTGCTTGTTGAGGCGTAGGGTTTGCCGCCCATAATAGCGATAAACTGAAAAAACATGTCAAAAATAGTAGACGCACCGGCAACTCCGAAATAGTAAAATTGTCGCAATTATAGAACTTTTCTAATTTATTTTAGATTAAAGTTTATGAGTGATGCTTTTCTAGAGCATAGAACAAGCAAATTTTAATCTTGTTTTGACTATAATCTCCGTCCTAATCTCACACACACCAATCCTTTACGGTTGCAGTGTTGAACTGTTGACGGGTGTGGAGGCAAAACCAAAAATTAAACAAAGGAGAGCTTCATGGTAACCATGAAAGACCTATTGGAGTGCGGTGTACACTTCGGACACCAAACAAGACGCTGGAATCCAAAGATGAAAAAATTCATCTTCGGAGAGAGAAAAAATATTTATATCGTAGACCTTCAAAAAACGCTACGTTATTTCAGATATACCTACAACGTTGTCAAAGATGCAGCGGCGGAAGGTAAATCAATGTTGTTTGTCGGAACCAAAAAACAAGCAAGCCAAGCTATTCGCGAATATGCGGAAAAATGCGGTATGCCATACGTTAACCACCGATGGTTAGGCGGTATGCTGACTAACTATCAAACCATCAGACAATCTATCCGTAAACTTGACATCATCGAAAAAATGGAAGAAGACGGACAAATCGATCTTCTAACTAAAAAAGAAGCGTTGATGCTTCGAAGAAAAAAAGAGAAACTTTTGGATTACCTCGGCGGTATCCGCAATATGAAAAACTTACCCGATATGATCTTTGTTATTGATACCGTGAAAGAAAAAATTGCCGTTCAAGAGGCAAGACGTTTAGGTATTACGGTCGTTGCTCCACTTGATACGAACTGCGATCCCGACATGGTTGATTTACCGATCCCCGGAAACGACGATGCGATTCGCTCGATTCAACTTTTCTGTAAAGAGATGTGTGAAGCGATGAGCGAAGGAGCGGAGATTCGTGCTAAAGACGCCCCAGCGGCTGAAGAAGCGGTCGAAGCAAGTGAAGAAGAAAAAAACGACTTGATCGATGAAGCGATGAGCGAAGAAGAAGCAGTAGTAGAGGAAGGCGAATAATGGCTGAAATTACCGCTGCTTTAGTAAAAGAGTTACGCGAGTCTACCGGTGCAGGTATGATGGATTGTAAAAAAGCACTCGTCGATACGGACGGCGATTTTGAAGCGGCTACGAACCTTTTAAGAGAAAAGGGTTTGGGAAAAGCGGCTAAAAAAGCGGACAGATTGGCAAGTGAAGGTTTGGTAAACGTTTACGTCGATCCGACACTCAAAACGGCAACCGTTAGCGAGATCAATGCGGAAACGGATTTCGTTGCGAAAAATGAAGGTTTTATCGCTTTGACGAAAGACACGACGGCACATATTCAAGCAACGAACGTCGAGACGACGGAAGAGCTCATGAAAACGACCATCAACGGTACGCCGTTTGAAGAGTATTTTGCTACGAAAGTCGCAACAATCGGTGAAAACTTGGTCGTAAGACGCTTTGCAACGCTTAAAGCGGGTGCCAACGGCGTCGTCAACGGTTATGTTCACTCTAACGGACGCGTGGGCGTTTTAATTGCGGCAAGTTGCGACAGCGAAGCGACCGCTCAAAAAGCGGGCGAATTTATTCGTAACCTTTGTATGCATGCCGCGGCAATGAAGCCTACGTACTTAAGTTATACCGAACTCGATCCTGCGTTCGTAGAGCAAGAAACGATCGGTATTAAAGCCGATATCGAAAAAGAAAACGAAGAATTGGCACGCCTTAAAAAACCTCTTAAACGTGTACCGCTTTTCGTCTCTCGCGTACAATTGACGGACGAAGTTTTAGCACAAGCGCAAAAAGAGATGGAAGCGGAGCTAAAAGCTCAAGGAAAACCCGAAAAAATTTGGGATAAAATTATTCCGGGACAAATTGAACGCTTTATCGCCGACAATACGCAACTTGACCAACAATATACGCTTCTAAGTCAATTCTACGTTATGGACGATAAAAAAACCATCGCTCAAGTGGTTGAAGAAAAAAGCAAAGAATTCGGCGGTAAAATCGAACTGGTAGGTTATGTTCGTTTTGAACTCGGCGAAGGCTTAGAGAAAAAAGCATGCGACTTCGCTTCCGAAGTTGCAGAACAACTGAAATAACGATTTTAAACGATCGGTGAAGGGGCAACTCTTCACCTCTTTTTTGGAAGGACATTGATGTCTTTACTACACGCAAACGCACTCTCACACTCTTTTGACTACCTGCTATTCGACAATGTTACGTTTGAATTGGCTGCAAAAGAGTCTATGGCGATTTTAGGCGTGAGCGGTAGCGGTAAATCGACTTTATTGCATATTTGTTCGACGCTTTTAGCCCCGAATAAGGGTGAAGTTGTTTTGTGCGATCGCCATATCTACAGAGATAGCGATGACGTTCGCTTAAAGTTACGACGTTACGATGTCGGGATTATTTTTCAATCCCATTACCTTTTTAAAGGTTTTTTTGCCGACGAAAACGTTGAACTAGCCTCGTTTATTAGCGATAAAACGGTTGATCCGACGCTTTTGGAGCGTTTGGGTATCGCGGAGTTTATGCATTATCGAGTCGGAGATCTTTCCGGTGGGCAGCAACAGCGTGTTTCCATTGCACGCGTTCTTGCAAAAAAACCTAAAATTATTTTTGCCGATGAACCGACGGGTAATTTGGACGATAAAACGGCTCAAGAGGTCATGAACGTTCTTTTCGAATACATTGAACGCGAAAATGCCGCTCTTTTACTCGTGACGCACAATCGGCAACTTGCACGGCAATGCACGTACATCAAACATCTTCACGTCGACGGATTGAAAGAAGAAGTATAGACGATGGAATCGCTTATTCGACTCTTCGGCGAAGAACATGTGATTCTTTTTTTTCTTCTCTTTGCCCGACTAAGCGGCTTATTTGCCTTTTTCCCTTTTTTCTCGCATGCGACGATTCCGTTAAGCATTAAAACGTCGATAACGTTTTTTATGGTTATTTTTCTTTATCCCTTATTGCCTCCTTTGCCGTTTGTGCCGACTTTGCTTAACTTATTGCTTGCGATTCTCTCCGAGCTTTTGATCGGTTTAATCGGTGGATTAATGTTGACGATCGTTCTTTCGATTTTACAAATGGCGGGAATGCAGATCGCTTTTGTTATGGGCTTTACGATGGCAAGCGTTATGGACCCTCAAACCAGTTCGTCGGTACCGGTTATTTCTCAAATTTTAGCGTTAATAGGGTTAATGGTCATTTTAGCATTTAACGGACATCATCAAATGCTTTTATTTATTGCCGATTCTTTAACGCTTTTACCGCTGGGGACGTTTTACCCTCACATGAACGTTTTGACTTACTTAATCAAAGCAACGACGGGGATTTTTGTTTACGGCTTTGTCCTTTCTTTTCCCGTTGTGGCATTTTCACTCCTTCTCGACGTCGTTTTCGGTATGCTCATGAAAACCATGCCTCAATTCAACCTGTTGGTTGTCGGATTTCCGATTCGTATTGCTGTTTCGTTTGTCGTTTTGATTGCCGTTTTAGCATCGATGATGCTGATTTTCAAGCGGGAATTTATCGAAGCGATGAACCATTTGTCACTTCTTTTTCTACGTTAAAGCAATCATAAATTTTTTTATACTACAATGGGAAATACTAATTCTCATTCAGGAGTGAGCATGCGCCTGTTACTACTCAACACGAACCCCGCCGTTTCAAGGCTTATCAAACTTAGTACCGATAAGGTCGGGTATGAGTTGGACGAATTTGACGATTACGGGTTGGTTCCCTTGGTTCAATACGACGTCATATTAGTAGATAACGAGGTGTATGAAGAAGAAGCCCTTGAAGGCGTTAAAGAGACGAGTGAATGCAACTATGTTGTTTATATCGGGCAACGAGGTACGCAAAAACCCCAAGGTGTAAACGTTCTTTTGGAAAAACCTTTTTTACCGACCGATTTTCTCACGTTACTGGAAAAAGCGAAAAATACGCTTTTGAGCGTTAGAGTCGAAGACCCGATCGTCCTTCCGGAGCAAAACGACGAAGAAAAAGCCTTTGATATCGACAATATCGATACCTTAGACGAAGACGAGCCTCTAACGCTTCCGATCGCTTCCGACGATGAAGATGCATCGTTAGAATTAGGAGAAGTAGAGCTTGGTGAAATGTCGTTTGAAGATGAATCATTACTCGACGCGCATACCCAAGATATCCCATCCAAGAATGAAGAAGAGTTGGCTTTAGACGAATTGGATGACGCGTCATTATTGCTTGAAGAAGACGAAATGCTAGGTACGGTGCCGACGCAAGAAGACGACGAAGCTCTCGAAGAGGAAAAAGACGAAGCAACGCCGTGTATTTTAGACAAAGACGATATTAACGAAGTGAAACAGCTTTTAGACGACAGCGATCAAGAAGAAGAAAACGAAGCTTTGCATGAAATCGACGATACTTTAGCTTTCCTCGACGACGAAGACGAAGACGAGAAAAAAGAGGAAGAAGACGATTTTGCATTTGAAGAAGACGTAAAAACGCAAGATCAGACGGACGTACTCTCTTTAGGGTCTCTTGAAGACGAAGATTTGGCGTTGGAGGAAGCCTCCGATGTGCATGAAATGCCGATAACGCAGATTGACACAGAAGAAGAGGAAGAAGAGGAAGAAGAAATCCTTCCGCAAGAAGAGATCATCGACTCTTTTGAAGAGACGTTGGTCGAATCGACGGAGGAAATATCCGAAGATGAAGACGACGCGGACTTCCCCGAAGACGACGCGCTTATGATCCCGCATGTCGACGATGCCGTGGAAGAGCTTGAACACGAAGATGCTTCATTACAACCCCTTACCGCTATCGACGTTGTTGCACCTCGCACCGAAAATACGACTATCGCATCGCTGGATGATTTGAACGAAAATCTTCTTAAATCGGCGTTCGGAGAAGTCATAGACGAAGATACTCCGGAGTCTTTAACGCCATGTTGCGACCAAGAAGGCGTACAAGAAGAAGAGAAAATAGACGTTATACGCGGTGAAATCGAAAATAGCATTTCCAGAAGTATTTCGGGACTTGCCCAAAGCGATATTTTACGGGAAGCCTTAAAAGGAATGCGTATTAATATTTCCATTACCTTTGACGAGAAATAAAGGATGAAAGGCAATCTTTTAGTGCTTTCAGGTCCTAGCGGATCGGGAAAAAGTTCTTTGATGAAGCATGTGCTTCAGGCAATTCCCGATGCATATTTTTCTATCTCGAGTACGACGCGCTCAATACGGGAAGGCGAAAAAGAGGGTGTCAGCTATCATTTTATTTCCAAAGAGGCTTTTGAGCAGGATATGGAAGCGGGATACTTTTTAGAATGGGCAAAGGTGCACGACAACTATTACGGAACTTCTTTAAAGCCTATTTTAAAGGCGTTGCACGAGGGGCGTTTGGTTGTATGCGACATCGATGTTCAAGGTCATAAAATCGCTCGCGAAAAATTCGGCGACGTGATTACCTCTGTTTTTATTACGACTCCGGATCAAAAAAGTTTACGGGAGCGACTGTGTTTTCGAGATACGGATTCGAACGAAGTCATCGACAAGCGATTGGCAAATGCCGTTTCAGAGATGACATGTATCAAAGAATACGATTATTTATTGATTAACGATGATTTGGAAGAGACCGCACATACGCTTATTGCAATCGCTTTAGCTTCACGTACGAAAACGGCTTTAACGGATTTGGGCGAATTCATCAGCTCTTGGGCGAATATCGAGTAGCAAGCCCGCCTCATTTTTCGTTTAGGAAAAAATGCTATAATAAGTTACTTTTAGAGTATAAGGAACACAATGGGAACGTTTAGTATTTCACACTGGCTCGTCATTTTGCTGATTATCGTTTTGCTTTTCGGTGCGAAAAAAATCCCCGATCTTGCTAAAGGGGTCGGTCAAGGAATCAAAAACTTTAAAAAAGCAATCAAAGAAGAAGAGACGCCGACGATAGAAAATATGGAAACAAAAAACGATACGACTGCGACGACAACGCCGCCGCATGAAGAAAAAAAATCAAATTAAGCGTTGAGATCAATTACGTAAGGAGAAAAAAATGGGTACGTTTAGTATGGGACATTGGTTAGTTATTTTAGCCGTGGTTGTTTTGCTTTTTGGTGCGAAAAAAATTCCCGAATTAGCCAAGGGTTTCGGACAGGGAATTAAAGATTTTAAAAAAGCGATTAAAGAAGACGAGGAAGCTACAGCCGTAGCACCGAGCGAAAAAGTAGAGTCTAAAGTAGACGTTACGGCATCGACGACAGTGCCTCACGTCGACGAAAAAAAATCCGTATAAGGTTCGGTGTTGAAAAAAAGAGTTACCGAAGTCATTCAAAAGACACTGCAAAGAGAGTTTGTTTTAGAAAAACCGACCAATCTTTTTTTGGGGCATTATGCAACGCCGATCGCATTTTCGTTAGCAAAAGAGTTGAAAAAATCTCCCGTTGCGATTGCCGAAGAGCTTTGTTCCAAGTTCGATAACGACGGTATTTTCCAAGCCGTTACGCCGATCAAGGGTTACATCAATTTTAAGTTGAGCGAGTCGTTTCTTGATCACTATGCGACATGGGCGTTGGAACATGAAGCCGAATTTGGCAGCGATACGCATGACGAATCCATTTTATTGGAATACGTCAGTGCAAATCCTACGGGACCTTTGCATATCGGGCATGCCAGAGGCGCGGTTATGGGCGATGCCCTCTATCGTATCGGAACGCACCTTGGGTATAAAATTACGACCGAATATTACGTTAACGATGCGGGAAACCAAGTCGATTTGCTGGGACTTTCGATTTACCTTGCCGGACGTGAGCATATCCTGAACGTTGCCGTGCAATGGCCTGAAGAATTTTATCGCGGTGAATACATCGTCGATTTGGCGTTTGTCGCCAAAGACGAGCTCGGCGAAGCGATTTTTCATAACGAAGAAAACATCAAACGCTTGTCCGTCTGGGGCAAAGACAAGATGTTAGAGCTTATTCGATCCAATCTTGCGGACGTGGGAATCCATTTTGAGCAATTTGTCAGCGAAAAATCCCTTTATGATCAATGGGACGCCAGCTTTACGCGATTGCGCAACAACGCTAAAACGTATGAAGAAGGCGGCAAAGTGTGGATTCGTTCGACCGACTTGGGCGACGAAAAAGATCGCGTCGTCGTCAGAGAAGACGGGAGACCGACCTATTTGGCGGGGGATATTATCTACCACGACAATAAGTTTCAACGCGGCTACGATCACTATATTAACATTTGGGGCGCAGACCACCACGGTTATATCGCACGCGTGAAAGCGGCGATTAATTTCTTAGGGTACGACGAATCCAAATTGGAAGTGTTGTTGGCGCAAATGGTCTCTTTACTCAAAGGCAAAGAGCCGTATAAGATGAGTAAACGTGCCGGAAATTTCATTTTGATGAGCGACGTCGTTGCCGAGATAGGTAGTGATGCATTACGTTTCGTTTTTCTCAGCAAAAAATCGGATACGCACCTTGAGTTTGACATCGACGTCTTTAAGCAAGAAGATAATAACAATCCCGTTTTTTACGTGAATTACGCGCATGCAAGGGTCAATCAGATTTTTGCGAAAGCCGAAAAATCGCTTCAAGATATCGTACATGTTAAATTAGAAAACTTAAGCGAAGAGGCTCAAAACCTTCTTTTTAGCGCTCTGTTGCTTCCTGAAGTTTTAGATGATGCGTTTCATTCCCGACAAGTACAAAAAGTGACCGAATATTTGAAATCCCTTGCGGCAGCACTGCATAAATTTTACAACGAAAATCGTGTCGTCGGAAGTGACGACGAGGCAAAGCTGCTTAAACTGTTTGCCGTCGTTGCGCTCTCTTTACGCGTAGGGCTTCGCATGATCGGCATTCATGCCAAAGAGAGAATGTAGTTTTTCTTCATGCGACGCGAACGCCTTTTAACGACGCTTCTGCGTTTAGCGATACGCTATCCAAAACTCTTTATCGTAGCCCTTCTTTTAGGAGGGCTTTCTTACATGTACGAAGTGTTTATCGCGCGCGATACGATGTGTTTTGGAGGCGTTCCTCAAGCACTCGATGCGCGTAGCGAACATTGGACGCGTGTTTTTCGCAATCGTGCGTATATGGTAGGATATTCGGATATAAAAGCCAATCCTCTTTGGGTAGTTTATAAGCTTAGCCCTTCTTCTAGTGAAACAGGTTCGCTCAAACGCCCCGAAAGTTTTAGTCGCGATTGGCGAAATCTCGGCTTAATCGCGCAAGACGATTATACCAATAGCGGGTATGATCGAGGGCACATGGCACCCAATTTCGCGATAGCCCGTCTCTACGGTAAAACCGCTCAATACGAGACGTTTTTGATGACCAATATTACGCCGCAAAAACCCTCTTTAAATCAAAAAATTTGGCAACGTTTGGAAGAAGCGGAAATCGAAACGTTCGCTCCAAAATACAAAGTATTATGGGTTTACACCGGACCGTTGTTTGAAGGACGTTCTCAAACGTTAAAAAGTTCGGCATGGATTCAAATTCCCTCGGCATTTTATAAATTTTACGTCGGTATCGACGCTAACAATCAGCTTCATACGTTCGGCGTGATTATTCCTCAAAACGCCAAGCCAAACGATTCCTTCGAACGTTATACGGTCAGTATCGATGAAATCGAACGTCGCAGCGGGTTTGATTTTCTATGCGAGCTAGACGATGTTCTTGAAGAAAAAATAGAAGCCTCGCAAGGGGAGAAGTGGTTTTAATCGCAAAGCGAGGAAGCCGGTTCGGGGCGAGAGAAAAAGAAGCCTTGAGCGTAGCGGATGCCTAAATCGCGAATTTGCTCACAGATACCTTCATCGCTTACGTACTCGGCAATGACTTCAATGCCGGCTTCTTTGGCAAACGTCACGATATTTTTGACCAATAAAAATGAAATCGTATCGGTTAGAATTTTTTGAATAATACTCCCGTCAATTTTAATAAAGTCGGGTTTTAACTCGGCAAGATAAATGAAATTGGAATATCCGCTTCCAAAATCGTCGATAAAGATTTGATACCCTAAGCGCTTCAGCATCGTCAAATTCTCTTTTGCTTTTTCTTTACGTACCAAATCTTCCGTCTCAACCAGCTCTAAACCTAAACGTTTCGCGATCAAAGGGTCTTGTGCGTAGTTTTTTAAAAGCGATAAGATCGTCTCGTCGATAATATCTTGAGGATTGAGATTTACGTTGATGCAAAGTTTGGGATGAAGACGGAGTTGCTGGTAGCAGACGCCGAGAACTTTTTGCGTAATGTTACGCAACAAAAACGTACCTTGAATGCTTGGAAGGATTTTATCGGGCGTTACAATGCGGTTTTCATGATCGAAAAGGCGCAAAAGGGCTTCGTAATGCGAAACCTGAGCGGTTTTAACATCCACAATCTTTTGATAGTAACATGTCAAGCGATCTTCTTCGATTGCCGCTTTAATTTCGGCTAAAGATAAATGACCGCGTTGATCTTTGTGTCCGGATTCGTCGTAAATCTCAATGGTATTTCGCCCTTTCGATTTGGCATTGTAGAGTGCAACGTCGGCAAGCTTAAAAGCTTCTTGAAACGTACGCGATTTTTGAGGAACGAGATTAACGCCGATCGAAACACTAAGCTGAATCGATTCATTGGAGGGCAATACAAAACGGGTATTTTGAATCGTGCTGAAGAGTTTTTCAATGATATTAAGCGGTGTACTCGGATCATTTTTTTGCATACGCGCTAAGATTAAAAACTCTTCTCCGCCGTATCGAATGACGATATCTTCTTTTTCTCGCGTTGAAGCCAAAAGCGTTTGAGCGATTTGCGTTAGCACCTGATCGCCGCTATCGTGTCCGTAGGTATCGTTAATTTTTTTAAAGTAGTCGATATCTAACGCCGCGATACTATAATTGTCGAGCTGAATCAAATCTTGGTAATGTTGTAGATAGTTACGGTTATAAACGCCGGTCAATTTATCGATAAAGCTATTTTTGCGTATATCTTTCAAGCGAATCGCCTGTAGGATTAAAAAGAACAAAATAACGCCGATAATCATCATGATACCGATAATTCCGCGTTTTAAAATCGCCAAGACATAGTTCACTTCTTCGATTTTTTGAACCGAAAAATCGATAGCCAAGACGAGTCGTACCTGATGGTCGTATTGAATGGGCAGTAGGTAGGTAAGCGATAGCTGATGCAAGAGCGTATGATGAATGATAACGGGACGCTTTTCTTCGTAGATACGAAACCATTCGGGGCTTTCGACGTCTAGCTTCTGATTGATCATCGCTTTGTCTTCTTTCGCGGACGCATCGCTTAAAAAGCGAAAGATACCGCGATCGTCTTTGTAGACCAAATACGCGTATTTGATATTAGGCGTTAAAAGCGTTTTGAGGTACGATTCAACGCGGCGTTGTAAGGTAAGGTCGTTTTTCAACGCTTCGACGTAATCTTGTTGCGTATGAAGCAAATTTTCGACTTGCGAAGCGCAATTTTGGGTAATGCTGAAAAGATCGGAAGTGGAAATCGTAAAGAGTTTGCGACCGATTTGTTCTTCAAGTTTAATCGTATAGCTCAGAAGCAAGAGCAGAACAAAAGCAATCAAAAGCGTCGGGATAAAAAAGTAAAACGGACTTTTATGCCATAACGAGCGCAGTGTCATTCGATCGGCTCGATAAACTGTTCAAAAGAGCTCGGTAAATGGATGCGGTGTGCTTGGAGTCGTCGTTGGATAAAAACGATATTCGGTCGGCTTTTATTCCAAAAAAAAGCACCGAAATAACGTTCGTCGGAAAGAAGCTTCCGATAATTGTTGGTAAAGTAAAGCGTGTTTTGACCGTGGCAAATACTTTTTTCATCGATGTTTTTATTGATAAAAATAAAGTTGGCATCTTCACATGTTGCACTAAGCGTTGCATACTGCGCGTAGACGCTTTTTTCAAGTTTTGACATTTCCGGAATAAAGAGTCTAAGGGGCTCATCTAAAGAAGAAGCGGCAATTTCGGCAATAATTTTTGCTTCCAACTCTATCTCTTTTTGATAAGGTTTGACTAAAAACGTATAATGATCCGCATACGTGAAAAGCGCCAGTAAGCCAAGGAGTATGACATGCTTCATCAAAAAATCCATTGCAGCGAAAAAAAGATGCTTCGATCGTTATCGTCTTCGAGCGTGAAAGAGCCGTTAACGTTTTCTTGGTAGAGAGAACGCGTCGATTTGTCGAGAATATTATTGACTTTAACGCTATAGCTCAGATCTTTCGTTAGATGGTAGGTCGCACCGAGGCTCACGTTATAACTTGCCGGAACGCGGATCGTTTCGTAACGGTAGGCGTTTTTATAAATCAAAGAGGTAAAGTAGTCCCACTTTTGGTAACTGCCCATATATTTGATATAGCCGCCCTTAGTTGAATTATTGATCGTTTCGCTAAGCGTCGACGTGTAATAGTTGAGGTGCAGTTTGTCGTTACGCGATAAGGCATATTCGTAATCAAAGATCAGCCCTTCGGTATGAATCGTATGATCGACGTTCAAAAATCCGAACGTAGGGTCGTAGTAGATAAAATCGTCGATAGCGACATGATCGTACGTAACGTTTACTTTAGAGTCGCCAAACGTCAATGCCGCTTCCAAGGTATAAAAACGGTAAATTTGCGATTGGAGTTCTTTGTCGAAAAAAGCGGCATAATCGATCGTGTAAAATGTGGGCGCAATAGCGGTTTTCGTGTAAAAGCTCTTGAGCCCGAGATAATCCGTCGGCGTATAAATCGCTCCGATACGATAAAGCGAATCGGTCGAGTCTTCCATAAATCCGTCACGTCGGTGTCGATCCGATTTCGCATTGGCGACGAGAATGATCTCGTCGCTTAAGCGGTAACTGTCTTGTACGATCAAAGAGCCGATCGTCTCGGTATCGAAGTCGTTGTATGCTCCTATATCGGTTGTTTGATGCAGTACATTGGTGGTTGTTCTAGTGTTAACGTCGTAGCTTTTATGTTGAACGTTGAATGCCGTGAGAAACGTGTTCTCTTCACTCGTGAAGGTTTTTGAAAGAAATGCGTTGGTTTTGAAAACCTCTAATTCTTCATCGAATACGATAGGAATCGTTAATCCCAATCGTGTAAAATCGAGTACGGGAACGAGCCATAATCCTTGGGCGTTCTCTTCATAATACTCTCGGTTATTCGCGTCAAAAGAGAGGTTTGCCTTGATAGAGCGGTCGTCTAAAAAAAATTGCATTACGTCAATGAAAAAATCTTTAGAGTGCATACGTCCGCTATCAGGGATAGCATCGATAGAAAGTCCCGCATAATTGTTACTTGAGAAGTCGGTGTACGCTGCGCTGATACGAGAGGTTTCGTTACTCGCGTCGGCAAAGAGATACCTTCGTATTCCATTAGCATTAAGGGTCTGGTTTTTATAATCCGACTCTTTAAACGTTCGAGATTGATTGACGAACATAAGGTATTTCCAACCGTTTTCAAGGGTTTGCGACTGCGTAAAACTTTGCGAATATGCTTTTTTGGAGTTGATTCCTAGATTAATTGTCGATGCATTTTCTTTTTCGGGCTCTTTCGTATAGATACGAATATAATAAATTCCCGTTTCGTTACCGAAGGAAAAAGAACTTTCTCCGTAATAGATTTCGACGTGATCGATAAAATCCAGAGGAAGATCGCCCCATGAGAGTAAGGTCGATTGGTCGTATCCGGAGCTCAGTTCATGATCGTTAATAAAAAAGCGAAAGAAGCCGCTGGTCGTCGTTTTCGTGCCGACCAAAGAAGGGGTGGAAAGACCAAAACGGTTAGAATTTACGTTAAAAACGGGCAATTCTCGAAGAATGTCGTTGAGGGTTCGGTATTGCATCAAACGAATCTCTTGTTGAGAATAGTTGATGACATGTCCTATTTTTTCATCGACGGTTTGCAACGAATTATCGGAGGCGCGCTCATATTCGCTTAATAAATAATCAATGGTTTCGCTGAATACAAACGAGACGGATAAAACTAAACATAGAACAATTTTGATCAAAATAACGATACCCTTTAATGCTTCGCTACGATTACGTAGGCGTATACGATAGTTTACAGTATAAAAAAAGAGAACTTAATATCTTATAATTTTTATAAAACGGTTACGTATCGGTAATCAAAAGTAATAAGATGCTCAAGTTTAAGAGCGGCAGTGTTGGCAAATACCGTTCATCACCATAAAACTGCTATTGATTATAAAGCCGCTTTGATGGGAAATTGCTTCTAAGAGAGGTTTCGTATCGATAAAAATATCTTCGACGCTACCGCATTTGGAACATAAAAGATGAATATGCGGTACTTTTTTGATTTCGTATTGTTGTTTTTGATGTGGCAGTTTCACTTCTTCTAAAATATGAAAATTAATCAGATCGTTAATGTTACGATAGAGAGTAGCTTTCGACATGGTCGGATATTTACGGATAATAACGTCAAAAAGCGTATCGATGTCGATATGTCCGAACTGATCGATGGAATCGAGTATCGCCAAACGTTGATGCGTCGATTTGAGGTTGCTTGCTTTGAGCACATCTTTAAATCTTTCCATAAAACGCACTTACCTTTATAATAATGTTTAAAATACCGTAAATGCCGTAATTTTATAGCAGCAGAGCTTAATAAGATATTAACTATCCTATTTAAGAATAATTAATTATAGGAATAAATTCTAAATAAGATTAATTACTATTTAAGATAGATATCTTTATAACGCTTTTACATTCTTAAAAAGGAGATGAAATGCAAATTTCTAAGGTTCTAAGCCTTTGTACGTTGAGTGCTACCGTAGTTTTCGGTGCAAACAGCTTGGTAGACAAAGTTAAGCAAAACGGAATTGAGGCGATTCCCGTAAGTCAGCTTGAGGTTTTAAAATTAATTGATGATCCTAAAGATCCAATTACTTCGGCAAAAGTGGAGCTTGGGAAAAAACTCTATTTTGATCCGAGAATGTCGCGTAGCTCTTTAATTAGTTGCAATACCTGTCACAACCTAGCCCTCGGAGGTACGGACGGTATTAGTGCGGCGATCGGTCACGGATGGACGGCCAATCCGCATCATCTCAACTCTCCGACGGTTTACAACTCCGCTTTTTTTAAAGCACAATTTTGGGACGGTAGAAGCCCGCATCTAGCCGATCAAGCGCAAGGTCCCGTTCAAGCAGGTCCTGAAATGGCTGCCCCTCCTAAATTAGTCGAAGAACGCATTAATTCAATTCCGGCTTACGTCGATGAGTTCAAATTTGCTTACGGCGATAACGTTAAAATTTCGTTTGAGAAGATTACGTCGACGATTGCAATTTTTGAAAAAACGTTGGTTACGCCTTCACGTTTCGATGATTTTATGAACGGAAACGATAACGCGCTTTCCAAAGCCGAGAAAGAAGGCTTGGAAGTGTTTATCGACAAAGGGTGTGCGGCGTGCCATAACGGTATTGCTTTAGGCGGTACGATGCAAGCGTTTCAGGTAGCGGGAAAATATAAGTTCGCGCAAGTCGGAGATTTTAAAGGCGATGCAAACGGCATGGTCAAAACGCCGACCTTAAGAAATATTACCGAAACGGCTCCGTATTTTCACAACGGCGCGATTTGGACCTTGAAAGATGCGATCAAAGAGATGGGCAGTACGCAACTGGGAATTACGATCAGCGATGCGGAAAGTACTAAAATCGAGACGTTTTTAAAGGCGTTGAAAGGAAGAAAACCGGTTATTACTTATCCCGAACTTCCTGAAAGCAGTGAAAAAACACCGAAGCCCGATGCAAAACTCTAAACTCGAAAGCTGACATGTAAGGAGGTGTAGATTACTCTACGCCTCTGATTTTTTTCATCTCTTCTTCTCGTTCTTTGAGAAAAACTTCGATATTGTATTTTTTACGGTACTCGGGCGTCATCAGATGAATTAAAAGATCGCCCATATCGATGACCGTCCAATTATCGTCGGCATCAACGTTTAAAAAATTTTCTCCCGCGCTTTTGAGCTCGGTTTTTAGATGGTCGAGCAAAGAGAGTCCGTGTCGTTCGCCCATCGTACTTGCGATAATAACGGTGTTGACGAAATAGTCTTTCCCGCTCATATCAAACACTTGTATATCTTCCGCTTTTTTATCACTTAAGGCGGTGATAATTCTTTCGATTCTATTGTCCATTGGATTCCTTGTATAAAATGCTATCACTTCATTTTCGATGGCTTTGGGGATAAATCTCGGGTCCAAAAACGAGCGCAGCTTTGAAGAGCTGATATTAACATTAATCGGTAAAATTTTCAAGTCTTCGGGCGGAATAAAGCTTCCGCGTTGGGCGACAACGATTTCGACGTTTCGTACGATTTCTTCGTATCGATTCCATCGCGGAAGATTCGTATACGAATCGCTTCCGACGATGAGGTAGCAATGCGCATTTGGGTAACGGCTCTTGACATGTAAAATCGTTTCGATCGTCGGTACTTGCCTTTGTTGTTCCACTTCGTACGAAAGAACCTCGACGTCGGGAAGGTGGCAAAACATACGCTTTAGCCATTCGAGTCGCATCGGTGCCGGCGCACAAAAGCTCTCCTTAAAAGGGCTTAAGTAGGTTGGAACGATGAAGAGTTTGGAAAGATTGAGACGGCGTAGTGCTTCAAGCACGATTTTTTCGTGAGCCGTATGCGGCGGATCGAACGAGCCGCCAAAAATAGCGATATGCAACGGTGTGTCTTCCTTACTTTAAACTTTTTTATACTACATTTTGGATAAAATAATTCGCTTTTATCAAAGCAAATTGTAGATTAAAACGACTATTATATCAAAAGGAACACCTATGGCACTCAAAATTGCTATAAACGGATTCGGTCGCATCGGAAGATGTGTCGCCAGAATTATCGATTCTCGCGATGACGTTGAACTTGTCTGCGTGAACGACACCGCAGATCGTGCTACCACAAAACAACTACTCAAATACGATAGCGTGCACGGCGGATTTTTAGGACATGTCGAATTGCTTGAAGATGATTATATGCAAATGGGAAAATCCAAAGTCAAAATGTTTTCTACCCGCGATGCGAAAGAGCTGAATTTTGCCGATTACGGCGTAGACGTCGTTCTTGAGTGTACGGGTGCACTTTTAACTCAAAAAGATATGCAGGTTTTTATCGATAACGGCATTAAAAAAGTCGTGCTCTCTGCTCCGGCAAAAGATGACACGCCGACCTTCGTGTTGGGTGTCAACGAAGAGGCGTACGCCGGTCAAACGATTATTTCCAATGCCAGTTGTACGACCAATTGTTTGGGTCCCGTCGCTAAAATATTAGACGATGCTTTCGGTATCGACAAAGGGCTTATGACGACCGTTCACTCTTACACCAACGATCAAAATATTTTAGACGTAAAACACCGTAAAAACGATTTACGTCGAGCGCGTGCGGCGGCGGTTAATCTCATCCCGAGCAGTACGGGTGCGGCAAAAGCGATCGGTTTGGTTCTTCCTCACCTTAAAGGACGCCTACACGGACAAAGCGTGCGTGTACCGACGCCGAACGTTTCGATGGTCGATTTGAACGTTTTGTTGAAAAAAGAGACGAGTAAAGAAGAGATCAATGCGCTTTTTAGCGAACACGCCAACGGAAAACTCAAAGGCATTTTAGAAGTCGATACGGAGCAAAGAGTCTCTCAAGATTTTGTGACCAGTTCATGGAGTTCTGTCGTGGCACTTGATTTAACGCAAGTTATTTGCGGCGATATGGTCAAAGTTATGGCATGGTACGACAATGAGTGGGGTTATTCGACGCGTTTAGTCGATATGGCCGTTTACGTTAGCAAATAAAGTAAGGAAAACATATGATTCGTTCCATTAGAGATCTCGATATTGCAGGTAAAAAAGTTTTTATTCGGTGTGATTTCAATGTGCCTTTAGACGAGTTTGCCAATATTACCGACGATCGCAGGGTTCGTTCGGCAATTCCGACGATTCGTTATTGTTTGGATCACGGATGTTCGATTATTCTAGCGAGTCATTTAGGCAGACCGAAAGGTGCCGTGGACGAAAAATATTCGCTTGCCCCCGTTCAGATGAGGCTTAAACGTCTGTTATCCAAAGAAGTGGTTTTGAGTTCGGACGTGATCGGAAAAGATGCGACGGAAAAAGCGGCGGCGTTGCAAGCGGGAGAAATTTTACTTTTGGAAAACCTCCGTTTTTGCAAAGGCGAGACGGCAAACGACGAAGAGTTTGCCAAAGCACTTGCCGACATGGCGGAAGTTTATATTAACGATGCTTTCGGCGTATGCCACCGTGCGCACGCTTCGGTTGAGGCGATTACGCATTATTTTAATGAAAAATCTTCGGCGGCGGGATTTTTGCTTCAAAAAGAGATCGAATTTTCACGCAATTTATTACGCCGTCCGACCCGTCCGTTTGTCGCCGTCGTGGGCGGTAGCAAAGTCAGCGGCAAACTTCAAGCCTTGGTCAACTTATTGCCTCGCGTCGATAAACTCGTTATCGGCGGCGGTATGGCGTTTACGTTCTTAAAAGCGCAAGGGCTTGATATCGGAAATTCGATCGTAGAAGACGAATTGATCGATGAAGCCAATCGCGTCATGGAAGAAGCCAAGCGTTTGGGTGTCAAAATTTACCTTCCGGTCGACGTTGTTGCCGCGCAAACATGCTCACAAGACGCAACGATTAAATTTGTGACGGTTCAAGAGATTCCCAAAGGCTGGATGGGGCTTGACATAGGACCTGCAACGTCACGCCTTTTTAGAGAAGCGCTTGCGGATGCTCAGACGATTTTATGGAACGGCCCGATGGGCGTTTTCGAGCTTGAAAAATTTTCTAAAGGAAGTTTCAAAATGTCGCACGACATTGCTCAAGCACATGCAACGACCGTCGTAGGCGGCGGCGATACGGCCGACGTGGTGGCACGTGCGGGCGATGCCGACGAGATGACGTTCATCTCCACGGGCGGCGGTGCAAGTTTAGAGTTGATCGAGGGAAAAGAGCTTCCCGGTGTTAAAGTTCTAAGCCAAAGCGAAAGCGAATAACGATGATTATCGCGTCCAACTTTAAAACCAATTATACAAGAGCCGGCACTAAGGCGTTTGTTCAAGCGATTCAAGCCTATATCGCACAGACAAAAAGCCGACAACAAGTACGTATTTTTGCGCCTTTTACGGCATTGGATCGTTTTGGCGAACATGATAATCTTAAAGTAGGGGCGCAAAACTTTTATCCGGTGCAAAGCGGCTCGTATACCGGAGAAATCGGCTTTCAGCAGCTAGAAGAGTTCCGAATCGAAAGCGTGTTGATCGGACACAGCGAACGCCGGCATCTTTTAAAGGAATCTCAAGCTTTTATCGCGCAAAAATACGATTTTGCCAAAGCAAGAGAAGTCGAAATCGTCTATTGTATCGGTGAGCCCGCCGAAATTCGCGTTCAAGGTATCGATGCGGTGATGCGTTACCTTTGGGAGCAATTTGAAGGTATCGACGTGCATTACGATCGTTTGGTCATCGCTTATGAGCCGGTTTGGGCGATCGGTACGGGTCTAAGTGCTGGTTTAGACGACATCGACGACGTTTTGAGTCGTTTGCGCGAAAAGCTTTCAAAACCTCTTTTATACGGAGGTAGCGTCAAAGCGGACAATATCGAATCTATCTTACATGTCAAAGCATGCGAGGGTGTTTTGGTCGGAACGGCAAGCTGGAATGAAAATGCTTTTTGCGAAATGATTCGCATTGCAGATCACGTGAACAAATAAGAGGAGTAAAGCATATGGTTATGAAGGGTAAAAAAGGTCTTATCGTAGGAATCGCCAATAACAAGTCCATCGCGTACGGGATTGCGAAAGCATGTCATGAACAAGGTGCGGAATTAGCGTTTACGTACTTAAACGAATCGTTGGAAAAACGCGTACGTCCTATCGCCGAAGAGTTTGGAAGCGATAAAGTGTACGAACTCGACATCAACAATCCGGCACATTTGGACGCCCTGAGCGTTTCATTGGAAAAAGATTTCGGAAAGATCGATTTTGTCGTTCACTCCGTTGCGTATGCCCCTAAAGAAGCACTGAGCGGTCATTTTATCGATACGACCAAAGAAGCGTTTGACGTTGCGCTTGGAACATCCGCGTATTCATTGGTTTCGCTTTCTCGGGCATGTTTACCCGTCTTGAACGACAACGGCTCTATCTTAACGCTCTCGTATTTAGGCGGACCGCGCTACGTACCGCATTACAACGTGATGGGTGTTGCCAAAGCGGCACTTGAAGCGAGCGTACGCTACCTTGCGGTGGATTTGGGAAGTCGTGGTATTCGCGTTAACGCTATTAGTGCCGGACCGATTAAAACGTTGGCGGCAAGCGGAATCGGCGATTTTAGAATGATTCTTCGTTGGAACGAAACCAATGCGCCTCTTCGTAAAAACGTGACGACCGATGAAGTCGGCAACAGCGGTATGTATCTTCTCAGCGATCTTTCCAGCGGCGTTACGGGTGAGATTCATTACGTGGATGCGGGCTACAATATCATGGGTATGGGTCGGGATGAAACCGATGAAGAAGGACATACCGTGCTTGCGTGGGATTTGCAAAAGTAAGGATTGCATCGGATGAAAACAGTACTGCAAAAAATTTCTTACGTGGTACTGATGCTAGGTCTTATCTCTTTAATCTCTTTTGGAGCTATTCATTTAGCTCCCAACTCCTTTTTTGCGAGCGGCGAGCTCAATCCTAACATTACGCAAGAATCTTTAGAGCAACTCAAACGGGTTTACGGACTCAATCAATCCCTTTTCATGCAATTTTTTTCGTGGCTGAGAGCCATCGTGCATTTAGACTTTGGAATCTCTTTTGCAAGCGGAAAGCCGGTACGCGACGAGATTTTAGATCGGCTTGAGATTACGTTGCTTCTTAACGGCGTCAGTTTAGTTCTGGTGTTGGTCATTTCGCTTTATTTGGGTATCAAAGCGGCGATGAAACAATGCCTTTACGACAAAAGTGTGAAACAGTTTGCCTTGATCAGTTATGCTATGCCATCGTTTTATTTGGCACTTTTAACGATCATCGTGTTTGCGGTACGTTATAAACTTTTTCCGATCTCGGGATTGCATTCGCAAGGTCTTCCTCAAGAAGGCTGGATCGCGTATGCCGATGTTGCTTGGCATGTCGTTTTGCCTATTTTCGTGATGGTTTTTGGAGGCGTGGGAAGTTTGATTTTGTACGTTCGTAGTTTGAGTTTGGCGGTTTTAAAAAGCGACTACGTCTTTTTTGCCAAAAGTAGAGGCATTGAAGGCAAAGCGCTTTTAAGACATTTTATCCTGCCCAATCTCGCTCCTCCGATCGTGACGATTTTAGGCTTGTCGCTGCCGGGACTGATCGGTGGGAGCGTCATCTTAGAATCGATTTTTGCCATCAACGGTATGGGCTTGCTTTTTTATCAAAGTGCTTTAAGTCGTGATTATCCCGTGATTATGGGTATACTTATTATCGCTTCGTTCTTGACGCTTTTGGGCAATATGATTGCCGATTTGATCTTAGTGAAACTCAATCCACATTTTAAAAGGAGAAACATATGAAATATTTATTCCCCCTTTTTTGTATTGCGCTTTTGAGCGGTTGCGCTACTTGGGGCGGCATTAAAAAAGATGCGAAAGACGGTTACGAATGGACGAAAGAGAAGGTTAACGACGGAGCGACTTACGTCAAAGAGAAAACGGAATAAAGTCTTACATGTAAAGCGAAAAAGCTTTACATGTAACGAAAATTAAAGTCCGCCGAAGAGTTTTTTCAAGGCGTCCGGATTGCGCTCGGCTTGTTCGGGTGCGCTTTCGCCCGATGGAAGTGCAGATGCTGCCGTGCTTGAAGATTCGTGCAGTTCGACTTCGACGCCGCACAGCATAGACGTTAGGCGGATGTTGATGCCGTTTTTACCGATCGCTTTTGATTTTTGATCGCTCGGAAGCGTGACGATTGCTTTGCCGTTTTGCAGTTTAACGTTGGAAATAATCGCCGGTGCCAACGTACGGGCGATGAAAATTTCCGGAACGTTTGAAAATTCGATACAGTCGATATTTTCATTATGCAACTCTTTGCTCACCGCATTGATCCGCACCCCTTTTGTTCCGACCGTCGCACCGACGGCATCGATGTTCGGATGCAACGAGAGTAAAGCAATCTTTGCGCGCTCTCCGGGAATTCTCGCACTGCCCACGATTTTGATCATACCGTCTTTAATTTCGGGGACTTCGAGCTCTAAAAGCGATTCTAAGAATTTCGGACTGGTACGGGAAAGTTCGACGTACATGCCTTGCGATTTGTCGATAAGCACTTTGCGAATAACGCTTTTGACGACGTTCCCGACTTTAAATTTTTCGCCTTTGATACGGTTTTTTCGAGGAAGTACCGCACGAATTTCGTCGATTTCGATGTAGGTGTTTTCATCGTTATCGACGCGTACGACGGTACCGAAAACGGTTTTCCCGACCAGTTTTTGGTATTTTTCAAAAATATTGTTTTCCAAAAGGCGTTGAATGTGGTATTCGAGCTCTTTTTGAAGGGTTGCCGCGGCGGTTCGGCCTAAATTGTCTAAAGGTAATTCATAGGTAAGTTCATCGCCGATTTCAATTTCGGGATCGACTTCTTTGGCGTCTTTAATTGCGATAAAATTTTCATTGCCTTCTTGCAAACGTTCGTCTTCGGGTGTGACGACGAGCACTTTTTGATACAATTTAAGGGCTTTGGTTGCAGGATCGATTTCGGCATCGTACTCGTATTGCGAGCCGTAAATTTTCTTGGCGGTTTTAACGAGTGCCACCGTAACGGTGTTTTTCACTTCATTAATATCTAACCCTTTTTCATGAGCAATGGATTCTATAATATCAACAATTCTTTCCATAAGTATCCTTAAAAAATTAACGTATTTTACGCTTTCGATAGGTATCGCAATGATGAAAACTCAAAATTAAATCATGGAAATTTAAACGATAGCGAGCTGAGGAAAAATGATTATAGCCAAACTCTTCTTTTATTTTTCTTTATAAGAGTAAAGTAGTATGCTTTTAATGAGGAATTTATCGTAAATAAAGTATACTTCGCGATATATCTTTGTGCATAGTGAACACATACGATAATTTTTGCGATAGAAAAGAGGTTGGCAAATGGAAATTAAATTGGCAAGAAACGAAATCAACGGAAAACCCAAAACGATTACCTTAGAAAAAGTAGCCGAAATTATTGAAAAAGAGGGACAAAAAATTTTTTATTTCGACAAGGAAAACTCTCATAAAGATCTTGTCGCGCTCGTCGAGCATTTTGAGGCAAAAGGGTTGAGCGTTTATTTACGCGATATTCGTTACGGTTTAGGCGAAGGCGATTACATGTACGAAGTTCATATTTTATAAGGTCGTGTTTTGGGTATAAAAGAAGAGAAAAAGCTTTTTATTGAGACTCTAGGGTGTGCGATGAACGTTCGGGATTCCGAACATATCATCGCAGAACTCGGAAGTCTTGAAAATTATGTTCTAACGCAAAATATACAAGAAGCGGATTTAATCGTGATTAACACCTGTAGCGTGCGCGAAAAACCCGTCAGTAAACTTTTTTCAGAAATCGGAAAATACAATCTTCAAAAAAAAGCGGGTGCTAAAATCGGCGTATGCGGATGCACCGCAAGCCACTTAGGCAAAGAAATCTTTAAACGTGCCCCTTACGTCAGTTTTGTGATCGGTGCGCGTAACGTCTCTAAGATTTCAACTGCGGTTAATAACGAAAAATTTTTAAGCGTCGATACCGATTACGATGAAAGCGCTTACGCGTTTGGAGAGTATCGTAATAGCCTTTATAAGGCGTATGTCAATATCTCTATCGGCTGCGATAAAAAATGTACCTACTGTATTGTCCCGCATACCAGAGGTGAAGAGATATCTATTCCCGCCGACCTCATTTTGAACGAAGCACGCAAAGCGGCTAAAAACGGAGCAAAAGAGATTTTCTTATTGGGGCAAAACGTCAACAATTACGGAAAGCGTTTTAGCGGCAACGTACGTTTAGATATGGACTTTTCGGATCTTTTAAATCGCATTGCCGAAATTCCCGAAGTTGAGCGCATTCGCTTTACGTCTCCGCATCCTTTGCATATGGACGATAAATTTTTAGAGACATTTGCCTCAAATCCCAAAGTCTGCAAGTCGATGCATATGCCCCTGCAAAGCGGTTCAACACGCATTTTAGAGCGGATGAAACGCGGTTATAGTAAGGAGTGGTTTTTAAATCGGGCGTTGAAATTGCGCGAAATGATTCCCGATGTTTCGATTAGCACCGATATTATCGTGGCGTTTCCGGGTGAGAGCGACGAAGATTTTGAAGAGACGCTCGACGTGATGCGACAGGTCAGATTTGAGCAGGTATTTGCGTTTAAGTATTCCGCACGCCCTTTAACCAAAGCGGCAGAATTTACCGATCAAATCGATTCGGAAATTGGCTCGGCGCGGTTGGAGCGACTGCAACTTTTACAAGACGACATTTTAGACGAGATCGCTTTATCGCACTTTGATAAGATCTATCCCGTGTATATCGACGAACTTCGCAATAGCGGTTACCTTGCCGGACGAAGCGACAACAACGCGCTGGTTCAGATTAAGGGTGACGAGAGTTTGCTCGGTCGTACCGTCAATATTAAAATCACCAACCCTAAACGGCTTTCGCTCTATGGCGAATTGGTTCTCTAAAAAAAGTCGGCGCGCATTGCTTGTGCGGGTCGCGCCGCCCATCGTTTATCTTTTAACGAAAATTCTTTTTGCGACATGTAAAAAAGTGCTACACGAAGAGATCAACGGTGCCGATACGCCGAGTATTTATGCGGCATGGCACGGCGATATTTTAGCGATGATTTTCGGTTACCTTTATTATGCCAAACAGGTTAAAGTAGATGCGATTATTAGCCGTCATAGTGACGGAGAGCTGATCGCAAGGGTGGTGGAGCTTGCCGGTGCGCAAACGATTCGCGGCAGTTCGTCTAAAGGCGGTAGCACCGTTTTACGAGCGGCTTTGCGGAGCTTGAAAAACGGACGCGACGTGGCTATCACGCCCGATGGGCCAAGAGGGCCTCGTTATTCCGTAGCGGACGGCGTGGTTATTTTAGCACAGATGCGCCGTGCTCCGATTATCGCGGTTAATTGCCGTCCGAGCTCTTTTTGGACGATGAACAGTTGGGACGCGTTTTGTATTCCCAAACCTTTTAGTACGCTTCATTTTTATTACAGTAATCCTTTTTACGTGGACGGACTGTCGCTTGAAGAAGCGAAAGCTTTGATTCAACGCGAGCTCCTTGTGCATGCGGCAAATGATTAACGGCACTCAATCGGTACGTCTTTTGCTTGCACTTTTAGAAAGCTTAAGCAAGATTAGTCTAATATATAAGCTAAAATTAACCTCCGTGAGCAAGCATGTGAATAAAAGAGACGACGTATGAGCATTAAAACGGTTCTACAAAAAAAATTTGAAAATCTTTTTGTCTCTATCGTGGTGAACGATGCCGAATGCGTTTTGCGTTGCAAGGTTCTCAAAAAAGGAGCGGTTCTCAAAACGTTTACGAAGACGTTTTCCCTCACGCTTCCGCTTGAGGCGTTGGATCAAGCGCTTGAAACTTATTTGATGCATTTACAAGACGAATACCGCTTCGTTTATATCGCTTATTTATTGGATGTTTTGGGGCAAGGTGCAATCGAAGGCGTCGATAAAAAAAGCCTGCAAAGACACAATATCGATACGGAGACTACCTATTGCCTGTCGGTTCGTAATCAATGGACGGCGTATGCCGCTTCGATGGAAATTAAGAGCGTCAAAAATCTTTTTTCGGAAGTAGGTGTTGATTTTATCGTCTCTCCTTTTATCGTTTTAAGCGATTTTGTCAGCAGTCAAAAACCGAAAAACAAACCTACATGTTATCTTCTAAACGGGCATAACTTTTTTATTATGGCGGTGTTTAACGAAACGCGTCTTCATTTCGCTGCTTTCTTTAAAACGCAAAATGAATCCTCTTTTACGCGTAGCAACGATCTCAACGATTGGGAGAACGAGCAAAAAGAAGAAGAAATCGTCGGTGCGGGAGAACTTCCGGAGTTGGCGCATGGCGAGCCTGAACAAGAAGAGTTGGACGAACTCGGAGAGCTAAGCGATTTAGACACGATCGACGAATTACGTTCGGCGGATACGTTCTCCGACGTAGACGATAAAACGCTCGGATTTTTTAAAGGACTCAACGAAATTAAAGAAGAAGACGTGAGCTTAGAGCTTTACGGGCGGGATTTAACGGTTTACAAATACTTAAAATCGTCGCTGGAAGAGTATTACCACAATCCTCTCTATCCGAGCGAATTTATCGAAGAGATCATTATTTTCGACGGTTACGAAGTCAGTTCGGACTTGATCCATCAAATCGAAGACGAACTTATGATGGACGTGGAGCTTCACAAAGTCGATATCGGCGAAAAAGTCTGTGATTTGGCGATTCGCGAGGTGTTTCCATGAAATACAGCTTTATAACGCCAAGACCAAAGCCCTTTTTATCGCTTTTTAGCAAAATGTGGGTTATTTTTATTCTGTCGATGTCGGGCTTTATGCTGCTTTTCGACGGCTATCTGGCGTATGAAATCCGCTCGTTTAAAACCGGTATGGTCGATTTAACGAACGAGCGCGAAACACTTGAAAAACGCATTGACGAAGACGATGAGATTATCGGGTTGATCTTGCGTCAAAAAGCGCTTGCGGAAGAGATTTTTTCCAACAACACGCTTTTAAAAGAGAGTATGAAAAACTTGTTTGATTTGGTTCCCGATCAAATTACGCTGAAAAAAGTCGAAATGGAGCGCAACTCATTGATTTTATACGGGGTAACGCCGACGCAAGACACGTTCAATTTTCTTTTGGCAGCACCTTTAAAATCGATTTTTCATACCAGCAATACGAATTTTTATTTGACGAAAGAGGGATGGTATAACTTCGTCAGCGTTAATAAAATCATCGCAGAGGAGAGCATCGGTGACTAGTTTTGATCGCAGTCTTGAAAAAATAGATTTGATGAAACTCTTGCTTTTCTTGATGGTGTTTCTCGTGATAACGTTCGGGTTTATTTTTATTTTGATTATTCCCAACGTCAAAGAGTACCGTGTATTGCAAGCCGAATACAAGCGGGTTTTAGTGCATAAAACGCGCGTCGAAAACCTTTTTTTGGAGCGTGAAGCCGAACTCTCGAAGCTCAAAGCCGAGAACGTTCATGCGATTCAGGCGTTTAAACATACCTTTGCACCCGCCGAATTTATACGTTATGCCGGAAAGTTTTTTACAAACGTCTCATTGGTCGAAGTTTCAAAATCCGATTATAAAAAAGAGTTTGTCGAGTATGAGCTAAACGTGACTTCGACGCTCAAAACCCCGACGAATTTTTACAATTTCCTCGAAGGGCTCAATCGCTACAACAATATCGTGCAAGCCGATTTTCCGATTCATTTAGAATCTAACGCGCAAACGATCTCCTCAACGTTCAAAATCAAAGTTTACGACCTCAATGCAACGACGAAGGATTCAGCTCGGAAGTAAACAGGTACGCACGAATCTTGAGGGGAATGCGTGCCTTGCGGCAGGTTTCTTTAAAGGATTTGGGCATGACGGTCTTGAGAAAAGGCGCGACGTAAATTTTAGACTCGTCAAACACCACCGCCAATCTTCCGCCGACGACGCAGTCTTTGGTACGTAACACTTCATCGCGCTCGGCTTTAGAGAGCACTTTTCCTAAGCATTTTAACGCTTTGTCGACACGTCGAATATTGATCAAATCATCGGCGTTTCTATCGTAGATAAAAAGATCGCCGAGCCGCTTGGAACCTTTGGGTAAAAGACGTTTAGCGTCCGCTTCGAGGTAAGCGAAGCTTTGAGCGATTCCTTCTTCGTTTAAGCCAAGAAACGGCGTCGCAAACGTATGGCGGATACGGTTACGCAACACGGAGGTATCGTCGTTGCTTGCGTCGTGAAAATACTCCACTCCCCTTTTATCTAGAAAGTGTTCTAATGCCGCTTTGGTAAGATGCAGGAGCGGACGAACCAACATGTAAGCTTTTCGCTCCTCGTAGGCATGCATACCGAGCATCTCGACCAAACCCGCACCTTTGGAGAGTTGCATCAAAAACCACTCCAAACGATCGCCCAAATGGTGTGCCGTCACCAACGTGTCGTACCCGTAGTAGCGCATCAAGGTTTCACAACAGCCGTAACGCTCATAACGAGCCCGATGCTCAAAATTAGACGAAGAAAGCTTACATGTAAAGATAAAGTAGCGTTTACGAAAACGTGTCGCAAGCGTTTTGGCATAGCGCTCTTCGTCGTCGCTTTGCGCTCGGGTTTGATAATTGACTAAGACGATATCGAAAGGGATGTTCGCTTGTTCGAGTAAAAAGAAGAGGGCGGTCGAATCGCCGCCTCCCGAAAAGGCTAAAAGATTTTTGCGGTTACGAAGAAAAGTCAGGGTTTCTTCATGCAAGAGCGGTGATGGCGGCAATGAGCTTATCTCCGGCAAGTTCGTTGATGCGCGCTTGGTAGCACGCTCCGATACGAACGTTTTCAACGTCCGAGTCGTTGACGAGAATTTCGCCGTCGATGCTCGGCGCCCAAAGCAGTTCGCGCGCTCCCATAAAAAGCGCGTGTTCGCTACTCTCTCCTTCGATCAAAATCGTTACGCTTTTACCGATTTCGTTTTTGAGGCTTTGCATGGTTTGCTCGGCAACGAGTTTATCGAGCTTTTTAATGCGTGCGTTGATCGTTTTGGTATCGATTTTGCCTTCCATCGCATGCGCGGAAGTATCTTCTTCGTCCGAATACGCAAAGATATTGACGCGATCGAAGCGGAACGTTTTCATAAAGGCAAGCAGTTCTTCAAATTCCGCATCGCTCTCTTGCGGATGTCCGACGATAAAGCTGGTACGAATAAAACTGTTCGGTGCTTGGCGCATTAAAGTTAATTGTTCGATAATGCGCTCTTTTCCGGCACCTCGTTTCATGCGTTTGAGCATCGCATCGCTGATGTGTTGAATCGGCATATCAAAATAGTTGTGAAACAAAGGCGAAGCGATAATACGTTCAATCAGTGCGTTGGACGTCGTTGTCGGATAGAGGTATAAAATGCGCGCACTCTTGACGCCCTCGATGGCTTCAATTGTTTCAATGAGGCGCATCAAACCCTCTTTTTCGCCGCGGTCTCTTAAAAAGGAGCTGCTGTCTTGGGAAATAAAACTAAAATCGAAAAAGCCTTTGGCAACGAGGAACCGCACCTCTTTTTCGATCGATTCGAGCGTGCGCGAAAAGAGTTTTCCTTTAAAATTCGGAATCGCGCAAAAACTACAGGTTTGATTGCACCCCTCGGAAAGTTTGACGTAAGCATGGGCATTGGAACCCGTAATAACGCGTTCTTCTTCGTTTAAAAGATACGTTGAGGGAGAAAAGCGATTTTGACGAAGCGCGATAATCTCGTCGATTTTGTCGTAATCGCCGACACCCGTAAAGAGATCGACCTCTTTGAGCTCATGGGTAAGCTCTTCTTTGTAACGCTCGCTTAAACATCCCGCCATCACGAGTAAGGAATTTTTTTTACGCGTTTCGTGAAGTGAAAAAATCGTATTGAGGCTCTCTTGTTTCGCAGGACCGATAAATCCGCACGTGTTGACGATGAGGACGTCGGCTTTCGCGGGATCGTCGCAAAGCTCGTAATGTTTGAGTTTGCCGAGCATGACTTCGCTGTCGACGAGGTTTTTGTTGCATCCGAGTGAGACGAGATGGAGTTTTTTCACGGGTGTCCTTAAATCCATAAATTATCGATCAAACGCGTCGTGCCGACTTTGGCGCAGACTAAAATAATCGAATGACCGACATGTAATGTAGGTATTGTATCAAAATCGCGGTTTAAAATAACCGCATATTCGACATGTAAAGGCTTTAAGGCTTGAAGCATCGCGGCTTGAATCACGGAAATGTCGCGCTCGCCCTTCATCACCAAATAGGTTGCGCTTTTGAGCGACTCGCACAGTTTTAAAGCTTCGCGGCGTTCTTTGGGATTTAAATAGGCGTTACGGCTTGAAAGCGCCAATCCGTCGTCTTCGCGGATAATTTCGCACGGAACGATCGTGATGTCCAAAAAGAGGCATGTGATCATATTTTGAATGAGATAGAGTTGTTGAGCATCCTTTTTCCCGAAATACGCCCGCGTCGGCTTGGTCAGGTTGAACAATTTTAAAACGACGCGCAAAACGCCGTCAAAGTGTCCCGGACGTGCCAATCCTTCCAAAATGTAGGCTTTGGAGCTAGGGGCGTGAATCGTAGGTTCGATCGTCGCGTACATCTCCTCGGGTCGGGGCATAAAAAGCACGTCGACACCCGCCAATTCGCAAATTTTAATATCGGCTTCGGGTTTTCTAGGATATTTGTCGAGGTCTTCTCCGGGTAAAAATTGCGTCGGATTGACGAAAATCGAAACGATCGTACGGTCATTTTGCGCCGTTGATTGTTGAAGGAGAGAGAGATGTCCGTTGTGCAGCGCTCCCATCGTCGGAACCAGTCCTACCGAACCTTGAAGTTCGGCACGCGCGGCAATGAGCTCGCTTAAGGTATGTACTATTTTCATTTTAGGCACTTTTGAGTAAAATAATAGACTTCTTTAACGATCCAAGACGTCGATGGGGCGTTAGAGGTTTGAGAAGTCTCTTTGAAAGAGCGTATTATAGCAAAAGGAAGGTATTTGGATAATTACGAGTATACGGAACTGCTCAAAAAATTGACCACAAAAGTCGATAATATCGCGCAGATCATTAAACCAAACGAAATTCAAACACGCCTCGACGAAATAGAAGCGATTGAACACGATCCCGAATTTTGGAACGACGCCAAAAAAGCGGGCGAAATTCAAAAAGAAAAACGCGCGTTAAACTCCTTACTGGATCGTTATACAAAAGCCAAAACCGTCGTAGACGATGCGGGCGATTTGTACGAAATGGCGAACGCGGAAAATGACGAGGCAACGATCGAAGAGCTTTTTAAAGATGCGGAGCATTTGGAAACGCACATTACCGATCTTGAAATCGCCATGATGTTAAGCGGCGAGAACGACGGTAACGACGCCATTATCTCGATTCATCCGGGTGCGGGTGGAACGGAAAGCCAAGACTGGGCGAGTATTTTGTACCGTATGTACTTGCGCTGGGCGGAGCGATGCGGCTTTAAAGTCGAAGTCTTAGACTACCAAGAGGGCGAAGAAGCGGGCATTAAGGACGTGAGTTTTATTATCCGCGGAGAAAACGCTTACGGCTACCTCAAAGTTGAAAACGGCATTCATCGTTTGGTGCGTATTAGCCCTTTTGACGCGAACGCCAAACGCCACACGTCGTTTAGCTCGGTGATGGTTTCTCCCGAAGTGGACGACGATATCGACATCGTCATCGACGAAAAAGATTTGAAAGTCGATACCTATCGCTCCGGCGGTGCGGGAGGTCAACATGTCAATAAAACCGACAGTGCGATTCGTATTACCCACCTTCCCACCGGTATCGTCGTACAGTGTCAGAACGATCGTTCACAGCATAAAAACCGCGCATCGGCGATGAAAATGCTCAAATCGCGTTTATACGAGTTGGAACTTGAAAAACAACAAGCCGAAAAAGACGGCATCGAAAAGAGCGAAATCGGTTGGGGACATCAGATTCGCAGTTATGTTTTAGCACCTTACCAACAAGTTAAAGACAATCGAAGCAATATCGCCTATTCGCAAGTCAACAACATTCTCGACGGCGATATTTCTAAGGTAATCGAAGACGTGCTAATCGCACAAAAACGCCAATGACGTGTTGTGCAATCCATTTTGTAAGAAGTAAAAGCACCGAAGGTGCGCGGGCACTCTGCGTGAGAGAACCCAGTGTTAGCGTAGCTTTTAGAGATTAGCTCTAAAGGCGTGATAAAGATAAAAAACAACCCAATTTATAAGGAGAAACGATGCATAAACAGGCTATTTTAACGCAACTTGGATACGGGTTAACCCCAAGTACCGAAGCGCAATTGGATCGCGTCATCGCTCATACCGTAGGATTTGAAAACGTTGAAAAACACCTCATTGCTCTGCATGACGCACTTAAGGCATACCACGGTTTTGTAGCATTTTCCAGCAACAAAGATTATTTTAAAATTAAAAATGAAGCGCCCAGTAGCGAAATGATCGAAGAAGTCAACGATATGATCTTGAAATGGTCGGCTAAGTACAAAATTACGGTGGAAAAAGTTCCTAACAAAAATACCTATTACGTGATAGGTTATAAATCCTAAATAAAGGCACTCTATGTCGAGTACAAAATACCTTATCGGCGGAGGTGTCGTCATCGCGGCACTCGCGCTAACGCCTCTTTACATCTCTTCGCGCGTGGACGCAAAGCTCGATGAGACAAAACGCTTTCTCGAAGGACACGGTTTTAAACAGGAGATGCTCTCAAAAAGCGGTTACGTAAACGGTACGCGTACGTTCACTCTTGAAATCGACGATGCCGCTAAAGTGCGTGATTTTATACTCGACACGTTGGTTGCGAAAAATCCGCAATACGCTATTTTTGCGCAAGGTTTGACGCAAGAAGACGATGCGGATATGCGCGAGGTACTGGACGGTTTGAGTTTTAAAGGCGAAGTCGTTTGTTCGCATCTTTTGCCAAGCGACGTAACCGTCTCTTTAGCCTTAGCGAAATTGCCTCGTTCGGCTCAAACGTCTTTGTCTCAAAATCCGGACGTTGCCAAAGTGCTCAATCCGATCGTCGATAAAGGCGCGTTGGCGTTTACGATGATTTTTGGAAGCGACGAACGTCTCAAATCGTTTGCAATGAAAGACATCAAAGAAGAGTTGGCGATGAAAGAGGGGACGTTGCAAATCGACACCTCCGGCAATGCGTTGACGCTTCATGAGCGCGCCGGCGTCATGCAAGGGGTTTTGGGTATTCAAAAACAACTATTCGGCGTGAATGCATCCGATTTGACGTTGCGAAGTCGTTTAGAAAATCTTCGCTATACGTTTGATTATAAAGACGATCTCAATAACAAAGGCGACTTCTCGTTGGGCAGTTACCTTCTCTCGGTCAAAGAGCCTTACAGCACGTTTAACATGTCGCTTGGCGGGATGAAAATTATGAGCAGTGCGGAAGAAAGCAACAAGCAATGGAACGCCAAAGCCGAATACGCTTTAAACGGGCTGAACGCTTCTTCCAACGCAGAGTCGGTTTCGCTGGAAACGCTCAATGCGACGCTTGCCTTAAAAGGCGTCGATGCCGCGACGATTAAAAAGCTTCAAAACGATTACAATCGGCTGATGCTAGCACCCCAAGGCGGCGGTGAGCAGGCTTTAGCCGGCGACGTGAGCGAATTGATCCGTCACGGGCTAAAATTGGACTTTAACGTCGGACTTAAAAATATGCGCGGCGTTCTTGCCCTTAAAGACGTGACGCTCACTTCGACGTTGCAAATTCCTCAAAACGACTTTGACGCCAATAGCAACCCTCTCTCCGCCGTGACGCTTTTGGACGTGAGTGCTAAGTTTAAGTTGCATAAAGACGACCGTACGACGTTGGAAGCTCTGAACCTAACCGCGCCTTCGGATTTTGCGCTAGGTAAAGCCGAGGGTGATTTTTTCGTGTACGATATTGCCTTTAAAAAAGGCGTTTTAAGCGTTAACGATCAGGCGATCCAATAAAACGATGCAACCGCAACGTTCGCTCTTAAACAGTTTTACGTTGGCTCTTGGAGATACGCTCTCTCCAAGGGTTCTTCTTGTGTCGCTTCTCTCGTTTGTCTTAACCCTTCTTTTTTTCATCGCAATGATTTGGTTGAGTTTTGGGGGTATCGGCGCGTTAAGCGTTTGGCTCGGCGAGTGGCTTCAAGGCTTTGAGGGAAATTTCGAACAGACGTGGCTTTTTAGCCTTATTTCGCTTTTTGTTATCGCGAAAACCGTCGTCGGCATTCTTTTCTTTATCACGTCGATGTTAGTGGTGTACTATCTGTTTTTGATGGTTTATTCTATTATCGTCGGATTGTTCGCGGGGTACTTTATCCAAGAGATCGGGAAGACCTACTACCCGAACGTTCACATGAGAGCCATGGCGTTATTTTCGTATTTGGGATTTGTCGCCAAAACGCTTTTGATTACGGGAATTTTGTTGATCCTTTTGTTGCCTCTGGCGTTGATCCCCGTTTTTAATTTTATCCTGCTCGTTCCCGTTTTTTACATGTTTCATAAACTTTTGGTTCTTGACGTAGCGTCGTTACTAAATTCAAAAGAGGAGTATTTACGCTTGAAAGGTCGTTATGCCGCTTCGATGCGCGGAATCTCTTTGGTGTGCTTCGCTTTAACGTTGATTCCGGTATTCGGCGTGTTGATCTATCCTTACTACGTGATCGTGATGAGCCATTTTATATTTCAAAAAACCCAAGAGATCAGAGCCCTTTAATGAACGGGCTCGAAAATACCTTTTTGTCGATTTTTATAAAGCAGATTATAGGGTGCGACGCGACCGTGCATACCGATGTAAATTCCCGCTTGATTATTGCGCATGATATCGCCTAAAACCATCGCAAAATTAGCGGTTGCTTCGACGGTATCGATGTGAAAAGGAACCATCGCTCCGGTCAACGTTACGATTTTATCTTTGACATGTAAGGCAAGAAAAGTCGCGCTGACGTCCATCGTGTCGGTACCGTGAAGGATAATGACTTTGCGATGGGAAGAGGCTTGGACGGTTTGAAGCAGTAAAGCTCGATCCTCATCGTTCATCTCGAGGCTGTCTTTATGAATGATGTTGACAAGTTCGTAAGCGGTATTGTAACAGTAGCGTAAAATCGCTTCGGGTGCGACACCGTCTTTGGGAACTTCGAGCTCGCCTTTGAGCGGATTGTAGCGTTTGTTAAACGTTCCGCCCGTGTTGATGATAAGTATTTTTTCCATGGTTAAACTTTTTGACGAATTTGAATTTTTTGTGCCACAAAAAGATCGGTCGCTTTTTGTACGAACGGCGTATTTAAAATCTCCGTAGCATCTAACTCTTTTTGCATGCTCATCATGGCTCCCGTCGCACAACTTTCGCTTTGCGGCGCACCTTCAAACGTCGTATTTTCGATCATCGAATAGTTGCTGTCGTCTTCTAAAGGCAAATCCTCGAGCATCGCCGAGGGTTCATGCGTCAAAGATGCGGGTGCGGCAATTTGCGTTGCGGGAGCATCGGTTTTAACGATTTTGATTTGGCTTTCAAAACCGAAAACGTCTTGGACGAAATGTCGGATAATCGCCGAGTTGTGTTTTAAAATTTTTGCGGATTCGTCTTTAGCACTGGAATTGAGCGTTAAGACGCGATCTTGAAAACGCTCGAAGCGAATATGTTTTTGAAAACATTCGCCGAGTTCGACGTTGCGATCGAGTAGTTTTTCGCATAAACGCGCATACAGTTGTGCATCGGTAACGCCGTGATCTTGAACGCTGGTAGGCTCTGTCTCTTTTGGGGTCTCTTTAAGAGGTACTACTTCTTCATGCTGCTCCGATGATTCCGTCGTAGCGGCGGGCAAACGAAACTTCTCTTTTTCCAACGAGTCGATCATCTCTTCGATGGTTTTAATGTTGGTAGCCTCGACCATTTTAAACAACACCAACGAAAGCACGAAGCCGTTGTCGGCGTTGATGTAAAGAAGGCTTTTGGCTTCGCTCAGAATTTTGAAAAAACGTTCGTACAAAAGGGTTGAAAAGCGTCGATCTTGCTCGAAAAAAGCGTTTTTTAAATAGGCGATCAACTCATCGAGAACCACTTCGCACTCATAGCTCTCCAACTCTTTAATCATTGCCAAGAGTTCGAGTTTGTTACGGTTTAAAATCGCCGTAAACAGGATGTCGAGTTGTTTGGGATCTAAAAGTCCGAGCATCGAAGCCACGTTTTCGGGCGTAATGTAGCCTTTCGAAAAGATAATCGCTTGATCGAGCAGCGTCAACGTATCGCGCAACGAACCGTTTCCGGCACGTGAAATCATCTCTAAAGCCTCTTTTTCGTACTCGATGTTTTCAAGGTTGAGAATGTGGCAGAGGTGATTGACGACGTCGCTTTGTTTGATTTGCTTAAAGCGAAAGTGTTGCACGCGCGATAAGATCGTTGCGGGGAGTTTTAAAGGATCGGTCGTCGCCAAAATAAATTTGACGTAACTTGGGGGCTCTTCCAAGGTTTTTAAGAGTGCATTAAACGCTTGCGTGGTTAACATGTGAACTTCATCGATGATGAAAATCTTGAAACGTGCGCTTGAGGGTTTGTACTTGGTGCTTTCGATGAGCTCGCGTATGTCGTCGATACCGCGGTTAGAAGCCGCGTCCATTTCAATAATGTCGATGTGACGGTTTTCGTTCGCGCTGAGGCAGTGTTCGCAGGTTTCGCACGGCGTCGAAGTCGGGCCGTTTTCGCATACCAACGCTTTAGCAAAAATGCGCGCGGTTGAGGTTTTACCGCTTCCGCGAAGTCCCGAAAAAAGATAGGCGTGTGAAAGCCTGTCTTGATTAAGGGCTAAAGAGAGCGTCTGTGCGATCGCTTCTTGGCCGATCAACTTGTCAAACGAAGAGGGGCGATATTTGAGGGCAAGTACTTGTGACACGACGCTACCTTTGTAAAAAATTATTCATTCATGATCGATAAAAGCTCTTCGTTATCTTTGGTTTTGAGCATCTTGGCGTAAAGGAATTTGAGGGCTTCCACATCGTCCATTTGGTTGATCGCACTGCGAAGTGCCCATACTTTTTGAAGCGTGTCGGGACTTAAAAGAAGCTCTTCTTTACGTGTTCCCGATTTCATGATGTTAATCGCCGGATAGATACGACGATCGGAGATATTGCGATCGAGGACGATTTCGCTGTTACCCGTACCTTTGAACTCTTCAAAGATGACCTCGTCCATGCGGCTTCCCGTCTCAATGAGTGCGGTGGAGATGATGGTTAAGCTACCGCCGTCTTCGATATTTCGTGCCGCACCGAAAAAGCGTTTGGGTTTGTGAAGTGCATTGGCGTCGACACCGCCGCTCAAAACTTTACCGCTGGAAGGCGTGACGGTGTTGTAGGCACGCGCTAAACGGGTGATGGAGTCAAGCAAGATGATCACGTCTTTGCCCATCTCGACGCGACGTTTCGCTTTTTCGATGACAAGATTAGCCACACGGACGTGGTTTGAGGCGGGCATATCAAAGGTGGAGCTATAGACTTCGCCTTGAACGCAACGTTGCATGTCGGTGACCTCTTCGGGACGTTCGTCGACGAGGAGCACGATGAGTTCGGACTCGGGATGATTGCGTGCGATACCGTGAGCGAGCTCTTTCATGAGCTCGGTTTTACCGCTTCTTGGAGGGGCGACGATGAGTCCGCGCTGACCTTTACCGATAGGCGTAAAAAGATCGAGGACGCGTCCGGTGATTTTCATCGGATCGTATTCGAGTTTGATTTTCTCGGTGGGATAAAGCGGCGTTAGGTTTTCGAAAAGAGGGCGTTTTTTGCTCTCCGTCATCGGGAGATAGTTGATCGCTTCGATTTTTAAAAGCGCGTAGTAACGTTCTTGATCTTTGGGCGGTCTGACTTGTCCGGTAACGATGTCGCCCGTTCGGAGGGCAAATTTTTTAACTTGCGTACTGCTGACGTAAGCGTCGTTTGCACTATCGGAAAAGTTGGCATCCATCGCACGTAAAAAACCGTATCCCTCGCCTGCGATCTCTAAGATACCCGTAAAAAGAATAAATCCGCCTTGGTTGACTTGAGATTTTAAAATCTCGAACATTAAATCTTGGCGTTTAAGTTCATTGGGATTTTCGATGCCCAGTTCGGTAGCAATTTCAAGAAGTTTTTCTAAAGGCGTGGTTCGTAAGCTTTCGATTTTATAGCCGTCAACGGGAACGTGGGTGCGTGATTTGTTATAGTACGTCGGTTTTGCTTGTCCGTTGGTTGGCGCCTGATTTGCGCAAGGTTGGGGTTGCGTCGTCGCTTGGGAGGGAGTCGTTCCGCTCATTGTGCCTTCTTTGTTGTTAGTTTGATCGTTCATGAAGCTAGAGTCTCTGGTAGGGTAGATGCCCAAAAATAGAGTTGCTTGAGTCGATTTTTATGAGACTACTTTGCGAGAAATCTAAAAAGTAGCGATGGCGTAATTTTAGTCAAAGTGGCAAGATTTGTCAAGGTGGGCTAAAGAGAAAAAAGATAGAATGGCGCTTATCATTTTGGGTAAAAAGAAGTAAAAAAATGAATGATTTAGTGCATTTAGCGATTATCATGGACGGTAACGGAAGATGGGCGAAGCGTCAGGGAAAAGAGCGTTCGTTTGGGCATAAAGAAGGGGCTAAAAAGGTTCGCGAAATCACCAAATACGCCGCAAAAATGGGCATCAAATACCTTACCCTCTACGCGTTTAGCACCGAAAACTGGAATCGCCCCAAGGCGGAAGTCGGTATTTTGATGAAGCTACTCTCCAAGTATTTACACAGTGAAATCCCCACGCTTTTAGAACACAATATCCGTTTCGACGTCATCGGCGATATGAGCCGATTTTCTGCGACGTTACAAAAAGAGATTGTCTACGCTAAAGAAAAAACCGCGCATTGTACGGGCTTGACGCAAGTTTTGGCGATCAATTACGGTGCGCAAGACGAGATCGTTCGTGCCGTTTCCAAACTCTTACATGTAAGAAGCGAGGTGAGCAAAGAGAGCCTTGAAGCATGTTTGGATACGGCGGGTATGCCACCTGTGGATCTGCTCATTCGCACGGGCGGCGATTGCAGGCTTTCAAATTTTTTACTGTGGCAAGCGGCGTACGCGGAACTTTTTTTCAGTAAAACGCTCTGGCCGGACTTTTCGGTTGGAGAACTCGAAACCGTCGTTTCGGAATACCAACATACCGAAAGGCGTTTCGGCGGCGTCATCGAACAATAATCCTCAAAAGTCTTGATTGAGATCAATCAATGACATAAAAATAACCTCTTGCTAAGATGCTGAAAATTTTTGAAAGAGGATAAAAAATGTCTTTAAACATGTTATGTGATCAATGCTCTATGAGTGCAATAGGCGGCTGTGGTTCTAAAGGTCAAGATATAGGAACGTGTGGCAAAGATGCCAACTTGGCAAAACTCCAAGATATCATGATTTACGGTCTTAAAGGTCTTAGTGCGTACCGAACACACGCGAATGAATTTGGTGCTGACACCAAAGAAGTCGATGACGTCATCGCTCAAACCCTTTACTTTACGCTCACAAACGTCAACTTCAACTTTGACGACCATATCGCTCAACTGATGAAAATCGGCTCTGCGGGTGTTAAAATGATGGACATTTTGACTGAAGCACACACGTCTCACCTTGGTATTCCAACGCCTGTTCGCATCTCTCAAAACAAGGCTGAGGGCAAAGCGATCTTAGTGAGTGGTCATAACCTTGACATGTTACTTGAACTTCTCAAACAAACAGAAGGCAAAGGCATCAACATCTACACGCACTCTGAGATGATCCCAGCGCACGGTTACCCAGAACTTCGCAAATACGCGCACCTTAAAGGTAACATCGGTAAATCATGGTTTGATCAAACCAAACTTTTCGAGCAATGGGGCGGAACCATCATCGTGAACACCAACTGTATCGTTCCTCCAAAATCAACTTCAACCTATGTCGATAGACTCTACACCTACGACATCGTAGGCATCAAAGAGGGCAAAAAAATCCAAAACAACGACTTTAGCGAAGTCATCGCTCAAACATTAGCACTTCCTGATGTCACAGGTTTTGACAGTGATGAAACGCTTGTAACCGGTCACCACTACAAAACCATCTTAGGTCTAGCTCCACAAATTCTTGAGGCAGTTCAAGCAGGTAAAATCAGCCAGTTCTTCGTTATCGCAGGGTGTGACGCCCCAGGAACGGGTGGCGAATACTACAGAAAAATGGCAGAGAGCCTTCCAAATGACTGCGTGATTTTGACGTCTAGTTGCGGTAAATTTAGATTTAACGACATCGACTTTGGTACGGTGGCAGACACGGGTATCCCTCGTTACCTAGACCTTGGTCAATGCAACGACAGTAACGGTGCCGTTCACATCGCACAAGCGCTTGCTGGCGCACTTGGCGTAACCGTACACGATCTTCCAGTTTCTATCGTTTTGAGTTGGATGGAGCAAAAAGCGGTTCTGATCCTTTTAGGACTCTTTAGCCTTGGCATCAAAAACATCTACTTAGGCCCTAAGCCACCACAATTTGTCAACGACGACATCTTCGCGTTCTTGCAAGAGAACTTCAACTTGCATTTGACCGATGACGCAGCAAGTGACACTGAGAAATTATTGCTTAAAAAACCTGCGTAAGGTTTACATGTAAAGATGGGGAAGCCTTGAGAGAGGTTTCCTTTACGCGTTGTTTTACATGTAAAAAGATAAATGATTCTTTCTCCTTTTTTGATATAATCTGCCCATGAAATACATTTTTGAGTGGGATCCCCATAAAGCAAAAACCAACTATAAAAAGCATCATGTCACCTTTGAAACAGCGACAACTGTCTTTAAAGATGAACAGGCACTATCCATCTTTGATGATGATCATAGCGATGATGAAGAGCGTTGGATTACACTGGGGATGGATACTGTAACCAGGGTTTTGGTCGTCGTGCATCTGTATTGGAAAATTGAAAAAAACACGTGTACGATTAGGATTATTTCTGCGCGTAAAGCAGTTGCCAAAGAGATCGACACATACAAAGGAAGCAAATGAAAAAAGAATATGATTTTACCAATGGTGTCCGAGGAAAGTTTTTTCACAAAGATGCTACGTTTGAAATTCCCGTTTACCTTGAACCGCAAAATGAGATATTTGTGCGTAAAATAGCCGAAGAAAAAAAGATGACACTTAGTGAAATCGTCAACCAGCTAATTAGCAAAAATAAAGAGATTATTTCACTGGCTGGAAATAGGGGCTAAAAGGCAAAGTCAAATCTTTATTAACTTATAGCTTGAGGGGTAATTATGCTTGATAAAGTATCTTTCAAAAAAAATTCTTTGTATTTTGAAGAGCTATATCCTAACATATGGATTATGGATAATCATAAGTGGGCATATTACGCATGGGAAAAATATTTTCATGAAAATAAATCAATACCAAACGCATTAGTTCATCTTGATTTTCACTGGGATGCTGTTAGTGATTTTCACCAGAGTGATGAAAAACAAGATTTATCATGGTTGTTTAAGTTAAATCTAGAAGAAATAGAAAAACTAATCGCAAAAAATACATATATAAAATTAGATTCTTTTATAGCACCTGCATTAATAAAAAAATATTTTAATAAGATTCATTTTAATTGTTTTCAGTACGATGAGGAAATTGGATTTTATCATACAATATTAGAAGAGTGTCAAGCTTCTCAATTTGTTCATAAGCATATAAACGATTTGGTTAGTGCAATTCAGCCAAATATTCCTATTGTCTTTGATCTTGATGTAGACATTTTTAATCGCTCTGATCAAATGTATGACAAAGGAGACTTATGGTCTGAAGCTGATATAAGGTCATATCTTAAAAGTTGTACCCCTTTGATCTTAAATGCAAAAGTAATTACAATTGCCATGTCTTATGGTTATTCAGGTGATTCTGATGATACAAGGTATTTAACTGAATTGGTATTATCATCAATAGTAGATATAAAACAGGAAAAAAAGAATCAGTTATAAAGAAATTTACAAAATAGAATTTCCAATTTTCTGAGTAAAAAAGGGCTAAACTTTCAACTTCCCTCCGCTCATCTCTTTACATGTAAAACCCATCAAGCCCTATCGACAATGCTTACGATCTTCCCATCGCGAAAGGTAAACTCTGAGTTTCCTTGGAGTTGGAGGAGCTCGCCTGCTTTGAGTCCGTTGGGGAGGTCGATGGCGAGGACGGCTTCAAATGTAACATCGATGCGTGTTTGAGACTCGTTGGTTTCTACATTGGTGATGGTCTGTTTGCGAGATGTAAAAAGCCCTTTGGACTGTTCGGCGAGGGTGCGAAAGGCTTCTATGCCGTGTGTTTCGGCGTTGATTTCGCCGTTGGAAATATTTTGAAATGCAATGTCAGCAGAGAATAGGGGTCAGGGCTAAACTTTTAACTTTTCTTCATTTATCTCTTTACATGTAAAGATGCTAGTGCGCAAAATCTTTCAGCAGTTCGATGATCTTTTGAGCCGCTTTTTCAGAGCCATACAACGAAGCATCAAGGCTGACATGGTAATTGGTTGCATCTTTCCAGTCGTGCTTGGTGTAGTGAAGGCAGTAGTTGGCACGATTTTTATCGGACATTTCTAAGTCTTTGTCGCTGCACGGTGGCGTTGCCCCGTATTTTTCATTGACTTTGGTTTTGCGGTACGCCATGTTGGCGTGAATGAAGACATTGAAACAATTTGGGTCATCTTTTAAGATAAAATTGGCACAACGCCCGACAATCACACATGCTCCTTTAGCGCAAATATCGCGAATAATCTTACTTTGCACCATAAACAAAACATCGGCAGGTGGAAGTTGGTTATCTACATAAGCGTAGTTTTGCTCGTAGAGTTCATACAGTAGTTCACTGGCTAAGTGTTGCTCATTGGCTTGGATGTATTCAGTCGTGTAGCCCGTCTCTTCGGCGGTAAGTTTAATAAGCTCTTTATCGTAAAAAGGAATGCCAAGCTCTTTGGCGATCATCTCTCCTATCTCATGTCCGCCACTGCCGTACTCTCTTGAGATGGTAATCACCAGCGAATTAAGTGCTGTCTCTTGCGTGCTTTGTGGTTGAGGTACGATGTATGTTCCGAGCCATTGTTCGACAAAGACCAATTTGGTACTGTAAAATTTAATCAACGCACCAACAAGTAACGCCGCAACCACACTGCCTTCGCGTATGCCATCCAAGCGATTTAAAAAGGTAAAAGAGCTAATAACACCGATGATGACCATGGTGCTGTCTAAGCTGATTTTGACTTTACCAAACTCTTTATGATACGTGTGCGAAATCGCAACCGCCAAACCATCGAGCGGTAAATAGGTAAGACGCGTTTTTAAAAGTAAAAAGATACCAAATGCCAACACACCACATGCCACTAAACACCAAAAAACTTGCGCGACATACGATGTGGGAGAGAGCGAGGAGAGCAGATGCATCGTAACGTCGATGCAGTACCCAAAAACGATGACGGAGGGGAGTTGAACCAGTTGTGCCCATTGGTAATTTTTGCGTAAAACCGCCATTTGCGAGACAATAAAAACAAGGTTGAGCAAAATGGTCAATTCGCCCAAACTGAGTGACATCGTTAAGCTGTACACATACGGTACACAGGAGATTGGCGAAACTCCGAGGTTGGCTTTAACCGAGAGTGAGACACCTAACGCCATAATGAATTGCCCTAAGATAAAAACGACAATTCGCTTCGTTTTGTTTAAACTGAGCATCGTTGAGTCATCCTTCATGAATGCAGTGGCGACAAAAAACATTTTGAGGGTGCATTAGGAGTGTTTAAAATGAAGAAGATACTATATCCACATCACATTAGAGAAATCAATGCTTTTTAAAGTAGGTGTGTCCTATTTCAGCTAGAAATGGCTTCAACCGTGATGCTTTCACCGCACGCTTCGATCTTCTCTCCTGCAACGATTTTGGCGCGTTTTCTTGTCTCCACTTCGCCGTTTCGCTTCACGTTTCCTTCTTCGATAAGCATCTTTGCGTGTGCGCCACTCTCGGCGATGCCTGTGACTTTAAGCAGTTTAAACAACTCAATGTATTCTTCGTCTAGTTCAAATGTCATTTTTTCTCCTTTATTAACGCGCCATCATAGCCGAAAATGTCTTTACATGTAAATCTCAAACCTCGGCTAAAGTGAGATTATCTTACAATGGCATAAAGACTTAAAGGACGCATGTATGCCATTTTCAAAACTCTCTTTGCCTCTTCAACAAGCACTTGTGGAAGCACGTTTTAGCACAGCGACGCCGATTCAAGAAAAGGTGATTCCTCTTGTATTGGAGCGTAAAGACATCATGGCACGAGCGCAAACGGGAAGTGGCAAGAGTGCTTCGTTTGTACTGCCCATTTTAGAGCTTTGGCATACAAATAAAGGCGAGGGCAAAGCGAAGATAAAAGCACTGGTTTTAACACCCACAAGAGAGCTTACCGTGCAGGTTGCGGAAGCATTTAAGGGCTTTGGGGCGTTTTTACATGTAAAACCAAAAGTAGTGAGTATCATCGGTGGGGAGAAGATTGGGGAGCAACTCTATGACATCCAACAAGGATGCGACATTGTGGTCGCAACTTCAGGACGATTGCTTGACATTATGCGTAAAAAACAGATCGACCTTTCTCATGTGGAGTTTTTTGTCCTTGATGAAGCGGACAAGATGCTCGACCTTGGGTTTGAGCAGGAGTTAAGTTCTATCCTCGAAGCATTGCCAGAAAAACGCCAAAATCTTCTCTTTTCCGCAACCTATCCTGAAAAGATGCAAGCCATCGCTTCTAAGATAACCAAAAGTGCGGTGGAAGTGAGCATTGAAGCGGAAGCGCCAACGGTGGAATGCATACACCAGCGTGTCATTGAAGTGAGTCGTGAAAACCGAGCGCCACTATTGCGCCAACTGCTTCGTGAAAATAACTGGGAATTGGTGTTGGTCTTTATGGCAAATAAACGCGCGTGCGACAACATCGCCGTCAAATTTCGCAAGCACGGTTTTTTAGCCGAATCCTTTCATGGTGATTTGATTCAAGAAGACAGAGTATGGACGCTCAAGTCGTTTAAAGAGCGCAAGATTCGTGTGTTATTTGCCACAGATATCGCCGCACGTGGGCTTGACATCGAGGATGTAAGTTGCGTGGTCAACTTTGACCTTCCTCGCTCCACCGAAGATTACATTCACCGCATCGGGCGAACAGGACGCGCAGGGAAAGAGGGCTTAGCCATCTCATTTATCGACCATGAAGACAAAGCGCATTTTGCTTTAATTGAAAAGCGTTGTCATATCAAGCTTCAAAAAGAGCAGATAAAAGGCTTTGAATTAGAAGGTGTTGCGCCTGTAAAAGAAAAGGGGAGTGCGCCTATCAAAGGCAAACGCAAGAGTAAAAAAGACAAGTTAAGAGAGCAGGCGGCCTCACAACCTGCTTCTTAACTCTTTACATGTCAAAGTGTTTAAGCGACAATAGAGGCTTTCTTAATGTCGAGTCTATCGTACATATCGAGGATGTTGACATAGTGTCGGTGCAAGCTTACGTCGATGAGGTAGGCTTTACCATCTAAGATGTTCAGTGCATGTTCGACGTTTTCTTTTCCAAAAATGTCCCAAAGAGCACTCTCATACTCACTCCACACAAGTTCTTGCTCCCTTAAAGAGAGGATTTCGCATAAAAGTTTACTGATAGGTTTTTCACTCAAGGAGAGCAACATCTGCGCCTCTTCGTAATTTTCCAAAAGCAGATGCATTTGCGCTTTAAGGTCGATCATTTGAAAATTTTTCTCAAAAATGACGCCGATGTATTTTTCCATATTGAGTGAATCTTCCAGTGACTCGATGGCTTCAAGTAAGGCTTCGTGATCTTCTTCTTTGAAGTTGAGCACTAATGAGCGTATAAATTTACCGCTGTTTCGGTTTTGATAGACCATGTCTTCGATAGGGTAGACCTCAGAGATGCTAGGCACTAACATATGGCAGGAGTAAAAGTCCAAATAGGTGTACTCTCTTAAATAAATCTCTTTGCCCATCGCGCGAACGATGTCGCACAAAAAGGCGTATTCGTCGGCACTTCCTTCACCTTGGTAATTCCAAGGTGTATACGCAAAACTTTTGGTGGCGCTTAAAAAAGGAAAGCCCATCTTGCCATTGGAGTCGATGAAATGCGCTTCAAGGTTGAAACTATCGCCTACAAGTTCCATATCAAAGGTTGGCATCTCGAATGCGTCAAGATTTTCAAAGTCTCTTCCTTGCATCAACTCACTCATAGTGCGCTCCAAAGAGACCTCTAAAATCGGGTGTGCGCCAAAGGAGACAAAGAGTGTGCCGTTGCGTGGGTTGATGAGCGAGATGGCGGTTACAGGGAACTTTCCGCCCAAAGAGGCGTCCAAAACCTCGACGATAAACCCCGCATTTCTAAGCTCACACACATCGGCATGAAGTTTTGGAAATGAGGCGATGATGTCCTCTGGGTACTTTGGAAGCGCGTAACCGTTTTTGATGATTTCCATTTTGGCATGACGCTCGAAGATCTCGCTCAGTGCTTGCACTTTGGCTTCATCGGGTGTATTTCCACTGGCAAGTCCGTTGCTCACGTAAAGATTGCTTAAAATATTAAGCGGAATGTACACCTCTTCTTGGCTAAAAACGCTTTGAAAGGGAAGCGCTACGATCTTATCTATGATGTCGCTGTTAAAGTCAACCAAGTCTTCATGGCTCATTTCATTGGAGGGATTATAGATTACATGTAACGAAGGATTGAGGTAATTTCCACCAAACTCAAACACCTTTTGATCGGGAAAATAGGCACGGTTAGGCAGGTGAAAGTCGATAAAAAAGTTATTGGTTTGTAGGCGTTCGATGTACTCGCCAAGCGCACTGGCTTTAGAAGCAAGAGAGAGTGAGCCTTTACCGTTGGAGTAGATATGGTTGGGTGCCTCGGTCGAGGCGAGATTGATCGAGTAGCAATGGCTGAGCGGATGTTTCTCGGTCGCAAACGTAACGGCACACCCAAGATCGTCTAAAATCGTTTGCATTTTTGCGATGGAAGTGTTTAGGGGTACATTTTTGGAGAGAGGCTTCATGAATGAGGATGTCCTTTGGAGAATTGGGCATTGTAACATAATAAACGCGTGAAGCGCAAAAGCGGGCTTTGAAAACATTTGGTAACTTTTTATCGTCAGCCCTAAGTGCGATCGTAGAATATTTTGGTAAAATAGGCACAACGAACCTTTTTTATTGACGGATAAAATGAATAATTTTCTCGAGAACCCCAATGACGGTAGCCTTAGATTTAGCGATGTGGAAGTGCGATTAGCCGAATTTTTAAAGACGTTTGATCCTGAACCCTACAAGGTGCATCCTAGTTTATATTATTTTGAAGAGAACATTTTCGGTGAAATCGTCGCGTCCTTGCGTAATTGCAAGTTGCCCAAACATTTTCTCTCCTACAAAGACGTTTTGCGGGAAAAGCTGATCGAAAAGCTCGGTTTTAGCACGCAAGATTTGATTTTGTGTACCGACGGCATCGTTTACGCCAAACGCTTTTTTGCCGTCGAAGCTTTGGGCGAAGGTGCCGAAAGACGCGCATGCGGACTCGATCCTGCCGGACTGGAAGCCTATAAGCAAAAATTTTTTCCCAACGAGTTACATGTCGAAAAAACGTTAGAGCTTTTGCCCTATCTGGTTGAAGAAGTTTTAAACTTTCGTAAAATCACGCCGATTAAGTTTAAAAAACTGTTTATTACGTCGTTTATCAACTTGGTAGACATCATCGTTTTGGCGTACACGGACATCAGTGATCCTAAAGTCGTACGCGGCTTGAGTCTGTATCTGTTGCGTGAAGTGTTTGATCGTTTGATGCTTTTCATCGCGTCGGATATTTTATTTCACTTTTCCAACGCCGATCGCAAAGCCATCGAATTTTTAAGCTTTTTTAGCGTCAACGAGAGCATCGACGCCCACGGTAATCGTTATAAAGCCAATCCCATTTTGGATGAAAGCAATCATGCGTGGAACATTACGACGATTCGCTCGACCTTGCTTCAGCACAAAAAAGCCAAACAAGCCGTTTACGATAAAAAAAATGCACTCATTAGCATCAAAACGAAATTGGAAGGCTTTAAACTAGACCAACAAGAGTACGCCTTGCAAAAAGCCAAGATTAACGAGCAATGGTCCAACATTGAAGCCGTGATAAACGGGATTCATAAAACACTGCGCAAAATCCAAGAGTCCGAAGACGAAGAGGTGCATTTCAACGAAGACGGCGAAGAAAAAGTTTTCCCTCGAAAGGTCTTGATTACGCGTCTATTTAAGAAAGAAGACAAGTTGCTAAGCGAGAGGACAAAGTGCCAAAAAGCCATTGACGAGATTGAACTAAGAATCGCCAATAAACAAAAAGATATCGATATTTGGGAAAAGAAATATGCCGAAAACCAAGAGATTTTAGCGGCATTTGAGGCGAAAGGTCATCCGATGGATAAGCAGTACGAGCGAATTCAACGGGCTTTGGCAAAAACTTTAGCGTCGAGGTAGCACGCCAAAAAGACCGTTTAAAGTCTCTTTTTGGCGTGAAATCGCCCTTATTTGACCGCGGAAAAAAGTGTGCTAAGATTGCCCGCGACGCCTTCTAACGAGTGCTTAAGATCGGATGGAACAAAGACGACTTTGCTGTTGGCGGAGTTTGCCAACGCTTGAACGCTGTCGATGTAGCGTTGCGCTAAAAGGTAACTCGGCGCATCGCCGTTTTTAATTTGTGATGCTATCGCTTCCATCGCAGCTTGGTCGCCATTTGCAAGTGCGACTTTGGCTTCAGCTTCTCTACGAGCAGCTTCGAGTTTTCCTTCTGCTTCTAAAATCATAGACTGTTTAAAACCCTCTGCTTTTGCGATGGCGGCTTGTTTCTCGCCTTCAGCTTTCATAATGAGTGCTTTTTTCTCACGTTCGGCGGCGGCTTGTTTTTCCATCGCTTCTTGTAAACTGTCGCTTGGGCGAATATCTTGGACTTCGACCGCGGTCAACGATAATCCCCATTGTTCCAAATGGTCGCTGATCTTTTCCGAAACGGAGGCTTTGATGGCTTCTCGGCCTGAAAGCGAAGCGTCGAGTTCCATATTGCCGATGACGGAGCGAAGCGTCGTTGCCGCCATATTGGCGACGGCAAGCTCAAAATCGTCGATCGAATAAACCGCTTTTGCCGGATCGCTGATTTTATAAAAGACCACTGCACTGATAATCACGACGGCATTGTCTTTTGTGATGACTTCTTGGGCTTTCATTTGTTGAATCAACTCTTTGGTGTTGAGTTTCACTTGAACTTGATCGAGTACGGGAATGAGAAAGTTGAGTCCCGGTTTTAAGATGGAGTGAAACTTCCCGAGTCGCTCGACGACCCACTCTTCGCCTTGCGGTACGATGCGCACCATTTGGTAGAGAAGGTAACCGCCCGCTAAGAGCAAAATAATAAAAAACGAAAGGCTAAGGTCGATAGAGGTATGCACGCAAACTCCTTTAGTTTGAAATAGGTTTGACGATTAAAAAATGACCGTGGATAGAGACGATTTCAATATTTGTGCCGATCGCGATCGTTGCGTCGGTTTCACTTTGCGCGTTCCATTCGCTGCTACCCAAAACCGGAGCTTGCAACTTGACGCGCCCTTGCGCATCGGGCAGGATTTCGCTGAGGACTTTACCTTTCGTGCCGATAAATTCGTCGGATTGTCCGATCTTTGAAGCGGGCGCGTTGGCGACTCTTTGACGTTTAAAAACGACCGCGCCGACGAACATACCTAAAAGGGCTACGAGGATTTGAAGAATAAGAGAGTTTTCCGTGAAATATGCCAACAAAGAAGAACCGAAAAACCCAAGACCGATAAAAAGAGCAAAAAACGAGGGACTCGCGATCTCGAAAACGATAGCAAAAACGCCTAAGATCGCCCAAAGATACCATACCATCAAAACTCCTTTGCGAAGAGGATGGGGTATTATACTGAAAACACCTACAAATTATGGTGGAGCTGTGGGGGATTGAACCCCAGTCCAAAAATAGCCGCCTATGACGTCTACATGCTTAGATATTGTTGATAGTGTTTAATTTTGCTTCGTACAACAATCAGAAAACTACGCAAAACGAGCCTTTAACTTCGCTACATGTAAAGGCGTTCATGTAGTATAGCTATCAAAGCTATGATACTCTCCGAGACCTCCTAAGATAGCATCGAAGGGGAGAGCAGTCCGTTATTTATTAAACTTACGCAGCTAGAGCGTAAGCAGGACGATAGTTACTGTTGTTAGCAGTTATTGTTTGAGGGTTGTCTAACGCAAGACCCTCACTCGCGACATGCAGCCATAAACTAAAACTACTCCTGTCGAAGCCATGTCAGCCCCATAGATAGTAGGAGCGTAAGTTTAGCATATTTTGCTATAATTCGCAAAAAGTATTGAAGGAAACTATTTTGAAAAGAATTATTTCGTATCTTTGCGTAGCATTTTTCGTCTTTTGGATACAAGGATGTGCATTTAACCAACAACCGCAAAAACCGCAAGCCAATACGCAAAACGTCTCCGCACAATCGGCGCAAGATACCAATCCTAAACTTTCGCGTTTGGTCGGCAAAAACTATATCAAAGGCGTTGTATTGCATTTGACGTATGATCCTAACACGCTTTTATGGAACTACGAAATCGACGGCATTGAAACGACCAACGGAAAATTGCCGTACGTGAACTTTAACCATAAAACGGTACTTGCCAACGAAGGCGATTTGGTCTATGCGTCGTTTAACGGGATGCGTTTGGAAGAGCTTTTCGTCATCAAAGCCGGTTATTTTAAAAACGGTAAGATTTCGCAAACGGCTCCTGCGTCAAAGCCGAGAACAAGTGCAAGCAGAAAGAAAAATACGAACGCAAAGACATCTGAACCGGACGAACCGGGCGTACGCAATAAAGCACATCAGGTCATTAGCGTTCCGCAAGAAGAGACGATTCGTTTTTAGTGTTAAAAGGTTTACTATTGTTAACCGATCGTTTACTTTGAATTTCTATACTTTCAGTAGCAAATTTCATATTTTCTTCCGAAAGTATCTTCTCAAAGAGGTGTTCCGCCAAGCGCCTCTTTGAACTTTTTTTCTATTTCAATCGTAAAAATAGCCCCTTCTTTTTCGTTCCGAGCACTTAGCTTTCCGCGCATACTTTTTTCGATAATCAACTTTGACATGTAAAGTCCGATGCCCGTTCCTTCGTTTTGCTCTTTCGTACTGACGTAAGGTTCGAAAATACGCTCGATCGGCTCTATTTTAATGCCTCCGCCGTTATCTTCTACCCTCAGGTAAATGCTATGTTCATCGCTCTCCAACGTAATGCGAATATACCCCTCGGCTCTTCCCGATGCGAGAATGGCGTCTTTGGCGTTAGAGAGAAGGTTTAAAACGACTTGTTCGTATTCGCTTTTGTAACCGACGATACTTTCATCGGATTCGATGCGTACGTCCACGACGATGTTGTGATGAATAATCGCCTCTTGAATGATGCGCAACACTTCATCGACGGAATTTTGAATCGAAAAACGTTTTTTGTCCTTATTGGGCATAAAAAAATTACGAAAATCGTCAATCGTATGCGACATGTACTCGACGATGTTTTCCGCTTCAACGCATTTGATCTCCATCGAGCTTTTATCGAGCATATCCCGATTGTATTTGAGTTTGAGGGTCATTAAAAGCGCGGAGAGTTGGGAGAGCGGTTGTCGCCACTGATGCGCGATATTGCTGATCATCTCTCCTAAAGCGATAAATTTAGATTTTTGGATGAGGAGTTGTTCTTGCTCCCTGTTTTTTTGAATCTCTTCTTGCACGCGGCTTTCGAGCGTATGGTTGAGCGTTTCGAGTTCTTGGGCTTTTTGTTGCACTTGCGCGTGGTAGCTTTTTAAAAAACGCTCGATGCGTTTTCCGAGCATCAGCGCAAACGCATTGGCGACGAGGGCGAAGAGCAAAAAGATAATGATCGCGGAGGTTGCTTCCATCTTCACTTTTTCTTGAAATTGTGTTTTTGCCGCTTCGATCTCTTGGTCGATGTCGTCTAGATAAACACCCGCGGCGATGATAATATTCCACGGTTGATACAATTTAAAGTACGAAACCTTGGGGCGAGCGAGCTTCGTTCCGGGCTTTTTGTAGAGGTATTCTACAAACGAATAACCGTGATCCAAGATGTCGTGCAAAAAGATTTTGCGAAATGCCTTGCCGTTTTCGTCGGTGTACGCATCGGAGATATACTCGCCTTCCAAGTCGGGACGGTTGGGGTTAATTAACATTTTGGCAAAGCGATCGCCGCCGCCGATATGGTTGATCTCGTAGACGAAAATATAATTATGTTCTTGTCCTCCGTAGCGAATATGCCGAATCCACTCAAAAGCCTCCTGCTTGAGCGCGGCAAGGTCGTTTGGCGTATCGGAGGCGGAGCGATGCAGTTTAAATTCGATAAAGCTGATAATCGAATCGACTTCGCGCTGAAGTAAAGCGCGTTTATTCGTCTCAAACGTTTTTCGCGTATCTTCGATTTGGGCGTCTAGCAGTTCGTATTGCTTGGTAATAAAGAAATAACCGTTAAAAAGCATTAAAGAGGTAATGATAAAAACGGTACTTAACGTAATGATTTTCGAGATATTGCTCTCTTTAATAATTTTCACAAAAAACTCCCGTTGCAACTGCTATAATATAAAAGTAAGAAATTTTAGAAAGAGAGTAGCGTATCTCTTCTTTTAAGAAACGTAAAGGTTCGGTTATGGATGAAAAAATGATGAAAAAGCTTTCAAATTACCGCGTTTTGTATGCCGAAGACGATGTGGGCGTGCGCAAAAACGTTTATGAGCTTTTATGCTTGCTTTTTCAAGAGGTCTATTTGGCAAGCGACGGCGAAGAGGCGTATGCGCTTTTCGTGAAATATGCACCCGATTTGGTGATTACCGATATTAAAATGCCCCATCTCGGCGGCATCGACTTGGTGAAGAAGATTCGCGAACATGACGAAAAAGCCCATGTGATTATTATCACGGCGTATACCGAAGTCGATTACATGTTAGAAGCTATCGAACTCTCTTTACTACGCTACATTGTCAAACCCATTACCGAGCCGAAATTGTTTGACGCATTGGAAAAGTTTTTACAGTCTAAAGAAAAAAGCCATCTGCAAGAAATCGCCTCGGGTTGGTATTACGATGCTTCGCAAAAGAGCATCACGGACGGCACGGAAGCGTATGAATTAACCAAAAAAGAAGCCAAACTCATCGAACTTTTATTGGAAAAAGACTCCATCATCACGTACGAAGAGATTGAGACTTATTTGTGGGAAAACGAGTATATGAGCTTGAACGCGCTTCGTTTGATGATTAAAAACTTAAGAAAGAAACTTCCTGAGGGAACTTTAAAAAATATTCAAGGTATAGGTTACAAATTGTAACTCTAAAAACGATAAAAAACCTTTATATTGCGTAAAAGTTACTAAAAGAAACTTTTATGTCTAAAATCCGACTTCGAACGAATCCCAATGCTTTCATTACATAATTTTGACATAACTTTCACCTATAATCGACACAGAAATACATCGATAAAGGAGTTAACATGACAAAATTACTCAAAGTAGTAGCGGCCGCTACGCTCTTAGTTTCATCTGCGATTGCCGCAGAGTATACGATTAAGCTCACGCACGTCGTAAGCCCGAATACGCCCAAAGGTATGGGTGCCGACTTCTTTGCAAAACGCGTCGGCGAATTGACAGGCGGTAAAGTTGAAGTCGTCGTTTTCCCTAACTCACAACTTTACGGAGACGGCGAAGAGATGAAAGCGTTGAAGCTAGGAAACGCACACATCGCGATGCCGAGCTTTTCAAAATTTACGAGTATCGTTCCGGAGATGCAGCTTTTCGACTTACCGTTTTTGTTTAGAGACAAAGACCATCTTTACAAAGTTCTCGACGGTGAAGTGGGCAAAATCTTGAAAGACAAAGTGACGGCAAAAGGCTTTGTCGCACTGGATTATTGGGATGCCGGATTTAAACACCTTTCCGCCAATAAGCCGCTTTTGAAACCCGAAGACGCTTCCGGACTCAAATTTCGTATTATGAGTTCACATGTACTCGAAGCACAGTTTAAAGCTGTAGGTGCTAATCCGCAAGTATTGCCGTTCTCGGAAGTCTATTCCGCATTGCAACAAGGCGTCGTCGACGGTGCGGAAAATCCGCTTTCCAATTTTTATACTAAAAAATTCAACGAAGTTCAAAGCGATTTAACCCTCTCCGATCACGGTTATTTGGGTTATTTGGTCATTATGAGCGAGAGTTTCTGGAAAAAATTCCCGAACGATCTTAAACCGATGGTGCTTCAAGCAATGAAAGAGGCAACGGAATATGAGCGCAAACTTGCGTCCGAAGACGATGAGGCGATCTTGGCAAAACTCAAAGAGTATGCTAAAACGTCCGGCAATCTCAAAATTCATACGTTAAACGCGGAGCAAAAAGCGGCATGGCAAAAAGCGATGGAAGCGATTTATCCTAAATTTTACGGTGTGATCGGCGAAGAGTTGATCAAAAAAGCGCAAGCCGCTAAATAGAAAGCAAGGCAATGAAAAAGTACTTTACGATTTTAGACCTCGGCGTCATGGCGATTAATAAAAATATCGCCGTGTTCGGCATATCGCTGGGCGTTCTTCTTGCCTTCGCCAACGTCGTGCTACGTTATTTTTTCGATATGAGCATTACGTGGGCGGGAGAGCTGACCAACTATCTTTTTATGTGGTCGGCACTCTTCGGGGCGGCATACGGTTTTAAAAAAGGGGTGCATATTTCCGTTACGATGCTTTTGGAAAAACTGCCCGTGATGTTGGCAAAAATCATCTTAATGGCGGCACACCTGTTTAGTTGTTTGTATCTGGTATTAATGGCGTACTTGGGATACGAATTGGTGCTAATGTTGATTGATTTCGGCGAAATGAGCATCGATTTGCGCGTACCGATGTGGATACCGCATTTAGTTTTACCGTTTGCCTTTATCGGCGCGGCGTTTCGTGCCGGAGAAAAAGTGTTTGAAGTCGCCGCGACCGATGCCGACAAAGTCATCGTCAACAGCGAACTTGAAACGCTTCACGATTCTTTGGAAATGAGAGGAGTAAACTCACATGTTGATGCTTAGTCTTTTCGGTTTACTCTTCCTTTTAATGTTTTTGGGCGTTCCCGTTTCGGTAGCCTTAGGGTCGAGTACCTTGATAACGGCGTACTTTTTTACCGATATGGATTTGATGGGCATCACGTCGCACGTCTTCGACGGGCTCAATAAATATTCGCTGATGGCGATTCCGATGTTTATCTTAGCGGGATCGTTTCTCTCCAAAGGCGGTGCGGCACATCGTATTATCGAGTTTGCGAAGTCTATCGTCGGGCATTTGCCCGGAGGTCTTCCGATCTCGGCGATTTTTGCGGCGATGATTTTTGCGGCGGTTAGCGGAAGCTCTCCGGCAACCGTTGCGGCTATCGGTTCGGTCATGTTTGGAGCAATTCAAGAAGCGGGCTATCCCAAAGGCTACGCCATCGGAACGATCGCAACTTCGGGTAGCTTGGGCATTTTGATTCCTCCGTCCATCGTATTTATCGTATACGGCGTTACGGCGGATCTTTCCATCGGAAAGCTGTTTATGGCGGGCGTCGTTCCGGGGCTTTTGATCGGTTTTATGTTGATGAGCTTGACCTATGTTGGCGCGGTGCGTTTAGGCTTTAAAAAAGGCACGCCGGCAAGTTTTAAAGAACGACTGGTCAAATTTAAAGAGGCGTTTTGGGCGTTGATGCTCATCGTCATCGTTATCGGCGGTATTTATGGCGGTTTGTTTACACCGACCGAAGCGGGTGCGGCAAGTGCCGTCTACGCTTTTGTTGTTTCAGTTTTTGTTTACAAAGACCTTAAAATGAAAGACGTCTATAAGATCGTCTTAGAGTCGGCGTTGACAAGTTCGATGATATTTTTCGTCATTGCAAACGCGATGATTTTTGCGCACTTTCTAACCGACGAGACGATTCCGCAACAAATCACGAAGCTGATTATGGATGCGAACGTCGGACCGATCATGTTCTTGGTTATCGTCAACGTTTTGTTGCTCTTGATGGGGCAGTTTATGGAACCGAGTTCCATCGTTATGATTACCGTTCCTTTGCTTTTACCCCTCATTGTGGCACTCGGCATCGATCCGATTCATTTCGGCGTCGTCTTAGTCGTCAATATGGAAATCGGTATGATAACCCCGCCCGTGGGTCTCAACCTTTTTGTCGCCGCGGGTATGACGGGACTTAGCCTTAAAGAGGTTGTCGTCGCCTCGCTTCCGTGGGTCGGCGTCTTGTTCGTCGGATTACTTCTTATTACCTATATTCCCGCAATTTCGTTGTGGTTACCGCAGCTGATGTACGGAATGTAAAATCTTTACATGTAACGTTTGTCGGGAATGCCACAATGCCTTCCCGACGCTCTTTTAGAGCCCAAACACCTCTTCCTTCGGATTCTTTGGATCGCGTGAACCGAAAATCGGACTTTGCGTGACATTTTCCCCCTAATTTATTGTAATTTTCTCGTTTTTGTGATAGACTTATCTCGCCTTCAAAAAATTCAAAGGAGAAAATATGAAATTAGCTAAACTTAGCTTGGCGGCTATGGTAGTTGCTGGTCTTGCATCCAGCTCTTTTGCGGCAGACACATTGGCTGACGCATTTAAAAACGGTAAAGTATCAGGCGAATTAAGAGCATGGTATTTTGACAGAGAAGGTTCAGCAACCGCCGATCCTGATAAAACAGCAGCTAATAAAGGTGGCAAAGACATTAACGCTGACATCTTCAACGTAGGCGTGATCCTTGGTTACGTAACGGATTCTTTCTACGGCTTTAAATTGGGTGCAACTTTCCAATCTAACTATGCGCCGTTTGCCGACAGCGATGCTAAAGCAGATTTTAACACAGATGAATACGGTTCAGGTGCCGTTCTTTCTGAAGCGTATATCCAATACTCTATCGGTAACACGACGGCAAAAGTCGGTCGCCAATTTATCTCTACGCCATTGGCTAACGGTTCTGGTTCACGTATGATCAAACAAGCGTTTGAAGGTGCCGTATTATTGAATACCGATCTTCCTCAAACAACTTTGGCAGCGGGTGTTGTAACAAAATACCAAGGAAGAACAAGCTCTTCTTTAACGGGTGCACAGGGTGTAGCAACTTCTAACGACGGCGATGTTGCCGACTTTACAAGCCTCGAGTCTCTTGTTGATGCGCATGCGTACACATTACTTGCTATCAATAAATCAATTCCCGGTACAACCTTAACGGCACAATGGGCAGGTCTTGATAATTATGCAGATTTTTACTACTTAGAAGCGGCATATGCCGGTAAAGCAGGCGAAATCTCTTACGGTTTGGCGGCAAACTATGAGTTAAGAAGCCCAGATAATTTTACTCTTCTTAAAACTAATGAAGACGGTACAATGTACGGTGCAAAAGTCGACTTCGGTTATGGCGATTTGAAAACATACGTAGCTTATACAAAAGTTACCGATGACGCAGCTATCGGTGGTTTTGACGGCGGTGCCGGTTTCGGCGGCGGCGCACAAACAGCGTTTGCAAAAGCATACTCAAGCAAAACAGGAACATATGATAGAGACTCAAAAGCATACTCCGTTGATGCAAACTACAACTTCAAAGCCATCGGTTTGTTAGCAGGTGCTAGATATACGGGCGTTAAAGTTGATTCAGCTGCAGCAAATCTTAAAGACAGAGGTTATACCGATGTTTATATGCAATATGCATTTTCAGGCGCACTTAAAGGTTTCTCAACAGACGTTTCTTACCAAGACTGGTCAAAAGATGTTGACGGACACGATTTCTGGTTCAAAGCAAACTATAAATTCTAATTTATACGTTGCCTAATCGTCAAACAGCGGTATTTTTACCGCTGTTCTCTTCTTAAATCTGCATTTTTCTTAAAAAGCTTACTTTTTCATCACTTTTTTTAGTTGACTTTCTATTTTTTTTTTGTATACTTCGCTTTGTAATCATTTAGTAATCTAAATTTTCAAGGAGAAAATATGAAATTAGCTAAACTTAGCTTGGCGGCTATGGTAGTTGCTGGTCTAGCATCCAGCTCTTTCGCGGCAGACACATTGGCTGACGCATTTAAACAAGGTTCTGTAACCGGTGAGTTAAAAGCTTACTATTTTACAAAAGATACTGGAACAAACGATTATGATATCTTAACAACCGGTGTTCTTTTAGGTTATAAAACAGCTTCATTCTACGGTTTAAGTTTAGGTTTAACGGCACAAGGTAGTGCTTCACCTTTTGCTAGTAGCGATGATAAAGCAGCTTATGCTGGAGATATGTATGGTTCAGGTGCTCAAATTTCTGAAGCATATTTAGCATACAGCGTCGGTAAAACAACGGCAATGGTCGGTCGTATGTTCTTAGATACTCCGCTTGTTGCATCAAGCGGTTCACGTGTGGTTAAAGACTCTTTCGAGGGTGCTGCGTTAATTAATACGGATCTTCCAAATACGACGTTGATCGCGGGTTATGTTCAAAGATACCAAGATAGAACAGATAATATTAACGGAAAAGTAGGCGATATCGGTAGATTTAAGAAAAACTTCGGCGTAGGTTCAAACATTGCCTATGGCGTAACGGTTGATGATGGTGCTTATACATTAGCCGCAATCAATAAATCAATTACAGGTTTAACATTAACGGCAGCTTATGCAAATGTAGTTGATATCATCCAAGTTGCCTATGCTGAAGCTGCTTATGCTGGAACTGCAGGTAAATTTACATATGGACTATCCGCTCAATATTATTACAATAATCTTGATAGCAGTGTCCATGCCGATGATAATAACCTTTGGGGTGTGAAAGCTAGTGTAGGATATGATGCATTTGGTGCATATGTAGCATATACAAAAGTTTCAGATGAGCAAAATGGTTTAGGTGTTGTTTCAGGTCTTGGTAACGGTGCTGATCTTGCGTATACAATGTCTCCAATTATGTCTACAAGCTATGAAAATGATACTGAAGCGTATAAAATCGGTGTTACGTATGCTGTACTTAAAAACGCAAATCTTGGCGTTAACTATACACATACCGAGATTAGTAAAACTATTACAGATCCAAAAGAAGAGAACGGTTATCTAGCTTTTGAAGGTGATTATACTTTCGAAGGCGCACTTAAAGGCTTTACAACCTCTATTATTTATGAAGATGGAAGTAAAGACGCTAGTGATGCTAATGCATTGTGGTTTAAAGCGGGTTACAAATTCTAATCATGCCTTGATAACTTCGCCTCGCTATGAGGCGGAGTTTCTTTTTTACTCCTTTTCTTAACTGTCTATTTTTTATACACAACTTCACTTCTTTTAGATTCTTGCTTAAGTAACTTTTCTGTAATATTGTTTGATTACTACTACAAGGAGTATACATGAGAAAACTATCTGTTCTAGCCGCTTCCGCTCTTCTTTTAGCAAGCTCTTCTTTTGCGAAAGAGATTAACGTCGGTGTCGTTATGTCGATGAGCGGCCCGCTTGCCGCATACGGACAAACGTGCAACGAGGGTATCGAATTTGCACATTCGTTACAGCCGAAACTTAAAAACGGAGATACCGTCAAATTGGTATTGATCGACACGAAAGGCGATAAAGTCGAGTCTGCCAACGCAACGACGCGTTTGATTAGTTCCGATAAAGTCGTCGGTATCATCGGCGAATTGACCAGCACAAATACCGCGCAAGTCATGGCTATTGCCGATAAAAAAGAGATTCCCGTCATTGCTCCCGTTGCAACGAACGACAAATTGACCGAAGGTAAAAAATTTGCTAACCGCGTTTGTTTTACCGATTCATTCCAAGGTGCAGTCGTTGCCAACTATGCGGCAAAAGACTTGAAACTTAAAACGGCGGTCATCGTAGTCGATCAAGCGCAAGTGTACTCTTTAGGCCTTGCCAAAGCTTTCAAAGACGCATTTAGCGCTGCCGGCGGTAAAATCGTTAAAGAGATCAAAGTGAGCTCCGGCGATAAAGACTTTAAAGCCGTCGTTTCTCAAATCAAAGCGTCAAATCCTGATTTTATGTTCTTGCCGATGTATCACCCCGAAGTTTCTATGATTGCACGTCAAGCAAAACAAATCGGGCTTAATAAACCGATGTTCTCGGGAGACGGCGTTGCCAATCAAACCTTTATCGACTTAGGCGGCGATGCGGTTGAAGGCTACATGTTTACGGATTTCTTTGATTACGGTGCTCCTCCGACAGAACGTTCAAAAGAATTCATCAAAGCGTATGCTGCCAAAACCGGTAAACAAGAAGTCAACTCGTTTGTCGCCCTTGGTGCAGATGCCTACAACTTAATGGTAGACGCAATGAACCGTTGTGCTAATCCCGAAGACAATATTTGCGTCAATAACGAAATCAAAAAAACCAAAGGTTTTGAGGGTGTTTCGGGCGTGATCTCTATGGACGAACTCGGTAACTCTACGCGTTCAGCGGTTATCAAAGTCGTTCAAAACGCAAAAGCCGTTTACAAAGCAACCGTCAATCCTTAAAAGAACGACGTTTTTCTCTCCTCATTTCGGGGAGAGAATTTTAGACAAGTTACCATACATGTCAGAGTATGGTAAGTTTTTTAAAATTTTTTAGGAGCATCTATTTGGATTTTACAATGTTTATGCAACAGATGATCAACGGCTTTAGCCTTGGTAGTATGTATGCGCTGATCGCAATCGGGTATACGATGGTGTACGGCGTACTTCGCTTGATCAATTTCGCGCACGGCGATATTATGATGGTCGGCGGATTTTTAGGATTTTTCGGTGTAGCCGTTTTGGAACTCCCGTTCCTTGCCGCCGTTTTATTGGCGATCATCGGTTCTGCACTCTTGGGTATGGCAAGCGATAGAATTGCCTACCGACCGCTTCGAAGTGCCCCCAAAATTTCTTTGTTGATTACGGCGATCGGCGTCAGCTTTTTTTTAGAAAACGCATTTAACGTTTTTTTCGGCGGCGTTCCAAGAGCTTTCCCCGTTCCGAGCGTTTTGGAAGATATCTTAGAATTCGGTGGACTTACGATTCCCGTATCGGCCTTGATCGTACCGATTTTGACGGCTATGTTATTAGCGATTATCTTGTGGGTTTTGTTTAAAACCAAGTATGGCATGGCGATTCGCGCCCTTGCGTTCGACGTCGATACGGTCAATCTTATGGGGATTGACGCCAATCGTATCATTACCATTGTTTTTGGGATGGGCTCGGCACTAGCGGCGGTCGGCGGTATCTTTTGGGTCGTGAATTATCCTTCCGTCGATCCGATGATGGGTGTTTTAGTCGGGCTTAAAGCGTTTGCGGCGGCGGTAGTCGGTGGCATCGGAAGCGTCGGCGGGGCCGTTTTAGGAGGGTTGATTATCGGCTTTACCGAAGTGGTCGTGATTGCTTTTTTCCCGGAACTGGGCGGATACAAAGACGCATTTGCGTTTATCTTTCTCATCTTAATTTTATTGTTCAAACCGACCGGTATTTTAGGAATTGATTTTGAAAAGAGTAGGTTTTAAGATGACGGTAAAAAAAGATCAATGGATTAACCTTTCATTCGTGTTCGGCGTTATCGGATTTATCGGTATCGCCAATAGTTTTTTTGACGAATATACGATTCGTATTTTAAACAATATCGCTATTTTTACGATTTTGGCGGTCAGTTACAATCTAATTAACGGCGTTACGGGGCAGTTTTCGCTCGAGCCGAACGGTTTTGTCGCTATCGGTGCTTACGTCACCGCGCTTTTATTGGTTTCTCCCGAAGCCAAACAGTACCAATACGCGATCGTCGATCCGTATCCTTTCGTGTTAAGCTTGCATGCCAATTTCGTGGTTGCTTTAGTGTTGTCGGGATTTTTTGCGACATGTTTGGCGTTGGTACTCTCTTTTCCGGTTTTTAGGGTTCGAGGAGACTATTTGGCGATCGTAACGCTTGGTTTTGGATTTATCATCAAAATATTTGCGATCAATTATCCCGAAGTAACCAACGGTTCTTTAGGGCTAAACGATATTCCCGAATTTTCCAATCTGTATTGGACGGGCGGTATTGCGATTATCGCGGTTATAACGGTTTTGAACATCGTCAATTCTAAATTCGGACGTGCTATGAAAGCGGTACGCGACGATGAAGATGCGGCGATTGCAATGGGTGTCAATACTTTTAAAGCCAAAACCTTTGCCTTTTGCACAAGTGCTTTTTTTGAAGGCGTCGGCGGCGGGCTTTTGGCGGCATTGCTGACAAGCATTTCGCCTGATCTGTTTGACTTTTTCTTTACGTTTCAATTGTTGATTATTATCGTGCTCGGAGGACTCGGTAGTACGACGGGTGCGATTGTCGGAACGATTTTAGTAATGGGCGGAAGCGAATGGATGCGCTTTTTGGACGAACCGATGAAATTTTTCGGTTATACGACGCCGGCAATGCCCGGATTGCGTATGGTCGTCTTCTCGTTAATCTTGATTTTTATCATGCTTTTTGCCCGAGAAGGCATTATGGGTAAGAAAGAGCTAAAAGATCTTTTCAAAGGCCGTAAAAGGAGTGCGAAATGATCTTACATGTCAATAACGTTACCAAAAATTTCGGCGGTGTAACGGCGATTAAAGAGACGAGTTTTAGCGTCGATCGAAAAGAGATTTTCGGACTGATCGGGCCTAACGGCGCAGGTAAAACGACGATGTTTAACATCATCACGGGAAATTACGAACCAAGTTCGGGAGAAGTCATTTTCCGAAACGAGATGATTCACGGATTGAAACCGCATTTAATCGTTCGCCGCGGTATCGCCCGAACGTTTCAAAACATTCGTCTGTTTTCGAGCATGAGCGTTTTGGATAACGTTTTGATCGGATTTGACTTCCAAGCACGCTACAGTTTCTTTGAAGCTATTTCGCGTTTTCCGCGTTTTATCGGCGAAGAAAAACGCATCAAAAAACGCGCATTCGAGATTTTGGATTATTTTGGAATGAGTGCGTTTGCCCATGCCAAAGCGGTCGATTTGAGTTACGGCCAGCAACGTAAAGTTGAGATTGCACGTGCATTGGCGACCAATCCGGAATTGTTATTACTCGATGAACCCGCAGCGGGTATGAATCCTTCCGAGACGGAAGAGTTGGGAAACATCATCAAAAAAGCGCGTGAAGATTTCGACTTAACGGTACTTTTGATCGAACACGATATGAAATTCGTCAATCAATTGTGCGACAAAGTGTTGGTGCTTGATTACGGTAAAACCATTTTCGAAGGAAAGCCCAGCGACGCGATTCAAGATTCTGAAGTGATTTCGGCGTATTTAGGAGATTTTCATCATGATTAACGTTAAAAACCTACATGTCTATTACGGACTGATCGAAGCGGTCAAAGGGATTGATTTTGACGTGAAAGAGGGGGAAATCGTCTCGTTGATCGGTAGCAACGGCGCGGGTAAAAGTTCGACCCTGAAAGCACTGCTCAACAGCGTCAAAAAAACGGGAGATATTAATTTTTTAGGTTTCGATACCAAACACCATAAAACGCATACACTCGTTCAACACGGACTTTCGTTGGTTCCGGAAGGTCGTAAAATCTTTATCAACCTGACGGTTGAAGAAAATTTACGTATGGGTGCGTTTAATAACGACGAAAATTACGAACATCTGCGCGATGCGATGTACGGGCTTTTCCCTCGGATCAAAGACAAACGCTATCAACTCGCGGGAACGATGAGCGGGGGTGAGCAACAAATGTTGGCGATTTCGCGAGCCTTGATGGGCGAACCGAAACTCTTGATGTTGGATGAACCGAGCCTCGGTCTTGCACCTAAAATCGTCGGAGAGGTTTTTGAGACGATACTTCGACTGAGAGACGAGGGCATTACAATCCTCCTCGTAGAACAAAACGCTTTTGCCGCATTGAAAATTTCCGATAAAGCTTACGTTTTAGAAAACGGCAAAATCGTGATGAACGGTAAAGCTTCCGAGATGATCGGAGACGACACGATCCGCAAAAAATACCTCGGCGGATAAGATCAAACCTGCTTACATGTAGCCTCTGAAACGATGAGGCTACCGCTTCTTTAATGATTTATAAATTATTTACTCTAAAAAGGTAACATACCCCTATTTAGTTACGAAGGAAATTGGGAATGAACGGTGTATTGAAGCAACTTTTATCGATGAAAGTTGCGATTGTTTTGCTCTTGCTTTTTGGCTTTTTTAGTGCCGTGGCGACTTTTGTGGAAAATGATTTCGGTGCCGAAACGAGTTGGGCGCTGATTTATACGTCATGGTGGTTTGAACTTCTGCAAATAGCTCTTGGTATCGTACTCCTTTACAATATGGTTCATTATAAAATCTACACGCGCGATAAACTTCCTTCTTTGATGTTTCATCTTAGCTTTCTTTTTATTCTTATCGGTTCGGGGATGACGCGTTATTTCGGTTTTGAAGGCTCTTTGCACATTCGAAACGGCATGGAAGAAAACCGCGTACTCTCTTCGGAAGCGTTTGTACAAGCTTCCGCGCTCAAAGAGGGAAAAAGCTATAGTTATGCTCATCCTTTGTTGATTTCCCAAATGGGTGGAAATCATTTTAACTTTGGCTTGGACGTGGGCGGCGAAAAAGCACATGTGAGTTTTAAAGAGTATTTTCCGCGGGCAACTAAAAAAGTTGTTGACGATCCTAACGGTGTTGCGATGATTTCCATGATACTCAGTGCTTATGGGGAGAGTTTAAGTATTTCTCTTAAAGAAGGCGAATTTTACGAAACCCCCGATTATATTTTTAGTTTCAATGCAAAGCTTGATAAACCGAGTAAGCCGATAGTACGCTTTTTCAGGGAAAACGAAAGCTTTTACATGCTCTCAGACGAAAACGTATCGTGGTTTAAGATGGCGGAAAATACGCGAGGAACGTTTGAGGCAAACCGCAAGGAAGCGTTTACGACGGGACAACTTTATACCGTCGGTACTATGAATTTTGCGCCGCGTTATATCGGCTTAAAAGGAAAAGAAAAAGTCGTTGAAGATAAAAATCCGATGATTCAAGCAGGCGTCGAGTCCGCATTAGTCGTAACGGTCGAATTTAAAGGCGAACGACACGATGTTGCGATGTTCGGACAAGGCAAAGGCGCTAAAGGCGAGCCGACGAAGATAATAATTGCAGGCATTCCGTTTGTATTTGAATGGGGTTCGAAGACGTTTACGTTGCCTTTTTCCATTCAGTTGAACGAATTTCAATTAGATCGATACCCCGGTTCCATGTCGCCGATGTCGTATGCCAGCGAAGTTGAAGTCGTCGATAAAGAGCAAAACGTACGTTTGCCGTTTCGTATCTATATGAATCACGTCTTGGACTACCGAGGATTCCGTTTTTTCCAATCATCGTACGATAAAGACGAAAAGGGTACGATTTTATCGGTCAATAACGATCCGGGAAAAATTCCGACTTATTTAGGATACTTTTTGTTAAGTTTAGGACTCTTTTTAAACCTGCTCAATCCCCAAAGCCGTTTTCGCAAATTAGCGTTTATGATTCAGCGCGACACGGTTAAGATGAAATCGGTGCTTGTACTCGTAAGCGTAATGCTTTTAACGTGGACGCAGCCTTTACATGCGTATACTACAGAAGAGTATTTAAGCTTTTTGAAACAGTACGACGTCAAACATGCCGATCGTTTCGGTAAAGTGTTGGTGCAAAGCGTGGACGGGCGTATCAAACCGATCGATACCGTTGCATTCGAAGTGCTTAACAAAGTATACGGTGGTTCGACGTATCAAGGTATGAATGCCAATCAAGTCGTTTTGAGCATGATGAGTTCTCCAGCCGAATGGCAATCGCTTCCGATTATCAAAGTGTTTCATCCCGAACTCAAAAAGATGATCGGGATTCCCGACAATCAAAAATACGCGTCCTTTAACGACTTTTTTGAAAAAGAGGGCGATCACGGCTTTAAACTGGCGAAGTTTTCCGAAGAAGCCAACCGAAAAAAACCCGCATTACGCAACCAGTTTGATAAAGACGTCTTAAAAGTCGACGAACGCGTTAACATCTGTTATATGGTCTATACCGGAGAAATTTTTAAAATGATCCCGAAACAAAACGACCTCTCGAAACGATGGTTTGCACCTCAAGAAGCCGTAATGAATTTTTCGAAACAAGAAGGCGATGAGGTACGGGCATTATTGGGCGGTTATTTTGAGGCAATCGGAGAAGGCTTGGAAAAAAGCAACTGGGACAATGCCGACAAAGCACTGGATAAACTTCAGTCTTACCAAGAACAATACGGAGCCGACATTATTCCCGCATCAAGCCGCATTAAAGCGGAAATCTTTTTTAACCATGCAAAAATTTTCGATCGTTTGACGCCGCTTTATCTCTTAAGCGGGTTGATACTCCTATGCTTTATTTTCGCCAAAATGGTTAAACCAAAACTCTCTATCCAATGGATAGCCCAAGCAGTGTTAACGCTGACGGTTATCGGCTTTTTAGTTCACAGTGCCGGACTCGGTCTTCGCTGGTACATCGCACAACATGCACCGTGGAGCGACGGATACGAATCCATGATCTATATCGCGTGGGCTATTGCGTTAGCGGGTATTTTCTTCGCACGCCAATCGGTCGTTTCTTTATCGTTAACGTCGATCTTAGCCGGTATTACGCTTTTTGTAGCGCATTTAAGTTGGATGGATCCGCAAATTACCAATCTGGTTCCGGTTTTAAAATCGTATTGGCTCAATATCCATGTCTCCGTCATTACGGCAAGCTACGGCTTTTTCGGTTTGTGCGCACTTTTGGGCTTTTTTACGCTCGTTTTATTTATCTTACGTAGCGGTAGCCAAGCCAAACATAACCGCAATCAAGAGTTGGATCGCAATATTATCGAAGCGACGCGCATCAATGAAATGGCGATGATTTTAGGGCTCAGCCTTTTAACGGTCGGTAACTTTTTGGGAGGCGTATGGGCGAACGAGTCGTGGGGAAGGTACTGGGGTTGGGATCCAAAAGAGACGTGGGCGTTGGTATCCATCTTAGTATACGCGGCCGTCGTGCATTTCCGCTTCGTGCCGAAACTCAATACGCCGTTTGCATTTGCCGTAGCATCGACCGTTTCGTTTGCTTCGATTATTATGACCTATTTCGGGGTTAACTTTTACCTCTCCGGTATGCATTCGTATGCGGCAGGCGATCCGATACCCGTACCGAGCTTCGTTTACTACACGGTCGCGATCGTTGCGTTGGCGATTACGCTTGCATATCCTAAACGAACCTTACGTCAAGAGACAAAACCTTCCGCTTGAAAGAGGCCTATGGCCTTTTTCAAGTTGTGCTATAATAGCCCCAAAAATCAGGAAGGCTATAGGCATGCAAGAGAATTATCTGATTCTTGCCATTGTTGCGGTTATCGCAATTGTCATTATCTCTTTATTTATCGTTGTCGCCAATCTTCAAAAAACCGTTGTGATCGAAACGATTCCCAGTCAAGTCGAACAAGAAAAGGCTCGTAAAATCGCTATCGAAGCGATGGTGGAAATTGCGGCTAAACGCAATTCGACGCGCAACGATCTGACCAATGCTATTTTACAAGTTGCCAAAGCTTGTCCTTTTCCCGAAAAGCAAAAAGGAATGACTCCCAAAATTGCCAAAGTGTATCTCAATTTCGTCTTGTTGGTTGCGAGTCATCGCAATGCGGACGCGAAGTTAATCGCGTTTATGGACGAAGAGCTTAAAAAAGCCAATCCCGAATACAAGCAAGAAATCGATATTTATGAAAATGAGGGAATCAATCAACGAGGGAAAAGAATTTAATATAGGAAAGAATATGGCGACCCCAGGGGGACTTGAACCCCCGTTCCCGCCTTGAGAGGGCGGTGTCCTAACCACTAGACGATGGGGTCGCACATGTGATTTTGCTTAGGACAATGGTGACCCGTGATGGATTCGAACCATCGACCACCTCCTTAAAAGGGAGATGCTCTACCTGCTGAGCTAACGAGTCATGCTCAGACGGTTTCATCGTAACGATAAGAAAGAGCTGAGGGAAATAAATCGTGGCGCGGCGGACGGGGCTCGAACCCGCGACCCCCGGCGTGACAGGCCGATATTCTAACCAACTGAACTACCGCCGCACACGAAATGGTGGTCGCTATAAGACTCGAACTTATGACATCCACCTTGTAAGGGTGGCGCTCTACCAACTGAGCTAAGCGACCAAAGGGACACTACGTTAAAAAGAATTAAATGGCGACCCCAAGGGGATTTGAACCCCTGTAACCGCCGTGAAAGGGCGGGATCCTGGACCACTAGACGATGGGGTCGCACAAATAAAAAAGTGGTGACCCGTGATGGATTCGAACCATCGACCACCTCCTTAAAAGGGAGATGCTCTACCGGCTGAGCTAACGAGTCATTCACCGTTCTTCTCGTAATGAGGCTGAAATTATAGAGAAAAAAATTTCATTTGTCAAGAGAAATTTGCACTATTTTAAAAAAAGTGTTTCTCCGACATGCAAAAGAAGTTTAAAGGCGTGATACGCGCTTTGACGTTGGATATAGTGTCGATCGCCTTCTAAAAGGAGCCTTTCGATCAGGACGTTTCCTTCTTTATCACGAGCGCCTACAAAAACCGTTCCGACGGGTTTTTCGATGCTTCCGCCGGTCGGTCCCGCGATACCGCTTGTGGCAATCGCATAGTCGGCCAAGCTGGCGTTTAAAACGCCTTCCAACATCTCCCTAACGCACAATTCGCTCACCGCACCGTGACGTTCGAGGGTCTCTTCATTGACGCCGAGCCATGATGCTTTGATTTCATTGGCGTAGGAAACGATGCCGCCTTTAAAAACGGCGGAGACTCCCGAATGTTCGGTTAACATCGAAGCGATCAATCCTCCGGTGCAACTTTCCGCAACGCTTAAGGTCTTACCGTGCGTTTCTAAACAGGTACAAATATGCTCGATAACATCGGGATGCTGAATGACTTTTTGAGGTAAGAGCGATTTAACGGCTTTGAAAAAACTCTCTAAATTGCCGTATTTGTTTGAAACGGCTTCGACGCTTATCCATCCGTCGATGATCGTCGTCGGCGTGATGCGGATTTCGTAATTTTGCGCTAAGGGTTCGACGAGAATTTTCAAGGAATCTTCATCGATATTGATGATGGAAAAAAGGGACGATTCGTTGGTGTTATCGATAAAAATAGGCGGAAGTTTTTTATTTTCCGTCGTTTTTATGACGTTGATATATTTGCCCTCGCGCGCTAAAAGGTAGCTGTCGGTTTCATAACGAACGGCTTTAGAGGGGATCAACATACCGCCTTTGAGTTCCAACGTCTCTTCACCGAGCGTCGCGATAACTTTGTTGACCAGATTAAAACTGTCGTTGGAGGTGACGATAACGATTTCGTCGGCATGCGAAATCGATTCTTCTAACACAAAAAAGAGGTCTTTGTCATTTTTATCGATATAGACGGTTTGATCGGGAAGATTCAAATGTTTCGTGATCGTGGAATGGATATAATTTAAAAACGGCAGATTGTATCGCAAGGCTTTTCCTACGACGATCAAAGAGCTTTTCATGCACAACCTTTTTTAGTTTGTATTATAGCATCTTGCGATGCGTAAGTGCTTCTTAAATCGTTTTTAGGTAAACTTGCCTCATTTTAAGATGCTTACATGTAAGAGTCTTAGCTTCCAAGGAGAGAGACTAAATGGACTATAAAGAGACCTTGCTTCTTCCTCAAACGGCGTTCCCGATGAGAGGCAATCTACCCCAAAACGAACCCGCTCGTTACGCTAAGTGGTTTTCAAAAGAGGAAAGCGCTTACGCACGCATGATCAAGAATCGCGAAAACAGTTCCAAGACGTTTATTTTGCACGACGGACCTCCGTATGCGAACGGGCATATTCATATCGGACATGCACTCAATAAAATTCTCAAAGACGTTATTGTTAAGACGCACTATTTTTTCGGTGAGAAAGTTCGTTACGTTCCGGGCTGGGATTGTCACGGTTTGCCGATAGAGCAGCAAGTCGAAAAAAATCTCGGTAAAGAGAAAAAAGATACGCTTGCTAAAAGTGAAATCAGGGAATTGTGCCGCGAACACGCACGCAAATTTATCGATATTCAACGTGACGAATTTAAATCCTTGGGCGTTATCGGCGATTGGGATAACCCGTATATGACGATGAAATTTAAATTTGAAGCGGATATTTACCGTGCTTTGTGCGGCGTTGCGCATCAAGGATTACTCGTAGAACGCAGCAAACCCGTTTACTGGTCGTGGGCGGCGCGCAGTGCGTTAGCCGAAGCCGAAGTCGAATACGAAGATAAAGAGGATTACTCCATTTTCGTAGCGTTTGGGCTTAGCGACGAGGCGAAAGCCGCATTGAACGTGAGCGGCGACGTCTCGGTCATTATTTGGACGACGACGCCGTGGACCTTGCCCGCCAACGTCGGTATTGCGTTGAATCCTGAAGAAAATTACGTCGTGACGAGCGACGGCTATATCGTTGCCGAAGCCTTACATGTCAAGCTTTTGGAACAAGGCGTTTTGAGCGGAAAAATCGTTCAAACGTTTCGAGCTTCACTTTTGGAAAACACCTTAGCGATCAATCCTCTTAACGGACGCCCTTCTCGAATCGTTTTAGGCGAACATGTCACGATGGACGGCGGTAGCGGCTGTGTTCATACCGCTCCGGGGCACGGCGACGATGACTATAAAGTCGGACTGAAATATGCCTTAGAGGTTATTATGCCGGTGGACGAACGCGGTTGTTACGACGAAACGGTAGTTCGATTAGGCTTATTGCCCGATGCGCAGAGTTTCGTCGGCGAGCATATTTTTAAATGCAACGAGCGTATTTTAGAGCTTTTAGGCAAACGTTTGCTCAAATGTTCCAAGTTTACCCACTCTTATCCGTTTTGCTGGCGTACGCATCAGCCGATCATCTACCGTGCGACTAAACAGTGGTTTGTCGCGATGGATGAAGCCGTTGGTGGACGTGAAAGCCTTCGCAAAATGGCGATGGATGAACTTGAAAAAGTGCGTTTTTACCCAAAATCAGGTATCAACCGTTTGGGTTCGATGATCGAAAATCGCCCGGATTGGTGTATCTCCCGTCAGCGCGATTGGGGTGTTCCTATTGCGTTTTTTAGGGATAAAACTACGGGTAAGCCGATTTTTGATGCCAAAGTCGTCGAGCACATTGCCGCTATTTTTGAAGAAAAAGGTGCCGATGCGTGGTGGGATTTGGAGATTGCAGACCTTTTAGTCGAAAATAGCGGCTATAAAGCGGAAAACCTTGAAAAAGTCATGGATATTTTGGATGTTTGGTTTGACAGCGGCAGTACGTGGAAAGCCGTTTTACAGTCCGAAGAGTACGATGCGGGCGATTATCCGGCGTCGATGTATTTGGAAGGAAGCGACCAACACCGCGGTTGGTTTCAAAGCTCGCTTTTAGTCAGCACCGCCAATAACGGCATCGCTCCGTACGGTAAAATTTTAACGCACGGCTTTACCATGGACGAAAAAGGCGAGAAGATGAGCAAGTCCAAAGGTAACGTCGTTTCTCCGATCGATGTCGCCAAAAGCCACGGCGTCGAGATTTTACGTTTGTGGGTCGGAACAAGCGAATACACGACCGATTTGAAAATTAGCGATAATATCTTAAAACAAGTTAGCGAACAGTATCGAAAAATCCGTAATACATTTCGTTTTTTACTTGCCAATATCAACGATTTGGAAACGCTTTTGCCCTACGAGCAGATGGGGGCGTTGGATCGTTGGATACTATCCCATGCCAAAGCCGTTTTCGATGAGGCGGAAGGCTATTTTAGGGAGTATGAATTTTCCAAAGGCTTTGCGCTTTTGAACCATTTTATTGCGGTGGAACTCAGCGGTATTTACCTCGATATTTCTAAAGACAGACTCTATTGTAACGCCAAAAACGACACGATCCGCCTCTCCGCGCAAAGCGCGATGGCACTGATTACCGAGCGCATGATGGCGTTATTTGCGCCGACGCTTACGTATACGATCGACGAAATGATGGAGCATGCACCGAACATCGTGAAACAAGGCGGTACCGGTGTTTTTGATCTGGTCTATCAACCGCTACCGGAGCATACCTCTTCGTTTGACGAAGCTTACATGATCGAAGCACGAGAGAAATTTTTTGAAATCGTCGATAGTTTGAAGAAAGAAAAAGTGATCAAATCGACGTTGGAATTGGTCATACAAACGGCGTCCGCGAAAATCATCGCACTCGATAAGGTCGATGCGGAAGATTGGTTTACGGTCAGCCGCGTGATCGAGCATGAAGAAAGCGGCGAAATCGGCGTTTTTGAAGTCGAAAAAGATCGTTTTAAAATTTTAAAAGCTCCTAAATGCAAATGCCCGCGTTGTTGGAAATACCGATCAAAAAGCGAAGAAGAGCTATGCCACCGATGCGCCGAGGCTCTCAATGGTTGATTTGAGCGCTCCCGTACAGCTTAGCTTTATTTTCGAAACCGTCGGCGCTATTTTTATCGTCATCGGCGTGTGCGTTTACCTCGTCAATCGACGAACGAAACAGTTAAAGGAACATCATTGATTACGCTAAAAGAAGCATTAACCCTTCCTGCCGAAGCTTTGAAAGAGATTCGAGACGACTTAAAAAAAGAGATTGCAGCCAAAAAAGAGCTGGGTGCATACGTTGAACAACTCACAAATCAACCGATCGGCGAGTACGGCGAGGGAATTCCTATCGCGTTGAAAGACAATATTCAAGTCAAAGGCTGGGAAGTCACCAGCGGTTCGAACATTTTGCAAGGCTACGTCGCTCCTTACAACGCAACCGTCGTCGATAACATGTTACGTCACGGACTTGCTCCTTTCGGACGCACGAATATGGACGAATTTGCGATGGGAAGCTCCACCGAATCGTCTTTTTACGGCAAAACCTTGAATCCGCATAATCCCAAGCACGTTCCGGGCGGCAGTAGCGGCGGAAGCGCGGCGGCCGTTGCGGCGGGCATTGCTATTGCAGCTCTTGGTAGCGATACGGGCGGAAGTATCCGTCAGCCCGCGGCTTTTTGCGGTTGCGTCGGACTCAAACCCACTTACGGAAAAGTGAGCCGTTACGGTTTGGGTGCCTATTCGAGCTCTTTAGATCAAATAGGACCGATTACGCAAAACGTCGAAGACGCCGCAATTTTGTACGATATTATCGCGGGACACGAACCTAAAGATTCTACGAGTGCCGCTATGGCGCATGAGAGCGTTGCCGATAAACTCAATCCCGATCGTAAAATGACGATTGCCGTCATCGAAAATTACCTCAATGAAGCAAGTTCCGAAGTACGCGAGAAGATGTTAGAGGGGATTAAAGCACTGCAAAGTATCGGACATACGATCGTGTATCGCAATTTTATCAACTCCAAATACGACATCGCAACCTATTACGTGATTGCAACCGCGGAAGCGAGCGCGAACTTAAGCCGTTATGACGGCGTACGTTACGGCAATCGATACAACAGCGATTCGTTAAAAGAGATGTTCATTCAAAGCCGAAGCTTGGGTTTCGGCGAAGAGGTCAAACGAAGAATTTTACTCGGAACGTTTGTTTTGAGTAGCGGTTACTACGACGCGTATTACATTAAAGCGCAACGTGCACGCCACTTTATCAAAGCGCAATACGAAGCGATTTTTCAAGAAGCGGATCTGATTTTTATGCCGGTGACGCCTACCGCGGCGTTTGAGTTCGGCTCTAAAGCGGATCCTTTGGAAATGTACTTAAGCGATATTTATACGATTTCACTGAATCTTGCCGGATTACCCGGTATTTCGGTTCCTTTGGGTAAAAATCAAGAAGGGCTACCCATCGGCGGACAATTGATAGGACAAGCCTACGGTGAGCAAGCGTTACTCGACGGTGCGCTGAGCTTAGAGCGAGCATTAGGGTTATAGGAGAAGCACACATGAAAATTCGAAAAAGAGCGTTGACGTTTGAAGATGTTTTATTGGTACCGAAATATTCGGAAATTTTACCCAAAGAAGTGGATATTAAAACAAAATTAACGAAGAATATCACGTTGAACATTCCGTTAATTTCCGCGGCGATGGATACGGTGACCGAACACCGTGCGGCGATTATGATGGCACGGCTCGGAGGCTTAGGCATCGTGCATAAAAATATGGACGTCGAATCGCAAGTACGCGAGATCAGACGCGTTAAAAAAAGCGAAAGCGGCATTATCATCGATCCGGTTTCCATTAAAGCCAGCGCGACGTTAAAAGAAGCTTTGGGAATTATGTCTGAATACCGAATTTCAGGCGTTCCCGTCGTGGATGATACCAATACCTTGATCGGTATTTTGACCAACCGCGACCTTCGCTTCGAAAACGATTTCAGTAAAAAAGTTGAACAGTTAATGACGAAAATGCCTTTGATTACCGTCAAAAAAGGCACGACTTTGGACGATGCCGAAGCGATTTTTAGAACGAATAAAGTCGAAAAACTTCCCGTCGTCGACGAGCATAATAAACTCGCCGGTCTTATTACGATCAAAGACTTGAAAAAACGTCAAGAGTATCCTAACGCCAACAAAGACGCGTTTGGCAGGCTTAGAGTCGGCGCGGCGATCGGCGTGGGACAATTGGAGCGCGCGACGGCACTCGTTGCCGCGGGTGCGGACGTTTTGGTTCTCGATTCGGCGCACGGACACTCTAAAGGTATTATCGATACGGTGAAGTTGATTAAAAAAACGTTAGACGTCGATATTATCGCCGGAAATATCGCAACGTCCGAAGCGGCGGAAGCTTTAGTCGAAGCCGGCGTTGACGGCATTAAAGTGGGTATCGGACCTGGAAGTATTTGTACCACGCGTATCGTCTCGGGTGTGGGCGTACCGCAAATTTCAGCTATCGAAGAGTGCTCTACGGTGGGTAAAAAACACGGTGTTCCGGTGATTGCCGACGGCGGCATTAAATATTCGGGCGATTTTGCCAAAGCCTTAGCCGCAGGCGCTCAAAGCGTTATGATCGGAAGTTTGTTGGCCGGAACGGATGAAAGTCCGGGCGAACTTATTACGTATCAAGGACGACAATACAAAACCTATCGCGGTATGGGAAGCATCGGTGCGATGACCAAAGGCAGCAGCGATCGTTATTTCCAAGAAGGAACGGCGGCGGATAAACTCGTACCCGAAGGCATTGAGGGGCGCGTACCGCATGCGGGATCGATTCGCGACGTTATTTTTCAGCTCGTCGGCGGACTTCGCTCCTCTATGGGATATGTCGGTGCTCGCGATATCGTCGATTATCAAGAAAAAGCGGAATTCGTGGAGATTACGAGTGCGGGACTTAAAGAGAGCCACGTACACGACGTTATCATTACGCACGAAGCACCCAATTACCGTGTGAATTAAACGCGCGTTTTTAGTAACGCGCTTACATGTAAGGATTACGGTGAAAATACAAACCTCTATCGAACGTTTCGACGAGCCGCTTTACCTAGAAAGCGGTCGTATTTTAGAGTCGTATCAACTTGCCTACGAAACGTACGGAGAGATGAACGACGATAAAAGTAACGTCATCGTCGTTTTCCACGCGCTTACCGGAAGCCACCATGCCGCAGGTCGTTATGAAAATGAGACCAAAGCCGGATGGTGGGACCCGATGATCGGCGATCGAAAAATCATCGATACGACCCGATATTACGTTATTTGCGTCAATATTTTGGGCAGTTGTTTCGGTTCGAGCGGTCCTATGAGCCCTCAGGGAAAAAACCAAGAGCCTTTGCGTCTTAAATTTCCGGTATTAACGATTAGCGATATGGTTAAAGCGCAAATGAATCTCTTCGCACGTTTAGGCATTCAAGAGGCGTATGCGATTATCGGCGGATCGCTTGGCGGAATGCAAGGGCTTTGCATGTCGATCGAGTATCCTCATTTCGCGAAACGGGTGATTTTGCTTGCGACGACGTATGCAACGGGTCCTTGGGCAATTGCGTGGAACAAAATCGCAATGGAAGGAATCGTCAAAGACGAACGTTTTAAAGGCGGTAACTACGATAAGGACGATTTTACGGAAGAGGGCTTGCAAAGTTTTGCCATCGGGCGTATGGCGGGGCACATCAGTTTTTTAAGTCCCTATTCGATGAATAAAAAATTCGGTCGCAATTATGTCGAGACGGACGGTTTGTACGAGCTGTTCGGTCGTTTTCAAGTCGAACGCTATATGGAATACAACGGCTATAGTTTTGCCAAACGTTTCGATCCTTTAAGCTATTTATACATTATCAAAGCGATGAATATTTTTGATGCAACGCGTAATTACGATTCGTTGGAAGATTCGCTTAAACACATCAAAGCCAAACTGACGTTGATTTCGTTTAAAGGCGATTTTTTGTTTATGCCCGAAGAGATGGAGTTTATCAAAGCGACGATGGACAATATGGGACGAAGCGAACGGGTGGATTATTATTGTATCGACAGTCGTTACGGGCACGATGCCTTTTTAGTCGAATACGATACGTTTGATTTTTATATTCGAAAAGCCTTAGAAGCAAAGGTCTAAACATGGAAACAAAAAACGAGAGTTTTGAAGTAAAGTTAGAACGCGCCAAAGTGATTTTGGAGCAACTCTCCAACCCCGAACTCTCCTTGGAAGAGGGGATGAAGCGGTATCAAGAGGGCATTTTGGTTCTGAAAGAGGCGAGCGCGATGATTGAAGAAGCCAAATTGACGTATGCCAAATTGCAAGAGAAGGAAGAAAAGGCATGAAAATAGCCGCTTTACAGTTAAGTACGCTTCCGATGAGCGAAGCGAAATTGGATTACTATTTTCGCATTTGCCAACAAAAAGAGGTGGAAGTCGTCTTGCTGAGCGAATATGCGCTTAACAGCTTTTTTAAAGAGTTAGAGACGATGCCGATCTCGATGATCAAAGAGCAATCCAACCACAAAATCGAAACGCTCAAAAAGCTTTGCGCCGAGTATAACCTTCACGTCATCGCGCCGATCGTCAACGTCAAAGGGGATTTTTGTTACAAGAGCAACGCGCATTTTTCGCCCAAATCGGTGCATTTTTTCGATCAGCAATTTTTGATTAATTATAAGCATTGGAACGAAGAGAAGTTTTTTGCCAACGCGATCGCCAAATACACGTTGCCGCTCTTTTTGCACGGCGGTTTGCGCTTTGGGATCGTCAGCGGGTATGAGCTTCACTTTGATCTGGTATGGCAAGAAGTCATGCGTAAAAACGTCGACGTGGTCTTGAGTGCTACTTCTTCGACGTTTGATTCGGCAAAACGTTGGGAAGAGCTTTTAAAAATGCGTGCGATGCTAAACAATGTTTATATTTTGCGCGCCAATCGCGTCGGCAGTTACAAAGAAGAAGAGACGTGGCAGTTTTACGGTCAAAGTGCTTTGATCTCTCCTTACGGCGAAGTCGAAGTGAGCCTCGGGGACAAAGAAGAGATGATCGTCGCGACCATCGATAAAGACGTCTTAGCCGAAGCGCGAAAGCTCTGGGGTTGGAAAAAACAGGTGAGTAAGCGAGAAAACGTATGACGCACTATTTTCACCGACAGATTCAGCTTTGGGGCGAAGCGACGCAAGAGAAACTTCAACGTAAAAAAATCGTCATCATCGGATGCGGCGGTTTGGGGAGCTCTTTAGCCTACGCGCTGGGAAGTTCGGGGATCGGCGAAATCCATTTGGTCGATTTTGACGAAGTCGGCACGCACAATATTCACCGACAAATCGCTTTTAAACTGGGCGATGAGGGGAAATTCAAAGCCGACGTGGTGAAAAAAAGCATCGAAGAGCGTTGTCCTTTTGTAAAAGTTACGGCGCATATCGGTCGCTTGGAAGACTTTACATGTAAGGATATTGCGGTCGATCTCATCATCGACGCTACCGACAATTTGCCCTCACGCGCCGCAATCGATGCGTATGCTAAAAGCGTGAATACGCCGTGGCTTTACGGTTCGGTCGAGGCGTTCAACGGGCAAGTCTGTTTTTTCGAGCAGAGTAGTTTTAAAGCCTTTGTCATCAGCAATAAAACGCCTTCCGGAATTGCCGCACCCATCGTGATGCACATCGCTTCGTTGCAGGCAAATCTAGCACTTCGTTATTTGGCAGGTTTGAGCGTGAAAAAAGATTGGCTTTATTACCTCTACTTTAACGACGAAGGCGAGCTGATCACGCAAAAATTTGCGATGCCGCTGACCTAAGAAGGTGTCGGTTAGCCTTTTTTAAAGTCGCTCATTCAAACCATACGATGCGCAAAACGTTAACATGTAGAAAGGAAATTCATTGCATTTTGAACCTTATCCGTTTGAAAAATTAAGTGCGTTATTGAAAGACGTAACGCCCAATCCGCAGTACGAAGCGGTGAATCTGACCATCGGCGAGCCGCAGTTTGAAACGCCTTTGTTTATTCAAAACGCGCTGAGCGAGAACTGTGCTCTTTTGAACAAGTACCCTAAATCCGCGGGCGAAGCGTACGTTAACGAAGCGCAACGCGCGTTTGTCGAGGCGCGTTTTGGCGTACGATTGAAGGCAAGCGAGCTGATTTGCACGTTCGGTACGCGTGAAGTATTGTTTAACTTTCCGCAATTTTTACTGCACGACAAACCGACCCCCGTGATGGCGTATACCAATCCGTTTTACCAGATTTACGAAGGCGCGGCAATCGCTTCGCGTGCAAAAGTCGTGCATCTAAACTTAACGTCGCAAAATGCGTTTAAGCCCGATATTACGATTCCGCAACTTAAAGAAGCCGACTTGATTATTTTGAATTTTCCGAATAATCCGACCACGTCGGTTCTCTCTAAAGAGGAGCTTGGCGAATGGGTCAAGTTTGCGCTCAAATACGACATCGTGCTACTAAACGACGAATGCTACAGCGAAATATACGTCGACGAGAAACCGCCTTCGTTATTGGAAGCGTCCTTACATGTAGGCAATGAAACGTTTAAAAACGTTTTGGTCATCAACTCGATTTCCAAGCGCAGTTCGGCTCCGGGACTTCGTTCGGGATTTATCGCCGGAGACGAGAAAATTTTAAGTGCGTATGCAAAATACCGCACGTACGTCGGAGCGAGCATCCCGCTTCCGCTTCAAAAAGCCTCGGCTCTTGCGTGGAGCGATATGGAACATGTGGAAACCACGCGTCAAGAATATGCCAAAAACCTACGCCTTGCCGAGACGATTTTAGGCGTCGATGCGATTGCTTCGACCTTTTACGTTTGGTTGCACGTGGGAGACGATTTAGGCTTTACATGTAAGCTTTATCAAGAGAAAAATATCAAAGTCTTACCCGGAAGATTTTTAGGGCGAGGCGGTATGGGCGATGGATTTGTGCGCATTGCATTGGTCGAAAACAGTCAAAAAACCGAGCAGGTTTTAAAAGAGATTCAAGCAGTACGGAACTCTTTTTAAACGCAATTTCGCTTGACATGTAACGTTTCAAGCGATCTATGTTCGTCTCGTAAGAGGTAAGTTTCTGTGCACGGCACAGCGTAGCTTTTCACGTTCGGCTTGAAAAGCGTGTAAAAAATATGAAGGGTAAGGGTTGAAAAAAGTACATTTTGTAGGTATCGGCGGTATCGGACTTTCGGCATTGGCACGCTATCTTAAACAAGAGGGTTATACGATTACGGGTTCGGATATTAAAGCGACGAAAATTACGGCGCGTTTGGAAGAAGAGGGCATTTCGGTGGTCATTCCGCACGATCCCTCCTGCATTAACGATCAAGATTTGGTGGTGTATTCGGCGGTTATCAAACCCGATAACGTCGAGTTGGTACGAGCGCGCGAAAAAGGAATCGCGATTATGTCGCGTTCGCAAGCTTTAGTGTTCATTTTAAAGAACAGACGGGTCTTCTCGGTGTGCGGCGCACACGGCAAGAGTACCACCAGTGCGATGCTGGCATCTTTGATCGAAGGTTCGGTCGTCATCGGAGCCGAAAGCAAACAATACGGCACCAACATGTACTATAAAGAGGGCAATAACGTTATTTTCGAGGCGGACGAAAGCGATGAGAGTTTTTTAAACTCCAACCCTTACGTTGCGGTCGTAACCAATGCCGAACCGGAGCATATGGAGCATTATAACTACGATTTGGAACGCTTTTACGGCGCGTATCGCCGCTTTTTGCAAAGTGCTACGATTCGCGTCATCAATGCCGAAGATCCTTTTTTGGCGACACTTGAGGAGATGGACGCGATTCGTCTGTATCCGAGCAGGGATATTCAAGCGATCGAAACGACGATGCATGAGGGCGAGCCTTATACCTCTTTCGTGCTCAAAGATTTAGGACGTTTCAAGGTTTGGGGCATCGGAGCGCATATGGCGTTGGACGCTTCTTTGGCGATTTTGGCGAGCCTTGTGGAAGAAGACGTGGAAATCGTACGCGAAAAGCTGAAACGTTATAAAGGAATTAAAAAACGATTCGATATTATTGCCAAAGAGGATAATTTCGCCCTTATCGACGATTACGGGCACCATCCGACCGAGATTAAAGCAACGCTTGCTTCGGCAAAAACCTATGCACATTTGACGGGTCTTAAAACGATCACGGCGATTTGGCAACCGCACAAATATTCACGTACGATCGATAATCTCGAAAGTTTCGTCGAATGTTTCGAAGGGGTAGACAAGCTGGTTATTTTACCGGTATGGAAAGCCGGCGAAAAAGAGGTTTTTATCGATTTTGAAAAAGCATTTGCGCGGTATGCTCCCGTATTTGCACCCAGAGTTCATCGTAAAGACGCTGCGATTGAAATTTTCCCGAACGAAGACGGTTACGAGCGTTTTGACGAAGGCGTGGTGATTAGTTTCGGTGCGGGCGACATTACGTATCAGCTTCGAGGAGTCGTCTAATGCAATTTTTGCTCTTTTTAGTGTTAATCCTTCTGCTAGCCGCGGTATTGTACACCAAAAAAGAGACGCTCTCTTCACGCATGAAAAAGACGTTGATCGGCTCGATGGTCGTACTGCTCGCTTCGGCAATCGGTTACGAGAGCTATCAATCGTCCCAAAGCGAACAACGCCGCTTGATCGTCAATGCCTTTAAACAAGGAAAAACGCTGACATGTCAAGGCGGTGTTACGGTTGATCTTAAACGGTTTATTTACGTCAACGGAACGCAAAGTTTTATCCCGAACGAGATCAACGAAAACGATAAAGGTACGGTCATCGAAGTGAGTACATGTAGGATTCTTCCCTAATGGAAAAGCTATTTGCCAAACTCGATTTGAGCGATTATCAAGAGAGTTTTAAACACTTTTTGGCGCGAGAAAAGCCTTTGTTTATGGAAGGCGACGCGCATTTGCATTTTAAATTGATTCACGAACTTCTCGCAAAAGACCGCCTAAAGCCGCTTCCGGAAGTACCCAATCTTGATACGGCAATCGCGCATTTAAGTAAAATGGGCGTTTTGCATCTTTCGGAGATTTTCGCGTTCGTCAAAATCGTTAATTATACGACCTACCTTCAAAGCGTTCTGCTCGATCAAGCGTTGGGGGAATGGATCGCACGTATCGTTATTCCGGTTGAAATCACGCGCATTTGCGACTATTTCGACGAAAAAGGCGAATTAAAATCGAGCGTCGACGAACAGTTTGAGCACATCAACAAAAACCTCAAAAGCATCAAAGACGAGATGAATGCGACCCTTCGCCGCTTGATATCAACCGAAAAAATCGCGTTATACCTTGCCGACAAACAGATCCATTATATCAATAATCAAGAAGCCCTCTTGGTGCGCGGCGGATTCAATCACGTCTTAAAAGGCAACGTCGTTGCACGCAGTAGCAGCGGTTTTTTCTACGTCGTTCCCGAAGCTTTGGCAAAATTGGTCGCCAAAGAGAGTGAATTGATCGACAAAAAAGAGGAGTTGATCTATAAATACGCGAAGCAAATCTCCTCCGTGTTCGCCAAACAGCTCAAATTTCTAAGCTTTATCAACAAAGAGTTTGATCGTTTCGACGCTTACTACGCACGCGTCGCGTTTGCGCGGGAAAAAGAGATGGAATTCGTCCTCGCTTCTTCCAAATCTTCCGCCATCGTGCTCGAAAACTTTTCGCATCCCGCATTAGCCCATCCTAAGCCTATTTGCGTCGATTTTTCCAAACGCGTTTTGATGATTACGGGCGTTAATGCGGGCGGAAAAACGATGTTGTTAAAATCGATTCTCTCCGCGGCACTCTTGAGCAAATACCTTCTGCCCATGAAAATCGACGCCGCGCATTCGACGATCGGCTCGTTTAAAGAGCTCTATGCCGTTTTAGACGATCCTCAAAGCGTTAAAAACGACATTTCGACGTTTGCGGGACGGATGAACGAGTTTAGTCAATTGTTTGGCAAAAAAAACGCTTTGGTCGGCGTCGACGAGATCGAGTTGGGTACGGACGCGGACGAGGCGGCAAATCTGTTTAAGGTCATGATCGAAAAACTGATCGAAAAAGAGATGAAGATCGTCATTACGACGCACCATAAACGCTTGGCTTCGATGTTGGCGACGCATCCGGAAGTCGAACTTTTAGCGGCGATTTACGACGAAAAAAACGAACGCCCGACGTATGGATTTTTAAAAGGAACCATCGGGCGCAGTTATGCGTTTGAAACCGCGCTTCGTTACGGAGTTCCGCTTTCGCTTGTGAAAGAAGCGAAAATCTTATACGGCGAAGACAAAGAGAAATTGGGCGAATTGATTCAAAAAAATATTGATTTGGAATTGCAAATGCGCAAGACGAAAGAGGAGCTAGATGCGCGCTTGCAAGAGGTTGAAAAGCTGAAAATTTCGCTCAACGATGAAAAAGAGCGCGTTAGAGGCGACTTTGAAACCGCTTACGGGAAGCTCTCCAAAGAGTTTAGAGATGCCGTATCGGAGGCGAAAAAAGCCATTAAAACCCAAGACGTTAAAGAGGCGCATCGGTTGTTGAACAAAGCCAATCTTTACCGACAAGAAAGCAAACGAAACGTTCCGGAAGCGCGCGTCGCTGAGCCTTTAAGCGTTGGAGAAAAGATCAAATACGGCAGTTCCAAAGGCGTGATCAAAAGTATCAAAAAAGAAGAAGCCTTGATCGAATGCGACGGTATTAGCATGCGCGTACCGCTTGCCTCGCTCAAACGAAGCGGCCCGCAACCGCACTCGCGCAAACAAAGCGTCGTGATCGCCAAAGAGACGACGGGCGGTTCGATGATTTTGGATTTGCACGGGCTTCGCAGCGACGAAGCGATCGAACGTCTTGATAAGTTTTTGAGCGACGCGCTGATTAACGGGTTTGACGAAGTTTTGGTCTATCACGGTATCGGAACGGGAAAATTGGCTTATGCGGTACGTACGTTTTTAAGTACGTATCCTTCCTTGGTTTCGTACGCCGACGCACCGCAAAACTTAGGCGGCTTCGGCGCGACGCTGATTAAACTTTAAAGCGGCTTGTCGCAAGACGATAATTTCAAAAAAGTGCAAACTTTAAAACAGACTTTTTTATAATTGAGGCATGATGTTAAGTACGAAAGAACTTTTTTTAACTTTATTGCGTTTTCCTTCGATCACGCCCGACGAAGCAGGCTCGTTTGCGTTTATTCGAGGCTATTTGGACGATTTTGAAGCGATTGAAGTTTCAATCGAATCGACGAAAAATCTCTTCCTTTTCAAAAAATTCGGCGAGGGCGAACACCTCTGTTTTGCGGGACATGTCGACGTCGTTCCTCCCGGAGAAGGGTGGAAGAGCAATCCGTTTGAACCCTTGATCGAAGGGAAAAACGTTTACGCCAGAGGTGCTCAAGATATGAAAAGCGGCGTAGCGGCAAGTATTCAGGCTCTTAAAACGACGCGCGATTTTAAGGGAACGCTTTCGTTACTGCTGACCAGCGACGAAGAGGGCGATGCCACGTACGGGACGATCGAAATGCTTCGTGAACTCGAGCGACGCGCTCTTTTGCCCGATTATGCCGTTGTTGCCGAACCGACGTCCGAGAAACTCTTCGGCGATGCAATCAAAATAGGCAGACGCGGTTCGATTAACGGCATTATCGAAATTTTGGGCAAACAAGGCCACGCGGCGTACCCTGAAAAAAGCATCAATCCCGTTCATCAAATGGCACCGTTGCTTTCTCTTTTTGCGGGACATTTTTTAGACCGAGGCGATGATTTCTTTGCCCCCTCTCAGATCGTCGTTACCGATATACGAGGCGGTATGGAGGTTACCAACGTCACTCCCAACTCGTTAAAAATCATGTTCAACGTCCGAAACTCGACTCAAACGAATCAAGAGAGCGTTCGCTCGTACGCAGACGGGGTCTTAAACGGACTGGATTATCGATTGCGTCTTCACGAAAGTGCCCGCCCTTTTTTAACATGTAAAGATTCTAAAATTGTCGCAAAACTGCAAGAAGCACTCAAGGCGTGTAACGGTTTTGCACCTAAACTTTCCACCGCAGGCGGTACAAGCGACGCGCGATTTTTCGGAAGTTACGGTATCGCTACGGTGGAGTGCGGCGTTGTTAACGATACGATCCATGCTCCCAACGAGCGGTGTTGCCTCGATGAGGTCGAAGCCCTGTACCGCGTGTTTTCGCATACGATAGAAAATTTTTCAAAGGATTTAAAATGAAAAGTATTGCAACCCTCAAGGCTCCGCAAGCGATCGGACCTTATTCTCAAGCGATTGAAAGTAACGGGATCATTTATGCGTCGGGTCAAATCGCTTTACGCCCGGACGGAAGCTTTAACGACGGCGATATTGAAGCGCAAACGACGCAGGTGATGCACAACGTCAGTGCCGTTTTGGAAGCGGCGGGAAGCCGTTTGCAAAACGTCGTCAAAACGACGATTTTTCTAACCGATATGGACGATTTTGCCGCGGTAAATGCGGTCTACGGCTCATTTTTTGAAGATCACAAACCGGCTCGCAGTACGGTGTGCGTCAAAGCGTTACCTAAAAACGCCCGTGTTGAAGTCGAAGTTATTGCAACAAAATAATCGTGAAATTTAAAACTTTTAAAAGTTTTATAGGCAAGAGTGTATTACAATAATAAACCCTAAATCTTAGAGTAGGAAGTTGTTCAATATGACAAAAAATCACTATGACGTTTTAGTCGTCGGTGGCGGAATTTCAGGTGCGGCTCTGTTTTACGAGCTTGCAAGATACACGGATATTAAGCGTATCGCGCTGGTTGAAAAATATGAAAAATTGGCAAAGCTTAATTCTGCCGGAACGTCAAACTCTCAAACGATTCACTGCGGTGACATCGAGACAAACTATACTCTAGAAAAAGCGAAAAAAGTCAAAGAAACGGCGAGTATGGTCGCAAAATATTGCCTTCAATACGGTCATGAAGGAAAGTTTTTATTTGCACACCAAAAAATGGCAATCGGCGTAGGCGATACCGAAGTGGCGTATATGCAAAAACGTTACGAAGAGTTTAAAGAGTTGTATCCGTATTTGGAAGTGTTCGATAAAGAAAAATTGGCGAAAATCGAGCCGAAATTGATCTTCGACGAAAACGGTAAAGAACGACCGGAAAGCATTATAGGCGTAGGCGTCGAAGGCGGCGAGTACAGTACGGTCGATTTTGGAGCGATGACGGAAAGTTTGGTCGAAGAAGCGCAAAAAATCGAAGGAAAAGTTGCGGACGTATACTTAAATGCGCAAGTGACGAACATTACAAAACTCGGCGATATGTTTGTCGTGATGACCAAAGACCATACTTTTACGGCGGATTTTGTTGTCGTGAACGCCGGAGCACATTCGCTTTATTTGGCGCATCAGATGGGATTCGGACTGGATTTTGCGTGTTTACCGGTTGCGGGAAGTTTTTACTTGACGAAACAAAAGATGCTCAACGGTAAAGTTTATATGGTTCAAAATCCAAAGCTTCCGTTTGCCGCATTACACGGCGACCCTGACGTTTTAGCCGGCGGCTGTACGCGTTTTGGTCCAACGGCGCTGGTTTTGCCGAAATTGGAGCGTTACACGGGCGGTACGTATCTTGATTTTTGGCAAACGTTGCAATTTGACGGAAAAGTCGCAAAAGTGTTCTACGATTTGCTCAAAGATAGCGATATTAGAAACTATATTTTCCGTAACTTTTTATTTGAAGTGCCTTATTTCAATAAAGGGCTTTTCTTAAAAGATGCACGAAAAATCGTTCCTTCGTTGCAATTAGACGAAATTGAATACGCGAAAAATTTCGGCGGCGTACGACCGCAGGTCATCAACAAAAAAGAACAAAAGTTAATGTTAGGCGAAGCGAGCATTAATCCCGGTATCGGCATTATTTTCAACATGACGCCAAGCCCCGGAGCGACGAGCTGTTTAGGCAATGCCCGTCGGGACGTTAAACTGGTATGCGAACATCTCGGTCGTACGTTTAACGAAGCCTTGTTCCGACAAGAGTTACTAGACTAAAAATCTTCGAGGGCATAATGCCCTCGGAAAGCTGCTCATGAATCCACTTGATCTTTACGCCAAAATTGAACCTTTCATCGGTTTTTACGACCAATATGAAATCCTCTATAAAACGTACCTTCGGTATTTAAGTGCTTATCCTATCGGTTCGGTTTTAGATGTGGGATGCGGGAACGGAAAGTTTTTAAAGCATCTTTTAGAGCGACACATCGATGCGGAAGGGATCGATCGGAGTGCTTCTATGATTCAGCGTGCCAACGAGATCGGCGTTCGAGCATCGTGTAAAGAGTTGGAGGATTTTGAAGCGGAATGTTTTGACTGCGTTACGGCGGTCGCGGACGTGCTCAATTACATACCGCCCAAAGAGTTGGCGGGTTTTTTTCACGCGATTAATCGCGTGTTAAAACCCAAAGGCTATTTTGTGTGCGACATCAATACTTTGTACGGATTTGAAGCCGTTGCGGAGGGCGTGATGCGCTTTGAAAACGAAACGCAGTTTTTATGCATCGAAGCCAATTATGCCGACAAAGAGCTTTTAACGCATATCGCATTTTTTGAAAAAGAGGGCGAGCTTTACCGTAAACACAGCGGTCAAATCCGACAATATTTTCACACGCTCGGCGAACTCAAAAAACAAGAAGGGTTTCGATTGGAGAGAACCGAAGCCCTGAGGCTTTTTGGCGATTCCCCCGATAAAACCTTGTTAGTGTATCGGAAACGTTAAGCTAAATCTTGTAAAAACGTACCGAGCATCGTATTTTGCTGATCGAGCTTATCTTCCGCTTGCATTTTTTCTTGAAGTTGTTTTCGGTAGGCGTCGAGAGAGTCTTGTAAATTTGCAAGAGCTTCTTCACGATCCGTTCCCGTCAAAGGAGGTTCTGCCGTATCGCTTAAGCCGAGTTTTTCGGTTAACTCTTCTTTTTTCTCTTCGATGAGTTTCTCGATCTTTTCAAAATTATAGTCTTGGTAAAAAGCTAAAGCACCCTTGTCTTTAAGATCGGTTAAAAAAGCTTCGACATCAGCATTGCTACTGCTTGTCGTTGATGCAGAAGACGAATCGCTACTGCTACTAGAAAGAGAAACTTTTGCCGCATCGATATTGGCTTGAAGCATATCGGCAAAAGAGGAGGTTCCGGACGTACTAGCACTTGTGCTACTCGTGCTAAAAAGGGATTGATAAATACTTTTTGTACTTTGATCAATGGTCATTGTATGCTCCTTGAAAGATCTTCTTGATTACAAGCAAAAAAAGTTCCTTCTATGTTACAATAACATGAAATATTACGAGGAGTTTAAACGTGAAAGTTCGACAGGCTAGGATATGCGACGTTAATGCGCTGGTTGAGTTATTGTTCCAACTGTTTGAACAAGAAGCGGAATTTTGTCCAAATCCCGTCATTCAAGAAAAAGCTTTACGGCGAATTATCGAGGATAATGCCATCGGAACGATTTTTGTGATTGAAAAAGAAGCGAAAATTATAGGAATGGTCAGTCTTTTATGGAGTATCAGCACGGCGTTAGGCACTAGGGTCGCGTGGCTCGAAGATATGGTCGTCGATAACGCGTTTCGTTCAAAAGGTATCGGATCTGTTTTAATTCATGAAGCGATTGCGTACGCGCAAAGCGTCGGATGCCGCCGTATAACGCTTTTAACGGACGGGGATAATATACCGGCGCATCGTTTTTATGAGAAATGCGGTTTTCAAGCCTCGTCGATGCAACCGTTTCGATTGCTTTTAAGTGACGTTTCTTGTTAAAAAAAGGCAAAAACGCTACTATAGTATTCGGAAAAAATAAAGGATTGACGTGAAAAGGTTTGTGTACGGTATGCTCGTAACGGTATCGTTGGTATGGGCACAATCTTCCAAAACGGTTACGCCGGAGGAAGCTTCGCTTGCGTATCAAGAAGTCGTTAAAAAACTAAAAGACGAATTTGTTCAACCGATTGACGAAAAAAGATTGATGGACAGTTGTTTGGAGGGTATGGTTAATAGCGTTGATAAAAACGGACGCTATTTTAACGAAGAAGAGTACGAAACGCTCTATTTAAGCAATACGCCCGTAGCGGGCGTCGGGCTTTTTTTGGTGCAAAAACGACATCATATTTTTGTTAAGTCCGTCGTCGAGCACTCTCCGGCGTATAAGGCCGCTTTGCAAAAAGGCGATGAAATTGTTCAGGTCGGCTCCTATTTGGTGCGTGATCTCAATTTTGAAGAGGTGGTTGCCGAGCTAAGAGGTGCTCCCAACAGCAAGGTTAAAATAACGTTTTTAAAGCCCAATACGACAAAGCCCGTAGAAGTGACGCTCACGCGTAAAGAGGTCAATATTAACGTGGTTACGTCGTTAATGTACGAAGGAGATATCGCATACGTCAAAGTCAGTTCGTTTATGCAAGAAGGCTTCGGCGAAATGCTTGAAGATATACGTTATCTCTACGATGCACAAGAACAGCGGATTAAAGGGATGGTATTGGATTTACGGGATAATCCGGGCGGCAATCTCAATATCGGTTTGGCGGTTACGGGACTGTTTTTGGAGAACGATAAACTTATTTTAAACGTTAAAAGTCGCAACAAAGATGACAAACGCTACTATAAAAACCGTTTAGAAGAGTATGAAATGAGCGATTATGCGAGCAAAATCGAAAAACTCTCGTTTCTAAAGACGGTACCGCTGATCGTATTGGTCAATCGCGACTCCGCAGGCGGTGCTGAAATCGTTGCATCGGTTTTACAAGAGTATCAACGAGCAAAAGTCATCGGAACGCCGACATACGGAAAAGATACGTTTGCGACGCTTTTCCCTTTGAGCAGTCGTGTCTCGGCAGTGAAATTTGCGACGGCCCGTTGGAGTACGCCTAAGGGAAAAAGCGTTTGGCCAAGTGGCGTCGTTCCGAATATCGAAGTCAAACCGAGCAACGACGCTTCGGAAGATAACGTCTTAGACCAAGCCTTAAGTATTTTGCATCAAAAATAACGAAAATCGCTCAATGCGGTATTTTGGAAGAGAATTGATGCGAAGCTTATTTGGTAATAAACATGTAAAACGGTTTGCCTAACTCGTCTTTATTATTCAACGGGATATGAATCATTTGGTAATAAACATGTAAAACGGTTTGTTGCTAAGCTGCATATCGATCCAAACGCCGTTGGAACCGGTTGAGGCGTTGAGCGCGACGTTAGGCGATAGATAGGTTTTAGGCAGCTCAAACAAAACTTTGATCTGTTTTGTCGAGAAAATCGTTTTCGCCGAACCTGTGATAATGTTGCAAAATTCGGCGACGCCGTCCGTGATTGCGGCGGTATCGTCGCCGTTGACATGTTCTCCTAGCATAGCTTCCAAAGCCGCAACGGCAAGTTCTCTTGGAAAAACCAAAAAGAACGTACCGCTGACGTCGCCTTTAAATTTCATTGCCGCGATAATGACCTGTGCCGGAATTTTCTCGTTAAAAGGGCGAATTTCGTGCTTGATTTTTTGTGCTTCCAATCCGGTAATTGTGACCAAGGTATTGACGGCGGTGTCGATAAAAACGGGTAAGTTGACAATCAATTGCTTTGAAAGCGACAAGTTAGGGGATGAGGGAGCGGAACTTGTTTTTTTAACCACCGTATGCGTAATGGTCATATCGTATTTTTTTGCCATCGCTTTGAGTTTAAAGTCTTCGGCATCGTAGGCATGCACGACGCTGTAGCCTAATTTTGACAGTTCGGAAGAAATTTTATCGGCGTTGTCTTTATCGGTATCGAAGAGGAGAACGCAGAGCTCTTTTTTAAACGATGAAGGATTGAAAAATAAAATAGCGACGTTAACGTTTTGAAAAAGCTGAACCGCCGTATCGGCACTCATTTGTTTGAGATGTTCAAAAGACTCTTTTTTATAATCGCCTAAAGCCGTCGGGATGTTTAAAGCTTGCGAAAGTTTTTCCAACACTTTAATCAGGTGCCCGAAGGATGCATTTTGCGTAGAGGGAGCATTTTTTAAAGAGATATAGATGCCCTTAATCCCTTTTTCTTTTAAAAGGGCATTTTGGCTGACGATCGTATTGAACAAAACCGTATTTCGGCTCTCCAATACCGCTTCGTTATAGTCGACGATAAAAATAGCATGTTGAATCGTATGTGTCATGATGTTGTGTTCGCATTAAAGAAATGAGATGAATTTAAAACGCAAAGATAGTACCATAGAAAGCTTTTAATTTTATTGAAACAATCTGACGCTATAATTAAAATTACACAAAATAACAAGGAGGCATCGAGCGTCATGAATACGTCGTTTGAAGACATCGATGCCGCAATAAAACGTTATGTCGAAGATGAAATCGCGCATGAAATTACCCAAGAGTTAGAAGACTTGATCTTTTTCTCAAGCTATACGGTCAACTTTGACGTTTTTCAAAAAGCAACACACAAACTCAAAAAAATGGCACGGCACCAAGCGGGATACGGTGAACACGTTTGGCGAGCGGACGTGCACAAATTGGTAACGCGTTACGGCTTAGACGTCGCAATACCGAGCGAACGCTATGCTTACATGTTAAGATTATTGCTGCGGGCGCAAATTCAAATCAACGAGTCGGTGATACGTCATTTTAAAGATTTATGCCAAAGAGCCCATTCTCTAGAATACCTCCAAACCCGTACCGAAGCGATTTATCGACTTTTGTTTGACGAGAAGGCATGTTCAAATCTTCAGCATGTTTTTTAGGTACGATGAACCCTTCTCGTGATATAATTTTGTAACAATCTCAAAGTACAATAGAACTTATTTTAACGAAGGAAAAAAGATGGATAAAAAGACAAAAATCCTCGCAACCGTGGGACCGGCCAGTGACAGCGTAGAAATTTTAGAAGGTATGATTAAAGCCGGCGTGAACGTCTTTCGTCTTAATTTCAGCCACGGAAGCCATGAATACCATGCGGGAACCTTAGCCAAAATACGCGAAGCCGAGGCTAACGTCGGCAAAAAGATCGGCGTATTGCAAGATATTTGCGGTCCTAAAATCCGCGTCGGCAAGCTTGAAGACGATTTTTATTTAGAAACGGGCGACAAACTTTATTTTACGAAAGAGCAAATCGTCGGGAAGAAAACTGCCGAGCACGGTTATACCTTATGCATTAATCAACCGCAAATTTTGGATATGCTTCAAGTGGACGAGTATATTTACCTCTATGACGGCAATATTCGCGCTAAAGTCATCGAAATCGGCGAGCATATCGTCACGGAAATCGAAAACAACGGCAAGCTCTCGTCTAATAAAGGGGTCAATTTTCCCAATACGGTCATTAACATCGAAGTCATTACGCCCAAAGACGAAGCCGACCTTGCATGGGGTGCGCAAAACGGCGTAGATTTCGTAGCCGTTTCATTCGTGCAAAGCGCTAAAGATATTTTACAGGCGCGCAGGATTTTAAAAGAGCATAAATCACGCGCGCACCTTTTCGCAAAAATCGAAAAATTTGATGCGGTGGAAAAAATCGACGAGATTTTAGAGGTCAGCGACGGCATTATGGTCGCGCGCGGCGATTTAGGAATCGAAGTTCCGTACTACAAAGTACCGAGTATCCAAAAGAGATTGATTGCAAAAGCCAATGCGGCGTCAAAACCCGTCATTACGGCGACGCAAATGTTGCTTTCTATGGCGGAAAAAGAGATGGCGACGCGTGCGGAAATCAGCGACGTTGCCAATGCCGTTTTAGACGGAACCGACGCCGTGATGCTTTCCGAAGAGAGTGCTATCGGTAAAAATCCGATTCACGTCGTTGAGGTTATGGCCAATACGATTCGTGAAACGGAAGCGATTTATCCCTACAGTAAATTTGAAATGTACCCGTTCTTGGATGAAACCGATATTATCTCTTCATCTACGGCACGCCTTGCCGATCGCTTGGGCGTAGAAGCGATGATTTCGCTGACGAGTTCGGGTAAATCGGCCAAAAAATTGGCGCGTTATCGCATTCGTGCCGATATTTATGCCGTAACGCACGATGAGAGAACGGCGCGTTCTTTGACGATTGCATGGGGTATTAAGCCCATTATGAACATTGAAGCGAGCAACTTAAATATGATGCTCGGAAAAACGCTTCAAAAAGGAATCGAAAGAGGTTTAATCAACAAAGACAAAACCTATATCGTTACCGCAGGTTATCCGGCGGGCGTCGAGGGTAGCACGAACTTTATTCGTATTTTAAAACGCGAGCAGATTGAGTACTACACCGATATGGTTTTATAAGCTTAAGAGAGTTTTATATTGGCTTAAAGGTTTTTTAGATAAAATCCAAGCCTTAAAATAAATCTCTCCCAAGAAGGACATACGCATGTATGCAATCATTAAAAATGGCGGGAAGCAGTATAAAGTTCAAGAAGGCGACTATTTAAATGTCGACAAACTTGACGCTCAGCCACAAGAGAAAGTAGTTGTGACGGAAGTTCTTGCCGTCAATAACGGTGAACTGAAAGTGGGAAATCCATTCGTCAGCGGTGCGGAAGTAGAATTGGTCGTTGTAACTGAAGGTAAAGACAAAAAAGTCATTACGTTCAAAAAACGTAGAAGAAAAGACTCTAAAGTAAAACGCGGTTTTAGAAGACAGTATAGCAGAGTCAAAGTTGTAAGCATTAAAGCTTAACTTACACACGACGCAATAAAGATTAGGAGTAATCAATGGCTCACAAGAAAGGTCAAGGTAGTACCCAAAATAACAGAGATTCAGCAGGTCGAAGACTCGGCGTTAAAAAATTCGGCGGCGAGTTTGTCCGTGCGGGAAATATTATTATTCGCCAACGCGGAACCAAAGTACATGTAGGAAATAACGTCGGTATCGGCACGGATCATACGATTTATGCGTTAATCGACGGTTATGTTCAATTCCAACGTAAAGACAAAACACGCAACAAAGTTTCCGTTATCCCCGCTAGCTTATAATTCATCCGGTGAAGCGTTTAGCTTCACCGCTTTTCTTCTTTCATAAAAATGAATGACGTTACCTCTTGTGATTATCATCGCTTACGCTTACATGTAATGATCAGAGGTATACTGACGAACTTACTATACAAAAGGTTTGACGATGTTTATCGATAATGTACTACTGACTTTAAGCTCCGGAAAGGGCGGGCCGGGTTGTATCTCGTTCCGTAGGGAAAAACACGTGATCCAAGGCGGACCTGACGGCGGTGACGGCGGACGCGGAGGAAACGTCTATTTTCAAATCGATCGCAACACGCACACGCTTTCGCATTTTCGCACCAATCAACATCTAAAAGCCAAAAACGGCGAACAAGGCATGGGGCGCAAAATGTACGGAAAATCCGGCGAGCATTTAGTCCTAAGCGTACCTCCCGGAACGCAAATTATCGATGCCGAAACGGGCGAGATTTTACTTGACATGTTAGATCAAGACGAAAAACAACTGTTTCTAGAAGGCGGGCTAGGCGGATTGGGAAATACCCACTTTAAAAGTTCGACCAACCAACGCCCCGAATTTGCGCAGCAAGGACGCCCCGGCGTCACCCGTAACGTTCGTTTGGAATTGAAATTGATCGCCGACGTTGGATTGGTCGGATTTCCGAACGTCGGAAAATCAACCCTGATTTCGGTACTTTCCAATGCACAGCCCGAAATCGCCAATTACGAATTTACGACCTTGACGCCAAAACTGGGTGTCGTCGTAACCGAAGATTACCGTTCGTACGTAATGGCGGATATTCCGGGGATTATCGAGGGAGCAAGCGAAGGCAAAGGTCTTGGAATAGACTTTTTGCGTCATATCGAACGTACGCAGTTTTTACTGTTTATGATCGATTTAGCCAATTACCGCGATTTAAAAGAGCAATATTTTACCCTCAAAGAAGAGTTGGAAAAATTTTCCGAAGAACTCTCTTCACGAAATTTTGCGATTGCATTGACGCGTTGCGATACGATGAGCGTGGAAGAAGTTAATGAAAAAGTCGATTCTTTTTTGAGCTTATTGCATTTGCAACCCAACAAGGGTGCGGATAAATACAAAGTGCGTGAAAATCTACACGCGTATGCTCAAGACGTTTATGAAAGAGACGCCGCATTGCCGTTTTTCGTCATACCGATCTCTTCCGTTTCAAAAATAAATATCGATGCGGTGAAATACGCATTATCAGACGTTATAACAAAGGTTCGTGATGAAAAGAGTCGTCGTTAAGGTCGGTACGCACGTATTAAGCGAAAACAATCGCTTATGTAAAGAGCGCATTTTAAATTTAGTCGAGTTTTTAGTCGCTTTAATGCAAAAACATGAAGTCATTTTAGTCTCTTCGGGAGCCGTTGCGGCAGGGCATTCTCTTTTAAAATTGGATAAAAACCTCTTGCACAATCGCCAAGCCATCGCAGCGGTCGGGCAACCGCAATTGATGGCGACGTACAACAAAAAATTGGAAAAATTCGGTAAAAACGGCGCCCAGCTTTTGCTTACGGCGGACGATTTTGACTCGAGAAAACGTTGCTATCACGCCAAGTGCACGATCGATACGCTTCTTCAAAACGGCATTTTACCCATCATTAACGAAAACGACGCTACGGCAACCGAAGAGTTGGTCTTCGGCGATAACGATCAACTCTCTTCGCGCGTCGCATATTATTTCGGAGCCGACATGTTAGTATTGCTTTCCGACATCGACGGCTATTACGATAAAGATCCGCATCAATACGAAGACGCTAAAATGCGAAAAGTCGTACACGCGATTGAACCTTCCGAGCTGGAAGTTGAAAAAGCGGCACATTACGCTTTCGCTACCGGCGGCATTGCTACCAAACTGAAAGCCGCCCACTTTTTATTGGAGCATCGCAAATCGATGTTTATCGCCAGCGGTTTTGACTTGAGCGACGTGAAAAGTTTTATGCTTGAGGGCATCCATAAAGGCGGAACACTCTTTACATGTGAAAACCGTTAAATCAAAGTGAATTTCTTCACTTTGATAGGTTTGGAACCGAAGCATGCATGTGAAGAATGAACCTATGCGAAGGAATACAATGCGAATCGTTTTTATGGGAACGCCTGCGTATGCGACACGAATTTTAGAAGCATTGATGCAAGCTATCGAGCATGACGTTGTTTTATTGGTGACGCAAGAAGACAAACCCGTGGGACGTAAACAAATTTTGACGCCTCCGGATACGAAAGCATGGGCGCAAGAGCATGCTCCAAGTCTTGAAATTTACCAACCCAAGCACCTACGAAACGACGAAGCGGTCTCTAAAATCGCCGCTTGCCGTGCGGATTTTATCATCGTCGCGGCGTACGGACAAATTTTACCCGCATCGATTTTAGCGTTGGCTCCGTGTATTAACCTGCACGCATCGCTTCTTCCCAAATACCGAGGCGCAAGCCCGATTCAATCTACTTTGTTAGCCGACGAAGCTTATGCGGGCGTGACGTCGATGCTGATGGAAGAGGGACTGGATACGGGAGCGATGCTCGGATTTTCGTACTTACATGTTAAACCAAACGACACGTCCGAACAGCTCTTTGAAGCGTTATCGGATGCGGCGGCATCTTTAACGCTAAAGACGTTAGCCCATTTTGAGCAACTCCAGCCGTGGAAACAAGTCGATGCCGCTATGACGCATTGCCGTAAAATCAAAAAAGAAGACGGTTTGGTTTCATGGCAGGAAAAAGCGCAAACGCTGATGTGTAAATACCGAGCGTTTATGCCTTGGCCGGGGATTTATCTGGCATCGGGATTGAAGCTAACGGAACTTTCGTTAATCGACGCCATAGGCAAAAACTCCCGCATCGGGTGCATTGAACGCATTACGAACGAGGGCGTTGTCGTGGCGTGTGTCCAAGGTTCGCTTTTGATTTCAAAAGTGCAACCCTCTTCCAAAAACGCAATGCATGTTTTGGACTATATTCGCGGAAAAAGGCTGATATGTGGTGATTCAATGGTTTGAGCGTATCGATTCGACGCACCGTTATTTGATCTCCAAACTTCGCGAAGGTACACTTCTTGCACCTTATGCGATCGGTGCCGTTGAGCAAACAGACGGTATCGGGAGTCGAGGCAATGCGTGGCAAGGCGGCAAAGGAAACTTTTTTTTCTCCTTTTGTGTAGAAGAGAAACAGTTACCCGAAGATTTACCGCTTGCTTCCGTTTCCATCTATTTTTCTTCTTTAGTGAAGCATATTTTAGAGGAACAAGGCTCGCACGTATGGTTAAAATGGCCGAATGATTTTTATCGAAGCGAGAAAAAAATCGGCGGATTGATTACGACGAAAATCGCCGGTACGATTGTCGGTTCAATAGGCCTAAATATCAGCTATGCACCCGAAAATTTTGATGTTTTAGACATCGATATCGCACCTCAAATTCTGGCTGAACGTTTGATGCAAGAGGTTGAGAAAAAAATATCGTGGAAGAAAGTTTTTAGTAAATATAAGATAGAATTTGACAAAAATCGAAAGTTTTCTTTCCATTTAGACGGCAAATTGGTCTCTTTGAACGATGCGGTATTGTGTGATGATGGCTCTATCGAGCTAGAAAATAAAAAGGTGTATAGTTTACGATGAGTGAGATTATAGCGATAGCAAATCAAAAAGGCGGCGTGGGTAAAACGACGACCGCTATTAATTTGGCTGCCTCTTTAGCAGTTGCCGAAAAGCGCGTGTTGTTGATCGATATTGACCCTCAAGCCAATGCTACGACGGGGCTCGGTTTTCACAGAAGTGACTACGAGTACAATATCTATCATGTTCTAATCGGCCGAAAGCGACTCTCGCAAGTCATACTGGAAACTTCGCTTTCGACGTTACATGTAGCACCTTCCAACATCGGGCTTGTGGGTGTCGAAAAAGAGTTTTACGATAACAACACCAAGGGTAGAGAGCTTATTTTGAAAAATAAAATCGAAGAGATCAGCGATCAGTACGATTATATTATTATCGATTCGCCGCCGGCATTAGGCAGCATTACGATCAATGCTTTAAGTGCCGCCAATTCCGTTATTATTCCGATTCAATGCGAATTTTTTGCATTGGAAGGTTTAGCGCAATTGCTCAATACCGTAAAATTAATTAAAAAAACCATTAACCCTACGCTTGAAATCAAAGGGTTTTTACCGACGATGTACAGTACGCAAAACAACCTTTCGAAACAAGTTTTTGCCGACTTGAAAGAGCATTTTAAAAGTAAACTGTTCGTCGACAAAGAGAACGCTTCATACGTCGTCATTCCGCGCAATATTAAGTTGGCGGAGTCTCCGAGTTTCGGTAAACCGATTATCTTATACGACGTCGAATCTCCCGGCTCCAAAGCGTATCAAACGCTCGCCAATTCGATTTTAGTGAGTTAATATGAGCAGTGCGAAGAAAGTTTTAGGTCGAGGGCTAAGTGCTATTATCGAAGACGTTGAAGAGGCGTATAAACAAGATATCGAACAGGCAAAAGATTTAGTCCGCGAAATCGATATCGAACGTATTACGCCCAATCCGTATCAACCGAGAACCCATTTTAACGAGGTCGCTCTCAAAGAGCTCAGCGAATCGATCAAGCGCCACGGTTTATTGCAACCGATTATCGTCGTGGCAAAAGACGACGCTTACATGTTGCTCGCAGGAGAACGCCGTTTACGCGCTAGCAAATTAGCGGGCTTGACGAAAATTAAGGCAATCGTTGCCGATATCGAGTCTAAAAACCTCCGCGAATTGGCACTGATCGAAAATATCCAAAGAGAAGATTTAAATCCCGTCGAATTAGCCATTGCGTACAAAGAACTGATCGAAGAGTATAAGATTACGCAAGAGGGACTTTCGGAAATTATTCATAAAAGTCGTACTCAAATTACCAACACGATTCGTCTGCTCAGTTTGAGCGAACAAACCAAAAAATACCTCTCGGAGGGCATTTTGTCGCAAGGGCATGCTAAAGTCTTGGTCGGACTCGATAGCAAAGACGAAGCGACGATCGTCAATACGATCTTGGGACAAAAACTAAGCGTTCGCGAAGCCGAAGCGTTAATTAAAAAATTGAAAAACGGCGAAGAGACGGTTGTGCCGGCAAAAAGTGTTCGTAGTGCTCCCGAAGAACTACAAACGCTTCAAAAACGATTGGACGAATTAGGGTTTAAGGCCGTCGCAAAAAATAATAGCATTACGATTCATTTTAATAACGGCAAAGCAATTGATACCTTTTTTGAATTTTTAAAATAATTGAATTAGTTTTTGGCCTTAATTTAATAAACTATTTTCCTTGGCTGTGATAAAATTCGCGCAGATTTTACCGTGGCCGCTTGATAGATAGCAAAAAATCTACAAAAATGAGACTGATCTCGAACTTAAAGGAGCAAGAAATATGTTGGATATTATCCCGGCGCTATTACTGACGACCGGAACTGTATTTTTAGTTTTGTTGGTGATTTTGAACAAAACTCTCTACAAACCCCTTTTAGAATTTATCGACAATCGTAATAATTCTATTAATCGTGATTTAGAGAATGCAGGGAAAAATGCCAGTGACGTTGTCGCATATTACCAAGAAATCGAAAGCATTTTATCCGAAGCCAAAATCGAGGCGGCCAAGATAAGAGAAGCCGCGTTGAGCGAAGCAAAAGAAAAAGCCCTCAAACGTATCGAGCAAAAAAAGAGCGATCTTGACGTCGAAAACGCAACGTTTTTGAAAACGCTTGAAACGGAAAAAGAAGAATTCAAAGCAGGCTTATTAGCACAAAAAGCTCTTTTCAAAGAGACGATTGCCGCTAAATTGAGTCATATCTAAGGAGAAAAGATGTTCAAATATCTTTTAATGTGTGTTGCTCCGATAGCGCTTTTGGCAAGTGGAGGCGCGCATAGCGGCTCGACCGATATTATCCCTAGAGCGATTAACTTTTTGATTTTTGCCGCTATTTTATACTACTATATTGCCGAGCCGGCAAAGCAGTGGTATTTAGGACGCAAAAACGAGATAGCGGACAAATTAGACTCGATTCAAGTCAAACTTAAAGAGTCTCACAGTAAAAAAGAGACGGCTTTGGCAAAAGTCGAAGAAGCGAAAGTCAATGCCAAAGCATTGATCGAGACGGCAAAAAAAGAAGCGGTTCTTTTAAGTGAAAAAGTATCTCTCGAAGCCGATCAAGAGATCACAAATCTTGAAAAAGCGTTTCAAGATCGCACGACGATCGAACGACGCAAAATGCAACGCGTTATCGTCAGTGAAATTTTAGACGAAGTGTTCCAAGAGGGTTCTATTTCTCTGGATAATAACGAAATCGTCAAAATCGTTAGTAAAAAGGTTGCCTAATGAGCGGAGCAATAGCAAAAAAATACGTTAACGCTTTAATCGGTAGTTGTAACGATGCGGAATTGGTCGAAATAACGACTTCTTTGGTTCAGCTAGAAGCGGCGTTTCATTTGGAAAAATTTAATCATATTATTCTCTCTCCGGATGTCAATGCGCAGGCAAAAGAGTCATTGGTACTCTCTTTGGTTGAGAACGGTAGCGATAAATTGAAAAACTTCATGAAGATTGTCAGTCGTAACGACCGTTTAAGCCTTATCCCCTTAATGGCGAAAGAACTTAAATATCAACTCTCTTTAAAAAACAATACTTATGAAGGAAAAATCTTAACGAACTTTGCGGTTAGTCCTTCGCAAGTAGTAGAGTTGGAATCAAATTTCAGTAAAAAATTTAATGCAACAATCAAATTAGCGGCACAACAAGAACAATATCCGGGCATTAAAATAGAGTTAGACGATCTTGGCGTTGAAGTAAGCTTTTCGTTAGAGCGTTTGAAAGCTCAAATGACAGAGCATATTTTAAAAGCAATTTAAATCCAAAATTAAGAATATAGATAAAAGAAAGTGAAGGAGTAGTTTGTGGGAGCAAAAATGAAAGCTGACGAAATCAGTTCTATCATTAAAGAACGTATCGAAAACTTTGAACTTAATGTCGACATCGAAGAGACGGGAAAAGTTATTTCCGTTGCCGACGGTGTTGCCAACGTTTACGGTTTAAAAAATGTTATGGCCGGTGAAATGGTCGAGTTTGAGAGCGGCGAAAGAGGTATGGCTCTTAACCTTGAAGAATCAAGCGTCGGTATCGTTATTCTCGGTAGCGGTAGCGAAATTAAAGAGGGCTCTTCCGTTAAACGTTTAGGAAAACTTTTACGCGTTCCCGTCGGTGAAGCACTCGTCGGACGCGTTGTCAACGCACTAGGCGATCCTATCGATGCCAAAGGACCGATTGCAACGACGGAGACTCGATTCGTCGAAGAAAAAGCACACGGTATTATGGCGCGTAAGTCGGTTCATGAACCGCTTCAAACGGGTATTAAAGCAATCGATGCCCTTGTTCCGATCGGACGAGGACAAAGAGAGTTGATTATCGGTGATAGACAAACCGGTAAAACGACGATTGCCGTCGATACGATTATTAACCAAAAAGGTCAAGACGTTATTTGTATCTACGTTGCGATCGGACAAAAACAATCAACCGTAGCGCAAGTCGTTAAAAAATTAGAAGAACACGGTGCTATGGCGTACACGATCGTTGTTAACGCAAGTGCTTCCGAATCCGCGGCAATGCAATTCTTGGCACCGTATGCGGGCGTTTCAATGGGTGAATACTTTAGAGATAGCGCACGCCATGCATTGATTATTTACGACGACCTCTCAAAACATGCGGTTGCTTACCGTGAAATGTCTTTGATTTTACGCCGTCCTCCGGGTCGTGAAGCGTATCCCGGCGACGTTTTTTATCTCCACTCTCGTTTGTTGGAGCGAGCGGCAAAAGTCAATGACGAACTCGGTGCAGGTTCATTAACGGCACTTCCGATTATTGAGACGCAAGCGGGTGACGTATCGGCATACATTCCTACGAACGTTATTTCGATCACGGACGGTCAAATTTTCTTGGAATCGGATCTCTTTAACTCCGGTATTCGTCCGGCAATCAACGTCGGTCTTTCCGTATCACGCGTCGGCGGTGCGGCTCAGATTAAAGCGACGAAACAAGTTGCCGGTACGTTAAGACTCGATCTTGCCCAATACCGCGAGCTTCAAGCGTTTGCGCAATTTGCAAGCGATCTTGACGAATCAAGTCGTAAACAATTGGAACGCGGTCAAAGAATGGTGGAAGTTTTAAAACAACCTCCGTATGCACCGATTGCCGTTGAAAAGCAAATTTTGATTATTTTTGCCGGTGCAAAAGGTTATCTTGATAGTATCGATCTTAAATCTGTCGGTCGTTTCGAAGCGGAACTCAATTCTTACGTCGAAGCGAAATACCCTGAAATTTTTGAACAACTCAAAGCAAAAAAAGCTATCGATAAAGAGTTAGAAGAACTATTACATAAGGCATTAGGCGAGTTCAAAGCGACGTTTGCAGTCAAGTAAGGATAAGCTATGGCAAACCTTAAAGAAATAAAACGAAAAATCAAGAGTGTTCAAAATACTCAAAAAACAACGCGTGCTATGAAGCTCGTTTCAACGGCAAAGTTGAAACGAGCCGAAATGGCCGCTAAACAATCTCGTGTTTATGCGATTAAAATTAACGAAGTCCTCTCTGAGATAGCGTATAAAATTAATCAGTATAAAAACGGTGCGGTTGAAAGTCGTTTTTTTGATAAAGATGAAACACCTAAAGTCGTTGACGTGATTTTTGTAACGGCGGACAAGGGTTTGTGCGGCGGCTTTAATATTCAAACGATTAAAGCGGTTCGTAAACTTTTGAGTGAGTATGCGGAACAAAAGATAACGGTTCGTTTGCATGCCGTAGGTCGTAAAGGTATCGCTTTTTTTAATTTCCAAGGGATTGAATTACATACTTCGTATGCCGGAGTAAGCTCGTCTCCAAGTTATGAAAAAGCGCAAGAAATTGTTCAAAAAGCGATTCAAGATTTTATTGATAAAAAAACGGATAAAGTGATTTTAGTGCATAACGGATATAAAAATATGATTTCGCAAGAGCTCAAAGTGGTTGACGTCGTTCCCGTCGATTCACCGCTTGAAGTCCTTGAAACGAACTCTCTAATGGAACTAGAACCCGATGAGAGCGGCGAAGAAATTTTAGATTCGTTGTTACAAAAATACTTTGAGTATAACATGTACTATGCATTGATCGATTCATTAGCGGCAGAACATAGTGCTAGAATGCAAGCAATGGAAAATGCAACCAATAATGCCAAAGAGCGCGTTAACATTTTGACGTTAGCGTACAATAAAGCACGACAAGAGTCTATTACCACTGAACTTATCGAAATTATCAGTGGTGTAGAGTCTATGAAATAAATTGTTTTGTGAAAAAATATAAGGAGAATATTCAATGAATGGATTAATTAGCCAGGTTATGGGTCCAGTTGTTGACGTCGATTTTAATGGCTACCTTCCAAAAATCAATGAAGCGATTGAAGTAAATTTTGATGTTGAAGGCAAGAAACAAAAATTAATTCTTGAAGTAGCGGCACATTTAGGCGACAACAGAGTTCGAACAATTGCGATGGATATGAGTGAAGGTTTAACGCGAGGCCTTGAAGTTAAAGCACTCGGCAACCCTATCCAAGTTCCGGTAGGTGAGGAAGTTTTAGGACGTATTTTTAACGTTGTCGGTGATATTATCGATCAAGGACCCGAAGTTACATGTAAAACAAAATGGTCGATTCACAGAGAACCGCCTAAATTTGAAGAGCAAAGTACCAAATCGGAAATTTTTGAAACGGGTATTAAAGTCGTTGACCTTCTTGCGCCATATGCTAAAGGCGGTAAAGTCGGACTTTTCGGCGGTGCCGGTGTCGGTAAAACCGTTATTATTATGGAATTGATTCACAACGTTGCGTTTAAACACAGCGGTTATTCCGTATTTGCAGGCGTAGGTGAAAGAACCCGTGAAGGGAACGATCTTTACCACGAAATGAAAGAATCGAACGTTTTGGATAAAGTTGCACTTTGCTACGGTCAAATGAGTGAACCGCCGGGAGCACGTAACCGTATTGCGCTTACAGGTCTTACGATGGCTGAATATTTTCGTGACGAAATGGGTCTTGACGTATTGATGTTTATCGATAATATCTTCCGTTTCTCCCAATCAGGTGCAGAGATGTCAGCACTTCTTGGCCGTATCCCCTCAGCCGTTGGTTACCAACCGACCCTAGCAAGTGAAATGGGTAAATTCCAAGAGAGAATCACATCGACAAAAAAAGGTTCAATCACCTCCGTACAAGCGGTTTACGTACCGGCGGACGACTTGACTGATCCAGCTCCTGCAACGGTTTTTGCCCACTTAGACGCTAAAACCGTTTTGAACCGTTCTATTGCAGAAAAAGGTATTTATCCTGCGGTAGATCCTTTGGATTCTAGCTCACGTATGTTAAGCCCTGAAATTCTAGGTGAAGAGCATTATACGGTTTCTCGCGGTGTTCAAGCGGTACTTCAAAAGTACAAAGACCTTCAAGATATTATCGCGATTCTCGGTATGGACGAACTTAGTGAAGAAGACAAAGTAACGGTTGCACGTGCTCGTAAGATCGAGAGATTTTTATCGCAACCTTTCTTCGTTGCCGAAGTTTTTACAGGAAGCCCCGGAAAATACGTTACGCTTGAAGAGTCTATCGCCGGATTTAAAGGTATCTTAGAAGGTAAATACGACGATTTACCGGAGGCCGCTTTTTATATGGTCGGCGGTATCGAAGAAGTCATAGAGAAAGCTGCAAAATTAAAAAGCTAAGAAGCAAGGTTAAATTATGAACACATTAAAATTAGAAATTGTGACTCCAGAAGGTCAAATTTTTTCTAACGATGTAAAAAGTGTTACGCTTCCGGGAAAAGAAGGTGAGTTTGGAGTTCTTCCAAACCACGCTTCTTTAGTAACGCTTTTGCAAGCGGGCGTGATTGATATTGAGCTTAAAGACGGCAATCACGACATCGTGGCTATTAACTGGGGACACAGTAAAGTCGATGAAAATTCGGTAACGGTTTTAGCTGACGGTGCGGTTTCTATCGGAGGAAGCACGGAAAGCGAAGTTGCCAAATCTTTAGAAGCGGCAAAAGTCCTTCTTAAGAGTATCAGTGATTCTGATGTTGCTATTGCTATTGCGACGGCAAAAATGGAATCTTTTGCTAAAACGAGGAAATTTTAAGACGAATGTCAGCTTTTGAATTGTTTGTGAACTTTGCCGCGAGAAGCGGCTTTTTCACATGGGTGATTATGATTTGGTTATCGATTTATTTTATTATAACGTTTGGAATCTTATTCAGTCGCTATCTTTATTTAGGATATTGGCTATCGATTGAAAAGAGTTCGCTTGAATCTATGCTGATGGGTGCAAAGAACGTTCGCGACGACTCTATCTTACGAAAATGTTCTAATGCCTCCGGCGCTTCGGAGAAACTTTTAAATGTTTGCAAAAACGTTGCGGAAAAGAATGCTACAAGCGGCTTATGGATGCTTTCTATTATCGCCTCGACAGCACCTTTTATCGGACTTTTCGGTACGGTTGTCTCTATTTTGCAAACGTTTAGTGGATTGGGACAATCGGGAAGTGCATCTTTAGGCGTTATAGCACCCGCAATTAGCGAGGCACTCGTCGCAACCGCTACAGGTATTTTTGTAGCGATTCCGGCATACAGCGCCAACCTCTTTTTACGTCGTAAAGCATATGAAGTGATTGTTTACGTGCAACGAGAAGTCGATATATTACTCTCGGCACATGAAACGAAACGAGATAGCTAATGATGAGCCAACTTGACGAAGTACCTGAGCTTAATATCACGCCTCTCGTTGATATTATGCTGGTGCTTCTTGCTATTTTGATGGTAACGACTCCGGCGTTGGTCTATGAAGAGATGATTAAACTTCCAGACGGTAGCAAATCGTCCGTTGTTAGTAAAATGCCGGAGCTTGAGATTCGTGTCACTAAAGATAAAAAAGTGTTTATTAAAAGTGAAAGCTTTATGCTTGCAGAATTTGCGGATAGCTTTATGATGCAAAAAAGTAAATATCCTCTTAAAAGCATTGTTTATATAAAAGCCGATGAGGGTCTTTCATATAAAGATGTTATGTTTGTACTTAAGACGATTAAACAAGCCGGATTTACGAATGTTTCATTAGAAACGAACGGATAGTTCTGTGTCTAGCGTGAACAAATATGCCTCCGTAGGGTGGATAATGTCCATCCTTCTCTATGTGTCTTTACTTCTGGTGCTCGGTTATATTCTGGCGACTCAGCATCCGACTATTAAAAATTATACTTCGAACAAAAATCCTATCAATATTGCTTTAGTCGAACGTAAAAAGAACGATTCTGAAAAACCGAAAGAAGAACGGAAAAAAGAAGAAGTTGAAAAACCGGTTGAAAAACCGCAGGAAAAACCGGTTGAAGAGAAAAAAGTCGTCGCTTCGTCTCCAAAAGAAACCGTCAAAAGTCAATCGCTTCGAGGATTGTTTGAAGATATTAACACCTCAAAATTGCCGCCGGATGCCAAAGAACAAAAGAAAGATCAAAAACAACCGACGCGTATCAAGCCTAATAAAGTAGAAGAAACAAAAGAAAAAAGCGAAAATGTTGCTTCTAAAATTGCAAATTCTCTTAATTTCGCAGAACAAAAGCATCTTACCGATATGAATAAAGGGGGCGAATACGATCCTTTTATCGGTAAAGTACAAGAAATATTGGAAGAGAATTGGCAAAAGACGGTTGATACGGAAAACGGCAATGTCGCTAAAGTTATTGTCAAAATTAGCAATACCGGTACTTTTAGTTATAAAATAGTTTCGTTAGCTTATAATAACGAGTTCAATACGAAGCTCAAAGAGTTCCTTAAGGCTATGGAAAGTACGGTTTTCCCAAAATACGAAAAGGGACCTTTGTTTGAGATGCAAGTAGAATTTAAAGATATGTTGGAGTAATCACATGTTAAAAAAAATGATAGTATGGCTATGTACGGCCTTATTCGTTTTTGCAGCCGATGCGACGGTAGAGGTTGTCAAAAAAATCGATGTTTTGCCCAAAGTTGCCGTGCAAGACGCCAGCGCGAAAACAATCGATAGTGAATTGAGAAGAAGTTTTTATAAACTGATAGCGAATGATCTCCGCGTCAGTAGCCATTTTAATGTTTTAGACGAATATTTGCAAAGCAGTTACGAGGGCGGTCCTCTTGAGAATTTTTTAGCGGATAAAAAAGTAGATATGATCGTTCGTTTTAATATTGTTCAAGATACCGCTAATTTGGCCGTTAACGTTAAGTTGATTAATGCGAGAACGGGAAGCACGACATTTGAAAAAGCGTATAATCTAAGCGATAAAAAACGCTATCCATTTTTAGCGCATCGAGTCGTAATCGACGTAAACGATCAAACTGGTTCACCGTCGATTGCATGGATGGAACAATCGGTTATTTTTGCAAAATATACGGATGCAAAAAAAAGTGAAATCGTTATATCGGACTACACGCTTAATTATCAAAAAGTTATGGTATCGGGCGGCTTAAATGTTTTCCCGAAATGGGCAAATAAAGAGCAAAGCGCTTTTTTCTATACTTCCTATAGCGGTGCAGAACCGATGGTCTATAAATTTGATTTACGATCGGGCAGCCGATCCAGCATTATTTCCAGTCCCGGTATGATCGTATGTTCTGATGTTTCTCAAGACGGCAATAAGCTTTTATTGACGATGGCACCCAAAGATCAGCCGGATATTTATCTCTACGATTTGAGAACCAAGAAAATTCAAAAAATAACGGAGTATTCGGGCATAGACGTTAACGGCAATTTTATCGACAATGATACCCGTATAGCCTTCGTTTCAGACCGTTTAGGTAACCCTGACATTTTTGCACAAGGTCTTAACGATAAAAGTTTTGAAAAACTTGTTTATCACGGGAAAAATAAAAATTCGATTTCAACATACGATAACTATATTGTGTATTCCAGTAGAGAAGCAGACAGCGAGTTCGGTCGCAATACCTTCAATCTTTACTTGATTTCGACGAAAACGGACTATTTACGCCAATTAACGGCAACAGGTGAAAATTTATATCCGCGTTTTGCGAAAGATCCTGATACAATTATGTTTATAAAACAGTTTGGAAATCAGAGTGCATTAGGGATAATTCGCCTTAGTGCTAACAAAACGTATCAGTTTGCATTGAAAACTGGTAAATTACAGTCGTTAGACTGGTGATTTTTTAAAAAAAATATGCTATAATTCCGAAGTTTTTAAAATTGAACTTTTACAAAGGATCTAATAATGGGTAAATTAGCTTTAACAAGCTTAGCGGTAGCGGTTTTGGTTTTAACAGGTTGTAGCCAAAAAAGTCCAGAAGTCGATATGACTAAAAGCTCTGGCGACACAAAAGGTGCAGCAGTTAACGACGGTATGAGTGCTCTTCAAAAATTGATTGCTTCTTTAGAGGCTAACTCTAAAAAAATCTATTTTGATTTTGACAAATACAACATCAGAAAAGATCAACAAGCAAACATCGATGCAAATGCTGCATTGTTCAATTCAGCTGAAGCTAAAAGCTTTTCAATCAAAGTCGAAGGTAACTGCGACGAATTCGGTACAGACGAATACAACTACGCACTTGGTCTTAAAAGAGCAAAAAGCGTTAAAGACGGTTTAGTTGCTAAAGGTATGGTTGCAGACAGAATTACCGTTGTTAGTTACGGTGAGAGCAATCCTGCGTGCAGCGAGCACAACAAAGATTGTTGGGCACAAAACAGAAGAGCAGAATTCAAAGTACTTCCATAATTTCTGCTTGAATGAAAAAACAGATTCTTTTATATTCGCTAGCACTACTACCCGTAGTAGCGCTAGCGAGCGAACCCTCCGCTTTCGGAAGTTATGATTCCTCTTCTAACCCAAGTTCTACTTCTAGTTCTTCGGTTAACAACTCAACGTATAGTATTACGTCTTCCGATGTCGTAACCCCTTCTACTACGCAAAGAACGGAAAAGACAGCACCGACACCTTCTTCATCAAAGTCAGCGGCAGTCTTTAGCGGCAATAATAACGCTAATAACGCTGAACAATACGAAATTTTGCGCTCGGTCATGGATAGCTATGAAACGAAAATTGCTAAACAAGATGAGCGTATACGCAAGCTTGAAGAAGAGAATCAAAAGCTTCAAGGCATTAAAGAGTATGTGGAAGAGAGTCGAAGGATTCAAAATGAAAATCAGGAAAAAATTAAAGCCGTTGTTAGCGAATTGGGCTCTTTAATTGATTCAATTAATAAAAATTACGTTCCGAAAGAAAAATTTGATCAGCTAGCCAATGAAGTGCACGGCAACAAATCCTCTTCAAAGGTAGCACCTACAACCAATGAAACTCCTAAAAAAGAGACTTCAAACGATGCTGCGGCTGCTGTTTCTGCAAAAGCATTAGCGGGCAAAGATAGTGCGACGCTTCTCAAAGAAGCCGATGATTTGTATGCGAAGAAATCTTATAACGATGCACAAGCTTATTACAAAGAACTGCTCAATAGAAATTATAAGCCGGCAAAAGTCAATTTTACGCTAGGTGAAATTGCATATACACAAAAAGCCTATTCCGGTGCAATCGAATACTATAAAGCAAGTATCGCTTTGCATGACAAAGCAGCTTATATACCGACTTTATTGTATCACACGGGTTCCTCTTTCGATAAACTCGGCAAAGGTAAAGAAGCACAAAGTTTTTATAAAGCACTGAAAGAAAACTATCCTACCTCTCCCGAAGCAAAAAGCGTTAAATAACGTTTTTTTAATCAATTCACTGTTCAAAAAATAACCTATTCTCCTACTCTTCTAAGGGCATATAAAACTAATTTATGCTACAATCAACTGTTATTAGAATTAAGGGAGAAATTATGAGTATTCAAGATAATCAAGTAGTCTCGATTCATTATGAACTAAAAAGTGTTGATAATGGCGAGATTTTGGATAGTAACTTACAAGGTGCCCCCCTTTCTTTTATCGTTGGAAAAGGTCAAATTATTCCAGGATTAGAAGAAAAAATTAAAGGTTTAAAAGCCGGCGAGAGTGCTAACATAGAGGTTGCCGCAGCCGATGCATACGGTGTTTACGATGAAAATGCCGTTCAAACGCTTCCTAAAGAGCAATTTGCAGGACTTGAATTGAATGTCGGTATGACACTTTACGGACAAGGTGAGCACGGCGAAACGGTACAAGTGATTGTAAAAAGCTTTAACGACGAAAACGTAGAAATTGATTTTAATCATCCTTTGGCGGGACAAGACCTTTTATTTGCAATTACCGTAGCAGAAGTCAGAGATGCAACTGCCGATGAATTAGCAAACGGTTACGTCGGTCAAGCGCACAGTTGCGGATGCGGCTCAGGCGGATGCGGTTCTCACGACCACGACGACGATGAATGTTGCGGCGGCCACGGTCATGAACACGGCGAAGGCGGATGCTGCGGCGGTGAAAGTCACTCTCACGGTGGCGGTTGTTGTGGATCGCACTAATTTTATAGCAAAATCTAGAGCCTCTATGGAGGCTCTTAAATCTGCAAATTTACTCAAAAGCGTCACCATTAATGCTCTTATCCTCGGCGAAAAGGGTGTGGGAAAGCAGACGCTAGCGCAACATATCATTGCGGCTCCCGTTGTCGATGCGACCTCTTTCAACGAGTTGTTAGCTTTAATCGAAACGCATTCGAGTCTTATCGTAAAAAATTTTCATAAAATCACTAATTATAAAAAATTGAAAGTGGCACTAGACGTCCACAAAACACGTATTATCGGTACCTCGAACGTGATGCTAAGCGAGACGCTCATGGACGAATTTTTTAGCCTCAAAATCGTTTTACCGCCTTTAAGAGAACGCCTTGAAGACGTGACTGCCTTGATTGAAAAATTTGCGTTTGAAGCTCAGGCAACTTTTGACGGCGAAGCAAGCGAAATGCCTATTTTAGAAGAGATTGTTCCTGATTTAAGTAAAAACTGTTACTCTCTCAAACGTTCCGTTTACAATGCCTATTTGATGAACTCTTTCGGCGAAGCGGAAATCTTGACGATGATGGAACGTTTTTTGATGCAACGTATCGGCGGTCGAAACGATTATCGCGATTTACTCTATTTATTTGACGTACCGATGATTAAAAGCGGCTATGCCAAGTTTGGATCGCAACTGGCGATTAGCGAAAAATTTGGACTCAATCGCAATACGCTACGAAAAAAAATTAACGACTACAAAGACCAATTAAAAATAGACTAAAAAATGAGAGTGTATAGGATATATTTTCCTTACATGTAAAAGGTATATGATGAAGTATATAGGAATATTTCCCGGTCAGGGAAGCCAAAAAATCGGTATGGGCAAAGATTTTTACGATCATTCTACGCTAGCGAAAGAGATGGTCGAAGCTTCAAGCGAACGTTTAGGTTTTAATATGGCACAGTTGCTTTTTGAAGAAAATGATCGATTGGAGCAAACGGAATTTACGCAGCCCGCAATTTTACTGGTCAGTTTAATGGCGTATCGTCTGTTTGCCGAACGTTTTTCTCAAACGCCCGTTTCATTTTTAGGACATTCCTTAGGTGAATTTAGTGCTTTAAGTGCTTCTGGTGCGATGGATTATTTAGATGCGATTGAGCTTGTTCATCAGCGCGGATTATTAATGAAAGAGGCTTGTAAAGATCAAAATGCCGGCATGATGGCACTTTTGGGTCTTGACGATGCAACGGTCGAATCTTTAACCCGTCAAATGCAATTGGACGGTAAAAAGGTTTGGACGGCAAATTATAACGGAGACGGGCAAATCGTTATTGCCGGTAATAAAGAGGATTTAATCTCTATCGAACCTCTTTTTAAAGAAGCCGGTGCTAAAAAGGCCGTTGTCCTTGCGATGTCCGTAGCGAGCCATTGCCCGATGCTTTCATCCGCGCAGCCGATGTTGAAGCAGTATTTAGGCCAATGGTTGCATGAAACGTTTCATGCGCCGATTATCTCCAACGTTACGGCACAAGCGTACAACACGAAAGAAAAGGCCGAGCAATTGCTGTGCGAACAACTCGTCTCGCCCGTCAAATACAAACAATCAATCTTACATGTAGAAAACGATGCGGATTGTTTTATCGAATTCGGCGGTACGGTACTCAAAGGGCTTAATAAACGTATTTCGCAAAAACCGACGCACAGTATCGTCGATAGAAGCAGTTTAGACGAAGTGTATACTTTGCTTACAAAGGAAAATGTATGAAAATAGCGATTATGGGTGCAATGTACGAAGAAATAACGCCTCTTTTGGAGTTTTTTAAAACTTACGAAACGATCGAATATGCAAACAATCGTTATTATAAAGCATCCTATCAAGGGCTAGAGCTCATTATCGCGTACAGTAAAATCGGTAAGGTCAATGCCAGTTTGACGGCTTCAACGTTAATCGAAAAATTCGGTGCCGAAAAATTGCTCTTTTCCGGTGTTGCAGGCGCGCTCAATCCGACGTTAAAAGTCGGCGATTTGGTTGTCGCGACCCGACTATCGCAACACGATGTCGATATATCGGCTTTCGGGCATCCTTTCGGGTATATTCCGGAGGGTTGCGTTTACGTACAAACCGATGAAACTTTAGTTCACATCGCGCATAAAGTTGCAAAAGCGCAAGGGTTAAAGCTGGTTGAAGGCATTATTGCTACGGGTGATCAGTTTATTTGCGATTCTACGAAAAAAGAGTGGATACGCTCTACGTTTCAAGCCGATGCTACCGAAATGGAAGGGGCATCCGTTGCGGTTGTCTGCGATGCGCTTCATGTACCTTTTTGTGTCTTTAGAGCGATTAGCGATGCCGCCGATATGGATGCAGGTTTTAGTTTTGACGAATTCTTGGTCAGTTCCGCGCAAGAGAGTGCAAAATTGATTTTGGCGATGTTGGACGAATTAAAACGATGATAGAGCTCAGTAAACGTCTTTTACGCGTCGTAGGGCGTACGAATGCGCATTACGGCTTAATTCAAGAAAACGATAAACTGCTTCTAGGGCTCAGCGGGGGGAAAGATTCCCTTACGTTGGCGCATATTTTAAAACATATGCAACGCGTTGCACCTTTTCATTTCGAGTTTAAAGCCGTGACGATCGCTTACGGTATGGGCGAAGACCTTCAGACCTTACATGCGCATTGTTTAGAGCATGAAATCGATCACGAAATCGTCGATACGTCGATTTTTGAGCTAGCACAGGAGAAGATTCGTTCCAATTCTTCGTTTTGTAGCTTTTTTTCCCGTATGCGACGCGGAGCTTTGTATACGTACGCATTGAATCACGGTTACGCGAAATTAGCGTTAGCTCACCATTTGGACGATGCGGCGGAGAGCTTTTTTATGAATTTTTCCTATAACGGAGCACTGCGTTCCATGCCTCCGATTTATAAAGCGCAAAACGGACTGGTCGTGATTCGTCCGTTGATTCACGTGCGAGAGCGACAATTGCGAGAATGCGCCAAAGAACACGGTATGCCCGTTATCGGCGATGAAGCATGTCCTGCCATGCGCTTTGACGTCAAAATGCCCGTGATGCGTGCCAAAACGAAAGAGATGTTAGCGGCGATGGAAAAAGAAAATCCGGAATTGTTCGTTTCCCTCAAAAAAGCGTTTGAGAGCTTACAGGTTTCAAGCTTTTGCGATGAACGTTATTTGGATCGTTAAAACCCTTCAAGCATAATTTTCCAAAGGCTTTCGACTTCCTCGTCGTCAAACGCTATCGTGCTATGTTCTTCAAACAAGGTTTTGACATGTAAGCGTTCGAATGTTTGATTCCATGCACAATGCTTGTGCGCAGGTAAAAAAGCGCGAATCAGCGTCAAATCCTCTTTGATCGGTTCTTCACAATTAAAGCAAATCAAATCATCGTGCAATCGTCCCTCAAATCGTAAAAGTTTGCTATACGCTTCAATGGCGATGCGTTTAGGATTTTGCTTATGCCAAATATCGGCGCATGATTCTAAAAGGTCAAAATAAAAAGCATCGATAAGAGCGACATCTTTAAGGTGCAGGTAAAAAAGGCGAATGAATGCCTGCCATGCGAGCATTCGCTCACGGTGAATGTTCCAAGGCGTTCCTAAATGGAGTACCGAACGTAGTTGCGGTATCGTCGACTTGAGCGATGCGAGAGATTCAAAATCGATTTTATAGCCCAAATGAATCGTCGAATGGCGAGCGCCGTAAAAACGATAAAGGGTCTTAATACTATCGTGCGTTAAAACGACGACGATAAGATCTTCGTCTTTAACCCGCGTAATGTTGATGATATAACCTTGCATAAGCAATTTTAGCATCTCAAAAATTGAATTTTATTAAATAAGAAAATTAATTATTTTATTTTAGATATTAAATTTATTGAAAAATTATATTATTTATGGTATGTAAACTCTGAAAACACCATAAAATAGTCGTTAATTGAAATTTAATAATTTTTAGAGTAATATCCGTCGCTTTTAACTTAAAATTTGTCAAAAAACTTGATGAAAATTCCACAAAAGGCTTGTGAGATGGATCTAATAAGAGGATTTAAAGACAATTGCGGTTTCGGTTTAATCGCAAATATTAAAAATACTCCTACCCATGAAAATGTTGAAGATGCGATTACGGCATTAGAGCGCATGATGCATCGAGGGGCAATTGCCGCGGACGGAAAAAGCGGAGACGGAAGCGGTCTACTTTTTTCGATGCCGGTCGACTTCATGAAAAAAGAAGCACACAAATTGGGAGTGGATTTACCCAAACAGTTTGCCGTTGCAATGATTTTCCTGCATACGCAAGAGCAAAAACGTATTTTTGAAGAGACCTGTGAGCAAAACGACCTCAGAGTTCTCCTTTACCGAGACGTACCCGTCAAAACCAAAGCATTGGGAAAATTAGCGCTCGACTCACTTCCTCAAATCGTTCAAGCGTTTGTTACGTCCGCTTCATTGGTCGCGACAAAACGTTTTGAAGCTCTTTTGTATTTAACGCGCAAAACGGTTGAAAAAAGATTGGCACATGAGAGTGAATTTTATATCGCCTCTTTTTCCAGCAAAGTGATTTCGTATAAAGGGTTGGTAATGCCGACCTATATTAAGACGTTTTTTCCCGATTTAAGTGATGTCGATTTTAAAGCGACGTTTGCACTGTTTCATCAACGTTTTTCAACCAATACGCTACCGAAGTGGAAATTGGCACAACCTTTTCGCACTTTGGCACACAACGGCGAGATCAATTCGATTTCCGCCAATCGCTTTAACACGCAAGTAAAAACAGAATGTATGAAAAGCGGCGTTTTCTCGGACGAAGAGTTACAAAAATTGTATCCTTTAACGACTAACGACGTGAGCGATAGTGCCAGCTTGGATAACATGTTCGAATTTATGCTCCTCAACGGATTTGACTTTTTTAAAGCCGTACGTTCGCTCATCCCTGCTCCTTGGCAAAATGCGCCACATATGGATTCGGGGTTGCGAGCGTTTTACGAATTTTCAAGTATTAATTTCGAGCCGTGGGACGGCCCTGCCGCGATCTCTTTAACCGATGGTCGTCATATTGCCTGTGTTTTAGATCGCAACGGATTACGTCCGGCAAAATATATTATTACCAAAGACGATCGCATCATTATCTCAAGCGAATACGGCGTTTTAGATATTGAGGAAGACAACATTATTGAAAGAGGCCGTTTACAAAGCGGTCAAATGATTGGACTCGACCTCAAATTCGGCAAAATTATGAAAAATGACGATATCAACGATTATCTTGCCAGCTCAAATACCTATACCGAGTGGCTGAACAAAGGTCTTGTGTACCTTCAAGAGTTCGTCGATATTCCTTTTTCAAAAACAACCGACTACGTGCGTGAAAATTTGGAATTGGAGCAACGCTATTTCAACATTACGCAAGAAGTAAAAAATATGGTCATCGAGCCGATGATGAAAGACGGTAAAGAGGGTGTAGGTTCGATGGGCGATGATACGCCGATGGCAGCTTTTAGCCATGTTCAGCGTAATTTTAGCGACTATTTTAAACAAAAATTTGCTCAAGTGACCAATCCACCGATCGATCCTATCCGTGAAAAAGTGGTGATGAGCCTAAATACCAGCTTCGGCGAGATACGCAATATTCTTGAGGAGAGCCAAGAACACGCCGTTCGTATCAAATCGATTTCGCCGATTATGATGCAAGAGAAATTCGATATTTTAGACTCTTTCGGCGATAAGAGCAAACCGCGCTATAAAGATGAGTACAAAAATCGCTATTTCTCGACACTTTTTGAAGATAACCTCAAAGGAAGTTTGGAAGATTTGGCATACGATATTGCGCAGGCGGTTAAAAATGAAGGCGTGCGCATTATTTTCCTTGACGATCGAGGTATGACGAGCAAGCTCAAACCGATGCCGATGATTATGGTCATCGGGCGCGTCAATCAAGTTTTATTGGATGAAGGCGTTCGTTCTTTAGCCTCTATCGTCGCGATCTCCGCCGAAGCGATAGACACGCATTCGTGTGCATGTATGATCGGTTTTGGAGCCAGTGCAATCTATCCTTATTTGCTCTACGCAACCGTTTTAGACGAATGCAAAAAAAGCGATATGGGATCGTACGAGATCAAAACCAAACTGAAAAACGTCAATCATGCCATCGGGCAAGGCTTACTCAAAGTGATGTCAAAGATGGGTATCGCAACGATTGCGTCGTATCGTAACTCGGCATTATTCGACGTTTTAGGCTTGGGAAGCGAAGTGGTTCAGGAGTGTTTCAACGGAGCCATTTCGTTGATTCCGGGGCTCGGTTACGAAGACATCGAAGAGCGTTTGGTACGTAATCATCATAAAGCGTATGAACTCAATCTCAGTAAAAAGCTTTTTCCGTTGGAAATCGGCGGTTTTTACAAATACATCGACGGGCAAGAGTACCATGATTATCATCCGCAGGCGATTCATGCGATTCACAAAGCGACCGTTACGGGAGAAAAAAAAGATTTTCAAGAGTTCACGAAGCTGATTAACAATCGCGGATTTAAAATGATACGCGACTTTTTCGAACTTAAATCCGATCGTGAACCGATTGCCATCGAAAAAGTCGAATCCAAAGAGGCTATTTTTAAACGTTTTGCGACCGCGGCGATGAGTTTAGGCTCCATCTCTCCCGAAGCGCACGAAGCTTTAGGCGAGGCGATGAATCGTATCGGAGGTATGAGTAACTCAGGAGAAGGCGGCGAAGCACCTGATCGCCTTAAAACCAATAAAAACTCTAAAATTAAACAAATCGCGTCCGGACGTTTCGGCGTCACACCGGAGTATTTACGTTCGGCAACCGAAATTCAAATCAAAGTCGCGCAAGGCGCAAAACCGGGAGAAGGCGGACAATTACCCGGTCATAAAGTGACTTCGTTAATCGCCAGCCTTCGCTATACGATTCCGGGTGTTACGTTGATTTCTCCGCCGCCGCACCATGATATTTATTCGATTGAAGATTTAGCGCAGCTGATTTTCGATATGAAGCAAATTAATCCAGATGCCATCGTGACGGTCAAACTCGTCTCTACTGCGGGTGTAGGAACGATTGCCGCGGGTGTCGCTAAGGCGTATGCCGATAAAATTATTATCTCGGGCGGCGACGGCGGAACGGGTGCCGCACCGTTGACGTCGATTAAATTTGCCGGCAATCCATGGGAAATCGGTCTAAGCGAAGCACACAATGCTTTAAAAGCCAACCATTTACGCGATAGCATTCATTTGCAAACCGACGGCGGACTCAAAACGGGACTCGACGTCGTAAAAGCGGCACTTTTGGGTGCGGAAAGTTACGCGTTCGGTACGCTTTCGTTAACGATTATCGGATGTAAAGTCTTGCGCGTTTGCCATTTGAACCGTTGTTCGGTGGGCGTTGCGACGCAAGACGAGAAGTTAAGGGAGCATTTCGTCGGAACGGTCGACAAACTGGTCAACTTTTTTACGCTTTTGGCCGAAGACGTACGCGAAATTTTGGCGCATTTAGGGTATACGCGTTTAGAAGAGATCATCGGACGAAGCGATCTTTTACATGTCATCGATGATACGTTCGCGAAAAAGTTTGATTTTTCGTCCGTTTTGATGCGCTTGGAAGGTCCCGATACCCATAGCGGCAAATCCAACGATCCTTTCGATAAAAACGTGTTTGAAAAAGAGATTTTGAAAGAAGTTTATAAAGTCATCGAAAATCCGGACGAGAAAATCGTTTTGCATCGCGAAATTTGCAATACCAATCGAAGCTTTGGAACACTCATTAGCGGTGAAATCGCGAAATTTTACGGCAACAAAGGTCTCAAAGACGATAGCATCGTTTTCAGACTTAACGGGGTTGCGGGACAGTCCTTGGGTGCTTTTTTAGCCAACGGGTTGAGCATTAATCTCAAAGGTACGGCAAACGATTACGTCGGTAAAGGTATGAACGGCGGTAAAATCGTTATCGCGCCTAAATTTCAAGGCAGGGGATACGCGTGTGCCGGTAACACCTGTTTGTACGGTGCAACGGGCGGTAAACTTTACGTTGCCGGAATCGTGGGAGAACGCTTTTGCGTACGAAATTCCGGTGCTGTTTCTGTGGTTGAAGGAACGGGAGATCATGCTTGCGAATATATGACCGGCGGCGTCGTTGCTATTTTAGGCAATACCGGCGTGAACTTCGGTGCGGGTATGACAGGCGGTGTGGCATTCGTGTATGACGAAACGCGCGACTTTATCGATAAACTCAATCAAGAACTTGTGATTGCCGAGCGTATCGATACGGATGATATGGACGAGGCACGGCATTTCTTGAAGCGTCTACTTCGTACGCACATCAATGAAACGGCAAGTTTTAGAGCCACGCAAATTTTAGAAGATTTTCGCCATGCGGTCAGGGACTTTTGGATCGTTCGTCCTAAAGATATGACCAAAGTACCACTCAATCCGGAGCAAGGAGACTAAGATGCAAAATTTTGTGAATGAAGAGAGATATGAGCCTAGAAAACGCTCAACCGGAGATCGCGTTAAAGATTTTAAAGAAATTTACGAAATTTTTAGTAAAGAAGACGCTTCCGCACAAGCCGATCGTTGTATTCAATGCGGCGATCCGTTTTGTCACAGTAAATGTCCGTTACACAATTATATTCCGTTTTGGTTAAAAGCCACGAGCGCAATGAAGCGGGAACTTGCTTTTAATCTTTCCAATGAGACCAATCCGTTTCCCGAAATTACCGGACGTATTTGTCCTCAAGATCGTTTGTGCGAAGGAGATTGTACGCTAAACGACGGTCACGGAGCGATTACGATCGGCGCAATTGAGACGTTTATTTCCGAAGAGGGATTTAAAAAGGGCTTTAAACCGAGCTTTCCGGGAATCACGACAAAGAAAAAAGTAGCGATTATCGGTGCTGGACCTGCGGGTATCGCCTGTGCGACCTATCTTCTTCGTGCCGGTATCGGCGTTAGCATGTACGATAAACAAAACAGAGCCGGTGGACTTCTAACGTACGGGATTCCGGGATTTAAGCTGGACAAAGAGGTGGTCGCAAGGCGCGTAAGATGGCTTCAAGACGCTGGTTTGACGTTGCATACCAATACGCAAGTCGGGAAAGAGATCGGATTTGACGAAATTGCGCATAGCCACGACGCTATTTTCTTGGCGATCGGTGCGGAGAGCCCTCGTAAAGCCAATATTGCCAATGAAAACGCAAGCGGCGTTTTTACGGCAATCGACTTTTTACGCAATATTCAAAAGAAGCAATTTAACGAGAGTTACGATAAAAAATTTGAAGTTAAAAATAAAAACGTCGTTGTCGTCGGCGGCGGCGATACGGCAATGGATTGTTTGAGAACGTCGATTCGCGAAGGGGCTAAAAGCGTGACATGTTTATACCGTCGCGATAAATACAATATGCCCGGTTCTAAAAAAGAGTTTAAAAATGCGATCGAAGAGGGTGCGGAATTTATGTACAACGTCTCTCCCAAAGAGATTTTGGTAAACTCCGAAGGTCAAGCGATCGGTATCGATATGCAAAAAACAATTTTAGGCTCAAAAGACGCCTCTTCAAGGCAAGTCGTCGAAATCGTAAAAGGCGGCGATTTTAGAGTCGATGCCGATATTATTATTTTTGCTTTGGGCTTTATTCCTTCCGTGCCGACGTTTTTAGCGGAAAACGGTATTGAAGTCAATAAATCAGGCTGTATCGTCGTGAATAGTGAGTACCAAACGACCAAATCGGGCGTCTTTGCCGGCGGCGATTGTAAACGCGGATCGGATTTGGTCGTCACGGCCGCCAAAGAGGGTAAAGAAGCCGCCAATGCGATCGTCAAAAAGTTGTTAGGTTAAGCATGGGCGTGATCGAAGCCGCACTGCAAGCCAACAGAGTACTGTATCGGCGTTTACGAACGCAAGGCTTGCATGCGGACGATCACCTCTGCTTTGGACAAGGTGCGGGAGGCGATCGAAGTGCGGCGATCGATTTAGAAGCCGAACGTATCTTTATCGAGCATTTGCTTCCTTTTGGAACGATTATTTCCGAAGAGAGCGGAACGATCGAAAATCCTTACATGTCATCGTATATCGTTCTTGATCCCATCGACGGAAGCGACAATCTTTTATCGCATTTACCCTATTACGGTACGTCGGTTGCCTATTTCGAAGAAGGAAAATGCACCAAAGCCGTTATCGCGAATTTAGCCAACGGCGATTGTTTTATGAAAGATCAAAACGGACTCAAACGCGCTCACATCGACGAAAAAAATTTCGGCGACGTTTTGTGCAATCCGTTTAGCAAAGTGGGTATTTTCGAGCGCGCTTACGCATCTTCCCGTCTGCATCCTTTATTGCAAAAAGCAGGACTCAAATACCGTTCTCCCGGAGCATTTGCACTCTCTTTGGCGTATGCGAGGGAGGTTTCGTTCGTGCTGTATGAGGGAGCTATCCGCTCATACGACGTGGAAGCAGGACGCTTTATGTGCGAAGATTTATACCTTTACGAAACGCAGGAGCTTTTTCTCGTAAGCAAAGATAAGGAAATTTTCGATAGAATAATTGACTTATTTATAAGCAATTAGCTTTCAAAGAGGATGCATACGTATGGGATTTGCCGAAATCTTCAGTAAAATAAGAAAGACACAATCCGCTCCGAGCGAAGCACCTAGCCATTGGGTGAAATGTAGCGCGTGTCAATCGTTAATGTATTATAAAGAGGTCGAACAACGTTTTAACGTCTGCCCAAAGTGTGGATTTCATATGCGAATTTCTGCCACAAAACGTATTGAGCAATTAAGCGATGAGGGAAGTTTCGTCGAGTTTGATGCAAATTTGATCCCCGTCGATCCTTTAAAATTCGTGGATAAAAAATCGTATAAAAAGCGTATCGAAGAGGCTGAGGAAAAAACGGGAAAACATTCGTCCGTGATTTGCGGCACATGTACGATCGAGGGCGTGAAAGTTCAACTCGTCGTGTTTGATTTTGCGTTCATGGGCGGAAGTTTAGGGTCGGTCGAGGGTGAAAAAATCGTTCGAGCGATTCATCGGGCGATTGAGGCCAAAGAAGGACTCGTAATCGTGAGTGCCAGCGGCGGTGCCCGTATGCAAGAGAGCACGTTTTCTCTGCTTCAAATGTCCAAAACGTCCGCTGCGTTAGCAAAACTTGCCAAAGCAAAACTGCCCTACATTTCGATCTTAACCGATCCTACGATGGGCGGGGTGAGTGCATCGTTTGCCTTTTTGGGCGATATTATTATGGCGGAACCGGGTGCATTGGTCGGTTTTGCGGGACAAAGGGTTATTAAACAAACGATCGGTGCCGATTTACCCGAAGGCTTTCAAAAAGCGGAATTTTTATTGGAACACGGTTTGATCGATATGATCGTTACGCGCGAAGAGATGAAAAAGACGGTTGCGGATTTGATGAAGCTTTTGGGAGCGCATTGTAAAAGTGATGAGTTTGAGCTAAGACTCAAAGCATGAACATCACGGTTTACACGATTGAAAAAAGCAGCGACAAATCACTCGACACGCTAGCGTCGGAGTATATTAAAATGATTTCACGCTTTGCCAAAGCGCAAGAAGTCAAGATCTTTACGAAACAGATAGCCTTAGCACAAACCATCGGCGAAAAAGAAGCGAGAGCTTCTTATACGAAAGCGTACGAGCCTTTTTTAAAAGGCTATAACATCGCTTTAGACGTACAAGGAACGCTCGTAGACAGCGAAACGTTTAGCCTTTTTTTTGATGAAGACGTCCATATTAATTTTTTTATCGGAGGTGCATTCGGTTTTGATGAGGCTTTTTTGGGGCAAACTCAAAAGATTATAAGTTTAAGTAGATTAACATATGCGCACAAAATTGCGAAGGTGGTTTTATTTGAACAGATTTATCGGGGATTGTGCATAAAAAACAACCATCCCTATCATAAATAGTCGATTATAATGCAGGGCAACTTTTCTAAAGGAAACAAAGGATGAGAGAGAACGAGTTAAAGCATTTCGAGGATCTTCTAAAAGAAAGAAAGGTTCAAATCAAAAAAAACATCGAAGATTCTATGCGTGAGATCGATGATCTCAAAGACAGCGAAGTCGGAGATGAAGCCGATCATGCCTCCGTCAGTACCGATCGTATGATCGAACAAGCGATTAGTACGCAACAAATGAAAGAGCTGAACGAAATCGAATTTGCACTCAATAAAATTCGCAACGGTACGTACGGTATTTGCGAAATGTGCGAAGAAGAGATCGGATTTCAGCGTCTTAAAGTCAAGCCGCATGCGAGGTATTGTATCGTATGCCGCGAAATTATAGAGAAGTCGGCAAAAAACAAATAAACGAGAAAATTATTCTAAAAGTAGGAACAGATGGGCATTAAACGTTATATCCTTTTATCACTGATTTATATGGTGGCTCTTGGGCTTTACGTATATAGCTTTAGCGCTGAAAGCTATGCGCTGACGCTTTTGGGAGTCTCTTTAAACTTACCGGTGGCATTATGGATTACGATTCCCGTATTGGTTCTCGTCTTAGGATCGATCGTTCATCTCGTTTTCTACAATTTTAAAGATTTCCTCTACAAACGTGCACTTAAAAAGGATTTTGAGTTGTTTCAAGAAGCGGCAAAAAATCGTATTTTAGGCGAAGAAGTAACGCACAATTATAAAACGGACGGATTCAAATTTGCGGGACGCGTTTTAAGTTGTATGCGATTTGATCCGACCTTACCGACCTCTTTTATCGAAGAGGAGGTTGCAAAAGCGTGTGCGTTGGCGGTGAGTATCGAAAACGGTAATTACGAAGATATGAAAAAATACCGTTTAGCAAAAACCAATCCTTTAGCCGTTAAAAATACGATCAACCGATTGAGCGTAGAGCCGAAATTTGCGACGGAAGTTTTGAAAAATTGTAAAGACCTCCAAAGTGAGTTATGTCAAAAAGCCTATAACGCACTTTTAAATTTTGCCAGTTTCAATGAAATCAAACGCTACGATTTTGCTACCGATAAAAAAGCGTTTCGTCGTATGATGGAGCGTTATTTGGATGCGGACGATAGTTTTGATATGGATTTAAAATCCATCGAAGATATGCTCGACCAATGCGCGGCGGATAGAATCGATTATTTGGACCTTGCCCGCGAAATTAAAGCCAAACTCTCTCCCGATGCTTTAATCGCCTTGTTCGAAAAATTGTACAATACCAAAGGAAGCGTTGCGGCCGATGCGTATCTGTATGTTTTATACGATCTTCAAATGATCGATAAAATTCGTGAGATTTTAGTCAATTCCGATCGTGACGAGTTTGTGCGATTTAAAACCGTCCTCTTTTTAAGGGATAACGCTAAAAGCATTGATATTGACGCCTTTCTTCGCGTATGAGTTATGAGATAGATTTTGAGCGGGGCATTTTAGCCCTTGCTCCGCTTGCCGGTTTTACCGATCTTCCGTTTCGCTCTGTCGTCAAAAAATTCGGCGCGGACGTGACCTTCTCCGAAATGATCAGCGCCAACGCGTTAAAACACCATTCGGCAAAAACATTTAAAATGCTCACGAAATCGCCGTTGGAAACTCCCTATATCGTACAGATTGCCGGCTCGGATTTAGCGGTCATTAAAGAAGCGGTTTTGATGCTAAACGACATCGAAGGCATCGACGGTATCGATCTTAATTGCGGTTGTCCCGTGCCTAAAGTCGTTTCTCAAGACGCGGGCTCATCGCTACTGCTCAATCTTCCGCATATGCAAAAAATCATCGAAACGATCAAAACGCATTCGAACAAACGCTATACCAGCGCGAAAGTTCGCTTGGGATTTACGACGAAAATCCCCGAGACGATTGCCAAAGCCTGCGAAGAAGCGGGGGTTGATTTTATCAGTATTCACGGTAGAACCCGTTCGGGCGGATATAAAGCGGAAGTGGATTATGAAGCGATTGCGCGAGCACGTGCATCGGTTCGCATTCCCGTCATTGCCAACGGCGACATTACCGACTACGAAAAAGCCTTACATGTCAAGGCGGTAACGGGGTGCAACAGCCTGATGATCGGACGCGGGGCGGTGGGAAATCCGTGGATTTTTTACCAAATCAAACACGCACTTCCTTTTGTCGATAAAACGAAAATTTTGGAGATCGTTTCCGAACATTTTGATGCCATGATCGAGGTTTACGGAAGACAGGGTGTTTCGCTTTTTCGCAAGCATTTACATACCTATTCCAAAGGCTTTCGAGAAGCTTCGGAATTTCGCGACCGCGTCAATCGAATCGACGACGTCGACGCGATGCGCGATGCTATTGACTTTTTCTTTGCAAATGCACTATCATAAGGATTCGTTAGCGTAAAAACTCTTGAGGAAGAGCTATGTTACAGGGATTACGGGCACGTAGCATTTTACTGAGTATCGTAGCTTTTCTTATTTTGGGCAGTATCAGCCTAGCCTTTACCTATCAGCTAACGCGGGATCTTAGACTGACGTTCGGTGAAAAATACGCGATCGAACATGCTCTTCGACACAGTCAACGCATTGCCGATATGCTTGCTCTCAATATTCGCTTAGCCGAACATACTATGACCTCGGATGCTTTGCATCGATGGTTGTCGAACGAGTCGGATGAAACGGCGAAAGAAGAGAGTTTAAAACTGCTTAACGACTCGCTTCGTATGGCAAAAGCCGATAGTTGGTTTGTTGCCTTTTCCGGCAGTGAACATTTTTACTACGAAGATCTTAACCGCAGTTATCACGCCTTTCAACCGCTGAAAAAGCTCTCCGCTTCCAACACGAACGACGGATGGTTTTACCATACGATGCGCTCGGCAGATACCTTCAATTTAAATATCGACTACGACGAGGCGGTCAAAGCGACGAAATTATGGATGAATATCCTTGTTCGCAATGAACAAAACGCTTTGGGCGTTACGGGCTTTGGGATTGATCTTGCACAATTTATCGATGCGTATGTTTTAACAAAAACCCAAGGCTTTCAAGCGATTATACTAAATAAACAAGGTGCGATTCTCGGACACCCCGACTTTAGCAAAGTCACGCATAACGTTCACACGAGCGCGTCAAATACGTGGAAGACCATTTGGCCGTATCTTGATACGAAGAGCCAAAAAGAGCTTCGCCGTTATATGCAAGACCTTCCTTCTCATGCATCGGATGTTTTTACATGTAAATTACGATACGACGGAAAAGAGTATACGGTGGCGTTGGCATATATGCCTTACGTGGATTGGATAGGGCTTTCGATGGTCGATGTCAGCACGCTTTTGACGCTGTACGATATGCGTATGGCATTTACGGTGTTGCTTGTTTTGGGGTGTTTGAGCGCTTGGATCGCTTACGTTCTCTCTCAGTCGTATCTTTTAACCCCGATTCGCCATCTTAGCTCCGTCGTTAAAGCCGTATGTGCGGGCGACTATACGCAAAGAGCACCCTTGAATAAAGAAACCGATGAACTCTCGACGCTGAGCCGCGACGTCAATGCCATGATCGATATGGTGCAAGAAGCTCAAAGTGCGACGATTCAAAGGTATCGTTGGTTGGCGGAAAATTCGCATGACGTTATCTGGGTGATGGGCGTGGACGGCAAATTTGTTTACGTCAGTCCTTCCGTGAAACGATTGCGCGGATTTAGCGCGGAAGAGGTGATGGATCAATCGTTTGAAGAGGTGATTTGCGAAGGATCGAGGCAAACGGTTTTACATCTTATGGAAATGGCGATCATGGAAGCGGCTAACGGAGCAATCCTTGATGCAAAAAACGTTTTAGTCGAACAACCGTGTAAAGACGGTAACACGGTTTGGACGGAAGTCAATGCTCGTCTAGTCGTCAATCAACAAGACGGCTCCATGCAGTTTATCGGCATTACGCGCGATATTACGGAACGTTTGGCGGCGGAAGAGGAGATCAAAAAGCTAGCATTTTACGACCCTCTGACGCACCTTGCCAACCGAAGGCTTTTTGTGGATAGGCTGGAAAGTAGCCTTGTTACATGCAAAAAAGAGCATACGTTCGCAGGCGTCATTTTCCTTGACTTGGACGATTTTAAGCCTTTGAACGATACGTACGGGCATCAAGCGGGCGATGAACTGCTCATCGAAGTTGCACGTCGTTTAAAGGAAACGGTTCGTGCAACGGATACCGTAGGACGTTTCGGCGGCGACGAATTTGTGATTTTAGTGGCGCAATTAGGCTTTACCCGCGAGGAAGCTTTCTCTACGGTTACACGCATAGCGCACCAAATCGCCGCGTTCATCGCGCAACCGTACCCGCTTTCGTCAACCGTGTATACGCTCAGTGCTAGCATCGGCGTCTTGCTTTTTAATGAGGCTCAAAACAATGCAAAAACGATTCTTGATGAAGCCGATAGTGTGATGTATCGGGCAAAAGATGCGGGTAAAGCGTGCGTGATCGTCCAAGGATAATCTAATATCCGTCGTCAAAGCCGCGCGTTTTATGCTTTTCTTTTTTGTAGCTACCGCGGTATTTCTCTTTTTCCAACAAGTTCGCCTCTTTTAAAAGACGTTTATGTGCGGCATCTTTGTCGGCATCTTGGGTTTCTATCGTCGAGACGACAAGATTGGCGTAGGCTTCAAGCGTATGCGTGTAAGTTGAATCGAGCCGAACGGCTTGCACTTTGTGTAAAGTTTTGAGACTTTTTTGCGCACGTTTGACAAACAGATCGTAATCAAACTGTTCGTTTTTCAGCGCACTGACGCAACTGCTTAAGAAACGCTCTAACGCGCGAATGTATTTTACTCTGGCTTCTTTATCGTTCATGTTCATGGTAGATTCACGATATTTAAAAAGTGTAACAACTGGCTAACGAGAATAAAAAACGGAATAAACACCAAAGACGTAACAAAGACGAGCATCGTGACGTCTAGCGGTTTGCATTCGTACAGCGCCGCCAAATTAACGTTGGTAACGGCTAAAGGAACGATCAACTCCAAAAAGATCAAAGTCGCGACCATCGGTTCCAAATCAAGAGCGTAAAATAAAATAGCACCGGCGATCAGCGGCGTCAGTAAAAACTTAATCATTCCGACATGTAAGACCAATGTGACGTTCATGCTTTTGAGATGAATATTGTAAAGGTACATGCCAAAGACGATCAACTGAATGACCATCGTACAGTACGCGCCCATTTCCATGGAACGCATCAGTGCCGGATGAAAACGCACGCCGGAAAAATTAAGGATCAACGCTAAAAACGCAAACCAGATGACGGGAAGTTTGACGATATTGAAAAGCGACTCTTTGATGCTAAAATTGCCGCGCGAATAGAAAAAGACGCCGAGCGTATAGACGATAAAAACGTTGCTAATATTGATCATGCTGGTGTAGATAATGGATGCGTCGCCAAAAAGCGCAATACCCAAAGGAATACCTAAATTGCCCGTATTGCCGATAATGACGCAAATCGTGACGATCGATTTTTCTTTGATGTCGGTAAAGAAAAGACGTGCGATAACAAAGCTCACCAGAACGCAAAAGAGCGAAATCGCCACATACCAAAACGGTACTTGAAGCAACGATAAATCGATCGGACGGGAAGAGAGTCCCCAAAACGAGAGCATCGGTTGCAAAAAGTAGATGGAAAGCAACACCATGCCTTTTTCGTTCATCTCTTCTTTAAGCACTTTTTTGGACATAAATCCTAAAAGGATAAAGGCATAAATCGACAGAATGGAGATAGCGATCGTCATCGAGGCTTAATGCTCTGCCTCTTCAAAAGGAGGGTAATCCGCTGAAGCTTTATTTTTATAAGTGCTAAGTTTGTTATCTTGCAGTTTCAAGTAGTCGTCCAAACGCCTACGATTTTCCTCAAAGACTTTTTCAAAATCGTTGTCGTCTTTGACTTCGCCGTTTTGAAATTTTTCCAAAAGAACGTTGGTATTTCCGGTCATAACGAGGTAACGAATGCTACCGTATTCAAATAAAACGACGCTATTTTGCGTATCGAGCTGTTTTTTATGCAGTAAATTGACCTCTTGACCGACACCCGTTTTAGGGTTAAAAAGCCAAGATTTTCCCGCTCCGCCGCTTTTTGCGGGACGAATCGTTCGTACGCCGATGCGACGTTTGATCCAGAACATCAACGCAATTAAAAGCAGTAAAACGATAATAACGACGATATAGCGCGTATCGATCAAATCGCTTGTCGGGCTAGAAGACGAAGGTGAAAGCGACGGAGCGGCTTCGGTATCGGACGTTTTGGCTTGCATGATGCTTCCGCGAATGCGAAGACCAAAGCCGTCGACGGTTTTAGAGGCGACGACGCTGATGCGTTTATCGCTTTTGAGCACCACTTTAAGGGCATTGTTTTTTTCCGGAATAATCACGAGCTCTTGAATAATCGCCGAGTTGATGCTCTTCTCGATCATCTTGTCGTAGCCTAAATCGTTAATCGTTAACGTAATGGAAGACGCATCGTTTTTTTGCGAAATACTGCCTTCGTGCGGCGCGTCAAACGAGAGCATCACATCGACGCGATCGCTTCTTTCATAGACGTTGTAGGTTAAAAGGTTGGAAGCGCAAAGCCAAGAGGAAAGAGCAAACAGAACGTATAAAAGTCTCATAGGCTCTCTTTTTTAAAGTATTGGATAACGGTTTTGGAGTCTAAAATCTCGTTGATACGAATGGCAAGGTTTTTTTCGTAAACCATCACTTCGCCTTTACCGAAAATCTTTCCGTTGATGTAAAGTTCGACGCTCTCGCCCGCAGGTTTTTCTAAGTCGATGACCGAGCCTTTTTCCAGTTTTAAAAGTCTTTGAATCGTGATATGCGTCGTTCCAAGCTCCGCTACGAAATCGACACTGATATCTAAAAGATTTTCAAATCCGGAGAGCAGTTTGCGTGCGACGTACTCTTGATCGGCTGCGTCCAATGTTATTCCTTTGAAGCTTCGTTAGCGTAATAAAGCAAAAACTCTTCCAAAACCTTTGGTAATGCTCTTATTATAATGGATTTTGGTTAAAGTATCGATTAAAGTTCGATGTCGATTCCGACGGGGCAGTGGTCGGAGCCTTCAATTTCGGGCAAAATAAACGCATCTTTGAGTCTTGGCGCAAGCTCTTCGGAGATGAAAAAGTAGTCGATTCTCCAGCCCACGTTTCTGCTCCTCGCTCCCGCGCGGTACGACCACCACGAGTAGGCGTCTTTTCGGTCGCCGTGAACGTGGCGAAACGTATCGACGTAGCCTACATGTAAAAGTGTGTCGATCCATGCGCGTTCAACGGGTAAAAAGCCCGAAGTATTTTCGTTGGCTTTGGGGTGGGCAAGGTCGATTTCGCGATGGGCGGTATTGACGTCGCCGCAAACAATGATACTTTTGCCTTGTTTGCGAAGCGTTTGCATGTGCTCCAAAAAGTCGGCGTAAAAGCGCATTTTGTGTGCGAGGCGTTCTTCGCTTTGTTGACCGTTGGGAAAGTAGACGTTAAACAAGACCGTATCGCCGAAACGGTGCTCCAAAATTCTTCCTTCTTCGGTATGATCGATCTGTAGGTCGGTTGAGGTATCCGCAAAAGGGATGCGCGAAAGGCTCATCGTCCCCGAGTAGCCTTTTTTCTTTGCTGAGTTTACGTAACGATGCGTGAGCGGATGAGTAAAAAGATCGGTCGGGATTTGTTCGTATTCGGCTTTGATCTCTTGTAAGCATAAAATGTCGGGTTGGTAGGTGTCGACCCACGAAAATGCATTTTTCGAGGCGACGGCGCGAATGCCGTTGACGTTCCACGAGATGAGTTTCATCAAAAATCCTTTCTAAAAACGTTGCGTATCTTAACACGCGATCTTTTAAAACGACCTATAGCGGCATACAATTTGCATAAACCCCTCCAAAGCAAAGGAGCGAAATATGGTCTTTACGCCTCACCGACAAATCGTCTTTTACGAAAAAACGGGTTGTAGCGGAAATGCCCGTCAAAAGGCACTTTTACGTGAATACGGGATAGAGGTTGAGGTGCGTAGTTTGCTGGAAACTCCGTGGGATAAGCCTACGCTTGAAGCCTTTTTTGAAGGGCTTACGCCGCGTGAGATGCTCAATCCGTTTGCGCCGCAACTTAAAGACGGTACGTTTAAGCTTGCAGAGCATACGAAAGAGAGCCTGATCGAAGCGATGATACGCACACCGATTTTGATTCGCCGTCCTCTCCTTCAAATAGGCGACGTAAAGCTCTGCGGTTTTGACGTCGCGCGCCTGAACGAACTCTTACATGTAGCGATGCCCGTACCCGAAAACATCAATGCCTGTTTAAGCAGTGACGCATGCAACAATGTTTAGAGTATATCTGTCGGGAATTTGAAAAAGTCAAAGACTATTTGCATCGACCGACGTTTGAAAAAGAGCGGATTATCGACAACCTTTTTGCCAATTTTATGCAGTGCTTTTCGGAGTACCCGTTTGAAAAAAAACGCTATCCCAAAGAGTTTTTGGAAGCGGCAAATCTCTACAATGCGGGCGATGCGGTAGTCCGTCAACGCTTTGCGGACATCGGGATGCGCTATTTGCTCTTAAGCGATTTTTACGATTACGTGAAGATTACGCATCTTGATCGCAAGGTTTAAGCGAAATTTCCCAACGAAAAAGCGGAGAGTATAAAGGCGGCGAGCATTAAAAACGGGATAAACCATAGCGACGTAAAAAAGATAAGGCTCGCCACGTCGAGTGCCCGACAGTCGTAGAGCGCGGCAAGGTTGACGTTGACGACGGCGAGCGGAACGATGAGTTCCAAGAAAAGCACCGAAGCGACAAACGGCGTGATCGGTAAAACGAAAAAGAGCAACCATACCGTCAAGACGGGCATCAAAACGAATTTGAGCAGATGTACGTGCCATAAGAGTTTGACGTTGAGTTCTTTGAGCTTGACGTTATAAAGGTACATACCGAAAATCATCAACTGAATGACGATCATGCTGTACGCACCCATTTCCAGCGACTGAAACAAAACGGGATGAATGCGAATGCCCGAAAAATTTAGCGCAAGAGCAAGCATCGCCGCCCAAATAATCGGCAATTTAAAGATATTGACGAATGCCTGCCGTAGGCTCGAACTCCCCGCCGAATAGAAAAAAACACCCAGCGTGTAGGTCATGAGGGTATTGGCGACGCTGATCATACTGGTGTAAATGATGGACTCTTCCCCTAAAAGCGCGATACCCAAAGGAATGCCGAGGTTTCCCGTATTGTTCAAAGCCGAGGCAATCGTCATAATCGAACGCTCTTTTTTGTCGTTGAAAAAAAGCCGAGCGATGAAAAAGCCGAGCGCAATCGTCAAAAACGAAAACACAAGATAGTACGCCGGAACTTTGAGCAAGTCTAGACTGATAGGTTTGGTCGAAAGTCCCCAAAACGAGAACATCGGATGCAAAAAATAGACCGAGAGGATGACCATACCGCGCTCTGAAAGCTCGTCTTTGAAAATTTTTTTGGCGACGTACCCGAGCACGATAAAAACGTAAATTGCCGAAACGGAAAGCACGATGTTCATAAGTCAGCTTTACATGTCAAGATGTGAAAGAGGTATTGTAACGCAATTTCGCATCTTCATTTACGCTTTCGTGCTACAATGAAACGAAAAAAAGAGTCTGGATGAAAAATTTTATAGCCGGCATTCAAACCGCCATCATCGGCACACTGGATGCCAAAGGAGCTCCTTTTAGCTCTTACGCACCTTACATGTACGATCAAAACCGTTTTTACGTCTACATTTCCGACATCGCCACGCATGCTAAAAATCTTCAAAGAAATCCCAAAGCTTCGCTTTTCTTCGTGGAAGACGAGAGTAAAACGGACAATCTCTTTGCCAGAAAGCGCGTCTCATTGCAGTGCGATAGTGTAAAAATAGCGCGAGGAAGCGAGCGTTTTGAAGAAGTGTTGGGTTTGTTCGCCCAAAAGTTTGATACCAAAATGGTCGCAACGTTGAAAAAGATGACCGACTTTAATCTCTACGAATTCAAAGTGACGTACGGTGAAGCGACGTTTGGGTTTGGAAAGGCGTATTTTATCGGTGGAGAAAATATGGACGAACTCATACCTAGAGGCGAAGCAAATCCGCATCGTGAAGGGAAATAAAAAGCTTACATGTCAAAAGGTCGTCCGTAATGCTTGAACGACCTTCTTGCTCTTAATCCGAAAGCGGCAAGGGGCGATGTACGTAGCATTCGATACCCTCATCCACGCCTTTCCCTTCTATTTCTCTTTTGACAATCGTGTAAAAATGGTCGACATTATCGGGTTGTAAACCACGATAACAACGATACAACGGTACAAGGTCGGGTTCTGCTTTTGGGTCTTTAAAGACAAAGCCCGTGATACCCTCAAACACGTAGCCATCTTTTCTATTGAGGAGTTCATTCCAATTTGTGGTGTAAAAATGGTCGCTGAGGGCAGCGTTAAAGTAGCGGTACAAAGGAACGGATTTGGCGACACGAACATCGTAAATATTGCATGCGATGCTCTCAAAACTATGATAGCCTTTTCCGTATTCTAAGTCGTTCCAGTTCATCGTGTAAAAGTGGTCGTGTCCGGGATAGTTGTAGCGGTAAAGCGGTTTTGGAACGTCCACGACGGCAAACTCTTTGCTTCCGATGTAGGCTAAAATCGCCCTTTTTAATGCCTCTTTTTTAGGAGCAAGTGCGGATGTATTTGGAACGAGGTCGTAAAGAGGAAGGAGTGAGCCTTGCGCCATATCGACAAGGGTCATATTGTCCTCTTCCAGTGAACTCTGCCACTCTTTAAAGTCGCTTTTAAAGTCCATTGAGGGGTTAAAGCCAAAGGAACTAACGATATTTTTTGCGGGATTTCCTCCGATGGTTTCGATATTTACGGTCAGTTCGGCATTTTTCTTAAACTCCTCTTGCGAATACGCAAGATCAAGGTTTCCGCTGACGATTTTACCAAGCGAAGCTTTGATGCCTGCTTCTAGGGAGGTCTTTTTTGTCGATGTGTCGATGATGGAGCGACAAAGCACCTCTAAGCGTCCTCCAAGTGTTGCGTTTGTAATCACGTGCGTTCCGTAAAGACGAATCATATCTTCGGGCTTTTTGACGGAAACGTCTTTTAAAAAAGTCTCTTCCAAAAGATACGACTGTAAGTCTATGCTATCAACGGTCAAAGAAGCGACGGCTTTGCGCATAATGAGAAAAAAACTTCCGAAAGAGTATTTGGAGGAGCACTGGTTTTTGTAATTAAATTTGGTGGACAAAGAGCCTGAAAATAACCCTTTTTTGTAGGTTGCATCAAATTGTGCGGAGAGTTCCAAACAGTAGTCCTCGGCATTTTCCGCCGAAACCATACGAATGTCTGAGCTAGAACCTTTGGTGTACTCAAAACGGTTAGGAATTTTTGCCCGTAAAGCGTCCACGTCAATGACACGCGCGCAAACGGATTTGGGATGAAAAAATCGCCCCGTTACATCATACCCGTGACCCAAAAAAGCCGTTTGAGAGATACCGGAAGTCGCTAGGAACGTCATGTCTCTGCTGGCTATCGTTTTGTCCAAAACATCCATTTTCACTCCTTTTATGCAATATATCAAAATTGTAATATTCTACAAACAAAATGTCAAAGAGAGTAAAAAAACCAAACCTTATTCAAGCGCCGGTGCATAACTATGTAAAGGGTGATATTAAGTTAGAAGTGTGAGGATTTTGGCTTTACATGTAAAGGGAAAAATTAAAAGTTTAGCCCCTTTTTGCGGTATAATATTCTTAAACGGATGGGAGTATGAATGCCTACACTTTTGCTTCAAGACGGATTTAAATTTTTCTTTTATGCGAATGAACATGAACCAAAACATATTCACGTGATGAAAAATGAGGGGTTTGCAAAAGTTGAGTTGGAGCACTTGAAAGTCGTGCAAAATTATTTAAAACCAAAAGATTTAAAAGTGGCATTGGCTATCATAGAAGAGCACAAAGACGAATTTGAAAGGAAGTGGAATGAGTGGTTTAATTAAAGGAAAAGAAGTCCATTTTGACGATACGTATTTACATGTAAAGCTCAGTGACGAGCGCATCATCTCCACACCGCTTGATTGGTATAAACCTCTCAAAAATGCCACACTTGCTCAACTAAAAAATTACACGTTTATCTGTTTAGACTCTGGCATCGAATGGGAAGAACTTGACTATCAGCTGAGTATCGAGAGTATGTTACATGTAGAGAGTAGGGTTGCGTGATAGGTGCAAAGTTAAAAGTTTAGCCTTCCTGTTTTTTTTGTTTATGCCCAAACTGCAAGAATTTGGATAATAGTGCCAATAACAATTAACCAAAATCCAGTTGAGACTTTGAAAAAAAATGTGTTACGAAACCATGTCCGTAATGGTGCATCAGGATTGTCAATAATTTGTCGAGTAATATGAGATGGTGGTCCATAAGGAAATTTTGTTTCATCACTAAATTTCTCCATGATCTTTTCAAATAATCCACTTACTTCAAGTTGAAATAAACCTGTTATGGTAGCAAGTAAACCAGAAGTTCCTATCCATTTTTGAGAATCAGGGAAATTGCAAATAAAAGAATAAATACCTAAAATAAGACAACTCACGGTTATAATAAATAGTATGACAAATGCATAGCGTTCAAATTTTTTAAAGAACATAATTTTCCTTCTTTTCCATATCAAATTGTTTTATTAGTATTGTATCTCAGAAATGAGGAGTTAAGCCCTTGAACTCAAGGGCTTAAAATCTTTACATGTAAATCTGTCCGCCACTCTCTTTAAAGTGTTCGGCTTGCTCTTCCAACCCTTTTTCTAATGCCACCGTAACATCTTCAGCGCCGATTTTAGCGGCATAGTCACGCACATCTTGCGAGATTTTCATCGAACAAAATTTTGGGCCGCACATGGAACAAAAATGCGCTACTTTGGCACTCTCTACGGGTAAGGTTTTGTCGTGGTACTCGCGAGCACGGTCGGGGTCGAAGCCGATGTTGAACTGGTCGTACCAACGAAATTCAAAGCGGGCTTTGCTCATGGCATTGTCGCGGATTTGTGCTCCTGGGAAACCTTTGGCTAGGTCTGCGGCGTGGGCGGCGATTTTGTAGGCGATGATGCCTTCTTTGACGTCTTCGCGGTTAGGCAAGCCTAAGTGTTCTTTTGGGGTAACGTAGCAGAGCATCGCCGTACCGTACCAGCCGATTTGTGCCGCGCCGATGGCTGAGGTGATGTGGTCGTACCCAGGGGCAACGTCGGTCACAAGCGGTCCAAGGGTGTAGAATGGGGCTTCAAAACAGTCCTCTAACTCTTTGGTCATATTTTCTTTGATTTTTTGCATTGGAACATGTCCTGGACCTTCAATCATCACTTGCACGTCGTGTTTCCAAGCAATTTTAGTAAGCTCTCCCAAGGTTTCAAGTTCGGCAAATTGCGCTTCATCGTTGGCATCGTAGAGTGAGCCTGGGCGTAAGCCATCTCCTAGAGAAAACGCAACGTCATACGCTTTCATGATCTCACAGATCTCTTCAAAATGGGTGTAAAGAAAGTTCTCTTTGTGATGGTGTAAACACCATTTCGCCATGATGCTACCACCACGAGAAACTATGCCTGTTAAGCGTTTTGCCGTCATTGGCACATAAGCAAGTCGTACACCCGCATGAATGGTAAAATAATCCACCCCTTGTTCTGCTTGCTCGATAAGGGTGTCACGGAACACTTCCCATGTTAAGTCTTCAGCAATCCCGTGAACTTTTTCTAAGGCTTGGTAAATAGGTACAGTACCGATAGGCACAGCGGAATTTCTCAAAATCCACTCTCTGGTTTCATGGATGTTTTTACCTGTTGACAAGTCCATGACCGTATCGCCACCCCAACGTGTTGACCAAAGCATTTTTTCGACTTCTTCTTCGATAGATGAGGTGGTCGCGGAGTTACCGATGTTGGCGTTGATCTTGACCATGAAATTGCGTCCGATGATCATCGGCTCGGCTTCGGGATGGTTCACGTTGAGCGGCAGAACGGCACGTCCTGCGGCGATCTCTTGGCGGACAAATTCAGGGGTGTAAACCTCAGGCAAGTTTGCCCCAAAATGCTCACCCTTATGTTGCGCACCTAAGAGTTTGTTTTGACGTGCCACTTTAAGGTTACAGTTTTCACGAATGGCGACATACTCCATCTCAGGCGTGATGATGCCTTTTTTGGCATAGTGCATTTGGGTGATGTTTTTACCCTTCATCGCACGGCGAGGTTTTTTGAGGTTTGGGAAGCGAAGGGCATTGAGCTCTTGGTCATCGTGGCGTTTGTGAAAATAGATAGAGCTAAAATCTTTCAGTTGCTCCGTATCGGCACGCTCTTCGATCCACTTGGCACGAAGCGGTTTAAGCCCTTGATGCAGGTCGATTTTGACGTTTGGGTCGGTGTAAACGCCCGAAGTGTCGTATACATGTAAAGGTGGATTTTCTTCGATGGTGCCGTCACTTTTTACGGTGGGGCTAAGCGTGATTTCACGCATCGGCACTTGAATATCAGAACGTGAGCCTTGGATGTAAATTTTCTTAGAACTTGGGAAGTTTTGAATGTAAGACGAATCTATTTTTTCAAGATTGTTGAGAACTTTACTCATGGATTTTTTCTCCTTTTTCCTACGCCGGCATTACCCGGATCAGGTTCGCGAGGTTACATTAATAACCTCTTAGGGTATTATCTCAGCCGCTTTAAAAAGCTAGCACCCCCGCAGACAACGGTTAACAGTTAAAAGAAGTTGATTATACGTAAGGGAACTTAAACGACGCGTAAGGTGAGGATTTAGGTTTCATCTTTGACGTGAGCGTTTCTTTTTGAAAAGGATCACGTTTGTTTTTAAATCGTTTATTAAGAGGGGTTCGAGTAAAATAGATCACTTCTTAAAAAGCGGGATAGATGGAAATAGGATTTGGACTTTTAGGCGTTTTTGTAGGGTTTGCTTCCGGTTTTTTCGGCATCGGGGGCGGCACGCTTTTAGTGCCTATTTTTCTCTACATGGGCTACGACATCAAAACCGCCATCGGCATTTCGGTTATGCAGATGATCTTTAGTTCGATGTTGGGCTCGTATCAAAACTATAAAGCCGGAATTTTAACGCTTAAAAGCGGTTTAGTGTTAGGATGCGGCGCATTGGTGGGGGCTTCTTTTAGCGGACTCATCGTCGATACGTTATCGCATACGACGTTGCTGCTTCTCTTTGAGACGGTTTTAGCACTTTCGATGTACAAAATGTTTACGACGGCATTAGAGAGTTCAAAACCTCCTTACGAGTCTCCTATCCTCCTTGCCTTTTTGGGCGTTGTTTTGGGTGCCGTATCGATCAGCACGGGTACGAGCGGTGCCATTTTTCTAACGCCCGTTCTGACGGGATTTTTACATTGGGATATTAAAAAAGCCGTTGCGACGACGCTTTTTTTTGTCATATTCGGCTCAATTTCGGGGTTTTTCAGTTTGGCGATGCACGGTTACGTGGATTATGAAGTCGGTGCATTGGTTAGTGTCGGATCCGTTGTAGGCGTCTATTTCGGCGTCGCGCTTTCCCATAAAATAGCGAAAAAAGAGCAAAAACGCGCCTTGTTGATACTCTATACGGTAATGTTTTTGCTGACGCTCAATAAAATTTTAAGCGAGATGAATGTTTTATGATCAAAATATACGGTGCAAAAGAGAACAATCTTAAAAATATCACGTTAGAGATTCCCAAAAATAAACTGGTCGTTTTTACGGGACTCAGCGGAAGCGGTAAAAGTACCTTGGCGTTCGATACGCTCTATGCCGAAGGTCAGCGACGTTACATCGAGTCGCTCTCTTCGTACGCCAGACAGTTTTTGGATCGCGTGGGTAAACCCGACGTCGAAAAGATCGAGGGTTTGACGCCCGCGATTGCGATCGATCAAAAAACGACGAGTAAAAATCCGCGTTCAACCGTCGGAACGATTACCGAGATTTACGACTATTTGCGTCTGCTTTACGCACGCATCGGTAAGCAACATTGTCACATCTGCGGTCAGGAAATCTCGCAAATGTCGGTGGCGGATATTATCGAGCAGGTTTTAAAATTGCCCGCAGAGACGAAGCTCTCGATCTTAGCACCGTTGGTACGGGAGAAAAAGGGCAGTTTCGCCGATATGATCGAATCGTTGCGCCATAAAGGCTACGTGCGCGCGTTGATCGACGGCGTCATGGTACGTTTGGATGAAGAGATCGAACTGCTTAAAACCAAAAAACATACGATCAAAGTGATTATCGACCGCGTGGTCATTCGCGAAGAGAATAAAGATCGTATTGCGACCGACATTGAAAAGGCACTTTTGGAGAGTTACGGCGAAGTCGAGCTTGACATCGCCAATGCCGAAGAAGTCGGGCTTGCTACTTCTCACATTCATTACAGCGAACATCTGGCGTGTTTTGACTGTAAAATCAGCTTCGAGCCCTTGGAGCCGCTTTCGTTTTCGTTTAACTCTCCCAAAGGCGCATGTCCTACATGTGACGGTTTGGGGATTCGCTATACGTTGGATTTGAAGAAAATTATCAACGAAAACGTGAGTATCGACGAAGGGGCGATTCGTATTTTTTACGGCTTTAACAAAAGTTTTTACGCCAAGTTTTTAGAGGCGTATTGTCAAGCGGCGGGTATTAATACGCGTATCCCTTACGAAGAGCTCGAAGAGCATCAAAAACGTGCTATTTTACACGGCGGCGTCGAAGAAGCGACTTTCTTTTGGAAGAAACATAAACTCGTACGAAAATGGGAAGGCGTTATTAAAATCGCCTACGAGATGTTGAAAGACGAAAAAGAGCTCGGCGAATACATGAGCGAAAAAGTGTGCGACACGTGCGGCGGGCATCGTTTGCGTAAAGAGAGCCTTGCGGTACGCGTGGCAGGAAAACGCATCTCAGACATCTTGGAACTACCGATCGATCAATGCTTAGCCTTCTTTAAAAACGACGAGAATTTTTCGTACATGTCGGCACAACAAACGATGATTGCCGCGCCGATTTTAAAGGAGATCAAAGAGCGTCTCTTTTTCTTGTTCGACGTCGGATTAGGCTACATCAGCCTCGGGCGCGATGCGCGAACCATTAGCGGCGGCGAAGCGCAACGTATCCGCATCGCATCGCAAATCGGCAGCGGATTAACGGGCGTGATGTACGTTTTGGATGAGCCGAGTATCGGGCTTCACGAACGAGACACCCTCAAACTTATCCGAACCCTACGCAATTTGCAGAAAAAAGGCAACTCCGTTATCGTCGTCGAGCACGACAAAGAGACGATTAAAACGGCGGATTTTGTGGTGGATATCGGTCCTGGGGCGGGAAAATTCGGCGGTGAAATTGTTTTTGCGGGAACGAACGAAGCCCTTTTAACCAGCAATAGTTTGACCGCACAGTATATCAACGGAACGAAAACGATCGATTATCGCCAAAACAGGGCGCAAGAGCGTTGGATCGAGTTGAACCACGTCAGCATCAACAACATTCACGACCTAGACGTTAAAATTCCGCTGGGCAATCTTGTGGCAATTACCGGCGTCAGCGGTAGCGGTAAGAGTTCGTTGATCCTTCAGACCTTACTTCCGGTTGCCAAAGAGTATCTTAATCGCGCCAAGAAGATCAACAAAGTCGCCGGCGTCGAATGTACGGGACTCGATCAACTCGATAAAGTCATCTACCTCGATCAAAGTCCGATCGGCAGAACCCCGCGTTCCAATCCCGCGACCTATACGGGCGTGATGGACGAAATCCGCGCATTGTTCGCGAAAACCAAAGAAGCGCAAATCCGCGGGTACGGCGTCGGACGTTTTTCGTTTAACGTGAAAGGCGGAAGGTGCGAAAAGTGTCAAGGCGACGGCGAAATTAAGATCGAAATGCACTTTTTACCCGACATCATGGTTAAGTGCGACGGTTGTAAAGGACAACGCTACAATGCCCAAACGTTAGAGATCAAGTACAAAGGTAAATCCATCGCCGACGTTTTGGACATGAGCGTGGATGAAGCGCATGAATTTTTCAAAGCGATCCCGAAAATTAACCAAAAGATTCAAACCTTGGTCGACGTCGGATTGGGGTACATCACGCTTGGACAAAATGCCGTAACGCTGAGCGGCGGCGAGGCACAACGCATTAAACTTGCGAAGGAACTTAGCAAAAAAGATACGGGCAATACTTTGTACGTTTTGGACGAGCCGACGACCGGATTGCACTTCGCCGACGTCGATCGTTTGGTCAAAGTGTTACATCATTTAACAGATATGGGTAATAGTGTTTTGGTCATCGAACACAACATGGACGTGATCAAAAATGCCGATTATTTGATCGATATGGGACCCGAAGGCGGAAGCTACGGAGGGCGTATAATCGCGATGGGAACGCCATTTGAGGTTGCAAGCAATGCCAAAAATTCGGGGAGCTATACGGGAAAATTTTTAGGAATGGAGATGGGTCTTTCAAACGAAAACGCTTAAACGTTTCTTTTTGAAACACTATTTTGAAAATTAAAAGCTCTAAAAGTCAAAGAAATGTCCTCTACATAAGATCGACATAACTGTTCATTATAATCGCTCTTGATCGAAACTTAATGAAAGGACATTTCTTGGAAGCAACAGCATCTATGACGAGTAGCATAGGCTCCTTGGAAGAGACAAAGAAAAAAGATTGGAAAAGCTATACGATTAAGAGTTTAGCATTTTGGGTTATCGTTGCAATTATTGCGGGTATTATCTTCGGTATGGCCGACCCTAAATTAGCGGTTCAAGCCAAACCCGGAATCGATTGGTTTATTCAAGCGTTAAAATGGTTGGTCGGACCGATTATCTTTTTAACGATTATTTCGGGTATTATCGGCTTAGAAAGTCTTAAAGAAGTCGGTTCTATCGGTTTAAAAGCGTTTATCTATTTTGAAGTCGTGAGCACGTTCGCTTTAGCAATCGGCGTTTTATTCGGTAATTTCTTTGGCCCGGGTCACGGAATGAATTTCGACGTCAACTCCTTAGATGCCAAGAGCGTCGACAAATACACCCATTCGACTCAAGACGTCGGCTCGTTTTTGTCTATTTTGAAAAATGCAATTCCAAGCGATCCTATCACGCCTTTTTTACACGGAAATACTTTACAAGTGTTGGTGATGGCATTGGTTTTAGCGATTTTAATTTCGGCGTTCGGGGGCAAATACAAACCTTCTATTCTCAAACCTTTAGAGATCGCACAAGGCTTTTTCTTTAAAATTTTAACGATTTTGATGTGGTTAAGTCCGGTCGCAAGCTTTAGCGCGATGGCGTTTTTGATCGGCAAATTCGGTATTGCTTCCCTGATCGGTATGGCAAGTTTGCTCGGGGTTATGTTGATCTCCGTTTTAGCATTTATCTTTGGAATTTTAGGCATTATCCTATGGTTTTTCAAAATTAACGTCTTTAAGTTTATGCGTTTTATCGCCAAAGAAGTCTTGATCGTCTTTGCAACCTCTTCAAGCGAATCGGCGTTGGCTCCGTTGATGAAACGTTTGGAAGCCGCGGGAGTCAGTCGCGGAACGACGGGATTGGTAATTCCGACGGGCTATTCGTTTAATTTGGATTGTACGAACATTTACCTTTCGCTTTCGATTATCTTTTTGTCTCAAGCATTCGGTATTCCTTTAACGCTCGGCGAAGAGTTGAGTATTATTTTGATCTTGATGGTTACCTCTAAAGGTGCGGTCGGCGTAACGGGTTCGGGCTTTATCGTTCTTGCGGGTACGCTTTCGGCAATGGGCGGTGCAATTCCGGTCGTGACCGTAGCGGCACTTTTAGGCGTGGATAAATTTATGAGTGAAATGCGCGCGGTGGGAAATCTTTGCGGTAACGCGGTTGCCGCGGTCGTCGTCGGCGCATGGGATAAACAGATCGATATGGACAAATTTCGTTATGCGCTTGATCACCCCGAATCCGTAGAAGACGCAATCCCGGGTTGATACGTTTATACCTTTAAAATGCTCGCGAGGGGATGTTACCGTTCTCCTCACGGGCACCTCTTTTTTTACCGCTTTTTCGCCTCTTTGGTTTAAAAAATCTCATTTAAATCTCTTTTGATATGCCATAATCAAACCAGTTTATCATTAAAGGGTTTGTGTTGGAAAAAACATCGTTGAAAGATTGGAAACGTTATACGATTAAGAGTTTGGCGTTTTGGGTTGTGGTCGGCATTGTTGCCGGAATTACGCTGGGTATGCTCAATCCGAGCTTGGCGGTTCAGGCCAAACCCGGAATCGACTGGTTTATTCAAGTTTTAAAATGGTTGGTCGGTCCGATTATCTTTTTAACGATTATTTCGGGTATCGTCGGTTTAGAGAGCCTGAAAGAAGTCGGGTCTATCGGTTTGAAAGCGTTTATCTATTTTGAAGTCGTCAGCACGTTTGCTCTTGCAATCGGTATTTTATTCGGTAATCTTTTGAAACCGGGACACGGGATGCACCTGAACGTCGAGTCTTTGGATGTTTCCGCGGTTTCGAGCTTTACGGCTAACGCTTCTTCTCAAACGGGCTCGGTTTGGGGTATTTTAAAAAGTGCGATTCCGACCGATCCGATTACGCCGTTTCTTCACGGCAACACGTTGCAGGTATTGGTGATGGCGTTAGTGATCGCAATCGGTATTGCCGCGTTCGGAGAAAAATACAAAGAGGCGATTCTCGCTCCTCTAGAAAAAGTTCAAAATTTCTTCTTTAAAATCTTAACGATTTTGATGTGGTTAAGTCCGATCGCAAGCTTTAGCGCGATGGCATTTTTGATCGGAAAATTCGGTATCGCTTCCCTGATCGGTATGGCAAGCTTGCTGGGGGTTATGTTGATCTCCGTCTTGGCATTTTTATTCGGCGTTTTAGGTCTCATTCTCTGGTTTTATCACATTAACGTTTTTAAATTTATGCGCTTTATCGCCAAAGAAGTGTTGATCGTCTTTGCGACCTCTTCAAGCGAATCGGCGTTGGCTCCGTTGATGAGGCGTTTGGAAGCCGCGGGAGTCAGTCGCGGAACGACGGGATTGGTAATTCCGACGGGCTATTCGTTTAACTTGGATTGTACGAATATTTACCTTTCGCTTTCGATTATTTTCTTAGCGCAAGCGTTCGGTATTCCGCTCACGCTTTCGCACGAACTCAGCATCATCTTTATTTTGATGGTTGCTTCAAAAGGTGCGGTCGGCGTGACGGGTTCAGGCTTTATCGTGCTTGCGGGTACGCTTTCGGCGATGGGAGACGTGATTCCCGTGGCAACCGTAGCGGTTCTTTTAGGGGTGGATAAATTTATGAGCGAAATGCGTGCGGTAGGCAATCTATGCGGTAACGCGGTTGCCGCGGTCGTCGTCGGTGCGTGGGATAAACAGATCGATATGGACAAATTTCGTTATGCACTCGATCACCCCGAATCCGTAGAAGACGCAATTCCGGGTTGATACGATTCTTTCGTCCCGATGGGGCTTCGCCTCATCGGGATTTCAAGAAAAGCGCGCTATAATCTATTTAAATCCTTCTAAAGAGACGGCATGTTAAAAGAAATAGCGGAGCGAATTCGCGCGTTACCTCCTTTACCCAAAACGTTTACGCAGATTAATGCACTGTTTCGCGACGAACAAGCGAGTATCGCCGATTTGGCAAAGGTGATCGAAGAAGACCCGATGCTTATCGCCAACCTTCTCAAAGTCGCCAACTCTCCTTTGTACGGCTTTCGTCGTGAAATCAAAAGCGTTTTACAAGCGGTCGGGCTCTTCGGTATGTCGACGACGCGCTCGTTGGTGCTTGACATGTCGATCAAAAAACTCTTAAACGTCGATCTTGTACCCTATGCGATTTCGCCCGAAGAGTTTGCGCAACTTTCGCACATGCAAAGTATGTTGATCTCTAAGTGGTACAAAAATGTTGATGCCGCAAGCGTCGATTTTCTCTTTTTATGTGCGTTGCTGCAAGAGAGCGGTAAAATTCTCATTGCCGACGAGATCGCAAAAAACGACGAAACGTATGCGTTTAAAGCCGAACTTGAAAACGCGTTAAACGTCGCGGACGTTGAGAAAATGTTCGTAGGCGTCACGAGTAGCGAAGTCTCGGCGTTGATTTTCGAGCATTGGAAATTTGATAAACGAATGATCGAAGCCATTCGGTTTACCGAAAAGTCGCACGATGCACCGGCGGCGATTCGCGCTCTTAGCGTCGCTTTAAAAGTCGTCAAAACCGCCGTTGCGATTAATGCGCCTTTGAGCGAACGCAATATCAATCTGGCACTCACGTTTCTTGCTAAAGAGGGTTTAGATTCCGCACCGTTTTTGGAGGCGGTCGAGTCCATCAAAGCTTCATTTTAAATGCTACATGTAAAGGCTCTTTCGTGAAAACACTCACTATTATCGATACGTTCGGTTTCTTTTTTCGTAACTATTACGCCCTTCCCGCATTGCGTAATTCTCAAGGTTTTCCGACGGGACTTTTAACGGGTTTTGCCCATTTTATCGCGGCTCTTAAAAAAGAGCACGATACCGATTACGTTCTTTTCGCGCTGGATAGCAAAGGGAAAAATTTTCGTCACGACATCGATCCTAACTATAAAGCCAATCGCCCCGAAGCACCGGAAGATTTTAAAAAACAGCTTCCCGTCGCTATTTCGTGGATTGAAAAAATGGGATTTAAAAGTTACGGTGAAGAAGGGTTTGAAGCCGACGATATCATTGCTTCGGCGGTTAAATTTGCCAAACACCATGATATTAAAGTGCGAATCGTCACGCACGATAAGGATCTTTACCAACTCATCGACGACGGACGCGTCGTGATTTACGATCCGATGAAAAAGAGTGAAATCACGACCGAAAAATGTTTTGAGAAGTTCGGCGTCTATCCGCATCAAATCGGCGAGTATCTCTCGTTGGTCGGCGACACCGCCGATAATATTCCCGGCGTAAAAGGCATCGGACCTAAAGGTGCGAAAAAGCTGCTTGATGATTTCGAAACGATGGAGGGCGTATACGCCCATCTTGATAAAATAGCCAATCCGCGCATCAAAACAATGTTGGAAGAGGGAAGAGAGAGTGCGTATTTGAGCCGCCGTTTGGTCTGTTTAGACGATACGCTGAGTATTGCCGATAAGTTCGAATCGTTTCATTATCCAGAGGCCCAACCGCTCTCGTACATTGTGGAAGAGTTGGAAAAATACGAGCTTCGCCAAATCCTTGCGCGCGTGAAATCGGAAGGCTTACATGTAAAACAAGAAACAGCGACGGAGCAAGGGTTTAAACCGATTTTATTGGACGATGCGAAATTGCTTTTACGCGTCGTTGAAGGTATCGAAGAAGACGAAACGGTCGCGTTTGATACCGAAACCGACGCGTTGGATGCTTACAACGCCCGTATCGTCGGATTTTCATTTTGCGTCAATACGAAAGAGGCTTATTACGTTCCGATTGCACACCATTATTTGGGCGTAGGCAACCAAATAACGCACGAAGAGGCAAAAGAGGCATTGACGCATCTGCTTTCCCGTAAAATCGTCGGACAAAACCTAAAGTTTGACCTTGCGGTCGTTGAACGCAATTTCGGACTTCAAAACGTGAACGTTTATGCCGACACGATGATTTTAGCATGGCTTTTAAATCCGGAGACCAACGTAGGACTCGATACGCTCTCCAAACGTTTTTTCAATCACGAGATGATCAAATTTAAAGACGTCGTCGCCAAAGGCGAAAACTTTAGCGGCGTGCCTTTGGAAAAAGCGTGTGAATACGCAAGCGAAGACGCATGGATGACCTTCAAACTTTTTGAGAAGCTTCGTGAGATGTTAGACCCTTCGTTGTTGGATCTTGCAAAAACCGTAGAATTTCCGTTTATTCAAACGTTGATGCGTATGGAAAAAGAGGGAATTCAAGTCGACGGTGCTTATTTTGAAGCACTGTTGAAACGTACCGATGATGCGATAGAGGCTTTGAAAACGGAAATTTTTACCTTATGCAATGCGACGTTTAACCTTAATTCGACGCAACAATTGGGTGCGGTATTGTTTGATCAGTTAGGACTTCCGAGCGTCAAAAAGACCAAAACGGGGTACAGTACCGACGAAAACGTTTTAAACGAGCTTTTCGACAAGCATCCGAGCATTGCTAAAATTTTAGAGTATCGGGAGTTGTATAAACTTCGCTCAACTTATATCGAACCGCTGTTGAAGCTCTCCAAAGTATCACCGCGCAGTCGGGTACATACGTCGTTTATCCAAACGGGAACGTCCACCGGCAGGCTAAGCTCCAAAGATCCGAATTTGCAGAATATTCCCGTGAAGACGGCTCTGGGTCGTGAAGTACGCGGCGGTTTCGTTGCCAAAGAGGGATATGTACTCGTCGGGATCGATTATTCGCAGATCGAACTTCGCTTATTGGCGCATTTTAGCGGGGACGAAGCGATGGTAAGGGCGTTTCAAGAAGGCAAAGATATTCACAAAGAAACCGCGCTCAAACTGTTCGGCGAAGCGGAAGCGGACGCCAAAAGAGGTATCGCCAAAAGTATCAATTTCGGCTTGCTTTACGGTATGGGACCCAAACGTCTTTCCGAAACGATCGGCATTACGACGAAAGAAGCCAAAAGCTACATCGACGGCTATTTTGCGACTTTCCCGACGATTAAGCAGTACCTTTCTTCCATTGAAGAACAAGCGAAAAAAGAGGGTTTCGTTCAGACGCTTTTGGGGCGAAAACGCTTTTTTGATTTTGAACATGCCAATGCGATGCAATACGCCGGATACCTTCGTGAGGCGGTCAATACGGTATTTCAAGGCAGTGCCGCGGATTTGATTAAGCTTGCGATGAATCGTATTATGGCGACGTTGGTCGACGATGAGGCAAAATTGCTCCTGCAAATCCATGACGAACTCATCTTTGAAGTCAAAGAAGCGCGCGCGGAAGCGTTTGCCGCGGAAGCACGACGCGTGATGGAAGAGATTTACGCGTTACGCGTTCCCTTAAAGGTTTCGATTGCGATCGGTACGAATTGGGGAGTATTGAAATGACGGAGGTTATTGCGTTAGCCTTGGCACTCAGCATGGACGCCTTTGCGGTTTCGATCGGCTTGGGAACGAAACAAGCGACGGGTCACGGTGCCTTGGCATGGAAAGCGGGACTTTTTTTCGGTATTTTTCAAGCACTGATGCCGCTTATCGGGTATATCGGCGGAAAAGGTTTGTTAGGCTTTATCGATCATTATACGCGATACGTCGCTTTTGCGCTTTTAGTGCTCATCGGCGCAAAAATGGTGTATGAAAGTATGCAAGAGAGCCTCGAAGAGGAAATTCAAAAAATCACGAATAAATTGATGCTAACCCTTGCGATTGCGACGAGTATCGATGCGATGGCGGCGGGATTTAGCTTAATGCTGTTGGATATGAATCCGTTTTTAGCGTGCGGTTTGATCGGTCTGACGACGTTTGGCATGAGCTTTTTAGGTGTTTTTGTCGGAAAACTTACGGGAAGTTGGCTTGAGAGTAAAGCTGAACTCTTAGGAGGCGTCGTTTTGATAGCTATCGGAGTGCGCATCGTAACGGCATGAGAGAGATCGCTTAGGATCTCTCACGCTTGGTTAGAATTTGTAGTTTAAGCCCAGATAGTATTGAATGAAGTGTTCATTTTCGCTTTTGACGTGAATATTGGTCGTACCGTCGTCGTAATTAAACGTATCGTCCACATCGCTTAAAAGATAGCGTGCGCCGATTTCGAGCTCCGTATGCGTGCCGAGCGCATACATCAAACCGGCTTCGACGCCGTAGTTGAACCCTTTGGGTTTATCGATTGAGAGCAGTTTTGCACGATCATCGTCGCTTTTTGACGTACTGTAAGAAGCGGTAAGACCCAAAAACGGCGTTACCGCAGAAGAATTTCTGAAAAGATAGTCGTAGGCAAGTCCGTACGTGAAAGAGCTAATATCTTCTTTTTTGTTTTGATACGCAAAGCTTCCGTAGAGACTCTGCCGTACTCAAAATATTTACCGACTTTTAATGCCTCATACGTCGCATCGATGGATTCCGATGAACTTCCTTCCCAAAAAGAATAGCCGGAAAAAGATGAACTTGCCGATGCGGAAGTTTTTCCGTGAATACTCATACCCCCAAATTCACCGCCGACAAACCACGCGTTTGAGTCTGCCAAAACGGCAGAAGCCGCGAGGAGTAATGATGCCGCAACCAAAGATTTTTTCATAATGCCCCCTGAAATAAAAATGTGAATAAAATTGTAGAGCAAATAATATTATTATAATATTAAATTAAAAAGTTTTTATTTTGTAATTTTAAATCAGCGAGGGCGAAAATTTTTTGAGCGTTATCTCGTGGTTTTTGTACTCCGGCATAAAAGAGGCGACGCACTCCCAAAAGGCTTTTTGATGGTGCTTATGCGTGATATGAGCGAGTTCGTGAACGACGATATACGCGATGCACTCCAAGGGCAGTTGGGAAAGGCTGAGGTTGAAACTCAGCTCATTGCGATAGCTACAGCTTCCCCACCGTTTTTTAGCTTGGCGGAAGCTGACTTTCGTCGGTTTGACGCCCATGAGAAAACTCCACTCTTCGACCAGACGGTTCACCAACGGCGGAGTCTTTTCTTTGTAAAAGAGTTCGGGCGTTTGAAAAGAGCTTAAAAGGATTGCTTCACCCAAATAGAGGATTTTTCCTTCGGTTTCCAACAAGCGGCCGATGTGCATCCGTTCTTGCGCCGCGTGCAGTTTAGAGAGAATCCAAGAGGCTTTTTGAAGGAGAAGCGTTTCAATCGTGTCTATGGCACTAAAAGGAGATTTGACGATGATCCCTTTGATAGGGTCGATCGTAATATAAAGATGTTTAAGCCGTCGATTAACGAACAAAGAGTACGAGAGTACGTGACCCTCGTACTCGATCGTTTTAGTCAAACCAACTTTTGATTTTGTCAAAGACGCTCTCAAATTTTTCATCTTTTTGTTTGGTCTCGATGCCGAATTCCGTTTGCAGCTGCGCAAGCAGTTCTCGTTGTTCTTTCGTGATTTTTTTAGGATAACGAATCGAAATTTGAGCGATCATACTGCCGAATTGGCGGGTATGGACATTTTTAACGCCTTCGTTTTTAAAGATGAACTGTTGTTTATCTTTCGCGCCTATGGGCAGTTCCAGTTCCGTCTCGCCGCGAATCGTCGGGATTTTGATCGTCTCTCCGAGTGCGACTTGCGTAAAGAAAACGGGCACTTCGATGTAAATGTCGTCGTTGTGGCGCACAAAGTGTTCGTCCTCTTTGACGCGAACCAAAATATACAAGTCGCCTCGCGTTCCTCTTTCGTCCACGTTACCGCGTCCGGCGACGCGAATGCGGTTGTTATTGTCGATACCTTCGGGAATGTCGATGGTGACTTTGTCCTCGACTTGGCTAAATCCTTTGCCGCGACAATCGGGGCACGGATTGGTGACGACCGTTCCTTTGCCGTTACATGCGGGGCAGGTTTGCGAAAAGGTCATAAACCCTTGGCGGTAAAAGACTTGACCTTTACCTTTACACTCTTTACATGTCGCTTTGGATTTGTCTTTGCTTCCCGTGCCTTCGCAGGTGTCGCAGGGTTTTTTATAGGAGAAAACGACCTCTTTTTTCGTACCGAAGATTGCTTCGTTAAACGCCAACGTCACTTCGGCTTCCAAATCGAGGTTGTATTTTCGACTTTGCTTGTTGCTTCCGCCGCCAAAACCGCCGCCGCCGAATCCTCCGCCAAAAACCGATTCGAAAATAGAGCCCAAATCGCCCATAATATCTTCGTAACGCATATCGGAGAAGTGACTAAAGCCTTGACTGTCCAGTCCCGCTTTACCGTAGCGATCGTAGGTTGCGCGTTTTTGCTCGTCGCTTAAAACTTGATAGGCTTCATTGATGGCTTTAAATTTTTCTTCCGCCGCTTTGTCGCCTTGATTGCGATCGGGATGGTATTGAAGGGCTAGCTTGCGATACGCTTTTTTAATTTCGCCCGAATCGGCACTTCGGGTAATTTCCAATACTTCGTAATAATCTAATTCCACGTCTATTCTCTTTACATGTAAGTTTTTTAGAAGAGAAAAAGTTTACCAAAAAGTAGATTAAATTTTGGTTGTTAAGGTTGGTTAACAAACGATTAAAGGACGGTTAAAAGCGGCGTATTACTATTTCACTATCAAACTTTTAAAGGAGTTACGATGAAACGAACGATTTTAGCCCTAGCAACGTTGGTTGCTTTAGGAACGACAGGTGCATTTGCATTTGGAAGTAGCCAATGCCAAGGCGGTATGCAAGGGGGAATGATGTCCCCGATGATGCAACAAGGCGGCGGCATGATGATGCACGGCGGCGAGAGAGGCATGATGGCGGGAATGATGTTTGATCGTTTGGATCTAAGCGACGATCAACGCTATAAATTGAATGTTTTGCGCAGCGAAATGAAGTTGGAAATGGCAAAACTACACGATCCAAAAAGCATGCAAAAGATGCAAGAGTTGATGAGTGCGGATAACTTCGATAAAAAAGCATTTATCAAAGTACGTAACGAAATGAACGACAAACGCGTAACGCTTGAAGCCGATTTTTTAGAAAAAGCGTTTTCGATTTTGACCAAAGAACAACGAGCCGAGCTTAAAAAAATTATGAGCGAACGCCCGCAACGTCCGATGATGCCTAAAGCTCCGGAAGCTCCGCAAAAATAAACCTCAATCCACACTCTTGGGAAGGCTTTGTAAAAAGCCTTCTTCTTCAAAAATTCTGTATAATTCTAAAAAGCGAACTTAAGGACACGAATGATTAATGTCTTAATGATTGAAGACGACGAAGAATTTGCGGAGTTGCTCGGCGAGTATTTGGCAAAGTACAATATTAAAATTACCAATTATGCCGATCCGTATTTGGGGCTGAGTGCCGGAATTAAAAAGTACGACTTGCTCATTTTGGATTTGACGCTTCCGGGAATGGACGGGCTTGAAGTGTGTAAAGAGGTCGTTGCCAAATACGACATTCCGATTATTATCTCTTCGGCTCGCAGCGACATTAGCGATAAAGTGATCGGTCTTCAAATCGGTGCGGACGATTACCTTCCCAAGCCTTACGACCCCAAAGAGATGTACGCGCGCATTCAAAGTTTGATTCGCCGCTATAAAAAAAGCTCGACGCAAGAAGAACAAGCGAACAGTAGCGTCTTTGCCGTTGACGAGAAACGCCACGAAATCTCGTTTAAAGGCGAAGTTTTGAGTTTGACGCCGGCAGAATACGAGATCCTCTCTTATATGATTAAGCAAAACGGTTTTTCGATTTCCAGAGAACAGCTGGTGTATAACTGCAAATCCCTGAAAGACAAAGGGTCGAAGAGTTTGGACGTGATTATCGGGCGACTTCGTACAAAAATCAACGACGATTCTAAAAATCCCGAACACATTCACTCGGTGCGGGGCATCGGCTATAAGCTGGTCGGATGATCAAAAATTCGATTTTAGTGAAGATCAGTACGATCTTCTTTCTTTCGCTTTTTTTGTTGGTTATGTTTTTTAGCGTGCTTTTGGACCATCAAAGCGAACGCAACCTCGAAAATATGAAACAACGCCAAATTCAATCGGTCAATTACCTGTTGGTGATGTATCGCAATAACGTTCAACCCGGCGATATTGAAGAGTATTTTAACAACTTCGGTCTCAAAAAAGTGACGAGCAAGCACCTTCGTACCTCGGTTTTGGAACGCGGCGTCGTTATCTTTCAAAAACTCTCCCCGATTAGCCGTTTTTCGTCCATCGTTTACAACGATCGATATTATCTTTTTATCGACAATTTCGAATCGAGCGTGCTTTTGGAAAGCCAAGACTATAAAAATTTCAACGAAAGTTTATGGTTCGTTTTCGCGATTGCTTTGCTGATCTTACTCTACATGTACGTTTCGATTTTCCGAAGTATCGCTCCTTTAAAAACCTTAAGTTCTCAAATCAGACGATTTGCAAGCGGTGATTTGCAAATCGAATGTAAAAGCAACTCGCATGACGAAATCGGCGAAGTCGCCAACGAATTTGATCGCGCGGCAAAGAAAATCCGCGACTTGATCGGCGCGCGACAACTTTTTTTACGCACGATTATGCACGAGCTTAAAACGCCGATCGGCAAAGGGCGGATTATTACGGAGATGCTCGAAGACGAAACGGCCAAAAAACGTTTGGTCGGCGTGTTTGAACGGCTGGATTTGCTGATAGCGGAATTTTCGAAGATCGAACAAATCGCCTCGGAGCGTTGCGAGCTTCATCTGCAAGAAGTTGCACTCTCCAACGTCGTGGATCAGGCATTGGATTTATTGATGTTGGACGCTAAAAAACGCGAAGAGCAGATCAAAATCGAAGGAGAGTTTGATTTTCTCGTAACGGTTGATTTTGATTTAATGGCGTTGGCGATTAAAAACTTGATGGACAATGCGCTCAAACATAGCTTAGATCATACGCTCTTTTTGCGCTCCAAAGAGCAAACTTTGGTCGTCGCCAATAAAGGAGAAGCCCTGAAAATGGGAATTAACGAGTATTTTCAACCTTTTGTTTCCGGTTCAAAAGCGTGCGGAAGCAGTTTAGGATTGGGGCTTTACATCGTGCAAAATATTCTTCGCCAGCACGGGCTTGAAGCGGCATATACGTATGAAGAGGGCTTGCATCAGTTTAGCATCGATTTTTCCAAAGGAGCGCGGGGATGATGCGAGGTTTGGAAAAGTTTAACAAACTCGTCGAAGCGTTCGAGTCGTTACCGACCGTCGGCAAAAAATCCGCGCTTCGTTTCGCGTACCATCTGGTTTTAAACGACGCTTTTGCCGCCATGAAGCTTTCCAACGCAATCGAAAGCGCGGTCAAATCGATTCGCAAATGCGAGCGATGCGGTGCTTTGAGCGAGCATGAAATTTGCGATATCTGTTTGGACGAACGTCGGGATATTCAAACGCTTTGCATCGTCGAAAGTGCCAAAGATATTTTCGTTTTAGAAGAGCACAAACTCTTCGACGGGCATTATTTCGTCTTAGGCGATTTAGAAGAAGAGACGCTTGTTAAATTGGAATCAATCGTCCAAGAGGGCGTTAAAGAGGTTATTTTTGCCCTGACACCCTCTTTGGCGAGCGACGCGTTGATTTTGTTTATCGAAGATAAGCTCAAAGCGTATGCGCTTCATTTTACGAAAATCGCGCAAGGCGTCCCCACGGGCGTGCATCTTGAAAACGTCGATATGCTCTCTTTATCCAAAGCCTTGGAAGCGCGTACGAAGATTTAGCGTTGCGCAACCGGCGGAGCGTATTTTTTGCGTAGTTCGCGTTTGTTGATTTTTCCGACGCTCGTTTTATCGATACTTTCAACGAATTTAACTTTTAAAAGCATGCTTTCTCGCGCCATAATACCTTTTTTAATAAACTCTTTGGCATGAAAAAGCAACTCTTTTTCGTCGATGTTTTTGTTCGGATCGACTACGACAAGTGCTAAAGGGCGCTCTCCCCATTTTTCATCGGCGATCCCGATTACGGCGACTTCTTTAACGCTAGGGTGGCGATGGATGATGTCTTCAAGTTCTAAAGAAGAGATCCACTCTCCGCCGACTTTGATAATATCTTTGACGCGATCGGTAATTTTGACGTAGCCGCAAGGATCGATATGTGCCATATCGCCGGTATGTAAATAGCCGCCGCTCCAGAGTAATTCCGAATTTTTTTGATCTTTAAAATAGCCCTGCGTTAGCCACGGCGAGCGTACGACGATCTCTCCGGTGCTGTGTCCGTCTCTTGGAAGCGGGCGCATCTGTTCGTCGACGACATTGACCTCTACAAGCCCCATCGGGCGTCCCGTTTTGATGCGAATGTCGCTTTGTGCGTCCATATCTTGTTCAAGCATTTCTGCGGTCAGTTGCGAAACGGTTAAAATCGGACAGGTTTCGCTCATACCGTATCCCGTGAACATATCGATTCCAAGACGTAGGGCTTCTTGGCACATAGCTTTGGGAAGGCTTGCTCCTCCGATCATGACTTTCCAGCCTTTTAAATTCATCGTTTTGATTTTCGGCGAATTAAAGAGCATATGCATAATCGTCGGAACGCAATGCGAGAACGTTACATGTTCTTTCTCGATCAGCTCTAAAAGCAGGTCGGGAATGTAGCGTCCGGGGTAAACTTGTTTCAGTCCGAGCATCGTCGCAACGTAAGGCAAGCCCCACGCATGAACGTGAAACATCGGAGTGATAGGCATATAGACGTCATTTTGCCGAAAGTTCCCTTGCTCGGGCGCACTTCCAAGCGTTGCGAGTGCGCCGAGTGTATGAAGGACGAGTTGTCGGTGCGTAAAGTAGACGCCTTTGGGAAGTCCGGTTGTTCCGGTGGTGTAGAACGTCGTCGCGCGCATGTTTTCGTCAAAATCGGGAAAATCAAAATGCGACGCGCTGTTTGCCAAGAGTGTTTCGTATTCGCCTTTCACGTTGAGCGATGTTTGGGGAAGCTCCGGTTCGTCGGATAACAAGATAAAGCCTTTGACGTCGATTCTGCCTTTAATTTGCTCCAAAACAGGCAAAAAATCGGTATGCGTTAAGATAATGACGTCTTCGGCATGGTCGATCGTATAGAGGATTTGCTCCGACGAGAGGCGAATATTGATCATATGTAAAATTGCGCCGATCATCGGAATCGCAAAATAACACTCCAAATAGCGATGCGAATCATAGTCCATGACCGCAACCGTGTCTCCGGCTTTAATGCCCAAATCACTTAACATGTTAGCCAATCGGTGTACGCGTTCTTTAAACTGTGCGTAGCTTAGGCGCGTATCCGTGCGGTAAACGATCTCTTGTTCGGGATTGTAATAGATAGGTGCATTGAGAATATTTTTAATTAAAAGTTGATAATGATGGGCGTAAGGATTGTTCAAAGTCGTTTCCAGTTGCAAGGGTTTCTCCTAAAATTATTTTAGAGATCAAACACCGGACGCATCAGTGCTTCGACGCTTTCACGGTCGTAGCGTTGTGCAAAAAAGAGATCGAAAGCAAGAACGGCTTGGTAGAGTAACATCTCTTTACCGTCTTTACATGTAAGGTTTTTTTGCTTGGCTAAAGCGAGAAACGGCGTCGGTTTGTTGTAAATAACGTCGTAGGCAAAGCGTGCCTGAGGTAAGATCGTTTCTAAGAAGGCTAAAGGGCAGGGCAGGGCTTCGTCTTTCAATCCGGCAGAGGTCGTGTTGACGATGAGGTCGTATGCTTGAGGCGAAAACGTCTCCCATGTTTGGACGTTGAAGCCTTGCGTTTTGAAAAATTCCAAACGCGCATGCGAGCGATTGAGGATCGTGACGTTGATTCCGCGCTCTTTCAAAATAGCGGCAAGGGCTTTGGCGGTTCCGCCCGCTCCCAAAATTAAAACGTCGCGAAGCGGTTCGAACGCTTGGATCGACATGTAAAAACCTTCCGCGTCGGTATTGTAACCGATGACGCGCGTGCCTTCTCTGACCAGCGTGTTGACCGCGCCGATCTGTTTGGCTAAACCGCGCACTTCGTCGCATTGCGCGTAAGCCGCTTCTTTGTGCGGAACGGTCACGTTTGCGCCTGAGAGGTTCATCTCTCGAAACGTTTGCAGTAAAGTTTCGGAGTTTTCAACGGCTTTTCGGACGTAGCAAGCATCTAGCTTTAGGGCTTTAAAAACACTGTTATGCAGCCTTGGAGAGATAGAATGGGCAACGGGATTGCCCAAAAGCGTAAAAAGAAGCATGACTACTCTTTGAGCTCGTCGAGCGAGCTGGTCATAGCGCCTAGTTTATTCGTTACTTCAAGGTACTCAAGCTCGGGTTTACTGTCGGCGACGATGCCCGCACCCGCTTGAAAAATAATTTTTTCGTCGTCCAAATAGGCAGTACGAATCATAATGCAGCTGTCCATATTGCCGTCATATCCGAAATATCCCGCCGCGCCGCTGTAAAAGCTGCGTTTGATTCCCTCAAACGCGCTAATCAATTCCATCGCACGAATTTTAGGTGTTCCGGTCATCGTTCCGGCGGTAAACGTCGCGGCAAAGAGATCGAACATGTCGTATTTTTCGTCCAAAGTCGCTTCGATGTCGCTTACCATATGCATGACGTGAGAATAACGCTCTACGCGCATCATCTCTTTAACGTTGACGCTACCGACTTTAGCGACGCGTCCTAGATCGTTACGTCCCAGATCAATCAGCATCAAATGTTCCGCACGCTCTTTTTCGTCGCTTAGCATCTCTTTTTCGTATGCCATATCTTTCTCGTAGCTTGCCCCTCGTTTTCGCGTACCCGCAATCGGACGCAGCATAATGCGCGAATCTTTGAGCCCGACCATCACTTCGGGCGAACTTCCGATAATCGCAAAGTGAGGATACGAAAGATAGAACATGTAAGGAGAAGGATTTTTTTGACGCAAAATACGGTAAAAGCTGAGTCGATCGACATGCGCGTAGTGCGTAAAACGGTTGGACATCAAGATTTGAAAGACGTCTCCGCTACGAATCATCTCTTTGGATTGTTCGACCATTTCGAAAAAGTGTTCTTTGCTAAAAGCAAAACTCCCTTTTTGCTTATCGACATGAACCGTTTGAATCGGGATGTGATAGTGCGGCTCTTTTAGCGTTGCTTCAATCGCGCTTAATTGTGCGGCAATTTCGGGTAAAAACGTCGTAAGAATCAGCGTATTGGACTTGTGCGAAAAGGTACAAACGAGTTTTGGACGCATCAAATCGACTTCGGGAATCTGTAAATCGTCGCGAAGCGCATCCATCGAAGCGGCGAGTTTGGGTTCGAAAAGTTTAACGGCGTCATAGCCGATATAGCCGATAAAACCGTCGATAAATCCTACGCCCAGCTCTTTAGTATACGTTTGATAGCGCGCTTTATCGATACTCGCATAGCGTTGTTTTAAAAAGCTAAACGGCTCGTTTCCCAAAGAATGCGTCGTCGCGTTCTCGTCGATATGAACGCTCTGTCCGTTTTGATGGATCACGCGTTCCCTCGCACCGATAAATAAAAAGCTAAAGTTGCCGTCGTTATTGTTGATGGCACTTTCAAATAAGAAACAGAGTTCTCCTTCGAAATAGCGTTGTAATTTAGCAAAAATCGTAATCGGCGTAAGCTGATCGAATAAAATTTTTCGAGACGTTAGCACCTTATTTTACCCTGTAAATAAATGCGTTTTTATTGATGCTGGAACGAATGAGTACCAAAGCATTTTCGGCATCGGCGGAGCTAGCGTACGGTCCGATCAAAATTTTCGTGACGTGGTTTCCGTTAACGACGGTCGGATAGACGCGATACTCAAAGCCTTTGGATTTGATGTCGTTTAAAACGCGTTGTTCCGGTGCCGTGGCAACGGCTCCGACTTGGACGTAAATACCCGCTTGCGCGTTTGCTCCGCCGCTATTTGACGATGCAACCGGCGTGCTTGGTGCCGTTGTTGCGGGCTTACTTGCGGCGGTTGCAGCTTTTGGTGCCTCTTTTTTCGGTTCTTCTTTGGCGGCTTTGGCATTTGCCGTCGCCGGTAATTTACTCTCTTGAACGTTCGGCGGCGTTACGGTCGTTGCCTCTTTTTGAGTATCGGTGCCTTTAGACTCTTCTTGCTTTTGGGCTTCTTTTTCCTTAAGGGTTTTGATCATATCTTCAAAACTCTCTTTTTTAGCCGTATTTTCTTCGATAATCGGTACTTGTTTAAAAAGCTGATCGTCTTTAGGAATTTGATTTTCTTGGCTCGGTTCCGGAGGCAAAATCAACTTGGACGTATCTTTGCTTTGATCTTTATTCATCAGCTTCATACTGGCAAGGGCTATCAAGAAAACCAAGATCAAAAAAGCGACTAAAATTAAAATACGTTTCATTTTAAGAGTTTTCGTATCGCCCTTTTCAAGGACGATATCACTCAGTTCATTTCTATTTTCCATCGTTTCTCCTTAGAATAATAGACTTCTTTCACAAACTTTCAATGCTTATGAGCGATAAAGGTTATGAAAGAGGTCTTCGTAGATCCTCTTTACATATGTTTTGACCAAGAAGCTCCGCGCTCTTTTTGGTACAAATCGTAAGGCAACGCCAAAATATTGAACTCTTTGGGCAGCTCTTGATTCGGAAACATTCTCCATTCGCGCGGAAGTTTCTGCGAAAGCTTCGCCGAGAGCATTTTAGCGATCTGATACCCCTCTTGCAAGGTCGTGTGTCCCTTGTGTACGTAGAGATGCAGATGACCTTCCGTTTTACTTTTGTAGGCCGTAAAATTGATAAATCCCTCTTCTCTAAGCAAAAGTTGTGCCCTATGCCAAAAACGTTCGGTGTTGCGACCGTTATAATCAAAAACAATATTTTCGACTTTATCGAAACGATTGATCAGCGAATGGGCAACCGTTATTTTTCCCTCGAGATGATCTTTAATGACGGCATTGCTCAAAGGCTGATCGATACGTTCGTATTTGTCGAAAAAGACTTTCCCCCCAAAATCGATCTTTTGGACAATCGCATCGCGTTTGATCCAATAATGATCGGTAATCATTTTGATGAGGGAGACGTCTATCGTGTACATGCGATTCCTTAATACGTTGGTCTGTCGTAAATAATAAAGTTGCTTGCCAATGCCTTCATCTCGTCTTTAATTTTGACATGTAAGGCTTCGTCGTTGATATTATCAAGAACGTCCGCAATTTTATTGGCAATGATTTCAAACTCTTTTTCTTTCATACCGCGTGCCGTTAGCGCCGGAGAGCCTATACGAACGCCGCTGGTGACAAAAGGACTTCGCGTTTCGCCCGGAACGGTGTTTTTATTGACCGTGATGCCGGCTCGACCGAGTGCCAAATCCGCCTCTTTACCGCTAAATTCTTTGTTTAAAAACGAAACGAGTACCAAGTGGTTGTCCGTACCGCCGCTAACGATGTCGTAACCTCGTTGAATCAGTACGTCCGCCAAGACTTTGGCATTGGCGCGGACTTGTTTGGCATATGCCGTCCACTCCGGTTTCAAGTTTTCCGCAAAGCCGACCGCTTTAGCGGCAATGACATGCACCAACGGGCCGCCTTGAATGCCGGGGAAGATGGCGCTATTGATTTTTTTAGCGATCTCTTCGTCGTTGGTTAAAATAATACCGCCTCGAGGTCCTCGAAGCGTTTTATGCGTCGTAGACGTTACAACGTGGCAATGCGGGAACGGACTTGGATGCTCGCCGCCGGCAACAAGACCCGCGATGTGTGCGATGTCTGCAAATAAATAAGCTCCTACTTCATCGGCGATTTCTCTAAATTTCGCAAAATCAAGCTCTCGCGGATAAGCACTTGCGCCGCAAACGATCATTTTCGGTTTAACGATGTGCGCGATTTCGCGTACTTTTTCGTAATTAATACGGCCGTCTAGTTCAACGCCGTAGAAAAAGCTCGAATAGGTCTTTCCCGAACTGCTGACTTTCGCACCGTGCGTTAAGTGACCGCCGTGGCTCAGGTCCATACCTAAAATTTTATCAAACGGGTTTAAAAGGGCTTGGTAGACGCCTTGGTTGGCTTGGCTACCCGAATTGGGTTGAACGTTTGCATACGCGCAACCGAAAAGTTTACAGACGCGCTCAATCGCAATTTCCTCGATCGCATCGGCAAACTCGCAACCGCCGTAATAGCGTTTATGCGGGTATCCCTCGGCGTATTTGTTCGTAAAAACGCTACCCATCGCTTCCATAACGGCGGGATAGGTAAAGTTTTCGCTGGCAATCATTTCGAGATGGTCGCATTGACGGTGTAACTCTTTCACGCTAAGATCGTAAATAACGGGATCGACGCTTTTTAAAATACTCATTTTGCTTCCTCTTTTTTTTCGGTGGTCATTGTATCATCGGCATCGCCGAGCGGTTTCATCGCCGGAAATAAGATGACGTCTTTAATCGACTGTTCGTTGGTTAAAAGCATCGTCAAACGATCGATACCCATTCCCTGACCGGCAGTCGGCGGTAAGCCGTAGCCTAAAGCGTAGACGTAGTCTTCGTCCATTTCGTGCGCTTCGTCGTCTCCTGCATTTTTGGCTTGTAACTGTTTGGCAAATCGTTCGTACTGATCCAAAGGATCGTTGAGTTCGTTAAATCCGTTGGCGATTTCTCGCCCTGCGATAAAGAGTTCAAAACGCTCCGCAATGTTCGGATTGGTTTCGCTACGGCGTGCAAGCGGACTGATTTCGATCGGATAGTCGATAATAAACGTCGGATCGACCAGTTTTTCTTCAACAAACAAGTCAAATAACTCTTCGTAAAGTTTCCCTAAGCTCAGGTTTTTCTCGACGCTGAAGCCTTGGCTTTCGATATACGCGATAATCGCGTCTTTATCGTCTAAAATCGCATCGCAAACACCGCCGATTTCGACAAGGGCTTCTCTAAAAGCAATTTTACGAAACGGTTTTGAAAAATCGATTTCGATGTCTCCGTAAGGCAATTTTTTCGGTAGTTTCAATTTTTTAAGCAAGACGTCGAACATCTCTTCGGTTAAACGCATCAAATCATGGTAATTATGGTATGCCCAATAAAACTCGATCATCGTAAATTCGGGATTGTGGGTTTGGTCCATACCTTCGTTTCTAAAGTTACGGTTGATCTCAAAGACCGCTTCAAAACCGCCGACGACCAAGCGTTTGAGGTAAAGTTCGGGCGCAATACGCAAATAACGATTGACGTTCAAGGCGTTATGATAGGTAATAAACGGTTTGGCATTCGCGCCGCCGGCAATCGGATGCATCATCGGCGTTTCGACTTCTAAAAAGTCGCGTTCTTCGAAAAAGTGGCGTATTTCGCTCACGATACGGCTGCGAAGTTTAAAGGTTTTTCGAACGTCTGCGTTCATAATCATATCAAGGTAACGTTTGCGGTAACGCAACTCTTTGTCTTGCAATCCGTGAAATTTTTCGGGTAAAGGGACGATGGATTTCGTTGCGATTTCTAAGTGTTTGACATGTAAGGAGAGTTCACCCGTTTTGGTTACGAACGGAAAGCCCGTAACGCTGATAATATCGCCGACTTCGATCAGCTTTTTCGCTTCGTCAAACCATGCTTCTCCGATAGATTCGCGGCTAAAATAGATTTGTAAAACGCCGTCTTCGTCTTCAATCTTCGCAAATGCGGCTTTACCCATATGGCGCAAAAATTTGATGCGTCCTACGACGGTATTGTTTTTATGTTCGTCGCGTTTGAGCTCGCTCTCGATCACGTATTCGTAGCACTCCAAAAACTCTTTGGTTCCGGTGTCTTTGACGACGTTGTGGCGATAAGGATTGTGTCCTAAGGCGAAAAGCGTTTTACCCTTTTCGATACGTTGTTGTTGGTATTGGTCTTGAAATATCAAATCTTTTCCTCTTTCTACTTCATCTCTTGAACGCATTTTTCGCAAATGCCTTGCAATTGCATCAAATGGCTGGTGAGCCTAAAATGATGCGTTCGCGCAATTTCAAGTTGCAATTGTTCTATTTTGTCGTTTTCAAACTCGATAATGAGTCCGCAACGTTTGCAGATCATATGATCGTGGTGGGGCTTATTGGCAAGTTCAAACTTCTTTCCGGCAACGCCGAACGAAAGAGACGTGACCATATTGGATTCTTCAAGAAGGTTGAGCGTTCGATAAACCGTAGCGATGCCGATATTGAGCTCCGGATAACTGTTTTTAAGAAAAATATAAAGATCTTCGGGCGTAAAATGTTCATTTTTTTCGTAAAGCGTTTTTAAAACGACTTCACGTTGTTTGGTATATTTTAACCCGTTTTGTTTCAGTAGTTCTTTAAAAGAAGCAAGTAAAGAAGAGTATTCTAAATTTTCACATGTACAATTCATGGCGGACCTCTTTAAGGATTGGGTTGTTTGTCTAACGGTATGGAATTTAACATCTCTTTCGTATCCAGTTTAACGATAGCCCGTCCGGTTTCTAAAAAAAGAGGGAACATCGTGCTGTTGCCTACGTAAGGTTCGATTTTTGTTTTGATAAACTCGATAGAGTTGAGCGTAATCGCCAAAACGGAAAAAACGAGAAAAATTTTCGCGCAACCGATTGCAAATCCCGCTAAACGATCCAGCATTCCCAAACCGCTTAAACTTAACGCATGTGCAATGAGGTATCCTAAAAAAATACATGCCGTCCAAAAAACGATTAAGACGGTAATAAAACCGAAAAGGTAAAGCGATGCTTGGTTGCCGAAGGTGTAAACATGCGTATTAATCGCCGCTCCCGCTTCTTGTGCGTAACGCGATGCGAAGTAAATACCGCCGATAATACCTAAAAGGCCGAAAAATTCTTTAATAAAGCCGTTAATAATGCCTTTGATTCCTAAAATAAGTACAAGCGCAAGGCTGATGATATCGAACAAAACGATTTGCGACATATTATTGGGCACTCCTAAAACAATTTTTTCCGCTGTTTTTAGCTTCATAGAGAGCTTTATCGGCTTTGTCCAAGAGCTCTTCGGAGCTCATATTACGGCGGTGTGAACAAAGTCCGGCGCTTAAGGTTAGGTGAATATCGTGATTTTTGTAAAGCAATTTGCTTTCACATGTCTCTTTGATAATGCGTTCGACGACTTTTTGCGCTTCTTCGTGCGACATGCGGTTTAAAATGACGACAAATTCTTCTCCGCCGTAACGGTAAATGCGCGTTCCTCTGCGCAAGGAATTTTGAATCAATTTGGTTAAAAAGATCAACGTTTTATCTCCGGCGATATGCCCGAAAGAGTCGTTAATTTTTTTAAAGTCGTCGGCATCGAACATAACAAGGTGCATGTCGATATCTTTTTCTTTACCGAAGTGCAACACTTCTTCAAGGTCTTTGATCAAAACGCGTCGATTATGGGCTTTGGTTAGCGGATCGATATTGGACTCTCTCTCAAGTCGTTCCACTTCTAATTTGAGCTTGGCAATCGTATCGTCGGCAACATGGAGCTCTTCTAAAATTTTAGTTTGAAAATGGTCGAACGCTTGAATGACTTGATTCGTGTCGATGCTGGAATAGTCTTTTTTAATCGCGTCGATATTAATCGCCGTTTCATCGGAAATAAATCTAAGGTTATCGCTGGTTTTGACAAACTCTTCAAGCCCTTTTTTGACCAACCCGAAGCACGTTTCACTGACTTGCGCGTCTTGTTGCGCATTGGAAAAAAGGTACGAATGTTTTTTGCTGATTTCTAAAAGCTCTTCGTTACTCTCTTTTTGCATCAATTCGACAAACGTGTCGTGGTAATATTTGGGATAGGGCGGAATATTGAGTTGTTTGAGTTTTGTAAAGGTGGCATCGCCGATGCTAAGAACGATCTCTGAGATATGATTACCGTTGTTCATACTTGTAAATACCTTTATCCGATTTTAACGTTGAGTATAACGTGAAAAAGCTGTAATCTTTGTAAAATGCCATGGCTAATCGCTAAAGACCCATATTATTCAACAGTTCTTGCGGTTGCGTCGAGTAGCGAATAGCATCGTCTTTCGTAATTAAATTGGCGCGTAAAGCTTTCATCATAGCCTGCGTTTGCGTTAACATGCCCGTTTTTTGTTGGTTTAATTGCATTTGAGAATAAATTTGATGAATCTTGTTCTCGCGAATCAGATTGGCGATAGCGGAATTATTAATCATAATTTCATGAATAGCCACCCGTCCGCCTCCGATTTTAGGCAAAAGGCTTTGCGAAATAATCGCATAAAGCGAGGTTGCAAGCATGTTACGGACTTGAACCTGTTCCGCGCCCTCAAAGCTATCGACGATTCGGTTAATCGTTTGAACGGCAGAGTTGGTATGCAAGGTTCCCATAACCAAGTGGCCCGTTTCCGCGGCGGTAATAGCAGTGCTAATGGTTTCTTGATCCCTCATCTCGCCGACGAGAATAATGTCCGGATCTTGACGGAGCGAAAATTTGAGAGCGCGTGCGAAACTTTTGGTATCGTCTCCGACGTTACGGTGGGAAAAAAGAGCTTTTTTATTGGTGTGAATGAACTCGACGGGGTCTTCGATCGTAATAATATGACGATGTTCGTACACGTTGATTTCATTCAACAATGCCGCAAGCGTCGTTGATTTACCGCTACCGGTAGGTCCCGTGACGAGAATAAGTCCTTTTTCGCGTTTAACAAGTTCTTTAAAAACGATCGGAGTATTTAACTCGTCTAAAGAGGGGATACTAATCGGAATAATTCTAAATGCCGCGGCAAGATCGCCGTTGATCGTATAGTAATAATTGGCGCGAAAACGTCCGATATCGGGGAACATAATGGCAAAATCGAGTTCTTTTTCTTCTTCCAGTTTCTTTTTCTGTTTATCGGTAATGAGCGTATAGCACATCTCTTCGATAGCGGTTCCGTTAAGCGTTTCCATATCAAGCGGCACCAACTTGCCGTCGATACGGATTTGAGGTTCGCTACGGCTGATTAAATGTAAATCGGAAGCTTTATAGGCAACGACGTTTTTGAGTAAAGCTTTAATATTGAGGGCGCTCATAACGGGGTATCCTTACAGAGTTAAGCTCGTATAGAAAGACGCTGTCGAAGCGTTATTCGATAATTTTCGGAACGACAAACAAACCGTCCTCACTTTGAGGCGCATGTGCTAAAATGGTTTTGACGACGGTAGAATCGGTATGGGGAACGTCTTCTCGAAACGGTGTTCCTCCTTGAAGCGTCGTAAACGAGGCTTCCTCATTTTCAAGGTTTAATTCGTTTAGATTTTCGACAAAAGCGACGATTTCGCTCAGTTGCTGGATGACACCTTCTCGTTTTTCTTCGCTGATGCGCAAAGAGGAGAGTTTTTCGAGTTTTGATAGTAAAGCGTCGTCGATTTTCATACTAAAAGGTATCCTTAGATCGCATTTTTTAGAAATCGATTATAACACAATCTCTTTGTGGTAATACTGAAACGGTATTAGTGGGTTTTTAGATTTGTTGTGATAAACTATGACACTATTTTTCAAAAAATTGCTTAATAAGGATTCGTATTTGGGACTCAAGGAAAATATTAAGGCGGTCCAAGAAGAGATCAGTACCGAAGAACAGTTTTTAGAGGGTATGATTAAAGGTGAAAGATTTTTTAATCGTAATAAAAAATACATTATCGCGTTTGTCGTATGCGTCGCTTTGGGTGCGGCTGCGTATGCGTTAAACGATTGGATGAAAGAGCGCAAACTTCACAGCTCTAACGTAGCGTATCATACGCTTTTAAAAGATGCCTCCAATGCACAAGCCCTTGAGACGCTTAAACAACAAAATCCCAAGCTTTATACGATGTTTCTTTTTGAAAAAGCATTGCAAACGGGAGACAAGGAGGCACTTAAAATCGTTGCCGAGTCTAAAGAAGACGCTATTTTAGCAGATATTGCCCGTTACCAACTCGCGCAACTTGAAAACACTCAACCCGCTTCAAGCGAATTGTTTAAAGATATGACCTTATTGCAAGAAGGCTATCGATTGCTTAATGAAAATAAAATCGAAGAAGCGCGTTTAAAACTTTCACAAATAGATGTTACTTCGCCTTTAAAACAGATTGCAAAAAATCTAGAACATTATCAAGGTTTAAAATGATGAGACAGGCAAAAATTGTTTTTACACTCTTGGCTTTATTGTTGCTCATAAGCGGTTGCGGAACGAAACGACAATATTTTGAACCTGAAGTGCTTTCAGGTAAAATCAGTTACGACGGCTCACTTCCCGCTCCTATTCACGATGCTTTAAGAGCCGGGGCGACGTTGGAAAACGGACAAGTGATTACTAAAGAGGGGATTTTAAACGTAAAGCTACCGCAAGGATTTTCGTATTTAGCGGATAATCAAGGGCGTTACGTTGCTACGTCAAAATGCGGAGCTTTAAAAATTATCGATGCTAATCAAAAAGAGCTCTATTCTAAAGAGTGTCAAATCGCGGTGGCTTCCGCAGCACTTAAAGGCAATACGCTCGCATTGGTTTTAGGTTCGAACGAACTTGTTTTGATCGATATTAACGACGGTAAAGAGACGATGCATATTAAACAAGACAACGTGTACGTATTAGATTCACGCATTGCGGCACCGTATTTTTTGGGCGATCTTATCGTATTCCCGACGCTTGACGGTAAACTCGTGATCGTCGACGAACAAAGCAAAAAACCGATTCGCGATATTGTCGTCAGTAACGATAAATTTTTCGGCAATATCATCTACTTACAAGTTTTAGGCGATAGACTGGTTGCGGCAACAAAAAGTAAAGTCGTTTCCATCAGTCCGAAGTCGATTAGCTTTTTGGAAAAAGAGGTTAAGGACGTCATCGTATTATCCAATCGCATTTTTGTTTTTACCAAAGACGGACAGGTATTGTTGACGGATGCCGATTTAAAAGTTTTAAAAGAACGTAAATTTCCTTTTGCGATTTTTTCGGGTACGATTTACGGCGATTATATTTACATGATTGAAAAAAGCGGTTATATGATTGCAAGTGATTTAGAGTTAGTTTCGACAAACGTTTACCAGATGCCGGATCAAATCGAAACCCATATTTATACTAACGGCGATACGTTCTACTACAAAGATCGCTTTTTTAAATTAAATCGAAAACCATAGGTGTCGTAGGCTTTTGCATTATGAAAGAGATGATTGAACGTATTTGCGGCAAACGAATCGTTTTTTCATCTCTGGAAACGATTCCCCCCACAGCACTAAAAACGCGAAAAAAAGTAACTGTTTTTAGCGGTGTCGATTTGAAATCTTACTATCATGTCGTATTCCGTGTTGAGCAAAAGAGTCGATTTCTTGTACGGCATGCCTATGAAATATTTGCTTTAGAACAAACACTTGAAGCCACTAAAGACCATCGGTATTTTTACAAACATATTATTTTACATGCTCCTTTGTGTTCTAAAGCCCAAGCATTATTGAATGCGGAAGGGTGGAAAATTTATCATGATATTGTGTGATATCGGTAATTCTAATGTCGATTTTTACCAAGACGGTAAAATGTGGAATATGCCGCATAAACAGTTTAAAGAATTTCGTACGCAAGAAAGAATTTTTTACATTAGCGTCAATCAAGCACTTACGCAATTTTTACAAACGAAAGAAGGGTATATCGATTTAGAACCTTATTTTGAGTTCGACACGATTTATCAAGGCTTAGGAATCGATCGTATCGCGGCATGCTCGACGGTTAAAGACGGCATGATTGTTGATGTCGGCAGTGCCGTTACCGTTGACATTATGTCCGGCGGTATGCATTTAGGCGGTTTTATTTTGCCGGGGATTAGTGCGTATGAGCGTGCTTTTGCTTCCATCTCTCCCCGATTGGAAATGCCTTTAAATCCCAACATCTCATTAGATGCCTTACCGCAAAAAACGAACGATGCTTTATCTTACGGCGTTATTCGTTCGATTATTCTATTGTTGGAAGTGACATGTAAAGATAAGAGGATTTATTTTACGGGAGGAGACGGTAAATTTTTCTCCAAATTTTTTTCCAATGCTATTTTTGATCGCTCTTTGATTTTTCGAGGGATGTTAAAGACGATTAAAGAAGCACATTTAGCATAAAAGGACAGACATGTTAACGGTAGCACTACCAAAAGGTAGAATTGCGGATGAAACGCTTGATATTTTTGAAAAAATTTTTGGAAAAGCGTTTCGTTTTGACGATAGAAAATTGATTTTAGAAGTAGATACCTTTCGTTTTTTATTGGTACGTAATCAAGACGTTCCTGCGTACGTACTGCATCAAGCAGCCGATATCGGCGTCGTGGGGTTAGATGTTTTGGAAGAAAAAGATGAAGATTTACTTCGCTTACTCGATCTTGGTATCGGTAGATGCAAAGTTTGTGTAGGTATTCAAGAAGGAAAAGAGATCGATTACAGCGCGCCCGAGTTAAAAGTTGCGACAAAAATGACGCATATTGCTCAAAAATATTTTTCGAAAAAAGCGATGGCTGTTGATATTATCAAATTATACGGCTCGATTGAACTTGCACCGCTTGTCGGTTTGTCTGATGTGATTGTCGATATTGTCGAAACGGGAAGTACGATGAAACAAAACGGACTTAAAGTCGTTGAAACGATTTTGGAATCATCTGCCTATTTGATCGCTAACAAGAACAGTTTTATTGCTAAAAAAAGAGAAATTACGTCGTTGTACGATCAAATTAATGCCGTGATCAAGCATTAAACGGGAGAGAGTCGCCGGTCTTTTAAAAAAGATCGGCAACTTTTGCGATTTTACCGCTGAGGTCATGCTCTCTAATCGGTTTAACTAGAAAATCAAATGCTCCGTGATTAAACGCTTCGTTTTTACGCGTTTCGTCCGTCGTAAGAACAATAATAGGCAATTTTTTAAACTCTGCCATCGATTGCACATTCGCCAAAAACTCTATACCGTCCATAACCGGCATTTTGATATCCAGTAAGACAAGATCGATATCTCCTTGCGTTTTTAAAAGGTTGATGGCATCAAGTCCGTTGGTCGCTTCAATAATAATACCGACGTTAGGATTTTTGCGTAACATAGAGCTTATAAGCTTTAGATTGATAAAATCATCGTCGACCGCTAGAATTTTTAATTGTTTTTCCATCATTTAGCCTTTTAAATAAACTTTTGAATCAGCGTTTCAAGATCTTTTTTGCTAATTTGATTTGGTAGTACGCTATCAAATAGATCGGCATTGTCAAGATTCTTCTCTTTAGGATCAATAAACATAACGGTATAAATATGGCCGATACGATGTTTCTTTGCCGTTTCGCCGATCCAGTCAGCAAAACTTTTCGGATCGTCTAAAAGCATCTCTTTATCAAAAAGAACGATTTTATAGCTATTTTGTTCCAATTTGCTTTTCAAGTCGCTAAAAGAAGAAGCCGGATCAACTTTCTCACACATCTTGCTCAACACACTTGTAAAAATTTTCGTTTCTATCGAGCTTTTCTTTAAAACAACGACGTCACGTGACGGCAAAGATGAAGGCTCTTCTTGCTCTAAACCGGACGACGCTTCCATCTGCGGTTCTTGACTTTTTTCGAGAGTGGAAGAAACCGGTGCCGCAATAGACTTTTCTTGTTCAACCTCGGGTATCGCGATAAGCTCTTTTTCAATCTCTTCTTGGGTACTGAGTGCTTCTTTAGGTTTATTGGAAGCGGATGAGGCTAACGGTGCCTCATAAGCATCGTCGATTTTATTCGGGATAAAAAGATTTAAAATCGTAATAATGCTGTCTTTTTTAATCGGTTTCGTAATGTACTCGTCCAAGCCTTCTTTCATAAAGCGTTCACGATCGCCTTTAAGCGCATTGGCGGTAATCGCAACAATCGGGATATGCGCTAAATGATTTTTTTCTTCGTATTCTAAAATTTTATGCGTTGCTTCAATTCCGTCCATAACGGGCATTGCAATATCCATAAAAATCATATCGAACGTATCCGTACGACGTTTTTCTAAAGCTTGAAGACCGTTTGGAACGATCGTAATGGTGAGGCCTAAGTCTTCCAACGTACGTCGAATCAGCTTTTGGTTGATTTCGTTATCTTCAGCGACTAAGACGTCGGCTTTGAATTTCGTTCCTAACGTTGTACGCTGTATCGGTTTTTCTTGTTCGGGCTTGTTCTCTTTAACCGGTAAAAATTCGCGTTTGGATTCTAACGCTTTCACCAGTTTAGAAACATTGATAGGCTCGTAAATCGGCGTAATGTATTTGGTGTTAAATTCGTTAAAACGTGCTTGTTGAGAGGGTTTGAAAATTAAAAGGATCGGCAATTTGATTTTTTTATACTCTTCAAGTTCTTCTTTCGTGAGATTATTGTAATCGGCAATAATAATGTTGCTGCCGGATTTAAAAATCATATTTTTGAGTGAAGGAAAGTCGGTATAGTACTTGGTTTGGGCGCCGAAATAGCTAAGATAATCAAACATAAACTCCGTATGTGCTTTGGCACCGTTAAGAGGAGAGTAAAGCGCACAATTAAAATCGCTAAAATGGTTCCTGTAATCCGTGCCGCTTGACGTTGTTTCAATAAGATCCAAAGCGAAAAAGAAGCGGCTACCTTGTCCTTCTTCACTTTCGACTTCAAGTTGTCCGCCCATAAGCGCAATATATTTTGAAGAAATGGTTAACCCAAGACCCGTACCGCCGAATTTACGCGTAATGGTAGAATCGGCTTGGTTGAAAGCATCGAAAATACCGTCGATTTTATCTTTATGAATACCGATACCGGAATCTTGAACGCTAAATAAAACGCGGGCTCGATCAAGCGGAGCGTCATTGAGGCGTTTGATTTCAACGGTAATTTGTCCGTTATTCGGCGTAAACTTAACGGCATTACTCATAAGGTTGATAAGAACCTCTTTGATTTTAACGGCATCGCCTTTGAGGTAATTATGAAGGCTAGGATCGATATAAAGGGAGAGTTGAATATTCTTTTCGGCTGCTTTAGGTCCGTAGACTTCAACGGCATTTTCAAATTCGTCGATCGGAGAGAACAGACCTTCGTCGATTTCGATTTTATTGCTTTCGACTTTGGAAAGATCCAAAATATTGTTAATAATGGCTAAGAGGTTTTCAGAGCTTTTTTCGATTACGTCGACAAATTCGCGTTTTTCTTCATCAAGATCGGAATTTTTAAGTAATTCGGTAAATCCGATAATACCGTTAAGCGGCGTACGAATTTCGTGTGACATGTTCGCAAGAAAGATACTTTTAGCGGCGCTGGCTTCTTCGGCATTTTGTTTCTCTTTTGCAATATTTTCGATAGCTTTATCGATAATGGCATATGCCGTATTCATACCTTCGGTGGTGTTGAAGTCGACTTTTTCTTTGGTTTCGGCAAGTTCTTCGACGCGACTAAAAATGTTTTCGAGTCCGCGAACGTTTTTTCTAAATTGATTGGCAAGTCCAAATCCCAAGAACATCAAGACAATGGAGATAATCCATGTCAATCCAGCACCGATAAGTTGTCCGATATTTTGGTTGTCGTAGCTTTTTTCTTCGGCCGTCAATGAGCTTTTGATAATTTGAGCGGATTTGTCGAGCAGATCGATTTTTTTCGTTAATAAACCAAACCAAAGCGTCGGATCGATTAAGTATTCACCGCTTTGAGCCGCAGTAATCAGTTCACTTTTAGCTTGCGTAATTTCCGCTTCAATTTTTTGATTTTCAGGCAATTTGTAAAGATTTTCGATCTGACCTCGAGCCGATGCATCGTTAATCGTCGTATGGTCGAAAATATTCGAAACGCTAAAAATCGTAATCCACGTCTCCAAATCTTTGGGACTGAAAGGAACGTATTGACTTAAAATTTTTGAGACGAAACCGCGTTCTTGTCCTAAATATTCGATATTTTTATAAACGGAAACTAAAGACGCCGTGAGGTTGGAAATATTAGAGTTAGTATTGATGGTGCCGATAGATTCGAGTTCTTTTAAAAGTAAGGTATTAATTTGGCTGTAATACTCAAAGAACATTTTATTAAAGTCGATAGCAAAAGTATCAACGGCTTTGTGCATTTCGAGAATTTTTGTCAGATGTGCCATAACGGCTTTAATGTGCGGCGACATTTCGCTATGGTGCGCGTTATAATAGTCGTAAAAATCTTTCATCGCTTTGTTAACGACGATGCGTTGTTCTTTCAAAGATTCCGCGGCGATACTTCCTTGGCTTGAAAGGTATGATGCACTCAAGCCCCTCTCTTTAGCAAGTTCTATAGATAACGTACTTAAAACGCGGGTACTTTCGATTTTATTTTTAAGCGTTAGCGTCGTATCGAATTGAGTATACGATAAGTAAAGAAAGTAACTTGAAAAGATAAAAAGGATAATCAGCGGGTACTGGCTAATTAATTTTAAGGTATGTTGTGTGGTTAATTTCATGATTCGCGTCCTTTCCTAACGTTTAATGACAATATTGTATGCCGTAGCAATTTCTAGGCATGTTTGACTCTCTTGTGCGCCTTGTTGCAATAGTACCGTAGCTTCTTCATGCTTAATACGACTTTTAAGGTACGCTTCGGCTAGGTAACATTTAGCTTTGATGTTTCCTTTCATAACGGCTTGCTCTAAATACGGAATAGCAAGCGAAGGGTTGGCTTCAATGCCTTCGCCGTAAAGATAAATTTTACCGATGTAAAAATAACCTTGTACGGAGTTTTCTTTCTTAATTGCAGCCTCGAAAAGCTCTTTGGCATGCACGAAATCTCCCGCTTTATAAGCAATCATCCCGTCTCGGAAATGATCGGCCGTTAATGCCGTACAACTCAGTATAAAACAGAACAATACCCTTTTCATAAAACGGTTTCCTTAAAAATTTCTATCGCATCTTGCAAGGTTTGAAGCGTTTGAAGCAACTCTTCTTTCGTATCGAAATCCAAGCCGGTTTCCAAATGTTCCAACGCATGGTAAAGAGGTACGATATGTAAATGAAGTGCAACGCTTTTGAGTTTAAGACTTTCATTTTTCGCCAAAATGCGGTTATTATCGTGGACGGCTCGGTATAAAATCGGCATAGCCGTATCTAAATTTTCGATATATTCTTCAATGATTTGTGCTAAAGTGCTAATATCAAGACCGAGTTCCTCGGCACAATCGCAAAGATCAAAGGCTATCGGCTCGTCAAGTGCCGTTTCGTCTACGGTTTCTACGCGATTAAAAATCGAAGTCTCTTCGATGTTTTGTGATACGGGAGTTTCGGGTGAAGGTTGTAGCGTTTCGGTAAAATGAAAATCGTCTTGGGTAATCTGATCGATTGAGCGATATTCTTCAACCGAGAGGTCTTTTGGCGAAGTAACATCCGCGACCGGCGGCGTATCCAAAACGGTATGATCGAATTTGAGTTTAAAATCGAACGACTCTTGCGCTTCTTCTTTGAGGGGATACGAATGCTCAACGCTAGAAGCGTCGAGAGAAACGGACGTTTCCAATACGGGCTCCGATAAGAAAGGAACCGTAAGGCTTTGCGTATCCGAAGCGGGCGGCGTAGGCGTATAATCGTAGAGAAACGAAGACGAGGTGAACGAGGTTTCGTTAGGAACGTCTTTCGGCGATTCTGTAGCATCTAGCGAGGATGTCGCTACGGAAGAGAGATTTGCAAAAGATGCGGGTGCTTCGCTGTAAAGCGGTGCATTGGTTAATTCGACGCTAAAAAAAGTCGAACAGCCGTTTATTTCTTTGGAAAGGAAAATTTCGTTGATATTGAGCGAAGTATCAAGCTCTTTTCCGTTTTTGGTTTTGATTAAGACGCGCTTATTGGGTGTGCCGCTGTGCAGTGCATAATCAATCCACGAAAAATTTTTGAATTTGAAGATAAAGCCGGGCTTGTTTATAAAAAGATCCGCAAAGTCATTGTGATAATTACGAAACTCTTCGATGTCTTCATAGCCTAGCAAGTACAACTCTTGGTTACCCATTCCCAAAAAAAGACCATTCTTATCGTAAAGTATCAAATGTAGATCCTTTAGTAAACGTTAAAGAGTCCATTTTAACTCACTTATACTTAAAATTAAGCTATTTTTTTAAGAAATTAATGATATTGGTTGCGTTTTTTTTACCAACCGTGACCTCGAGTTCTTCTTGCGTTGCGGCATAAAGTGCTTCAAAAGATCCAAAATAATTCAAAAGCTTCTGAATCGTCGCTTGACCGATTCCTTCGATATTTTGAAGCTCTAAGCTTAGATCGTTTTTCCGTTTTTTACTGCGATGATACGCAATAGCGAAGCGGTGCGCTTCATCGCGTAAACGTTGAATAAATTGTAAGCGTTTGTCGTGTGCGGGTAAGACGAACGCTTGTTTGAGATTGTAAACCGTATCGTGGGCGTTTCCTTTGGCACGATAGGCTTTCGCATCTCTTTTCTCTTTCGCAATGGCTAAAAGATCGACGGAAATTCGGTGTTTTTCTAAGAGTGATCGTGCCAGTTTCAGCAAGGTTTCGCCTCCGTCGAGTACCCATAAATCCGGTGCCGGTTCATGGGCAAAATCTTCGATACGGCGCGTTAGCATTTCGTGCATTTGGGCATACTCGTCGCTATGACATAAAGCGTATCGGCGATAAGCGTTTTTTGCAAATCCGTCTTCCCAAACGACCATCGCTCCTACGGGAGCACTACCGCCGTGGTGAGAATTGTCGAAAATTTCGATGCGTCGCGGAGGTGTGGTAAGATCAAAAAGGTTTTGCAATTGTTCGGCAAAGCTGGATTGGTTTTTTGAAAGGCTTTGCAGCAAAATTTCTTGCGCATTGTGTCGTGCCATAGTCGTTAGGGCGTGTTTTTCGCCTTTTTGAGGAACGGAAATCTCGATTTTTTGCTGAAATTTTTCGCTTAAAAAGCGTTCCATTGCGGCTTGTTCGCTAAAAGCTTCCGCTGTGAGTACATGTGTGGCAAAGCTTTGGTTCATCGGATAGTAAAATTCGAAAAGAGCGCGCTGATAAAGCTCGTCTTTTTCAAAACCGTAAACATTATGGAGCAACGAGTGCGACGTTGAGACGATTTTACCGTGTCGGATAAACAAGCGCATTACGACGGCGGTTTTCTCGGTTGCTTCAATCGCAAAGACATCGTAGTCTTCGAGTTTTTTAAGTTCCACATGCGTGACATGTAAGGCATTTTGAATCGCAATTCTAGTGTCTCTTAAATGCGCGGCTTCTTCAAAATTAAGTTTCAAAGAGGCTTCTTGCATGCGTTCGTCCAAAAGGGCAAGAAGTTTTCGCTGATCGCTCAATGCCGACAAGGCTTTTTCGACGATTTCCCTGTAGTCTTGCTCGGCGATGCGTCCTTCACAAGGTGCTAAACAACGCCCGATTTGGAAAAAAAGACACGCTTTTTTGCCTTTGAGACATCCTTTTTTTTGCACAAGAGGGAAGACCAAGTAGAGGGCTTCTAAAAGAGCTTTGGCCGAACCCGAAAGCGGACCGAAGTAGCGCGTGTGTTTCGTATCGACGATTTTACGCGTTATCTCAAAACGCGCAAACCGTTCAGCAAGGTTGATGGCAATATAGGGGTAGGTTTTATCGTCTCTTAACAAGATGTTGTATTTAGGTTTGAGTTGTTTGATGAGCGAATTTTCCAAGATTAAAGCGTCGTGTTCGCTTTGCACGACGATAAATTCGACGTCGCTTACTTCCAAAATCATTTTCGTAATACGCAACGACAGCGTAGGAGAAGGAGCTAACGTGCCTGAAAAGCGAAAGTAGCTTTTGACGCGATTTTTAATATTTTTAGCTTTTCCGACGTAAAGAAGCATACCGGATGCGTTGAAAAATTGATAGATGCCCGCAAATTCCGGAGCATTTTTAAGTTTTTGGCTTAACATGTACGTGTAAGAATCGTTTGTTTGATGGCTTCGAAAAGGGCTTTTAACATGGGATCGTCACACTGTGCTTCGAAAGTACCCTTCGCCTGTTCGACGTAAAAAATCGCCGAGGGTGTCGGTTGTTTTTCCTCTTCTACGGGTTGGTTCGTGACAAAAGCTTGCACCTCTTTGACGCATAAACAGGTGCATTCGGGGTAGCGAGCGTTAAACTCTTTTAATAGACTCTTTATTAAATTGCGTTTATAATTGAATTCCATTTTCGCGCAAGGATGATTAAGCACGAAAAAGAGCGTGTCGTTCTTCGTATACACAAAGCGCACCATCGAGGTAAAGCTTTGAGGCAAGAGCGCAAGCCAGTTTTCGTAACAACGCATCTGCGCGTATTTTTTCATAGAAGGTTGTCGGACGAGATGGGAAATTATACTTTTAGAATCTTTCATGTGCTCATTATAGCATGTTTAGGCTTGAGCCTTTTGGGGTGCGGCTATAAGGGCGATCCCGTCTACAAAGACGCCAATACGACGACTCCTGCGAAGAAAACGCACTTTTTATGAAAACATCATACGACGTTCTCATCGTCGGTACGGGAATCGCCGGTTTAAATACGGCACTCGGGCTCCCTAAAAATCTCGATGTTTTATTAATCTCAAAAGATTATGCATGGGAATGCAATACGTTTTATGCACAAGGCGGCGTTGCGGTTGCCAAAGATGCGCAAGACGTCGCGGTGCATCGTCGCGATACGCTTGAAGCGGGTGCGGGACATTGCAACGAAGCGGCGGTCGATGTTTTATGCTCCGAAGGACCTGCCGCTATTCGTGAATTGATCGAACGGGGATTTTCGTTTGATCATGACGCGTCGGGACGGTTACTGTATACTAAAGAAGCCGCACACAGTACGCAGCGCATTTTGCACGCAGGCGGCGATGCCACCGGACGTTACTTACATCTTTTTTTGATGGAACAATTGCCTTTTCCGGTTTTATACAATACGCACGTTACGGATTTGCTCATTGACGAGGGTACATGTTATGGCGTACGCGTTTTTCATGCCGGTAAGATTTTTAATCTGTACGCTAAGAAAATCGTTATCGCAAGCGGCGGCGTGGGTTCTTTGTACGAATATCATACCAATGCCAGAACGATCAGTGCCGATATGCAAGGAATTTGCTTGGATCACGGAATCGCTTTGGCGGATATGGAAATGATGCAGTTCCATCCTACCGCGTTTGTTTTGGGGCATGCGGTACGCAAACAGCTTTTGAGCGAATCGCTTCGCGGAGAGGGTGCGATGATCGTCGACGATCATGCGGAACGCTTTACGTTCGCGTACGATCCTCGTGGAGAATTGGCTCCGCGAGACGTCGTGAGTCGGGCCATTTTTTTACATAAACAAAAAACGGGGCGCGAAGTTTACTTGGATTTGAGTGCATTTTCGCATGAGCACTTTAAAGAGCGCTTCCCGAGTATTTACTACAACATGCGAACGATCGGTTATAACGTCCCCGAACAAAAGATACCGATTTCTCCCGCGTTTCACTACGCTATGGGCGGTATTCACACCGATTTAAGAGGACGTATTGCAAACGTTAAGGATCTTTTTGCGGTCGGCGAATGCGCTAACACGGGGGTACACGGAGCCAATCGACTCGCCAGCAACTCGCTTTTGGAAGGACTCGTTTTTGCGCGCCGCGTTGCTCAAGAGATTGCGCAAAGCGATTTTTCGTCTCGAAAAGAGCATTATTTTAGCGAAGCGGAAGCCTGTTTGTCTCAAGCAGGAGACAAAGAGCTGAAAAACGAATTGCGCCGTCTCATGTGGCGTTATGCCGGTATTTTACGCGATGAAGAAGGGTTGGCAAAAGCACAAGAGCGTGTCGAGGCGATGTTGGCGTTACCGATAGGCAAATTTTTAAGATTGAGATTGGCGGTATCCAGAGAAATTATTTTAAGCGCGCGTCGACGTAAAACCTCGCTTGGTGCACATACTATGGTCGTAAGGAACTAACACATATGCGAATTATCGGATTATTATTAACGCTTTTGAGCTGCACATGGGCTTCGGGCGGACAGAATTTAAGTAGCTCGTGGGTCGGCATCGTTTCGTTGATTATTTTTGTGGTCGGCTACTATTTTGTTGCGGCGGAAGAGAATTATCACATCAATAAAGCAAAGCCTGCGCTTTTTATGGGGACGTTTATTTTTATTCTTATCGGTATCTATTTTGCGCTGAACGGTATGGATACGGCGCCTTTGACGCATGAAGTCGATGCGTTGATTTTGGAAATCGCGGAAATCTTTTTCTTTTTAATGGTAGCGATGACGTTTATCGAAGTTATGATCGAACGACGCGTTTTCGATACGTTAAAATATAAGCTGGTTTCAAAAGGCTATTCGTATAAAAAACTTTTTTGGTTAACCGGAACGTTAGCTTTTTTTATCAGCCCCGTTGCCGATAATTTGACGACGGCACTCATTTTATCGACGGTTTTGATTACGATTGAGAAAGAAGACAAAACTTTTTTAGTCCCCGGTGCGATTAATATCGTCGTCGGTGCGAATGCCGGCGGTGCTTGGAGTCCGTTTGGAGATATTACGACGTTAATGACGTGGATGGCGGAAAAGGCGACGTTTGCCGAATTTTTCGGGCTTTTTCCCGCATCGTTTTTAGGGTGGTTGTTAACGGCATGGTTGCTTTCCTTGTCAGTTCCTTCTTCTAAACCGCATTTTGACGCGAGCGTGGAAAAAAGAGTCGTGATTTTAAAGGGCGGTAAAGTCGTGATGGTCTTAGGACTTTTAACGATCGTCTCGGCGGTTTTATGTCAGCAACTTTTTCATATGCCGCCGATGTGGGGCATGGTCTTCGGGCTTTCGCTTTTAAAGCTTTACACGTATCAACTCAAGCGCCGTAGTAACGAAACGATCAGCATTTTTAAATCCATTGGAAAAATAGAATTTGACACTTTACTCTTTTTCTTCGGTATTTTAGCGGCGGTCGGAGGACTCCATTTTTTAGGCTTCTTAGATTTAGCCGCAAAATTGTATGATTATGCCGGTGCAACGACGGTCAATATCGGCGTCGGATTTTTATCGGCGATTATCGATAACGTTCCGGTTATGAGTGCCGTATTGAAAGCCAACCCCGCAATGAGCGACGATCAATGGTTGTTGGTTACGATGACGGCAGGAATCGGAGGAAGTTTGATTAGTTTCGGCTCTGCCGCAGGTGTGGGAGTTATGGGGAAACTTAGGGGGATTTATACCTTCGGATCTCACATGAAATACGCTTGGACCGTGTTAGTCGGATATATCGTATCGTTAGTGATTTGGTATGTTCAATTTGAAGTCATGGGTTTATATTAAAAAAAGGAAACAGATGAAAGAAGTCCCTCTATTAGTCTTAGATTTCGGTTCGCAGTATACGCAACTGATTGCTCGAAAACTTCGTGAAAGCGGTGTTTATTGCGAAATCGTTCCGTATAACGAGAAAATCGAAGATATTAAAGCACGGAACCCTAAGGGTATTATTTTAAGCGGCGGTCCCGCTTCGGTTTACGCGAAGGACTCTTATCACCCCGATGAAAAAGTGTACACTTTAGGTTTACCGATTTTAGGTATTTGTTACGGTATGCAGCTTTTAACGCAGTATTTCGGAGGAAGCGTGATTCCCGCAACGCATCAAGAGTACGGTAAAGCGGAGCTTCGTTTTGAAAGCGATCATAAAATTTTCAAAGATACGGCGTGCGGACAAATCGTTTGGATGAGCCACGGCGATCGCGTCGAAACTTTACCGGAAGGGTTTGAAAAAATAGGCTTTAGCGCGAACTCTCCTTATGCGGCGATTGCCGACGAAAAACGTAACATGTACGCTTTTCAGTTTCATCCGGAAGTCTATCATTCCGAACAAGGTACGAAACTGCTTAAAAATTTTGCGAAATATATTTGCGGATGCGAAAGTACGTGGAATATGGGTTCGTTTGCGAAAGAGCAAATCGCTAAAATTCGCGAAAAAGTAGGCAGTAAAAAAGTGCTTTGCGGCGTCAGCGGCGGTGTAGACAGTTCGGTTGTAGCAACACTTTTAGCCGAAGCAATCGGCGATCAATTGGTTTCCGTTTTTGTCGATAACGGGTTGTTACGCGCAAAAGAGCGCGAACAAGTCGAAACGATGTTTAAAAGTAGGGGCGTACCGTTGATTACGGTGGATGCCGGCGAAAAATTTTTGAGTCGGCTCGCCGGGGTTAGCGATCCGGAGAAAAAACGTAAGATTATCGGCGAAACGTTTATCGAGGTCTTTGACGAAGAGGCGAAAAAACATGATGGAATCGAGTTCTTAGCCCAAGGTACGCTTTATACGGACGTAATCGAATCCGTTTCGGTCAAAGGACCTTCTAAAACGATTAAATCGCATCATAACGTCGGAGGACTTCCCGATTGGATGCGTTTCGAACTCATTGAGCCGCTTCGTGAAATTTTTAAGGACGAAGTGCGTGCTTTAGGTACGGAACTAGGATTGCCTAAAGAGATGCTCTCGCGTCATCCTTTCCCCGGTCCCGGTCTTGCGATTCGCATTATGGGGGCGGTAACGAAAGAAGATTTAACGCTTTTACGCGCCGCCGACGTGATTATGCTAGAAGAGCTTCGTGCAACGGGCTATTACGATAAAACGTGGCAAGCATTTACGGTTCTTTTAAACGTCAAAAGCGTCGGCGTGATGGGCGATAACCGTACCTATGACAATACCGTATGCGTGCGAATCGTGGATGCTACCGACGGTATGACGGCGACGTTTGCGCATATTCCGCATACGATTTTGGAAAATATCAGTCGACGTATTATTAATGAAGTCAACGGCATTAATCGCGTCGTGTACGATATTTCTTCTAAACCGCCCGCTACAATCGAGTGGGAATAAAACGATGATCTACCTCTTAAGCGATCAAGCGCATGAGGGGGTAGAGCATCTACCGCTTTTTGAAATTCGTTTTGATACGACGCCGATCGATCTTTCGCCCTACGATGCGCTGGTTTTTACTTCTAAAAATGCCGTTAAAGCCCTCGATTGCCTTGATCCTTCGTGGAGGCAAAAAGCATCTTACGCTATCGGCGAGGGAACGTCGGCATGGATCGAGCGTTTAGGCGGGACGCTTTGCTTTACATGTGAAGATTCTTACGGCGATCGCTTTGCCGAAAAAATTGCGTCTGATTTGACGGGCAAAACCGTTTTATTTCCGCGCGCTAAAGAGGTCTCTTCGTCGCTTTATGCCATTTTACGCGAATGCGGGGTTTGGGTTGACGAACGTATCGTTTACGAAACGTTTTGTCGTTCGTATGAACCGCATTGCGCTCCGCCGAAGAATGCACGACTGATTTTTACGTCGCCTTCCACCGTACGCTGTTTTTTTAAAAATTTCGAATGGGACGAAAGTTATAAAGCCGTTGCGATCGGTACAAAGACCGCTGCCGCGTTTCCTCCGTCGTTTCACGTCTATATCGCACAAAAGCCCTCGATTGCCTCGTGCATAGACTTAGCAAAAGCTATTTAGAAGCAAACTTCTTTTATAATGAGACAATGTTTTAGTGCCTGGGTGAAGCGACAACCGTTTTCATGAGGGTCCAACAATTAGTAAAAGCGGAATCTGTACGTTTTTGGTGTGCCTGCGGTATCGTTTGAGCTTGAAAAAGCGAGAAATTGCAGCCTAAAGAAAAGGTCAATTCCCAGAAGTTGGCTTATTAGGGCCGCTTCAATCACGGAACGCTCACTTGGGTTTTAACAGACTTTTTTCACAATCGTTTTGATCGGAAAAATTGTGAAAAAAGTCTAATGTCTGTCGTGGAGAAAATGAATGAAGGTAATGGTCGTCGGTAGCGGCGGTAGAGAGTATTCGATAGGTTTAGCGCTAAAAAAAGACCCTAACGTTACGGAACTTTTTTTTGCACCGGGTAACGGTGCAACTTCGCGGCTGGGGAGTAACGTCTCGTATCGCAATTATGAAGAACTTGCCGCGTATGCGAAAAAAAACAGCATAGAACTTACCGTCGTCGGACCGGAGACGGCTTTGGTCGAGGGGATCGTCGATTGTTTTCGAGCTCACGGTTTGGTGATTTTCGGCGCGTCAAAGGCGGCCGCACGCCTTGAGGGTTCAAAAATCTTTATGAAAAATTTTCTTTCGCGTTATGCGATCCCTACGGCACGGTATATTGAAACGAGTGACGTTAAACAAGCCAACGATTTTATCGATACGCTTGCATTGCCGATTGTCGTTAAAGCCGACGGTTTGTGCGCGGGGAAGGGCGTTATCATCGCTAAAAGCCATGCCGAAGCAAAAGAAGCCGTTAGCGACATGTTAAGCGGAAAAAGTTTCGGTGATGCCGGACGCGGTGTTGTCGTCGAAGAGTTTCTCGACGGTTACGAGCTCTCCGTTTTTGTCGTATGCGACGGAAGAGATTATAAAATTTTACCGGCGGCACAAGATCATAAACGTCTTTTAGATAACGATGAAGGTCCAAATACCGGTGGAATGGGTGCTTACGCTCCGACGCCTTTAATCGATGCGACGCTTTACAAAAAAGTTGAAGAGCGTGTCGTTAAGCCGACCTTACTCGGCATGCAACAGGAAAATACTCCGTTTGAAGGGGTTTTATTTATCGGTTTGATGATCGTTAAGAATGAGCCGATCGTCTTAGAGTATAATGTCCGCTTCGGCGATCCGGAGTGTGAAATCCTTATGCCGCTTTTAAAAACGCCGGCGAGCGAGCTTTTTTACAAAGCCGCTACGGGTGATCTTAAAAATCTGACGATTGAATTTTTGGATCGTTTTGCCGTTGCCGTCGTTATGGCAAGCGAAAACTATCCTTATAGCAGTTCAAAACCTTCGGAAATTCTCATCGATCAAAACGCACACTCCGAACTTGAACACACGCACATCTCGTATGCAGGCGTCAGCGAAGAAGACGGGAAATTATATGCAACCGGCGGACGCGTACTTTTATGTGTTGGCGTCGGAGAAAGTATCAAAGAAGCGCGCGATCGAGCCTATTTATTGTGTGGGCAAGTGCATTTCGCGGGTAAACAATTTAGAAACGATATCGCATATCAGGCATTACGACAATGACCAACGAAGAGTTAATCGAAAAGTTTGAAAGTGAAAATATTACGCTAGCCTCCTTGCAAAAAAGAGGTTTGGCCTATGCTATCGATGAGATTTTGATTTCCGTATTGTTTTCGTTAATTTACTTCGATCAGATTCCCGAAACCGTTACGACCGAAGAGTTTATCGGCATCGTTAACGGACTTTTCGGTTATATCGTTTTAATCAAAATTTTGTATCAAACCTTTTTTGTATGGATGTACGGAGCGACTTTGGGGCGTATCGCTATGAAAATACGCGTCATTTCGACGTTGGATTTGGAAAATCCGACGTTTTTTACGGCATTGAGTCGCGCATCCTTTCGTATCGTCAGCGAATCGCTTTTTTATTTAGGATTCGTATGGGCTTTTTTAAATCCGAAACGCGAAACTTGGCACGATAAAATCGCTACGACGTTGGTTGTCGATGCTCGCTAAATTTTTTATTTTCCTAACCCTTTCTTGCGCTCTATTACAGGCGGCAGACAAACCCAAAGAGCAAGACGTCGAGATGTTGGCAAAAACCGTCACGAAGGACGGAGACGTAGCACACGCGATCGGTAACGTCGTCGTTTACAGCCCGCAATATTTAATTACCGCCGATGAAGCCTATTACAATTACGTTACGGGGGATTTGGAGCTCTTCGGCAATATTACGATGTTAGAAGGCGTTAATTATGCCTCACGCAGCGGACATTCGAAATTGAACTTGAAAACTAAAAAAGGAACTTCCGATCCACTTTTTTTCTTTGACGAAAGTTCAAGCGTATGGCTTAAATGTGAAAATGCCGTCTTAGATGCGGAAACGTATATCACTCAAAAATCGATTGTATCCAGTTGCAATACGCAAGATCCCGATTGGAAAATTGTCTTTACGACCGGCGAATTTAATAAAGAGAGTAAATGGATGCACTTGTACAATCCCGTCTTTTATGCCGGAGACGTACCCGTATTTTATTTGCCTTATTTTGCTTTTTCGACCGATCGTACGCGCCGTACGGGTCTTTTACGTCCGGATTTCGGTATGAGCGACTCGGAAGGGTTGTATTATATGCAGCCGATTTATTTTGCGCCCGCCGTCGATTGGGATTTGGAATTAAGACCTCAAATTCGAACGAATCGCGGAGAGGGACTTCATGCAACGTACCGCTTCGTTGATACGGCATACTCAAAAGGCGAAATAACGACGGGTTATTTTAAAGAGCAAAGCCATTACGTCGATGAAGAAAACCTCAAAAACGACGCCCATTACGGCTTTCATCTCCAATACGATCGCAGTGCTCTTTTAAGTACGCAATACTCGCAGATTCAAGAAGACGGTTTGTGGGTAGACATTCATTATTTAAACGATATCGACTACTACAATACGAAAGATAACGAAGATACGACCTATGATAAATTGGCCGTTTCGCGTCTTAACTATTATATTAAACAAGAACAAGACTATTTTGGATTTTATACGAAATATTATATCGATACCTCGAAAAGTTCAAATAAAGATACATTACAAGAACTTCCGACGCTTCAATATCATCGGTTTACTTCTCCGATTTTATGGGACAATCTTCTTTATTCGGTTGATTATCAAGCAAAAAATTATACGCGAGAAGAAGGTATTACTGCCTTGCAAAATGAAATCAATACTCCCGTAACGTTTTATACCTCTTTTTTTGACGATTACGTACATGCAAGTGCGTCGGAAAATATTTACATGACGTATGTCTCTTACGGCGAAGAAACAGACGGCAGTTATCTTAAACATTATAGCAACTATCATCGTTTTAATCTTTTTACCGATCTTGCAAAAAGTTACGATACTTTTTTTCATACGATGTACATAGGTCTTGAGCATACGGTTCCAAGCTACAGTAAAACGGAAGGAACGCAATACAATAATACATTCAAAAATGCAGTTACTAGTGAAGATATGATTCCTCTTGATTTGGAAGAAAAAAATACGGCATTCCAATTTAAGCAGTTTTTTTATGATATGGACGGTGAGAAAAAACTCAGTCATTCGCTCAAACAAGCTTATTACTATGATAAAGAGTACCACTACGGTGATTTAGAAAATGATGTCAAATATTATCTTAACGAACATTTTTACATCGGCAATACCGTTCATTATTCACATCGCTACGATCAATTGTCACGTAATCAAATTTCTTTAAATTATCAAGAGCCGATTTATAAAGTTTCATTACGCCACACGTATATCGATACTACCTATGAAAACAATACGGAAGGAAAAGATTATAGTTACGTGACGCTGTATGCCGAAACGGCTTATTGGGATCATTTTACGCTCTTTAGCGCGATTAACTACGACGTTGAAGACGATTTGTTCAAGTCATGGAGTTTAGGATTTAAAAAAGTGAAAAAATGTTGGGATTACTCTTTGGTGTATCGCGATTCCAATACTCCAAAACAGACAACGAGCACCAACGGTATCGACTCGGTTAACAAAAGAGGCGTGATGTTGATGTTTAACTTATATCCGATGGGAAGTTTTAGTTATGATTTTAAAACGGAATCGGAACAAAAACAGTAAAGTATTCAAAATTAACAGGAACACTATTAAGGAGCAAAAGCGTGGAATATACATTTAAAGTGAACAATCAAGAAGAAACGTACGACATCGGTAAAGTTGCGAAACAAGCAGCCGGTGCGGCGTTATTACGCATTAAAAATACGGTTATTTTAGCAACCGTTGCAAGAGACGATACGCAAGTTGCAGAAAATTTTGTTCCTCTTACCGTTCAATACGTCGAAAAAACATATGCCGTCGGTAAAATTCCCGGAGGTTACGTTAAGAGAGAGACCAAACCCGGTGATTTTGAAACGTTGACGTCTCGTATTATCGATCGAAGTTTACGCCCGCTTTTCCCCAAAGGCTATGCTTATCCGACGCAAATCGTCGTATTCGTATTGAGTTGCGATCCTGAAGTTGATTTACAAGTTGCCGCGCTTAATGCCGCAAGTGCTGCGTTGTACCTTTCGGATATTCCCGTTAATAAAGCGGTTGCAGGTGTTAGAATCGGTTACATCGACGGTCAGTATGTTGTCAATCCCGCAAATTCTGCTTTAAAAAACAGTCGTTTGGATCTTTACGTCGCCGGAACGAAAGAAGAGCTTTTAATGATCGAAATGCGTGCGATCGCTTCTATGGAAACGACGACGCTTCCGGTTATGGCGATCGATCCGATGTTAGACCCTACGCTTGCACAAAGCGTGATTGCCAAACAATCCGTGAACGAGTTTGACGAAGAAGCCATTTTAGCGGCGATCGATAAAGCACAAAGTGCTATTACCGAAGCGACGACGATCTATGAAAATGTTTTTACGCCGCTTAAAAAGGAAGATGCGCTTTTGGATTATAAAGCAGATTTGGAAAGCGATTCTATCTTTGCTTATATTGATGAATTTTATAAAGAAGAAGTCTCCCATGCGATTTTACAAATGGCAAAAAGTGAACGTGCCAGCGAACTCGGTAAAATTGTCGATAAAATCTTAAAAGACGATACGGCGGCACTTGAGAACTGGAGTAAAGAGTTGGTCGAAAGCGTTTTAGGTGCCTATAAAAAACGAGTCGTACGTGAAATGATCGTCGAAAAACGTGTGCGAGCGGACGGTAGAAAATTAAATGAAATTAGACCGATTAGCATTGAAACGAACCTCTTACCTTTAGCCCACGGTTCATGCCTTTTTACGCGTGGACAAACGCAAGCCTTAGTTATCGCAACGCTCGGTAACGATAAAGACGCTCAAATGTACGACCTTTTAACGGAAAAGAGCAGTGTGAGCGATACGTTTATGGTCAATTATAATTTTCCGGGTTTTTCCGTCGGTGAAGCTTCACCGCTTCGTGCACCGGGACGAAGGGAATTAGGACACGGTAATTTGGCACGTCGCGCACTTGAACCGGTTGTCTCCATCAATCGCTTACAAACGATTCGTTTGGTTTCCGAAATTCTAGAATCCAACGGTTCTTCTTCTATGGCAACGGTTTGCGGTGGAGCATTGGCGTTGAAAGCTGCCGGCGTCGAAATTGAAAAATTAGTCGCCGGTATTGCGATGGGACTTGTATTTGAGGGAGATAAACATGCCGTTTTAAGCGATATTATGGGATTGGAAGATCATGACGGCGATATGGATTTCAAAGTGGCGGGTACGAGAGACGGTATTACGGCACTTCAGATGGATATTAAATTAGGTGGTATTTCTCGTGATGTTCTGAAAGAAGCGTTATTTCAAGCTAAAGAAGGAAGAGCTCATATTTTAGGGCTTATGGAAGCAGCCAGTCGTGAAATCGTCGTCAATAACGCGATCTTGCCGAAATTAGAACTTTTTAGCGTTGACCCTTCGAAAATTGTCGATATTATCGGGCAAGCAGGTAAAACTATCAAAGAAATTATCGAAAAATTTGAGGTTTCAATCGATTTGGATCGTGAAAAAGGCGAAGTTAAAATTGCGGGCGAAAATAAAACAAACGTGGATGCCGCAAAAGAGCATATTATTAAAATTACCAATAAACCTTCCTTCGGCGGACGCGGCGGCGGGCACGGCCGAGATCGCAACGATCGTCACGGCGCTCCAAGAGAAGAAAAACCGGTTCCGACGTTCGTACAAGACGAAATCGTAGACGGTACGGTAAAACGCATCGTGGACTTCGGTGCTTTTGTGGAACTGCCCGGCGGCATTGACGGATTGTTACATGTCTCAAAAATAGCCGATCATCGCGTCGAAAAAGTCAGCGATTATCTTGCGCTTGAGCAAAAAGTACGCGTTAAGATTTTGAAACAGACGGGAAATAAAATAGAATTAGAGCTTATCCGATAGCTTTTAATGGGTTTTTAACAATTAGGCGGCTATAATCTCGCTCACAAAGTGGAAAGTAGGGGTATATCCGAACCGACTTTGAAATACAATCAGGAGAAATCTTATGAAAAAGATTCTTTTTTTAATGGTAGCATTTGCTTCTTTTGCATTTGCTGCGGATGATGCAAAAGCATTAAGCGACGTTGTTGCATCTTATGCGGTTTTAGGTGTCGGCTTCTTGGTCGGTTTGGCAGCGCTCGGCGGTGCTATCGGTATGGGAAATACTGCAGCGGCGGCAATTTCAGGTACTGCAAGAAATCCAGGTCTTGGAAGCAAACTTTCTACGACGATGTTTATTGCGCTTGCAATGATCGAAGCACAAGTTATTTACGCACTTGTTATCGCTTTTATTATTCTTGGAAAAACAAACTTTATCGGTTAATAGCCGTGCTTTTTAACGAAGAGAATTTTTTCTCTTCGTTTCTTCTTTGCGGACGTGGTGGAACGGTAGACACACTACCTTGAGGTGGTAGCGCACTACGTGTGTGGGGGTTCAAATCCCCCCGTCCGCACCATCTTCTTTTGATCTAACTTTCTCTTTTTAGTAAATCCAATGTTTAGTTATGTTACTCTTTTGCAAACGATATGTTTAATGCATGTAAGGATGATTCTATGCAAGAAGTTGCGTTAAAAAATATTTTGAAACTCGACGATAGAGAGTTTTTGGTTTCGACGATCAGTATGAACGTCAGGCATTCGTTTTTCGAAGGAGATGCCCAAAAAGTCGTTTACGAGACGATGGTTTTTGAAATTCTGAATGATGAAGTACAATTTCACCACCCCATTTTTAATGAACGTTACAATATGGCGGAAGAGGCTATTGCCGAGCACAGTGCCATTTTAAAGACTCCTCACAATTTTTTCATTCTGTAACGATCGTTCGTGCGTATGAAAAAAATTCTTTTTTTTCTCTGTTTATTCGCTACGTTTGTTTTTGCTAATCCTTCGCCGCCTAAAGATATTTTACTGATTCAGTCGTACCATAAAGGGTATAAGTGGAGCGATGCGATTTCAAACGTTATTGAACAAAATTTTTCGGAAAAAGAGAATATTTTCCTCTCGACGGTTTATATGGATACGAAGCGAAACGATACGTCTTCGTACCTTCAAACGTTCTACGCTTATTATAAAGAACGGTTTAAACACTATAAATTTGATGTCGTGATCGTTGCGGATAATGCGGCGTTGGATTTTGTCAGAGAACATTATCACGAACTTTTTGAAGCTATTCCGGTCGTTTTTTTAGGGATTAACAATTTTGAACCTTCTTTGATTCATAATATCGATTTGGTCAGCGGCGTTGTTGAAAACGTCGATATCGAAAAAAATATCGATTTGATTTTAGCCAATCAACCGCGTTTGGATAAAATTTTAATTATTAACGAGCGCACGACGACCGGAGAGGCGATCAAGCATCAAATCGATGCTATTTTACCGCAGTATGAAGGTAAAACGACGATAGAATATATCGATAGTATGGATATGGAAGAGATCGAGCAAAAGACGCGTGAACTCTCTCCCAACAGTGCTATTTTATGGGTTTTGCTTTATAAAGATAAAACGGGAAAGTTTTTTACCTACAAAGAAAACCTGCAACAGATTCGAAAAATTACGAACATTCCGATTTACGGCTTATGGGATTTTTATTTGGACGACGGGATCGTCGGCGGCTTTTTGACCAGTGCCACCGCCCAAGCCCAAGCCGCATCAAAGATCGTTAAGCAAATTTTGGCGGGGAAAAACCCCAATCAAATTCCCATTATCGAGACCAGTCCGAACCGCTATATTTTTGACTATAAAGAGTTGTTGGAACATCGTTTAAAAATCGCTCCGGAAATCAAATATTATGAGATAATCAATAAACCGTTTTCGTTTTACGAGGAGTATAAACACTACATTTGGCTCTTTGCGGCACTCTTAAGCGCGATTAGCATGGTCGTGCTTTTTTTAACGCAAAACGTTCGTATGCGTCGCCAAAGCGAGCTTGCCCTTAAAAACCAGCTCGAATTTATCCGCGTTCTTTTAGATACGATCCCCAATCCTATTTATTATACCAACGTCAAAGGCGAGTATATCGGTACCAACCAATCGTTTGCCACTTTATACGATCAAAGCAAAGAGGAGATTTTAGGGAAAACCGTTTTCGATTTTTTCCCGCACGATTGGGCAACCGAGCGCCGTAAAAACGATCTCGATCTTTTAGCGAATAAAGGTGCCGAGACATTTGAGTTGACGCTGCATTTTCCTAAAAAACGGCCTAGAGTTTTTGTATTAAATAAGGCGGTTTATTCCAATATCGACGGAAGCGTCGGCGGTATCGTATGCGTGATGGACGACATTACCGAGCGCACGCAACACCAGCAGTTTTTGATTCAGCAATCCAAATTAACCGAGATGGGAGAAATGATCGCGGGCGTGGCGCATCAGTGGAACGAACCTTTGGTCGAGCTCTCGGCGATCATGCAGGATATGGAGTTTTGTTTCAATCAAGGCGAAATGGATCAGCCTAAAATGAAAGCATTCGTGCATGATTCGATCGTTCAAATTCAGTACATGTCGCAGACATTGAAAGATTTTCGTAACTTTTTAAAACCTTCGACGAAAAAAACGCTTTTTTGTGCCAAAAAGGCACTTTTGGAAGTTTTGGAGATTATCGGGCGCCAAATTTTTTACGCACATATCGAACTTAAAGTCGAGTATCGTAAAGATACCAAAAGTTATCCCGTCTACGGATACGAAAACGAATTTAAACAAGTGCTTTTAAACATTATCAACAATGCAAAAAACAAACTGTTGAAAACGCGAAAAGGGGAACGCATTCAAATCGCGTTGGATCAAGACGCTTCTTCGACGAAACTGATCGTGAGCGATGACGGCGGGTCGATTCCCGAAAAAATTATCGGTTTTATTTTTGATCCTTATTTTACGACGAGCAAAAACGGTACGGGACTGGGGTTGTATATGGCAAAGATGATTATCGAACTCAACTTTCGCACATAGATTCCAGTAAAAACACCAACTAAAATCAATCTAACAAAGCCCATAAATAGGCACTTTTAAGTATAATTAGGTCGACAAAAACACGATTATACGGAGCTTTTTTATGGGTATGGACAATTTTATCGAACTTGCGATAAGTAGTGTATTAAAGAATCCAATTTTAAGTGTATTTCGAGAGATAAATATCTCAAAAATACTCATTCAAAGTAATTTTATCAAGCGTAACATCGGCTATGCTCCTTTTGGAATCCTTCTTCATTTCGTGTATATGCTGGTGATGAACAAACGCCAGTCGGCATTTGTTAAACAAAGTGCTGACGCGTATGGCAAAGATACCTATTATCGATTTGTAAAAGATATACGCTACAACTGGCGTAAGCTGTTGATGCTGACATCAGTGGCACTTATTAGCAAAATTAAACCACTTCAAAAAAATGGTGATCACCGACTCCTAATTATCGATGATACGGTTGAACCCAAACGAGGCAAACAGATTGAAGGAAGCTGCAAAAGTATTTACAGTAACAAAGAACACCGATGCGTCAACGGGATCAATATCGTCTCTCTCAACTATACCGATACCCATTCAACCTTTCAGCTTGACTTTTCACTGCGTTTGAATGATAGTCGTCGCAAGGAAGTTGAAAATTTCACCAATGGAGTAGACCGAAGAACCAATGCTCATAAGCGACGCATTGAGGGACTAGAGAGTAAAAATAGCATGGCGCTTACAATGGTGCAAAGAGCTTTGGATTGTGGAATTGAAGCTGATTATCTTCTTGTTGACAGCTGGTACTCCAAACCTGACTTTATTCATCAATCAAACTCCCTTGGTATGCCAGTAATCGCCCGTATCGCTAACAATGCTCGTATCTGGAACTTCAAGGGTCGGCATAAAACCCTTGATTCATTGCACAATTCCATGAAATCGCAATGTCGTATACATTCAGGTTGCTACGGAAAAATCCAATATACTTATTTCGATGCCGTTGTCCAACATGCCAAATTGGGCAAAGTGAAGCTGGTATTTTTACGCACGCACAAAGAACTGATTGTTTTTATCTCAACACATCTCACTTTAGTTGCGAGAGAAATTATAGACATCTATAAAAAACGATGGAATATTGAGCAGGGTTACAAAGATTTACGGGAATACTTTGGGCTAGGTCGCGAAGAGAATCGCCTCTACGAGGCTCTTATTGCTCGCATAACACTCTCAATGTTTACCTACAATCTGCTCAGTTATATCAATCGAATCAAGCATGAACCACAAACTCTTGGTCAGCTCTTCCGTGATCTTGAATGTGAGCTTGAAGCACTTGCTATTTCGATGCATCTCTTCTTGCAAATCCTCACCAACATAGCTAATATCAGCGATAATTTCAAGAGCAATAAAGAATTACACCAAATCATCACAGCCATCGGTGCTTACACGAAGAAAGAGTTAGGTTTTATGTGCGAAAGTTGAGTATCGAAGATAAAATGGGCGGCAGTATTCGTGTTCACAATCTCGGCACTCAAGGCGTCGAATTTACGCTAAGCGTTCCCAATAGCGTTGCATAAAGGAGGAAACGTGAAAATTTTATTGTTGGAAGACAATGCGCGCTTAAACGCGACAATCGTCAAACGTTTAGAAGCCAAGGGCTATCGCGTCGATGCGTTTATGGACGGTAAAAAAGCTTACGAAGCCTTAGACAGCGGTTACATGTGCTTTATTTTGGATATTAACGTTCCCAACCTCGACGGCATTGAGCTTTTGAAAAAAATTCGCGACTTTTACCGTGAAACGCCGGTCATTATCATCAGCTCCAGCATCGAACTGGAAGTGATTAAAGATGCGTACAATTTCGGATGCAACGATTTTTTGAAAAAGCCGTTTTTTATCGACGAGTTAGAAATTAAAATCGAAAAATTTTGCAATATTCGCCACGACATCGTTAATTTAGGCGAAGCGTGCTGTTTTGATTTTAAGTCGAGTTTACTTCGCATCGGCGAACACGAAGAGCATTTATCGCGTAAAGAAAAATTGCTGCTTAATTTGTTGATTAGCGAAAAAGGCAAAGTCGTGACGTTCGATAAAATTCAAGCGATGGTCTGGGAGGGCAATTTTACGAGTTTAGATTCGATTCGCTCTTTAATGCGCCGCGTACGTAAAAAGCTCCCGTTTGAATGCATCGAAACCGTGGTAGACGTCGGGTATATTTTACGCTATTAGACTTGAAAAGGTAAACAATGTTCACGCAAACGATACGATCGATTCTTACATGTAGTCTTTTTTCCCTTCTTTTCGCACTAGGCGCGCATGCGTCTAGCGATACGGTTACGTGGAAGTTGGCAACGTCGTGGAGCAAAGTGTTTCCTCCTTTTACCGATACCGTTGAAAATATGGTAACGATGGTTGATCAGATGAGCGGCGGAGAGTTCAAGATTAAAATCGACGACGTGTCCAAACATAAAGCGGCGTTTGGCGTCTTGGATGCGGTGAAGCTCGGTCAGTACGATATGGCGCATTCCGCGTCGTATTATTGGAAAGGGCGTGATCCGGTGTTGTTGCTTTTTACGACGATGCCTTTTGGTATGAATGCCCTCGAGCAATACGCATGGTTTTACCGCGGTGAAGGAATGGAATGGATGCAAAAAGCCTACGCTAAGCACGGTGTTTACTCTTTTCCGGGCGGCAATACGGGCATGCAGATGGGCGGTTGGTTTCGAAAAGAGATTCGCAGTTTGGAAGATTTGAAAGGGCTTAAGATGCGTATTCCCGGTTTTGCGGGAGAGATTTTCGCCAAATTGGGCTGTGCGGTGACCAATATCGCTCCGAGCGAATTGTACACGTCGTTGGAGCGCGGAACGATTGATGCATTGGAATGGGTGGGACCTTCGATGGATATGAGCATGGGATTTCATAAAATCGCTCCGTATTATTATACCGGTTGGCACGAACCCGCAACGGAATTACAATTTATCGTTAATAAAGCCAAATTCGACGCGCTTTCGCCGAAAAATAAGGCGATTTTAAAAGCGGCGATGCGCTTGTCGGCGTATGACATGTTAATCCAAAATGCCGATATGAATGCCGCGGCATGGGATCGAATGAAAACGGAGTATCCGAATATTAAAATTAAGACGTTTCCCAAACCCGTGATGGATGCGATGCGTCAAGCCAATGCCGAATTGATTGCCGAAGAGTCTTCCAAAAATCAGGAGTTCAAAAAAATCGTCGAGTCGCAACGCGCTTACATGCAAAAAGCAAGAGCGTGGACGTTGATCGGCGAATATGCGTATATTCGCGACAATCAATAGCCTTTAGCGTGTTAGTGCAACGCTTCAAGTTTTTCCAAACAAGCGTCCAAGAATAGGTTTGCGTCAAAAAGCACCCAAGGTGCGTGGGCTTTGCGCCGAAAAAAAGGCAGTGTTAACGTAGTCTTTAGAGCTTTGCTTTAAAGCCGTGTCAAGAGTTCTGCAAGAACTCTATGAAAAAATCCAAAGAAGAAAAGAGGATGGTAGGGTTATGCTTTTAAGAATTGAAAAATGGTTTGATGCGTTGAGCCGCATGATCGGGTATGTGTGTGCTTTTTTAATGATCGTGATGATGCTCAATATTTTCTACGACGTGTGCATGCGCTATGCGTTTAAAAGCGGTTCGATTGCACTACAGGAATTGGAGTGGCATCTTTTTTCGGTCATTTTCCTGCTCGGTATGTCTTACGCGCTGATGGAAGACTCACATGTACGCGTCGACGTGCTCTATGCCAAATGGAGCGAACGTCGTCAAGCCGCGGTCAATATTATCGGTGCCGTTTTGTTTATAACGCCGATCGCTCTTTTAGTGATGTTTAGCTCGCTCGGTTTCGTGAGCGAAGCGTACGTTTCGCATGAAGTGAGCAGTGCTCCGGGAGGTTTAACGCAGCGGTGGATTTTAAAAGCGTTTATTCCGTTTTCTTTTGCCGTTTTATTGCTGATGGAAATCGGGTTTATCGTTAAAAATATCGCGGTTTATAAGGGACTTCGCCACGCAAATGCACAGCCGAAGGAGACGTTATGATCGGGATTATTATGTTTTTCGTCGGTATGTCGATGCTTCTTTTAGGATTCCCCGTAGCGTTTACGTTCGGAGCGATTTCGGTCGTATTCGGTTTGATCGCCGGTATCGTCGAGTCGTTGGGAGACGGTGGAGGTCTCATAGAAGGGCTGCAAATCGGCGCGCATCTGTTCGCGTTTATGCCGCATCGTATTTGGTCGATTATGGAAAATGCGATTTTGATCTCCGTTCCGATGTTTATTTTGATGGGTATTATCCTGCAAAAATCGCGTTTAGCCGAACGTTTGTTGGAAGCCATGGGCTTTTTATTCGGCGAAGTTCGAGGCGGCGTAGCGATTAGTACCGTTTTGGTCGGTGCGCTTTTGGCCGCTTCGACCGGCGTCGTCGGAGCGAGCGTTGTGGCGATGGGCGTCATTTCGTTACCGGTCATGCTCAAATACAACTATTCAAAATCGTTGGCATGCGGCACGATTTGCGCTTCGGGAACGCTAGGACAGATTATTCCGCCTTCGGTGGTATTGATTATTTTGGGAGACGTTTTTCAACAACCCGTCGGCGATCTTTTTGAAGGGGCGTTGGGACCTGGCTTGACGTTGGTAGGTGTTTACGTCGCGTATATCGCGGTGATCGCTTTTTTTAACCAAGACGCGGCTCCGGCGATTCCGCGACACGAGATTAAAGAGAGCAAAAGTCGTCAAATTTTGAGTGCGTTTAAAGCGATTTTACCGCCCTTAATTTTAATCGTTTTGGTATTAGGTTCCATTTTTGAAGGAATCGCGACACCCACGGAATCGTCGGCGGTAGGATGTATCGGTGCGATGGTTTTAGCATGGATGTACCGATCGTTTTCGTTTCAAATGGTTCAAGAAGCCTCTTTGGAAACGGTACGCGCTACGGCAATGGTCTTTGCGATTTTGATCGGAGCGACGGCTTTTTCGATGGTCTTTTCGTATACCGGAGGCGACGAGATCGTCGAAGCGGCGATGCGAAGCTTACCGGGCGACAAATGGGGCTTTATCGTGGTTTCGATGCTCGCGATTATGGCATTGGGCTTTTTTATCGATTTTGTCGAAATATCCTATATTATCGTTCCGATTTTAGCACCGATTGCCGCTGCTATTGGACTCAATCCCGTTTGGTACGCCTTATTGATCGCTTTAAATTTACAGACGTCGTTTTTAACGCCGCCTTTTGGTTTCAGTCTTTTCTTTTTGCGCGGCGTAGCACCTTCGTGCGTGACGACGATGGACATCTACAAAGGCGTCGTACCGTTTATCGTGTTACAACTTTTCGTCATGATCCTTTTCACGCTTTGGCCTGAACTTTACGGCATCGACATCATGCTTAAATAAGGACTCTCAAGGTTACATGTCAATCACATGTAACCTTTTTTCCGCTTTCGTTTTTTTTACCGCTATTCTCTCAAAATGTCATACCGATTTTATACCGACGTGTTACACTCGATTAAAATTCTAACCATGAAGGATGGCCGATGACATTAAGCGGAAAGTATCACGATTTTTATCAAGAAATCGTCTCTTTTATCCCAAAGTCCCGTATCTTTACCGATCCTTTGCATACGATTGCTTACGGAACGGACGCGTCGTTTTATCGATTGATCCCGAAAATCGTCGTGTGGGTCGATAATGCCGATGAAGTCAGTCGGATTTTAAAACTCAGCGACACGTTTTCGCTTCCGGTCGTTTTTCGAGCCGCAGGAACGAGCCTTTCGGGGCAGGCAATTACCGATTCAATCTTGTTGGTAACCTCTCGCGATTGGAAAAAGATAAGCGTCAATCATGACGTCAGTTTGATTACGCTTCAACCTTCCGTCGTGGGTGCGGATGCGAATGCCTATTTACTGCCTCACGGCAAAAAAATAGGACCCGATCCGGCGAGTATCACTTCGGCGATGATCGGCGGAATCGCCGCCAATAATGCCAGCGGTATGTGTTGCGGTACGACCGATAACTCTTATAAAACGCTTCAATCGATGAAAATTATTTTCCACGACGGAAGCGAACTCGATACCGCCGACGCGGCAAGTCAAAACGCTTTTCGTCAAACGCACGGCGAGATGATCGCGCGTATCGAGGCCCTGGCAAAACGTGTGCGTGAAAATCAAGCTCTTCACGACAAAATAGAGCGTAAATTTAAAATCAAAAACACATGCGGTTACGGGCTCAACGCTTTGATCGACTTTGAAGACCCGATCGATATTTTGGCACACTTGATGATCGGAAGCGAGGGAACGCTCGGTTTTATTAAAGAAATTACCTATAAAACGGTTCCCGAATACAAAGACAAAGCCAGCGCATTGATGATTTTTAAAAACGTTAAAGACGCTTGCGACGCGATTACGATTCTGCGAACCCAATGCCGTACGCGTACGGCAAACGCACAAGTCGATGCCGCGGAAATCATGGATAGAGCCGCTCTTCGAAGCGTGGAAGACAAAGAGGGAATGCCTTCTTTTTTAAAGACGCTCAGCCCCACCGCAACGGCGGTTTTGGTCGAGACGCGCGCTTCGAATGATACCGTTTTAAATGAAAACATTGCCGCGATTCTTGAAAAATTGGCGTCGATCACACCCGAAATGCCGCTTCATTTTACCAAAGACGTCGCGGAATATACCAAATACTGGAAGATTCGCAAAGGACTTTTTACCGCGGTAGGCGCGGCGCGCGAAAGCGGAACGACCTGTATCATCGAAGACGTGGCGTATCCGATCACTTCGTTGGCGGACGGTACGTTAGAGCTGCAAGCACTTTTCGAGAAATACGGTTACACGGAAGCGATTATCTTCGGTCACGCCTTAGACGGTAACTTGCACTTTGTTTTCAATCAAGCCTTTGACGATCCAAAAGAGATCACGCGTTACGAGTCGTTTATGCAAGAAGTCGCCGAGCAAGTCGCCACCAAATACCAAGGTAGTTTAAAAGCCGAACACGGAACGGGACGCAATATGGCTCCGTTTGTCGAGCTGGAATGGGGCGAAGACGCGTATGTTTTGATGAAAGAGATTAAAACGATTTTCGATCCGAAAGGCTTGATCAATCCGGGCGTTATTATCAACGCCGATCCGAAAGCGCATCTTAAAAATTTTAAGGCAATGCCGATTACCGATCCTTTGATCGATAAATGCATCGAGTGCGGTTTTTGCGAGCCGGTTTGTCCGTCGAATTTCTTGACGTTGACGCCAAGGCAACGCATCGTTGCCAATCGACGCATGCAGACGTTGGCACTCAATCATGAGACTGAAGCGTTGGAAGCGTTTCAAAAACAATACCAATACGACGGTATCGAAACGTGTGCCACCTGTTCGCTTTGTTCACTCTCCTGTCCCGTAGGCATCGATACGGGTGCCTTGACTAAGAAGCTTCGCGCGCATCAAATCGGTACGCTCGGGCACGGCGTCGCCGGTTTTATCGCCGATCATTACTCGGGCGTATTACAAACGGGACGTATCGCTTTGAGCGTCGTCAAAAGTGTGAACGCGATTATCCCCGATAGCGTGATGCGCGGCATGAGCCAAGGGTTGCGTACGCTAAGCGGCAATACGCTTCCGCTTTGGAGTGCTAGCTTACCTTCGGGTGTTTCTTTTAAACCGAGCGTAAAACGAAGCGGCGCTAAAGATAAAGTGGTGTACTTCTCTTCGTGCATCAACCGTACGATGGCAAATCCGAAAGAAAAAAGCGGCGAACGATCGCTGGATGCGGTTATTATCGGTATCCTTGAAAAAGCGGGTTACGAAGTGCTCTTTCCCGAAGCTATCGACGGATTATGTTGCGGTATGCCTTTTTCGAGTAAAGGCTATAAAAGCGAAGGCAAACAAAAATCAAGCGAGTTGGAAGCGGCTTTAACGCAAGCGAGTTTAAACGGAACGTATCCGATTTTATGCGATATGAGTTCGTGTACGAAAACGATGATGGAGTATTTTACGACCGGACTCAAAGTGTACGATCCGATCGAATTTATCCACGATTTTCTGTTAAGCCGCCTTACGATTCGTCAAATTGACGATCCTATCGTCATTCACACGATTTGTAGCACGCGCAAAATGGGATTGGCGGAGAAGTTTGAAAAGATTGCGCGCTTGTGCAGTAAAAAAGTAACGATCCCGAGTGAAGTGACATGTTGCGGTTTTGCGGGCGATCGCGGATTTACCTATCCTGAACTGAACCGCTCGGCATTACGCCATTTAAAAGCCGCGATACCGAGCGATACCACGCTTGCTTTTTCGACCGGCAAACCTTGCGAAATCGGTCTAAGCGAACACAGCGGCTTGGATTATCGATCGGTCTTTTACCTGATTGAGCGTTGTATCGCCTAATTTGACGCAACACGCTTTTATTACGGAAACGTCTCTTGAAAAAAGCGACGTTTCCCCTTCTTTTCCCCCCTTTTTTCTTCTTCGCCTCTGAGTTTGATTTAATAAAAGAAATGATAAAATACAAAAATTTGCGCTATATTTTTTAGTTAAAATTAAACAAAAAGGTCAAGGTTACGAGGTAAAGTCTGATGCTAAGGCGCATCATGATTTTCACAGTTTTGGTGTTTGTATATTCGTCAGTGAATACGCATGCCAAACGTATGAAGAGGGTTTTTCCTCGAAAAGAGTCCGGCAGAAATCTTAGCCAAGGATGATCACAAAACGATAACGTATCGTTGATTGCGGCGGTGCCGCTTCGTTTTAGACACAAGAAACACACTAAAAAAGGGTAAGGTCAATGGCTAAAAAGTACATCGATGTGATGGATACGACGTTTAGAGATGGTTTTCAATCGGTTTTCGGCGGGCGCGTACTGATGGAAGATTTTTTTCCGGCAGTTGCGGCGGCGCGTGAAGCAGGTATCAGCCATTTTGAGTTTGGCGGAGGAGCACGTTTTCAAAGCCTCTATTTTTATTTGAACGAAGATGCCTTCCAAATGATGGATAAATTCCGTGAAATCGTAGGACCCGATGCCAATCTTCAAACCTTGGCACGCGGCGTCAATACCGTTATGCTTGATACCGGTAGCAGCGAACTTTTGGATTTACATGCGAAAATGTTTAAAAAACACGGTACGACGACGATTCGTAACTTTGACGCGCTTAACGACGTCGAAAACCTTAAATACAGCGGCGAACGTATCGTTCACCACGGTTTAAAACACGAAATCGTCGTGACGATGATGGATTTGCCTCCCGGATGCGTCGGTGCACACGACGTAGCATTTTACGAGAAAACCCTACGTGAAATTTTAGAATCGGGAATCCCCTACCATAGCATCTGTTTTAAAGACGCGAGCGGTACTTCAAGCCCGCAAAAAGTGTACGAAACGATCAAAATGGCGCGCAAACTCGTTCCCGAGGGAATGCATTTAAGGCTTCATACCCACGAAACCGCAGGCGTAAGCGTTGCGTGTTATTTGGCCGCCTTGGAAGCGGGTGTCGACGGTATCGACCTTGCGGCATCTCCGGTGAGCGGCGGTACGAGTCAACCCGATATTTTAACGATGTTGCACGCCCTGAAAGGTAAAGAGTACGATCTTGGCGGCTTGGAACTCGAAAAAATCTTGAAATACGAAGAGGTCTTACAAGCGTGTCTTAAAGACTATTTTATGCCTCCCGAAGCGACGCAAGTCTCTCCTCTGATTCCGTTTTCTCCGATGCCGGGCGGTGCTTTGACTGCAAATACGCAGATGCTCCGCGACAACAACATTCTCCATAAATTTCCCGAAGTGATTAAAGCGATGCGCGAAGTGGTTGAAAAAGGCGGTTACGGTACGAGTGTTACGCCGGTTTCCCAATTTTATTTTCAACAAGCTTTCAACAACGTGATGTTTGGACCGTGGAAAAAGATTGCCGACGGTTACGGCAAAATGGTTTTAGGTTACTTCGGAAAAACGCCTGCGACTCCCGATCAAGAAGTCGTTTCTTTGGCAAGCGAACAGCTCAAATTGCCTCCGACGACACGCAAAGCATTGGAAATCGCCGATTGCGACGAGACGAAATCCTTAGCGCACGTTAGAGAAATATTGACGCAAGAAAATCTTGAAATTACCGATGAAAACGTGTTAATCGCGGCGGCATGTAAAGAAAAAGGCATCGCGTATCTTAAAGGCGAAGCCAAAGTCAACGTCCGCAAAGTATCTCCGAAAAAAGAAGAGGTCGTTCCTGCGGTTACAAACGAATTTACCGTAACCGTCAACGGGCAAAAATACCAAGTCAAATCCGATCTTAGCAGCGGTACGCTTTTGGTAAACGGCGAAATCTACGATATCGACATTCAAGAAGGCGGTGAAGGTTCGTCAACATGTAACGATGCCGGCGTAAACGGTGCTGCTATCAAAGCGGGACTTCCCGGTTCGATTTTTAAAGTGTTGGTTAAAGAGGGCGACACGGTTGCAAAAGGGCAAGCCGTTATTATCATCGAAGCGATGAAAATGGAAATTGAGGTTACATCGCCGCAAGAGGGCGTTGTCAGTGCGGTCAAGGTAAAACAAGGCGATACGGTGGTCAACGGTCAACTGCTGGTCGTACTTTAAAACGGTACGGTTCGAACGTATTCATTTAGTTTAATTCAATTGTTTGAGGATAAAGAGACGATGTCAAAGATTAACGAAGTTGAGAAGTTAGGGTTAAATAATATCGGTAAGATTTATTATAACCTCGGGTATGAAGAGCTCTTAGCGCATGAAAAGCGAAACCATGAAGGACGCTTAACATGTAACGGGACGTTTAGCGTCGATACGGGCATTTTTACGGGACGTAGCCCTAAAGATAAATACTTTGTCGACCAAGAGCCTTCCAACCGGTATATCTCTTGGGGCAAAATGAACCATAAAGTGAGCGAAGCGATTTTTAACGAACTCTTCGACAAAGTAAAACAACAACTTTCCGGTAAAGACATCTATATTCAAGACGCGTATTGCGGCGGTAGTTTGGCGAGTCGTAAAAGCATTCGCGTGGTTACCGAGATCGCATGGCAGGCACATTTTGTTAAAAATATGTTTATTCGCCCGAGCGAAGAAGAGCTCTCAACGTTTAAACCCGATTTTACGCTTTACAACGCATGTAAAGTCGTCAACGAGGATTATAAAAAACACGGACTCCATTCGGACGTATTCGTTGTTTTCAACGTTGAAAAAAACATCGCGATTATCGGCGGAACGTGGTACGGCGGCGAGATTAAAAAAGGTATTTTTTCGATGATGAATTACTGGTTGCCGCTTGAGGGAAAACTCTCTATGCACTGCTCGGCAAACGTCGGCGAAAAAGGCGATACGGCACTTTTCTTCGGACTTTCGGGTACGGGTAAGACCACGCTTTCGACCGATCCGAAACGCAAACTTATCGGCGACGACGAACACGGCTGGGACGATGAGGGTGTTTTCAATTTCGAAGGCGGATGCTATGCCAAATGCATCAATCTCGATCCGAACAGCGAGCCTGAAATTTACGGCGCGATCAAGCAAGACGCTCTTTTGGAAAACGTCGTGATCAACGATGCGGGCGTCGTCGATTACGCCGACGCCTCCAAAACCGAAAATACGCGTGTTTCCTACCCTATCTATCATATTGAAAACCATGAAGCCTCTTTAAAAGCGGGTCATCCTAAAAAAATTATTTTCTTAAGTGCCGATGCCTTCGGCGTTTTACCTCCGGTATCAAAACTTACCAAAGAACAAGCGATGTACTATTTTCTGAGCGGATATACGGCAAAAGTCGCCGGAACCGAACGCGGTATAACCGAGCCGGTAGCAACGTTTAGCGCATGTTTCGGCGAGGCGTTTTTACCGCTACATCCGACGGTTTATGCGAAACTTTTAGGTGAAAAAATCGCAAAATACAACGTCGACGTTTACTTGGTCAATACCGGTTGGAGCGGCGGAAGCTACGGCGTAGGTAAGCGTATGAGCATCAAAGCGACGCGCGCATGCATCAACGCGATCTTAGACGGTAGCATCAACGAGTGCGAATTTGAAACGATTCCCGTCTTTAACGTTCAAGTGCCAAAAGTGCTTGAAGGCGTTCCGACCGAAGTTTTAAATCCTCGCAGCACGTGGGAAAATAAAAGCTTGTACGACGCTACGCGCGATGAATTGGCACAAATGTTCATCGAAAATTTTAAAAAATATATTACCGCCGATTCCGATTTTTCAAGTGCGGGTCCAAAACTCTAACAGACCTTCGTCACGTCGCATCACACAACTACATGTCAAGGAGCTTTCACAAGCTCCTTGCGTTTTTTTCAAGGAGACGTTTTTATGTCAAAACTCTGGTCGGGCAGATTTGCCCAAAGCGGTACGCAACTTTTAGATGAATTTAACGCTTCGTTACCGTTCGATAAAAAATTGTACGAAGAAGATATTCGAGGTTCGATCGCGCATGCGACGATGTTAGCCAAACAGGGTATTTTAAGCGGGGAAGAAGCCGATCAAATCGCAAAGGGTTTAATGCAAATTAAACAAGAAATCGACGAGGGTAAATTCGAATTTAACATCGCGCACGAAGACATTCACATGTCAGTCGAAACGCGCCTTATCGATCTGATCGGCGAAGCTGGAAAGCGGTTGCATACCGCACGTAGCCGAAACGACCAAGTGGCGGTCGATTTTCGTCAATACGTTCAAAAACAAACACTGATGATCGTTCACGTTTTAGAGAGCGTGATCGACGTGCTGATGCAAATCGCTAAAGAACATACGACGACGTTGCTTCCGGGCATGACGCACTTGCAACACGCACAGCCGATTAATCTTGCGTTTCATTTACTTGCTTATGTATCGATGTTCAAACGCGATATCGAACGTTTGGAAAGCTCGTATACGCGCAACAACGTCTTACCGCTCGGTTGTGCCGCACTTGCGGGAACACCGCACCCCATCGATCGCGAATACGTCGCCAAACTTTTGGGGTTCGACAGCGTCAGCGTGAATTGCCTCGATACGGTCAGCGACCGCGATTTTGCGTTGGAAATTTTATTTAACGTTGCGACGCTGATGATGCACGTTTCGCGTTTTGCCGAAGAGCTCATTTTGTGGTCGAGTTACGAGTTTAAATTTATCACGTTAAGCGATGCCTATTCTACGGGCAGTTCGATTATGCCGCAAAAGAAAAATCCCGACGTTCCGGAACTCTTACGCGGTAAAACGGGTCGCGTCAACGGTAATTTGATTGCGCTTTTAACGGTACTTAAAGGTTTACCTTTAGCCTACAACAAAGACATGCAAGAGGATAAAGAAGGCGTTTTCGATAGCGTGGAGACGGCATTGATTTCGCTCAATATCTTAAGAGAAGCCCTGCGTACGATGACGATTAATACGGATCGTATGCGAAAAGCGTGTGAGGTCGGGCATTTGAGCGCGACCGATTTGGCGGACTACTTGGTACAAAAATGCAATATTCCGTTCCGCGAAGCGCATTTTATTACGGGACGTGCGGTGGCACATGCCGAGAGTTTAGGCAAAGATTTAAGCGTTTTGAGCGTACGCGAGCTTCAAAGTGTCGATGCACGCATCGGCGAGGACGTTTGTGCGTATCTTTCGCTCGAACATTCGATGAATGCGCGAACGTCTCAAGGCGGTACTTCCGTCGCGTCGACGCAACGCCAAATTGAAATTTTTGAAGCATGGATTAATGCGCGCAAGGCTTAAAAGAGGGGGAATCTCCTCTTTTAAGCACGTATGGCTTGAAGGGTTTTTAAAGCGATTTGTGAGGTTCGCTATCGCTTAAGTGGTTCCACGGCAATTTTGCGCCGCCTAAAAGGTGGAAATGCAGATGAAAAATTTCCTGTCCTCCGTCTTGTCCGTTGTTGGTGATCAAACGGTATCCTCTTTCGTCTAGCCCTAAAAGTTTGGCGACGCTTTGAATAAATTTCGTCATTTCGCCCATGATTTCGGGGTCGACTTCTTGAAAACACGTATATTCTTTTTTCGGAATAATCAAAATATGAATCGGTGCTTTGGGATTGATGTCGTGAAACGCGAGGAAGTCGTTGTTTTCCAAGACTTTATTGCAAGGGATTTCTCCGCTAACGATTTTGCTGAAGATACTCATCGTGTTTGCTCCTTTTTTAGGGGATTTTAACCTTTTATAATTAAAGTTTCACTAAAATAAGCTTTCTTATAGACTTTGATGAAAGGTGTCCTTTGAAAGAGATGGAAAATGCGATCGATTCTTGTGGATCGCTGAACGAACTGGAAAAAGTAAGAGTGTCGCTTTTTGGTAAAAAAGGGTATTTTGCCGCGCAATTTGAAGAGCTGAAAACACTTGAGGGCGATGCCAAAAAAGAGTTTGCCCAAACATTAAACCGTAATAAAGAGCATTTTTTGGAGTGTTTGAGCCGTAAAAAAACAGAGCTTGAAGCCTTAATGATCGAATCCGAAATGAAAAAAAGCAGCGTTGACGTAACGCTCTTCAATCAAGAGAGCCTTGCGGGTGCTTTGCATCCGGTAATGGATACGATGGATAAAATTATCGAATATTTTGTAAGTATGAACTTTTCCATTGAAGAAGGTCCGCTGGTCGAAGACGATTTTCACAATTTTGAAGCCCTTAATTTACCCAAATACCATCCCGCACGCGATATGCAAGACACGTTTTATTTTAAAGATTCGATGTTGCTTCGAACGCATACCTCGCCGGTTCAGATTCGTACGATGCTCTCTCAGCAACCGCCAATTCGCATGATTTGCCCGGGCGGCGTTTTCCGTAGAGATTTTGACATCACGCATACGCCGATGTTTCATCAAGTCGAAGGGCTCGTCGTCGATAAGGCGGGCAAAGTTTCGTTTGCCAATTTGAAATTCATTTTGGAAGACTTTTTAAAGCATATGTTCGGCGATGTGAAAGTACGTTTCCGTCCGAGTTTCTTCCCGTTCACGGAACCCAGTGCCGAAGTCGACATTAGCTGTACGTTCTGCCACGGCAAAGGATGCCGCGTTTGTTCGCATACCGGTTGGCTTGAAGTTTTGGGATGCGGCGTCGTCGATTCGAATGTTTTTAAAGCCGTAGGATACAAAGACGTCAGCGGTTATGCTTTCGGGTTGGGCGTTGAACGTTTTGCGATGCTTTTACATGACATTCCCGATCTTCGGTCATTGTTTGAGGGCGATTTGAGATTATTGGAGCAATTTAAATGATAGTTACACGAGAAGGATTAAACGAGTGGATCGACCTACACAACGTCGATGCCGATAAAATTTCACTCGCTTTGAACGCCATCGGTTTGGAAGTCGAGGGAATTCACAAAATACGCATTCCGGAAAAAGTGGTCGTCGGAAAAGTTGTGTCACGCGAAAAGCATCCCAATGCCGATAAGCTGAACGTTTGCCAAGTCGACGTCGGCGAGAGCGTCCAACAAATCGTTTGCGGCGCAAAAAACGTCGAAGCGGGACAATTTGTTGCGGTATCGTTGATTGGTGCGGAGTTGCCAAACGGTATTAAAATCAAAAAAGCCAAACTCCGAGACGTCGAATCGTGCGGAATGATCTGTTCGTCTACGGAATTAGGACTTCCCAAAATCAACGACGGGATTATGGTACTTGATGCCAGTATCGGCGAGCTTCATCTCGGTAAAGAACTGCGCGAATACGCGTTGCTGAACGACGATATTATCGAAATCGGTCTGACGCCTAATCGCGGAGATTGCCAAAGCGTTTACGGCGTTGCGCGCGATTTAAGCGTCTATTTTGACCTTGAAGTGGCAAAAATGCCGCACAAAGAAGACGAAGAGAACCAACCGGGCGTCGGACGCGTTCTTCAAATCCACGCGACCGAAGCGTTAAACGGTTCTTACATGTACAAAGTGTTCGACAATCAAGAGATTCGCGTTCCGCTTCTGATCGAGCTTCGTTTGGGGTTTGCCCAAATTGAAGAGACCTGCTCTTTGATGAAATTTTTAGAGTACGCGACGTATGTTACGGGCGTACTTTTGAGAGCCTACAACCCTCAGTGTTTCGTGACCCACGAGAACAAAGCCAAGATCACGATCGCAAAAGACGAGAACGGCTTGGACGCGATTTTCGGAAACAATTCCGAGCGTGTCGCCTTAACGGGCATTGCGCAAGCGGATAAGTGCAAAGCCAACGCTCTTGATGCGCGTATTATCGTCGAAGCTAATTACACGCATCCCGAAATCATCGCTTCGCTCAGCGCTAATAAAAAACTCGGTGCGGACAAACACCTCTACCGTTCTTCCAGAGGAAGCGAGCCGCAATTGCTGTTCGGTTTGGATTATTTTATGAAAATGATCTCCAAGCAGTCCAAAATTATGCCTTATGCGGATACGCAACAGATCGTTCACGATTTTGAAGAGAAGATCATCAATATTAACCAAAACGATTTAACGTCGATGATCGGCGAAGAGATTGCCAAAAATATCGTTATCAAAATCCTCAAAAAATTGGGATTTGGAGTGCATTTTGCGTTTGAGCAAGAGGTCATTAACGTTAAAGTTCCCCAATTTCGTCCGGACGTTTTAAACGTACAAGATATTTGCGAAGAGATCGTACGAATCGTAGGTATCGACAATATTACGGCAAAACCGTACGTTACGGCGGAAAAATCGCGTATTAATCAGCCTTACCTTAATTTTAAAAAGCGTCAAGAAATTCGTTATCGCGCAGTAGCGGCGGGATTTTTCGAAACCTTGCATTTTGTCTTCGACGATAAAAGTAAACTTCAAAAATTAGGTTTGCCGGTTGTAGAAGATGCCTTAGACGTCGCCAATCCGATTACCGGAGAATTAAATACCTTACGTTCGTCGCTTTTGGTGACGATGCTTGATGCCCTTTCCAACAACGTTAAAATCGGTAAAAAGCGCGTTGCTCTTTTTGAAATCGGTAGCGTTTTCGATGCCAAGCGCAACGAAAGTAAAAAAATTGCATTCGTCTTTAGCGGAGAAAACGGTCTCCCCGATATTTCTAACCACGGAAAACCGAGCGAGATCGATTTTTTTGCGTTCGCCGCAAAAATACAGAACGTTTTAGGGCATTTTAGCCTCTTACCGCTTCCGTCTCCCAACGGTTTGTGCAGTCCGTACGAAGCCGCAAACGTTGTAATCGACGGAGTTGTCGTCGGTTATATGGCGCGTGCGAACGTTCAAGTGGAAAAAGAGCTTGACTTAGCACGTACCTACGTGTGCGAGCTTGATTTCTCGGCATTGCCGTATACGCGAAAATGTGCCAAAGCCTATTCGAAGCTACCAAGTTCGACGCGCGATTTAAGCCTTTTGGTGGATCAATCGATGCCTTATCACGTCTTAGAAGCGTTTATTCGCTCCGTTGCGCCTCAGGCTTTAGTCAAATTTAGCGTGATTGATCGTTACGTTCACGAGAGTTTAGGCGATAAAGTCAGCTTAACGTTGAGCCTTTACTTCCAGTCGATGGAAAAGACGTTTGAAGAGAGTGAAATTGCCGGAATGATCGAAGATTTGCTTCGACGTTTGAACGAAGAATTCGGAATTACGATTCGATGAAAACCTTACATGTAAACCCTAAAAACCTTTTTGAGTTTACAACCGAGCAGATCGCCAGCGACAAGTCTATTTCACATCGTTGCGCGATTTTTTCTTTATTAAGCGATCAAGCTTCCGTCGTGCGAAACTATTTGCGGGCGGAAGATACCTTGTGTACGCTTGCCATCGTGCAGGCTTTGGGTGCGCATGTCGAAACGGCGGAAGACGGAACGTTGACGATTACGCCGCCCGCACGTATCAATGAGCCTGCCCAAATTTTAGATTGCGGCAATTCCGGAACGGCCATTCGCCTTCTGATGGGCTATTTGGCGTCTCAAGAAGGTTTCTTCGTTCTTTACGGCGATCAATACTTGTGTTCACGCCCGATGCGTCGCGTAGCGGATCCGCTTCGTTCTATCGGCGCGAAAATCGACGGTCGAAGCCATGGAAATTATGCACCGCTGGGGATTCGCGGCGAAAAGCTGAAAGCCTTTCGTTACGAAAGCAAAATCGCTTCGGCTCAGGTGAAAAGTGCACTGATTTTAGCGGCGCTTCAAAGTGAAGACGTGTGTATTTTTAGTGAGCCGGAACTCAGCCGCGACCACAGCGAACGTATGCTTCGCGGCATGGGTGCACGCATTGAAAGCGAAGGCTTACATGTCACGATTTACCCTCAAACAAAGCCCCTTAAACCGCTTAATTTACGGGTGCCTAGCGATCCTTCCAGCGGTTTCTTTTTTGCGGTTGCGGCGGCGATTAGCGAGGGATCGCGCGTTGTGTTACGCAACATGCTTCTCAATCCGACGCGCATTGAAGCTTACAAAATTTTAGAACGTATGGGTGCTGGCGTCGAATTGATCGAGAAAGAGAGCCTTTACGAAAGCGTGGGCGACATTATCGTGACCGGAAAAGCCTTGCACGGAGTAGAAGTGAGCGAAAATATCTCGTGGCTGATCGACGAATTGCCCGCCCTTTCAATTGCTTTTGCCCATGCCAAAGGAAAAAGTACCGTCAAAAATGCGCAAGAGCTTCGTGTTAAAGAGAGCGATCGCATCGCAAGCGTCGTCAAAAATCTACGTTTATGCGGTATCGAAGTCGAAGAGTTTGAAGACGGTTACGAAGTGATCGGCGGTAAGATGCACAAAGCGACCATCAACAGTTTCGGCGATCATAGAATCGCTATGAGCTTTGCGATTGCGGGGACTAAAGTCGGTATGGAAATCGAAGATACCGAATGCATTAATACCTCTTTTCCAAACTTCGTCGAACTACTTTCCAACATAGGACATGTCAAAATATGCGAATAAAACTTGCCGCAAGTTACGGGTTTTGTTTCGGTGTCAAGCGGGCGATCAAGATTGCGGAAAATACGCAAAATGCCTCAACGATCGGCCCTTTGATCCACAATAACGAAGAGATTAACCGTTTACGTGAAAATTTTAACGTAAAAACCCTGCACGATATCTCCGAAGCACAAGGTATTGAACGCGCGATTATTCGAACGCACGGCATTCCTAAAAAAGACTTGGAAACGTTAAAACAAAGCAAGGTCGAAGTCATTAACGCGACATGCCCTTACGTGACCAAGCCGCAGGAAATTTGCGAAAAAATGAGTCAAGAAGGGTACGAAATCGTCATTTTCGGCGATGCGGATCACCCTGAAGTCAGAGGCGTAGAAAGTTATGCGATCAACGGAGCTTACGTGGTTCAAAGCGTCGCAGAATTGGAAAAAATCAAATTTAAAGGCTATAAAGTCGCCGTCGTTTCGCAAACGACGCGTAAAATCAGCGAATTTTTAGACATTACCGGATACCTCCAAATGCGTTATAAAGAGGTTCGCGTCTTCAATACGATTTGTAACGCAACCTTTGAAAATCAAGACGCCGCGCGAGAATTGGCAAAAGAAGCGGACGTCGTCATTGTGATCGGCGGAAAAAATTCCTCCAACACGAAACAACTTCATAGTATTTGTAAAGAGTATTGTGACGATAGTTTTCTCGTCGAAAGCGAAAAAGACCTCGATCCTTCGTGGTTTAACCAAAAACAACTTTGCGGCGTCACCGCAGGTGCTTCGACACCGGATTGGATTATCGAAAAAATAGTTGGAAAAATCAGCGAAATTAAAGTATAATAGGCAACTTTTACATGTCGATATGTAACTATATGAGTCAAAAATCAACCAAAAAAGGGTAGCAAATGGTAAATGAGGCGAACAAATCCGTTCATACTAACGCCGTAGACGAGCATGAGGAGATGGATTTTGCGGCGATGTTGGAAGAGTCTTTTAAGGATTCTGAGAAAGACGCACTGATCAATGGTGTTGTGGTGGCGATTAAAGAAGACGTCATCTTAGTGGATGTGGGTAAGAAGTCCGAAGGTCGTCTTAACGCAGCCGAAGTAACCGATGAAAACGGTAACATAACATGCAAAGTAGGTGACGTAATCCCCGTCGTCGTTACGGGATTCAGAAACGAAAGACCGGTTGTTTCGCACAAAAAGGCCCTTCGTAAAGATAAGATCAAGTCGTTTATCGCAGATTTCAAAGAAGAAGACGATGTCGTCGTGGACGTTAAAATCACGGGAAAAAATAAAGGCGGATTTATCGCCGAAAATAAAGAAGGCATCGAGTTTTTCCTCCCTCGTTCTCAAGCGGCAGTCAAAGACCTCAATACGCTTGTCGGAAAAAGCCTTAAAGTCAAAGTCATCAAAATCGACAACGAAACCGAATCGATTATTATTTCACGTAAAAAATTCTTAGACGATGAACGTAAAAAACGTAAAGAGATCGTTCAAGAATTAATCGATCGCGACGAAGTCGTCGACGGAACGATTAAAAAAATCACGACTTACGGTATGTTCGTCGATGTCGGCGGAATCGACGGTTTGGTTCACTACAGCGAAATCAGCTATAAAGGTCCCGTTAATCCCGGAACGCTTTACAAAGAAGGCGAAGTGATTCCCGTTAAAGCGATCAAATACGATAAAGATAAACGTCATCTTTCCCTTTCCGTTAAAGCGGCAATGCCCGATCCTTGGGATGAGATCAAAGACGAGTTGGAAATCGGCGATTCGATCCAAGTCACGATCAGCAATATCGAACCTTACGGTGCATTCGTCGATCTTGGAAACGATATTGAAGGTTTCCTCCATATCTCCGAAATTTCATGGGATAAAAACATCAAACATCCGCGCGATTATATCGAAGAGGGACAAGTGGTCGACGTCGAAGTGATCGAGATCGATGCAAAAGAGAGACGTTTACGCGTTTCTTTGAAAAACGTCCTTCCGAAACCTTTTAACGAATTTATGAAAAAATTTAAAGTCGGCGATATCGTTAAAGGCGAGATTACGACGATTACCAATTTCGGTGCGTTCGTTAAAATCGGCGGAATCGAAGGTCTTTTACATAATGAAGACGCTTCTTGGGATCGTAACAACAAATGCAAAGAACTTCTCAACGTCGGTGACGTCGTAGAGGTTAAAATCGTTAAAATCGACGAAGAAAACGAAAAAGTCTCGTTAAGCAAAAAAGAGTTGGAAGATTCTCCGATCCAACGTTACGCTAAATCGCACGAAAACGGCGATATCGTTCACGGCAAAATCCGAGATATTAAAGATTTCGGTATTTTCGTCGAGCTTGAAGAAAACGTTGATGCGTTGATTCGTAAAGAAGATTTAGGACAAGTGAGCGAAGCGGACTTAAAAGTCGGCGACGAAATTGAAGCGGCAATTACCTTTATTGACGATAAGAAAAACCGTATTCGTCTCTCCGTTCGACGCCTTTCAAAACTCAAAGAGAGAGAAGCGTTGAAAGAGATCAATAAAGAAGAAAAAATGACGCTTGGAGATATCTTAAAAGATCAATTGAAATAAGCGATGCAAAAACGAGTACTCGGCGGTATCTTTTTACTTCTTTTTTTAGGATTGGGAGCGTTCTTCTATACGCTCGTCACTCCTAAAATCGACGTGAAAGAGGATGCCGCTTCGTACGAGTCCGTCAAAAAACCCGTAGTAACGCCCGAATCTACGGAACGCGTTTGGGTTAAAGAGTTGGCGCAAAAAGATGCTAGGGAGTTTGTTTATCCCGTAAACGAACTTTTTATGCAAATTGATCAATTCGGATTAAAAGACGCTAAAGGTAAAAAAGCAAAATCGTTTCGATTGGTCATCGATCGCGCGGATCGATACTCGCTTTTTTGTATTATTCAGACATTGAACTCTTTACACCTTCCTTATATGGTGATCAAAGAGGGCAAAATCCCTACTATTTATTTGGAAGACAAGAGCGAAAAACAGTTGGAAAATGTTGTTTACGCGCTTGAAAAATACGATATTAAATCAAAAATTGTTGAGGTTTGGTTATGAAAAAGAAAAAAATTATTGTATGCGATGCTATCCATCAAAAGGGTTTCGACATCCTCTATGCCGAAAAAGATATCGATGTCGTCGATGCCGTTGCGTTACCTAAAGATGAATTGTTGAAAATTTTAGGCGATTGCGACGTTGCTATTACGCGAAGTTCTACCGACGTCGACGAAAAATTTTTAAATGCCGCAACACAACTCAAAGCCGTCGTACGTGCGGGAGTAGGTGTTGATAATGTGGATCAAGAAGGGTGTAGCAGACGCGGTATTATCGCGATGAACGTTCCGACCGCCAACACGATTGCCGCCGTTGAATTGACGATGGCACATCTTTTAAGTTGTGCACGCAGTTTTACCAACGCCAATAATCACCTTAAAGTCGAGCGCGTATGGAATCGCGAAAAATGGTACGGCATAGAGTTATGCGAGAAAAAACTGGGTGTGATCGGTTTCGGTAACATCGGTAGCCGCGTAGCGATTCGCGCCAAAGCCTTCGGGATGAACATCGTTGCTTACGATCCGTACATTTCTTCTGCCAAAGTGACCGATTTGGGCATGACGTATACGACCAATTTCGACGATATTTTAGCATGCGATTTTATCACGATTCATACGCCGAAAAATAAAGAAACCGTGAATATGATTTCCTATGAGGAGATCGCGAAAATGAAAGACGGCGTACGTTTGGTCAATTGCGCGCGCGGCGGACTTTATAACGAACAAGCCCTTTACGATAATTTAAAAAGCGGTAAGATCGCTTTTGCCGGCATCGATGTTTTTTCCAAAGAACCGGCGACCAATCATGCGTTATTGGATTTGGAACACATTTGCGTTACGCCGCACTTGGGTGCCAATACGCTTGAATCCCAAGAAAAAATCGCGATCCAAGCGGCTGAAAATGCTATTAGCGCGGCACGCGGTATCAGTTACCCTAATGCCTTAAATCTTCCGATTAAAGCTGAAGATATTCCTTCCGCGTTAGAGCCGTATTTAGAGTTGGTTCAAAAAATGGGATTTTTTGCGGCGCAACTCAATCGTTCGGCGATTAAAACGATTCGTTTGGAAGTCGAGGGCGATATTGCGACGTACGGAAAGTCGCTTTTAACGTTCGGCGTCGTCGGAGCACTCAAAGAGACGAACGAAACGACGGTCAATTACGTCAATGCCGAATTCGTTGCGAAAGAAAAAGGCATCGAGAGTACCTTTGAAGCGGTCGGCAATACGAGCGGTTACAAAAATAGAGTCTCATTGATTTTAACGACCGAAAAAGATTCGATTCGTATCGACGGAACGGTTTTCGGAGACGATGAACAACGCATTACCGGCATTAACGGCTTCAAATTCGATTTTAAACCGAAAGGGAAAATGATTATTTTCAAAAATCACGATGTACCGGGTGTTATTGCCGAAATTACGGCTATTTTGGCGCAAGAAAAAATCAATATCGCCGACTTTAGACTCGGACGCGGTGCTAACCAATTTGCGATGGCTGCGATCTTGGTCGATACCGATATCGATAAAAAAATTATTGCCGAGCTGAATAATCTGACGACATGCGTGTGGGTTGAGTACGCGGTTTTATAACACCTTAAGGGATAGAACAATGGTATTACGAGAGAAATTTACGCCGATTTGCTTTTTATCCGCTTTAGGTGCCGGTGGACTTTCCGTTTCGTTTTTTATTTACTTAATGTTCATGATCCCGCACAAAGGCGTTGCGATGACGACCTTTGAGTTTTTTTATCCGGCGTTAATCAAAGGCGACTGGCTCTCGTTTGTAGCGGGAGTCGCCGCTTTAGGTATCGTATTTTTTGCGGGGCTTCATTTTAAACTTTTAGTATGGAATATCAAACAGTACCGCCTCTTTAAACAAAGTGAACGGTATCAAACATTGCTCGGTTCCAATGCGGAAGTGACGTTGATGACGCTCCCTTTAACGTTTACGATGACCATTAACGTCTGTTTTGTTTTGGGTGCGCTCTTTGTCCCTGGATTGTGGAGCGTCGTAGAGTATCTTTTTCCATTTGCCCTTTTAGGCTTTGCAATATCGGGTTATTTTGCCTTGAAATTTTTTATCGACTACTTCACGCGTCTTATCATTAAAGGCGACTTCGACTTTACTCAAAACAATAGTCTGTCTCAAATGATCTCTATTTTTGCGTTTGCAATGGTTGCCGTCGGTTTTGCGGCACCCGGAGCAATGAGCCATCATTTGACGATTAACGCGATCGGTATTTTTTGTTCGATTTTTTTTAGTGCGATTGCGCTTTTGCTGCTTTTAATTAAAATGATTTTCGGCTTTCAAACGATGTTTGAAAAAGGGATCTCAGCCGAAGCAAGTCCTTCTTTGTGGATTATGATTCCTATTTTGACGCTTTTGGGGATTACGTTTGTGCGTATTAGTTTTGGACTCGATCATCATTTCGACCAAAAAATCGCCAACGCTTCTATGTTTACGTTTACGAGCTTTGTCGTATCGTTACAAATCATTTTCGGGTTGATCGGCTATAAAGTGATGAAAAGCATCGGTTATTTTGAAACCTATATCGCATCCCATACGCTCTCTCCGAGCAGTTTTGCGCTGATTTGCCCCGGCGTCGCGTTTATGGTATTCGGAATGTTTTTTTTGCATACGGGATTGGTCGCCAATAATGTCGTCGAACAAAACTCCATCGCCTATTTTATCGTGATGATGCCTTTTATTTTCGTCCAAATGAAAACGATCGTCTACTTTTTTAAACTCAAAAAGAAGTTTTTTTCTTAAAAAACACCTGTTAAACGTATAGCATCAAGGCATGCTATACGAAACTTTCTGCTCGATTATTATTTGTTTCTAAAATAGTTTGCTTAATTTTTTTCGATCAATAAAGAGGCAAATAAAATGTGATACTATCCACGCTATCGTCTTACAGATCGATTTAGGGAGAAACCTTATATGAAAATTATCGTGATCATGTGTGCCTTACTAGCGTATGCTTTCGGTGCTGCTGCTTTAAGCCTTGATGCGGCTATCGAAAAAGTAAAACACAATAACCTTGAAATCGATGCGGCGAAAATGGACGAGCAGATCAAGGAGCTTGAATACCAAATCGCTTCTTCGGCAGCTTACGGCTCTTTGGATCTCAATCAATACGCTCTTCGCAGTAACGACGCCTTGAATGTTTTCGGCTATAAATTACAATCCAGAGAAGCTTCGTTTGCGGATTTCGGATTTATAGATTTTATTAACAACCGAAACGATCCCAATGTCGTGGATATACGCTCCGATGATTTGAACAATCCCAAAGACCGCAATCTCTTTTCGACCAACGTAATGTATACGATTCCGCTGTATACGGGCGGTAAAATCGAGCAGTATCGCAAAATGGCACAAGCTTTGAAGGCATTAAGTACGCTTTCGCGCGAGGAGCTCACGGTTCAAAAGATTGCAGAGGTCAAAAAAAGTTTTTATGCGCTGAGTTTGCTGAAAAATCACCTCTATCGCCTCGGCTTGATCGCTCACAATATTGAAAAACTCGAGCAAAGAGCAGTCGCGATGCATGAGGAAGGCTATGCGAAAAAAGTGGATATTTTGGAGGTGCAAACCAAGCGTGCCGATGTGGATCGCCTCGTCGAACAAGCCAAAGCCAATGAAACCCTTTTGTACCATTACCTTTCGTTTCTTCTCAACGAAAACGTCGAATCGATTGTCGGAAATTACGAAGCCGAGTTGCATCTGGATATACCTTTAGAGACCATGCTCAACGAAAATCGTGCGATTAAGAAGGCAGAGCAAAGTGAAGCGGTTTCCAAAATGAACGTATCGTTACAAGAGAGCAATTTCTTGCCTCAAATCGGAGCTTTCGTGCAATACGGCAGTAGCGACGATCGTTTGATGAACGATTTTTCGAGTCACGACGCGTATACCGTAGGCTTACAGATGAAATGGAATCTCTTTAACGGCGGTGCAGATAAAGCGGGACTCGAAAAAGCGCGTGTGGGCAATTTGAAGGCGGCTAGCGAAGCGCGCTTGGCAAAAGAGACGATAGTGTGGCATATTCGACGCTTGCAGACGCAAATGCACATGTACGAATACGAAATCGCAAGCCTCAAAAAAGAGGTTGAACTCTCCCAAACGGTTTATGAAAATTACACCGGTCGGTATGAGCAAAAACTCGCTTCGATGAGCGAGGTGATTGTGAAGCAATCCGATGCGTTGCGTGCGGTTATGAAGCTTCAAGAAGCACAAAACGCACGTAACGACGTCATCTTCGAATTGGAAAAAATTGCCGCAAAGGAACTTCAGTGAAAACCATATGTTTAGGATATTGGGTATTGCCTTTTTTAGCGTTTTCGATAAGTGCGTCGAGTGCGGATTTGACGTTGAGTGCCAGCGTGGTATCGGATAACGAAAAAAGTATCACCAGCCGCTACATGGGCTACGTTAAAGAGGTGCGCGTGAAAGAGGGCGACGTGGTCAAAAAAGGCGATTTACTTTACAGTATCGATTCCAAAGAGATCGATACGGCATTGGCGCAAAGCGATTTGGCGATCGCACAAGCAGAACTGTCGTATCAAATGTATCAAAGTCAATATGCCAACGCCAAGCTCAACGTTGAGCGGCATCAACGCCTTTTTGCCAAAGATATGGTTTCCAAAGCGGACGTGGAAAACTTGGAGCTTTCCGCTTCCAATCTCAAAGCAATGAGCGAGATCGCCCAAAAGCAGATCGCGCAAGCCAAACAAAAACGCCAAGAGGTGTCCAATCAGTACCGTTATCTTGATATTAAAGCGCCCAACGACGGCGTCGTCGTAGCGAAGCATATCGAAGCGGGAGAAATGGCGTTAGCGGGCGTTCCGGCTTTGGTGCTTTCGGATATTACGCATTTAAAAATTGTCGCGGAGATCGCCGAGAGTTATTTAGGTACGATTCAAATCGGACAAAACGTTCACGTGAATATCCCTTCTATCGGATGCAAGAGCGAAGGAAAAATCGAAGCGATCGTACCGAGCTCCAATCCTATGACGCACGCGTTTAAACTCAAAACGTCGTTTACATGTCACGAAGCGCGCGCGTATCCGGGGATGTATGCGACGATTGTCGTCGGTGAGCGCTAATGCGTACGTACAAAGAAAAATACCTTGCCGGTTTTTTGGCACGCCTTTTTTTACACAATCCGCTGACGATGATTTTGGGCGTTACGCTGATTGTTTTAGGCATTATCGCTCTTTTGATGATGCCCCGAGAAGAAGACCCTCAAATATCGATTAGCGGCGGCGTCGTGATCGTAACGCTTCCGGGTGCGAGTGCCGCGGAAGTCGAGCAAGTCGTCGTTCGCCCTTTGGAGCGACGCATTAAAGAGATCAAAGGCGTCGAGCATATATACGGTATCGCCAGCGACAACGTGGGTATCGTCAACGTAATGTACTATATCGGAGAAAACCGCGAAGCTTCCAATCTCAAACTGTACGATAAAGTAATGCAAAACCTCGATCAGCTTCCAAGCGGTGCTTCTTCTCCGTTGGTAAGGCCCTTAGACATCGACATCGATATTCCGATTTTATCGGTTGCGTTTTATGCCAAAGCGGGACACAAAATCGATCCTGTACGTTTGTATCAAAAAGTCGAAGCGATTCGCAACGGTTTGGGCGACGTTCCCAACGTCGCTAAAACCGAGATTAAAGGCGAACATAAAGAGCAATTTAACATCGAAGTCGATTTGCGTAAATTGGCGGGTTATCGCTTGAGCATGGAGCAAATCGTCGGCGCGCTTAACGGGCTTAGCATGCGTTTACCGGAAGTGACGAACCATACGGCAGAGGGCAAGCTCGTCGTTTTCGGCGTTAAAAACGTCTTAGAGAACGTCGAAGATATTCAAAACCTGATCGTCGCACACTACGGGGCTTCGGCGATTTACCTTAAAGACGTCGCAACGGTTGGCTTAGGGTATGACGTTCAAAATAAAAAAAGTGCCTTGATTAGCGTTAGGCAAAGCGACGGGACCTTAAGCCCGTTGCAAGAACAAGTGACGCTAAGCGTTTCCAAACTCAAAGGCTCCAACGCCGTGTTGATTGCCAAAGACGTTTTAGCGCGTCTTGAAGCGCAAAAACCCATGTTGGAAAAAGAGGGTATCGGTTATACGTTAACTCGAAATTACGGAGAACGTGCCGACGACGCGGTTAACGAGTTGGTGTTTCACTTGTTTATTTCTATCGTGATCATCGCTTTTTTGCTCATTTTTATTTTGGGCTGGAGGGAAGGGCTTATCGTCATTTTGACGGTTCCGGCAATTTTGGCGATTACGATTTTTATCGCATACGTCAGCGGTCAAACCATCAATCGGATTACGCTTTTTGCCTTTTTACTGAGTCTTGGACTTTTGGTTGACGACGTGATCGTCGTTATCGAAAACATCCATCGTCATTTGCACGATAAATTCGCGAAAGACAAACCGATGGACGATCTTTTGGTGGAAGCGACCGACGAGATCGGCGCACCGACCAATTTAGCGACGATTGCGATTATTTTGACGATGGTTCCGATGGCGTTTGTCGGTCAGATGATGGGAGAGTTTATGAAACCCATACCGCTGAACGTGCCCGTTGCCATGAGTGCTTCGCTCTTAATCGCTTATATTTTTACGCCTTTTTTAGCGCGTAGATTTTTGAAGAAAAAAGACGTGACGGAAGGGGCAAGCCATGATGCGACGCTTTGAGCAGTTTGTTTACGGTATCTTGTTAGTGCCTCGAAAAAAACGTTTGGTGCTGGTGTTGACGTTATTGGCGTTTATCCTCTCGGTGTTGATGTTCCCGAGTAAAATCGTTTTGGCAAAAATGCTGCCGGGAAAAAGTACCAATACCTTTTCAATCTACGTCGATTTGCCCAACGGAAGTTCGTACGTGCAGACGCAAAACGTCAATCAATGCATCGTTTCGATTTTGCAAAAGGAAAAAGAGATTACGGATATCGAAGTTTTTAACGGCATGGGCTCGCCGTTGGATTATGCGGGTCTTGTCAAAGGATCGAGCTTTAAAAACGGAGAACATGTCAGCGAGATCGTGGTCAATTTGACCGATACGCACCAAAGAGAGGAAAAGTCTTACATGATGGTGCATCGTTTACGCGGCGCGATTCAACGTACATGTGAGCCTTTGGTGGCGCAAACGTCGATTAAGATGGTCGAACAACCCGCAGGTCCTCCGACGCAAGCGGCGATCGTCGTTGAGCTTTACGGCGAAAATACCGAGCGTTTAAGCGCGCTTGCCGAAGAGATTAAGACGATTTTGGCGAAGACGAGCGATCTTAAAGACGTGGATATTATGCATGACGATATTTACCCTAAACTCTCGCTTCAAATCGACCACGACAAAGCCGCACGCGCGAAACTGAGTATCGAGCGGATTCATCGTTTGCTTTATTTGGGCTTTGAAGGTATGAACGTGACGTATAAAAATCGTGCCGATTCTCCGACGCAAATTCCGCTTTTTCTTGTTTTTAGCGATGCGTCCAAAAGCTTAGAGAAGATGAGCAAAGAGGCGTTAAGCGCCAAACTCGCCTCTTTGGTACTGATCAACGATGAGGGTTTGAGCGTGCCTTTAAGCGAAGTCGTTCGCGTTGAAGAAGTGCTCTCGACGCCGACGATTTTGTCGAAAAATCTTCAAAAAATGGTCAGTATCGTCGCGGAAGCGGATTTGGTGTCGCAAGTCTATCCGCTTTTACAAGCGCGAAGCGCGATCAAAGAGCATTTTCAAGCGCGTTACGACATTAGCGGTACGCATTTGTTCGATTTGCGGCTTAAGGATAAGCAAAGCGGCGAGGTTTACGATCTGGTGTGGGACGGGGAAATGAAAGTGACGATGGATACGTTTCGCGATTTAGGCGGTGCGTTTATCGCGGCATTGGTTTTGATCTTTTTGCTGATGGTCGTGTATTATAAAAGCTTTGCGCTTTCGGGAATCGTACTTTTAGGGAGTTTTCTTTCCATTATCGGCGTGATCGTCGGGCATTGGATTATGGATCTCTTTTCGCACGGGACGTTCTTCTTAACGGCGACGTCGTTAATAGGTTTTATTTCGCTGATGGGGATTAGTTCGCGTAACGCGTTGCTTTTGATCGATTTTTCGCAAGCGATGATCGCGCACGGTATGGCAAAAAAAGAGGCGATCGCCCATGCAAGCGCTACGCGCGCTAAACCGATCATGCTCACGGCGGCGGCGATTATTTTGGCGAGTACGTTGCTGGCGGCGGATCCGATTTTCGGAGGATTGGGCGTTGCGTTGATTTTCGGAACGATTGCGGCGGTCGTCGCTTCGTTGATCGTCGTTCCGGTTTTGTTGGATAATACGAATTCTCTTTAATGCTTACATGTAAAACGGTTTTTTAGCGTTTTACATGTAAGACTCTTTTTCGTGTCGAGGCAATCAGGCGCAAAAGGCGATAGACGAACAGTCGTTTATTCATGAGTCCGATTTTACGGCAACGCGTATCGCGTAAACATTCAAATACTTCTTCAAGAGCCACTTTCTCGCTGACCGTCAAGTTTGTCATACCGTTCCTTTTTGCCCGTCGTTAATTTTCCGAACCAGTCTAATAATATCTTCATCCTTTAGCATCCCGAGCATATTAAATACGACGGGAATCCCAAGGGGCGCGCTACTTCCGAGTCTCCACTCTTGATAGGTGCGCATGGAAATGCCGCACGTTTCCGCCATTTTTTTCTGAGAAATTTTCTTCCCCATATTTTCGGCTTCGACGGCATTGTGCAAAAGATTGATGATATCGCTTGTTTTCATCTTATTATAATACAAATTAACGTATTAAATATTCATTAAAATATATAAAACATACTATTTAATTTATTATTTAATCAAAATAATAGATGTTTAATTCTTTAAAACAAATAAAAAATACATAAAAAAGAAATTTATATACAATATAATGTATAAAAAATAACGATTTTGTAGTCGTGCTTTTTTTCGCTATAATGGCAAAAACTAAAAAGTAGGAGAATGTATGGCCTCTATCTCTATGGGCGACTTAAAAAAAGGATTGAAGATCGAACTTAACGGTGTTCCTTACAAAATCGTGGAGTACCAACACGTCAAGCCGGGCAAAGGCGCGGCGTTCGTTCGTTGTAAAATTAAATCGTTTTTAGACGGCAAAGTGATTGAAAAAACGTTTCATGCGGGCGATAAATGCGAAACGCCTCACTTGGAAGATAAAATTATGCAGTTTTTATACGACGACGGCGAATTTTTACAGTTTATGGACAGCGTCAGTTACGAGCAAATCGCGTTAACGCATGACCAAGTCGGCGATGCGGCGGATTGGATTATTGATGGTATGAATGTTGATATGCTTTACCACAACGGACAACCTATCAGCGTTGAAGCACCACAATTTGTTCAACTTAAAATTGTAGAAACACCACCAAACTTCAAAGGTGATACACAAGGTGGTAAAAAACCAGCAACACTTGAGAGTGGTGCGGTTGTTCAAGTACCTTTCCACGTGGTTGAAGGCGATGTGATTAAGGTTGATACTGTTCGTGGCGAATACTTAGAAAAAGTAAAATAGTGCCCAAAGTTCTTCTTCCTTTAGCCATTGGCTTTGAAGAGATAGAGGCTATTGCCATAGTCGATATTTTAAGACGGGCTAGCGTAGAAGTGGTGATGGGCTCACTTGAGGGCTTACATGTAAAGGGTGCGCATGGCATAGAAGTCATAGCAGATTCCCTTTTGTGTGAGCTTGAACATCAAGACTTCGATATGATAGTCCTCCCCGGAGGACTCCCTGGAGCTACCAATCTAGCCAAAGATTCCAAAGTTCAAAGTTTACTGCAAGACTTTGATAAAGCAAACAAACACATTGCTGCCATTTGTGCAGCGCCTTTAGCGCTTAAAAGTGCAGGTGTGCTCAAAAATCACTACACCTGTTATCCCTCTTTTGAAAATCAGATTAAACATCAAGGTTATAATGCCGATATTAATGTTGTTTGTGATGCCAATATTACGACTTCCAAAGGACCTAGTACGGCGATAGAGTTTACACTCAAACTCGTTGAAATTCTTTGTGGGGAAGAGATGGCTCAAAAACTCTCAAAAGATTTATTGCTCATTAAAAAAATAGGAGATAGAACATGTTAACAACTATTAAAGGTAAGCTCACATTACTGCTTGCTGTAGTGATTTTAGGATTTGGAATTTTGGGTTATGAGATGATTAAACTTAGCCATGATGGTAAAATGGCTGCTACAAGGGTGATGACTATTGCTGAAATTGATTCATCGTTGGCGCAATGTATGATGGAACTTAGAGATTATCAGCTCTTAGGTAAGCCTGAGAGACTCAAAGGGTTTGAAGATAATTATCAAATAGCGATAAAATCTATCGATTCACTCGTTCCTATTTTGCTTTCCAAAGTTAATCAAGACAAAATTGCCAGTATCAAACAAGGTGCTGAGGCTTGGTATAAACTCAATATCCCTCGCCTTGAAATTTTAAAAAAATATGGAACAAAAACCAATGAAAGCTCTTTTGCGCAAGAGCATAAAGCTGAGTATGAAACACTTGCAACTTTAACTAAAGAATCAGCGAGTACTTTTGATAAGGTAATGAATGAGACAGATGCCTTAAAAGAAAGTGTCAAAAAAATCAACTTTGAGAGAATTAATACCAATGAAACGATTGGAGAAATAGTTCTAGGTATCGTGCTCATTGTCGTTTTAATCATCTTTTTCTTAATTACAAATTCTATCAAAGCATCTGTTGCTAAGGCAAAAGAGGGCTGTGAAAAAATTCGTCGTACTAAAGATTTGAGTACCAAAATAGAAGTAGGGGTAAAAGATGAAATTAGTGAAATCGTAGAGGCTATCAATGCCGTTGTTTCAGATGTCGCATTTGCTTTAAATGAAGCCAAAGGCAATGCGGTGGAAAATGCTTCGGTAGCAGAAGAACTCTCCAACACCAGTCTTCAAATCGGAAAAAGAGCAGAAGAAGAGTCAAATGTAGTCTCTCAAACAACACGCAATGCTAGCGTTGTGGCGCAAGAGATGGATGAAGCCAGTAGCCAAGCCAAAAAAGTCAAAGAGGTCACTGGCAATGCTCAAAAGAGCCTTACTATTGCCCAAGATTTGCTCGAAGAGACCATCGCGCAACTCAACCAAACCGTGCACGCCGAAGCTGCCATCAATGAACGCCTTAACCACCTTGCTGAAGAGGCTCAACAGGTACGATCAGTTTTAGATGTTATCGGCGATATTGCAGATCAAACGAACTTATTAGCGCTGAATGCAGCGATTGAAGCAGCGCGTGCGGGAGAACATGGGCGTGGATTTGCCGTCGTTGCCGATGAGGTGCGAAAATTGGCAGAGAGAACCCAAAAAAGTTTGGTTGATACCAACGCAACGGTCAATGTCATCGTTCAATCTATCGGTGATATCAGTGGCGAGATGAATGGCAATGCGAAACGCATCAATGAATTAACCGAGTTTTCTACCAAAGTAACGACTCAAACGAGTGATGGGGTTGCAATGTTGGCACAAAGCGTTGAAGCGACGGATGAAGTGGTTGATAAAGCCGATTCCAATGTGAAATTGATTAAAAGTGCTGTCATTGAAAAAATTAGCACGATTAATGAACTCTCAAGCTCTAATGCAAGAAGTGTCGAAGAGATCGCCTCGGCAGCAGAACATCTCTCTAAATTAGCAGGTTCACTCAGTAGCACGCTCTCCCAGTTTAAAACCGCGTAAACTTTACATGTAAAGAGTAGAAATACTCTTTACTTCTCTTCGTACTTGAGTTTTAAACCGTCACTGCTCATCACAAATCCACTGATAATAATTTTCCCCTCATGCACCATTTTATGGTGTTTTGCACAGAGCGGAATGAGGTTGTAGCGGTGGTTTTGGTGAAAATGCTCGATGTTGTCATGCTCATCCGCACTCTCTTGAGCTTTGATGTGGTGTACCTCTTCGACATACTCGTCGCAGAGTGCGCATTTTGCCAGATAGAGGTTTTTATTGTATTTGCTACGTTTTTTCTGTTTTAACAGTTCGACTTCGCCCAATTCGTTTGCCAATCGGTTGCGAATTTCGTAAGCGGTTTTAATAAAATCGGCGTCCATATGAAGCGATTTGGCAAATTCCAAACCGTAGAGCGAGCTACCGCTACCGATTTCCAATTTACGGTTGTACAGAAGCGTATCGTGCTCTTCGTCGTAGCTCACGCCTAAATGCAGGGCGATCACGTTTTTAAGCGCACCGATGATCGTCAGTCGGGTGAGTTGATGCAAATGCGTGGCAAATACGAACGCGGAGCCTAGAACGTGCATTTTTTGAATGCTGCTTGCCACGATGGCGAGGGCCGATTCGGTTTCGGTTCCGTGACTGATTTCATCACCCAAAACGAGCGAGTAGGGCGTGGCGCGATTGAAAATATTTTTGAGCTCCAACATCTCCACCGTAAACGTCGAAAGCCCTTTATAGAGATTGTCGTGGCTCATGATGCGCGTAAAAATCTTATCAAAAACGTTAAAACGCATCGAAGCGCAAGGAACGAAAAAGCCCGATTGCGCCATAATGACGGCAATGCCTAAACTCTTCATCAAGGATGATTTACCGCTAGAATTGATCCCGTAAAGCAAAATGCCCTGTACCGCATCGCTCGAACATGCTTCGATGGTGACGTGATCATGCGTGATCGAAGGGGTGATCGAGCCTAAAAAAAGATCGTTGGGAATGTAAATGCCGTTTTCTTCGCGCGATTCGATCAAAGGATGGCGAAGCCCCACGACTTCGATAAAGCGGTTTTTCTCTTGCATCGGCAATACTTCGGGGCGCACGTAGTTGTATAAAACGGCGCATTTGGCGTTACTGAGCGCGACGTCGAGGGTTCCGACAAAGGAGATGAGATGCTCTAAACTTAAGGCGTAATGGGTCTCGATCTTTTCGAGTATTTCATCATAGCGTTGTTTAACCAAGGCGATCATTTGAACATTGTTTAGCGTGATTTCGTGGGAGATTTCCTCGATCAAAGAGGCGGAGATCTTGACGCTGTTTTTCAGTCGGCGAAACGTAAAATCTTTGAAAAAGTAGTGCTGTTCGCCTATCGTGATAAAACTTTGCATCAGTTTGTCTTCAATGAGGGCAAAACGGTTTTTACTGATCGAAATATAATGCCTCTCGCTCTCTAACCATTCGATGCTGAGCGTCGTGCGCTGGCTCTCGTCGAAAAAGCTTTCGATATGCTCGGCAATACGTTCGAGTGCCTTCATACGCTCGCTTTTAGCGTGTTCGATTTTATCGATTTGCGGAAAGATGCCGCTTTGAAACAGGTTTTCGTTGATCTGGTCTTTGCGAAATTTTGCGCATACGTCCAACACGAACGTTTTTTGGAGCATGCAAAGCAGGGCTTCGCTTTCGTCAAAAAGGTTTTTGGGAATCGCCATTTGTTTCAGTTCCGCTTCGCGCAAAATGCTCAAAAGCGATTCGAGCGACGTGGCGAGGTAATCGAGCTCCAAAGGGTGCAGCTTTTTGAGCGCGATGCGTCTTAAAATGCGCTCCAAATCGTACACTTGTTTGAGCGCAATTTCAAATTTTTTATAATCATTCATCAGTTGCGCGCTCAGATCGAAACGCTCTTGAAGCGTTTTAAGATCGCAAATAGGGTTTAAAAGGCGTTCTTTTAAAAGCCGTTTGCCGATGGCGGTGGAGGTTTGGTCGATGAGGTTCAAGAGGGTCATTTCGGAAGGATTACGCGAAATGATCCCCAGTTGTTCGAGCGCGTTATTGCCGATGTAGAGGTAACGGCTGTTGCCAAGGAGGATCGGTCGGCTCATCTTTTCGATAATGCCGGCGTCGTGCTCGATGATGAAATCGCACAAAATCGCCAAGGATTCGCTGGCGTAAGGATAGCGTTCGATGTCGAGGTATTCGATGGGAGAGAGCAAAGAGCGAATCGCGTAAATGCGTCCGAACAGTTCGTTTTGGTAGGCGACTTTAAGGCGTTCTGTGTTGAAGCTGTGCGAGACGCTCGGCGTGATTTCAAGGTAGTTTTGCACCCACTCTTTATCGATGCTTTCGGTATTGAACGTGAGGACGATTTCGGATGTTTTGTAGGTTTGTAAAAGGTTGAAAATTTCATTGAGCGCGTAAGTTTTATCTTCTCTGGTGCCGTGAACTTCGTTGATAACGGTTTTGCCCGTACTGACGTCGATGGCGCTGTAGCCGACGGAATAAATGTGATGGTTGCAGTCGATCAGCAAGGAAACGAGATAGTTTTCGCTCGATTCGATGACGTAATCGAAATTGGTTCCGGGGCTGATGATATTGGAGATGTAGCGTTTGACGTGAGGCGGTTCGCCTTTTTGACGTACTAAGACGATCGTGTATTTTTTAGCCTGAACCAAACGGCTCAAATAGCGATCGAGCGAAACGGCGGGAATGCCCGCAAGCAGAGGATTTTGCACGGAGTTTTCTAATATGGATTTGTTTTTACGCGTGAGTTGAATGTTGAGAAGTTCGCTCACCTCTTTGGCTTTGCCGATTTGGTGGGTTTCGTTGTTGACTTCGTAGGTTTCGAAAAAAGAGCCGATTTCCATAAAGACAATCGTATTTTTGCCGTATTTTTCTTCAAAAAAGAGCTGAAGATCAAAATAAATTTCGGTCAATAACTTCTCTTTAGAGCAAAGCATTTGTGCAATATTTTCAAGCATTCGTATCGTTTCCGTCTCTTTAGAATGACTAGATTATAGCGCAGGAAAGCATAAAGTTTGGTTTGCCGCAAGCCGTTTTAAGGTACAATAAAAGGACATTTTGTAAAGGATAACCATGGAGATTGAAATTTCAACCCCCGCACTTTTGTTCCCTGCCGTTTCGCTTCTTTTATTGGCGTATACCAACCGTTTCTTAGCCGTTGCGCAACTCGTGAGGATGTTGCATCGACAATCCAGCGAGCGCGAAAATTGTGAAGAGTACAAACAAATCCAAAGCCTCAAACACCGTTTGGAACTGACCAAATGGATGCAATTTTTCGGCGTACTTTCCATCTTGCTCTGCACCTTCTCGATGTTTGATCTTTTCTTGGGCATTTTAGAGTTAGGGAAAAAAATTTTTGGGCTCAGTCTCATTGCAATGTGCATTTCGCTGTTTATCTCCCTTTGGGAAGTGATGATCTCGACGCGCGCTTTAAATATGGAACTCAGCGATATGCACGATCGCTGTAAAATAATCGAGGACAAATGAACCGATACTTGCTTGTAGGCGAAAAGAATCGTCTCAAAATCAACCGTTATACCGACAACGGCGTTTACTTGATCTGTGAGGATAAAGACGAAGTCCTCATGCCCAATCAATACGTGAGTTACGCGATGAAAGAGGGCGACGAGATCGACGTGTTCGTCTATTTCGACTCCGAAGATCGCATCGTGGCGTCAACGGTGTTTCCCAAAGCGATGTTAGACCAATTCGGCTGTTTTGAAGTGGTCGACGTAACGCCTTTTGGTGCTTTTTTGGACTGGGGTTTGCCTAAAGATCTTCTCGTACCCAAAGCACTTCAAAAGTTCCCGTTTTATGTGGGTATGAAGGTGATCATTCAGGTCAGCTTGGACGATGAGACGGGGCGCATCATCGGAACGCAAAAGTACCATGACTTTTTCAAAAAGGATTTGAGTGCCTTGAAGCTCAAACAAGAAGTCAGCCTTTTGGTACGTGAGCGAACCCCCCTTGGTTTTAAAGTGATCGTCAACAACCTTTACGACGGGCTCATCTTTCACAATGAGATTTTTGAGACCGTTGAGGTGGGCGATGAAAAAAAAGGTTACGTCAAAACCCTTCGCAAAGACGGTAAACTCGACATCGTATTGCGTCCCATCGGCGATAAAAGCGACGAGGTTGCCGCGGCGAAGATCGTGGAGATTTTAGGTGCAAGCGGCGGAGCATGCGAAATGAATTATAAAAGTACGCCCGAGGAGATTTCACAACGTTTCGGCTTAAGCCGTAAGGCGTATAAACGCGCCCTCACCAAACTGATTGAGGCGAAAAAACTTGAAGTCAACGACGAAGGCATGAAGCTTTTATGAGTCGTGTTGCCATCATTGGAGCAGGAGCGTCGGGGCTTGTCTGCGCGATCGAAGCGGCGCGAAAAGGCTTACATGTCACGCTCTTTGAAAAAAACGGTAAAGTCGGGCGCAAAATCTTAGCTACGGGGAACGGTAAATGCAATATCTCCAATGAAAAAATCAGCCTTGAGCGTTACCATGGCGCATCTGCGAGCTTTGCCAAAGAGGCGTTGCGACGTTTTGACACCCTTACATGTAAAGCGTTTTTTCGCTCTTTGGGGTTGGAAATGCGCGAAGGCGAAGAAGGCCGTCTTTACCCGATGAGCCATCAAGCCTCCAGCGTGGTCGATATGCTGTTGCATGAAGTACGTTCTTTACATGTAAACGTTTTGCTTGAATCTGAGGTCACCAAAATCGAGCAAAAAGGTGCGGAATTTATTTTACATGTCAACGCGCAAACGCATACTTTTGATGCCTGCGTGATTGCCACGGGAAGTGTTGCAATGCCAACCCTTGGAAGTTCCGGAAGCGGCTATGCGTTTGCCAAAAGCTTGGGACATAGCGTCATTGAGCCGTACCCCTCGTTGGTGCAGTTTGTGTGCGACGAGCCGCATCTTAAAGAGGTCGGCGGCGTGAAGATGGACGCCATTGTCGAGCTTTACATCGACAATCAAAAATGCCAAAGCGTGCAGGGCGATCTGCTTTTTACCGCGTACGGGCTTTCCGGTTCGGCGATTTTAGACCTCAGTCGCAAAGCGTCGCATGCGTTGGTTCACGATGAACCCGTGTATGTCGTGCTCGATTTTTTGCCGACACTTTCGCGTGAAGCACTGACTTCTTTGCTTCAAAAAAGGCTGAGTGTCGCCAAAGACAAATCGCTTTCGTTGTGGTTGGAGGGGATGATTCCTAAAAAATTAGCCCATTTTATCATCGAAAACACGCGCCTAACGCACATCAAAGAAGCCTCGACACTCGGAGCCAAAGAGATCAAAAAGATCGTCTTTGCGTTGAAGGCTTTGCGTTTACATGTAAAGGCGACCAAGGGATTTGAAAGTGCGGAAGTGTGCGCTGGCGGCGTGGACGTACGCGAACTAGAGGCAAAAAATCTGATGTCAAAAACAATAGCCAATCTCTATTTTTGCGGCGAAGTGTTGGACATCGACGGTGATTGCGGAGGTTTTAACCTTCACTTTGCGTGGGCTTCGGGGTATCTTGTAGGGCAGAGTCTCTAAGCGTATCGTCATGAGGCTTTTCGAGAAAAAAAGTGAAAGCCTTTTACTGAAAGTAGCTTCTTTTTTTCTTTTTACCTTAAGCTCCGGCAAGTACAATAACAGCCGTAAAAACACTCTATGTGAGCGTTCATCGACGGTATAAAAAGAGGCCTCTTAGTGATACACGACGACAATCGTTTCCGTAAAATCAAAAACAGTATCTTGACCCGAGTGGTTCTTTTTATTTGCGTTATGATCGTCATCGGGGGAGGCATACGCTACTATTTTTCCTATCATCTCATCCATTCGCATCTGTTTAATATCGTTTCGATTCATCAAGAAGCACTTGCCAAGGAAGCCGCAAAAGAGATCGTGCATGATTTGGACGTTCGAAAGCAGTTTCTCGAAAAAGCGGTTGCAGCTATTCCTTTAACGTTGCTTGACGATCCGGAACATTTGGAAAAGCGGCTTCACGAAATGCATACGTTTAACCCCCTTTTTTCGGCCGCTTTGGTCATTATCGATCCCTCGGGAACACTGATAGCAAAAAGCGGTACGGAATATCAAACGGGCGAGCGCGCTTATGCCCAAGAGGCTTTTTTTAAAAGCGTTCTTAAAGAAGGAAAGCTAATAGAAATACCTTTTATAAGTCCGCTTTCCAAAAAGGTGATTTTCCCTATGTCTTTACCGATTAAAGACGAGACGGGGAAAATACGTGCTTTTATGACGGGACTCACGTACTATGAGGGTTCTGATGTGTTCGATCGCGTTTTGAACGGGCATATCGGGCAAACGGGTGATTTTTTGCTGATTGATGCAAAACGCCATGTGTTTATCGCGGCGACGCAAAAAGCGTTAATTCTCAAACCCACGCCTTCAAAAGGTAAAAATAGTTTGCACGATCGGGCAATAGAAGGGTTTAGAGGAAGCGGCATCACTGTCAATACGAACGGCGTGGAAGAGTTGTCCGCCGTCGTTTCGATTCCGAATACGGACTGGTTTGTCGTCTCTCGTATTCAAACCCAAGAGGCCTTTGCGATGGAATCGAACATTCAAAAGACCTTGATTTGGGCTCAGTCGATCAGCCTTGTCGTTGTGCCCGCGATACTGTTTGCCTTTTTGTTTTTCTTTTTCAAGCCTTTACGGACATCTGCTTCGCTCGCCGATAAAATGTCTTTGGGCGAAGTGCCTCTCACGCCTTTACCGATCGCTCGAATGGACGAAGTCGGGTATTTGACGGCGGCGTTCAATCGCTTGATGTCGATGCTTTTAGCCAGCCAAAAGGAGCTCAAAGAGATTGCTCATTACGACTATCTTACCAAACTTCCCAATCGTCTTTTAATGCTCGATCGACTGGAAAGGGCACTTTTGCGATGTGCGCGAAACGATACGCGGCTGGCGTTACTTTTTATGGATTTGGACGGCTTTAAAGAGATTAACGATACGTTGGGACACGATGCGGGCGATCAGGCCTTGGTGGAAGTCGCAAAACGTTTTTCCGCATTGATACGCAAAAGCGACACGTTAGCGCGAATCGGCGGCGACGAGTTTGTGATTTTACTCTGTGATCTCGATAGCGACGTCGCATCGGCGAGCAATGCCGCCAATTTTGTTGCGACTCAATGCATCGAAGCGTTAAAAACGCCTTTTGTTTTCAAAGGAAATGCCAAAATTTTGGGCGTTTCGATCGGTATGGCACTCGGCGATAAAGCAAGTACGCTGGATGCGATGATGGTTGAGGCAGATACGAAAATGTACCAAATGAAAAAAAAATCGAGTGTCGATTGACGCCGCAATAAGAAAGTATCGGCATCAAAAGGAGCGTATTATGCGTCTAAAAGATTTTTTCATCGCTTCTGGAATCATCGTTTTGGGAGGTTGCGCGACAACCCCGACGTTGATAAGTTCGCTTCAAACTCCTTCCTTTAGACCCGAGACCTTTGCTTCAAAGTCCGTACCGCTGAAAGCACTTTATCGTCATGACGACTTGAGTGCTAGCGAGCCTCTTTGGGTGGTCATAGAAGGTGACGGGCATGCTTGGAAAAATGCGTCGACCCCTTCGCTCAATCCTACGCCGCACGATCCTATCGGCTGGAAAATCGCAACGCAAATCCGTGCACAAAACGTTCTGTACTTGGCACGTCCGTGTCAGTATTTAGACGATGAAGAGCGCAAGGTCTGTCGGCTCGGCGATTGGACGGAGGGAAGATTTGCTCCAAAATGGGTCGAGACGATGAACGATGCGATCGATTCGTTTAAAATGCGCGGCGGTGATCGTGAAATCATTCTTGCAGGGTATTCAGGCGGCGGGACGATGGCGGCATTGATCGCCGCAAGACGAAGCGACGTTAGCATGCTGATCGGCATCGCATCGCCTTTGGATATTCATGCGTGGAGCTCCTACCATCGCGTTTCGCCGCTGACGCAATCGCTTAATCCTAAAAACGAACAAGCCAAACTCTCTTTCATACCTCAAATCTACGTTACGGGAAAAAACGATACGGTCGTACCGCCTTTTTTAATTCGCGATTTTGCGGCGTCGTACGACAACCCTTCTTTCGTGCGTATTATCGAAGTGAAGGCAGACCATGCGATGCGTCTGCCTTTAGACCTCGCGGAAATTAGAACGTCATTTTTAAACTCAATTGATGCGCGAGGTAATCCTCTTTAACTTCAAGCGTGTAACCGATGCGCATCGTGTTCTGCGTATCGCGTAAAAACTCGTATGCAAGATCGAGTTGGAGAGCGTCTTTGGGGGCTTGTGCATTTGTCAGGCTAAACGTTGACGCGCTATTGAGAAATCCTGCCGTCGTGGTTGCTTCGTCGGCAAATTCATGCAAGTAACGCAGTCCGACAAGGTAGTTGGCATTTTGAGCATCGCGGTATGCGTATTCGGTACCGACGATACTTTTAAGCGATGAGGCATCGCCGGAGGCTACATGTAAGGCTCCCGAACCTCCTTTTTCATCATAGCTTTGCGTTTGATTGTAGGTATATTGCGCTCCGATCAGAGGCTTAAACCCTCCTTGTAAGGGAAATCCGACTTCCACCAACGTGCCTAAAGCATAGCCGTCGTAGGAGCTTTTTTCGCTTTCGTCAAATCCGGAGTACGAGACGACACGTTTTGCGTTATAATGGTTAAATGTTCCGATTAATGCGCTGTTTAACGTGTAGGCCTTTTGGTTTTGATTGTAATAGACGCCTACATGAAACGAGTTGATCGTCGTATTGTCGCCTTGGCTATCGTCTTTTCCGTAGCTTTTCGCTCCCGTATACCCTCCCGAAAATCCCAAAAGTTCGTTGGTAGAGAGCTCACGTTCGTACCCGATGGCAACACCCGCCGCATCGATGCGGTATCCGTCGGAACCTTTATAGCTTTTTTGTTTGGCGGTATTGCCTAAAAGCTCCATCCAATAAGTTCCTTCCGTTTCATCTCCCGCGGAGAGTCCGCTTTGCGTCGGTGAGGAGATCCCGTTCATACGGTGCGTAAATGCTCCGAAAAGGGTATTTTGCGCAACGTTAACCGTTTGTAAAAGGCTATTATTGGTTGCGGGGCTCAGTTGTTTGATGGCTCCTTCAATCGCTTCGGACGAAGAGAGCGCATAAAGGCTTGTGAGAAGAGATGAAGAATTTTGCGTGTCGAGAGCGTTAAGCAACGCTTTGTCGTTTGTACTCATCGTACCGACGAGCGAGGAGTCGTAACGTGAGGTTAAGATGAGATCGTTTTCTGTTTGACTCAGCGAAAAATTAACAAGAGCCGAAGTGTCGAGTATACTAAGCTTCGATACATCCGTACTCAGAGTGCCTGCCGTTAGAATCGTCGATTGTAAGCCGTTGGCGACGCTACCTACGATGACAGGCTTGATGATAGTACCGTCCGCTAACGTAACCGTACCCGAAAAGCTGAGCATCTCGGCACTCGTTCCGCTTAATCGGGTTTCAAGAATCGCGCCGCTTTGCGTGGTGAGATTTTCAAATCCGCTGATAGTCGTACGCGCACTTAGGGTTTGGGCACTGCCTAAGACCACCGTATCGTTTCCCGTTCCGCCTACGATAGTGCCGTTAATCGTTCCGCCTAAAAGCGAAAGCGTATCGTCGCCGCTTCCCATATCGATCGCCAGTCCGTTTTGTCCCGTAATCGTACCGTAGTTGGTAAGGGTATCGTTACCGGCACCCATCTGAATCGCCGCACCTGCTGTGGTACTTGAGAGCTCATCGACTAAAACGGCGCTGCTTCCGCCGACAATCACACCCGTAGCGTTGTTCACAATGACGTCATCGTAATTCCCCACCAAACCGATCGCCGCTTTCGTTGCTCCTTGAATCGTACCGCTATTGGTAATGGTAGCTACTCCGCCCGTTGCGGTTGACGTTCCTCTGCCCGAACTCATTACCGTGCCGTTAGCACCGTCGTCGATGAGAATACCGACCGATTCTCCGTAAATCAGAGCGCCTTCGTGATTAACGATCGTTCCGCCGCCTGCCGCGATTCCTTCCGCGCCGTTAGGATTTCCGCTCGAGTCCACGCCGCCCGCACCCAAGCCTTGAATGATTCCGTAGTTCTCGATCGTAGCGATACCGTCAATGTCGACACCGTCACCGTCGCCGTTATCCGCCGTTGAGGTTCCGCCGTTACTTGCCGAGTGATCATAGGCGTTACCCGCTCCCGCATAAGCTCCCGTAATCGTACCGTAGTTGATGACGCTGCCCGTACCGTCACTGCCCACACCTGAGCCGTTATTGCCGATAATCGTGCCGCCTTCATAGTTGGTAACGCTGACTTCCGTATCGGCGGTAATACCGTGTCTTGGACCGCTAATCAGTCCGTAGTTGTAAACCGAAACGCCCGTACTGTCTTGCACGTCGATACCGTCTTGGGCTTTGGCTTCATTGGTACATGTACCGGTACATTTGGTGTTGACGGTTCCCGTTGAGATAATCGTTCCGTAGTTGGTAATGCTCATGTTATCTCCGGGGCGAATCGCATCGTCTCCGTCGGCTCGAATAAGAGCTGATGTGGTGCTCAAAGAGCCGTTGATAATGCTACTGCCGCTTGCGGTAATAGAGGTTAAATCCAACGCTTGTCCGCTGCCCGCAGTCGTTCCTTTTTGCCAAATCGTGCCTTGATTGTCAAGGATAATGCCGGCCGTGCCTTTACCGACTTTAATCACGTCATCGCCAACCGAAGTGATCGTTCCGTAGTTATTAAGCGTTAAAATCGCACCGGCGGTATTATCGTAAATGGCTCTTCCCGTTCCCGTTTGCGCGATTAAGCCGTTATTGTTAATCGTCGCATCGCCTATAATCGTTACGGCAACGCTAGAACCTGAAACACTTAAAATACCCGTGGACGTCAACGTTCCCGTTTGCGCGTCGGTAAGTGTTTTAGCCGAAGTGACGTTGGCGTCGTCGATAGAAAAACTGCTAGCCGAAACCGCTGCGACCAGATTGATTGAAAGCGTAAGTGAGAGTAAAGCGTAGTGACTGTAGCGAATCATAAAAGTGCCCCTTTGCGTGATCGAATGATTTTTACCGATAATCCTAAAAAAAGAGTATTACCGTTTCATTACGATAAAGGGGCACGCTAAAAACAATCAATCCTTATGTTCGGGTTGCTTCATAATCATGTAGATAATAAACGCGAACAATGCAATCGTGATGAGCGTAAAGAGCCATGAAAACGTTTTAACGACGACGTAAGCGACGATGAGGATCGAAAGCAGCGTAGGTACTTCGTTGTAGGCGCGGAAAAACTTACCGCTTCGTTGACATGTCTCTTTTTCAAGCGCGACGCGGTAGTATTCAAGCGAAAACGAATAGGCACTTAAGATAAGAGCAACGACGATTTTGGCGTAAATCCATGCTCCCGACTCAAATAAAACGGGATTTACGATCAGCATCGCCGCTCCGCTGAAAATCGTTGCCCAAAATGCCGGAAGACCGATGTACTTGTAGACTTTATACTCTTGAATTTTGACGACTTCGACGAACTCTTTTTTATGAAAATGCTCGACGTGGTAGACAAAAAGGCGCGGTAGGTAAAACAACATCGCCATCCATGACATAAACGACATAACGTGAAACGTTAAAATCCAACTGTAATATTCCATGCGAATGCTCCTTAAAAAACATAAGGACATTATAACAAGAAACGAAGGCTTTTCAGGGATTTTTAACAGCACTCCAGCTCGGCTTGTTCCATCAAAACGATTCCTTTTTCAAAATCGTACTCTTCAAACAACGCCGAAAGATAAAAGACGTGGGAGCAAATATGATACAAAATATCTTTAGAGTCTTTTTTAGCAAACACGGCTTTATAGTCTTTGGGAATCAATGTTTCAAAACGCACCCATAACTCATTTTTAGCTTCAGGATGCAAAGCAAAAAGCTCATACATCGCATCTAAAACAAACACTGCGTTTTCGTAACAGTCGATGTTGTGAAAACTGACATACCGATCGCGAACTTCTTCGGTCATTTTTTCGCCTTTTTAGCGCACTTTTGCATATTGCGTTCCTTACATGTAAAACGTGAGAAGCTTTTGTATTACTCAAGAAGTGCTACGGCATCATCATAGTCTTCTTGAGTGATATAAAGATTAAGCAGTTTTAAATTGTGCAAGTGTGGTATTAAGAGTGCTTGATAAACGAGCAAGATGTTCTGCTGCGGAAGCGATTTCTTCGACACTTCTAGCATTTGAACTCGAGAGGGTATTTATCGTTTCAATTTTTTTTATCATAACGTTTTGAATACGTTCAACATTTTGTTTGGACTTTGTGGAAACCCTCTCTGTCGCGTTAACACTCTCTTTGAGTAAGGAGACTGCATCTATCGTTTGTGTATTAACGTTGTCTGAAAAGGTGCTGAGTGTTTCGATGCGTTGGGCGTTTTGGTTCATTTCGCCACTGATGTCGCCGATAGATTGAACGATGACATTAATGGTGGCATTGGTCTCAATAAGGCTTTTTTGCGTCCGCTCTGCTAACTTTCGCACTTCATCGGCAACGACCGCAAATCCGCGACCGTGCTCGCCAGCACGTGCGGCTTCAATAGCGGCGTTGAGTGCAAGAAGGTTGGTTTGATCGGCGATATCGCCTATGACATCCAGTACGCTTTTGACTTGTTCTGCATCTTGCGAGAGATGGTTGAGTTTGTCGTTGAGTTGTGCTTCTACTTGTACGGTTATATTGAGGTGTGTCAAGGTTTCTTGAAGAATGCTTTGTGCTTTTAAAAGGCTATTTTGTGCCGATGACGTAACCTCTTTGACGGTTTGAATATCGTTGTTCGTTTGCCCAATCTCATAAGCGATACCTTTCGCTTCATCCGAGGTCTCTTGAACGAGACTTGCCTCTTCTTCCGCACGTTTTCCGATTTGCAAACTCGTACTGGAGAGTTCTTCTGCGACTGAAGCATTTTCGTGGGCATTGTGTTTGGCGGTGATGATGGCGGCGTTGATGTCGCTTAAAAGCAGGTTTTGCATCTGTGCAATGTCATTCATCTCGTCTTTCATTTCTGTTTCAATCGTTACATGTAAAGCTTTTTCACGGCGAATACTCTGGATACCCTCTTTGGTTTTGACAATGGAGCGGTTAATGGATCGGATAATGATGCCGCAAAGCCCAAGCGCAAATAATGATGCAAGTATTAAGATAACTTCGCCCCAAAATTTATTGGTGTCTAAACGCTCAAAATTGACCTTAGTTACCCCTTCTTTCAGTGTATCAGCCTCTTTTAAAATGGCATCAAACAGTACCGCCGACTCTTTAGTTAAACGCATTAAGGTTGTGTACTCTTCTTTGTTTTCTTGCGCAAAAAGAGGATCATTGACTTTAATGCCATACTTTTTAAGTATGGCGATGCGAGGGGCGTTTAACTCGTACCACTTTTGAGTATCTGTTGAAAGCTTTGAGAGGGTTTCTTGATTGCGCGAAGAAAGAAGAATGGGTTTTAATGCACTGAGTGAATCTAGCGTCGCTTTATAATGTTCATCGAGTCCTATGAGTCTCTCAGGCATGCCTAAAAGTTGAAACCCTCGTAGCTCCATCATACAGCTAGACAAATGGGTTTCGGCTTTTTCGATAAGCGAGTGCCTAATTGACGCCATTTTTCCGTCATTATTTGATTTGATAATTTGATACCCTAAAATGCAAAAAACAGCTATTAACACTGATAGTAATAGCATTAATTTGCTTTTGATTGTTAAAAACATACTTTATCCTATTTTGAGATTTTATTATTTTAGCAAGCCGAGAAAAGAGATATCTTGATTTGTATCAAGAATCCATATTCTTTTAAAAATATTTTTATTTTAAATTAAATAAGTTAAATATTTACTGAAAAATATAAATATTAGTAAAATATTTACGAATTTGATTTGTAGCTTGTTTGGTGTAAATTTTTACTATGATACAAACACAACAAGATATGGCTCGAATACTTGGAATTACTACGGTTACCCTGCGCAATTGGCGCAAAGAAAAACCAAACTTGTATAAAATTATTATGCAAGGATTTGCGTTTGAAGAAGCGATAGAAGCTACGAAAGAAAATTATGAAAAGTTGGAGTCTTTGAGAGAAAAAGTGCTCAAAAAGTAGTTGTTTTTCTCAATGTTTATACCTACTTGGTGCGAGTTATTTGTCTATCGGTGAGGGTTCGTCGAAAAAGTAGCCTTGAAAGTAGTCGATGCCCAACTCTTTACATGTAAGGTAAATCGGTTCGTTTGCAACGAATTCGGCGACGGTTTTCATACCGACTTTTTGCGCAAAAGCGATCATTGCTTCGACGACGGCTTTGTGCGTGGCGTCTTTGTGAATATTTTTAATCAGCGAACCGTCGATTTTGACGAAGTCGGCTTTGAGCTTGACGAGGTATTCGAAATTGGAATAGCCCGTTCCGAAGTCATCGATGGCAATTTTGACGCCTTGGCTTTTAAGAAGGCTTAAAAACGAAAGGACTTCGGAGTGGTTTTCGATGCCTTCGCCTTCGGTAATTTCGACGATCAAACGTTCGGCGACACCGAATTCGTACATCTTTTCCAGTAAAAAATCGACCCTGCTTTGATCTAAAATATCGTCAAGCGTGAGGTTGATCGAAAATTCCGTCGGTTTATCGGCAAAAAAAGCAAACGCCTTTTGGATGACGATCTTCGTGATGGCTTCGTAAAGGTTGGCGCGTTTGGCATGGTGCAAAAACAAAAACGGCGAAACAATTTCCGCATTGGGAAGCTTAAGGCGTACCAAGCACTCGACTTTGGGTATTTTACCGCCGACGATACTTTGGGTAAAGACTTCGAAGCGATCTTTCTTTAAGGCGTCGCGGATCGTTTTCTCCCATGCTATTTCGCTTCGAGCCGTGGATTGCGGGTTGCAAAGCGTGGGAGAGGCGGCGTCGTACACCATCAAATCTTTTCCGATGCGTTTAGCTTGCTTGATGGCAAATTCGGCATGCAAAAAGAGATCGTCATAGCCGATAGCAACGCCGATGCGAAGCGGTGCGTAAATTTTTTCGTTCTCGACGTTGATGGGCGAATAGCCAAAATACCACAAACACGATTCGATCGTTTGGATAAACTGCTCTTTTTCGATCTCTTTTCCCGCTAAAATCGCAAATTCGTCGCCGCCGAGATGAAAAACGCCGGCATGTGCGAAGCGTTTTTGGATTCTTTGCGAGATCGTTTTGAGGATTTGGTCGCCCACGGTATAGCCGAACGAGTGGTTGAAGTTCCAAAATCCGTTGACGTTTAAAAGGGCGAGTTTATTGGCGGTCGAGTTGGCAAGCGTATTGATGAAACGCCTGCGATCGGGGAGTTGCGTCAACGGATGGACGCGACCGTAGCGCAATTCGTATCGAATCTCTTTGTTTTGCATCGGACGTTACTTTTTAGCGTGCGAGCGAAGTCGCGATAAAATCGTCGACGCGTTTAGTGTAAATCAACTCTTTTCCCAAAAGCGCGTTAATGTCTTTGTGACTCATCGGTTCTTCCACGAGTGCGACGACGGTTCCTAAAGAAGCGGCTTTTGCCAAAAAGGCTTTAGCTTGCGGGCAAGAGTCGTCGCGTTTGGTTGAGCAAACCGCCGCAAAGGACATCCGTTTCGTTGAGAGTTGATGGTAAGGAGAGAGCGCTTGCCAATACGCGGGATTATCGCCGAACGCACGATCGTAGAGGCGCAAGTGTTTCGCGCTCATTAAACTAGGCGTATCGAGCACGGCACTATCGAGCGAAACGGCAGCTTTAGGCGGCGTAATCGCATAGGTTTTATACAAGGCGTCGCTAGAGGCGAGCATTGCGATGAGATGGGCTCCGGCGGAGTGCCCCATGAGGACGACTTTGTTTTTATCGCCGCCGTATTTTTCGGCATTGGCTTGAAAATAGCCTAAGGCTTTGGCGACGGATTTGAGCTGATCGCTTACGGGCGTCGTCGGAAGCATCGGATAGTTAATCGAAACCAAGAGGTAGCCTTTTTGCTCGACCCAATAAGCGACTTTATTTTCGATTACGTTTTGGTAGGTTTTATCTCCGATCATCCACGCGCCGCCGTGTACCATAAAAATCACGGGTAAAGAAGCTAAGGGTGTCGTATGTTGCGGGGCATAGACGTCGAAACGCTCTTTAGGGTGTTTGCCGTAAGCGACGTCGGAAACCAACGTGACATGTGAAGAGATGCGCGCGCCTCTTTCATCTTCTCCCTCCAAATCCGTACGATCGTGTAAAATACCTGCCCAAAGGCTTGCAAACAGCATGCACGCAATGCAGTAGATACGTATCATCTTCGTCTCCTTAGTAAAATGGGGTTAAAAGGCTCGTAAATACGACGGTTCGATCAGCGACGTTTCGCCTTGCGCTTTTGCGGCGTAAAAGAGAAAGTTGGGATTGCGCAAGAGTTCTCTTCCGTAAGCGACCAAATCGCAAAACCCTTCTTCTAAAAGCATTTCACCTTCTTCGGCACGCGTAATCAATCCGACCGCAATCGTCGGAATCGAGGCTTTCGAGCGAATCTCTTTCGCATAAGCGGCTTGATACAAAGGCACGAGATTGGGCATTAAAGGTTGGATTTCGTGATTGCCTCCGGCGGAGACGTGAATCATCGAGACGCCGATGGAGGCGAGTTTTTGTGCCAATGCTTCGCTATCGCGAATCGTCCAACCTCCCTGAACCCACTCTTCGGCGGAGAGGCGTACGATCAGCCCTAAGCGCGTCGCTTGAAGAATCGCTTGCGCAATTTCGCAAACCATCGTGCATCGTTTTTCGAAACTTCCGCCGTAAGCGTCGATGCGAGCATTGGTGAGCGGCGAGAGAAATTCAAAGAGCAAATACCCGTGAGCGGCGTGGAGTTCTACCATATCGTATCCGGCTTTTTCGGCGCGAAGGGCGGCTTGCACGAAACGGGCTTGTATCTCTGCGATTTCATCGAGGCTGAGGGCGTGCGGACGTTGAAAGGGGGCGTTTGGGCTAAACGCAAGCGCGGAGGGCGCGACGGGAATCGAAACGGCGCACGTACTTTTACGTCCGGCGTGGGCAAGTTGCACCGCCGCTTTTGCACCGTATGCATGGCACTGTTTGACCAATGCCGCATGCCCTGCGATATGTGCGTCGTCCCACAATCCCAAATCGTGCATGCTAATACGACCTCTGGGTTCCACCGCGGTCGCTTCGACGATGATAAGACCTACGCCGCCGATGGCGCGTGCGGCGTAATGGGCGAGATGAAAATCGTTCACGCAAGCGTCGATGTCGGCTTTGTACATGCACATCGGCGGCATAACGACGCGGTTTTTAAGCGTAAGCTCACCTAAACGATACGCACTTAGTAATCGGCTCATAACGACTCCTTGGATAAGATAAGCTCTTCGGCGTTCCAGCCGCCGCCCAACGCTTTAAAGAGTTCGGATTGGGCGATGAGAAGGGCTTGCTCGGTAACGACCAATGCAAGCGACCCGCTTAAAACGTTTTTGCGTGCGTCGATGACTTCGAGCGGGTTTGCAACGCCGCGATCAAAGCGTTTTTGCGTGAGGGATAAAACGTTGCGATAGGCGTTTAATTCTTCTTCTTGAAGGGCGTATTGGCGGCGAAGCGTTTGCGTTTTCGCCAAAGCGTCGTACACTTCTTTATAGGCTTTTTTGACGGTTTGTTCGTATCCGACGAGTGCGGTTTGAAGATCGGTTTTGGAGATCGCAACGCGTTGTTCGATACGCCCGAAATCAAAAATAGGAACGCTAAGTCCTGGGGCAAGGCTCCATTTAGTGGCGGAAGAGTGTACGATCGCATCGAGGCTTTCGCTTTGCTGACCGAGGCTTCCGGTTAAGCTAAAACTCGGGAAATAGGCACTTTTTTCAACGCCGATCAACGCATTTTTACCGTGAAGCGTTTGCAATGCTTCGGTAATATCGGGACGGTGTTCTAAAAGCAAAGACGGAACCCCTTGGGGAATCGTGAGGGCTTTGGGAAGTACGGGCGATAAGGCATAAGGTTCTTGCATCGCTTTAGGCGAAGCACCGATTAAGATATCAAGCGCGTTTTGTTGCAAAGCGTAACTTTGCTTCAGTGCTTCGTATGCGGCTTGGGTATTATGCCATTGCGCTAGGGTTTGGTTGGCGAGCACGTCGCTGATCGTACCCGCGCGGGATTGTTTGGCGCGAAGATCGTATGCCGCTTGGTAGGATTGCACGGTTTGCTCTAAAATATCCAAACGCATGCGAAGCGAAACAAGCGTGACGTATGCGCTAAAAACGTCATGGATCAGCGTATTGCGTACGGTTTCGCGTGCGGCCTTGCTTGCCAAATAACTCGACCAATTTGCCTCGTTTTGAGAAGAAAGTTTGCCCCATAGGTCAATTTCGTAGGAGAGGGTGGCATTGAAAGCTTTTTCGTTGTAACGTGCGCGGTTGTGCTGATAGGTTTCGTCGCTCGTTTTTTGGCGCGAAACGCTTGCGTTAGCATTGACGCTCGGCATTTCGTTTGCTTCACTTAAGCCCAAGGTTTGACGTGCTTTGAGGACTTTAAGGGCAGAGAGTTTGAGGTCGTCGCTTTGTGTTAAAGCTTGCTCGATCAAGGCGTTTAACGCATCATCGTTGAACGCTTTCCACCAGGTTTTATCGACATGTACGTTTTCTTCGCGTATGTTTTGAGGCTCTTCAATCGCAGGAACGTTGAGTTCGGGAGCCAACGAACAACCGTCGAATAGTATCACGAGGAGCGTGAAACTTAAGGGAACGAAACGCATTAGCGTGCCGCCTCGTTGATAACGCGCTCGATTTTAACGGGCATATCGTTTTTGATGCGGAAAAAATTGTTGACGACGACAAGGTCGCCTTCTTGAAGACCGCTTTCGACGATAGCGTCGTTGCCGCTGTTTTCCGCAACGGTAATAGCGCGTGTGGACGCTTTGCCGTTTTGAACGACAAAAACGCTTGCGCCCAGAGGCGTTTGAAGAACGGCTTTTTGCGGTACTTTAATGACGTTTGTGCGCACCAAACCGATCAGCGAAATTTTTACAAACTGATTGGGAAGCAACTCTTTATGCTCGTTTTTAAAGGTGGCTCTGGCTTTGAGCGAACCGGTTTTGGCATTGAGCGAGCTGTCGAAAAAATCGACCGTACCGATCTCTTTTAACGGGTGTTCGCCTACTATCAGCGAAGCTTTGATCTTTCCGTCGGCGGGTTTTGCCCACGAGCCGTTTTTGATAGCATATTTTTGACGCATAACGTCGCTATCGGGAATGGAAAATTCGACATGTAAGGGAGCTATTTGCGTGATGTCGACTAAAGGCGTTCCTTCCGTTACCAAAGAGCCTACGTCGATCAATTTAAGTCCCGTCATGCCGCCGAGAGGAGCTTTGATCGTCGTACGATCAAGGGCAATCATCGCGTTTTGGAGACTAGCCTCGGCACTTTTAAGCGCGGCTTTGGCACTTTCAAAAGCAAAATAAGCGGCGTCTTTTTCTTGTTCGCTCGAAGCACCCGTTTCAAAAAGCGTTTGAATGCGCTCCCAATCTTTGCGCGTTTTGTGCTCTTGCACGTTTGCGTTTGCGACGTTGGCTTTGGCTTGGTTTAAAGCGGCTTCGTAGGTATCCGATTCAATTTTGTAAAGAACGTCGCCTTCTTTGACAAAATCGCCTTCGTTAAAAAATTTTTTGAGTAAAAGTCCGTTGGCTCTGGCTTTGAGCGTTACGCTTTGAGCACTGATCGTTTTGGCGGGATAGATCAGCGTAATCGCTTCTTCTTGGGGTTTAAAAATACGATAAACGTCTACCAAAGGCGATGCGGCATTGGCATCGGATGTTTTTGTTTCTTGGGCGATCAGCGGGGCGACGAGGCAAAAAAGAGCGAGAAAAAGTCGTCGACGTAAATCGAAAAACGTCATGAGGAGTCCTTAGTGCGTTTTAAAATATGTGACATATTCTATTATTGTAGCGTAGAGACGGTTAATGAAGCGTAAATTCACTCAAAAAGGGGATGTTTGCAGATAATCAGAAAACTTTAATCTGCTTGGCAAAAGAAAATGTTACAATGCTCCTTTAGAATTATGTGGATTGAAAGGATTTTTCACGATGCAAACGAAAGGAAATGAAATCGTATTGGACGATACGACCTTATTGGTTTCCGAAACGGACGCGAGAGGGCATATCGTATTTGCCGACAAAGCGTTTGTGCACGTTTCGGGTTACTCTTTGGAAGAATTGATCGGACAACCGCACAACATCATTCGCCACCCCGATATGCCCAAAGCCGCATTTAAAGAGCTTTGGGAGACGATCAAACAAGGAAAAGTATGGCAAGGGTTTGTGAAAAACAGTTCCAAAAACGGGCAACATTATTGGGTGTATGCGACAATCTTTCCGTTTGGAAAAGAGCATTATCTTTCCGTACGTAAAAAAGCCTTTCCCGAAGAGATCGAAAAATACGAAGCGGTGTATCGAAAGATGCGAGAGCAGGAGCAAAGAGCATGAAAAAGTTCAGTATTCAGTTTAAAGTAACGCTTCTGGTCGTTGCCGCTTTACTCGTTACCGCCGTCGTTTCAACCTGTGTGAGTGCTTTTTTGATGTACCAAGAAGAGGGTGCGCGCCTTGAAAGTACCCGTTCGATTATGACGCGCGACAAAGTCGAAGCTCTTAGCGACAAAACCAAAATTGCCTATCAGGTGATCAACATCGTCTATCAAGAACTTCAAAACGAAACGAACAAAGACGATCCAAGCGTGATTGCGGCGTATCAAGCCAAAGCGAAAGAGGCGATTAAACGGTTGCGTTTCGGAGAAGACGGTTATTTTTGGATTAACGATTTTACGCCTAAGATGGTGATGCATCCGATTAAACCGACATTAGACGGGAGCGATTTGAGCCAATCCAAAGACCCTACGGGCAAATTTTTATTTAACGAAATGGTTGAAGTCGCAAAAAAAGAGGGTAAAGGCGTCGTACACTACATGTGGGAAAAACCGGGCTTTAACAAACCTCAAGCCAAGATTTCTTTCGTCGAGTTATTTGCACCGTGGCAGTGGATTATCGGAACCGGCGTATATGCCGACGATATCGATCTACTCGTTACGAAAGAAAAAAAGGTCTTAGACGAAGCGCTAAGAGCGATGGTTTTACAAAATAGCCTTATTCTCATTGCAATCGTCGTACTTTTTTCGTTTTTAACGCGCTTTTTGAGCGAAAAGCTGATCGGAAAGCGTATGCGAAATCTTAAACATTACGTTGAGGATTTTGCCCTCTACGTGACGAATAAGAAAAATATGATCGACTATCGTTTGGACGAGGATACGGATGATGAAATCGGCTCCACGGTCAAAGTCATCGATACGACGTTTAAAGAGTTTGAAAAATTACGATTGGACGATATACGCGTTGTAGGCGAGGTGTTGATTATTTGTTCTAAGATGTCTAACGGTTTTATGGAAAATAAAACGTCGTATGTTTCATCGAACTTTCTAACCAATCGTCTCTCTTACGAGATCGATGCGATGATCGCTAAAGTTAACGAAGTGATGAACGCGACGTTGGCGTCGTTAAAAAATTTCCAAAACGGCGATTTTAGCCGACCGATTTCCATCGCGACGGACGGAGATCTTAAAGAGTTGGTTGAGGGTGTCAATGCACTTGGTAATGCATTATCGCAGATGATTCGCGAAAACGAAGAACAAAGCGGTAAAATTCAAGCCAATGCTCAAAAGCTTTCCGACTCGGTTGCGACGATTAAAAACGAACCGCTTAGCGATTTGAACCGTATCGTTAAAAAAACGACGGCATCGATGCAGCAAATGGGAAGTATCCAACAGCATTTGGCGGAAACGCTCACGACCTTGACGCACAATGCTAAGGAGGCGAGCGATATTTTAAATCTGATCGGAGATATTGCCGATCAAACCAATTTATTGGCACTCAATGCCGCTATCGAAGCGGCACGTGCGGGTGAACACGGGCGCGGTTTCGCGGTCGTTGCCGACAATATTCGTGAACTTGCCGATAAAACCAACCGTTCGCTCTCTCAAATTCAAGCTACTATCAACGTCATCGTCGGCGGTATCGTCGATAGTTCTGCCAAAATGGGCACGAATGCCAAGGAGATGAGTTCTTTAACGCACGACGTCGAAGAAATCGAAGAAAAAACAGGCGATATTTTAAAAATTATGGGGCAATTAAGTTAATTTTTCGAAGATTGTTCCGATATAGTTCAAGGGGTAAATTTTTGCAAGGAGATGGAACATGAGTACCATCGACACATCGTATGCATCCCAACTCGCGGCGACACAAAGCCAAACGAGTTCATCTACTACGAAAAGTAGTAGTACGGCAAGTAGCGATACGACCGATACGACGTCTAGCACGCCGGTCGATACCGTCGAAATTTCGGATGAAGCGAAAGCTTTGGCGGCAACAAACCAAAGTAATAGTACGTCCAACACCGATTCGGAGTCTAGTTCGTCTGAAGATACGAGTTCTAGTGGTAGCACCCAAAGCGGGGGCTCAAGTGCCGCTTCCGGAACGAGTAGCGGCGATAGCATTCAAAACCAAATTGAAGCGTTAAAAGAAAAAATTGCCGCCTTGGAAAAAGAGATTGCCGTAGCCGAGAAAAAATCGAGCGACGATGCTCAAAATGCTCAAGAAGTACAGACGAAACAAGCAATGCTCGTCTCGTATCAAGCGCAACTGGTAGCATTGGAAGCACAAGCTGCGAAAACATCCGCCTAACTCCTTTTTGGCTTGGGGTAACGCTTTACATGTAAGCTTACATGTAAAGCGTTAAAGGCACTTCTTACACCCTCTTAAGTCCGTTTTTGTTACAATCAAAGAAAACCTATGAACAGAAGACGACATGAGCGAAATAGCGTATACCCATCTCCATTTACACACCGAATATTCTTTGTTAGACGGTGCGAATAAAATAGGCAAACTTGCCAAAAAACTCAAATCCCAAGGCGTAACTTCGGCGGCGATTACCGATCACGGCAATATGTTCGGCGCCATCGATTTTTACCAAACCATGCGCAAAGAGGGCATCAAGCCTATCATCGGTATGGAAGCGTACATTCACAATCAAGACGACATCGGCGACAAATCCACCAAACAGCGTTTTCACCTCTGCTTGTACGCCAAAAACGAAGTCGGTTACAAAAACTTGATGTATCTCTCTTCGATGAGTTACATCAAAGGCTTTTACTACTATCCGCGCATCAACAAGCAACTCTTACGCGAGCACTCCGAAGGGCTGATCTGCTCGGGTGCGTGTTTACAGGGCGAAGTCAACTGGCATCTCAACCTAAACAACAAACGCAACGTGCAATTCGGTGCGAAAGGCTATGAAAAAGCCAAAGAGATCGCTTTGGAATACAAAGATATTTTCGGGGACGATTTTTACCTTGAGATCATGCGCCACGGTATTAGCGATCAGCTCTTTATCGACGATGCGATTTTACGTATCGCTAAAGAGACGGGCATTAAGCTGATCGCTACCAACGATACGCACTATTTGGAGTCAGACGATGCCGAAGCGCACGAAGCGTTTATGTGTATCGCGATGAACAAAGAGTTTGACGATCCTAATCGTCTCCGCCATTCCGTGCATGAGTTTTACGTCAAATCTCCCGCACAGATGAGCGATCTGTTTGCCGATATTCCCGAAGCGATCTCCAATACGCAAGAGATCGTCGAAAAGTGCAATCTAGAGATCAAGCTGGGCAATCCGACGCCGCCGAAATTTAAATTTACCAAAGAGTACGCGGCGCGCGAAGGATTGAACTTTGAAACCGACGATGAATTTTTTGCCTATAAATGCCGCGAAGGACTTGAAAAAAGGCTCGTCTACGTCGATGAGAGTCAACATGAAGCGTACCGTGCGCGTTTAGAGCGCGAAATCGGCGTTATTTGCAGTATGAAATTTCCGGGCTATATGCTTATCGTTTGGGATTTTATTCGCGAAGCCAAAAGCAGAGGCGTTCCGGTGGGACCAGGACGGGGTTCGGCGGCAGGAAGTTTGGTCGCGTTTAGCCTGTTTATTACCGATCTTGATCCGATGCCTTATAACTTGCTTTTCGAACGATTTTTAAATCCGGAACGTATCAGCATGCCGGATATCGACGTCGACTTTTGCCAAAGCAGGCGCGGTGAAATTATCGATTACGTCGTCGAGAAATACGGACGCTACAACGTCGCGCAAGTCATTACGTTCGGTAAACTTTTAGCCAAGGGCGTTATTCGCGACGTCGCGCGCGTTTTGGCCATTCCTTACGCCGAAGCGGATGCGATGGCAAAACTGATCCCCGATGAGTTGGGCATTACTTTAAACGGCAAAGGCGTGGAAGGCGAAGAGGGGTATAAAGCGGGCGCATACCAAAAAGAGCCTAAACTTCGCGAACTGATCGAGAGAGATCCGCGAATGAAACGGGTATGGAAATTTGCGCTGGCACTGGAGGGCTTAAATAGAAACTCGGGAATGCACGCGGCGGGTGTGGTCATCAGCGACGAAGAGTTGTGGCATAAAACCCCTTTGTATCAACCCTCCGGCGAAGATCATCTGGTCACGCAATATTCGCTCAACTACCTTGAAGACGTCGATCTTATTAAGTTCGACTTTTTGGGTCTGAAGACCCTAACCGTCATCGACAATGCGCTTAAACTGATCAAAGCGCGTTATAACCAAGAGATCAACTTTAACGCGATCGATCTGAACGATCCTAATGTGTATGATTTGATTCAAAGCGGTGAAACGGTAGGCCTTTTCCAGATCGAATCGGACGGTATGCAATCGCTTAATGCCCGTCTTAAACCGAATACGTTTGAAGATTTGATCGCGGTTCTTGCCCTTTACCGCCCAGGTCCGATGGAATCGGGTATGTTGGACGATTTTATCGATCGAAAGCATGGACGTAAAGAGGTCACGTACTTTTTTGACGAGTTTACCAAGCCTTTACAACCGATCTTAGAACCCACTTACGGCGTTATCGTGTATCAAGAACAGGTTATGCAGATCGTTCAAGCGATAGGGGGTTTTAGCCTCGGCGAAGCGGATTTGATTCGTCGTGCGATGGGTAAGAAAAAGATCGACTATATGAAACAAAAAGCCGAAGAGTTTGCCGACGGTGCGGTCAAGCAAGGCTTAGGACGCGACCATGCGATCGAGCTTTTCGGGTTGATCGAAAAGTTTGCGGGATACGGTTTTAACAAATCTCACTCGGCAGCGTATGCTCTCGTTACATTTCAAACGGCGTATTTAAAATACTACTATCCGCAAGAGTTTATGGCGGCACTTTTAACTTCGGAGCAGGACAACACCGATAAGATCGTCAAGTACATCGATGAGGTTAAACGCTTGGGACTCAAACTTCTGCCGCCTTCCATTCAACACTCTTTGGTTGAATTTAGCGCGATTACCGACACTGATGGGAAAGAGGCGATTTTATTCGGCTTGGGAGCGATTAAAGGGGTAGGCAATGCCGCCATCGGCAAAATTTTAGAAGCCAGAGAACAATCGTTGTTTGCAGATATGAGCGATTTTATCTCGCGCATCGACAGTTCCAAAGTCAATAAAAAAGTCTTAGAGTCGTTTATCAAATCGGGAAGTTTTGATAGCTTTGGCTATTCAAGGCGTGCTCTTTTGGAAAATATCGACGCTATTATCGATGCGAGTGCGGAGTGCAATCGTGCGAAAAAAATGGCGGAATACTCCTTGTTCGGAGATGCCGAAGAGATGGTTTCGGTACAGGTAAACATTGAAAATTCCGCGGAATTTGATTCAAAAGTGTTGTTGGATTTGGAAAAAGAGACCATCGGTTTTTACATTTCGGGACACCCGCTCGATGCGTTTCGTGCACAGATTGACGAAATGAACTATACGCTTTCGAGCCATATCGATCAGATCGAAAATGCGAGCAAAGCCCTTTTAATCGGCAAAGTAGAGGGCATTACCGAAAAAATCAGCAAAAAAGGCAACAAATTCGGCATCGTTTCGTTGATGGATTTTCACGGAAGTATGGAATTGACCGTCTTTGAAAAACAACTCGAGATTTTGAATAAAATGGATTTGGACGCGCCGCTGTGTTTTAAGGTTGAAATTTCCAACGACGAGCAAGGCGTCAAGACCCGCGTTTTAAAGATTATGGATTTGAGTGAGGCTAAAAAAGAGAAAGTCGAAACGAAAGTCATCGAAATTCCTTTAGAACCCAAAGTCGTCGCCGTCGATTTATGCGATGACGAAGACGTTCTTGAGCATCTCTACCGAGCGGTGCGCGAAAGCGGAGGAAGAAGAGCGTTGCATCTGGTGATTACCTCAAAACTGCAAGACGTTTACATCGAGACGACGTTCGGCGTAGACGATAGTTTGGATGAAAAAATCGCCTCGATGCCGCACGTTCGCGTCATCGGTTAAAGCTTATTTCGGGAGTTTAATTAAAAATCGTTTAGGCTCTTCGAGGAGCTCGATTTTACCGCCGTGGGCTTGCACGATTTGTAACGAAAGCGCAAGCCCCAAGCCGTTACCTTTCGTTTTCGTCGTTTTAAAAGGTTCGAAAAGAATATTTTTATTTTCAACGGCTTTGCCGTCGTCTTGCACGACGAGAACGTTAAACGCTTTTTCTTCCAGAAACGAAAGAACGACGTTACCGTTTTCTTGATCATTCTCTTCGATCGCATCGATGGCATTGAAAATAAAGTTTTGTACGACCAAGTTTAAAAGCTCGAAATCGGCTTTGACCTCGATATGTTCCAAGGCGTAGTGAAACACCACTTCTTTCGTATACGAATAGTGTGAAATGGCTTGTTCGCACTCTTTGACGAGACGATCGAGGTAAAAAGCGCTGGGGTTGATTTGCACCCCTTTAGTAAACAAAAGCGTCGCTTTAATAATGCGCTCGACGCGCCAAATCGCTTTTTTGATTTCACTGACCAGCGGTTTCACGCTCGGATCGACTTTTTTAAGCAAGGTCGAGGCAAGCAAAGAGACAGAGCCTATCGGATTTCGTATTTCATGCGAGAGGTGGGCGGCGACTTGCCCCATGGAAACCAAACGCTCTTGGCGTTTTCCCTCCGTAATATCAGTTGCCGTGATAATTTTTTTATCGCCTTGGCGCACGCTTTTGATCAGGTAGTTTTTTCCCTCAGATTCGATCTCTTCGCTGACATGTAGATCGTTAAATTTTTCCAACAAATGTTCCACGTTTTTGGCTTCACTGTTTTGTAAAAAGAGTGTACCGTTTTGATCGAAAACCCATAAGGCGTTGGGTTGCACCTCGATAATTTGTAAGATCATCTCTTGCAACGCATTGTAGGAATCGCCGAGTTTTTTATACTCCTCTTCGATAACGTACGTTTGGTTGATGAGGTCTTCCAAGCCTTGTTTAAAAAGCTCTTTTTCTTTCGCGCTTAGGCTGTTGAGTAGGGTTTCGTCTATCATTTCGTCCGATCCATTAAGATGCATAGAGATTTTAAACGCTATAATACCCAAAAAAGTTTTGGAAAAAGCCGTGCAAGCGATACGTAAAAATATTATTTGCGATAAACATATTCTCTATTTTGATTACACCGCATCGGGGCAAGCGTATAAACCGATTGAACAAAAGATGCAAGAAATCCTTAAAACCTATGCCAATACCCACTCGGAAGTCTCTTCGAGTGCTCTGAAAACCGCCGAGTATTATGCCAAAGCTAGAAGCGATTTGAAAAAAGCGTTGGCGATCGATGAACGATTTTACCTCTTTCCGTGCGGAACGGGTGCGACCGGAGCAATCAAAAAATTTCAAGAGCTGATGGGGCTTTATATCCCGCCGCGTACTTTAAAACGATACGGAGCAAAGCCGAAAAATCTTCCTGTCGTGTTTGTCGGCCCGTACGAACATCACTCCAATGAGCTTAGCTTCCGCGAAGGCGTGTGCGAAGTCATACGCATTCCCCTCGATGCAGACGAAAAGATCGATATCGAATACCTCGAAGCACAGCTGGAACGTCATAAAAAACGCGAGATTATCGCTTCGTTTTCGGTGGCTTCCAACGTGACGGGTATTATGAGCGATTATCGTACGATTTACACGCTCGTCAAACGCTATAAAGGTATCGTCTGTTTGGATGCGGCGGCGGCTTCGCCGTACGTTAATATCGATTGCGACTACTACGACGCTTTGTTTCTCTCTCCGCATAAACTCTTAGGCGGCGTGGGCTCTTGCGGTCTTTTGGTCATGAAAAAAGAGCTCTGTACCGAAACCGTGCCGACCTTTGCCGGAGGCGGAACGGTTGCGTACGTTTCACGCGTTTCGCATGATTTTCTAAGTGACGTCGAAGTCATCGAAGATGCGGGAACACCGGCGATTTTACAATTGATTAAAGCTTCGCTGGCGTACAATCTGCGCAATGAAATCGGACTTGCCAAAATTCATGCGATCGAAGAAGAGTTAAAGTTTTATTTCGGTTCACGCTTAAGAGCGATTGAGGGAGTGAAACTTTATTGTAAGTATTCGCAAGAGAAATTACCGATTTTTTCACTGAATTTTGAAGGCATCAATCCCTATGCGATTTCCCAATATCTCTCCGAGCATTTCGGGATTCAAACCCGAGCCGGATGCTCTTGTGCCGGACCTTACGGACACGATTTGCTCCACTTGAGAGACGGTCAAAGCTTTGAAGAAAAACCGGGTTGGTTACGTATCTCCATTCATTTTACGCATACGAAAAAAGAGATCGACTTTCTGTTAGCGGCGATTCAAAAAACGCTTAAAGCGTTACGCCCGTAAGTTAGCTTAAAACGGCTTCGAGTAGGGGTGCGATTAAAACATTAAAAATACCGGTTAAAACCATGACCAATGCGGCAATGGTTCCGACTTCGTTATCCAGTTCGTAAGCCTTGCTCGAACCCGCAACATGTGCGGCTAAGCCAAACGAAGCTCCCATGGAGAGTTTGGATTTAAGGGGTAACCAATAAAGTGCCAATTGACCGAACGACGCACCGAAAATTCCCGTTAAAATAACAAAAAGAGCCGTCAGTTCCGGAACGCCGCCGATCTCTCCTGAAATCACCATCGCAAAAGGCGTACTGATGGAGCGTGGAAGCAAGCTTAGGCGTATCGTGTCGTCAATTCCTACCGCCGATGCTAAAAACCATGCCGAAGCGATCGAGAGGATTGATCCGAAAACGACGCCGATACTGAGCGTTTTCCAATACAAAACGATGATATTTCTTCTTCGATAGATCGGTATAGCAAACGCAACCGTCGCCGGGCCTAAAAGAGCCATCAGCCAGTGGGTGCCTCGAATATAGACGTTATAATTGGTATGCGATAAGAGCGTAATGACGATGAGCAAAATCGGCGTAATAATAATCGGCGTCGTCCACCACTTTTTATAACGACGATGAAAACGTTTGGAGAGTAGGTACAATCCAATGGTAACAAAAGACCATATGAGCGTTACTTCCGCCGCCATTAACCAAGGGCGGTAATGTAAAAAAAGTTCAAAATTCATTGTTTGTTCTCAGGTTGGGATTGTTTTTCCAGTTTATAAAAACTGAAATCGACGACGATCGCCGTTCCGATAATGACGATCATCGTTCCGACGATAATAATCGCGAGTATTTTTAATCCCGTCCAGCCGAAGAACTCTTGGTGGTTAAGAACGGCAGGAACCGCGGGAATAAAAAAAAGCAGCATTTCGGCTAAAAACCATTCCGCTCCGAGTGCTAAAGAGCGAATGCTTAAAAGGTCGAAATACAACAATGCCAGTACCAAGACCAATCCGATAACGCCTCCGGGAATCGGCATACGGGTTAAAAGCGATATTTCTTGTGCAATAAACCATAAAACCGTGATGAGGGCTATTTGTAAAATACGGCTTTTGTGGAAGGTCCGTTTGATAAGAATCGAAAATTTTTTAAACGTATAAGGGAGCATGATGAGAGACTTTTTACCTAAAAGCGTTGATAGCGTGACTCAATCGAATTCGTTGGAAGAAACGCACAAAGAAAAATTCACACGAGAAAAGACAAGAATGCATCGTATAACCAAAATAAAATTTGACGAATTATACTCCGATTTGCATTAAGACAATGATAAAGTGTTTAAAATTTCTTCCAAAAACTACGCCCTAACATCATAAAAACGGTGTAACACTCAAGCCTTCCGATAATCATCACAAACGATAAAACGATTTTATCGTACCATGAAAAAAAAGCGTAATTTTGCGATGGACCCGTGAGATTGAGCCCCGGTCCAATATTGCCGAGCATAGCGATAGAGGTGCTAAAGGCCGTTAAAAAGTCAAATCCTCGCGCAAACAGATACATCGTCGTTAAAAATGCCGTTAAGATAAAAAGGGCAAAAAAGCCGAAAATCGAGTTGATGATAGAGCTTTTTATCTGTTTACCGTCGACGAAAATCGAAGTAATGACGTCGGGTTGAATCGAACGCTTGATCTCCAATCCGATATTTTTAAAAAAGAGAATATAACGTATGATTTTGATGCCGCCGGCGGTTGATCCGGCATTGGCGCTCATCAGCATGGAAACGATGGCAATCATCATTGCGAATTGTCCCCATTTCTCATAGTCTAAAGAAGCAAATCCCGTCGTGGAAGCAAGCGTTGCAACGGTAAAACTTGCATGCATTAGAGAATAATAAAGCGAGTCTTGAGAGGTGTGGTTATGTTCAACGGCCATCACAATCGACAAAAGCACTATGAGCACGATATACCATTTAATTTCTTCCGTATTAAAGGCAAATTTTTCACCGCTAAAAAATCGGATATGCGCCAAAAAGTTAATACCCGAGATAACCATAAAAAAAGTCGTCGTCCAAATAACACCGTCGCTAAAAGCGCCTATAGAGCTGTTTTTTGTCGAAAACCCGCCCGTCGAAATCGTCGCAAACGCATGGTTGATTGCATCAAACCAGTTCATACCGAAGAGCATCAATAAGGCAAAATTGACGACGGTAAAAAGAATATAAACGCCCCAAATACGTTTTGCCGTATCTTTAATCTTCGGCGTGATCTTATCGATTGAGATGCCTGTGGACTCGGCCTTAAATAAGGAGAGCGAGCCGCTGGGATTAATGAGCGGCAAAAGTCCCACTCCCATAACGATAATTCCGATACCGCCGATCCAATGCATCAGACTTCGATGAAACAGGATTGATTTTGGAAGAATTTCTACGTCGGTATAAACGCTAGCACCCGTTGTCGTAAAACCGCTGATCGCTTCGAAAAAAGCACCGGCCGGATCGATTTTGCTGTACAAAACTAAAGGAATAGCACCGCCGATACCGAGTAGAATCCAGATAAAATTAACCGAAACGATACTCTCTTTAATGCCCAAATGCATCGGGTTGTTTTTGAGAATTAAAAAAACGGAAAGATTGATGATAAAGAGTGAAAACATCGAAAGAGCATAAATAAAGACGTCTTCACGATAGAAAAAACCGATCACCGGCGGAATGAGAAACAGGAAAAAGACAACCAATCCGACGGCGGAGACAAATTTTAAAACGCTTGTTATGCTCATCGAACACTCAATACGCGAGGTTTTGTTGGAACCATTTGGCTACGGTTTCAAAATCACACTCTTTGGTAAACGCAACGACGATATCCTCTTTTTGGAAAGCTCCGGCAAGGCGATACTCAAAAATATCGTTGTCTCGCAAAATAATGAAATGCCCTTTGTCGTCTACGCGATCGGGAAGCGGCACTTTCTCGGAAATTAACGAAGAGGTTGCTTCGATTTTACGCAGCAACACCGCACCCTCCCCACCGCAGAATTTTTTTTGATTGAATACGTCGTTGGCTTGAATACGTTCCAAAATAGAGTAATACGCGTTGATCTTTTCGCCGCGTACGACTTCAATATTCAAATTTCGCATGAGCGATGAGTATGCAATATCGTTATTGATACCGATGATTTTTTTAATGCCTCGTTGTTTTGCTTCGATACATTTCGTAATATTGTATTCGTCGTTTTTGGTCGCTGCAATAAACATGTCGGTATCAAAACGCGTCGTGTTAATATGGTCGGCATCGTAAGTCGTCTTTAAAACGGTGGCTTTGTTTTTGAGTTCGATATTGGCTTTGCGGCAAAGTTCGATATTTTTATCCATAATCTGAACGTCGATGCCTTTTTTAAGCAATACTTTGGCAATTTCTACGCCCAAGGCGTCGGCACCGAAAATCACGCAATTTTTGATCGGCGTTGCATTTTCGTTATAGTCGCATACGGTCGTTCGAATCGAAAGAATGGCGTTGGGGAAGGCGAAAAAATAGACTAAGTCGTTTGGGAGAAGCGTTTCGACGGGTTTGGGGACAAAGAAATTCTTTTGCCGCTCGATTCCGGCAACGGCGACTTCACCGCTGATTTCACCGATAAACGTTGAGATCATGCGCGGCGTGAAATCTTCTTTCAAGCGTATCGAAATTAACAATGCTTTCGTCTCTTTAAACGCTTTGGCATTGTGGGCATGCGAAAAATCGACTAAATATTTAAAAGGTTGTGCCGCTTCGAATGAAGGGACGATTGTTTCGTTAATATTGAGTTTAGCTTTGACTTGGTCGCTGGCGAAGAACGTATTTTTTAAACGGATAATTTTACGTTTAACCGTCGCAATATTATCGATAATTAACGAGGAGAGGAGGTTGACCTCGTCCGAATCGGTTACGGCGATAAAAAGATCGACTTGAGGATTGATTCCAAGATAGGTATGCGGGTTTTCGATATTTCCGCAAATGCCTAAGACGTCTAGATTTTCTTGGATATTGTGAATGGCGTATTCGTTTTGATCGATAACGGTTACGCTGTTGTTGTGCATCAGATGTTTAGCAATGTTGTAGCCGACTCTTCCGGCCCCCGCGATGATTACTTGCATATACGTTTCTATTCTCTCAATAATTTGTCGTTAGAAATGTATTGTATCACATTCTTGTAAAAAACACGAGTCGTTGCTTTGACGGAAAAAACAAGAAGAGAAAAGCTCGAAAAAAGGAGTCTTTTGCAAGTGCAAAGACTACTTTTTATCGCTAAATTGTTTCATACTTTCCATGTAGGTATCGCGCATTGCGGCGATAAAAGCATTGGCTCGTTTGGTATCCGTCATCGTGATTAAGGCCTCGTTGCCGAATTTATCACTGATTTTGCTTAACTCATACGTCCACTTTGATTTTTCGTTGATTTTTTGTAAGGCTTTAAAAAAAGCATCGTCAAGCTCTTTATTTTTAAGCTTATCGTTTTGGTAAAGGTAAAATGCAACTTTGTAGACTTCGTCTTTTTCGTTACTGTAAACCTCGACATACTCTACGGCGTTGTCGAGAAGCTTGATGTTGAAGTAGTTTTGATCTTTTGTTACGCATGAAAATTCGGTGCATTTAAAGCCGTTTGCTTCCAAAAAAGCTTTATCTTTGCCGATGAGATCGTCCAAAAAGCCCGCAAAAAGTGCTACTTGGGAGAGAAGTGCCAACGTTAATACGATTTTTTTCATCATGTGCCCTTTATGGTTCGGTTGAAAACCGAATGTTCGATCGGATATGGTGGGTCCTGAGTGGCTCGAACACTCGACCATCCCGTTATGAGCGGGATGCTCTAACCAACTGAGCTAAGGACCCGAAATTAAAGAGTGAGATTTTACTATTTTTATTGTTAAATAAAGCTAAAAACTCTTCGGCATAACCCTAAAATAGGGGACTAGAGCGAGTATCGAATGGATCGATACGTCGGATCGAAACGAAACGCCAAAAGGTTTTCTAAAATACCGAAAAGCGCAAAAAACGTAATGAAACTACTGCCTCCGTAACTGTAAAACGGAAGCGGAACGCCGACCACCGGTGCTAAGCCGATCGTCATTGCGATATTAATGCTCATGTAAAAGAAAATGAGCAAAGCGATACCGCTCGTAATCACTTGTGCGAAGTGATCTTCTTTGAGCATAAAATTGAGCGTCGTCAAATGAAATACCAAAAGCGCGTAACATGAAATGAGTCCGAAAGCACCCCAAAATCCGAGCCTCTCAACCGTATACGCAAAAATAAAATCACTTGTTGCGATCGGTAAAAACTTGTAATGCGTTTGCGTCGCTTCGCTGCGCTCTTTTCCCGTCAAGCCTCCCGAACCGATGGCGATAATGGATTGTTTGACATGATAGCTCGGTTGTTCGGAGAGAAAATCCGAAATACGTTGTTTTTGATAATCGTGGAGATGGTTGTACAAAACGGGACTGCTAAGCCCTACGACGACGGCTAGGGTGATCCAGATTTTTTTGTGAACGCCGATGACGAAGAGGGTTCCGTAACCGAGTAAAAGTAGGATCATCGCCGTCCCTAAGTCGGGTTCTTTGGCGATTAAAAGAAACGGAAGGATGATATAGAAGCTGAGTTTAAAAAAAGATTTCCAACCGTAGCCTTTTTCGTCGGGCGGATTGTTTTTGATAAGATAGGCAAGCATTAAGATAAAAGCGGGTTTAAAAATTTCGGACGGCTGAATCGTAAAATGAACGAAGGGAATTTCAAGCCATCGTCTTGCCCCCAATTTGGCGACGCCGAAGAAATCGACGCTTAAGAGAAGAAAAATCGTAATCCAATAAAAAAAAGGGATAACCCACTCGATTTTTTTAATCGGAATAATAAAAAAAACCAAAAAAGTTGCGAATCCGACACCGTAGTAGACGATCTGTTTCGTGGCTAACATGTCGTTGGCTTCGGAGACGAGATAGTACGAAAGAACGATAATGGGTAAAACCAAAATAGGAATTAGAAAATCAAAATGTGTTAAGATGCGCCTATCGATTTGAAACACACAATCCCTTTGGAACGTTTTTAAAAGTATAGCAAAAATAGTTGAAAGTAGCCGATCATGAAACAAACATGTCAAAATGCGGGACGTTTAGATTCCGTGATGAGCGAAGTATTGAATCTTCCTCGAAATCAAGTGGAAAAGCTTATTAAAACAGCAGGCGTCGCCCTTAACGGGGTGAGCGTTTTTAAGAGCGGTTTAAAAGTACATGTAGGCGATACGATCGAGTACGATTTTATCGAAGCGACACCTAGTGCACCTGAGTATCCCGTTGATTTCGAAGTGCCGATTTTATACGAAGACGACGATATTTTGGTCGTCAATAAACCGCCGTTTTTAACGGTTCACGGAGCACCGAGCGTTAAAGAAGCCACGTTGGTCGATTGGTTAAAGCATAAAGGCATTTCACTCTCCAGCATTAGCGGCGAAGAGCGTCACGGTATCGTGCATCGCATCGATAAAGAGACCAGCGGTGCTTTGGTCGTCGCTAAAAATAACGAAGCACACGTCGCATTGGCGTCGCAGTTGGAAGATAAAAGCATGGGGCGCTACTATATCGCTTTGATCGACGTTCCGCTCAAAGAAAATACGATCGTCGAACTTCCGATCGGACGTCATTTAAACCATCGTCTAAAAATGGGCGTGCTGAAAGAAGGACGCTATGCTAAAAGCGCGTTTGCCAAGCTTGCTCTTTCTAAAAACGGTAAGTGCGAATTGATCGCCGCCAAACTTTTTACGGGGCGAACACACCAAATTCGCGTGCATTTAAGCGCGCTTTCGCGCCATATCTTAGGGGATAGTTTATACGGCTTTAAGAGCCAAAATGGTACAATCCCTAGAATTATGCTCCATGCGTATTGTGTCTATCTCATACACCCTCGTAGCGGACAACCCGTGTCGATTCAAGCACCGTTATGGGACGATATGAACGCATATTTAACAGATCATTTCATGAAGGACGAGATTAATGAAAAAATCACTTTGGACGGCATCGTTAGTTGCTTTAGCTCTCATGATCACTGGATGCGAAAAAACGCTTGAAACACCTAAAGAGCCGGTCGTCGATGCCTCTTTGGCACGTGTTGACGCTCTTCGAACGCTTCCGGGCTCTACGGAAGTCGGATTTGAATGGACACCCCTTTACGACGATCAGGTCGAAGGATACTATTTGTATCGCGTCGAAGGGAATTCGTTGAAAAAAATCGCAACGATTAAAGACAAATACGTTTCCCATTACGTTGATACGAAATTAGCACCCAATACGACGTACGCATATCGCATCAGCACTTATTCTCCCGACAAACACGAATCGGAACTCAGTGCAATCGCCGTGGTAACGACGACGGCAGCCGTTGCGAAAACGCCGACTATAGGCGGAATCGAGCCGGTTTCTTACGTCAAAGCCATCGGTGCGCTTCCAAGCCGCGTGAAGCTTATTTGGAGACCGCATGCCTCCGAAAACGTCGAGTCTTATATTATCGAACGTAACGAGTTCAAATCGACGAATTGGGAAGAGGTCGGTAAAGTGAAGGGCCGCTTGAACGCCGAATACATGGATAAAGGCTTACGCGATAATTACGTCTATCGTTACCGTGTGAGAGTCAAGACGTTTGACGACGTTGTTTCTAGACCCAGCGAAGTCGTAGAGGCGCAAACCAAAGCTCTTCCCGATATGATTACGGGGCTACGCGCAACGAGCGATCTTCCGAAAAAAGTTATTTTAACATGGAACCCTTCGACGACGAGCGACTTTACCCATTATAAAATTTACCGTTCTCCTACGACGTCGTTGCTGTACAGCTACTACGGTAAAACAACCAATACGGAGTTTGAAGACTACGTTAACGAAAACGGCAAAATTTATTACTATAAAGTCGTTGCCGTCGATAAAGACGGGTTAGAGTCCAAACAACAAGAGAGTCCGATTGCGGGCATGACGATGCCTTCGCTTGCCGCACCGGTTGCCAATGCGGTCAAGTATGACGGTCGAAGCGTTCGCCTTTCATGGGTAGGAGATCGCAATACGGTCAAATATACGATTATTAAAGAGTACAAATTAAACGGAGAGACGCGAAAACAGAATTTTACGGGTATCTTTGAACCTAATTATCAAGATATGGAAGTCTCTTCCGGCGTTGAATACGTTTACCATATTATCGCCATCGACAAATACGGTATCGCTTCTAATCCGTCCGATGCCGTCGTCGTTACGATACCGAAGGATTAAACGAGGATATGCCGAATTTTCATACCCGATCGTTAAAGCCTTTGCACTACCCGTGCACCTATCAAGATACGACGTTTCATTGGCAAGCGACGTCTCAAAAGGGCAATGTTTTGGTGCTGGCGACATGCCGCGGTGAAACGTTTATGCTCCGCGTTTCGCCTAAAGAAGCAGGCGGTTTTTTAGTGAAAGGCGATAAAGTTACCCGTCCGACGCAAGCCTCTTTTTTACAAAAAGCGTTGATCGATTTTCGAGATGCGAGCGATGCACATGTCAGTCATTCAAACATCGAACCGAAAAAGTTTCTCGACGTGAGATGTTCGGCGTATCTCAAAGAGATCGATTTTTTTGCCGATGCTTTTGATACGCAAAAAGAGATTTGGGTCGAGATCGGATTTGGAAGCGGAAGGCATTTGTTGCATCAAGCCAAAAAAAATCCACATGTACAGTTTATCGGATTGGAGATTCACAAGCCCTCTATCGAGCAGGTTTTGAAGCAATGCGAACTGCAATCGATAGACAATATTTTCGTCATTGATTATGACGCGAGACAGTTTATGGAGTTTTTGTCTTCGAACAGCGTCGGGCGTATTTTCGTGCATTTTCCCGTCCCTTGGGATAAAAAACCGCATCGGCGCGTTTTTTCCGCGGCCTTTATCGAAGAGGCACTTCGCGTCTTACATGTCAATGCTACGTTGGAGCTTCGAACGGACAGCGACGCTTATTTCTCTTTTGCGTTTGAACAGATGATGCAACTCTCGCGTGCGGATGTTCACGTTAAAAAAAATGCGGTTTTGGAAATTACGAGCAAGTACGAAGATCGTTGGCGCAAAATGGAGAAAGACATTTACGACGTCATTTTGCGTAATGAACAAGCTTCGCCCGACAAAGAGCGCATCGGTAGATTGGCGTTTGATTTTCATGTCGATTTTGCCCAAGTGCGTGAGGCATTCGAAGAGATTTTACGAAGAGGCGAGGGCTTTTTCGTCCATTTCGAAGAACTATTTACAATCGACGAGCACAGCGGGTTGATACGTCTCTCGTTCGGCGCAAACGAGCGGAACGAAAAGTGCTATATTTTTATCGATCACGCTACAATGCGTTATTTACCCGAGCGGGTGTTGGATACGAAAAGCAATCGTGCCGCACATACCTTAATTGAAGAGTGGTTCCATGGAATACGTCATTAAAGCAAGCGGGTTAAACATCGGTTACGAACGCGACGAACCCGTTATTACCGATGCCAATATGGCGATTAAAGCGCAAGAATTTGTTTTTATTACCGGTAAAAGCGGTAGCGGAAAATCGACGATTATCAAGTCGCTTTACGGCGAACTTTTACCCAATCACGGCGAGTTGAACGTGTGCGGCGTCGATTTTAGAAATATCGGCAGCTCGAAACTCAATCTTTTACGGCGGTATTTAGGCGTCGTTTTTCAAGATTATAAGCTTATCGACGAATGGACGGTGGAACAAAACGTAATGCTTCCTCTGATTATCGGAGGATTTTCCAAAAGCGTTTGCATTAAACAAGCGCATAAATTGCTCAAACATGTCAAATTGTTACATAAAATCAATAAATATCCCTACGAGCTGAGCGGCGGAGAGCAACAACGCGTTGCGATGGCGCGTGCCTTAGCGCACAATCCGATTTTGATTTTGGCGGACGAGCCGACCGGAAATCTGGATAGCTACTCCAGCGAAGTCATTTGGAATTTATTAAAAGGTGCCAAAGAGCATTTAGGTACGACGGTTGTCGTGGTAACGCACAATATTCCTTCAACTTTGGGAATTGACTATAAACACTACTTTTTAGAAGGCGGCGTTTTGCATGAAGTCAATTAGCAGCCATTTTTCCATTTTTATCTCAAGCTTTGTTCTGCTTTTTTCGTTTCAATTTACGAACGTCATTAAAAGTATCGTCAACGATTATGCTTCTAAAATCGTAAACGATTACGCAATTGTCGTTGTTTCGTCCGCTGAATTGAAAGAAGAAGAGTTGCAAAAACAGATTCCGGAGATTGAGTCGATTTCGGAAATTAGCAGTAAAAAGATTTTAGACCGATTGAAAAACGAGATGTCATCCAAAAATCTTGCTTTGCTTCAAGTAGCTCTCCCCAAATTTTACTCGTTGAAACTCGGGAGTTTACCCGATAAAAAACGCATCGAAACGATTAAGCAAAAGCTTTCGTCTATCACGACTATTTCGCGCGTCGAGACTTTTGCGAAAACGCATGAAAAAATGTTTAAGATGTTTTTATTGCTTCAAGCAATGGTCTATATTTTTACCTTTTTCGTTGCATGTATCGCCGTTTTATTGATCTTAAAACAGATCCGTATTTGGATTTACGAACATCAAAGGCGTATGGCGATTATGGCGCTTTTTGGGGCGTCTTTTTTTATGAAAAGTGCCATGTTGTACCGTATGACGCTTGTCGATACGCTTTTAAGCGCACTTTGCGTTTGTGCGTTTTACGACATCGTTCCCAGACTTCCGCTTGCCCAAGCCTATGCGGCAGAACTCGACGTTGTTTTACCGTCGTTTAACTGGCTATACGAAGGATCGGTTTTAGTGGGGGCGTCGTTCGTATTTGCTTTGATTGCGGTCAGTATCGTCGCGCGCAAGATAGGACGTGTATGAGACTTTGTTCCATCGTTCTTGCTCTCGTGCTGCCTTTAGCATGTATCGGCGCACCGAACACGACGCAAAAGATTACGGAAAAATCAAAAACCCTTGAAGAAAAGATGCAAACGGAAAAGCAATTGCACGGAAAGCTTCAAGACATCGCCAACGATATTATGAACGAAGAAAAAAATATCGAGAAGATTAAAGACAAAATCACCGATTTAAGCCAAAATATCAGCGAGTCGCAAGAAGCGGTTCAGCGCAAGTATGAATACCTCGATAAGTTGACCAAAGATACGCAACAGCTCTCCTCTTTAAAGAAGGATTTGGAGCAGAAAATTATTAAAATCATTGCCGAAGATTTTTCGTTTTATCTGGTTTCCGATAGCGATTATCTCGATAATGAAGACGGTATATTGGTGGATGAAGTGTTGCAGAAGATGGATACGATTATGCGTAAAGAGTTTAGTAAGCTTGCAAGCGATTACAAACTCATCAACGATCAAATTTATTCGCAAAGCCAAGAGATTAAAACGATTCACGGTGAAATTCAAAGCGCAAAAAGTAAAAAAGACGAATTGGTCGCTTTGGAAAAAAAACGTGAAAGTTCTATCGTCGCTTTGAACGCAAAGAAAGAAGACTATAAAAAACAGCTAGACGATATTCAAAAAGAGCGCGACGAATTGCGTGCGACCTTGGAAAAACTCAAAATTATTCAAGTGCAAGAAGAGAATCAACGTTTAGCCGAGAAAAATGCCGCCGCTAAACGCGATAAGGCACCGCAAACCGCTGCCGTCGGCGATACGGGCATTAAGCAAATCGGATCGTCGTATCAAAACAGTAACGTTAAGAAATACGTCGGAGAAAAGACGATTGCACCTTTGGATAGTTTTAGCGTCAAACGACGTTTCGGCGATTACGTCGATCCGATTTATAAGATTAAAATTTTTAACGAATCGGTCGTGTTAAGTTCTAATACGCCCGATGCGACGGTAAAAAGTGTTTTAAACGGCAAGGTGATTTTCGCAAAAGATACCGCATCGATGGAAAAAGTCGTTATCATTGAAAACGGCGACGATATTCATACCATTTATGCGCATTTATCGAAAATCGCTCCGACGATCGAAGTCGGACAAAAAATCAAAAAAGGCTATATCATCGGTCGGGTCGATAACGACTTGACGTTCGAAGTTACGCAGAAAAATTTCCACATCGATCCGCTGGAACTCATCGGCGCCAAATAACGTTTAAGAAGGCTTCTAGCTCTTTTTTGCTAAAATGAACAAATTTTCTATGCTTAGAAAAGAAAGGTTTACACACGATGCAGAAGAGAAAAAGGGTTTTAGTTAAGTTTTCCGGAGAAGCGCTTTCCGGAGATAACGGGTTTGGGATCGATACGTCTATTTTAAAATTTATTGCCGACGAAATCAAATCACTGGTCACGCACAATATCGAAGTCGGTATCGTAATCGGCGGCGGAAATATCATTCGCGGCGTGAGTGCCGCAAAAGACGGCATCATTAAACGTACCAGCGGGGATTATATGGGAATGCTCGCGACCGTCATCAACAGCGTTGCGATGCAAGAGGCGTTAGAACATGTCGGTATGGAAGTACGCGTTCAAAGTGCGATTAAGATGGAAGCGATTTGCGAAACGTTTATCGTCAGACGTGCTCAGCGCCATTTCGAAAAAGAACGTATCGTCATTTTTGCGGCGGGTACGGGCAATCCGTTTTTTACGACCGATACGGCGGCAACGTTGCGCGCTATCGAAATCGGGGCGGATATGATTATTAAAGCGACCAAGGTCGACGGCGTATACGATAAAGATCCTAAAAAATTTCTCGATGCCCAAAAACTACATGAATTAACCTATGATCGCGCTATGGACGATAGCATTAAGGTAATGGACGATACGTCGATCGCGCTTGCTAAAGACAACCATTTACCGATCGTGGTGTGCAATATGTTTGAAAAAGGCAATTTGCTCAAAATTATCGAAGGCAATTTAGACAATTGCTCTATTGTACGAAACAATCAAAAATAAATTAATACCAAGGAAAACGAATGCAAAGAATGGAAGAGATTACGGCAAAAGCTTTACAGTATGTAGGACAAGATCGCTATAAGCTGGTTTTATTAACGGCAAAAAGAGCCGATCAACTAGCTAACGGTGCCGAACCTTTAATTAAAGCGGATAAAAACAAGCAAAAATTTACGGACATCGCCCTTATGGAAATTGCCGAGGGAAAAGTTAAATTAGATGCGATTATCGACTAATCGTAAGTGAGGTAAATCTCTTTTGGAAGAGTTAATTGAAATCGTTAAAGAGTGTAAGGCCGCCGATCCCGCGATAGAGCTGTTGTACAAGTACATCAAGCCGACGCCCGATATCGAAAAAGCCGTCGCGTTTACGATAGAAAAGCACAAAGGTCAATACCGTAAAAGCGGCGAAGAATATGTGATTCATCCTATTTTAGTGTGCGTATTCGTAGCCTATCTCGGCGGTGACGAATCGATGATCGTCGCAGGGCTTTTGCACGATGTCGTAGAAGACACCTCCTGTTCGACCGAGGATGTTAAAGCGATGTTCGGCGAAGAAGTTCGCCATCTCGTCGACGGATTGACGAAAATCGTCGAAATTCGTGATGTGGAGTTGATCCCTTCGTCTTCCAACGAAAAAATGATCGCATCGGCTTTAACGTTTCGTAAAATGCTGATTGCTTCGATTCGGGACGTGCGGGTTTTGGTCGTCAAATTGTGCGATCGTTTGCATAACATGTTAACGCTCGGCGCACTTGATCCGTTGAAACAACGACGTATCGCCGAAGAGACTTTGGTCGTTTATGCGCCGATTGCGCATCGTTTGGGTATTTCGTCGATTAAAAATCTTTTGGAAGATCTGAGCTTTTATTACGTGATGCCTAACGAATATGCCAAAATCGACGGTTATATCAAAGAACACGGACAACAACTCCAACTCCGCTTGAACCATTTTATTTCCAAAATTAAAAATCATATGCTTCAAGAGGGCTTTATCGAAAGCGACTTTACGATTCAAAAACGCGTTAAGCATTATTACTCTATTTACTTGAAAATGCAACGAAAAGGCGTAACGATCGAAGAAGTGCTCGATCTTTTGGCAATTCGTATTATCGTGCGAACGCCGATCGATTGTTACCGTGCCTTAGGCATCGTTCATCAACATTTTAAACCGTTAATTTCACGCTTTAAAGATTATATCGCTATTCCTAAAGAGAACGGTTATCAAACGATTCATACGACCGTTTTTGATGATAAATCGATCGTCGAATCGCAAATTAGAACGTACGATATGAACAAAACGGCCGAATACGGCGTTGCGGCACATTGGAAATACAAATCGGGCGGGCTTAATCCAAAACTCGACTGGTTGAACGAACTGAACAATCAAAACGAAGAGATTGACAATATCGAAGACTTTTACGCCATCGCAAAAGATAACCTTTACAGTGAAGATATTGCCGTTTTTTCACCCAAAGGCGATATTTTTACCTTACCGAGGGGCGCTACGGTCTTGGATTTTGCGTACGAAGTTCATACGGAAGTCGGTACGTACGCCGATGAAGCGTACGTTAACAAACAAAAGGTTCCTCTTTTAACCGAGCTGAAAAACGGGGATATCGTTCGTATCGTGACTTCGAGTGAACCGAAATTTCGTTGCAGTTGGATCAATAGCGTTAAAACGGGCAAAGCCAAAAGTACGATACAAGCCAATTGTCGCCAAAAAATCAAAGAGATTAACCATAAAGCGGCGATTAAAATTCTCTCCAACGTCTTTGGCGTTACGGAAAACAAGGTCGAAGCATGGGTCGAGCAAGAGCATGCGACGAAGAAAATTTTTAAGATTGCGACCGATTCGATTTTTCTCCAAGACATTGCCAATACGTTGAAACTGTATGCGTTACAAGATACGTTGCTGTTTCCGCTTTTGAAAAAAGATCGTTACCATATCCGTAAACAGAAGTTTGAAAATATCGTAATTTATTCCAATCATCATATCTCAAACGTCTATTTTGATTACTGCTGCCATCCCAAACGCGGAGACGATATTTTAGGCTTTAAACGCGGAAACGATGTTTTCGTGCACCATAAATTGTGCGAACGTGCCGCCGGCTTGATGGAAGACAACGAGCCGATGGTTTTTGTGAAATGGACGCGTGAAGCTCCCGATCGCTATAAACTGATAGTTAGCCTTGAAAACAAAAAAGGCTCTTTAGCCGCCTTTTTAGCTTATTTGGCTAAAATGCAGATCAACTTAGTCACCATCGAGCTTGGAAAAAGCGAAGACGAAGGGCATGCGGATTATTTTGAAATGATCTTGGAACTGCCCGATAAAAACGTCGGTACCGTACGCGATAATTTAAGAGGGAAGTATCGCGTTATCGAATTTGTCTCGGTCAACGACGCTTATAAATAACGAAGAAGGAAAAGTATGAATCATCACGTAGAAAATGCGCTCAACGAGATTAAACGAGGGATCAGCGAGATCATTGATGAAGAGCGCGTGGTTAGCTTGGTTAAAAATTATTTTGAAAAAGGCGAGCGATTCTTGGTTAAAGTCGGCTTTGATCCGACGGCTCCGGATTTGCATTTAGGGCATACCGTCCTGTTACAAAAAATGGCGCTACTTCAAAAATTCGGCGCAACGATTCAATTTCTAATCGGCGATTTTACGGGTATGATCGGTGACCCGACCGGTAAAAACGAAACACGTAAAAAATTGACGCGCGAAGTCGTTCTTGCCAATGCCCAAACGTATAAAGAACAAGTTTTTAAGATTTTAGATCCCGAAAAAACCAACGTTATGTTTAACTCGGAATGGATCGAAGCGTTAGGTTCGGCAGGACTCGTGGAACTGACGACGACGTTTAACGTAGCGCGTATGCTAGAGCGCGAAGATTTCGAAAAACGTTACAAATCGCAAGCACCGATTTCGATCAGCGAATTTTTATACCCTTTATTGCAAGGTTACGACAGCGTCGCGATGAAATGCGACATCGAAATGGGAGGAACCGACCAAAAGTTCAATCTTTTGATGGGACGCCATTTACAACGCGCCTATAATATCGGAAAAGAGCAAGCCGTAATTATGATGCCTCTTTTAGAGGGCTTGGACGGCGTCAATAAAATGAGTAAATCTTTAGGGAATTACATCGGCGTTACCGACGAGCCTTCGGATATGTTCGGAAAAATGTTGAGCATTAGCGACACGTTAATGTGGCGTTACTACGAGCTTTTGAGTACAAAAACGCTCGAAGAAATCGCACAATTAAAAGCGGGAGTTTTAGATGGTTCGGTTCATCCAAAACATGCCAAAGAGGCTTTAGCGCAAGAGATCGTCACGCGTTATCACGGGTGCGATGCGGCGCAAGCGGCTTTGGAGTCGTTTAACCGCGTTCACGCGCAACACGAGATTCCGGAAGATATCGAAACGTTTACATGTAACGAATCGCCGATATGGATTGCGAAAGCCCTTGTCGACTGCGGACTCGAAACTTCGACGTCTCAAGCAAGACGCGACATTAAGCAAGGGGCGATCAAACTCGATCAAGTTCGTGTCGAAGACGAGCAACTTCAACTCGCTAGCGGTGAATACGTCGTGCAGGTAGGAAAGCGTAAATTTGTAAAATTAAAGGTGCAGTGATGGCGTTTCAACCTCTTACAATCGGCAAATATACCTTACAATATCCTATCGTTCAAGGCGGTATGGGATTGGGAATCAGCTGGGATAAGCTAGCCGGAAGCGTGAGTGCCGAAGGGGGCTTGGGCGTGATTAGCTCCATCGGTACGGGGTATTACGAAAATACGGCATACACGAAGAAAACGATCAATTCGCGTCCGTTTGATACCGAAAATTTTTATTCCAAAGAGGGCTTGAGTGCCATTATTCGCAATGCCCGTAAAATTTGCGGCGATAAAGCGTTGGCGGTCAATATTCTGTATGCGATTAACGATTACGATCGCGTGGTGAAAGACGCCTGTGAAGCCGGAGCGAATATGATTATTACGGGGGCGGGGCTTCCGACCAATTTACCGGAATTTACCGCAGATTATCCCGATGTTGCTTTGATTCCTATCGTCTCCTCTGCCAAAGCGCTTAAAATTATCTGTAAACGTTGGACGCAACGTTACAATCGACTTCCCGACGCTATCATCGTCGAAGGACCGCTTAGCGGAGGCCATCAAGGCTTTACCTACGAGCAATGCGCTATGGAAGAATACCAATTGGAAAATTTAATTGCTCCGATTTTAGAAGAGATTAAAGCTTGGGGCAATTTTCCGTTGATTGCCGCAGGCGGTATTTGGGATCATGACGATATTCAAAAAATGATGGATTTGGGAGCAAGCGGCGTTCAGATGGGAACACGCTTTATCGGTACGCACGAGTGCGATGCCGACTCGGTTTTTAAAGAGATGCTGGTAGATGCACGCCAAGAAGATATTCAACTCTTTAAATCTCCCGTCGGGTACCCTGCACGCGGTATCCGAAGTAACTTGATTCAAATGGTGGAAAAAAGAGAAGGCCCTGCGATTCGTTGCGTCAGCAATTGCGTGAGCCCGTGCCACCGCGGTCAAGAAGCTAAGGCGGTCGGATATTGTATCGCCGATCGTTTGTTCGATGCGTACGCGGGTAAAAAAGAGACGGGACTTTTCTTTACCGGAGCAAACGGTTACAAACTGCATGAAATTATCAGCGTCAAAGAACTTATGGCAAAGTTGGTGTATGGGGAAACACATTAAAACTTTTTTCTTTTTTCTGTTGACATGTTTGACGCTTTACGCAGCACCCAATTACATGCAACAGTTGGAAAGTTATGACGCAAAGATCAATCAGCAAACCGGAAACGACGAACTTTTAAGGGTCTTTCACGGACTTAAGGCCGTTTACATTCAAGCGATTATCTCAGGAGATAACGCGTTGAAAAAAGAGACGTTGGAGCGTTTGATTAAAACGGCCAAGATTCTTAAATTGGATGCTTCAAAGTACGAGTCCGAACTTGCGACGATGGGAAAAGAGACGAAAAACGCTTCTTCCGCTACGACGACGTCAAAATCTTCCAAACCGACGCCTCCTCCTCCGGCGGCGGAAGAGAGTTTAGTCGGCGAGTCGCCTAAAGTAGAAACTGCCTCGTCATCGTTGCCGAAACCGACGGGCTCTTTTAAAAGCGAGCCGGAGAGCAAGCCCTCTTTTGCGTCAACGACACATGTCTCTTCGTTACCCAAGACGTATCGCGGTAAAAACGTATTACAACATGTCAACAGCGATAACGATGAAGTCGTACTTGAATTCGGGGAGGAAGTAGCGGAAAAGAGCATCAAAGTCTTTGTGCTTAAAACACCGCCTACCTATAAAAAGATCATCGATGTTCCAGGAGTCGTCCTCAATGCTCCGATTGCGATCAAAACGCCCTCAACGTTGCAAGGATTGAAAATTAGTCAATTTAGCGACGATACGATTCGTATCGTTTTAGACGTCGATCAATCGCTTGAAACCTATGTGAGCGTGCTTTCCAATCAGTTGATTTTTTCGCTTGGAAAACAACCGATTTTGACGCAAAAAAAGATAACGCCTCCGCCGACAAGCAAGAGTGCCGAGACAACGCCTTTACCTTCGCAAAAAAATCCTAGCGCGAGCGTGAAGGAAAAAGAAACGCCTCAAAAAGCACCGACGGTAACGACGACGGAGCCTTTAGCGAGTAAAACAACGGCTAAAACCAATAAACGCAATAAAACAATCGTCATCGATGCGGGGCACGGCGGCAAAGATGCCGGTGCTATCGGTTATAAGCAACGTATGGAAAAACATCTGGTTTTGGATATGGCACTGCAATTAGGGCAAGAGCTCAAATCCCGCGGATATAAAATCTATTTTACGCGTCAAAGCGACGAGTTTATCAACCTTCGAGATCGTACGAAAGTCGCGAACGATAAAAACGCCGATTTGTTTATTTCATTGCATGCCAATGCCGCGCCGAACGAGGCAAAAAAACTCTCGATGAAAGGATTGGAAACGTTTTTCCTCTCACCCGATCGTTCCGAGCGATCTAAAAACGTTGCCGCTTTGGAAAACCAATCGGATATGGAAGAGATGGACTTTTATTCGAAAGAGACGTTTTTGAACGTTCTCAATCGCGAAAAGATCGTTTTATCCAATAAAGTTGCGATCGATGTGCAATCGGGCATGTTAAAAAGCGTTCGAAAAAAATACAGCGTCGAAGACGGCGGCGTCAGAGAAGCACCGTTTTGGGTTTTGGTCGGAGCGACGATGCCTTCCGTGTTAATAGAATTAGGTTATATCAGCAATCCTGACGAAAGTGATAACCTGTTCAACCCTCAGTACCAAAAGCACTTGGTGGAAGGTATTAGCAACGGTATTGATCGCTATTACACGAACAATCCGTGACGACTTTGCCTCTTTGCACGGCTTCGTGTTTAAAATAGTCCGACCACTGTTGCACAAGGGCACGATTTGCGTGTGCAAGATAGATTTCTACGATACGTTTTTCACCTACGAATCGCGGTAGCGAAGAGAAATCTAACTCCGGCGGTAGGGCTTGCATTATGTCGATTAAATCATTTTCGGCGGCTTCGACGATAAACGTTTCGCTGTAAGGTTGCGGCTGATTCGGAAAATGGGTATTGAGAGCTTCTTGCACCATCGGCCATGCCATCGATGGAAATCCCGGAGTGAAAAAGAAGCGGCGAGAGAGTGAAAAACCCGGTACGTTATTGACGACGTTGTGTAGAAGCTCAGCCCCTTTTGGGAGCATCGCCATAGCGATACGATGCGGATATGCCTCTTCTTTGAACTGTTTTTCGATGCATTCTTTTGCTTTGACATGTAAGCATAAAGGCTCTTGCGTAAAGACTTCGGCGGCGATGGAACGCGTTAAATCATCAGGCGTCGCACCGATACCCCCAAAACAAAAAAGAACGCTCTTCGTATCGCGTAAAACGGTCTCGAAGCAATTGCGGATCAATGATTCTTCGTCGCGAATGACGAAGTTGGCATGGTGAAGAAGTCCTCGGTTGCGTAATTCTTGATTGATAAAGGCGAAGTGTTTGTCTACTCTGCGAGCATTCAGCAACTCGGTACCGATGATCACAGAGTAGAAATGAAGCATTTTAGATACGGCTTTTAACGAAGCTTTCCATTTCGTTGACAATCTCTTCGATCGTACGTTCACCGTTAATCGTATGTAACAGATTTTTGGCACCGTAAAAAGCTTGAATGCCGGCTAAAGGTTCGGTATACACTTTCATACGGTTTTGAAAGACTTGCACGTTGTCATCTGCACCGCGTGCACGTCCTAAAACGCGATCGCATGCGACTTGTTCGCTCACTTCGACTTCGATAACATTGACGAGTTTTACCGTCGTCTCTTTTTCCAAAATAGCGTCAAGTGCTTTCATTTGTTCGTCCGAACGTGGGAAACCGTCGATTAAGATAACGTCTTTCGGGCTATTTTTAATCGCGCCGACGATAGTGTTAATGACGATATCGAGCGGAACAAGATTGCCCGCACTAACAAAAGCGTCGATGGTTTTTCCAAGCTCGCTTCCTTTTGCCACTTCGTCGCGGAGAAGTTCTCCTGTGGAATAATGCGCAATACTCTCGCTATTTTTTTCGGCGATAAGGCTTGCATCGGTCGTTTTACCGCTTCCGGGAGCTCCGATAATTAAAAACAGTCTCTTCACTGGCACATCTCCTTTATTTGATTTTTTCACGAAGGCGAATACCCAAGTCGCGTAATTGATCGTTTTCGACCGCACTTGGAGCACGCGTTAGAAGGCATTGGGCTTTTTGTGTTTTCGGGAACGCGATAACGTCGCGAATACTCTCGCTTCGCGTAATCAGCATCATCATACGATCAAGTCCGATCGCCAAGCCGCCGTGAGGCGGTGCCCCGAATTTGAGCGCGTCGAGTAAAAATTCAAATTTCTCGTGTGCCTCTTCATCGCTGATACCCAAAAGATTAAAGACTTTTTGTTGAATCTCTTTTTTATGAATCCTAATACTTCCGCCTCCCAGTTCCACGCCGTTTAGAACGACGTCGTATGCGATGGATTCCATCTCGTCGATCGGCGTATTGTCGATGTCTTTTGGCATCGTAAAAGGGTGGTGCAAGGCTTTGGCTTGGCCGTTTTCAACTTCGAACATCTCAAAATCGACGACCCAAACGAATTCAAACGTATCTTTAGGAATAATGCCCATTTGTTCGGCAAGGAAAATACGGAATCGACCCATATAATCGAGTACGACTTTTTTATCGCCGGCACCGAAGAAGACGGCATCTCCTACATGTAAGTCTGCCGCATCGATAATCGCTTGAAGATCCGCTTCATCGAAAAACTTCGTTAAAGGTCCTTTGAGTCCGTCTTCTTTCATTTGAAAGTAACCCAAGCCTTGTGCGCCGAATTTTTTCACGTACTCTTCAAATCCTTGCATTTGTCGTTTGGAAAAGATGGTGTCGCCGTTTGGAACTTTAAGTGCTTTAATGCGGTTTTTCTTCGTGTCTTTGGCGATAGAGCTGAAAATTTCGTTTTTACATCGTGCAAAAATATCGATGACGTCGATCATGGAGAGGTCGTAACGAAGATCGGGCTTGTCGGAGCCGTATCGCTCCATCGCTTCTTTGTAACGAATGCGGTTAAACGGAATAGAAATCTCGTATCCGCAAGCATGAAAGACGTCTTTGAGAAGGTTTTCCGTCACGCGCATGACGTCTTCTTGCGTACAAAAGCTCATTTCGATGTCGATTTGGGTAAATTCAGGTTGGCGATCCGCGCGTAAATCTTCGTCGCGGAAACATTTGGCGACTTGAAAATAACGATCAAATCCCGCACACATCAACAATTGTTTAAAAAGTTGGGGAGATTGCGGGAGCGCGTAAAATTCACCGTTGTGAACGCGACTGGGTACGAGATAATCGCGCGCACCCTCCGGCGTCGATTTGGTCAAAATCGGCGTTTCGACTTCCAAAAAGCCTTGCGCATCCAACGAATTACGTACCGCAACGGTTGCCTTACTTCGAAGTTTAAATATTTCATACGCTTTAGGATTGCGCAAGTCGAGGTAGCGGTATTTTAGACGTACGTCTTCTCCGACGTTGTTGTCGCCAATAACAAACGGAACGGTTTCGCTCACGTTTTCGATGATTAATTCGTCGACGACGATTTCGATTTTGCCCGTTTTAAGGCGCGGGTTTTCAAGCCCTTCGCCTCTGGCGCGTACTTTACCTTTTGCTTTGAGCACAAACTCGTCTCTGACGCGTGCGGCAATGTCGTGAGCGCGAACGCTATCGGCAGGGTCGCACACCAATTGTACCAATCCCGATTTATCGCGAAGGTCGATAAATATAACGCCTCCGTGATCTCTATTACTGTTGGCCCATCCGCAAACTTCTACGATTTCGCCGATATTGGCGACATCTAAATCCGTACAATAATGACTTCTCAATTTTTCTTCCTAACATAGGTCGTTTTTTAAAGCTCTTAGTATAGCTAAAAGTAACTTGTCTTTAGTTTATTTTAGAGGCGATTACTCTTTTTTGTGGTACAATCCTCGAGCATATGGTTTTTAATTTGTGAGGATTCGGGGTAGCATGAACAATGTAATGATTTGCCTAGAGCTAACGCTTTTAGCCGTAGGAGCTTTTTTTTTAATACGATCTCTTCGACCTATTAATCAGTTAATTTTAGATTTGACGGATCAAAAGCTGATTCGCCAGTGGAAAACTTTGAGTGTTTTGATTCTCTCTTTTTTGATCGGCTATCTGGTTTTAGGGTACGATCTTTGGGTTCACAAAGACAACTCTTCGTTTATCTCGGTCATGATCGCTTTGGTGCTTTTCTTAGGCGGTACGTTTGTTTTTTTGGTCGGACAATTGGCACTTTATACCGCGAACGATATGAAACATTTAGCTCTTTTGCAGCAAGAAAGTATTACCGACGGCTTAACGAGACTTAAAAACAGACGCTATTTCGATCAACGTCTCTCCGAAGAAGTCGCTCTTTCCAAGCGTTATAAACTTCCTTTGAGCTTGATTCTCGTCGACGTGGATTATTTTAAAAAAATCAACGACGTTTTCGGGCATACGGTTGGAGACGAAGTATTGAAAAACCTGTCGAATATTATTATGGAGACCGTACGCGACAGTGACGTTGTAGCTCGCTACGGCGGTGAGGAAATCGTCATTATTACGCCCAACACCGATAAAAAAGAGGCGTCGCTTTTGGCGGAGAGATTACGCGAGAAAGTTGAAAAAACCGTGATGGTAACCGTCGAAACGACACAAGAGGTTGTACAAGCGACGATTAGTTTAGGTGTTTGCGCCTTGAGTCATGTGATTTTAGATAAAGAAGCGCTGCTTGAAGAGACCGATCAAGCCCTTTATTTAGCAAAAAAATACGGACGAAATCGCGTCTCTATCAGCAGTTGGTAGGAAAATTTCCTACCGTTACATCCGTGTTAAGCGCGTTACGATTTGATCGATACTATCGGAAAAGAGACCGTATAAAAAGGGCTCCAAGTCTTTAGAGTTGTACGAAGGCGCGATCCATTTGCTTCCTTTTTGTTTAAAGTTTTGCGTGATCACTTCGTCACCGCGTCTTACGATAACTTCGATTTCAATTTCGCCGTATAAATTTGCATCGAAATTTTTGTCGTTATAAACGAGTTGGATATTTTTAAGATAAATTTCCGCGACCAAAGATGCCGCTTGTGCGGAAGCGTCGGTGTTGAAACCAGCAAGGTTCAGCGCGTAGCCAAGACCTTCTTTATAGCGATCTTCAAAGTTGACGTTGCTGTAAAATTGGGTTAAAGTGTCGCCTTTTTGTTCGACGTAACCGATGACTTTTTTATCGGCTCGAAGGTCTTTAACGAGTCTGACATAGACCGTTTTTTTCTCTTTGCTAACAGGGCCTTTGTACTCGGCTTTATACGATTCGAGGTTCAAAGCTTCATTTTTATACGTACAACCGCTCAAAAGCAAGAGCATCATACCCATAAAAAACAGTAAGGTTTTCATGTTTTCTCCTAGTGATATTTGGCGCGAATTATAACATAATCGATGATTAATAAAATACAAGGTAGAATGAGTTTCCATGAAGATAACACAACACAATCAACTTTTATCGGCTATTACGTGCGTCGGACTGACAAGCAAACCTAATGACGCGTCGCTTCGTATTTTCGTCGACGAAATTCGCGGGGCATTGCACCGACGAGGTGTTTCGTTACTGATCGACGAAGTGAGCGCACAAACGCTCGGATTGGAAGGAACGCCTTTTGATACGATGTGCGCTCGAAGCGATTTTCTCATTTCGCTCGGTGGAGACGGTACGCTAATTTCGTTGTGTCGTCGTAGCTTTGCGTATCACAAGCCCGTGTTAGGCATTTACGCCGGACAACTGGGCTTTTTGACGGATATTCAAACCGAAGAGATTAGCCCTTTTATCGAAGGACTTTTTACCGGAAATTACCGTATCGATACGCGTATGATGTTGGAAGTCTCCCTACACGCCAAAGGGCATATCCAAAAAGCGGTTGCGTTTAACGACGTTGTCGTGTCGCGTTCCAAAATCTCTCACATGAGTACCGTACGCGCTTACGTCGACGGGCATTTATTTAACACCTATTACGGCGACGGCGTTATCGTCTCGACGCCGACCGGCTCGACCGCATACAACCTTTCCGCCGGAGGTCCGTTGCTCTATCCGTTGACCGAAGCTTTGATTTTAACGCCGATTTGCCCGCATTCGCTTACGCAACGTCCTTTGGTTTTGCCGGTTGATTTTGAAATTTCGTTAGAGAGCGAAGACGATACGGTCGTCGTTATCGACGGGCAGGAGACGTATAGTATGAACGATTTTGATCGCATCAGCGTTAAGATCGCCAAAAAGGGTGCACGGTTGATTCACCGTTTGGAGCATGACTATTTTGACGTGTTGAAAAAGAAGTTACGTTGGGGGCACATGTGATAGAGCGATTGTTGTTAAAAAACCATCTTTCGTTTGAGGCGTGCGAGCTCGAGTTTCAAAACGGCTTGATCGTTTTTACGGGGCCTAGCGGCGCGGGTAAATCGGTTTTAATGCAAGGGATGCTGAGCGTATTCGGTTATGGCGAAGCACAAGCCGACGTTATCGAAGCGACGATTACTCAAAAGCTCGGTTTGGAAGCGTTCGGTTTTGAAGAAGAAAGCCCCAACGTGTTTAAATTTTTGAAAGCCAAAAGTGCGCGCTATTTCATCAATGCACAAAGCGTTTCCAAAAAAGCTCTTTCAGACATTTCGCGTACGTTTTTAAATTCTTTGGGCGTTAAAGACAGTAGCGAATTCGACACGAAACGCTTAATCGAACTTTTAGACGGCGTTTGCGCTTCGCATGAAGCAACGCACCTTCAAAACGTGGCGCATTTTCAAACGCTTTTTCAAGAGTACGTTACCTTAAAAAACGAGCTTGAAAGCGTGGAAGCCGAAGAAAAAAAAATTGAAGATCTAAAAGAATTTGCTCGTTTCGAAATTACTAAAATCGATGAAGTGTCGCCTAAAGTCGGTGAAGACGAAGAATTGCTTTCGTTTAAGAAGTCGCTTTCTAAAAAAGAAAAAATCGAACAGGCGATGCAAAAAGCCTCTGAAATCTTTGCTTTAGAATCAAGCGTTTACGAAGCACTGCATCTTATGGAAGTGGACGCCGCGTTTTTCGATGCGTGTATTAACGAATTGCGTTTGATTTTTGAAAAACAAAGCGACACTCTAGAAGCCTTGGAAGAGATTGACGTCGAAAATTTACTCGATCGCATCGAAAAAATTTCCCAATTGAAAAAACGCTACGGTTCGATCGAAGGCGCGTTAGAACACCGCACAAAACGCCAAGAAGAGTTGGCGCGTTACGAAAATATAGCGTTTGAAAAAAGCCGCTTGGAAAAAGCTCTTGCCAAATACGAAAGCGATGTCACGGCTTCGGCGCAGGTTTTATCTCACAAAAGACGCTTACATGTAAGCGCGTTGCAAGAACATTTGAACGCCTATTTATCCCAACTTTACATGCCGCCTTTAAGCGTAAACATGCAAGAGGGGACTTTAAGCGAATACGGTTGCGACGTCGTTCAAATCGCTTTGGGCAAAGTGGATTTGAAGAAAATCAGTTCGGGTGAATACAACCGTTTGCGGTTGGCGTTTTTAGCGGTGCAAAACACGTTTCTACTCTCTGGCGGAGGTGTTTTAATCTTGGACGAGATCGACGCCAATTTGAGCGGAAAGGAGTCTATGAGCGTTGCCAACGTCTTAAAGCAACTGTGTACGCGGTACCAAATTTTTGCGATTTCGCATCAGCCGCAACTCTCTTCACGTGCCGATCAACACTTCTTGGTTGCGAAGCAAGGATCGACTAGCTCGGTAAGAGAACTGCAAGGCGAAGAGCGAATGGAAGAACTTGCCCGCATGGTCAGCGGCGAACATGTTACCGATGAGGCAAAACAGTTTGCTAGAACCCTTCTTGAAAGTGCAAAATCGTAACAACTTTTTCAGTGCTTCTTTTTTTATTCTTCTAAAATCATACGAATATCATACCGTTCTTTTACTCTGCGTGTAGAGTTTACATTCAAAAGGAGGTACGTATGCAAACTTGGCAACAAGTTTATGCACCTATCGGTGGAAGTTTAGGGTTATCGGCACTCGTGGCGTTAATTCCGATTGTGTTTTTCTTTATGGCGTTGGCCGTTTTTCGAATGAAAGGGCATTTGGCTGCGACGATTACGTTGGCATTGTCGATGATCGTTGCCGTCGTTGCTTTCGGAATGCCTACGGGTATGGTGGTTTCATCCGCCGCATACGGGTTTTTGTTCGGATTGTGGCCGATTGCTTGGATTATCGTCGCTTCCGTTTTCTTGTACAAATTGACGGTTAAAAGCGGACAATTCGGCATTATACGTAACTCTATCATTTCCATTACGGAAGATCAGCGTATTCAAGTTATTTTGATCGGTTTTTCTTTCGGAGCCTTTTTGGAAGGTGCCGCCGGTTTTGGCGCTCCGGTCGCGATTACGGCGGCAATTTTGGTCGGTCTCGGATTTGCTCCGCTTTACGCCGCCGGCCTTTGTTTGATTGCCAATACCGCTCCTGTCGCATTTGGCGCCTTGGGTATTCCTATTTTGGTTGCGGGCAAAGTAACCGGCATCGATCCGTTTTTGGTCGGCGCGATGGCGGGACGTCAATTGCCGTTTCTTTCAATCATTATTCCGTTATGGATCGTAGCGATGATGGACGGTTTTAAGGGCGTAAAAGAAGTGTGGCCTGCGGCACTTGTTGCCGGCGGAAGTTTTGCGTTTTCGCAATACGCGACGTCAAACTTTATCGGACCTGAGTTACCGGACGTTACATCGGCGATCATTTCTATCATTGCTACGACCGTTTTCCTCAAATTTTGGAAACCTAAAAATATCTTAAAAGGTCACGTATCCGCCGAATTGGAACGTGAGACGCAAAAAGCACATACGGGTGGGGAAGTTTTAAAAGCATGGTCTCCGTTTATCATTCTTTCGATGATGGTTACGATTTGGACGACCAACGCGTTTAAAGCCTATTTTGCCAAAGGTGCGATTATGGCGGGGACGATTTTCAACTTTGAATTTAGTTCTATCAGCAACGCGATCTTTAAAATGGCACCGATTGTCGCTAAACCGACGGCATTCCCCGTAATTTATACGTTTAACCCGATTTCGGCAACCGGAACGGCCATTTTCTTTGCCGCAATTATCTCGATGTTTATTTTGCACGTCGATATGAAAACGGCGGTAAAAACGATGGGCGAAACCCTTTTTGAGTTGAAATGGGCTATCTTGTCGATCGGTATGGTTTTAGGGTTTGCGTTTGTGATGAACTATTCGGGTATGTCGACGACGATGGCGTTGGTATTGGCGAATACGGGCTTCTTATTCCCGTTCTTTTCTCCGATTTTGGGATGGTTGGGTGTTTTCCTTACCGGGTCGGACACCTCTTCCAATGCGCTTTTCTGCGGCTTGCAACAATCTACAGCACACCAATTGGGCTTAAACGAGACCTTAATGGTTGCGGCGAATACCACGGGCGGCGTCTGCGGCAAGATGATTTCTCCGCAATCGATTTCCATCGCATGTGCGTCTGCCGGTATTGTCGGAAAAGAGTCCGATCTCTTCCGATTTACGGTTAAGCACAGCTTGGTGCTAGTCGTGATCATGGGGATTATGACGATGGCGCAAGCGTATGTTTTAACATGGATGGTTCCGTAAATTAACCTTTTTGCGACGGCGGATTCCTCCGCCGTCGCCTTCTTTTAGAAAACTCCCAATGCTTTTATGTTACAATCAAAAATCCAACGAACGTTAATGCCCTCAATTAGGATTTTGAATGTCGCGTGAAAAAATACTCATCGTCGAAGACAATAAAGCACTCTCAAAACTGATCGTTAAAAAAATGCAATCCAGCCTTGATTTTGACATCGATGCCGCGTATAGCTACGAAGAAGCGTTGGCATTGGTTGAAAAAGAAAAAGACTATTTCGTGGCTCTTTTGGATTTGAATCTGCCCGATGCGCCGGAGGGCGAAGTGGTCGATATGATTTTAAGCCATAAGATTCCTTCCATCGTTCTGACCGGTTCGATGGATCACGAGACGCGCGAAAAAATCTTAAAAAAAGAGGTTATCGATTACGTTCATAAAGGCAATATCGACGACGTGAATTATATTTTTTCGCTGATCGAACGCCTGCATAAAAATCGCGACGTTAAAGTGCTTGTCGTCGACGATTCGATTGTTGCTCGTGCACAAATTAAAGATTTTTTACAACGGCATATGTTTAAAGTGCTTGTGGCGGCACACGGCGAAGAAGCTTTGGCGTTTTTAGAAGACAATCCGGATATTAAACTGATTTTGACGGACTATTTAATGCCCGTTATCGACGGCGTGGAATTAACGAAAGAGGTACGCAAACGTTATTCGAAAAACGAACTGTCCATTATTGCGATGACCGCTAGCAACGCGGAATTGATTTCGGCGCATTTTTTAAAAATCGGCGCGAACGATTTTATCAATAAGCCTTTTAGTCAAGAAGAGATTACATGTCGTATCGACAATTCGCTGGACGCATTGGAATATATCGCTACGATTAAAGCTATGGCGCAAAGCGATTTTCTGAGCGATTTGGCAAACAGGCGTTTTTTCTTTGAGCAGATGCAACACTATTTTAAAGAGGCGAAAGAGCACAGCGAACCTTTTGCTCTGGGATTGATCGACATCGATCAGTTCAAACAAATCAATGATACTTTAGGGCACCGCATCGGCGACGCCGTGATTGTTGCCTTGTCCGAACAGCTGAAAAACCATTTTTGCGATAATGCTTTTATTTCGCGCTTCGGCGGCGATGAGTTTTGCGTCGTGCTCAAACAGTGCGACCCCAAAAAAGCGTTAGCCTATTTTGTTAAATTTACCGATGTCGTATCGCATTTAGCGATCAGCGTACCGGAAACAAAATCTTTACATGTCAGCGTTTCGATCGGCGTGACGTTTAACGACGTCGGTTCCCTCGAAGAGATCGTGCATTTAGCCGATCAAGCGCTTTATAAAGCCAAACAAAACGGGCGCAATCGCGTGGAAGTCGCTTAATGATCATCGATACCCATTGTCATTTGGACGATACGCAATTTGCGGACGATTTGGATGAAGTCGTTTTACGGGCCAGCAAAGGCGGCGTGAAAGGCATCGTGATTCCGGGTGCGGAGATCCATGATCTTGAGCGCGCCCAAACTCTGGCACATCGCTACGAACATATTTTTTTTGCGGCGGGGGTGCATCCATACCATCATGATCAATACGACGAAACCGTTTTGCGCCGCTTTTTAGAAGATGAAAAATGCATTGCGATAGGTGAGTGCGGATTGGACTATTTTCGCTTACCCGAAGAAGCTGAGGCTATGGTTAAGGAAAAAGAGCGGCAAAAAGAGATTTTTCGATGTCACGTGCGTTTGGCAAAAGAGCTCCAAAAACCCCTCATCGTACACATACGCGACGCAAACGACGATAGCAAACGTATTTTATTGGAAGAAGATGCGGGTGTTATCGGCGGTATTTTGCATTGCTACAATGCCTCCAAACATTTGCTCGATTTAGCCGATCACGGGTTTTATTTCGGTATCGGCGGCGTCTTAACGTTTAAAAATGCCAAGAGCCTTGTTGAAGTTTTACCGTTAATTCCAAAAGATAAGCTTTTGATCGAAACCGACGCTCCTTACCTAACGCCGGTGCCTTTTCGAGGGCAGAGAAACGAGCCTTTTTACACGCGATTGGTTGCTGAGAAGATGGCAGAGGTTTTAGAGATGAGTGTTACGGATATACACGATTTAACCACAAAAAATGCTCTTTTTCTCTTTAAAGCTTTAGAAAAGATAAAGTTTGATACAATCTAAAGATAACATCAAGCAAAAACGACACGAAAAGGAGAGGCATGTACAAGGTTATCGTAGCCCTTTTTTTAATCTTTCAGAGCCTGCATGCTTTCTTAAGCACCGATAACACCGACTACCAACAACAACTAACCGCTCTTAAAAATTTCGATCTTCCCAACACTTTTTTAAAAGATTCTATTTTTATCTCCATGAAAGAAGATGCCGAGACGTATAAAACCAAACACTTTCTCAAAACGCTTGAAAACGGCGATAAATTTATTCCGATTTTACAAAAAATGATGCAAGAAGCCGGCGTTCCTTCCGAATTTTTATACCTTGCGATGACGGAATCGAGTTTCAATCCATACTCTTCTTCTTCGGCAAGGGCTTCGGGTATCTGGCAATTTATTCCGGCAACGGCCAAACTCTACCGTTTAACCAACGATAGTTTTGTCGATTACAGGCGCGATCCGGTTAAATCGACCGAAGCCGCTATCGCCTATTTGAAAAACTTACACGGCATGTTCGGCAAATGGTATCTTGCCGCGTTAGCGTATAATTGCGGAGAGGGAACGGTTTCCAAAGCCATCGAAAAAGCCGGAACGGACGATATTAACGTTTTATTGGACGAGCATAAAAAATATTTACCCAAAGAGAGCCGACTGTATATTCGTAAAATTTTGATGATGAGCTATATCTCTAACAGCACCGACGTGATGCTCGATAACGGTTCAGAGTACCTTCTAAACCGTGCCAACAATGCTACGTTCGTTAAAGTGAGCGTCAAAGGCGGTACGTCGCTTAAAGATATTGCGGAAAGCATGAGCATATCGATGAGCGAGCTTAAAGCTTACAATCCTCACCTGAAGCACGCTTTTACTCCGCCCGTGAATACCGAAAGTTACGTTTACATTCCGCAAGATCGTCAAATTGCCTTTACGCAAAACTTCGATACGACGAAAGAACCCCAAAAGTATGCCCTTTACGTTGCCCAGAAGGGTGATTCGTTAGATAAAATCGCACAAAAATACGGTACGGCATCGCAAAAACTGATCGAACTCAACGGTTTAAAAAGTGCCGCGCTCAAACCGAAAACCGAACTCATCGTTCCTTTAGGAGCTCCGAAAGCGTCTACGTCTTTGATGCAAGAAGCGGTTTACATCGCGAAAGCGGGTGAATCTATGGAGAGTATTTCTAAAAAATACGCTATTTCCCTCGATATGCTTTTAAAAGCGAATCATAAAAAAGAAGCTTTGGTGAAAGCGGGAGAGAGTATTGTTATTCCGAAACGTTAGTGCCTTTAGCCTTCTTATGCTTGCGTGCATTTCGTGTTTTACGGGATGTTCTTCGCGTAGTTCGTATGTACATACGCCTCGAGGGGCAAGCGGTTCTAGCGAAGAAGCGGCTTCCATTAACAACTCCCCCGCAATGCACCGGGCCACGATGCGACCCTATACGATCGACGGAAAAACTTACTATCCGACGATGGTCAGCGTCGGGGATTATTTCAGCGGCGTGGCAAGCTGGTACGGCAAAGATTTTCACGGCAAAAAAACCTCAAACGGCGAAGTGTATAACATGTACGATTTAACCGCCGCGCATAAAACCCTTCCGATGAACACGATGCTCAAAGTGACCAACCTTAAAAACAATAAAAGTATCGTCGTACGCGTCAACGATCGAGGGCCTTTTGTGGGTACGCGTATTATCGATCTTTCTTATACGGCGGCTTCGAGGTTGGAGCTCGTCGCTAACGGTACGGGTCCTGTAGGATTGGAAGTCATCGGTTTTGCAGGCGTCGTCGCACCGGCGGGTGCGCCTAAAGAGAGTGTCGTAGAGAGCGATTATTTTATTCAAATCGGTGCGTTTAGAAGCAAAGAGGGTGCCGCACGGTTTGCTCAAAGCAATATGAATGTTAATAATCGCTACAATGCGGTCGTGAAAGAAGGAACGTTTGAAAATCAGCCGATCTATCGCGTCTGGTTGAAAGGTTTCGGGAGTGAAGCGGAAGCCTCCGATTTTATTGCAAAAGGGCAATTTAAAGGCTCATTTATCGTAAGGGAATAACATGATAAAAACCGTAGAACGCATTACGAAAGAGACGAAGATTCGCGTCGAGCTCAATTTAGAAGGAAGCGGACAATCTTCTATCTCAACGGGTATCGGCTTTTTCGATCATATGTTGGAAGCATTTTCGAAGCATTCTCAGATCGATTTAACCCTTACATGTCAAGGCGATACGTATATCGATTTTCATCATAGCGTCGAGGATATCGGAATCGTTTTGGGACAGGCGCTTAAAGCCGCGATCTATCCGATCGAAAAGGTAGAACGATACGGTAATGCCGTCGTCGTTATGGACGAAGCGGCGGTCGAATGCGATTTGGATTTGAGCAACCGCGCTTATTTAGTTTACGAAGTAGACGCGGAAGGAAAAGTCGGCGAATTCGACGTTGAATTAGCCGAAGAATTTTTTAGAGCCGTTGTGCAAAATGCCGCTTTGAGTGCGCACATTATCGCACGACGCGGCAGAAACAAACACCATCTTTTGGAAGCGGCTTTTAAAGCGTTTGCGGTCGCTCTGAGACGCGCTTTGGTCAAAAACGAACGTGCGGGCATTCCAAGTACAAAGGGCGTTTTGTGATTGAACTTTTAGTGTTTGACGTCGACGGTTGTTTGACGGACGGCGGAATTATGTACGGTAACGGCGATCAGGAAGAATTTAAAGTTTTTAACGTCAAAGACGGATTTGGAATTGTCGCATGGATGAAACTCGGGAAAAAGAGCGCGATTATTACCGGACGCGGTTCACGTGTCGTGGAACGCCGTGCAAAAGAGCTCGGCATCAGCTATTTGTATCAGAACGTGAAAAACAAAAAAGCGGTTTTAGAAGAGATTCTTCGTGCCGAAAATCTCTCTTTTGAAAATGTTGCCGCTATCGGCGACGATCTTAACGACTTAGCACTCTTGCGTTCGGTGGCTCTTTCGTTTGCGCCCAACGATGCGCTTCCTTCGGTCAAACAAGAGGTCAGCGTCGTTTTATCTCGCAACGGAGGTCACGGTGCGGTACGTGAGATGATCGATTATGTCGTAGCATCGGAAAATTTGAGCGAGGCATTCGTAAACCCTTGGTTGTAAGATTATTCGTCTACGGAGCGCTCCTCTTTTTAGGCATGAGCGTTTTTTTAATTATCAAAGAGCCTTACACCTTACGCATCGTTGATCTCAACGGCAATCAAATTCCCGAAATCGAACTGATTCATGCTCAAAATTATCAGATTAAGGATAACGGTATCGAAAGTATCGTGAATTCGACGCGCGTTATGCGTTTTAAAGATTTTGACGAGCTTCAAACCGTCACGGCCGAACATCGAACCGACAAAGGACTTAGAGGCGTTTTAACGACCGATAAAGCTTTGGTTCGCGATAAAGTAATTCACTGTATGAGCAATTCGCATTACGTTCGTAGCGACGGCGTTGCACTGGAAGGTGAAGATATTTTTTACGATCTAAATACGGAAGTTTTACGTAGTGAAAAACCCTTTATTTTTTCTCAAGAACGAAGCCGTACGAACGGTCTTTCATTTGTTTATCAGATGAAAGAGGGCACAATTGCGGCGAATAGTATTCATTCCGTGATTCAACAAGTGGAGAGAAAAGGCAAATGAAATTTTTGATTATCCTTGCAGCATGCGTTTGTTCGATGCTTGTTGCCGCAGAAGTACAAGTGACCGCCGACAAATTTTTTGCGGACGAAGCCAAACGAATCAGTATTTTTGAAGGAAACGTGACTGTTATCAAAGAGGGCGATAAGCTCACGGCGAAAAAGATTACGATTCATTTCGACGAGAAAAAGCAACCGATTCTCTATATTGCTACGGGTGATGCTAAGGGCAATATGATGATGAAAGAAAAGCACTATTACGGTGAAGCCGACAAGATGACGTATGATCCTAACAAAAGCCTTTATACGTTAGAAAAAAAGGCGTTCTTACACGAAATCGATACCGATAAAAAAGTCTACGGCGAATTGATTCGCGTCGATCAAATCAGCGGTCATTACGAAGTGGACGGAAAAGGAAGCGCGCCTGTGAAGTTCATCTTTAAGGTCGAGGATAAAAAACAGTGATCCACGTCAAAGAAGCCCGCTTTGTCAAGTCGGCTTCCAAACTGGATGAAAGCACTCCCGAGGGCATTAGCGAAGTGGCATTTATCGGACGTAGTAACGTCGGTAAAAGCTCTTTGATTAATGCGCTTAGCAATCGAAAAGATTTGGCCAAAAGTTCTTCCACTCCCGGTAAAACTAGGTTGATTAACTTTTTTCACGTCACGTTGACGCAGGATGAAGTACCGTTTACGCTTCAATGGGTTGATTTGCCCGGTTTCGGTTATGCGAGGGTATCGCACAGCATGAAAGACGAGTGGCAAAAAAATCTGACGGAATACTTAAAAAAACGCGTTTCGATTCGATTGTTTCTTCATCTCGTAGATGCAAGACACCCTTTTTTGGAAAACGACAAAGCCGTACACGACTATTTGCACGACGTCGTTCGTCCCGATCAAACGATTTTACGCATTTTTACGAAAGCCGATAAGCTTACGCAAAGCGAAATCAGCGTGATCAAAAAACACTATCCGGATGCTTTATTGGTCTCTAGCAGTCGCAAGAAAGGGATTGAACAACTCTTGGCACAGATTTTTAACGTGGTTTTCGGAGCACAATCATGATACGTTACACAAAAGCAAAGCTCAGCGATATTGCTTTGATGCAAGAGGTCGTGCGCTTAGAAGTCGAAAAAGGCATTATCCTCTTTCGCAGTGCGGATGAGATGTCGACCAATATACGTTCGTACATTTTAGCCAAAGAAGACGATGAAATCATCGGTTTCGGGGCACTTCATTTTCATGCGCCCGATCTAGCGGAAATTCGCAGCCTTATCGTTAAAGAAGGGTATCGGGGAAAAGGTATCGGTCGGGGGATTATTGAAAATTTATTAACAGAAGGCGAATTTTTAGGAGTGAAAAAAGTCTTTACACTAACCTATCAAAAGGGATTCTTTGAAACGCTCGGATTTAGTGAAATCCCCAAAGAAGCACTTCCCTCTCATAAAATATGGGCGGATTGTATTAAATGCAAGCATTTTCCGATATGCGACGAAATCGCACTCATCAAACATATTTAACCTTTATCGGACTTACGGGCATTTTGGTTTTATGCCAAATTATGTCTTCGCTGTATCCGTGGATACCGACGTTCGTCGGCGTCGTTTTTGCGTATTTGATCTTGGAATTTGAACACCGTGAAGTCAAAGCCGCCAACATTGCGTTGGGCTTCGTATATCTTTGTTTTTACGATGCGAGCAAGGGTTTTTACCTCTTCTCGTATGTCGTTTTATTTATTTTAGTGTACCGCTTTGCATTGTTAAAAATTCAAACTTTGATTACATGTGATAATTGTATTTTGGCAAGCTACGTGATCGTTGCGTATCTCGGGCACTATTTGCTGAATTGTTTTTTAGCGTATTTGGATAACGAGACGTTCCCTTATTTTTCCAATTACTATTTTTACTCTATTGCGCTGGATTCGTTACTTTCGTTTATGCTTTTTAGGGTGTCACGGTGAGAATCAAAATAGTTTTAGGCTTCTTTTTTATCGTTTGGACGGTTTTATTGGTGCGCGTTTATTACATCAGCATCAAATCAAACGCCTATTACGAAGAGATCGCAAAACAAAATGCCGTTAAAGTCGATGAATTGGCTCCGCTTAGAGGTGTTATTTTAGACCGTAATCTCAAACCTCTCTCCGTCAATCGTTTAGGTTTTTCGATCGGTATTAAACCGCGGTTGAGTTTAAAGTCGCAACGTAACGTCTTAGATGAAGAGATAGCGTTTTTGGCTTCTTTATTGACCGATTTTAGCGTTAAAGAGATGACGAAAGAGTATTTGCGAACCGACTCGGCGTATAACCACGATTACGTCGACGTGATTCCTTTTATTCCGTACGACAAGCTAATCCCGCATTTCGCACGCATTGCCCAACATGAAAATCTCAGGATTCAAATTGCTTCCAAACGTCATTATCCTTACGGCAATTTAGCCTCACATGTCATCGGTTACGTCGGTCGCGCCAATACCCAAGACGTGGCGGAAGACGCTACCGCAAAGCTGGTAGGATTTTCCGGAAAAACGGGCATCGAAAAGTATTACAATGCCGTATTGCAAGGGGTTAAAGGCGAGAAAAGAACCAAAGTAACGGCTTTTAATCAAGAGATTGAAGTCGTGAGCAAAACCTTGCCGACCAGCAACGATTTGGTACTCAGTCTTGATTTGGAATTACAACAATATATTACGACGCTTTTTGGAGACGATAGCGGTGCCGTGGTTGTTATGAACGTCCAAAACGGTGCTATTTTAGCCGCGGCCAGTTTCCCCGAATACGATCTCAATAAATTCGTCAACGGTATTTCGCAAGAAGAGTGGTCGTTACTAGCAAACGATTTGAATCATCCTTTTACCAATAAGCTTGTGAACGGGCTTTATCCTCCCGGTTCTATCGTTAAAATGGGTGTAGGAATGGCGATGCTTAATACGGGGATTATTACCCCCTCGACAATGATCGAGTCGACCGGAGCGATGGAACTTGGCGGTCGTATTTTCCGTGATTGGAAAAAAGAGGGGCACGGCATGATCTCTTACGTAAAAGCGATCCGACAAAGTTGCGACGACTACTTTTATAAAACAAGCCTTAAAGTCGGTATCGATAATATTGCACCGTTTTTATCCAAAATCGGCTTTGCCGCTAAAACGGGCATCGATCTTCCTCGTGAGTTTACGGGTACGGTACCGAGTCGCGAATGGAAAAAAGAGCGTTACGGGAGAGGTTGGTCTCAAGGAGAGACGCTGATTACGTCGATCGGGCAGGGATACTTTTTGGTGACGCCGGTTCAAATTGCCAAATATACCGCATTTTTAGCGACGGGTAACGGCGTTACGCCGCATTTTTTACGCAAAGTCAACGATACGACCATTGATTTTCCGGTCGATTCTACGATCGTCAGCGAAAACGAAAAACGCTTTTTAAAAGTAACGCGCGAAGGTATGTACGAAGTCGCTAACGTTCAAGGCGGAACGGGATTAAACCACTTACGCTTGACGGCTCCGTTTAAAATCGCCGCTAAAACGGGTACGGCGCAAGTCGTAGGGATCTCTCAAACCGAGAAAAAGCGAATGCGCGAAGAGGACATGGAGTATTACCAACGTTCACATGCATGGCTCACAACGTACGGTCCTTACGAAAATCCGCAATACGTCGTAACCGTTTTGGTCGAACACGGAGGGCACGGCGGAAGTGAGGGCGGGCCGATTGCTTCTAAAATATACGATAAGCTCTACGAAATGGGGTATATCACTTTGCCGGAGAAGACGAAAGAGATCAAAAAATAAGAGATTATTTTTTTAAAAGTGCTACAATTTTCTTCTCAAAAGGGTTTTGACATGTTGATGATGCGGGGGCAATCGTTGGGCATGCAAAGTTTTGAAGAAGAAGGATAACAATGAAAAAAATTTTAGTTGGTACGACAGTCATAGCATTTTTATTCAGCGGTTGTTGGTGTTGGTGGTGGCCGTGTGATGGCGGTCACGGAGGACCAGGTCCTGGCGGTGGTCCTGAAATGCATGGTCCAGGACCGAGATAAAATCTTTAGTATACCGAGTCTGGGAGATTCGGTATACTAAAAACCGTGTTAAAGCGTAGTGAGATCGACGGTGTATTCGATATTTTCCGCAACTTCTCGCGCCGCTTGCGTACCGAAAAGCTCTTTTAAAAGATAAAATCCAAGTTCCAATCCCGAACTAACGCCTCCAGCACTGATGATTTTTCCTTCACGAACGATTTTGGAAGAGACAACCTGAATGCCATAATCAGCCAGTTCCTTAAAAGCTTTAGCATGGGTTGTCGCTTTTTTCCCTTGCAGCAGTCCCGCTTCGGCAAGAAAAAAAGCCCCCGTGCATACGGAAGCAAGGTAGGAAAGAGAGGGGTACTGTCGATGTAAAAAGGCAAGTGTCGGCGCATCTTTCATCCAGCGTATACGACCTTTTCCTCCGGGGAAAATTAAAATATCAAGCGAAGGTGCCGTCTCGTAGCTTTCGTGAGGAATAATTTTAAGACCGTTAAAAGCTTCTATCGGCTCCAAACTTGGAGCGATCAGCAAAACGCGCGTGCTGTTTGGTTGAATCTTATTCATATAGCTTAACACTTCAAACGGTGCGACAAAATCAAGCTCCTCGACCTGAGGAAAAATAACGATACCGATGTGAAGCATTTAAACCTCTTCCGTACGTACGATCAAACTTTTGGGAAGCGCATAACGGAAAATCAACTCCTCTTCGTTTTTTCGCATCTCTCCGTGATCCGTTTCATGATCGAATCCCAAAAGATGTAGCAAGCCGTGAATAAATAAAAGCGCGATCTCTTCTTCCTTTTCATGTCCGAGCTCAGCAGCTTTTTGAAAAGCAAGTTCGTAGTTAATCACGATAGAGCCAAGCGGTGCGTGCGGAAAGTCGTCGATCGGGAAGCTTAAGACGTCGGTGGTTTTATCGACGTTGCGGTGTTCGAGATTGAGTGCATGCATACTTTTTGCATCGACGATGACCAACTCGACTTCTTTGTCGGTATGCTCCGCGCAAATACGTTCCAATAAGGCTTCCGGAAGCGTTATCGCCCCTTCGTTATCAATACTTAACATACTAAAAACTCCTTTAAAAGAGGGTCGGTTGTCGTGTAATCGCCGTTGCGTAAAACGGCTCAAAGGACTCTTTGTCGCCTAAAATCAAAGCGTACGAAAAACGCGTGCGTGCCAGTGTCTCTTTCAGCTTTGCATACGTTTCAAAACGTAGCGTCTTAAACGTGTCGGTCGGAGGCGTAAAATCGCTTGTTTCCAAAAGGCAGAGCACGGTTGTCGAAGGATCGACGCAATGGGATAAGTAGGCAAGATGCTTGGGCACTAAAGAGACGTTAGGCTCGAAAATCAAAGCACGATCGCTCATTCCGAACTCTTTTTTCGCAAGCGAAGGTGTCACAAACTGCGGGTAAAAATGCTCGCAAAACGTGAGTTGTTCCACGGCGTACGCCAAGGAGTATTCGTCGCAAAAAGACAGAAGCGATAAGTACTCTTCGACGTAATGTGCCGGCAATTTTTGTTCGTTTAGATACCGTTCGCGATAGTGAAAGGAGCTTAAAAAAATACCTTTGGAGTTCACCGGTACGAAAGACGATAATGCGGTCTGGATACGTAGGACATCGGGCGCGATTTTAGAGGCGAGAACATCGTCGCTCGTATAAAAAGCGTCGTCCTCTTTGGCTTGCAAAATCGTTCGTGCGATGAGGAGAAGATCGCCTTTGAGCCGTTTCAACTGTTTAGGCGTATGCAGATGCTCGAACAAAGAGGCTTGGATCGGCGAAAACAGAAAAAGACGTAGATGCTTTTCGTTGATGAGGTAGCGCAACAATCGTACCAGCGTCGTTTCGATACTATCGACTTCAATCCATGCGCATTCGGTGTCTTCATCGACGTAAGAAAGCGTGCTTAGCACGGCATAAGCGCCTTTATCGATAGCGGCATGCAGTGTTTGTCTGGAAGCTTGGGTGTCGATAAAAAGATCGCCCGACATCAGGCGTGAAAGTTCAAATTGAATCGAAGCAAAAGCATCGACGGGCGGTTCGGTTCGAAGCCTACCGTCGATGATGCGGACGAAATTTTTTATTTTCATCCAACGGATGCGCCGTTTGCGCGCGGTTTTTCGGGGCGAATCAGGCAAAGGCCCTCTTTGTCTTTGGCCGCTAAAAGCATTCCTTGGCTAAGCAGTCCTTTAATCGTTGCCGGTTTGAGATTGGCGACGACGCACACTTGGGTGTTGATGAGCGATTCTGGCGTGTAGTGTTCTCGAATGCCCGCGACGATTTGGCGCGGTTCGTTTTCTCCGACGTCGACGGTGAGTTTTAAGAGGCGATCGCTACCCTCTACAACACTAGCTTCCAAAATCGTTCCGATTTTGAGCGAAGTCTCAAAGAATTGATCGATCGTGATGATCGACTCGGCTTTATGCTCTTTTTTGGCATTTTTTACCGGTGTCGGCGTCGCTTCGAGGGCAGGCGGCGTGGGTTGCGCCATCAACTCTTCTTCGATGCGCGGGAATAAAGGCGGTACTTTTTCGATGGTAAACGTGTCTAAAAAGTCTTTGCGAAGCACAAAACGGTCGTATGCGGCCGTCGTAATCTCAAATCCGAGCGCACGGGCGATCGTCGTCGTGGTTTTAGGCATGATCGGATGCAATAAAATGCTCACACGTGCCAAAATATTGGAGACCAATGCGACGAGTGCCAAAGCTTGGTCGGTTTTGCCTTCTTTGATTTTGACCCACGGTTCGTGAACCGTAATGGCTTGGTTCGCGATGCTGAGGGTTTTCCAAAGTTCTTCCAAATAGCGGTTGGTTTGCATCTCTTGCAAATAGGCCTCGACGTTGTTTAAAATCTCGTCAACCGCTTTAAGTTCCGTCGCATGAAAGGTTTCGACGTCTTTGGACGTCACGACGCCTTCGCTGTATTTTCCGCTCATACCGATGATACGGTTTAAAAGATTTCCCAGTTCGTTTCCGAGGTCGGAGTTGATACGATCCATTAAGGCTTTTTGGCTAAAATCGCCGTCTTGACCGAAGGGCACTTCACGAAGCATAAAGTAGCGGAAATTTTCCAATCCGTATGCGTCGGCGACCTCTTTGGGATTGACGACGTTACCTTTGCTTTTGCTCATCTTCTCTCCGTTGCGCGTCCACCAACCGTGTGCGGCGACATGTTTGGGTAAAGCAAGCCCTAAGCTCATTAAAAATGCCGGCCAATAGATCGCATGGAAGCGCAAAATATCTTTTCCGACCAATTGAACGGTTGCGGGCCAAAAGTGCATATTCTTTTCGTCGTTACCGTATCCTAAGGCGGTGACGTAGTTTAAGAGCGCATCCAGCCAAACGTACATCACGTGTTTGCTATCGTTCATGGACGCGGGGAGCTTAATACCCCAGTCAAAACTCGTACGCGTAATGGAAAGATCGCGCAAACCTTGTTTTACGAAGCTGATGACTTCGTTTTTTTTGCCTTTGGGAAGGACGCATTTTTCGTCGTTGTTATACCATTTGATAAGGTCTTCTTGGTATTTGGAAAGTTTAAAAAAGTAGCTCTCCTCTTTGACCAAGCGTGTGAGTTTACCGCAGTCGGGACATTTGTCTTCGTCAACCAGTTGCGTGTCGGTAAAAAAAGTTTCGCAACTGACGCAGTAGTGACCTTCATACTCGCCTTTGTAGATGTCGCCGTTTGCAAACATCACTTCAAACGCTTTTTGAACGCCCGCTTTGTGCTCGGCGTCGGTAGTGCGGATAAATTTATCGTAGCTAATCTCAAAGCTATCCCATAACGCGCGGAATTTTCCGCTGATTTCGTCGGCATAGGCTTGAGGCGTCTTGTTGCGCGCTTTGGCGGCTTCTTCGATTTTTTGACCGTGTTCGTCGGTTCCGGTTAAAAAGAACGTTTCATAGCCCTTCAAACGGTAATAACGCGCCATCGTGTCGGCGATAATCGTCGTGTACGCATGTCCGATATGCGGTACGTCGTTGACGTAATAAATAGGGGTGGTAATATAAGCTTTTTGGGACATCGTTTTTCCTAGTTAAAAATTGATTAGCATTTTACAAAAAATAGTTTGCAAAGACTTAGAGCACCGAAGGTGCGCGGGCATTTCGCTAAGGATTGCCCGATGTTAACGTAGTTTTTAAAGCAAAGCTTTAAAAACGTGTCAACACTATAAACTCAAAACTCAAATCCGCCGCCTTGACCTTTGGACATACTCTCGTAAACCGCCTTGACGTAGGCTTTGCGGATTTCGCATTCGAACATTTTGTCGCAGTCGCTACATGTCAAAACGTTTTGGGCATTTTGACATGTTTGAAGTTCGCTTTTTTTCTCTTGAAGCGTCTGTTCAAAAATATCGCTTACGTCACTTTGCATAGCACTGCTTAACGCGTTCTATTTCCGTTAGAGAGCCGAAAAAGCACGGCGTCGTATCGTGCGGATGTGAAGGCGTGAGGTCTAACAGGCGCGTTTTTCCGTTGATCGCGGCACCGCCGGCTTTTTCGTAAACGAAAGCAAACGGAAACACTTCGAAAATCATACGAAGCTTGCCTTTGGGTACGTCGCTGGTGGCGGGATACGAGAACAATCCGCCGCCTTTAAGCAAGATTTGGTGTAAGTCCGGCACCATGCCGCCGGAGTAACGCAAGCGATAGCCGTCTGCGAAAATGGCGTCGATAAGGGCTTTATGCCGCGGTTCCCAACCCATTTGCGTAGCACCCGGAGCGTTGAGTTTGCCTTTAGCTCCCAGTTTGATCTCTTTGATTAAAACAAATTCGCCTTTTTGGTTCAAGCGGTAAAGCGTAACGTTTTCGTGCGCAATGACCAATTCGACGCGCGGTCCGTAGACGACGTAAACCGCCGCTTTGAGGTTTTTACCCGCAAAACCGCCTTCGTAAATACCGAAAATGGAGCCTACGCTCAAATTGACGTCGATAAGGCTCGAACCATCTAACGGATCGTATCCGATGCTGTAAATTCCGTCTACATGTAAAGGAGTTTTTCCCTCTTTTTCTTCGCTGACGATCTCTTTGATGCAAGCGACTTTTGCAAACTCCTCTTCGATGATTAGATCGCTTTTGATGTCCAGTTTCAACTGCGTATCGCCCGTTGAATTGATATTTTCGGAGTATCCCGTATCGTCAAATGCGATGGCTTCTTTGATGCGTGCGGCGGAGCGCTTTATCGCTTCGTAAATTTCTGTCATGTTATCGTACCTTTTTAGCGTTTTGCATAATCCAAGCAACGACTTGCTCGGGGTTGTTTAAATCCAGTATCGTAATCGTCGAGGGGAGCGTATAATCGTTGAGGTTAACGGTTTCATCGACGGCGATAGCGTCGGAACAGTCAAAGTAACTTTCATTGAGTTTTCCTCGAAAAACGGCGATGCGCGGTAGCGGCAACGTTTTAAGCCCTTCGACGAGTAAAAAATCGAAATTGCCGAGCATTGCGATAATGTCGTCTAACGTTTTGTGGCGTTTTGAAAAAAGCGTCGTGCGCGTCGGAGATGTGACGACGACCTCCGCTCCCGTTTGCGAAAATTTCCAACTGTCCTTTCCCTCGACGTCGAAGTGTGCTTTGTCGCTTGGATCGTTTTTGACGATGGCGAGCGTATAATCGCGTTTTAAAAGTGCCGCCACTTTTAAAATGAGCGTTGTTTTCCCACTATCGGAGGGTCCGGTGAATGCCACGGCTAAAGACTTCATTTTTTCCTGCTTTTTATGTTATGATGACTTTTTAAAAAAACGTTTTATTATATCAAATAAAAATTGAGTCTAAATTGATGCAGCACAGAGTTTATCGTTTTATGGGAATCGCCTTAATAAGTTTCTCGATGTTCGGCTGTGCATCCAAACTCGTGGATGCCGAAAATGAAAAAGTTCTCGATTACAGTATGACTAACTCGAAAAAGTTGGAAATCGTCAACTCCGCAACCTCTAAAACATTCGTGACGGTCACGTATTTAAATCCTTTAACGCACGAAGACGTGAGCCAAGAGAGCGAAAAATTTATCGTCGGAACCTATTTGGCGACCGGCGATGGACCGACCTTACCGATTATGTTGCAAAATTTTAAAATTAACGGGCAAAAGGCACTTTCCGTGACGCCCTTAGAACAAGGCGATCTTTTGTTAAAACTCGTACCGTCGTCCAACGGGTGGACGAAGTACGTGTTGGTCGAGGCTCCGAAAACCGAAACGATCAAAATGGAGATTAGTTTCGAAAACGATCGGTCACAGAGGGTATCAGCAACGTTTCAAAAAGATTTTTAATCGAAACGCTCTCTCCCAAAAGCTCGCGATAAACGACGTAGTTCGCGAGCACCTTTTTACCGTATTCGCGGCTCTCTTCGTTTTGCATCGTCTCCAAACTCCAAAAAGGTTCATACGCTCCTTCCTTAAACGCTCCTCCTAGTAAATGACGCTTCGTAAAGCCGATACCGCCGTTGTAGGCATATGCGACGAAGAGCGGATGGTAAAGACTCTTTTCCAAGAAATTGAGGTGAATATTGCCGAACAAATAGGCGATATGTGGATGAAACATCGCTTTAATATCAAAATCTTCGATCTTCTCTTTTGCGGCAATGTCGCGTGCGACAAAAGGCATAAACTGCATCATGCCCAGCGCGTAAGAGGTTGAAACCACCGAGGGGATAAAACGGCTCTCTTGTCTGGCGATCGCCAACATCAAGGCTTGGCGGTGCGTCGAATAGCCGGAGATCTCTTCAGGGTAGGGAATCGGATAGTAGTTTTTAGCGTAATGTGTGACGCGCTCCATCAAATAAACGTAATGCGGCAACGTATCGGCGTAACGAAAGCTCTGGGCTAGGGTTTGTACCTCTTCGCTTTTCATCGTATAAACGCGGTTCATGACACGCGGCCATGCAAAAGGATCGCTCACGTCAAAGCTCGGATGTGAGCCTTCAAAAACGGGCGAAACGATTTCAGGGAAGGGAAGTTCCAACGTTTCGCGCGCATAAAGCGAGTAGATATTGACGTCGCGACTTTGGGCGAGGCGTTGCAAGGCGTTGGCGTTTTTGGACGCAAGGTATTGCCAAAAAAGCGCTTTATCTTTCTCTTCTTGTTTGGAAGCACTCTCGATACTTTGTTCAAAAAAGAGCATCGCTTGATCGATTTGCGCGTATCGGAGTGCGTTGAGACCTAAATAAAAGAGCGTTTTGGACTTGACATGTAAGGAAGGCTTGAAGTGAAGAAGCGACTCTCGGAGCGTATCGAGTTTGTCGTTTTGCACGATGCTCATCGCAAAAGCGTTAAATTTCGGATTATTTGAAAGGGCACTAAGGTAAGCCGAATCCAACGATGTTTGGTCGAAAATACCGTCTTTATACGCGGAGATGCTGCCGTTGAAAAGCGTTAAAAAAGCGTCGGGATTTTTGAGTGCTTCGGCGTAAACGTCGTCGCTTTGCATCAGTTTAACAATGGGAATCAATGTGCTTTTTGCCGAGAGTTTGGAAAGAATAATCGGCAATTGCGTTTTCGCTAAAGCACTGATTTTGTTGAGCGTAATGCCGATGTTAAAGCATTCGTTATCCTCTTTTAAAAGGGCGTTGACGTCCAAATCGACGCATTTAGAGATTTTCTTGTAGGTCGGATTGTCCATCTTTTTGGCAAAAAGATGAAAAAAACGCATGTTCATCGTATGCACCGCGCCAAACAACGCTTTGGCTTCTTGCGGCGTTGTTTCGGGGCGTTGCAGGTATTCGTAGATGTAAAAATCTTTCGCGAGGCTTCGAGGCTTATCTTGAAAAAAGGCCAACGTCACGGGATCGCTTGCCAAAAGCGGCAAGCAAAAGCAAAGGCTTAGTACGAATCTATAAAGCATTGGCAAGCGCGAATAAGAGTTTTACGGCAAATAAGTCGATGAATTGTAACGCCAAAATGACGATGAGCGGTGCTAAATCGATACCGCCGATCAAGGTCGGAACGTAACGGCGAATCAATGCGTAAACGGGGTTTGTTAAACGGTACAAGACTTGAACGATCGGATTGTACGGATCGGGTCTGACAAACGAAAGCAATGCCGCGATAATCACGATCCAAATATAGATGTTGATGACGGTATGCAATAAGGAGGCTAACGCTTCAACGAGAGTGGATAATACGATCATTTTACAATCTCCTTCGGATATTTATTTTTTAACATGTCGAGAATCGTCTAGTTTTTGAATATGTTCACGGTTGATCACACGCAGCGTCTCCATCTCGAACGAAGTAGGGAGATCACTCAGAAGATCCAATGTCGCGATCATGGCTTCCAATGTGAGGATGCGGTTTGGCATCAGCAGATAATTGGCGATCGCTTCGGGCATAAATCCCTCGTCTAAAAGCCGTTGCACACTGTAAGAGGCGTCTTGAAATGCGGGAACGTACACGTAGCGCATCGCTTGATCGTAGCCTAAACTCGTGCGAATCCACTCTTCTTTGGACGCCTCACTTCGGTGGGCTTCTTCGTCGATAATCGTCGTAACGCCTTGGAGCATATCGTCGCACGCGCGGGCAAAAAGAGACGAGGGGTATTTGTCGGTCGTCATGATGACGAAGCTATCTTCGTCTTTTGTCCGTTTTTTCATGCGAACGACAAACGGATTGGGATTATTCAAAACCTCTTCGGAGCTTAAGGTTTCACATGTACCGTCGTAAGGGATTTTGCTTTCGGGGCAAAAACAGATAAAGGCTTTGCGTTGATCCAAAAGCGTGGAAGCAAATTGGAGGTGGTATTTGAAATTGCGGCTTTGGTAGTACAGCTGCGAATAGGAAATACCAAAGAGTGCTAACGTACCTAAACTATCGCGCTCTTTGTCTTCAGCGACCTGTCCTTTATCCGCATCGTCAACGCGCACGATGAAAGGCTCGTTGGTTTGCTTGGCGCTGATAAAGTTTAAAAGCGCCATGCGAAGATCGTTAAGGCTTAGGTCACGCGCCTGAGAGAATGACCAACGGTACATTAGTTCAATGCCTCGCCCACGAGGGAATTGACCACACTCGGGTTGGCTTTGCCGCCGCTGTTTTTAAGTACAAGCCCTACAAAAAAGCCAAAAAGATTGGTATTGCCCGCTTTGTATTTGGCGACGTTTTCGGGATTTTTAGCCATTACCTCTTCGATCAACGGTTTTAAAAGGGTAGGGTCGCTGATCTGTTTGAGCCCCTGTGTTTCGACGATTTGAGTCGGATTTTCGCCCGTTTGTGCCATTGTTTCAAAGACTTGTTTGGCGATCTTACTGGAGATCACCCCTTCGTCCATCATTGCAACCAATTCGGCGACTTCTTTGGCGCCAAATTTCAGTTCAACCTCACGTTTAAGTTCGCGTGCAACGTCGTTGGCTACGATGTTGGCGATGCTGGTCGGACTTTTTACATGTAAAAGCGTTGCTTCGTAAAAACGTGAAAGCTCCGCATCGCGCGCTAAGGTATTGGCGATCTCGCTGTTGAGCCCGCTTTTCGTGTACGCTTCAAAACGTGCTTTTTCCTCTTCGCTCATCGGGGCGACATCGCCTTCAACATGTGCTTTTTTGCTCTCTGTTTTGGGGGCAGATTTTGCGGTTTCGCTCTTTTTCGCCCACGAGTCTTTGAGCCCTACGATTTTATTGAAGACAGGTTTTTCGTCGGTGTAATCGATTGGGTCGGCGTAAAAATAGCCTTGGCGTTCAAACTGAAAACGTACGTCCGGTTTTTCGCTGATGACCGCAGGCTCGATAAAGGCATTTTGGATGACATGTAAAGAATCGGGATTGAGGTCTTCCACGTTTTCCGGTGCATCGACCTTGTACAGACGCTCATACAGTCTCACTTCGGCTTTTTTGGCGTGCTTTGCACTCACCCAATGGATCGCACTTTTGGTTTTGATGCCGCTGGTGTCCGAACCGCTTTTGGAGTCGGGATGGTAGGTTGCTTTTAATTCAACGATGGTGCCGTTTTTATCTTTGATGACCTCTTTACATGTAAGAATGTACGCATGCTTTAGGCGCACAGGTTGATGGGGCGTTAAGCGGTAATAGCCTTCAATCGGATTTTCCGAAAAGTCGTCCCTTTCGATGTAAATTTCGCGCGAAAAAGGAAGTGTGCGTGAACCCTCTTTGGGCACATCGTGCGGGTAATACGACGCATCGATCTCTTCTTCGCCCTCGTAGTTTTCGATGACGACTTTGAGCGGGTCTAGCACACACATGACGCGCGGTACTTTGGGGTTAAGGTCATCTCTGATGCAAAATTCCAACTGTGCCACATCGACGGTAGAATTGGCTTTGGCGATACCGATTTGCTCACAAAAATTGTTGATGGCTTCTGGCGTATAGCCTCTTCGCTTGTAGCCGGCGATGGTAGGCAAACGTGGGTCGTCCCAGCCGTTGACGTAATTTCCATTGACCAGTTCTAAAAGTTTGCGTTTGCTCATGACCGTGTAGTTCATGCCAAGACGTGCAAATTCGTGTTGGTACGGACGAGGCGGAGTGAGATCGAGCGCGTCTAAAACCCAGTCGTAAATGTCGCGGTTGTTTTCAAATTCGAGCGTACAGATGGAGTGCGTCACACCTTCGATGTAGTCCGATAAACAGTGTGCAAAGTCGTACATCGGGTAGATGCACCACTCATCTTTCGTTCTAAAATGGTGCGCGTGGCGGATGCGGTATAAGAGCGGATCGCGCATTTTCATATTGGCGGCACTCATGTCGATCTTCGCACGCAAAACATGCTCGCCATCTTTAAACTCGCCTTTTCGCATACGCTCCAAAAGGTCTAGGTTTTCTTCGATGCTACGATTGGCATACACGCTTCGGCGACCGGCTTCCGTGACACTTCCACGGTATTCGCGGATCTCTTCTTCACCCAGACTATCGACGTAAGCTTTGCCCATTTTCACCAGTTGTACGGCGTAGTCGTAGATTTTGGGGAAATAATCCGAGGCAAAACGCACTTCGCCTGCCCATGAAAACCCAAGCCATGTGACCGCATCTTTGAGCGCTTCGACGTAGCGCATGTCCTCGGTGGTCGGGTTGGTGTCGTCCATACGAAGGTTACAATGCCCGTGATAATCGCGCGCAATGCCAAAATTGATACCAATAGACTTCGCGTGTCCGATGTGTGGAAATCCGTTGGGCTCGGGAGGAAACCGCGTGATCACTTCTTGATACTTACCGGACTTCAAATCCTCTTCAACTTTGACGCGTAAAAAATCTTTGCTCTCGCTCATGTTCTTCAAACCTTTTTGATTGATGACTCTTGCAAATCTTTATTTTATCAAGCGTTAGCGCTAGATGAATGAACAAGATTTAAGGAATAGGTTATTTTATCTTATGTGGGATTAAAGTATCTGTAATTAAGGAAAAGGACGATGGACGAAACCGTTTATCGACGATGTTTATCGATAAAATTTATAACCAACGCTGACCACGATATTAGTACGATATTTACAAAAACTATCAACCAAAGGAAAGTATTCATATTCATGCCATTTCTCGACGAGAATTCAGAAGAGCACCTATCATGCTCTTCTGAGAAAAATCTTTAGCGTGTCGGTACGCGACTTGAAAGGGGCAACGGTTTATATTCGGGCATCATGCGGCAATCCGTTGTCGGATGCCATTTGGAATCAAGCATACCGCATTTTTGTGATATTTCATGGGGTGTCGGTTTTTTTCCCGTTTCAACCCATGCCACAAGAGCATTCATTGCTGCAATATATTGTGCATCACTGAGATAACTGTGCTCTTTGTCGTTCGTATAGAGTTGTACCATCGTGCTAGAATGTCCTGCTTTTGCAACCGTTTCTTCCCACGTATCGGCAAGTTCGACAAAGGCTATAGGATCGTTGATCCCACGCATCGTAATGATAGGAAGTGCGATATCTCCGGTTGGATTCGTATCTCTACCAAAATCGGCAACTGCCGCCGGATCGGCTTTGTAACGAAGTACTTTTTTATTGAGTTCTTCATCGTGAGGTGAACCGACATACTTGACATGTTCATTTCCGAACGGGTTACGTCCGTCTAATCGATTGAAAACAATATCTTGAAAATGTTGTGTCGCCCAAGCGAGATGCCCTTGAATACTTTTTTCAGGGATTTTTATGACGTTAACAATGGTTTTAAGATTTTCTTTTTGTTTGTCGGAACGCTCAGCTTCCGGTTTGTTAAGCCCTAAACACTCATTGACTCTTTGTGTTAGGTCTTCTTTACTCATTTTAGCATCTTTGGTTGCAAGACCTTGCCAAAGCGGATATTGAACTTCATTGGCACGCGGATGGTTTTCACAAATAGCCTGCCAAACGACTCTTAAATCAAGCCTAAAGTCATAGGATTTTGTTCCGCCTGCTAAAACACCGCTGGTAAGCAATACGGCATCGATTTTCGGCTCTACTTTGGAAAGTGGACCTCCGATCTCGGCAGCACGCGCCGCAACACCGCCTCCCCATGATTGTCCGTGTAAAATGACTTTTTTAGTTTTTCCGACAAGCTTCGAAGCAATCGGCAAAAGACGTGCCGTATCTTCAGCCGCCGACATAAGGGCTACGCCGCCTTGCCTGTAAGACGTAACGGCGAGGGCATTACCGCTTCGTACCCAAATGGACCAGCGTTCAAGATCTTCGATGGCACGTTCTGCTTTAGGGAGTTTCCCAAGTGCCGGACCTCCGTGGGAGTGCAAAACCAGATTGCCGTTCCATTCCTTAGGTTTTGCAACCCAATAATAAGCACCTGCTTCGTCTTGTCCTGCCCAGCATGTCGTACCTTCCGGAAGGTTTTTCACTTCAGAAGGGCACGGTTGAAGTTTCGGTTCTGCAAAAGAAGAAACGATAACGATACTTGCCAAAAGACTACTTCGAATTAAAAATGATGATAATGTGCATTGAGATTTCATAATACGATACTCCATAGTGTTCTCTTTAGTATAGGCTTTGAGAACGGTTAGTACCGCTCTCAAAGCCATTCACAAAAAGGGCAGACTAAAATTTATAGTTGGCTTTAAACCAAAGTTCTTCGCCTTTGCCTGTTCCTGCCGCCGCTGTTTTTGCAGACTCGTCGCCGAGGATGGTATAAAGGAGTTCGGTTTCTAATCCTTTAAGTGCACCGACAAACTTGTAGCTGCCGTAAAAGTCGGTAATCGTTTGATCGTTTTGATTTGACGGCTTTGAAGCAACGTCGAGTTTGGTATAACGAGCACCGGCACTAAGACCGAGTTGTTTAAAATTGTAGTTAGCATCTACGCTGTAGCCCGAAGTATCGGAACTGTAGGTTCCGACGCGTACTTGTTTTCCTTTCACGTAATTAGGTTGTGCGCCGCCGCCGAGTCCTGCTTTGACACCCTTGTTACCTTCGTCGTCGCTGATGGAAGAATAAGCTATGTACGTTTTAAAATTGTCGTAACCGAGATTCACTTTTACGCCGTACATCGTGGCTTCATCGTAATGCTCCCAGTCGGTATAGAGGTAATTTGCGGCAATTCCGTAGTTGATACTATTGTATTTGTTTGTATACTCGGCTTCAAAATAGTAATCTTGATAGCCTTGGATTCGACTACTTGCCGTTGAGCCTTTTGAATCGTCGTCAAAGGTTAAGTACTGGAAGGTTAGTTCGACATTAGGGATTGATTGGTTAACAACCATTGCGGTATAGGCGTAATCATGGTCTTTGTTGAGTTCTTCAAACTGACCGACGCCGCCTTCTCCGTCGCTTCTGTCTTGAAATTTACTCACGGCACCTACCATAACGGTAGTATTTGGAAGGTCCGTATTTGTGAGTAATGCCGCTTCAAACGATTGCGTAATCATACGGGACGTACTACTTCCGATCAACGGAGTTTTAATAAACTGTCGTCCCACTTTTGCGGTTGTTTTACCGATAGTATAAGTAATATACGCTTCTGAAAGTTGAGTACCTGAACCGTAGAGATCATCGTTTTGGTTTGTTCCGAATACTTCTTTTGCCGTTTCATCCGCAAAAGGTGCCGCGCTTGTTTGTGTCGTGAATCCTAAGCCAAAGCCATAGAAAGTACCTGTCTTATAGTGCAGTTGAAGACCTGTTAAAAAAATATCCGAGCTGGAATTTGCAAGATCTTTATCTCGGTCGATGTACCATGCCCGAAGTTCTCCGCTAATATTTCCTTCTTTGAATGCATCGGCGAGAGTTTCTGCCGCAAATGAACCGGTGGTAAGACCAGCAACGACGATAGCCGCCAAACTAAGTTTAGCTAATTTCATACCTTTCTCCTTATGTGAAATTATTTTCAAGACATACGAAGTTTAGGAGAAAAAAGTTTCTGGAAAGTCGCTTTTTGAATCTGTTTGCAAAATAGCTTGAGAGGTCAATTGTAGCAAGAAAAGGATAGAAAGGACAACGTAAAATATTTTTCAAGCTAAAAGGATACGATAGCCTACGCCTGAAATATTTTCAATAGACTCTTTGCCTATTTTTGAGCGAAGTTTGTTAATGAGACTTTTAAAAGCACTTTCGCTTCCCATATCATCTTCCCAAAGCGTCGTTTGTAGCTCTTCTTTGGACGTCATGCGGCTTTTATTGACAATAAGATGATCTAATAGCTTGACTTCTTTTGCCGTAAGAGAATATATCTTTTCGTGAAACGTGATATTACGTTGCTGATAGCAATAGAGTGCACCGGAGATAAAACGTACATTGACTTTTTTATATTGAATAACTTTACGAGCGGCATTTTTGAGTGTTTTCTCTAACACGGTAAAATCAATCGGTTTGGTAAGATAATCGACCAAAGAGAGTTTAATGGCTTCTAAAAGATAGGATTTATCCGTATAAGCGGTTAAAAGAAAGATTTGTGATTTTTCGTCAAAATTACGTATCCATTTTACCAAGTCTATACCATTTATACCCGGCAAATTAATATCGCAAATAATAATATCAGGTTGAAAACTGTCATAAATTTTCATTGCTTCTTCGGCGGAGTCAACAGCCAAAACAACGTTACTAAAGTAATGCAGTACTTTGGTAAGCGTAAGCCGAATAGAGGCATCGTCTTCGATATACAAAATGTGAAGAGATTTGAGGGTCGTTTGTAGAGAAAAATCATTGTCTATATGATACGGCATTGTTTATCCTTGTTCTTTTTAATACAGCCCAACCATTTTCCACCATGCTAGACCGACGACAATAAAAATCAACTGATTAAGCAAGTTAATGATAAACCCGGCACTTAGCCACTCTTTTTTTGTGACATATCCGGATTCAAATAAGATAACGCCTCGAGCATGCGTATAAGGCGTTAATGAGCCGTATAAGCTACTGGAAAATCCTAAAAGTAGGGCTAATGGATAAGCGGGAATACCCAGCTTAACGCCCACTCCTAAAAAAACTACGTATAATGCGGCTACTTGTGCCGTACCGCTGGCGAAAAAATAGTGTGTATAAGTATAAATCGCGTTAAGAACAACCAAAATAATAACCCAATGCATTGAAGCCATAGCATGTAAATGTTCTCCGATGACCGTACCGAACCATTTCGTAAAACCTAATTTATGCAAGAATTCTGCCATCATGAGTAGAGCAGAGAGCCAAATAAGCGTATCCCATGCATTTTTTTCACTTTTAATATCATCCCAACTTAATACTCCCGTAACAATGAGGATAGAAAGACCGATCAATGCCGTTGTTGTTGCATGAATACCAAAATTTGCCCCACAAACCCACAAGAATAAAACACCTAAAAATGTAATGCCCATCATGAGTTCCTCGCGAGAGAAGGCTCCTTTTTTTGCAAGCTCTTGAGTGGCAAAGCGATGCGCTTCAAGCGTCTCTTCAATATATGGCTTCATAATAAAATAAAGTGCGATAGGAATAAAAAACAAAGAGATAAGGGCTGGAATACTCGCAGCAATAAACCAATCTCCCCAGCTTAGCTGAACACCAAAGCTACTGGCAAATTTAACAATGAGCGGATTTGCGGCATAGGCCGTAATAAAGAGTGTTCCCGTAATATCGTTGATATGACTCATACACATCATAAGATAGGCACCCATTTTTTTTCGCGTAGGGTCATTTGGGTAAGATTTGAACGTACTCGCAAGCGCATTGACGATAGGGTACATTACCCCGCCCGCCCGAGCGGTACTGCTGGGAGTGGCGGGTGCTAGGATAAGATCGGCGAAAGAAAGCGCATATGCAAGACCGAGAGTACGTTTTCCAAAATAACAAATCATTAAAAGTGCGATACGTTCGCCGAGCCCTGTTTTAATGAATCCTCTCGCAATAAAAAAGGCAATGACAATCAACCAAATAAGATCACTGTTAAAGCCGCTAAGAGCATCCGTGAGGGCTTTTTTTGAGGAAATAGCACCGGCGGCTCCCGTGATAGCAAAAACGGTAATACTTAAAATACCGATAGCCCCCATTGGCATGACATTGAACATAATGGCTACGATAGTACTGAGAAAAATAATCAACGTATGCCATGAGTGTAATTCTATAGCATCCGGTTTGATAAACCATCCGATAGATGCGATTAGGGCAATGGAAAGAACGGGGATGATTTTGACGTAATCGTGCATCTTAAGTCCTTACATGTAAAAGAAAGTAATGTTATTATAAGCAAAAAAAGTCGCTAATAAGCTTTTTTTTCTTTGTATGTTATGATAGTTGTCATGAAGCGACTCTCTTATTGTATTGTGATCTTGGCTATAGTGTCGTCGTCTGCTCTGCTAGGCGGAACGGAAACGTTTTTAAATAAAAAAGAGAAAGCCTATATTGATGCAAAACCTATTTTAAGCGTTTACGTCGAGCCTGACGTCTATTTTTATAGCTATACATACGATAATTATCTTAATGGCTATGCGATTCATTATTTACGACTCTTAGCCAAGAAACTTGATGTCGACCTTCATTTCGTAACCGATATTTCCCGTACGGAAGCGAAAAAACAACTTTCTTCCGGCATTTTAGATATCGCGCTTTTCCCTACGTTTGATTCTACAGACGATCAGATGTTTCAATTGAGCAAATTTCCTATCGGTGTCTTACAGCCTGCATTGTTGATGCCAAAAATTTATCAGCTTTCTCCTGTGTTGGAGTCTATTGAAAAATTACGTATCGTTATGTTAAAAGAGGATGCTTTTTCGGCCATCATCAAAGACAAGAATCCGGATGCGAGCATTGAAATTGTCAATAGCGTAGAAGAGGCGGTTACTAAGGTGGCTGAACAAGAAGCCGATTTGGCTATTGGTTTGCATGAACTGTTTACGGCCCATTTAGAATCTAAAAGGATTACGACTTTACAGAGTATCCCTATGCATAATAATGCAGATTTTTCAATGGTTAAAATGTTTTTAACGACGGCTAAAGAGAATATTGTTTTGATCTCTATTTTAAATAAAGCGATGGCTGAAATCGATTATAAGGAGCTTGTTTTTGCAAGAAATCGTTTTTTTCCCTCAAACTCTTTTCGTCAAACCGATATTAAAGTTCCGTTAAATGAAGAAGAAAAATTTTTCTTAATGGGACAACATGTCTTAACATTTTGCGCCGTTCCCGATGATCCGCCTTATGGTAATATCACGCAAAATCGTTACAATGGAATCGGGGCTGATGTAATAGCTCTGTTAGAAAAAAGCTTAGATATTCCTATTCGGCTCGTTCCCACACACTCTAAAGAAGAATCTATTTTGAAGCTTGTCAGTAAAAAATGCGATTTTATTGCAATGTCGAGCGGCTTATCGGACGCTGATTCTCAAATAGCCTTCACTCCCGCTCTGTTACAAGTGCCTTTGGTTGTTTTAACCACCGATGATAGACTGTACGTATCAGATTTTAAAGAGATTGCAGATCGTTCTTTTGTAATACAAAAAGATCATCCTATGATTTCTCCTTTACGCACACTGTTTCCCTCCTTAAAGCTTACCTTGGTTGATACGGACTTGGAAAGTCTAAAAGGTGTAGAAAAAGGGCAGTATTACGGTTTAATTACTTCTAATTTTACGGTTTCGCATCTTTTTGCGTATCACATTGCCGATAACCTTAAAGTTTCAGCCCAAATTCCTCTGACTATGCCCGTAGGGTTCGCACTCTTATCGGAGAATCGACTTCTTTACTCTATTTTAGAAAAATCCATGCAAAGTGTTTTAAAAAACGAGATGAATCGTTTGATTCCCAAATGGATTCCTGAACGTTCACCGCGAGGGTTCGATTATAAGGTTATTTTACAATTGGTACTCTTCTTTACGCTTTTTTCTGCTATTGCTTTTGCTCTTTATTTTGAAATGAGGCTTAAAAAAAGTCGATTGGAAGAGGTAACAAGATCTCTTGATATCCTCAACCACGAACTCGAATCGCGTATTAAAAAAGAAGTGGAAATCAGCCGTGAAAAAGATATGGTCATGTACCGCCAAAGTAGATTCGCAAGTATGGGTGAGATGATCGGTAATATTGCGCACCAATGGCGTCAGCCTTTAATGGAGTTATCGGCTATTTTGATGGATCTTCAAGCAGCACTTCACTTTAAAACTAAAGTGACGGAACATGACGTAGTCGAGACGATTACCTCTTCAAATCGGGTCATTCAATTTATGTCTCGCACTATCGATGATTTTAGAAACTTTTTTTTACCGCAAAAAGCACTAAACGTTTTTTGCGTTAACGAAGTAGTGACGGAAGCGATTAACATCATGAAAGCGACACTTCACCATCATCGCATTACGCTAGAAGTGATTGAACATGTACCTGATGCCATGGCATACGGGCTCAAAAATGAGTATGCTCAAGTGATCATCAACTTGCTTTCCAATGCAAAAGATATTTTGATCGCAAGAGCAATCGCAAAAGGACATATTACGATTGAAATCGATCAAAATGCGGAATATTCAAAAGTCTCTGTAATCGATAATGCGGGAGGCATTAAAGATGAAGATTTTTCCCATATTTTTGAGCCTTTTTTTACCAAAGAAAAAAGTAATGGCACAGGAATTGGTCTTTTTATGTCGCGTATGATTATTGAAAATAATATGAAAGGCATGATTACGGTAGGAAATGTGGAGAACGGAGTTGCGTTTTGTGTAACGGTTCCAAGGTTTCATATCCTATGAACGCAAGCAACTTTAAAGCAACTTTTTTTAGCTATCGTCATCATATTGCGTTATCCTTAATTTTTCACATGTGAGGCAATATATGTTATGGACATTTAATCAACGCGTTGCTTTTGTCGCAGGCATTTTACTCACTTTTTTTTTAGTACTTTTTGGCGGCGTATCGTATTTTAAAATGAAATCGTACTTAGAAAAAGAGATTACCGCAAAGCAGATGAGCATTATGAAATCGCTTCAAACCGATATCAACGGATGGATGGAGCCTTGTATGCGTCAAGTGCAAGATGTGGCAAAAGAGCTTGAAATGCACGCACCTTTTAACAAAGAGGAAATTGTTCCCATTTTAGCACGTTCTAAAAAAGCTATCAATGCCGTTCAAGTCTATTTCGGCTTAGAAGACGGCAGAATGATATACGATACGGGTAAGGAACTTAGCAGGGATTGGTATGATCCTCGCAGTAGATCGTGGTATATAGAAGGACTTGCGGCTACGACGGTCGTTGTTTCAGAGCCTTTTGTCGGCTTTGCCAGTAATCAACTGACGGTCACTATTATGACTCCCGTATATGCGGACAAAGTAAAACAAGGTGTTGTAGCCGCATCGTTTTATGTTAATAAATTGTACCGTAAGATTAAAGGGATTCATACGGAAGAGGGGTATGCTTTTCTTGTCAATGCTCAAGGTAAAATTATTATTCATCCGGATAAATCGATGATTAATGTCTCATTACAAGAGCAAAATACTGCTTTAAAACAGATGTATGAACATATGGCGACTTATAAAAAAGGTTTTTACAATTATGCATTTGAAGGTAGAAAAGAGCTTATAACATTTGGAGAATTATACAATGGTTGGTTCATTGTCGTATCGGTTGAAAATGAGAAGGCCTATGCTTTTAATCATAATATGTTAAAGCTTTACTGGACGATGGGAATACTGATGATAGTCTTAACGGTTATGGTCTTAGTGCGAATGACCCATAAATATAGCAATCACGGGTAACTTATGAAAGCATTCACGAGTTTAATGGTTTTTTGTCTTTGTTGTTTGGGCATCACGCGTAGCTACGGAACAGGCTCGGATGAGGTTTTTCAAGAGGCTCATTATTTATTGCAAACGCATCAAGAGAGCCATTATGATCATAAAACAGTGATTGACGAAAAAAGAGGTTATTACCGTATGGACTGTTCTTCATTGGTGTGTTATGTTTTATCTAAAAGAGCAGCTATCGCCTTAGGCATGATCCCCAAAGATGTCCATCATAGCCATGCAAGGGCACAAAACTTTTACGACTATTTTAAAACGTTGGAAACAATGCCCAATGCGTATTGGACGGCAGTACGAACGGTCATTGAGTTGAAACGCGGCGATATAATTGCATGGAAATATGATCCTATGTTACGCAAAAAAGATACTGGGCATATCGTGATTGTTGCCGAAACACCCGTTCAAGAAGAGGCATATCTTTATCGCATTCGCGTAATCGACGCATCAAAAGGTCAACATGCTAAAGATACGAGAGTTGCGGGCAAAGATGGAATCGGTAGCGGCGATATGTGGTTTCGAGTGGATGAAAATAATTTCCCCGTAGGGATTTATTGGTCGAGTAAAGAAAAACAAGAGGCTCGGCATTCTATTGCGATGGGGCGTGTGTTAAAAAATTGACTATATTTCAAGGTAGGAGGATACATTATAATCAATCTTTATTTTATATCCCATCCCATTGATGTTTTCAAAAAAATCAACCTCACAGATCTCTCTGATACGGTAGATCACCATTTGAAGCTTTTTGAGATTGAGTTGCTCATCATCCCAAAGCGTTGCATAGAGTCGTTCGTAGCTGACACAGTGGTTTTTATGCTCACACAGTATTTGAATAAGCTTTATCGCATTGGGGCTTATTTTGAGAATTTGACCTTGTTTATAGAGTAAACGCGTCTCATGGTTAAAACAAAATCCGCCGATGATTTTACTGATTTTCGTGCTAAAAAGAGGGCTCTTTTTGGCGCTTAGGAGTGAAATGGTTGCGATGATTTCTCTCTCGTTGTAGGGTTTGATGATGTATCCGTCCGCTTTGGCGTCCATCGCATACGTGATCATCTCATCATCGGCATAGGCTGTCGTAAAAACGATGGCGCAGTCACTGATAGAGCGAAGATGCATCGCTACTTCACACCCACTCATAGCGCCTTTGATCATGATGTCGAGTAAGACCAAATCAGGCTCATAGTGACGAACGCTCTCCAAAGCATCGGCGCCATTATCGACACTCTCAACAACGCTCCATCCCTGTTTTTCGACGATCATTTTGAGGTATTCCGCGGCGATACACTCATCTTCTACGATCACTATTTTATACATGTTCACCTCTTTTGTAGGCTATTTGGTAGCATAAGCCATGGTTGTAAAAGACTTTGAGCGTTCCTTTGAGCTGTTTGACATTTAAGTCGACCAACTGTAACCCGAAGTTTCGTTTCATCGTAGCGTCATACCCACTCCCGTTGTCAAAATAGGTCAACACAATCCTATCGCCTCGGCTTTTTAGCACGATGATAATTTTTGGGCTCGGTTTCGTTTTAAATGCGTATTTGAAACTATTGACAACGAGTTCATTGATAATCAAACCGATAGGAATGACTTCATTGAGCGAAAGCTCTATAGTGTCGGCTTTAAAGAGAATCTTAACGCGCTCGCTCAGTGTACTTTGGATGTTTCGATACAACTTTTCAATAAACTCTTTGGCATTGACTTTTTCAAGATCGTTCGAGACGTAGAGCATGGAGTGTACCATCGCCATCGCATCGATTCGGCTTTTACTCACCTTGATGATGTCTTGCACTTTTTGATCCTCTTTTTCGGCTTGAATGGCAAGCATGGAGGAGACGATATTGAGGTTGTTTTTAACACGGTGTTGTAATTCATTGTACAGGAGATCTTTTTTGTAATTTGCATTAATTAAGCGTGTGTAGGCATCAATTCGTGTGATTTCATAGTAAACGGCAAAAGCGAAAACCAGTAGTAAAACAGAGAGAAAATAGGCAATCGCCATCGTATCGTGCAAAAAAAGACTCGTATGGAAAATGTCGCGATACCCCAAAAGGAGTACGCCAATGATAAGTAAAAGTACCATACTGATAACAAGCCCTCTTTTCCAGCTAAAAAGAGAAAACATCCCCAAAACGAAAGGAAAGATAAAACACGGCGAATAATGATCAAAACGGTAAATAAAAATAATGCTGATCGTTTCAACAGCGAGAATGACAGCTATCACATACGAAGCATAATCATAATTACCTCTTTTATAAAACATCACATACGAGAAAATAATGACCGATAGAACCATTGTTCTTAGAGGAATGATGTGGAACAGGTGGCGGTAAATGTCTATAAGATTGAGAAGGCAAAAGACCAAAATACATACCATGTGCATTACCCATAAAATCTTTTTTCTTCGTTCATCCATAGCTCTTTGGATTTCGATATTTAAGGGTAAATAGGATGTTTTCATAGATTTAATTTATCACGTTTCAACTTAAAGTATTAATGACTATCTTTTCCGTGACTAAAACGTGGTTTCTCATTTATATACTTATTGTAAGAAAATATTTAGATCAATGGAGAAACCATGCGTAATGCTTATCTACAATTGTGTGACTATACTTCACGCTTTCGCATTTTAAAAGGCGGAAAGATATCTTTGGTGGTATCGGCTCTGTTGGCAGGAGCTACCTTGTGCTTCTCCGCACCCACAGGGGGCGTGGTCACAAGTGGAACAGCCGGTATTGCAAGCAGTGGAAGTACGACTACCATTAGTCAAAGTAGCACGAAAGCTTCTATCAACTGGACAAGCTTCTCCATTGCAGCCTCTGAAACCGTTAACTTCGTACAACCCTCTGTCTCTTCCATTACCTTAAATAGAGTTGTAGGCAATGAAGCCAGTGTGATAGCAGGTGCACTCAATGCCAATGGTCAAGTATGGATTCTTAATTCTAATGGCGTACTCTTTAACTCCACCGCCTCGATTAATACCGCAGGTCTGCTTGCCTCGACCATGAATCTCAGTGATGCTGACTTCCAAGCAGGAAACTATAGCTTTAGCGGTGAGAGTACCGCTTCGGTTATTAACCAAGGAACGATTACGATCAGTGATGCAGGTTACGCCGCCCTCTTTGGAAAAGAGGTGAGTAATGAAGGGGTGATTAAAGCAACACTGGGCAGTGTTGAACTGGTGGGTGCTAGTGCCATTACGCTTAACCTAAACGGTAACTCTCTTGTCAACCTCACCGTCGATAAAGGTGTCTTAGATGCTTTAGTGGAAAATAAAGGAGCCATCTATGCCGATGGTGGAACCATCTACTTAACCACCAATGCCGTGGATGAACTCCTTGCCGGTGTGGTCAATAACACCGGTATCCTTCAAGCTAACTCTATTGATGATATTACCGGAGAGATTATCCTCTACGCCCATGGCGGAACTACTAACGTCAGCGGTACCTTAAGTGCTAAAGAAGGCTTTATTGAAACCAGTGGAGCTACCTTACATGTCAACAGTGATGTGAGCCTCCAAGCTAAAGAGTGGCTCTTAGATCCCACCGATATTACCGTTACCGATGGAGGTAGCGATAGTATCAGTGGTTCGAGTATTGATGCCGATACCATTACCACCGTGCTTAACAATGGCACCGATGTAACCCTCACTGCCGATAATGACATTACCGTGAATGAGAATATCACGTGGTCAAGTGCTACTAAACTAACCCTTAGTGCAGGCGATGAGATCTATGTCAATGCGACCATCGCCAATACCAATAGCACCTATGGCGGTGTCTACTTTACTGCCGCCAATACCACCGATAAAGTCATCTTCGGAACCAACGGCTTAGTGATGCTCTATAATGTCTACCAACTCCAATGGATCAATACTGCCCTACAAGGGAAGTATGAACTAGGCGGCAATATTGATGCTTCAGAGACATCTACTTGGAACAGTGGGGCAGGGTTTGTACCGATTGGAGATAGTACCAATCAATTTACAGGAACACTTGACGGTAACGGCTATGTGATTGATGGGTTAACGATTTATCTTCCAACGACCAATTACGTAGGCCTTATCGGTTATGCAGGCACAGGGGCTGTGATTGAGAATATCGGCTTAACCGATGTAGACATCACGGGATATAACGATGTCGGTGGCTTGGTAGGATTTAACGGCGGAGATATTACTGACTCTTATGCCTCAGGCAGTGTGAGCGGAACGACTTATGCCGGTGGATTGGTGGGAGTCAACGGTGGAGATATTACCGATTCCTATGCCACAGGCAGTGTAAGCGGAACGGCCTATGTCGGTGGATTGGTGGGAGTTAACGGTGGAGACATTACCGATTCTTGTGCCACAGGCAGTGTAAGCGGAACGGCCAATGTCGGTGGATTGGTGGGATTCAATAGTAGTGGAACCATTACCGATTCCTATGCCACAGGCAGTGTGAGTGGAACGACGTATGTCGGTGGATTGGTAGGTGTCAATAATGGAACCATTACCAACACTTATGCTATAGGCAGCGTGAGCGGAAGTAGTTATGTCGGTGGATTGGTAGGATTGAATAACATGGATGGAACCATTACCGCTAGTTACTGGGATACCGATACCACAGAACAAAGTAGCGGTGTAGGGTATAATGGCGGTGGTACGAGTGATGTTACGGCTATTACGAGCAGTACAGCCTTTAGTGCATCTACATACAGCGGATTTGATTTTACCAGTACATGGTACATGATAGAGGGTTACACAAGACCATTTTTACGAAGCGAATACTCTACGACCATTACCAATGACCACCAATTACAACTGATGGCACTTGATTTAACGGCTTCTTATACGCTCGCTAATGCTATCACGTATACAGGAACAATGTGGAGCAGTGCAGGGTTTGTACCCATTGGAGATGATACTAATCAATTTACAGGAACTTTGGACGGTAACGGCTATGTGATTGACGGGTTAACGATTTATCTTCCAAGCACCAATTACGTAGGCCTTATCGGCTATGCAGGATCAGGGGCTGTGATTGAGGATATTGGGCTTACGGATGTGGACATCACGGGATACCAGTATGTCGGTGGATTGGTGGGACTTAACAGTGGAGATATTACTGACTCTTATGCCTCAGGCAGTGTGAGCGGAACGGCTGATGTTGGTGGATTGGTGGGATGTAACGATTCAGGAGACATTACCGATTCCTATGCCTCAGGCAGTGTAAGCGGAACGAATTATGTCGGTGGATTGGTAGGCTATGCTTATTATGGAACTATTACCAACACTTATGCCTCAGGCAGTGTAAGCGGAACGTATTATGTCGGTGGATTGGTAGGCTATGCTTATTATGGAACTATTACTAACACTTATGCCACAGGCAGTGTAAGCGGAACGAATAGTGTTGGTGGATTGGTAGGCTATGCTTATTATGGAACTATTACTAACACTTATGCCACAGGCAGTGTAAGCGGAACGAATAGTGTTGGTGGATTGGTGGGAGTCAACGATTCTGGAACCATTACCGCTAGCTTTTGGAATACGCAGACCAGTGGACGAAGCAGCGGTATAGGTGACGGTACTGCTTCGAGCGGCGTTAGCGGTAAAACCACCGCGCAGATGCAAACCCTATCCACCTATACCGATGCAGGTTGGGATATAACAGGGGTGGACGGAGCGTATCCTATCCTAACCTTTGGTACAGGAAGCAATGCTTCTTATACCTGGCAAGTAATAGCCGTATCTTACTCCCTCTCCGATCTAACATACACGTATACCGGAACAGCGTATACCTTAAGTGATTTGTGGAGTACGTTAAGTCTTTTTGGTTCAAGTTACAGCTCATGGGTTTATGGAGTAGACTATGTCTTTTTAGACTCAAGCGGTACTGTTGTAACCAGTTATACCAATGCAGGAACCTACAGCAATCTTTACATTGATATTTTAAAATATGGCTATGCAGAAGCTACCAGCGGTAATACCGTAGGCTCGTTAACCA